>BNJT01000940.1_pt1 | contig 455127 bp, 558 predicted proteins | sample 8540491 | NCBI WGS metagenome assembly BNJT01 (sample SAMD00202455, study PRJDB9452) | human saliva metagenome | host: Homo sapiens
ACGTAAGGATGGTAAGGGTGATTATAGAAGTTCAAATTACGGTTCAGTTGATTTGAATGCCTGTTTTAAAATTTGGAATCTGAGGCCATTCTGCCAGGAAGAGATTAGTCGCACTTCTGCGAAAGTTTTATAAGAAGAGAAGCCGAAAGGCTTCTTTTTACGTGTAATAAGGGATTAGAGCAAAAGATGGAAAGAAATAAGAGATTATGGTATAATAAAACGATACAAAAAAGGAGTATTTATGGACATTTCAGTAATTCGTCAGAAAATTGACGCAAATCGTGAAAAATTAGCTTCTTTCAGGGGGTCTCTTTGACTTCGAAGGATTAGAGGAAGAGATTGCCATCTTGGAGAACAAGATGACAGAACCTGATTTTTGGAACGATAATATTGCGGCCCAAAAAACGTCGCAAGAATTAAATGAATTAAAAAATACCTACAACACCTTCCATAAAATGGAGGAGTCGCAGGATGAAGTTGAAATTTTTATTAGACTTTTTTAGCAGAAGACGAGTCAGTCCATGATGAACTGGTAGAGCAACTAACTGAGTTGGATAAGATGATGACCAGCTATGAGATGACGCTTCTCTTGTCAGAACCTTATGACCATAATAATGCAATTTTGGAAATTCATCCAGGTTCAGGCGGGACTGAGGCTCAGGACTGGGGCGATATGTTACTTCGTATGTACACTCGTTATGGAAATGCAAAAGGCTTTAAAGTTGAAGTCTTGGATTACCAAGCTGGTGATGAAGCGGGCATCAAGTCTGTGACCTTGTCCTTTGAAGGTCCAAATGCCTACGGTCTTCTCAAGTCGGAAATGGGTGTTCACCGTTTGGTCCGTATTTCACCATTTGACTCTGCTAAACGTCGTCACACTTCGTTTACTTCTGTGGAAGTTATGCCTGAGTTAGATGATACCATCGAAGTAGAAATCCGTGACGACGATATCAAGATGGATACCTTCCGTTCAGGTGGTGCTGGTGGACAGAACGTCAATAAAGTTTCAACAGGTGTGCGTTTGACGCACATTCCTACGGGGACAGTCGTTCAATCGACAGTCGATCGTACCCAGTATGGAAATAGAGATCGTGCTATGAAGATGTTGCAGGCTAAGCTCTATCAAATGGAGCAAGAAAAGAAAGCAGCAGAAGTCGATTCCCTCAAAGGCGAGAAAAAAGAAATCACTTGGGGAAGTCAGATCCGTTCTTATGTCTTCACACCTTATACCATGGTGAAAGATCACCGTACGAGCTTTGAAGTTGCCCAAGTAGATAAGGTTATGGATGGAGATTTAGATGGTTTCATCGATGCCTATCTCAAATGGAGAATCAGCTAAGATAGAAAGGAACTCACATGTCAATCATTGAAATGCGAGATGTTGTCAAAAAGTATGACAACGGGACGACTGCCTTGCGTGGTGTGTCTGTCACTATTGAACCAGGAGAATTTGCCTATATCGTAGGACCTTCTGGAGCAGGGAAGTCCACCTTTATTCGAGCTTTATATCGAGAAGTAAAGATTGAAAGGTAGTTTAACAGTTGCAGGTTTTAATTTGGTTAAAATCAAGAAGAAAGATATTCCTCTTCTTCGTCGTAGTGTTGGAGTTGTCTTTCAAGACTACAAACTCTTGCCAAAGAAAACCGTTTATGAAAATATTGCCTATGCAATGGAAGTAATCGGTGAGAACCGCCGTACCATTAAAAAACGTGTGATGGAAGTTTTGGACCTAGTTGGTTTGAAACATAAGGTTCGTTCATTCCCTAATGAACTTTCAGGTGGAGAGCAACAACGGATTGCCATTGCTCGCGCGATTGTCAACAATCCGAAAGTCTTGATTGCCGATGAGCCGACAGGAAACTTGGACCCAGATAATTCTTGGGAAATTATGAATCTGTTGGAACGCATCAATCTCCAAGGTACTACAGTATTGATGGCTACCCATAATAGCCAGATTGTAAATACCTTGCGCCACCGTGTCATTGCCATTGAAAATGGCCGTGTCGTTCGTGACGAAGCAAAAGGAGAATATGGATACGATGATTAGTAGATTTTTTCGCCATTTATTTGAATCACTAAAAAGTTTAAAGCGAAATGGCTGGATGACAGTAGCAGCAGTGAGCTCGGTTATGATTACCTTGACGCTCGTTGCCCTGTTTGCATCCGTAATTTTTAACACAGCTAAACTGGCTACCGATATTGAAAACAACGTTCGTGTCATGGTTTACATTCGTAAGGATGTGGCAGATAACAGTGAAACGATTGAAAAAGAAGGTCAGACAGTTACCAACAATGACTATCACAAGGTCTATGATGCTTTGAAAGCTATGCCAGCTGTAAAAAGCGTTACCTTCTCAAGTAAAGAGGAGCAATACCAAAAATTGACTGAAACGATGGGGGATGACTGGAAGGTCTTTGAAGGGGATGCCAACCCACTCTATGATGCCTATATCGTAGATACCAAATCTCCAAGTGATGTAAAGAAAGTAGCTGAAGATGCTAAGAAAATCGAGGGAGTTTCAGAAGTTCAAGATGGTGGAGCCAACACTCAACGACTCTTTGAACTAGCTTCCTTCATCCGTGTGTGGGGATTGATTATTGCAGGACTCTTGATTTTCATCGCGGTCTTCTTGATTTCCAATACCATTCGTATCACCATTATTTCGCGTAGCCGTGAAATTCAGATTATGCGTCTGGTAGGAGCTAAGAATAGTTACATCCGTGGTCCATTCTTGTTGGAAGGTGCCTTCATTGGTTTATTTGGAGCAGCTATTCCTTCAGTCCTAGTATTCTTTATCTACAATATGGTTTACCAGTCTGTCAATAAATCCTTGGTTGGTCAAAACCTATCCATGATTACGCCAGATCTATTTATTCCTTTGATGACAGTTCTCTTGTTTGTCATCGGAATCTTCATTGGATCAATCGGATCAGGAATTTCAATGCGTCGATTCTTGAAAATTTAATTGGATATCAATGCAAATTGCATAGCTTAGTGGAAATATCCAGACAGTTTAAAAGAGAAGTTTTAAAGAACTTCTCTTTTTTGTATAAAAATTTAAGAAAAAGGAGAATTTTTTTCTATAAAAGCCTTTACAAAAAAATAAAAAGTGGTATAATTAGTATATAAGTTGGTGCAAACGTTTTCGTAAAACGTTTGCCTAAAAAATAAAATAAAGGAGATTTGAATGATGAAAGCTACATTCAAAAATGTCTTGTCTTTCGAGTTTTGGCAAAAATTCGGTAAGGCTTTGATGGTGGTTATCGCTGTTATGCCAGCGGCTGGATTGATGATTTCAATTGGTAAGTCGCTCGTGATGATTAACCCTAACTTTTCACCACTTGTAATTACTGGTGGTGTACTAGAGCAAATCGGTTGGGGAGTTATCGTTAACCTTCATATCTTGTTCGCCCTTGCTATCGGAGGAAGCTGGGCTAAAGAACGCGCTGGTGGTGCTTTTGCTGCTGGTCTTGCCTTTATCCTTATTAACCGTATCACAGGTACAATCTTTGGCGTATCTGGCGATATGCTAAAAAGATCCAAATGCTATGGTTTCAACACTATTGGGTGGGTCAATCAAAGTTTCTGATTACTTTATCAGTGTTATGGAAGCTCCAGCACTTAACATGGGTGTTTTCGTAGGGATTATTTCTGGTTTTATAGGGGCAACTGCCTTTAACAAATACTATAACTTCCGTAAGCTTCCTGATGCACTTTCATTCTTTAACGGAAAACGTTTTGTACCGTTTGTAGTTATTGTTCGTTCAGTAATTGCTGCTATTGTTCTTTCAATTTTCTGGCCACTTGTTCAAACAGGTATCAATAGCTTTGGTATCTGGATTGCAAACTCTCAAGAAACTGCACCAATTTTAGCACCATTCTTGTATGGTACTTTGGAGCGTTTGCTCTTGCCATTTGGTCTTCACCACATGTTGACTATCCCAATGAACTACACAGCTCTTGGTGGTACTTATGAAGTCTTAACTGGTGCAGCAAAAGGTAGCCAAGTATTTGGTCAAGATCCACTTTGGCTTGCATGGGTAACAGACCTTGTAAACCTTAAAGGTACTGATGCTGGTCAATACCAACACTTGTTAGATACAGTACATCCAGCTCGTTTCAAAGTTGGACAAATGATCGGTTCATTTGGTATCTTGATGGGTGTCATCGTTGCTATCTACCGCAATGTTGATGCTGACAAGAAACACCAATACAAGGGTATGATGATTGCGACAGCCCTTGCAACATTCTTGACAGGGGTTACTGAACCAATCGAGTACATGTTCATGTTCATCGCGACACCGCTTTACCTTGTTTATTCAGTAGTTCAAGGTGCTGCCTTTGCTATGGCAGATATTGTTCACCTTCGTGTCCACTCATTCGGTTCAATTGAATTCTTGACTCGTACACCATTGGCAATTAATGCTGGTATTGGTATGGATATCGTTAACTTTATCTGGGTAACTGTTCTCTTTGCGGTTATCATGTACTTCATTGCCAACTTCATGATCAAGAAATTCAACTACGCAACCCCAGGACGTAACGGAAACTACGAAACAGCTGAAGGAGCATCAGAAGAAGCAGCTTCTGGAACTCCAAAAAGTTGCAGCAGCTTCTCAAGCCGTAAATATCATTAACCTTCTTGGTGGTCGTGCAAATATCGTAGATGTTGATGCATGTATGACTCGTCTTCGTGTAACTGTTAAAGATGCAGATCGCGTTGGTACTGAGGAACAATGGAAAGCAGAAGGAGCTATGGGTCTTGTCATGAAAGGACAAGGTGTCCAAGCTATCTACGGACCAAAAGCTGACGTATTGAAATCTGATATCCAAGATATCCTTGACTCAGGTGAAATTATTCCTGAAACTCTTCCAAGTCAAATGACTGAAGCTCAACAAAACACTGTACACTACAAAGGTGTAACAGAGGAAGTTTATTCAGTAGCTGACGGTCAAGTTGTTGAATTGAGCGAAGTTAAAGATCCTGTTTTTGCTCAAAAAATGATGGGTGACGGTTTCGCAGTAGAACCAGCAAATGGAAATATCGTATCTCCAGTTTCTGGTACTGTATCAAGTGTCTTCCCAACTAAACATGCTCTTGGTCTTGTGACTGAAGCAGGTCTTGAAGTACTTGTTCACATCGGTTTGGACACAGTAAGTCTTGAAGGAAAACCATTTACAGTTCACGTAGCTGAAGGACAAAGGTTGCTGCTGGTGATCTTCTTGTTACAGCTGACTTGGATGCTATCCGTGCAGCAGATCGTGAAACTTCAACAGTGGTTGTCTTCACAAATGCCGAAGCGATTAAATCTGTTAAATTAGAACAAACTGGTTCTCTTGCAGCGAAAACAGCAGTTGCAAAAGTAGAATTGTAATATACTTGAGGTTGGAAGCTGTTTTCCAACCTCTTGTTTTAGGAGAAAAGCATGAAATTTTTAACACTCAATACCCATAGTTGGATGGAGAAAGAAGCAGAAGAAAAATTCCAGCTCTTGCTCCAAGATATTCTTGATAAAGACTATGATTTGATTTGTTTCCAAGAAATCAATCAGGAAATCACTTCTCCTGAGGTGGAGGTTAATGCCCTCTATCAAGCTTTGCCAGCGGCAGAGCCAATTCACCAAGACCACTATGTTAGACTTTTGGTTGAAAAATTGGCTGAGAAAGGAAGAAGCTACTATTGGACCTGGGCCTATAACCATATCGGTTATGACCGCTACCATGAGGGTGTTGCTATCTTATCCAAGACACCTATTCAAGCGCGTGAGATTTTGGTTTCGGATGTAGATGATCCAACAGACTACCATACTCGCCGTGTCGCCTTGGTTGAGACAGAAGTTGAAGGTAAGGAACTCGCTCTTGCAAGCGTCCATCTTTCATGGTGGGATAAAGGTTTTCAGGAAGAATGGGCACGATTTGAGGCTGTACTGAAGGATTTAAAGAAACCTCTTTTACTAGCTGGAGATTTCAATAACCCAGCTGGTCAGGAAGGTTATCAAGCTATCCTAGCTAGTCCTCTAGAGTTACAAGATGCTTTTGAAGTTGCTAAGGAGAGAAGTGGCCGCCATACAGTACCACCAGAAATTGATGGCTGGAAAGGTAATTCTGAACCACTTCGAATCGACTACGTCTTTACAACGAAAGAGTTAGAAGTAGAAAGCTTGCATGTAATTTTTGATGGTCAGAATAGTCCGCAAGTCAGTGACCACTATGGTTTGAATGCCGTTTTACACTGGAAATAGAAAATGAAAGGGAGCAATCCCTTTCATTTTTTGCTAGTCGGACTTAACTACTGAAAATGTTCAAAATATGGTATAATGGTTAGATGAATAGAATCGAGGATAATATGTCATTTACGAAATTTCAGTTTAAAAATTATATAGAAAAGGCTTTGGAGGAGTTGAATTATACAACTCCTACAGAGGTTCAAGATAAGTTAATTCCTATAGTCTTGGCAGGTCGTGACTTGGTTGGTGAATCAAAAACAGGTTCTGGAAAGACTCATACTTTCTTGTTACCAATTTTCCAGCAATTAGATGAAACTAGCGATAGTGTGCAGGCGGTCATTACTGCTCCAAGTCGTGAGTTAGCTACTCAGATCTACCAAGCAGCACGTCAGATTGCGGCCCACTCGGATGTCGAAGTTCGTGTGGTTAATTATGTGGGGGGGACGGATAAGGCACGTCAGATTGATAAATTGGCAAGTAACCAGCCCCACATTGTCATCGGGACTCCAGGTCGTATCTATGACTTGGTAAAATCTGGTGATCTGGCTATTCATAAGGCTAAGACCTTTGTTGTCGATGAAGCCGATATGACCTTGGATATGGGATTCTTAGAGACAGTTGATAAGATAGCAGGAAGCCTTCCTAAAGACTTGCAATTCATGGTCTTTTCAGCAACCATTCCACAGAAGTTGCAGCCTTTCTTGAAAAAATATTTGTCAAATCCTGTTATGGAAAAAATCAAAACAAAAACAGTCATCTCCGATACCATTGATAACTGGTTGATTTCGACCAAGGGACGAGATAAAAATGCTCAGATTTATGAGTTGACGCAAGCCATGCAACCATATCTAGCCATGATTTTTGTTAATACCAAGACGCGTGCAGATGAATTGCATACATATCTAACAGCTCAAGGTTTGAAGGTGGCTAAGATTCATGGGGATATTGCTCCTCGTGAGCGCAAGCGGATCATGAATCAGGTGAAAAATCTTGATTTTGAGTACATTGTCGCAACGGACTTGGCAGCGCGTGGAATTGATATTGAAGGTGTTAGTCATGTCATCAATGACGCCATTCCTCAAGACTTGTCCTTCTTTGTTCACCGTGTGGGACGTACTGGACGTAATGGTCTACCTGGTATAGCTATTACGCTTTACCAGCCAAGCGATGACTCGGATATCCGTGAGTTGGAGAAATTAGGAATCAAGTTTATTCCTAAGATGATTAAAGACGGAGAGTTCCAAGATACCTATGACCGTGATCGTCGTGCCAACCGTGAAAAGAAGCAGGATAAAGCTTGATATTGAAATGATTGGCTTAGTCAAAAAGAAAAAGAAAAAAGTCAAACCAGGCTATAAGAAGAAGATTCAATGGGCGGTAGATGAAAAACGTCGCAAAACCAAGCGTGCTGAAAATCGTGCGCGTGGCCGTGCCGAGCGTAAAGCTAAACGCCAAACATTTTAAGTATAAAATTGGAGCTGCATAGCTCCTTTTTTAACTTCATTTTATGAATTTTTAAAAATACTGCAAAAAAAAATAAAAAGTGGTATAATGATAAGGTTATATAGTCCCGATAAGATGGTAGAAATTTCTATCAGTACTTTGTAACTCGCAAAGAATGACGGCTCCAAAGTAGCTCGTCCTTCTACGGTTGCCGCTATAACGCGGTCACCCTATGCGCCTTACTAGCTTCAGAAATAAAAAAACATCGTTTTTATTTCTTTCGCGTCGTAACTCTTAGACTATAGAAATTTCTATCAGTACTTTGTAACTCTATAACAATATTTTTTAAGGGGGGACATTTTTATGTCAGAACGTAAATTATTCACGTCTGAATCTGTATCTGAGGGGCATCCAGATAAGATTGCAGACCAAATTTCAGATGCGATTTTGGATGCTATTTTAGCAGAGGATCCAGAGGCGCATGTTGCTGCTGAGACAGCTGTTTATACTGGTTCTGTCCATGTTTTTGGTGAAATTTCGACAAATGCCTATGTGGATATTAACCGTGTGGTTCGTGATACCATTGCAGAGATTGGTTATACCAATACAGAGTATGGTTTTTCTGCGGAGACGGTGGGAGTTCATCCGTCACTTGTTGAGCAGTCACCAGATATCGCCCAAGGTGTTAACGAAGCCTTGGAGGTTCGTGGGAATGTAGATCAAGATCCGCTGGACTTGATTGGTGCTGGAGACCAAGGTCTTATGTTTGGGTTTGCAGTGGATGAGACAGAAGAACTCATGCCTTTACCAATCTCACTTAGTCACAAGTTGGTTCGTCGTTTGGCAGAACTTCGTAAGTCTGGTGAAATCAGCTATCTTCGTCCTGATGCCAAATCACAAGTAACAGTTGAGTATGATGAAAATGACCGTCCGGTACGTGTGGACACAGTCGTTATTTCAACTCAGCACGACCCAGAAGTCAGCAACGAACAAATTCACGATGATGTGATTAGCAAGGTTATCAAGGAAGTTATTCCAGCTTCTTACTTGGATGAGCAAACCAAATTCTTCATCAATCCAACTGGTCGCTTTGTAATCGGTGGACCTCAAGGGGACTCAGGTTTGACTGGTCGTAAGATTATCGTGGATACCTATGGTGGCTACTCTCGCCATGGTGGTGGTGCCTTCTCTGGTAAGGATGCGACTAAAGTGGACCGTTCAGCCTCTTATGCAGCTCGCTACATTGCCAAGAACATCGTTGCAGCAGGCCTTGCTAAGAAGGCAGAAGTGCAATTGGCCTACGCTATTGGGGTGGCACAGCCTGTTTCTGTTCGTATCGATACTTTTGGTACAGGAACAGTAGCTGAAAGCAAGCTTGAAAAAGCAGCGCGTCAAATCTTTGACCTTCGCCCTGCAGGAATTATTCAAATGCTGGATCTCAAACGCCCAATTTACCGTCAAACAGCGGCTTATGGACACATGGGACGTACAGATATTGACCTTCCTTGGGAACGTTTGGACAAGGTAGACGCTTTGAAAGAAGCTGTGAAATAAAAATAAAAGATTGGTAGAAACTACCAATCTTTTTTTGAAAAAGAAAACCAGCTTTTGGCTGGCTTTCTTATTTTGTAGGAATAGAAATTTCAATCAATTTATCTGAATAAAGGGTCTTAATATTGGCTTCATCGATATTATCTTTATCGATTTTGCGTTTCATGAAGAAATCTTGGATGGTTTCGATTTCTGGTTCACGAATAGCGCGGTGTTTGTTGGAAATGAGGATTTCATAGTGAAGCGGAGCTTGAGTGAAAATCACATCTGTGTTTCCAGCTGAATAAACTTCAACAAGCGTTGCGTCAGTGCTTTCTAATTGGCTTTTAACAAGTTGCGAGTGTGAATTAGTCGTGTTGATAAGCTTCATAATAGTTCCTCCGATTTTCTAACTCTATTATAGCACTTTTTGGATAAAATCGTGTATTTTAGTCAATTCCATGCCTGATTTTCCAAGCTTCAATTCCCCATTTGTGGCTACCACGTTTGAGTTTTTCTATTGCCTGGTCAATAGGAAACCAAGTAATATGATTAAAGTCTTCTAAAGGTTTTTGTACTTTTTGGAAAGAAATAGCTTCGTAGAGATAAGCTGGATTGTAGTAGTAGGTATCACGGTGACGAGAGTAGAAATACTCATCAGCTTGTCCGAAATAGCTTCCAATTTCAGCTGTAAAGCCAAGTTCTTCGATGAGTTCTCTCTTCAGTGCTTCTTGATGGTCTTCTCCCGCTTCAATCTCTCCACCTGGCAAGAACCAAGCACCATTGGGAGCTTGAACTAAAACGATTTGTTTTTTTTCAGGATCAGGGATAACTGCGTAAACACCATAGCGGTGCTGGTAGGTCACATTTTCTTCTTTTTCACCAAAAGTTGGGTTGGCCATTGAACTTTCCTCATTCTCTAGTATCTTTATTATTATCATAATGGACGAGGGGCAAGCTGTCAAGGTTTTGCATTTATTTTAGTAAAAAAGGTGCAGAAAATGATAGACTTTCTGCACTTGTTATATAGATTTATTCTTCTATTTCAGAAGCAATCTCTTCTGTTTTTTCAGTTTTTTTGGCAGATTTGATTTGAATATTGCCATTGCTTGTCATGACTGCCTTGAGGACTTTCTCACTTGGATTTTCAAGGTAGAAGTCAGTGATGGCATCCTCGATATAGTCTTGAATGGTACGGCGGAGTGGCCGTGCTCCCATTTTTGGATCATAACCTAGGTCAACCAACTTTTCCTTGACCTTGTCTGTCACATCGAGGTGGATATTGTTGCTAGAGAGGCGTTTGTTGACATCCGCTAGCATGAGTTCGACGATTTGGAGAAGGTTGTCCTTGCTGAGAGGTTTAAATTCGATGATACCGTCAAAACGGTTCATAAACTCAGGACTAAAGAAGTTACCGAGTTCACCGAGGACAGAGTTGGTACGTCCTTCACGAGCGGCTCCAAAACCAACGCTGGCTTCAGCCTTACCAGTACCCGCATTTGAGGTCATGATAATGATAGCATCCTTAAAGCTAACTGTTCGTCCTTGCCCATCTGTCAAACGACCATCGTCCAAGACTTGAAGGAACATGTGCATCACATCTGGATGGGCTTTCTCGACCTCATCGAGAAGGATAAGTGAGTAAGGATTGCGACGAACTTTCCGTTAACTGACCAGCTTCATCATAGCCGACATAACCTGGAGGGGCTCCGACTAATTTAGCCACACTGTGTTTTTCCATGTATTCACTCATATCAAAGCGAATCATGCTGTCAGCAGAGCCAAAGAGCTCAATGGCTAGTTGTTTGGAAAGTTCTGTCTTACCAACACCAGTTGGTCCGACAAAGAGGAAGCTTCCGATTGGGCGGTTAGGAGTTCCAAGTCCAACACGATTACGACGAATGGCTTTGGCAATCTTATCGACAGCCTCGTCTTGTCCGATAACATGGGCCTTGAGGTCGTCTGCTAGATGGATAAGCTGAGACTGTTCTTTTTCTTTGAGTTCTCCGACAGGAATATTGGTTTTCTGCTCGATGATATGCTCAATGGTTTTCTCGCTAATGATAGGAGTATCCTGATCGGTCACCTTGTTTTTCTGCATTTCCTTGTACTTGGCAATCTGATCGCGGAAATAGGCAGCTTTTTCAAAGTCTTCCTCTCGTGTAGCCTGAGCCTTGAGATTCTCAGCTTCAATTAAACGCTGGTCAATCACTTTAGGATCAACAAAGTTCAGTGTCAGATTCATCTTAGAACCAGCTTCATCTAACAGGTCAATAGCCTTGTCTGGCAAGAATCGATCTTGAATATAGCGATTGGAAAGATTTGCAGCTGCTTCGATAGCAGCATCAGTATACTTGACGTGATGGTAGTCTTCGTATTTCTTTTGAACCCCTTTGAGGATGATAATGGTTTCTTCGACAGTTGGTTCATCTACCTTGACAGGCTGCATACGGCGCTCGAGAGCAGCATCTTTTTCAATGATGCGGTATTCATTGAGAGTAGTAGCTCCAACCAATTGCAATTCACCACGGGCAAGGGCTGGTTTGAGGATATTTCCTGCATCCATATTGCCATCGCCTGCTGACCCTGCACCAACAATTTCATGGATTTCGTCGATAAAGAGGATGATGTCCTCACGTTTGCGGATTTCTTCCATGAGCTTTTGCATGCGTTCTTCAAATTGGCCTCGAATCCCTGTTCCTTGAACTAGACTGACCACATCCAGACGGATGACCTGCTTACCTTGGAGTTTATGGGGAACATCACCATCAACAATCTTCTGAGCTAGACCTTCGACAACGGCTGTTTTACCGACACCTGGTTCTCCGATAAGGACAGGATTGTTCTTGGTTCGACGGTTGAGGATTTCGATAACGCGGATAATCTCCTCATCTCGACCAATAACAGGGTCAATATCTCCCCGACGAGCAATCTCAGTAACATTGATTCCATACTCTTCTAGAAGACCTTTCTCTTGACTTGGAGGCGGTGTTTGAATGGGTCCGCGATTTGAGGTCCGTAGCCACCATTACCCCCATATCCTCCACCTGATTGAGTTGGAGGGACATTATTAGAAGAAGGTCTGAAATTGTTCAAATCATTGAAAAAGTCTCCAAAAGGATCAAAGTCACGATTGTTTAGGTCAGTCATCCCTTTAAAGAGGGTATTGTTTGGGTCCGTTTTGATAATTTTATAGCAATTTTGACAGAGATCAATTTGTTTTTGCTGTCCATTGAGATTGGTATAAAGATGAATTGTTGAGTCGTTAATTTTACAGTTTTGACAGAGCATACATCTACCTCATTTCATTCTTACCCTTGGCCTGATAAAAGGTCAAAAATAGTCAAAGTTTTTATATTCTCATTATAGCATGATTAAGGTGTAAAGCAAGTAAAAAGATTGGGCTAGGAAGATTTGGAGAGAAAGTTCCTAAGAAAATCTCTGTTACTGATGGTAAGAAAAAATCCTATTTGCAGGGACAAAAAGGATTCTCGTTCATCAGTCAGGTTTCCCCACTGTTATTCTATTAGTAAAGGAGTTCGTAAATCTCCATTGCAATCAAGTCAATGCTATCAAAGGTATAGGTTTCACGTGCTTCAACATCGCGAAGGGTGAAGAGTGATCCATTTTCTTCGTCATAGCTGTAAGCAACCTCTGCAACAACAACTCCTTCACGTTCAAAATTACGTTTAAGATTTCCGCCATCTTTTGTCATAGCTTCTAGGCGGTTGATGATTCTAACCAAATGTGATTCCATTATGATTCTCCTCCATTTCTTATCGTTACTATTTTACCATAAACCACGGGGACTTGACTAGAAAAAACTAAGATTTCTCGCTATTTCTCTTTTGCATAAAATTATTGGTGAAAATCAGTGAAAAAATATTGAATTTTAATTCAGAACATGTTATAATCATACAATCTGATATTTAGAAAGCTGAGTTTATATGAATTTTTCCTTTTTACCAAAGTATTTACCTTATTTTTAATTATGGTGCTCTTATCACGGTAGTGATTTCAATTCTAGTAGTCTTTTTTTCGGTACCATTCTTGGTGTCTTATTGGCCTTTGCTCAACGTTCACGTTTTAGACCTCTTGTCTGGTTTGCAAATGTTTATGTATGGATTTTCCGAGGGACACCGATGATGGTGCAAATTATGATTGCTTTTGCCCTCATGCATATCGATGCGCCTACTATTCAAGTAGGGATTTTAGGTGTGGACCTTTCCCGTTTAATTCCAGGTATTCTGATTATTTCTATGAATAGTGGAGCTTATGTGTCTGAAACTGTTCGTGCGGGGATCAATGCGGTTCCTAAAGGTCAGTTAGAGGCTGCTTACTCTCTTGGTATTCGTCCGAAAAATGCCATGCGTTATGTCATTTTGCCACAAGCTATCAAGAATATTCTTCCAGCTCTGGGAAATGAATTTATCACCATTATCAAGGATAGTTCCCTCTTGTCTGCGATTGGAGTTATGGAGTTGTGGAATGGTGCAACGACAGTAGCAACAACAACGTATTTACCGTTGACTCCACTTTTATTTGCAGCCTTTTACTATTTGATTATGACCTCTGTTTTGACAGTGGCGTTGAAAGCATTTGAAAAACATATTGGACAAGGAGACAAGAAATAATGACAGAAACCTTGATTAAAATTGAAGAACTACATAAGTCTTTTGGGGAAAATGAAGTTTTAAAAGGCATCAACCTTGAGATTAAACGAGGAGAAGTTGTGGTCATTATTGGTCCGTCAGGGAGCGGGAAATCAACTCTCCTTCGTTCGATGAATCTCCTTGAAGAAGCAAGTAAAGGTAAGGTTATCTTTGAAGGAGTCGATATCACAGATAAGAAAAATGACCTTTTTGCCATGCGTGAAAAGATGGGTATGGTATTCCAACAATTCAACCTCTTTCCCAATATGACAGTGATGGAAAATATCACTTTGTCACCAATTAAAACCAAAGGTGAAAGCAAGGAAGTTGCGGAGAAAAGAGCACAGGAACTGTTAGAAAAAGTTGGCTTGCCAGATAAGGCAAAGGCCTATCCTCAGAGTTTGTCAGGTGGTCAGCAACAACGGATTGCCATTGCACGTGGACTTGCTATGGAACCAGATGTTTTGCTCTTTGATGAGCCGACTTCAGCCCTAGACCCTGAGATGGTTGGAGAAGTTCTAGCTGTTATGCAAGACCTTGCCAAGTCAGGGATGACCATGGTGATTGTGACTCATGAAATGGGCTTTGCGCGTGAGGTAGCAGACCGTGTCATCTTTATGGCTGATGGTGTTGTTGTCGAAGATGGAACGCCAGAGCAAGTCTTTGAACAAACCCAAGAACAAAGAACCAAAGATTTCTTGAGTAAGGTTTTGTAAGAGTTGTAAATTTATATCCATTTCGACTTTTTCTTAGGTAGATAGTTCGATAAGTTATATCAAAACTTCTTTACTCAGTTTAGATTAAAGTTATAAATAAAAAAAGTAGGAATCAGAAAACACTGATTCCTACTTTATTTTAGTTAAAACATGAAGCTAATGCTTGTAAGTATACCTAATACTGCGAAAAATAATTTTTCCAAACTTGGTGGTTCTTTTTTTGAAAAAGCTTATCAGAGTATAGTGCTAGTATAAGAAATATAAAAAAATAGTATATATTTATGAAAGATTGACATCTCTATCCTCCTTTTTTTGTAAGACTTCCTTTACTTATATTGTACATTATTTTTGATGCAGAATCAAAAAATAATATCATTATTCTGTGGAGTTCCTTTATCCTCCAGTAAGAGAATGACTAGTCCTGCAACTGAGCTTTTTCTTATAGTTTCAGACTATAAGGTCCATTAGGCAAGAAGTGTTAGGATGGCGAGTTATTTTTTGATATAATAGAGGATATTTGATAGAAAAGAGAAGAGATATGGCTCAGATTATCGATGGGAAGGCTCTTGCAGCTAAGTTACAAGGACAGTTGACTGAAAAGACGGCCAAACTAAAAGAAGAAACAGGTTTAGTTCCAGGTTTGGTGGTGATTTTGGTTGGAGATAATCCAGCCAGCCAAGTCTACGTTCGCAATAAGGAACGGTCGGCTCTTGCTGCAGGATTCCATAGTGAAGTAGTGCGAGTTCCTGAAACCATTACCCAAGAAGAATTGTTAGATTTGATTGCCAAATACAATCAAGATCCAGCTTGGCATGGGGTTTTGGTCCAGTTGCCTTTACCTAAACATATTGACGAAGAGGCAGTTTTGTTGGCTATTGACCCCGAAAAAGACGTGGATGGTTTCCATCCGCTAAACATGGGTCGCCTCTGGTCTGGTCATCCAGTTATGATTCCTTCGACACCTGCAGGAATTATGGAAATGTTTCATGAATATGGGATTGATCTAGAAGGTAAAAATGCAGTTGTCATCGGTCGTTCCAATATCGTTGGAAAACCGATGGCTCAGCTTCTTTTAGCAAAGAATGCGACTGTGACTTTGACTCACTCACGCACCCATCATCTTGCCAAGGTGGCTGCTAAGGCGGATATTCTTGTCGTTGCAATCGGTCGTGCTAAGTTTGTGACTGCTGACTTTGTCAAACCGGGAGCGGTTGTCATTGACGTTGGGATGAACCGAGATGAAAATGGCAAACTTTGTGGAGATGTTGATTATGATGCGGTTGCACCACTTGCTAGTCACATCACACCTGTACCTGGTGGAGTTGGACCTATGACTATTACCATGCTAATGGAGCAAACCTATCAGGCAGCGCTTCGAACACTAAACAAGGACTAGGAAGATGAAATTCGTATTTGACCTGGATGGAACGCTATCTTTTGACTACATGACCATTGATGAGGAGATTCAGCAGGTTCTTTTTAAAGGCTGAAGATTATGGGCATGATCTTGTATTTGCCTCAGCTCGCTCTTATCGGGATTGCTTGGGTTTATTAGGGCCCTGAACTCAGTCAGCGCTTGGTTATAGGTTTGAATGGTGGCGTAGCCTATCACTTGGGGAAGGCTATCTTCGAAAGAAATCTCGATGCTAGAGTTTATCAGGCGCTAGTGGATTATTGCCAGACTTATAATCTTCCTTTCTTTTGCAGATGATTGCTTTGACTATAGTGGTCAGATTGTGGAAAAAAAATTCCATTTATCTCCAGCGTGGATCCCCTAAAGGTGGCTCGTCACCAGAAACTCGAGGACTTGGGTACTCCGATTAAGGTAGTCGTTTATATGGGTGACCATGAGGAGTTGCTTGATGACCTGCTTGGTCAGTTAGAAAGACTGGGGCAGGCTCATCTGTCCTATCATGCGCATGAAAGTGCCTTTATGTCAACCCCTTGGACACTCATAAGGCGACAACTGTTGAAAAGTTATGTGGAGAGAACTTCATTGCTTTTGGAAATGACCAAAACGATATTGAGCTCTTTAAAACATCTCTCTACTCTGTCCAGATTGGAGATTTTGCTGGTCTTAGTCCATATGCAGATGACACGTTAGAGCTAAAAGGAGCTCCTTCTCCAGCAGTAGCAGCTAAAATCTTACAGACCTTTGCGGAATTTAAGAGAAAATAGTGTAAAAGGAGGTTTGCCCCTCCTTTTATAGTATAATGGAGTGAGAGGAAAATAACGATGAAAGTGATTGATCAAACTTTATTAGAAAAAGTCATTATTGAACGGCCTTGTCACAGCCATAAAGGAGATTACGGGCGCCTGCTCTTGCTGGGAGGGACCTATCCTTATGGGGGAGCTATCATCATGTCAGCCATTGCAGCTGTCAAAAGTGGGGCAGGGTTGGTGACTGTTGGCACGGATAAGGAGAATATCACAGCCCTGCACAGCCATTTACCTGAGACCATGGCTTTTTCTCTAAAGGACAAAGCATTACTAAAAGAACAGTTGGAAAAGGCAGAAGTTGTCTTGTTAGGTCCGGGTTTGCGAGAGGATGCATTCGGAGAAGAACTTGTAAAACGGGTTTTTGATAAGCTCAGAAATGACCAGATTTTGATTATTGATGGTGGTGCTTTGGGTATCTTAGCAAAAGGTCATTTGCCATTCCCATCTAGTCAGCTCATCCTAACTCCCCACCAAAAGGAATGGGAAAGACTGTCTGGTATAGTTCTTGACCATCAAAATACTGAGACGACAGCTAGGGCTCTTTCATCTTTTCCTCAAGGAACGATTCTAGTCGAGAAGGGTCCAGCGACTCGTATCTGGCAAGCTGGCAAACCTGAATACTATCAACTGGAGGTTGGAGGCCCCTATCAAGCAACTGGTGGGATGGGAGATACTTTGGCTGGGATGATTGCAGGTTTTGCAGGTCAGTTTCCACATGTCAATCTCTATGAACGCGTAGTAGTAGCGACCCATCTGCACTCAGCTATTGCCCAAGAACTAGCTCAAGAACACTATCTTGTCTTGCCAACAGAAATTAGCAAGACACTTCCGAAAAAAATGAAAAAAATATCTCAAAAAGGCGGCTAATTCCTTGGTTGTCTTTTTGTATTGATGTAACTATCCTGTTAAGTTTTTCAAATACCTCAGAACCAGCAAGCAACTGCTGAACTTGCGAGAAATTCTCACTTTTAAGGTCTTGATTTTTAATCGAACTCGAAAGTGAAACAAGATTGTTATCAAAGTTGAGGGGTGTCAAATCATGCTTTTTTTGATATAATTTTTAATGATGAATGCGAGAAATAATCGGTATGTGGTCGTTGATTTAGAGGCGACCAGCACCGGAAGCAAGGCAAAAATTATTCAAGTAGGCATTGTGGTGATTGAGAATGGCGAAATCGTCGATCAGTATGCGACTGACGTCAATCCCCATGAACCCTTGGATTCTCATATCAAAGAATTAACAGGTCTGACCGATCAGCGTTTGGCTGCAGCACCAGAATTTCTCAGGTGGCTGGAAAAATTTTTGAATTGGTTAAGGACGGTGTTTTTGTTGCGCACAATGTACAATTTGATGCCAACCTCCTTGCAGAATTTCTTTTTTTTGAAGGCTATGAATTGCGCACACCGCGGGTGGATACAGTTGAGCTTGCCCAAGTTTTGTATCCTCAGTTTGAAAAGTATAACTTAGGTATCCTTTGTCAAGAGTTGGGCATTGAGCTGGAACATGCCCATACTGCCCTGTCAGATGCTCAGGCAACAGCTGAACTCTTACTTTACATGCGTCAAAAACTCTTCGAGCTACCTAAAGGGCTTTTAGAAAGCTTGTTAAACCATGCAGACAACCTTCTCTATGAAAGTTATCTGGTGATTGAGGAGGTCTATCAGCAACAATCTCTCTTATCTTCGCCAGACTTGATGGAGCTTCATGGGCTTTTCCTCAGAAAGGAAAGCAAAGGCTTAGTCCCACGAAAGTTATCCAAAGACTTTGCTAAAAACATTTCTTTATTGGGGCTGGAGGAGCGTCCACAGCAGCTGGATTTTGCGGAGAAGGTTGAGCACTTATTGGAAGAACACCAGACTTCTTTTATCCAAGCTCAAACGGGATTGGGTAAGACATACGGTTATCTCCTCCCAGCTTTGAACTCGGAGAGTGAAGCTGGAATCCTAGTGAGCGTTCCGACTAAAATTCTTCAAAATCAGATCATGCAAGAAGAAGGACAGCGTTTAAAAGAGGTTTTTCATCTGGAGATTCATAGTCTCAAGGGGCCTCAAAATTATTTAAAACTGGATGCCTTTCACAGAGTTCTCCATCGATCTGAGTCTAATCGTCTTTTCACACGCTTTAAAATGCAACTGCTCATCTGGCTAACGGAGACAGAGACTGGTGACTTGGACGAAATTGGGCAACTTTATCGCTATCAGCATTATCTACCTGAACTAGTCCACGATGGCAAGCTTTCAAAGAAAAGTTTATTTGCCACAGAGGATTTGGAAACGAGGGCAGGAAAAAGCCAAGACTAGTCGTGTTCTCTTGACTAATCATGCCTATCTGGTCACTCGTTTGGAGGACAATCCAGAGTTTGTCGACAACCGTTTGGTGATCTTGGATGAAGCTCAAAAAATGCTCCTAGCCCTTGAAAATATAGCTCAGCAGGCTTATCGCCTTGAGGATCTTGTAACTCAAATTGAAAAGTCTTTGGAGACAGTGGAAGATTTGATTCAGAAACGCTTGCTTGAGAGTATAGGTTTTGAATGTCGTTACTTGATGGAGCAGTATCAGTCAGGTCTGAAGAATGGAAAGTGGTTGGATTCTCTCGAACAGTTACGCCAACATTTTTCAGAGTTAGCTCTCCCAGAGTATAGAGAGATTGCAAACTTTTTTACGTCGGACCGTGAATTTTGGCTTGCTCCAGCAGAGAAATCGAGTAAGGATGTCCTGATTTGTTCAAGCAAAAGAGGCCGCTTTATACTAGCAGACTTATTGCCAGAAGCTTGTAGGCTCCTAGGAGTGTCGGCCACTCTTGAAATTAGCAATCGAGTTTCCTTAGCAGATTTACTGGGATTTCCAGATGCGCCACTTGTTAGGCTTGATGTAGCAAAGCAGGACCAACAAGAAGTCTATCTAATTGATGACTTTCCTATCGTTACCGAAATTTCGCCTTTTGACTATGCGAGTGAAGTGGCTTCTGTCATCCGACGTTTACAAGCCTTTCAAGAACCCTTATTGGTTTTGTTTACCTCAAAAGAGATGTTACTGGCAGTTTCGGACTTGCTAGACCAACCTCATCTAGCTCAGTATAAAAATGGGGAACCAAGCCAACTGAAAAAACGTTTTGACAAAGGTGAACGCCAGATCTTGCTTGGAACAGGTAGTTTCTGGGAAGGAGTTGATTTTTCAACCCATCCATTTGTACTTCAAGTGATTCCGAGATTGCCTTTCCAAAATCCACAAGAACCGTTAACCAAAAAATTAAACCAAGAACTACGTCGTGAAGGAAAAAATCCTTTCTATGATTATCAATTGCCGATGGCTATTATTCGGCTAAAACAAGCATTAGGTCGTACTGTTAGACGGCCTGACCAAGGTTCGGTTGCTGTGCTTTTAGATAGCCGTGTTGTCAGCAAGCGCTATGGCAAACAAATCGCCCAAACCTTGTCAAAAGAAAGAACGGTTCGGGTCCTTGCTAGAGACCAGCTAGAGTCTGCAGTAGCAGATTTTCTACAATCTCGTCGCAATAGAATGAAAGAAAAATCCAAGAAAGAGAAAAGGTAAAAAAGATGAAACGTTCCTTCGACTCTCGAGTCGACTATAGTCTTCTTCTACCAGTATTTTGTCTACTGGTGATTGGAGTAGTGGCTATTTATATAGCAGTTAGCCATGACTATCCTAATAATGTACTTCCAATTCTAGGTCAGCAAATCGCCTGGATTGCTTTAGGGCTTGTCATTGGCTTTGTGGTCATGTTCTTTAATACCGAGTTTTTATGGAAGGTGACTCCCTATCTTTATGGTCTAGGGCTAGCTTTGATGGTCCTACCTCTTGTTTTTTTACAATCCGAGTTTGGTAGCTTCTACGGGTGCTAAAAACTGGGTGTCAATTGGAGGGACAACACTTTTTCAACCATCTGAGTTCATGAAGATTTCCTACATCTTGATATTAGCTCGAGTCATTGTGCAATTCACTCAAAAGCACAAGGAGTGGCGTCGAACCATCCCTTTGGATTTCCTGTTGATTATTTGGATGATTGGCTTTACTATCCCAGTGCTGGTCCTTTTAGCCCTACAAAGTGACTTAGGGACTGCCTTGGTCTTCGTGGCTATTTTTGCAGGTATGGTTCTCCTTTCAGGCGTTTCGTGGAAGATTATCATTCCAGTTTTTGTTACGGGAGTGACTGCAGTAGGAGGCTTTCTAGCGATTTTTATCAGTAAAGATGGACGTGCTTTCTTGCACCAGATTGGGATGCCGACCTACCAGATTAACCGTATTTTGGCATGGCTCAATCCCTTTGACTTTGCGCAAACAACAACTTACCAACAGGCGCAAGGGCAAATTGCTATTGGAAGTGGTGGCTTGTTTGGACAAGGTTTCAATGTTTCCAATCTCCTCATTCCAGTACGTGAGAGTGATATGATTTTTACAGTGATTGCGGAAGATTTTGGCTTCATTGGTTCAGTCTTTGTCATTGCTTTGTACCTACTTCTTATCTATCGGATGTTGAAGATTACTCTCAGATCAAATAACCAGTTCTATACCTATATTTCGACTGGCTTTATCATGATGTTGCTCTTCCATATCTTTGAAAATATTGGCGCAGTGACTGGCTTGCTTCCACTGACTGGGATACCTTTACCTTTCATCTCTCAAGGGGGCTCCGCTATTATTAGTAACCTCATCGGTGTCGGTCTCCTCTTGTCTATGAGTTACCAGACCAATCTAGCAGAAGAAAAGAGTGGGAAAATTCCATTCAAACGAAAAAAAGTAATCCTAAAACAAATCAAATAAGGAGGTCGCTATGGTAAAAGTAGCAGTTATCTTAGCAAATGGCTTTGAAGAAATCGAAGCCTTGACAGTAGTCGATGTCTTGCGTCGAGCAAACATTTCCTGTGATATGGTAGGATTTGAGGAGCAGGTGACAGGATCACATGACATTCAGGTAACAGCCGATCGTGTCTTTGATGGTGATTTATCCGACTATGACCTGCTCGTTCTGCCAGGTGGCATGCCTGGATCAGCAAATCTACGGGATAATCAAGCCCTCATTTCTGAGATTCAAGCCTTTAACCAAGAGGGAAAGAAGATTTCGGCTATCTGCGCAGCCCCAATCGCCCTCCATCAAGCAGGTGTTTAAAAGATAAGCGCTTTACCTGTTATGACGGTGTGCAGGAGCAAATTACTGACGGGATTTACCAAAAGGAAACAGTTGTTGTGGATGGCAATCTAACAACCAGCCGAGGACCGTCAACAGCCCTTGCCTTTGCCTATGAATTGGTGGATCAGTTGGGAGGAGATGCCGAAAGTTTACGAGTCGGTATGCTCTATCGAGATGTCTTTGGAAATCAAGAATAAAACGAGAGGCAGACTCTCGTTTTTTACTTGGAAAAATCTAGGAAATCATCGCTTTTTTCATAAAAAAATGGTATAATGAAGGGTATGAAATATCACGACTACATATGGGATTTAGGTGGTACCCTATTGGATAATTACGAGACTTCTACTGCAGCCTTTGTAGAAACCTTGGCCCAATATGGATTAGAGCAAGAACACGACTGTGTTTACGAAGCCTTGAAGGTTTCGACAGCTTTTGCCATCGAGGAGTTTGCACCAGATATCGAGGATTTTTTAGAGCACTACAAAGAAAATGAAGCGCGTGAGCTAGAACATCCAGTTTTGTTTGAGGGAATTCCAGAATTACTCAAAGACATTTCGGACGAGGGTGGCCGCCATTTCTTGGTTTCTCATCGAAATGACCAAGTGCTAGAACTTCTTGCTAAGACCCGGATAGCCAACTACTTTACCGAGGTGGTGACTGCCAGTTCTGGCTTTAAACGGAAACCAGATCCTGAGTCCATGATTTATTTACGTGATAAGTATCATATCTCATCAGGTTTGGTCATTGGTGACAGAAATATTGATGTAGAAGCAGGTATAGCTGTTGGCTTAGATGCCTATCTTTTTAATAACGTTGCGATATTGAGACAAGCAATAGACATGTAAGAAAAGGGAAAAAATGACAGAAGAAATCAAAAATCAACAGGCACAGGATTATGATGCCAGTCAAATTCAAGTTTTAGAAGGTCTGGAAGCCGTTCGTATGCGTCCAGGTATGTATATCGGATCGACTGCTAAAGAGGGTCTTCACCACCTAGTCTGGGAAATTGTTGATAACTCTATTGACGAGGCCTTGGCTGGATTTGCTAGTCATATCCAAGTCTTTATCGAACCTGATGATTCTATTACAGTTGTGGATGACGGTCGTGGAATTCCTGTTGATATTCAAGAAAAGACGGGACGTCCTGCTGTTGAGACAGTCTTTACGGTTCTTCACGCTGGAGGAAAATTCGGCGGTGGCGGATATAAGGTATCAGGTGGACTCCACGGAGTAGGTTCATCAGTAGTAAACGCTCTTTCAACGCAACTAGATGTTCATGTTCACAAAAACGGCAAAATTCATTACCAAGAATACCGTCGTGGTCATGTTGTTGCTGATCTTGAGGTCGTTGGAGATACAGATAAAACAGGAACAACAGTTCACTTTACACCAGACCCAGAGATTTTTACAGAAACAACAACATTTGACTTTGAAAAATTAAACAAACGTGTTCAAGAATTAGCCTTTTTGAACCGAGGGCTTCGAATTTCAATTACAGACAAGCGTGAAGGTCTCGAACAAACCAAGCATTACCATTATGAGGGTGGGATTGCTAGCTACGTTGAGTATATCAACGAGAATAAGGATGTTATCTTTGATACACCAATCTACACAGACGGTGAGATGGATGACATTACTGTTGAAGTAGCCATGCAGTACACAACGGGTTACCACGAAAACGTCATGAGTTTCGCCAATAATATTCATACCCATGAAGGTGGAACACATGAGCAAGGTTTCCGTACGGCTCTGACTCGTGTTATCAACGATTATGCCCGCAAGAATAAACTGCTAAAAGACAATGAAGACAACCTGACAGGGGAAGATGTTCGTGAAGGTTTGACTGCTGTTATCTCAGTCAAGCACCCTAATCCGCAGTTTGAAGGACAAACCAAGACCAAACTGGGAAATAGCGAAGTTGTTAAGATTACCAACCGCCTCTTTAGCGATGCCTTTTCTGATTTCCTCATGGAGAATCCGCAGATTGCCAAGCGCATCGTGGAAAGGGATTTTGGCTGCCAAGGCTCGTGTAGCTGCCAAGCGTGCGCGTGAAGTCACTCGCAAGAAATCTGGTTTGGAAATTTCCAATCTTCCAGGGAAATTAGCAGACTGTTCTTCAAATAACCCTGCTGAAACCGAACTCTTCATCGTTGAGGGAGACTCAGCTGGTGGATCAGCTAAATCTGGTCGTAACCGTGAATTCCAAGCTATCTTGCCAATTCGTGGTAAGATTTTGAACGTTGAAAAAGCTAGCATGGATAAAATCCTTGCCAACGAAGAAATTCGAAGTCTTTTCACAGCCATGGGAACAGGATTTGGTGCAGAATTTGATGTCACTAAGGCTCGTTACCAAAAACTCGTTTTGATGACCGATGCCGATGTTGATGGAGCCCACATTCGAACACTCCTGCTAACCTTGATTTACCGCTACATGAAACCAATCTTAGAGGCTGGTTATGTCTACATTGCCCAACCACCGATTTATGGGGTTAAGGTTGGAAGTGAGATTAAAGAATACATTCAACCTGGTGCAGATCAAGAAATTAAACTCCAAGAAGCCTTAGCACGTCACAGTGAAGGGCGTTCAAAACCAACCATCCAACGTTATAAAGGTTTGGGAGAAATGGATGACCACCAATTGTGGGAAACAACCATGGATCCTGAACATCGCTTGATGGCGCGTGTTTCGGTAGATGATGCTGCCGAAGCAGATAAAATCTTTGATATGTTGATGGGGGATCGAGTAGAACCTCGTCGCGAATTTATCGAAGAAAACGCTGTTTACAGTACACTTGACGTCTAAAAAATGTGGGAAATAGTTCCCTTGGTTTAAAAAATATGATATAATCATTACGATTGTTTCTAGTATAAAAGGAGTTTGATATGTCTAATGGACAACTAATTTATCTAATGGTTGCAATTGCAGTCATTCTGATCTTAGCTTATGTAACAGCTATCTTTACGTAAGCGTAATGTAAGCAGATTAACGGCCCTTGAAGAAAGAAAAGAAGAACTCTACAACCTTCCTGTAAATGATGAGGTTGAAGCCGTTAAAAACATGCACTTGATTGGTCAAAGTCAGGTGACCTTCCGTGAATGGAACCAAAAATGGGTTGATTTATCTCTGAACTCATTTGCTGATATTGAAAATCACCTCTTTGAAGCTGAAAGCTACAATAATTCTTTCCGTTTTTTCAAAGCTGCTCACAAGATTGATCAAATTGAAAGCCAAATCGGCTTGATTGAAGAAGATATTGCTGCTATTCGTAATGCCCTTTCTGAACTTGAAAAACAAGAATCTAAGAATAGTGGTCGCGTCCTTCATGCTTTGGACTTGTTTGAATCCCTTCAACATACCGTTGCAGAAGATTCGGAGAAATATGGTAAGGCCCTTCCTGAGATTGAGAAACAATTGGAAAACATCCAATCTGAATTCTCTCAATTTGTTACCCTAAATTCATCAGGTGACCCGGTTGAAGCCGCAGCAATTCTTGATTCAACTGAAAATCATATTCTCGCTTTGACACACATCGTTGAGCGAATTCCAGCTCTTGTTGAAACCTTGACAAAGGAACTGCCAGAACAATTGGCAGATTTGGAAGAAGGTTATCGCAAGCTGTTGGATGCCAACTACCACTTTACAGAAACAGATATTGAATCCCGTTTCCAACTTTTGCATGAGTCTTTGAAAAATAATCAAGAAAATATTCGTCAGTTGGAATTGGACAATGCAGAGTATGAAAATAATCGCATCCAAGAAGAAATCAACGCACTTTATGATATCTTCACTCGTGAAATTGCAGCTCAAAAAGTAGTTGAAAGTCTTCTTTCGACATTACCAACTTATCTCAACCACTTGAAAGAAAATAATCAGGTGCTTGTTCAAGATCTTGAACGCTTGACTAAAACCTACCTTCTTCCTGAAAGTGATGGTAATCATGTTCGTCGTCTTCAAGCAGAATTGGCTGCACTTGATACAGCAATCATGGAAGTGACAGAGGATCAAGGTGAGTCAACACAAGCCTACTCTGCTCTTGAAGAACAGTTGGAAATGCTTCAAAGCAACCTCAAGGATATAGAGGATGAGCAAATCTCTGTTAGCGAACGACTTGCGCAAATTGAAAAAGACGACCTCAATGCTCGCCAAAAAGCAAATGTCTATGTGAACCGTTTGCATACTATCAAACGTTACATGGAGAAGAGAAACTTGCCAGGTATTCCTCAAAGTTTCTTGAAACTTTTCTTTACTGCAAGTCATAACACAGAAGATCTGATGGCAGAGTTAGAACAACCACAAGTGAATATTGAATCGGTTAAACGAATTCTTGAAATTGCAACAAATGATATGGAAGCACTTGAAACAGAAACCTATGATATCGTTCAATATGCAACCTTGACGGAGCAACTCTTGCAATACTCAAATCGTTACCGTTCATTCGATGAGCGTATCCAAGAGGCCTTCAACGAAGCGCTTGAAATTTTTGAAAAAGAGTTTGACTACCAGGCATCTTTTGAAAAAATTTCACAAGCCTTGGAAGTTGCTGAACCGGGGGTTACAAACCGTTTTGTAACTTCATATGAGAAAACACGTGAAGCGATTCGTTTTTAAAAATAGAAGCTTAGAAGATTTCTAAGCTTTTTTCTTTTCCTAAAAAAAGACAGAATCCCTGTTTATCATTGAAATAATAGCCTCGATTTGATATGATGGAAATATGAAAAAAAATAGAGCGAAACGTGTTTCTCACGATAAAACGAGAAGGCTATTGCTTTCCCTTGTTGGAATCTTAGGAGTTGCTACGATTCTATTAGGGAGTGCTATTGGTTATAAGCTACTACAAAGCAATCTTACGAACAAAAAATTGAAGCGCTAAAAAGCGAAAAGGACCAGCAATTCAACTCAGGTAGTCAGAAGGACCATTTCCGAAAAGGTCAAGCTGAGGTGATTGCCTACTACCCTCTGCAAGGAGAGGAAGTCATTGCGTCTGTTAGAGAAAAAATCAACCAGGATATCAAAGAAAAGCTGGAAGATAAAGAGGATTTGGTCTTTTATTATAGTGAGCAGTTGGACCCCGTCTTAAAGGGAGTTGTTTCTCGTAATATCAGCAAGCAAGTCTACGATTTGTCTGCATCAAAGGTTGAAGAAAAAGAAAAGACTTCTTTAGGGAAAATTTTCTTGACTGAAGATGGGAAAGATTTTGACCTCAGCAAACTCTTCAAAGATGCAAGTAAGGCTAAGGAACTCTTACTGAGTCAAATCAAATCAACTCTAGAAGATAAGAAACTCGACCAGACAAAAATTGATCAGGTCCTAAAAAACTTTACAGACCAAGATCTGGCATCATGGAGCTTTGATTATAAAGATAGTCAAATCATCCTTTATCCTCCTAATCCAGGGGAGACTTTGGAGGAAATTGCTCTACCGATATCCAGTTTCTTTGATGTTTTGGAGTCCTCTTATCTATTAGAAAAAGATGCTGAACTCTATCAAGCTTACTTTGCACAAAAAGACAAAAAAGTTGTGGCTTTGACCTTTGACGATGGTCCAAATCCGTCTACAACTACACAAGCTTTGGATACATTAGCTAAGTACAAAGTAAAGGCGACCTTCTTTGTACTTGGTAAAAACATCGCTGGCAATGAAGACATCCTTAAACGGATGAAGTCTGAGGGGCATGTGGTTGCCAACCACAGCTGGAGTCATCCTGTCCTTTCCCAACTATCTCTCGAAGATGCTAAAAAGCAAATCGCTGACACAGAAGATTTGTTAACCCAAGTTCTAGGTTCGAGTTCTAAACTCATGCGCCCTCCTTATGGTGCCATTACAGATGATATCCGTAACAGTCTGGACTTGAGCTTTATCATGTGGAATGTGGATAGTTTGGACTGGAAGAGTAAGAATGAAACAGCTATTTAACAGAGATACAACGTCAGGTTCGCAATGGTTCCATCATCCTCATGCATGATATCCATGGTCCTTCTGTTAATTCTCTACCAAGTGTTATTGAGTATTTAAAGGGTGAAGGGTATACATTTGTGACCGTTCCCGAATTGCTCAACTCTCGCTTGAAGGCTCACGAAATGTATTATGACCGTGATCAATAATCTTCAAGATCTAAAGGAGCAAGTGTTCTGGTAATCAGCCTTTGTTTCTTTAGATTTTCTTCACATAGAAAGGAAAAATGATGAAATCTTACACCCTCAATAATGGAGTTTCAATTCCTGTACTAGGATTTGGAACATGGAAAGCTGAAAATGGAGAAGTAGCCTACCAAGCTGTTTTGGAAGCCTTGAAGGCTGGTTATCGTCATATCGATACTGCAGCTATCTACAAAAATGAGGAGAGTGTTGGTCGCGCTATTCGAGATAGCGGTATTCCTCGCCAAGAAATCTTTGTAACGACCAAACTCTGGAATACCAATCACAGCTATGATGAAGCTCGACATGCTTTTGAGCAATCAATGGAAAAATTGGGATTGGATTATCTAGATTTGTACCTTATCCATTGGCCAAATCCAAAACCTTTAAGAGAAAATGACGAATGGAAAACTCGCAATGCCGATGTCTGGAGAGCGATGGAGGACCTGTACCAAGAAGGTAAAATTCGTGCTATCGGCGTTAGTAATTTCCTTCCCCATCATTTGGATGACTTACTTGAGACAGCAAGAATCATCCCAGCGGTCAATCAGGTACGCTTGGCACCAGGAGTTTATCAGGAGGAAGTGGTTGACTACTGTAAAGAGAAAGGAATCCTCTTAGAGGCATGGGGACCATTTGGGCAAGGGGAGTTGTTTGACAAGACAGAAGTCCAAGAAATTGCTGCTAAGCATGGGAAATCAGTTGCTCAAATTGCCTTGGCTTGGAGCTTGGCAGAAGGATTTACCCCTACCTAAGTCAGTGACAGCCTCTCGCATCCAGAGCAATCTTGACTGTTTTGAAATTGAACTCAGCAAAGACGAGCGAGAAGTCTTAAAGACAATTTCAGTGACTTCGGGCGCACCTCGTGTGGATGAGATGGATTTTTAGAAAGTAAGAAAAAGAATTGTAAATTTCTTGCCTTTCTGATATAATATTCAACAGGAAAGAAAGTCTTATGGCGTTCTTCAAGCGAGCTTGGGACAGTGGGAGCCAAGTAGAACAAACTAAGAAACTGGCGCTTTCTGTCGTATTTTTAAAAACAATGAAGTAATAAATTAGGGTGGAACCGCGTTTCTGACGCCCCTAGGTCACAGACTTAGGAGTAAAGACACGGTTCTTTTTGTATCCAAAGTCTCAAGAATTAATAACAAGGAGTAAACAATGTCTAAAAAATTGACTTTCCACTGCGTCAGTGGCAGAGACCTCCTTACAGTCGGACTGCCCCACGCTCAGCACTAGAGTGCCTGAGCTAGACGCAGTACTAACTCGTCTTGCCTCGTATAATTGACAAGGCAGACTCGTGTCGCAAGAAATTATAGAAAATGGAGTAAAACATGTCCAAAAAACTAACCTTTCAAGAGATTATTTTGACTTTGCAACAATTTTGGAATGACCAAGGTTGTATGCTTATGCAGGCTTATGACAATGAAAAAGGTGCGGGGACAATGAGTCCTTATACCTTCCTTCGTGCTATCGGACCTGAGCCATGGAATGCGGCTTATGTAGAGCCATCACGTCGTCCCGCTGACGGTCGTTACGGGGAAAATCCTAACCGTCTTTACCAACATCACCAATTCCAAGTGGTCATGAAACCTTCTCCATCAAATATCCAAGAGCTTTACCTTGAGTCTTTGGAAAAATTGGGTATCAATCCATTGGAACATGATATTCGCTTCGTTGAAGATAACTGGGAAAATCCATCAACTGGTTCAGCTGGTCTTGGATGGGAAGTGTGGCTTGATGGTATGGAAATCACGCAGTTCACTTATTTCCAACAGGTTGGTGGATTGGCAACTGGCCCTGTGACTGCGGAAGTTACCTATGGTTTAGAACGCTTGGCTTCTTACATTCAAGAAGTGGATTCTGTTTATGATATCGAGTGGGCTGATGGTGTTAAATACGGAGAAATCTTCATCCAGCCTGAGTATGAGCATTCAAAATATTCATTTGAAATTTCTGATCAAGAAATGTTGCTAGAAAATTTTGATAAGTTTGAAAAAGAAGCTGGTCGTGCCTTGGAAGAGGGCTTGGTTCACCCTGCCTATGACTATGTTCTCAAATGTTCACATACCTTTAACCTGCTGGACGCGCGTGGGGCCGTATCTGTAACGGAGCGCGCGGGCTATATCGCTCGTATCCGTAACTTGGCCCGTGTCGTAGCCAAAACCTTTGTCGCAGAACGCAAACGCCTAGGCTACCCACTTTTAGATGAAGTAACACGAGCTAAACTCTTAGCAGAAGACGCAGAATAGTGAGTAATACTGTGCTCTAAAATCGTTAGAGGCAAGTCGAAGACTTGCTAGAGGGTTATGCACCGCTGTACTGTTATGTGGGGATTTTTGAAACCTTAGGTTCAAAAATCAGTCAGCTAAATCCACTTTGATGAGACTGTTGGAAATCTTAATCAATTTAGCATCAGATTTCCATACAGACTCACAAAGTTAGTTAGCGGCGTCCCCAGTACCTAAGGTGCATATCAAAAAAGATTGAAGAAAATGTAAAGGAAAAAACATGACAAAAAACTTATTAGTAGAACTCGGTCTTGAAGAGTTACCAGCCTACGTAGTAACTCCAAGTGAAAAACAACTAGGTGAAAAAATGGCAGCCTTCCTCAAGGAAAACCGCCTGTCCTTTGAAGACATTCAAACCTTCTCAACGCCACGTCGTTTGGCTGTTCGTGTGACTGGTCTTGCAGACAAACAGTCTGATTTGACAGAAGATTTCAAGGGTCCAGCAAAGAAAATTGCCTTGGATAGTGATGGAAACTTCACCAAAGCAGCTCAAGGATTTGTCCGTGGAAAAGGCTTGACAGTTGAAGACATCGAATTCCGTGAAATCAAGGGTGAAGAATATGTCTATGTTACCAAGGAAGAAGTGGGTCAACCAGTTGAGAAAATTGTTCCAGGTGTTGTAGATGTCTTGAAGTCACTGACATTCCCTGTCAGCATGCACTGGGCTAACAATACCTTTGAATACATCCGTCCTGTTCACACTTTAACTGTTCTTTTAGATGAAGAAGAGTTTGACTTGGATTTCCTTGATATCAAGGGCGGTCGTGTAAGCCGTGGCCATCGTTTCTTGGGACAAGAAACTAAGATTCAGTCAGCTTTGAGCTACGAAGAAGACCTTCGCGCACAGTTTGTAATCACGGATCCACGTGAACGTCAGCAAATGATTGTTGACCAAATCAAGGAAATTGAGGCAAAACATGGTGTAGGTATCGAAATTGATACGGACTTGCTGAACGAAGTCTTGAACTTGGTTGAATACCCAACTGCCTTTATGGGTAGTTTTGATGCCAAATACCTTGAAGTTCCAGAAGAAGTTTTGGTGACTTCGATGAAGGAACACCAACGCTACTTTGTTGTTCGTAATCAAGACGGTAAACTCTTACCAAACTTCATTTCAGTTCGTAACGGAAACGCAGAGCATTTGGAAATGTCATCAAAGGAAATGAAAAAGTCTTGGTAGCCCGTTTGGAAGACGGAGAATTCTTCTGGCGTGAAGACCAAAAATTGGTTATTTCTGACCTTGTTGAAAAATTAAACAACGTCACCTTCCACGAAAAGATTGGTTCTCTTCGTGAACACATGATTCGTACAGGTCAGATTGCCATTCTCTTGGCAGAAAAAGCTGGTTTGTCAGTGGATGAAACAGTTGACCTAGCGCGTGCAGCAGCCATTTACAAGTTTGACTTGTTGACGGGTATGGTTGGTGAGTTTGATGAACTCCAAGGAATTATGGGTGAGAAATATGCTCTTCTTGCTGGAGAAACTCCAGCAGTTGCAGCTGCTATTCGTGAACACTATATGCCGACAGCTGCCGAAGGCGAACTTCCAGAGAGTAAGGTCGGAGCCATTCTAGCCATTGCAGACAAATTGGATACGATTTTGAGTTTCTTCTCAGTAGGCTTGATTCCATCAGGCTCTAACGACCCTTATGCCCTTCGTCGTGCGACGCAAGGTGTGGTTCGTATCTTGGATGCTTTTGGTTGGCATATTGCTATGGATGAGCTGATTGATAGCCTTTACAGTTTGAAATTTGACAGCTTGACTTATGCAAATAAAGCAGAGGTCATGGACTTTATCAAGGCTCGTGTTGATAAGATGATGGGTTCTACTCCAAAAGATATCAAGGAAGCAGTTCTTGCAAGTTCGAACTTTGTTGTGGCAGATATGCTAGAAGCAGCAAGTGCTCTTGTCGAAGCAAGCAAGAAAGAAGATTTCAAATCGTCTGTTGAATCCCTCTCCCGTGCCTTCAACTTGGCTGAGAAGGCAGAAGGTTCTGACACGGTTGATCCTGCTCTCTTTGAGAATGAAGAAGAGAAAGCTTTGGCGGAGGCAGTAGAATCATTAGTTTTATCAGGAACTGCAAGCCAGCAATTAGAACAACTCTTTGCGCTTAGTCCAGTTATTGATGCTTTCTTTGAGAATACCATGGTAATGACTGAAGATCAGTCTATCCGTCAAAATCGTTTGGCAATCTTGTCACAATTAACCAAGAAAGCAGCTAAACTTGCACGTTTCAACCAAATCAATACCAAATAAAATCTGGTAAACGGATTAAATCTTATCATAAAGGAGAGAAACATGGATCCTAAAAAAATTGATCGTATTAACGAGCTTGCTAAAAAGAAAAAAACAGAAGGCTTAACTTCTGCTGAAAAAGTGGAACAAGCTAAACTTCGTGAGGAGTATATTGAAGGCTATCGTCGTTCTGTTCGCCACCACATTGAAGGAATCAAAATTGTCGACGAAGAAGGAAATGACGTCACACCAGAAAAACTACGCCAAGTACAACGTGAAAAAGGTTTACACGGCCGTAGTTTAGATGATCCTAACTCATAAAACGAAAGGGGTTTGTAGATGATTTACAAGCCCCTTTTCTGTTGTAATAAAAAAGGAGCCACCTGGCTCCTTTTTGGTTTCTTAGTTGCTTGCACCAGAAGTAGCGTCTGCGTCACCACCGTGGCCTCCAGCATCACCTGAATCAGAAGCGCCAGAAGTAGCATCGGCGTCTCCATGACCTCCAGCTGCAGGAGCAAATGATCCGCTACCACCCACCAAACGTTGACCCGTTTCTTTTAGGTACCAGTCAAGCCATGGTTGGAAGTTAAAGACGATTTCATTGATTCCAGCGTATGATCCATCAGGATAGTACATTGCTTGGTAGTTGTGTGTGTTGATGACACCTGCAGGAGAACCTGGAACGATCGTACGGACGTATTCTTGGTTTCCGTTGCGAAGTGTTCCGATAACCCACTCTACATTTCATGCGTGCTGGCGGAAGAGAACCATGCACAGTTGACATACGGCTACCTGATTGAGGTGGTACACGTTTAGCAAACATGGTGTCTGGATCTTGGTGAGCGTTGTTGTAGTAGAGGAATTGGTTGTTATCATCAGCATATGTCAATTCAAATGGCATAGCTTTCAAGAACATATCGATTTGGTTAACTGTCAGGATACCGTGGTCCAATTTGACATAGGTATCACCAGAAACAGCCCCAGTGATTGCTGCAACTTTTTCTACCCATTCTGGATCATCAGGGTCAACTTCTGTAATGGTTGTAGCAATTGGTTTTCCACAATCCAAGTCTTCTGGTTCGATTGGTTTTGGTTTTTTCAATTTCGAAACGACTCCTACGTATTTTACAAAGTTATCTAAGCAAGTTTCAAGGAATTTAACAGTGCCTTCGTTGGTGATGTTTCCATTGTTATCAAAAGCTTCTTTGGCTTTACCAAGAAGGAATTCATTACCTGGAAGTGTGTAGGCATTGACACCAGGAGCGTCAAGAATCTTACGAAGGTGAACTTGGGCACGTGAAGTCCCTTGGTCGTAGTATGATGCTCCCACAATCATAACAGGTTTGTTTTCAAATGGATGAACTTCGTATGAAAGCCATTCAAGTACAGATTTGAGAGAAGCTGAGATAGTGTGGTTGTGCTCAGGAGTCGCAATTATGACACCATCAGCACGTGTAATCTTGTTATACAAGAAACGCAATTGGAAGCTTTCGTCCCATTTTTCGTCTTGGTTAAACATTGGAACTTCGTCGATTTCAAGAACTTCTAATTCAAATTTGAATTTGAAATTACGACGAATAAATTCCAAGAGTTTGCGGTTATATGATTGATCGTAGTTTGATCCAACAAGTCCAACAAATTTCATTCTTTCGGTCTCCTATCTTACAAATTTTCCCAGTCAAATTCTTCTGCATCTTTGCGAAGCAATTCTTGCGCATTGCGCAATTTCTCAGTAATCTTCACAAAGATACGGAAGTCATCAAAGATGGCATCCAATTTCTTGATGACATCAAGGTCAACCAAGTCACCACTTGGGTTAAATGCTTGAAGAGAGTGAGAAAGCAAGAATTCATCTGGAAGAACATTTGCCTTAATTTCAGGAGCGTTCAAGATTTGACGAAGTTGCAATTGAGCACGAGATGAACCAAGAGTTCCGTAAGAAGCACCAGTGATCATGATTGGTTTGTTCAAAAGTGGGTAGATACCATAAGATAGCCAAGCAAGAGCGCTCATCAAAACTGCAGGGATTGAGTGGTCGTACTCAGGGGTACCGATGATGACACCATCAGATGCTTCAATTTTAGCCGCAATTTCAAGAATTTCAGCAGGAAGAAGTTTATCTGCTGGTTTGTTGAAAACAGGGATATCCTTGATTTCAACAAGTTCAATCTCAGCCTTGTCGGCGAAGTGTTTTTGCATGTATTGGAGCAATTGGCGGTTTGTAGAACGTTTAGAGTTCGTTCCAACAATGGCAATAAGTTTTAGCATGAGATTTCCTTTCTCTTTTTACATAATACAAATTTAAAGGCCTGAAGAACATGTAAGGTTCCCCTCTTTGTCGATGAGAATGGCTTCGATGCCATCTAAACTTTCGACTTGCCAGAGGATAGAAGCGCTACGTTCTCCGAATAGGCGGGTTGTCCAAATCTCACCATCGACGGATTTATCTGAGATAATCGTTAGGCTAGCGAGCTCTGTTTCGACAGGGAATCCTGTCTCGCTATCAAATATGGTGATAGTCTTCTCCGTCTATTGTCATGTGGCGTTCATAGATACCAGAAGTGACGACGGATTTGTTAGAAACAGGAATGGTTAGGAGATGATTGCCACGAGGATTTCGTGGATCTTGAATACCGATTTGCCAGTCTTTCCCTTCTTTGGCTTGATTGTTCCCGATGGTGAGGATATTTCCTCCGAGATTGATCAAGGCAGAAGTGACTCCGTGTACTTTTAAATACTGAGCAACCTTATCTGCACTATAGCCTTTAGCTAAGCAACCTAAATCAAGTTTCATTCCCTTTTTCTCTAAAAATACAGTAGAGCTAGCTGGATCTAACTTGATAAAATGCGGGTCAACTAGAGGCAAGACAGCTTCGATTTCGTTTAGCTCGGGGAGTAGAGCATCTGAAAAACCGATTCGCCAGGTTTGAATCAAGGGACCAATACTGATATTGAGATGGCTAGATGGAGCTAGACTATGTTCTAACCCAAGAGCAATCAGTTCAAATAAGTCAGGATGGACCTTGACCGGAGCAATTCCAGCCTGGTGATTGATCTCCATCAATTCGGATTCTTGACTGTTGGCGTTGAAGCGGTACTCGAGCTCTCTGAGTAAATCAAAGGCTCCTTGAAGCAGGCAATCTGCCTGTTCATCTACTAATGAAATCGTGATAGTTGTTCCCATGAGTCGTTCAGAACGTGAACGAAGAGGCAAGCTACCAACTCCTTTCTTCTTCAGAGGAAATATTCAAGCTAGGTTAAATTTACGAGAATTGAACCCCTTACATTTTATTTCCATGTTTCTAGCATAACATAAAGTCAGCGTTTTCACAAATAAATTTTAACAAAAAGTCAAGAAATATGCTCAAAAAATATAAAAAAAGATAGAAACTCAAAAAAAATAATATAATAAAACTTAAAATTGCTTAAAATAAGAGAATTCTAAGCAAATACCTTGTAAACGCTAACAGTAAATGTTATACTAGAAAGGTAAATTTTAAATTAAAGGTAGGAAATTTTCTATGAGTAAAATCGTTGTAGTTGGTGCTAACCACGCTGGTACAGCATGTATCAATACTATGTTGGACAATTTTGGACATGAAAATGAAATCGTTGTATTTGACCAAAACTCAAATATTTCATTCCTTGGTTGTGGAATGGCGCTTTGGATCGGGGAACAAATCGACGGAGCTGAAGGCTTGTTCTACTCTGATAAAGAAAAATTGGAAGCTAAGGGTGCAAAAGTTTACATGAACTCACCTGTTCTTTCAATCGACTATGACAATAAAGTTGTGACAGCAGAAGTTGAAGGTCAAGAACATAAAGAGTCTTATGACAAATTGATCTTTGCGACTGGTTCAACTCCAATCTTGCCTCCAATCGAAGGTGTTGAAATCGTTAAGGGCAACCGCGAATTCAAAGCAACACTTGAAAATGTTCAATTTGTTAAGTTGTACCAAAACGCAGAAGAAGTTATCGAAAAACTTGCTGACAAGAGCAAACACCTTGAGCGCATCGCAGTTGTTGGTGGTGGTTATATCGGTGTTGAACTTGCTGAAGCTTTCGAACGTCTTGGAAAAGAAGTTGTTCTTGTTGATATCGTAGACACTGTTTTGAACGGCTACTACGACAAAGACTTCACTCAAATGATGGCGAAGAACTTGGAAGACAACAACATCCGCTTGGCACTTGGTCAAACAGTAAAAGCTATCCAAGGTGATGGTAAAGTTGAACGCTTGGTAACAGACAAAGAAACATTTGATGTGGATATGGTTGTTCTTGCAGTTGGTTTCCGTCCAAACACAGCTCTTGCTGATGGTAAGATTGAACTCTTCCGTAACGGTGCCTTCCTTGTAGACAAGAAACAAGAAACATCAATTCCAGGTGTTTATGCAGTAGGTGACTGTGCGACTGTTTATGACAACGCTCGTAAAGACACTAGCTACATCGCGCTTGCTTCAAACGCTGTTCGTACTGGTATCGTTGGTGCTTACAACGCTTGTGGACACGAACTTGAAGGAATCGGTGTACAAGGATCAAACGGTATCTCAATCTACGGTCTGCACATGGTTTCAACTGGTTTGACTCTTGAAAGCTAAAGCTGCTGGTTACAACGCAACTGAAACAGGCTTTAACGATCTTCAAAAACCAGAATTTATGAAGCACGACAACCATGAAGTTGCCATCAAGATTGTCTTTGATAAAGACAGTCGCGAAATTCTTGGTGCTCAAATGGTATCACGTGATTCTGCTATCAGCATGGGAATTCATATGTTCTCACTTGCTATCCAAGAACATGTGACAATTGACAAGTTGGCTTTGACAGACCTATTCTTCTTGCCACACTTTAACAAACCTTACAACTACATCACAATGGCTGCACTTACAGCTGAAAAATAACAATAGCTGAGCTATCTGGCCTTAAGTTAAGGTCAGATAGTTTTTTAATTAATCTGTACCCATACAATTATTGTTTTTTTATCTTGTGGTTCATTCTTTTCTGGCTTAAAATGAAATGGTAGCTACCAATACAAATGATGAGGATAAAGAAATGACTGAAAATCGTTATGAACTAAATAAAAACTTGGCGCAGATGCTTAAGGGCGGTGTTATCATGGATGTGCAGAACCCTGAACAGGCTCGTATCGCAGAGGCTGCTGGTGCGGCAGCTGTTATGGCCTTAGAGCGGATTCCGGCTGATATTCGTGCAGTTGGTGGTGTTTCTCGTATGAGTGATCCAAAGATGATTAAGGAGATCCAAGAAGCAGTGAGCATTCCAGTGATGGCCAAAGTTAGAATTGGACATTTTGTAGAAGCTCAGATTTTAGAGGCTATTGAGATTGACTATATCGATGAGAGTGAAGTGTTGTCTCCAGCTGACGATCGTTTCCATGTGGACAAGAAGGAATTCCAAGTTCCTTTTGTCTGTGGAGCTAAGGACTTGGGTGAAGCCTTGCGTCGTATCGCTGAAGGAGCTTCCATGATTCGTACAAAAGGAGAACCCGGTACAGGAGACATTGTTCAAGCCGTTCGCCATATGCGTATGATGAATCAGGAAATTCGCCGCATTCAAAACCTACGTGAAGACGAGCTCTATGTTGCTGCCAAAGACTTGCAAGTCCCTATTGAATTGGTTCAGTATGTCCATGAACATGGAAAATTGCCAGTTGTAAACTTTGCAGCTGGAGGCGTTGCAACGCCAGCAGATGCTGCGCTGATGATGCAATTGGGAGCAGAGGGCGTCTTTGTCGGTTCAGGTATTTTCAAATCAGGAGACCCTGTTAAACGAGCAAGTGCCATTGTCAAAGCCGTAACCAATTACCAAAACCCACAAATCTTAGCACAAATTTCAGAAGATCTTGGGGAAGCCATGGTTGGTATCAATGAGAATGAAATCCAAATTCTCATGGCTGAGCGAGGAAAATAGATGAAAATCGGAATATTAGCCTTGCAAGGTGCCTTTGAAGAGCATGCAAAAGTGTTAGAAAACTTAGGTGTTGTTAGTGTTGAAATCAGAAATTTAGATGATTTTCAACAACGTCAGAGTGACTTGTCCGGTTTGATTTTGCCTGGTGGGGAATCTACAACCATGGGCAAACTCTTGCGTGACCAGCAGATGCTGGTTCCAATCCGAGAAGCCATTTTATCTGGTCTTCCCGTTTGGTACTTGCGCAGGCTTGATTTTGCTGGCTAAGGAAATCACTTCCCAGGAAGAAAGTCATCTTGGAACCATGGATATAGTGGTTGAACGCAATGCCTATGGCCGCCAACTGGGAAGCTTCTATACAGAGGCAGAATGTAAGGGAGTTGGCAAGATTCCAATGACCTTTATCCGCGGACCAATTATCAGTAGTCTTGGAGAGGGTGTTGAAATCCTAGCAACCCTAGACGACCAAATCGTTGCAGCTCAAGAAAAAAATATGCTGGTGACCTCTTTTCATCCAGAGTTAACAGATGATGCTCGCTTGCACCAGTACTTTATCAATATGTGTAAAGAAAAAAGTTGAGAAAAGATTCTCAACTTTTTTACATGTAATAAACAATCGCGATGTATTGGAGTGCAGATGCTGCTAGGATAAAGAGATGCCAAATCATGTGAAAATAAGGTTTTTTCTTAGCGTAAAATCCAGCTCCAACTGTATAACAGAGTCCGCCAGTTACCATGAGACTCCAGAAAATTGGCGTTGTTTGACTGATAATGGCAGGAATGATAGCTAGAACCAACCAGCCCATAATCAGGTAAAGGGCAAGGCTGAATTTCTCATTAACCTTTTTAGCAAAGATTTATAGAGAATGCCAAAGATGGTCGTTCCCCATTGAATGGCAATAATCAGATACCCAAACCAGTTATTCATCAAAGTCAAGACGACTGGCGTATAAGAGCCTGCGATAGCCACATAAATCATAGAATGGTCGATGATTCGCAAGACGTATTTGTGGGTCGAACCATAGGCCATAGAGTGGTAAATGGTTGACGAGAGGAACATGAGAAAGAGACTGATAACAAAGATAGAAACGCCAAAAGACGATAAAAATCCATGTGCTTCATAACTATAGGTGGATGAAATAGGAAGTAGGATGAGCATGATAACGGCACCCACAGCATGGGTCACGCTATTAGCAATTTCCTCTCCAAAACTAAGTTTTTTACTGAGCTTTAGGCTGGTGTTCATTGGATTTTCTCCTCTTCTTTGCTAAGGATTAAGTCTAGAGTTTGATGATAGAGTTTAACCGTTTGACAGCTGGTTTGGATAATAGGATTTTCTGGATCAATCCCATGGTTCATGTAGTCCACAAAAGCGTCGTAGAGCTGGTCTGAGCTCGCTTGAGTTTGTAGACTATTCAGTGTCTGAGCGATTTCTTGGATCGAAAAGACAGACTTGAGAGTGGTGATGGCAATCAAACGGGCAATCTGTTTGCGTTGGTATTTTTTCTTGTCAGGCTTTGTCAGGTAACCATGTTTAACATAGTTATTGACCATGGATGCTGTTAGCCCCTTGTCTTTATCTGGAGAGATAGGAGCACAGACTTGATTGACATAAAGTAAAACCTGATCCAGATAGAGGTCAATGTTTGGAATGTCTTCCCATTTTGGGTAGGAAAAGTTAGAATTCATTTCCAACTCCTTTTTATCTAGTTTTAATAACTAGATTATAAAATAATAAAAAATAAAAGTCAAGTTTCAACTGCTTGTAGAAAGCTTTAAATTATGCTATGATGAGAGAAAATAGTTAGAAATGAGGGGAAAAGATGGAGATTCGTTTAGCTTTTCCAAACGAAGTAGATGCGATTATGCAGGTGATGGAGGATGCCAAAAAGTGTTTAGCCAAGTCTGGTAGTGACCAGTGGCAAAATGGCTATCCAAATGCTGACATCATTATTGATGATATCATCTCTGGTCAAGCCTATGTGGCATTGGAAGAGGGAGGAGAACTGTTAGCCTATGCTGCTGTGACCAAGAGCCCAGAGGAAGCCTATGAAGCCATTTATGAAGGAAGTTGGCATGGGGAAGAATCAGAATATCTGGTCTTTCACCGTATCGCTGTGGCAACAGATGTCCAAGGACAAGGAGTTGCTCAGACTTTCCTAGAAGGCTTGATTGAAGGTTTTGATTATCTAGATTTTCGTTCAGATACGCATGCACAAAACAAGGCCATGCAGCATATCTTTGAAAAACTTGGATTCAGTCAGGTCGGAAAAGTTCCAGTTGATGGGGAACGCTTGGCCTATCAGAGATTAAAAAAATGACGCAGAAAAAGTATTCAAAAATGCTCTACTTATCGCCAATTGGAACCTTGTCCTTAGTTGCTGATGAGCAATATTTGTTTGGGATTTGGGTGCAGGACCAAACTCATTTTGAGAGAGGATTAGGGGATGAAACGATAGAAGAAGTTGGTAGCCATCCTGTATTAGAGCAAGTTATTTCCTATTTAGATACCTATTTCGAAGGCAGTGTTCAGGATCTATCTGACTTACCTTTGGCTCCCATTGGAACGGATTTTGAAAAGCGAGTCTGGGCTTACTTACAGGCTATTCCTTACGGTCAAACAGTAACTTACGGACAAATAGCTCAAGACTTGCAGGTGAATTCTGCCCAAGCTATTGGCGGAGCAGTGGGGCGTAATCCCTGGTCCATCCTTGTACCTGTCATCGTGTGCTGGGGTCAGGCAATCGTCTGACAGGCTATGCATCGGGAGTCGAAAAGAAAGCCTGGCTCTTGCAACATGAAGGTGCAGCATTTCAAGAGAATAAAAAATAGAAAGAAAAGAAGATGTTAGAATTTATCGAATACCCAAAATGTTCAACTTGTAAGAAAGCAAAGAATGAACTTGACCAACTCGGACTTGACTATCAAGATATCCATATTGTAGAAGAAACACCAAGTGAAGAAGTTATTTTAAACTGGCTAGAAACTTCTGGTTTTGAAGTGAAACAATTTTTCAATACCAGTGGTATCAAGTACCGTGAACTTGGCTTGAAGGATAAGGTTGGAAGTCTATCAAATCAAGAAGCTGCCAAGCTTCTAGCGAGTGATGGCATGTTATTGAAACGTCCAATTTTGGTGGAGAATGGTGCTGTTAAGCAAATCGGCTATAGAAAATCCTACGGGGAACTGGGCTTGAAATAGTTTTTATCTATCTTCTTGATAGGTAAAATATATAGCTTCCCTGTTTTAAAGTGTGATAAACTAGAAGATAGACAAAGTCTGCTTTACCCGTAGCAAATAATTTGCTTGCGAGCAGAAGTATGGTAGAATGAATCATTATCAGGAGAGGATGTTTTTATGACTGTTACAACACTTTTAGCATCAGATTGGTACCAGAGCTTGATGCAGCTGATTCCAGACGGTAAGCTCTTTAGCTTGCGTTCGGTTTTTGATGGGATTCCAAGAATTGTCCAACAACTTCCCACAACTATCATGTTGACGCTTAGCGGTGCGATTTTTGGTTTGGTGCTAGCCTTGGTTTTTGCCATTGTTAAAATAAACCGTGTTAAGATTTTATATCCCTTACAGGCCTTTTTTGTCAGCTTTTTAAAAGGGACACCGATTTTGGTTCAGCTTATGTTGACCTACTATGGGATTCCACTTGCTTTGAAAGCCCTCAATCAACAATGGGGAACCAGCTTCAATATCAATGCTATTCCTGCAGCAACCTTTGCTATCGTAGCTTTTGCCTTTAATGAGGCAGCTTATGCCAGCGAAACCATTCGTGCAGCCATTCTTTCTGTCAATCCTGGTGAGATTGAAGCGGCACGCAGTCTGGGGATGACCCGTGCGCAAGTTTATCGTCGTGTCATTATTCCTAATGCAGCGGTGGTAGCTACTCCAACCTTGATCAATTCCCTCATCGGTTTGACCAAGGGAACTTCGCTAGCCTTTAGTGCGGGTGTTGTCGAAGTTTTTGCTCAGGCTCAGATTTTGGGTGGAGCTGATTATCGTTACTTTGAGCGATTCATCTCCGTAGCCCTTGTTTACTGGGTAGTCAATATCGGAATCGAAAGCCTCGGTCGTTTTATCGAGAAGAAAATGCAAATTTCTGCGCCGGATACAGTAACTACAGATGTGAAAGGAGACCTACGTTAATGATTAAGATTTCGAATTTAAGCAAATCCTTTTCAGGTCAGACTGTCTTGGATCATCTGGACTTGGATATCCAAAAGGGAGAAGTAGTAGCCTTGATTGGTTCATCTGGAGCAGGGAAATCAACTTTCTTGCGTAGCCTTAACTATCTTGAAACACCAGATAGCGGATCCATCCAGATTGACGATTTTATAGTTGATTTTTCTCAGATTAGCCAAGAGGAGATTCTAACCCTTCGTCGCAAGTTGTCCATGGTTTTCCAACAGTTCAACTTATTTGAACGCCGAACAGCCCTTGACAATGTCAAGGAAGGCTTGGTTGTTGTTAAGAAATTATCAGATGAGGAAGCAACCAAAATCGCCAAGGAAGAGTTGGCTAAGGTCGGTCTTTCTGATAAGGAGCAACATTACCCTCGTCATTTGTCAGGTGGGCAAAAGCAACGGGTTGCCCTAGCGCGTGCCCTCGCTATGAAACCAGACGTCTTGCTCTTGGACGAACCAACATCAGCTCTTGATCCAGAATTGGTCGGAGAAGTGGAAAAATCTATTGCAGATGCCGCTAAGTCTGGTCAAACCATGATCTTGGTTAGTCACGATATGTCTTTTGTAGCCCAAGTGGCAGATAAGATTTTGTTCCTAGATAAAGGGAAAATCATCGAGTCAGGCACACCGGATGAAATCATCAATCAGCCGAAAGAAGAACGGACAAAAGAATTCTTCGCTAGTTACAAACGGACTTATATTTGATATAATAGTAAAAAGGAAAACTCAGTTAGTTGGACTAGCTGAGTTTACTCTTTAAAAAAGATAGAAACGAGAGAGATCATGCTGCTGCAACTATTTTCTTTATATTTCGAGAGTTTGATCTTAACGACCATTCTCGTCGTGATTTCTTTAGGGATTTGGATTGGATTGCGAGCTATGTCTGGTGTGGACAAGACAGCCAAGGCCCGTCAAGCCCATCTCTATGATATGATTATGATTGGGGTTTTGGTGATTCCAGTATTATCCTTTGCCGTCATGAGTCTCATTTTAGTTTTCAGAGCATAATGCTTGCTAAATAAACTTCAAACAGTTAGAATAAAGATAGTTACAACAAGAAAGAAGGAATCGAAATGTACGATACGATTATTATTGGTGCTGGACCTGCGGGAATGACAGCTGCCTTATATGCTGCTCGAAGCAATCTGAAAGTGGCTTTGATTGAAGGTGGTCTGCCAGGCGGGCAAATGAACAACACATCTGATATTGAAAACTATCCAGGTTATGCCAATATCAGTGGACCTGAATTGGCTGAAAAAATGTTTGAACCACTTGAAAATCTTGGAGTGGAGCACCTTTATGGGTTTGTTGAAAAGATTGAAGATCATGCTGACTATAAGAAGGTAATCACTGATGACCAAGTTTATGAAACCCGTACTGTCATCGTGGCAACTGGCTCTAAACACCGTCTTTTAGATGTTCCTGGAGAAGAAGAATTAAATAGCCGAGGCGTTTCCTATTGTGCGGTCTGTGATGGAGCTTTCTTCCGTGACCAAGACTTGCTCGTAGTCGGTGGTGGAGATTCAGCGGTAGAAGAAGCTCTCTTCTTGACACGCTTTGCCAAGTCTGTCACTATTGTTCACCGTCGCGACCAACTTCGTGCCCAAAAGGTTTTGCAAGACCGTGCCTTTGCTAATGAAAAAGTCAACTTTATCTGGGACTCTGTAGTTAAGGAAATCAAAGGTGAAAACCGAGTAGAGTCAGTTGTATTTGAAAATGTAAAAACTGGTCAAGTGACAGAGCAAGCCTTCGGAGGTGTCTTTATCTATGTTGGACTGGACCCTGTTAGTGATTTGTTAAGGATTTGAATATCCAAGACCAGGCAGGCTGGATCGTAACAGACAATCACATGAAAACTAGCGTTGATGGCATCTTTGCAGTTGGAGATGTTCGCCAGAAAGACCTTCGCCAAGTGACAACAGCAGTTGGAGATGGGGCTATCGCAGGTCAAGAAGCCTACAAGTTTATCACCGAACATAGTTAATACACTTCGAAAATCTCTTCAAACCACGTCAGCTTCGCCTTGCCGTAGGTATGGGTACTGACTTCGTCAGTTCTATCCACAACCTCAAAACAGTGTTTTGAGCTGACTTCGTCAGTCTTATCTACAACCTCAAAGCAGTGCTTTGAGCTGTCTACAGCTAGTTTCCTAGTTTGCTCTTTGATTTTCATTGAGTATAATCATAAAAAGTTTCCAATCAGATGACTGGAAACTTTTTATTATAGTCTATTTCGGAAAACTTCGTACATGAGAATGGCTGCAGCAACACTGGCATTGAGGCTTTGAACATGCCCATTCATGGGGATGGTAATCATCTCATCGACCTGTTTTTTGATGTTGCTAGAGATGCCTTTTCCTTCATTACCTATGATGAGGGCGATTTTTCCTTTTGTATTCCATTTGTGGCAAGGAGTACCATTCATATCCGTTCCGAAGGTCCAGAAGCCTTCATCCTTGAGTTTATCCAAAGTTTGACTAAGGTTGGTCACTCGAGCAATCGGTACATGCTCAATAGCTCCTGTAGCCGTTTTGGCAACAACAGGAGTTACACCGACAGCGCGGTGTTTGGGGATAATGACTCCTGAAACATTGGTCGCGTCAGCAGTTCTCAAGATAGAACCCAGATTATGAGGATCAGTTAACCCGTCTAGAATCAATAGCAAAGGATTTTCTTCTTGACGCGTTTTGGCAAGAATGTGATCTAGCTCGCTATAGGCAAATTCAGAAACTCGAAGGACAAATCCTTGATGGACAGCACCTTCGGTCATTTCAGAGAGGGATTTTTTTGAGGTCCAAGAGATGGAGACTTTTTTCACAGTAGCCAGTTCCTTGACTTTCTCAACATTCTTACCTCGAAGATCTTCTTGGAGGTAGAGTTTGTTTCCAGTGTTTGCAAGGAGGGCTTCAGTAACGGCATGGACGCCATAGACAATATCATTTGTTTTCATGCCTCTATTATAACACAAAACCCCGTCTTGCAACGGGATTTTCTTTATTCCAGAATCAGTAAACCATCTTTAACAGCAAATGGATCTTTTTCATTGATACGATCGTAGAACATGATTCCGTTGATGTGGTCAATTTCATGTTGGACAACGATGGAGTTGTATCCTTTAAGTTTGATACGGTGTTTTTCACCGTCCTTGTCAAAGTAATCAACAGTGACACGGGCATGGCGGACAACATAGCCTGGTACGTTACGGTCAACAGATAGGCAACCTTCTCCTTCGCCAAGGGCAGCATCCTGAACAGAGTGGGAGACGATTTTCGGATTGTACATAATGGCTTGCAAATCGTAGGCTTCCTCTGGAGTTTCACCTTCTTCCACAATATTTGGCACTAAAACAGCAATAATACGTTTTGAGATATCCAGCTGGGGAGCAGCAAGGCCAACACCACCACGGAGTCCCATTTTCTCAGCCATAACAGGATCCTGAGAATGTTTGAGGAATTGCATCATTTTTTCGCCAAGGATGATATCTTGATCACTCAATGGGAAAGTCACCTCCTCAGCAACAGCGCGCAGAGTTGGATTTCCCTCACGGATAATATCATTCATATCAATCAAATGAGCAGCTTTTGTAATACGTTCTATAGCAGACATTTTCTCTCCTTTCATTACCTCTACATGATAACACAAAATAGGCGAGAAAGAAAGTCGCAGAAGTTACTAAAAAATAATATAATAAACGGTATTCCTCTTTTGTCTGTGGTATAATAAAAGAAAAGACTTGCACCAAAAAGCAAGGGGGAATAAAGATGGAAAAGCGACAAAATAGACGATCTCATGGACCTATTGATGGATTGTTGGGGAAAAGTATTGGTTTCTTTCGGAATTATAAATCCTGGACCAATGCCCAGTTTATTATGGTCTTGCTACTTGCAGTTGCCGTGTCCATGGGAGGGAACTTGTTAGTTCGAGCAGTACAAGGCAACAAGGGAACGAGTCCTAGTAGTCAAACTCTTGATTCTACAAGTACATCTAGTCAATTCAAGGAAAATGATTCTGACGAAAAGACAGCCCGTATCATGGCAAACGGTGATCTTCTTTATCATATCCCTATCTACCGAACAGCTCTAAAAGAAGATGGGACTTATGATTTTCATGAAAATTTTGAGTATGTCAAGCCTTGGCTCAAACAAGCGGACTTGGTAATTGGTGACTTTGAAGGAACGGTGAACAAGGACCACTATTTGGCAGGTTATCCTCTTTTTAATGCACCTGGTGAGGTGATGGATGCGATCAAGGATGCAGGCTATCAAGTTCTAGACTTGGCCCACAATCACATCCTAGATTCTCAGATAGAGGGAGTGGTCTCAACAGCTCAAGCTATTGAAAAGGCAGGAATGACACCTATCGGAGTTTACACAAAGGAACCACGGGACAAGTCTCCACTTGTTATTAAGGAAGTCAATGGTATCAAGGTAGCTCTCTTGGCTTATTCCTATGGCTTTAATGGCATTGAACAATCTATTTCCCAAGAGGACTATAATCGCTATCTTTCTGACTTAAACGAAGAAAAGATGAAGGCAGAAATCGAGCGTGCCGAGAAAGAAGCGGATATCACTGTTGTTATGCCTCAGATGGGAATTGAATACCAGTTGGAACCAACGGAAGAACAAAAAGACACTGTATCACAAGATGGTGGACTGGGGAGCCGATATTATCTTTGGAGGGCATCCTCACGTCGTTGAACCTGCCGAAACGGTCGAAAAAAAGATGGTGACAAAAAAACTGATTATCTATTCCATGGGGAATTTCCTTTCAAACCAGCGTATTGAAACCATGCAAGACGAGGAAAATGCCAAGTGGACAGAGCGCGGTGTTCTCATGGATGTGACCATTAAGAAAAAAAGATGGAAAGACAAGAATTGAAACCGCCAAAGCGCATCCTACTTGGGTTAATCGAACACCCAAAGGGACTTACTCCCCAGAAGGCTATCCTCTCTTCCTCTATCAGACCTATATCTTGGAGGACTTCATTGAAGGAGGACGTTACCGTGAGCAGTTGGATGAGGCGACCAAGGAACGAATTGACACAGCCTATAAAAGAAATGAATGAACATGTAGGGTTGAAGTGGTAGGTACTCGCCCTAAAGGAGACGAGATGACGATTAAATTAATTGCAACAGATATGGATGGAACCTTGCTGGATCCAAGAGGGCAACTGGATTTGCCACGTTTAGAAAAAAATTTTTAGACCAATTAGATGAACGAGGTATCCGTTTTGTCATTGCGACGGGGAATGAAGTCCATCGGATGAGGCAACTACTAGAACACTTGGCGAGTCGAGTAGTCCTGGTTGTTGCTAACGGTGCGCGGATATTTGAGTATGATACATTACTTCAGGCTCAGACCTGGGATGATGCTATGGTTGACAAGGCTCTCCTTCATTTTTAAAGGGAGGGAGTGTCGAGATCAGTTCGTCGTCACCAGCATGAATGGGAGTTTTGTCAAGGAAGGAACTGTTTTTACAGACCTGGAAAAATTTATGACTCCAGAGATGATTGAAAAACTTTACCAAAGGACCAATTTTGTGGATGAGCTAAACTCAGACCTCTTTGGAGGAGTCCTAAAGATGAGCATGGTCGTTGGTGAAGAACGTTCTAGTGCAGTTTTGCAGGAAATCAATGACCTCTTTGATGGTCGTGTAAGAGCTGTTTCTAGCGGTTATGGCTGTATCGATATCCTGCAAGCTGGGGTTCACAAGGCTTGGGGATTGGAAGAATTGCTCAAGCGCTGGGATTTGACATCGGAACAAATCATGGCTTTTGGTGATAGCGAAAATGATGTTGAGATGTTGGAGATGGCTGGAATTGCCTATGCTATGGAAAATGCTGATGATGAGGCCAAGGCAGTTGCAACTGCCCTAGCTCCAGCTAACAGCCAAGGGGGCGTTTATCAGGTCCTAGAAAATTGGTTAGAGAAAGAGGGATAAGGTGGCAGTACAGTTATTAGAAAATTGGCTCCTAAAAGAGCAAGCAAAAATTCAAACCAAGTATCGTGAACTCAATCAGATTTCTCTTTTAGAGCCAGATATGATTTTTATCGGCGATTCGATTGTAGAATACTACCCTTTGCAAGAGTTACTCGGGACTACCAAGACGATTGTTAATCGAGGCATCCGAGGTTACCAGACGGGACTTCTACTAGACAATCTTGATGCCCATCTTTATGGTGATGCTGTCGATCAAATTGTTCTCTTAATTGGGACAAACGATATCGGAAAAGATATTCCCATGAATGAAGCCTTGGATAATCTTGAAGGTGTGATTCAATCGCTTAACCGAGATTATCCGCTGTCACAAATAAAGCTAGTTTCTATTCTGCCAGTCAATGAAGGAGAAGAATACAAGCAGACAGTTTACATTCGTACCAATGAAAAAATCAGAGAATGGAATCAAGCCTATGAGGCTCTAGCCTCCGCCTATATGCAAGTAGATTTTCTACCAATTTATGATAGTTTGACAGATTCAGAAGGACAACTTCAATCAGCCTATACAACGGATGGTCTCCATCTAAGTGTAGCTGGTTATCAAGCCTTATCAGATGCTTTGAAAACGTATCTTTTCTAAAGAATTGGCTTGATTTTGCAATTTTTATGAAGATAGGTTATAATAGTTCTAACATCCTGGGGTCGTTACGGATTCGACAGGCATTATGAGGCATATTTTGCAACCCGTGTGGCGACGTAAACGCTCAGTTAAATATAACTGCAAAAAATAACACTTCTTACGCTCTAGCTGCCTAAAAACCAGCAGGCGTGACCTGATTTGGATTGCTCGTGTTCAATGACAGGTCTTATGATTAGCGAGATACGATCAAGCCTTGTCTAGTGGTTTGATAAGAGATTGATAGACTCGCAGTTCCTAGGCTTGAGTTATGTGTCGAGGGACTGTTAAAACAATACATAACCTATGGTTGTAGACAAATATGTTGGCAGGTGTTTGGACGTGGGTTCGACTCCCACCGGCTCCATTGATATTTTGCATTCTTTCGCAAACCTTTCTAAAACGTTGATAAATCAGCGTTTTTATTTTTATCTTTTTTATTATTTAGCATTCTTTTTTAAAAAAAGGATACAACAAAGGATACAACGTTTTGTCGTATCCTAGAAATCAATATAATTCGCAAAGCGCTCTCCGATATCGTCCTTGGCTTGCTTGGTTATGTGTGTATATACGTTCATAGTTGTTTTAAGGTCTGAATGCCCAAGTCTGTGCTGAACTTGCTTCAAGGTCATTCCAGCATCAAAACAAAGACTTGCATGAGTATGTCTGAAACCGTGGATTTTAATTGGTCGTAGGTCGCTATCTTCAAAATGCTAAGCAACCATTTTCTCGGTAGGCTAGCAGGCATTGGCTTGCCAAACTCTGTCTCGAAAATGTATCTTGTATCCGGATTGTGTTCTCTCCATTCTTGCAAGATACTTTTTGTCTTATCGTCTAAGCTGATCAGTCGCTTGCTACTTACTGTTTTTGTACGACCTATTTTCTCGCCCTCAAATCCTCTTGTAATGGCTTTATTTATGTTCAGAGTGTTATCGGTCCAGTCATCCCATTCAAGGGCTAAAATCTCCCCTTTACGAGCTCCAGTGAAGGCTAAAATACGAAAGAGGACTATCTTTTCCAAATCGTCGGTCTGAGCGACCAATTTTAAGAATGTTTGAAGTTCGTCTTTGTTATAAAAGTCGCTCTTTTCGTCTGATTTCTTCCTGATAGTTGTAACCACACTATCGACTGGATTTGCATCCAGATATTCATGCCTAATCGCATACTTAAAGATATTATTCATAAGGCCTTTTAGCTTTCGCCCGTAAACTAATTTTCTCGACCACTCATTGACTTGTTCTTGCATTTGGAGAGGAGTGATAGAGGCTATCTTCCTATCGCCTAAAACTGGGAATATATGGTTTTCGAAATTCCTTGAAGTCTTTAGATAGGTGCTTTCTTGCACGGTCTCTTTGTACTCTTCAAGCCATTTCTCGGCTATCTCTCTAATAGTTGTATTCTTCTTGATCTGCTCAGCGTTATCTATATCGCTTTGCAGTTGGAGAAGTGCTGCACGAGCTTTTGCTTTGGTTTCAAATCCTTTTTTCCTGGCATATTTGCTTTTGCCGTTCTTTTTGCCGAGATAAACCGTAAAACCGTAAGCTGTATCTCCGTTTTTCTTTTTGTAAGACTTGATTTCCATTGATTTTTACCTCATTTCTTGATAAAATGAGTATAAGAAAACGACCCTTTGAATGGTTATTTCTTATACACGATTTCCCCACACTCAGAAGTTGGCCGACCGAGAGTGTGGGGATTTTTTTAATTAAACCATAATTTTTCCGTTTGCGTCAGGTGTCTTAAACAAAGCCAGAACTCCTTGGAAGAATCCAAGAATGATAGAAATACCAGTTACGAATAGAAGCAAGTAAAAAATCCCTTTACTATTATATCCAGCATAAAAATGGTGAGCGCCAAATCCACCGAAGAATATAGCCAATAATACATACACCCATTTATTTACATAATGCAGACCTACTGCAGTCGTTTGCGTATTTACCACTTGAGATTGATTTTGGATAGCGTTGTTTTCGTTGACGATATTGATGTTGATTTTATCATCTTTCTTCTGTTCTGTTTTAATAACGATTATTTCATCGTCAACTTTGTGGATTTCAACCTCATCCCCTAATTGCGGAACAAAGTTTAACTCAGATGGATTTACTTTGATGTATTCTTCATTATGTGCGATTGTAACTTCTGCGCCAGTTACTTTAACGATTTTAGCCATTATTTTATATTCCTTTCTTAATTCTGCTAAATTTTTTAAACCTTATAAATATCTACGACTGTATTTTAAGTAATTTCTTGTAATTCTCTTTGAAATTGTTGCAAAGTCATAATGGTCCATCCCTCGTCTTTTTTGTATCCTTGAACGATATTGAGAGCATAATATTCTTGACAATTGCAATTATACATTAGAAAGTTCATCAAACGATTATGCAATGCAGGCTTTGACATTTGACTACGTTCAATAAGTTGTTTGAATGTCAAGCCAGATTTTATGTACTCAAGTAACTTATAATCATTGAGAAACAAAATTGATGCAATGGTATTTGCTTCGTCCTCTAATGGGACAATCTCAGTTGGATAGGAATCGCTATAGTTTGACGAAGTCTTAGAAACTAGAACTTTATCATAAACAGAATTAATAAGATGATAGTATATATGGACTAATTCGTGAAGGATTGTAAACATAACCCTACCCTTAATCACATCTTGGTTGATGTAAACAACAAAACGATTCTTTTGAAAATCAGGAATCGTCATTCCAGAACAAACATTACAAAAGCTGAAATCAACCAACAAGAGAGAATTATTTGAAGTTAAATTATACTTAAGTTCTTGTTTTTTATTTGGAAACCAATTGTACATTAAATCCGCTTCAAAATAGACAAATAAAATATTAAACTTAGTTTCAAAGAATTCAATAATTAGGTCGAAAGTTATTTGAGAAATATGGATACTGAAATGGTCAGATATATCCATAAGTAGTTGATTTGCATTTCTGTGATATTGTAAGTAAGTTTCTTTTGATGGTCTTGTAAATCGTTTCAAATAATCACCTACTTCCAGAAAGAATCATCTTTGACAAGATCACGAGCATTTTTCATCATGTTAATGAGAGCTATGTTAAAGCGCTCTTTTTCATCATCTGACATATCCTCAGTTTCTTTTCTAAACGTTATTAGAGCTTGAAGTTCTTGAGTGTTCATCAAATTGTCATTCGGTGAGTAAGGATTTTTCGTCCTACCCAATAAATAATCGACTGATACGTTAAAGTAATCAGCAACTTTTTCAATTTTATCGCCACTAGGAGTTGAAGTATCCCATTTCCTGAGACTGCCATTGCTGAAGTCTAAATTCCTCTCCAATTCGGCAAGAGTAACTTTTCTTTCGTTAGCTAACGAACGTATTCTATCTAAAATAGTCATGTGTAAAAACCTCCAAAAATAAGGCTTTACAAAATAATGTAAAATTTTCTATCAAAACTGTTGACAAATAGAAAATTTTCCGTTATACTTATTTTGTAAGCTAGTTGACCAGCTAACATAAATACAAATAAAATAATCCGCCAAGATTTTTGTTATATCTGTTTTTATGATATAGCTGTATTTCTTATACCCTAATAATAGACTATTTTCTATTAAAAGTCAACAAATAACGCTTATTTTCTTATAAAATTTTCTAACGAAAGGAGGTACTATAAGTGATTTATGACAAAATAAAGGAAATTGCTTCAGAGAAAGGGATTTCGATTTATAAAATTGAGAAAGATCTCGATTTAGGCAACGGAGCAATTAGCAAATGGAACATCAGTTCGCCATCTGCCATTACTCTAAAATCAATTGCAAATTATTTAAATGTTCGTCTTGAACAGTTATTGGAGGAATAACATGGAATTAACTATTATTAACGAGCAGGAAGTTCTCGGTAAACACTTCACGGTATACGGTACAGCAGATGAACCATTGTTTGTCGCAAAGGATGTAGCTGAATGGATTGAGCATAGCAATCCTACGGAAATGTTAAAGTCAGTAGATGAAGATGAAAAGCTGACCTCAACAATCCTTAGGGCAGGTCAAATAAGAGAAGTAAATCTCTTGACAGAAAACGGTCTCTACGAAGTTCTTATGCAATCACGTAAGCCACTGGCGAAAGATTTCAAGAAAAAAGTAAAAGAAATCTTGAAATCTATTCGTAAGCATGGCTTGTACGCTATTGATGATTTGCTGGAGAATCCAGATATGGCAATCGCAGCACTTCAGAAGCTAAAAGAAGAACGTCAATTACGTTTACAAGCACAAGAAGAAGTGGCTCAAAAGAATCAAATTATCCAAGAACTACAACCAAAAGCAACATACTACGATTTGGTATTGCAAAATAAAACACTTGTACCGATTTCAGTAATTGCTAAAGATTACGGGATGAGCGCTACAAAGTTGAATAAAATCTTGCACGAACTTAAAGTACAGTACAAGCAAGGTAGCACTTGGCTTTTATATCAGAAGTACGCTAGCAAAGGTTATACTCAATCAAAAACTCACACAATCGATGCTGATTATAGCAAGATGCATACTTACTGGACTCAAAAAGGACGATTATTTCTTTATGATCTTCTTAAAAATGAAAAAGGAATTTTGCCATTGATTGAGCAACAAGATGTGGCTTAGTTCAAAAAAAAGCACCTGACTGCAATCAGGCGCTTATCAATAAAAACTAACTAAATTATATCACAGAAAGAGAGGAAATAGCAATGGCTTTGGAATTATTCGGTGAAGATTTCAAAAACGAACTATTTCAAGACCTTGTAAAGCTTAACGTCGAAGCTTTGAAAGAGGCTAAAAGACAAGTCTCAAGACAAATCAGCATGGTGCCAATCAAGGAAGTCATGAAAGCCACTGGATGGGGCAGAAAACGCATCGAGGATTTTCGAGATCAAGGCAAGTTCAGCTATCAACAAAACGTCAAGGGTGGCAAATGCTTGTACGACTTGAATGATGTACTACGATTTCAAAGTCAGTTAGCGAAGAGAGGATAGCATGAACCTACTAACAAGAATTAAAAACTACTTTTCGGAAGAAGTAGAAGAAACCAACCTTGACTGGAAGGTAGTCGCTTTGGACTTGAACCAGACGCTAATCGAGACACAAGAAAAGCTACAAGAAGCGAATCAGCGTATAGCTGATCTTGAAAAAATCGTAGAAATCTATAGAGAAAAGGAGAATGCAAAATGATTGAACCGTCATTAACAAGTCAACTCTTGGGAGTTGGTGCGCTGCTACTCGGATTTTTCGGAGCAGGTGTCCACACACACAACATCGACTTGAAGAAAGCCGAAGAAAAGAAAATGCAACAGCAACATGATGCAGACATCATTCGAGCGAGTCAAGAGGCTTATGCTTTAGGACGAACAGCAGAACGCAGAGCGATTCGCGAGAACATCCGCAGACCATTTCCAGGGTTCACTTTTGACAACGAAAAGCCAGAGGGTTTGAAGCCAGAATTGATTGGTTTGCCTGCACCAAAATAAATAAAGGAGTAACAAATGGTAACAATCAACAAACTAGAAATCGAAAATGTTAAGCGCGTCAAGGCGGTTAAACTAGAGCCGTCAGCGACTGGCTTGACAATTGTTGGCGGAAACAACAACCAAGGTAAAACAAGCGTGCTGGACGCGATTGCTTGGGCGTTGGGTGGCAACAAGTACAAACCTAGCCAAGCTCAGAGAGAAGGCAGTACAATCCCGCCTAGCCTAAAAATCACGCTATCAAACGGTCTAATTGTGGAGCGTAGCGGAAAGAACAGCACTCTCAAGGTCATTGACCCTAGTGGTAACAAGGCTGGTCAAAACTTGCTGGATAGCTTCGTGGAAGAACTAGCTATCAATTTGCCAAAATTCATGGAGCAGACTAGCAAAGAAAAGGCGAAACCTTACTACAAATCATCGGAGTTGGTCCGCAATTGACTGAACTGGAAATGCAGGAGAAAGCCAAATATGACGAGCGCCACACAATTGGTGTGATTGCTGACCAGAAAGAAAAGTTCGCGAAAGAACAACCATACTATCCGGATGCACCGAAAGAGCTGGTATCTATCTCTGAACTTATCCAACAGCAACAAGAAATTCTTGCAAAGAATGGTGAGAACGCCCGCAAGCGCCAGAATTTGATAGCTATCCAAAATCAACACGCTTCAGCAACTGCAGAAGTGGAACGGCTGGAACAATTGCTGGCTGATGCGAGAACAAAAGAAGAGCAATTGGCTCAAGACTTGGCTATCGCAAATACAGATGCCATGGACCTTATCGATGAATCTACTGAAGAAATCGAAAAGAGCATCGCAGAGATTGACGAAATCAATCGTAAAGTGCGTGCTAATCTGGATAAAGATAAAGCTGAAGAGGATGCTAAGGGCTATCGTGAACAGTACAAGGAACTGGATAATGTGATTGCAGACATTCGCAAGCAAAAGACAGACTTGCTTACTAACGCAGACTTGCCACTACCTGGTTTATCTGTGGATGATGGCGAATTGCTCTATCTTGGCCAGAGATGGGACAACATGTCTGGTAGTCAGCAGCTGCAAGTTGCGACCGCAATTGTGCGAAAATTGAAGCCAGAATGTGGTTTTGTGCTGATTGACAAGCTGGAGCAAATGGATCAGCAGACTTTGCAAGAATTTGGAGCATGGCTTGAACAAGAAGGTTTGCAAGCTATCGCTACAAGAGTTTCAACAGGAGACGAATGTAGCATCCTGATTGAAGACGGGTACAGCGTCGAACCCGAAACAATTCAAACACCGCAAGGGTGGCAAGGCGGATTCTAAAAAAAGAAAGAAGGAAATATCATGAAATACACAGACAAATTCGCAGTATTAAGAAATAAAAAAACAGGAACTTTTGTAAACAACTATAAAAGCAAAAAAGGAACGTTTGCTTATTCTGTTGAATATACAGATAATCTTAAACGCGCTGCAAAAAATGAACTCAAGGCAATCGAAGAGCAAAAAGAAGACTTTGAAAAATTAGCAAACGCGCTCGATTGTGAAATTTTAGTCGTCGAAGCAGAATACACACTAAAAACACTTGATGGCAAAGAGCCGGAAGAATCAACCGAAGATATTGAAGACGCGAAACGAAAATATATCAAAGAGCTTCTAAAAGGCTTGCTAAGCGACGAAGCGGAGGACTAAAAAATGCAGATTACAAGAGGAAAACGGGCGCGAGCTCAAAAGGTAGTTATCTACGGTCCTGAAGGAATCGGCAAGTCCACGTTTGCAGCCGAATTTCCAAATGCTGTCTTCATCGATACAGAAGGTTCGACAGACAACATGGATGTGGCACGACTCGACAAGCCAACCAGCTGGACCATGCTCATCAATGAGATTGCTTTTATCAAAGCAAATCCGACTGAGTGCGGGACACTCGTCATCGACACAATCGACTGGGCAGAAGCTTTGGCAGTGAATTACATCTGCTCGCAACATGGTAAGCAAGGTATTGAAGATTTTGGATGGGGCAAGGGTTATACCTATGTCCAAGAAGAAATGGGGCGGTTCTTGAATAGCTTGTCTGATTTGGTTGATATGGGCATCAACGTGGTATTGACTGCGCACGCTCAAATCAAGAAATTTGAACAACCAGACGAAATGGGTTCGTACGATCGATACGAATTGAAGCTTGGGCAAAAGACTGGCTCTAAAACGGCACCACTCGTCAAGGAATGGGCGGACATGGTTCTATTCGCCAACTACAAGACCTTGGTCATGACGACTGATAACGGCAAGAAAAAAGCGCAAGGTGGTGAGCGCGTGATGTATACCAACCATCGACCAGCGTGGGATGCCAAGAACCGACATGGGTTACCAGATGAATTACCGTTCCATTATGCAGGGATTGCTCATATCTTTGCGAATCAGCAAGTGCATACACAACAGCCACAACCGCAGACAGTCGCTCCAGAATCTCAGCAGGCTGTTCAGCAAGCCCCTGAGCAAGTCCAAGAGGAATTGCCTCTCGATATGTCACAGGTAGCTGGAAAATCTCAAAATGAAGCCCCTAGCGAGCCTCAGACACCGCCTGCGCAATATCATGCAAGTTTGCCAAAGAGTTTGACGGACCTCATGACGCAGGGCGACGTGACGGAAGAAGAACTTCAAAAAGTTGCATACATACGCGGCCACTTTCCGCTGGGGACACCAATTGAAAACTTCCCACCTGATTATTGGGATATGATTGTGGCACACTGGCAGGCGACTATGGAAGTTATTCAAAACCAAGTACGAGCAGACCCTGAACTGCCCTTCACGATGTAGATTCTGGGAATTAGAAATCATAGCAAAATATAATAAAAATTTTAGAAACAAGAGGAAAATAACATGACACAACAACAATTCAACAACTTTGATCACGAAATTGATTGGGAAGGCACTATCGAAAAAGACTCGGACCGTGTCCTACTGCCTGACGGATTGTACTATTTTACAGTCGTTGGCATGGAACGTACACGCCACACGCCGAATCCACAAAATCCCGGCAAATTGCCAGCGTGTAACAAGGCTATCGTCAGCATCAAGATTGTAGCCAACGAAGGCGAAACTGAACTGCGCCACAACCTATTCTTACACAGCTCAACCGAAGGAATGTTATCTGCTTTCTTTGCTGCAATTGGTCAAAAGAAAAAGGCGAACCACTTCGCATGAACTGGAATACCATCATCGGTGCAACTGGTGTATGTAAAGTCGGAACTCGACAATACAATAACAACAATTACAACGAAGTCAAATCCATGTTATACCCTGAAGACGTTGATTACACAAAAGTGTTGAATCAGCAACCTGGGCAGGCTACACAAGCAAGCTACCAACAAACTCAGCAGCAGAACTTTGGACAACAGCCACAAGGACAAGCTGGATATCAAGCTGGGCAATTCTAGGAGGTAAGGGATGCAATTAAGACCTTATCAACAGGAAGCACGGGAAGCTGTTCAAGCTGAATGGGCTAAAGGTCGCAAGCGCACGCTCTTAGTATTGCCAACAGGATGCGGGAAGACGATAGTCTTTTCCAAAATCATAGAAGACCAAGTGAAAGAGGGCAAGCGTGTGCTTGTCCTTGCTCATAGGTCGGAGCTTTTAGAGCAGGCTAGCGATAAGCTCAAGACTGCGACAGGGCTTGGTACGGCCTTAGAGAAAGCCGAAAACACTTCTATCGGTTCCTGGTATCGGGTTGTGGTAGGATCAGTCCAGACTATGCAGAGGGAGAAGCGACTTAGTCAATTCCCTCCCGACTGGTTTGATACGATTGTAGTCGATGAAGCCCATCACGCTATTTCAGATGGTTATCAACGTGTCCTTGGTTATTTGAACAGTCGAATGTATTAGGAGTAACTGCCACACCAGACCGTGGAGACATGAAGAACCTTGGCTCTTACTTCGACAGTTTGGCTTATGAGTATTCGTTAGTCCAGGCTATCCAAGAAGGGTACTTATCAAAAATCAAGGCTTTGACAATTCCGCTCAACTTGGATTTATCAAATGTGAGAATGTCAGCAGGAGATTTCAAGGCAAGCGATGTCGGGACGGCACTAGATCCATATCTAGAGCAGATAGCAGACGAAATGGTCAAGCAATGTGCAGATCGTAAGACAGTCGTGTTCTTGCCCTTGGTCAAAACTTCGCAGAAATTTCGCGACATCTTAAACGCAAAAGGTTTTCGAGCTGCTGAGGTAAATGGAGAGTCCAAAGGACCGTGCCGAAGTCTTAGAAGACTTCGAGAATGACCGTTACAACGTTCTTTGCAATTCGATGTTATTGACAGAGGGATGGGACTGTCCGTCGGTAGATTGCGTAGTAGTGCTAAGACCTACTAAGGTGCGAGCGCTCTATTCTCAAATGGTAGGGCGTGGGACTCGCTTGTATCCAGGGAAGGAAGAACTACTTTTGCTAGACTTCCTATGGCATACTGAACGCCACGAACTCTGTCGGCCAGCTCACCTTATCTGTGAAACTCCAGAAGTCGCTCAGAAAATGGTTGAGAATATGGAAGAGCAAACAGGTGTCATGCTTGACCTTGAGGATATGGAAGTCAAGGCAACCGAGGACGTCGTCGCACAGCGTGAAGAGGCGTTGGCCAAACAATTGGAAGAGATGCGCAAGCGCAAACGCAAGCTAGTGGATCCATTGCAATTTGAAATGTCTATCCACGCAGAAGACTTGTCGAACTACGTGCCTAATTTTGGATGGGAAATGGCGCCTGCTAGCGACAAGCAAATCAAAGCACTTGAGAAATACGGTATCTTTACCGACGAAATAGGCAACGCTGGAAAAGCTAATCTCTTGTTGGACAGATTGCACAAGCGACAATCAGAAGGCTTGACGACACCAAAACAGATTCGATTTTTGGAAGGTCGTGGATTCAAAGATGTCGGAATGTGGCAATTTGACCATGCTAAAAATATGATTGATCGCATTGCAGCAAACGGATGGAGATTGCCTGCAGGCGTGCGACCAGCTGAATATGTGCCAAATTAAAAAAAGGAGAAAACAGTGGCAGATAATGATTTCAACTTATTGCCGTTGCTGGATTATATCAATCCTGCCACGGTAGACTACCAGACATGGATAAATGTGGGCATGGCCTTGAAACACGAGGGCTACACGGCATCTGACTGGGATAACTGGTCGCAAACGACAGCCGATACAAGAAATTTGAATGCTTCAAGAAATGGGACACCTTCAACGAAGAAGCAGGAACGATTGTAACAGGTGCCACCATTACCCAACTTGCTAAAGAAAACGGCTGGGTGTCGCAGTCTAGTTATGATAGCGAGAATGCGCATGAGTTAGGATGGACCGATACAATAGACCGTGATTATCGTGTCATTGATAAAGACTGGATTGAAGGTAAAGAAATCCATGAGCCGACAATTTGGAATCCGGTTCAGGAGATTATAAAATACCTTGAAACACTTTTTGAAGCTGGTGAAAATGTAGGTTATGTGACCAAATGCTATCCAAAGATTAATGACGAAACTGGCGAGATTGTCAAATGGCTGCCAACACAGGGAGCTTACGACCGTACAGCTGGTGAGTTAATTCAACTCTTACAAGAATGTAATGGAGATATTGGAGCTGTCCTTGGTGACTATCACGAAGAAGCCGGTGCATGGGTGAGATTCAATCCCATGGATGGAAAGGGCGCTAAATGAAAATGTGACAGATTTTAGATATGCGCTGGTTGAATCCGACAGTATGCCGATTGACAAGCAGAATGCCATTTATAAAGAACTTGAATTGCCGATTGCAGCCTTGGTTCACAGTGGGAACAAGTCGCTACATGCCATCGTCAAAGTAGATGCTAAGAATTACGAAGAATATCGTAACCGGGTTGATTATCTTTATAAAATCTGTCAGAAGAATGGGATCATAGTTGATACTCAAAATAAAAATCCAAGCAGGCTATCACGTATGCCGGGCTTTATCCGAAATGGGCAGAAGCAATTCTTGGTGGATACCAACATCGGTAAGGCTGACTGGGACGAATGGTACCAGTACATCGAAGATTTGAACGATGACCTGCCGGATCCTGAAGGGCTGGCCGACAGCTGGGATAACTTGCCAGAATTAGCACCTGAGCTGATTAAAGGCGTCCTTCGCCAAGGTCACAAAATGCTGATTGCTGGTCCGTCCAAGGCTGGTAAGTCATTCGCTTTGATTGAGATGTCAATCGCTATTGCCGAGGGCAAGAAGTGGCTAGGCTGGGATTGTACGCAGGGACGTGTCCTCTATGTCAATCTTGAGCTAGACCGTCCGTCTGCCTTGCATCGCTTCCGTGATGTCTATCAAGCTATGGGATTGCCACCAAAAAACATCCAGAACATCGATATCTGGAATCTGCGTGGAAAGACCGTACCGATGGACAAGCTGGCGCCTAAGCTCATACGTCGAGCTTTGAAAAAGAATTACATTGCAGTCATCATTGACCCAATTTATAAGGTCTTGACGGGTGACGAGAACAGTGCGGACCAGATGGCACACTTTACCAATCAATTCGATAAAGTAGCTACGGAGCTAGGCTCTAGTGTTATCTACTGCCATCACCACTCAAAAGGTTCGCAAGGTGGCAAGAAGTCCATGGACCGCGCTAGTGGTTCGGGTGTATTCGCTCGGGATCCTGACGCGCTTATCGACTTAGTCGAACTGGAAGTATCAGAAGAATTGCTTACTCAAAGGCTGAATCAAGCAGCGTGCGAAGTATACAAACAGGCTTTGCAAGAGCGAAACAATGCCTACTATCAGCAGAATGTAGGCCTAGATGACCTCTTGAGCCCTGCGCAAATGCGGACGCACTTCGAGAAAGGTATTCCTGATGTGATGGCTCGAGCGCCCTACACGGATAAGCTCGAAGAAGCTCGCAACAAGATCCAGATAGCAACTGCGTGGCGAGTCGAAGGCACGCTTCGAGAGTTTGCCAAGTTCAAGCCGGTGAACATGTGGTTCAGCTATCCAGTACACGCGCTGGATGAATCGGGAGTGCTTGCGGATATTCAATTGGAAGAGACTACGCCAAATTGGAAAAAGAATCTAGATAGTAAAAAAGCTAATGAGAAGAAAAAGAAGTCTGCTGATGAAAGGTTCGCGACTGCTATGGAGGTCTTATTCGACGGAATCAATCCGGTTGAATTGAGTGAAATAGTGGAATATTTTTCAACAGAAGATAAGCCTGTTAGTGAAAAAACTATCAGAAGATGGGTTAAAAATAACGGTGAGTTTGAAGTAAAAAAAAATCAAATCACACCCAAAGAAGAGTCAGGGACAAAGTAGGGACAAGGACAAACCCGAGGGACAAACCTGAGGGACAACTTCGGGAATGTCTCTGTCTCTAAAGGACAAACCCGAGAATGTCCCTGTGTCTTTGGAGTGTCTCTAGGGACAAGGACAAACCCGAGAATGTCCCTGAGAAAACGCACAACCATGCGGATTTAACTCTAGAGACAAACCCGAGAAACTCAGGGACAAAGCTAGGGACAGAATTCTTCTCTCTTCGAGAAGAAGAATTTAGGAAATGTCCCTGAAGGTCCATGGGTACATGAACAGGAACAAGGGGGCTATGCATCCGCCCCTTGTAACCCTGTAACCATGTCCCCTGACATGGACTTAACGCGAAATAAAAAAAGAAAGGAAGTGCATTTTTAAAAATGTCTATTGAATTCTTTTTACCGATGCAAAAAATTCCGACTACGACTCACCAGCAAAAAAAGGTGAACGTGAGATTTGGTAAGCCAATCTTTTATGAGCCAGCTGACTTGAAAAATGCCAGAGCGAAATTTGAGAGCTTGCTTGCGCAGCATGTGCCTCCGAATAAAATCAAAGGTGCGATTCGACTGACTGTCAAGTGGTGCTTCCCTCGTATCAAGAAAAGCTACGACGGCCAGTATAAGACCACAAAGCCAGATACAGACAATCTGCAGAAGTTGCTCAAGGATTGCATGACGAAGCTTGGATATTGGAAAGATGATGCACAAGTGGCCAGTGAGATTGCTGAAAAGTTTTGGGCAGACACAGTCGGGATCTATATCAAGATTGAGGAATTGCCATGAAGATTGACTACATAGATTTCTTTAGCAGAGTCATTCCTGAATGGATGGCGCGCAGCAATCAGAAAAGCCAAGAAGTCGGATTCGGAACAGATGCCTACTGGCTCTGGGTAGTGTCATCGATTAGTGAAATTTGCAAACAATACAATGATGATGAGCTGGTGACGGAGCAGTTTGGTCTGCTCTTTAACTGGCTAGAAAAACAAGCAGGAGGAACAGGAAAATGAATAAGCAAGAGTTGATTAAAGCAGTTATTGAGTTACCAGTAGATTGCAGTGGCTCTAGACCTAAGATTGATAAATTAACAACGTTGGAATTGATAAAGTTATTAAAAGAACCAGAGAAAGTCACAATACCGCAGTCTGTAGCGGATTGGATTGAAGTATGTAAAGAACATCTTACAAGTTCTCTTTATCTTGCTATGACTCCAAGTTTTTTGAAATCAAATAACCAAGGCATTGAATTAATATTATGGATCAAAAAGAACGAAGAAACTTTCGCTAGAGCTTGGCTGGACGGCTACGAGGTCGAGAAAGAGAAGCGGTATTTGGTGAAATTGAAAGGTATTTTTAAAGGATGTGAATATCTGAATTTCAAATTCGGTCGTGTATGGACTTTTAGCAACGAAGAAGAGAACGAAGAATATCGCACATGCCACACGAAGAAAGAACTAGAAGAAGCAGGCTTCGGCTGGGTGTTTGATTGTCCAGGGATTGAGATTGAGGAGGTGGTAGAATGAAGCCGACTAACAAGACGGAAGAAACAGAATTAGAATATCTTGAGCGTATGCTTGAAGAATTACCAAAATATCCAACACCATTTTTAAGTCACGCAATGGCTTATGTAAACCTAAGAATTATGCATTTAAAAAAGGAGGTGCAAGAATGACAGTAGAACAATTCCTTCAATCGTTATCCTACCTTATGTGGGCTTCATATTGGTCAGTAATTTTTTATAAGTTCTTTAAAAAAATAAAAATAATAAAGATTGAGGAGGTGGAGTGATGGCTAATGAGCAAAATATTTTAGAGACACAATTGATTTTAGGCAAGCAAGTTTTAGAAATTGTATTTGATTTGCTAAAAAACGAATCAAAAACAGGGGCAGTTTTGCCCTTAAACATAAATGATTACGGATTTACAATTACAGTAGAAAAAGAGGTGGAGTGATGGGTTATGATTTGGAAATCTTAGCGAAAATGGAAAACGGAGATTATATTTGTATTGCCGAACCTAAATATAGTTCTCCAACCTACAATCTTGGAAGAATGTTTAGGGAGGCTATGGATTGGGACTTTTACCAAGGCATAATTTACAATGTTGCTGATATTTGAAAATATTAAACGTGGTATATCTGAGTTAGAATGTCACCCTGAAAAGTATGTGCAGTATGAGCCCGAAAATAAATGGGGAACGGTCAATGATGCATTAGATGTTTTGAAATCGTTAAGGGATTGTATTTTAGAAAAAGACGTTGAAACAAAATATTTATATGTGAGGTGGTAAAATGAAACGATTTATCGCAATCTGGATTTTATTGTCTGCTGGATTAAATATTTGGCAGAGTATCCAGATTAAGAAATTAGAAGAAAAGCGCCCGATGGTTGTCTACAAAGCGGATAACGCAGGCGCTGAGATATTCGGCAAGGTCGTCGAAAAAGGGCGACACGGCAAGTTATACACGATTACGATTCGTGACTACGGTGTGTTCGCGGTTACGAAGGAAGTGTACGAGAAAGTGAAAGTTGGGGATGAGGTGAGAATATGAACACACTACAAAATGTAAAGCAATGGTTTATAGACCGCGACCTTGAAAACGGTGGACGGCTGGACAAGCAGTCATTAAAACTGAGTGAGGAGTTTGGTGAGCTATGCGCTGGCTATCTCAAGAAGAATGAACAACTGACCAAGGATAGTATCGGAGACTGTGCAGTTGTGATTGTCGGGCTGGCCTTGCTCATCAAGGAAGATGTGAATCAGATTTTCAAAGAATCTGATAATATCAAGAGAAAAGATGCAATGGAAAGCTTCATCTCACTTAATGCAAATATTAGTGAGTTTCAACTATCACAAGGATTTGCTAGCAAGGAATTATGTCGGCATAATCTAGTACGTTGCATTGGTTATCTGAAATCAATCAGCTATGAACTTGGCTATAATTTTGTCGCCTGCTTTAAAATGGCATACAACGAAATCAAAGACCGTAAAGGTCGCTGGATTGACGGAACTTTCGTTAAAGAGGAGGATTTGGGATGATACCAAGATTTAGAGTGTGGGATAACGAAAAAAAGAAATTCGTAGAACATTTTTTTATCACAGATAACGGCTTGATTTGCAACATGGAAAAACCAAGATCAGATCACAAACTTCTTATCCCTGTCGAAAAGTCAGAATTGATTCTCATGCAATCAACAGGATTGTTTGACAAAAATGGCAAGGAAGTGTTCGTCGGTGACATCGTGAAATGTACAAGAGGATGTCTCCATGAAGTATATTTAGAAAAAGAATACGGTGGCACATTCATAGGCGGAATGCCTGCTATATATCTAAAAGGTTTGAGAGAAGGATATGCGTGGACTGAACACGAGGAAATCATTGGCAATATCTATGAAAATCCTGAGCTTTTGGAGGAGAAAGAATGACAAAATTTGTTCAACTAGTGCCCTTAAAATATGGCGAGATGAAAGAACCTATTACAATTAACATTGATTGTATCCAAGGTGTTTTGAAACACGATATTTATCTTAGTAAAGTATTTGTAAGTGATGAGATGATAGAACATCTAAAGGATCAACTAACTGCTGATAAGTTCTTGTATGTAATCGAGCCAACATACGAAAAGCTTGTAGCTATTTTAACTCAGGAAGAGGAAGATGATGGATTATGATAAACCTTTAACAAAAAAACAGTGTGAATTATTCGCTTTCATGCTAAAACAAAAGAGGATTGTTAACAAGGTTACTTTGAAGGAATTAGGAAGTAAACTAGGCTATTCAATCGCAACAATCTCAAATTGGGAGAATTTAAAATCCGCTCCTGATCTGTACAATGTTGAAGATGTAGCGACTTATTTCAATCTTCCTTTGAATGTTTTTATCGGAGAGGGGTGATAGGGTGCAGAGAGCTATTGAGAAAGAACTTAAAAAACTAAAATTTAAGAATGTTAAAATACAATCTTTACATTGCGAAATCATCAATCTAAGGTCTGGTATTATGAAAGGTCAGGTTTTTGACAGTATGCCGAAATCTCAGAACAATGATAATCGCACCGAAGAAATGAACATCAAGGCTATTGATCGTATTACTGAACTCTATCAGGAAATCGAGAGGGAATACAAGGAGCAAGAGGAACTTGTCAGAGCGATTGAAGAGTTAGAGGAGCCGATTGAGAACATCGTAATGCGATTGCTGTACATAGATGGTCTGCCTTGGTCGCAAATACAAAGAAGGTTGAATTGCAGTCCAGCTACTATCCAGCGGGCTAGGGATAAGTCCTTGGTTAAACTCTCTAAAATGTTTGATAGTAACGATAGTAAATGATAGTTTTAAAGTGATATTATGGTATTGTCAGCAAGTACGGTAAAGCGGACTGATGACTCCTTTAACTTTTCGTAACGACATCAGGGATATAAGCTGGTGATTTCCTCTTTATCTTTTTGGGTTCAATCCTTGATGTCGTTATTTTTTAGATTTTTAGTGTAGTGGTAACACAACAGTCTCCAAAACTGTTATCGCGGGTTCGATTCCTGCAAAGTCTGTGAGAGGTCTTGCATTTTTTAGGGCTTAGCCTAGATAATCTGTGGTAACTCAGGAAAAGGATGTTTTTAAATCTATCAAACTTCCTGCCAGCAATGGTCGATCTAAGCAATTTAATCTTAACTATTTCAGTTTTGGAATAGGTGGACGAAGTTAAAGCAGAAAGATTCCAACGGCAAGGTGCTGAGGAAATGCAAATGTGGCAGTTTGGCTGTGAGACGAGTCTATAAGAGGAAATAGGTATTTGGTTCGAGGTGCAACAAGAGCTTAATACCATATCTTACAAAAATTGGGTGCCTCCCAAAAGTATGTAAGGTGAGTCGATTGTCCGCAAAACAATCGATAACAAGCAGGCGCTGTGCATTTTGTTCTTCAAAAGAGAATGAAACACATGGCGATGCGTGTCTGTGATAGATAAAAGATGATTTTTATATTTAATGCTATTCAAAATAGAAAAAAACTCAAAAAAGCAAAAGTCATCGCCCGTCATAAACGAAAGTGTACTTCGGCAATTAGATTGCCTGCTCAAGTCTCGCAAGGATGAGAGTAAAGTCAAAGAGTAAAGCAGCTTAGACTTTTAGCGGGGTCTTCGTTAATTGAAATGGCTTAGTAGTTTATGATGTAAGGAGTGATTGGTCTAACCAATCGTGCATGAGTGATACAAGTAGGAATATTTGTGGACAAGATAATAAACTATAAGTTATCAAAAGTCACTCGTTTAAAGCAGTAGTCTCATGCTGGTTAATGGATATATGGTAGACGGATGATGTCACAGGTTCGAGTCCTGTCGTTCCAATTGTATCTCTGTGAGTAGCTATCACAATAGGGGTACAGGGCGGTAATTAGATTTAGGCTAATTAACCCGTAGGACAGAGATAAAGTAGCGCTATATAAGGCTCTGGTGGGGGAGGCACCCACTTACCGCATACAGTCACACAATCGTGTGGCTTTTTGTTTTGTAGAAAAATGGAGGTGATGGACATTGGGTTAAATCAAAGACAAAAGATGTTTGCGAGCGAGTATTTGAGGACAGGCAATGTCTATCAATCTGCAATATTCGCAGGTTACAGTGAAGCTTATGCTAAAACAACTGCTAGTAAATTGCTAGAAAATGCAAGCGTTAAAACGTTTATACAAACAGAAACCGAAAAGATGCACGATGAGAATATCCTGAGTGCCAAAGAGGCTCTTTCAATCCTTTCAGACATTGCAAGAGGCAAGCGACTCGAAGAAGTTTTGATGATGAACCCTGTCACTGGCGAGGTGGATAGAGTTACGAAAAAAGCGGATAATAACACGGTTATTAAAGCAATAGCCGAGATATTGAAACGATATCCGACTGCCAAACAAGCTGAAAAACTTGAGCTTGAAATAGAGAAACTTAAATCTCAAATTGGTATGGATGACGAGCATGACGATAAGCTTGTAGAGTTTGCTAAGGCTTTGAGAGGCGCTTTTAATGACAAGTAAGTTCACGCCAAAACAAGAACAAGTCCTTAGACGAGTTTTAAACGATGACTTTTTTATTTGCGGTTTGCATGGTGCAAAGCGTTCAGGTAAGACTGTTTTGAATAATATGGTCTTCCTAAATGAAATTGATAGAGTTAGAACAATAGCTGATAAGTTAGACATTGATGAACCGATGTATATTTTGGCTGGGACATCTTCGACATCGATACAAAATAATATCATTCAAGAACTCTATAACATGTTTGATATTGAGCCAAAATATGACAAACACGGAGCGTTTACTCTTTGCGGAGTCAAGGTTATTCAAGTCTATACTGGCTCGATTTCAGGTTTAAAGCGAGCTCGTGGTTTCACAGCTTTTGGTGCCTATATAAACGAGGCATCGTTGGCCAATGAACAAGTGTTCAAAGAAATCATCTCACGTTGTTCGGGAGAGGGTGCACGGATTGTTTGGGATAGTAACCCAGACATCCCGACTCACTGGCTCAGACGAGATTATATCAACTCTGAGGACGATATGATTATAGACTTTCATTTCAAGTTGGATGATAATACATTCATGTCTGATAGATACCGTGAGAATATAAAATCAGCCACACCGGCAGGCGTCTTCTATGACCGAGACATCCTTGGTCTTTGGGTGACTGGCGAGGGCGTCGTCTATCGTGATTTTAGCGAGAATATGTTTGTGAATGAAGTACCAGAAGACATCACGAAGATATACGCTGGTGTTGACTGGGGTTACGAACACTTTGGCTCTATTGTTGTTATTGGAGAAACCTCAGATGGTTCGGTTTATCTGCTAGAGGAACACGCTCATCAGTACAAAGAGATAGATTTTTGGGTAGATATCGCTAAGAACATCAAAGAACGATATGGCAATATTACGTTCTGGGCAGATAGCGCACGACCTGAACACGTTGCCAGATTTCAAAGAGAGCAATTAAAGACGTTTAATGCTAACAAAGCAGTCTTGTCGGGTATTGAAGAAGTCGCCAAGCTGATGAAAGCCGGGCGCTTTTTTGTGGTCTCAGATAAGGTCAGCAAGTTCAAAGATGAGGTTTATCAGTATATTTGGAACGAAAAGACGGGTGAGCCAGTAAAAGAAAATGACGACGTACTGGATGCAGTGCGTTATGCGATTTATTCGCACCATTCACAACCGAAAGCAACCGTCCGCAGGCGTTCACAATATGGCCTATAGAAAGGATTTAAATGTATCAGATTTTAACTTATCCACGGGATGGATACGATGAAACAGCTTTGAACAAGGAATTGATTTATAAGTTGATTCGCAAGCACACGCAAGAGCGCAGTCACTTGCAGAAATTGAAGAAATACTATTTGGGTGAGCATGCTATTTTGAATCACACGAGAAGAAATCAGAATGCGCCGAATTATAAGACGGTAGCTAATCATGCTAAAGATATCGCAGATACGTCTACGGGCTATTTTATGGGTAATCCTATCAAGTATAACAATACTGCTGAGAGCGACCTTGAGCCTTTGCTTGAGGCTTTCGATGGTGCTGAAATAGACCAAGTAGATGCGCAGAACGCTTTGAATATGGCTATCTATGGACGTGCTTACGAGTACATCTATGCGAAAGAGGGATTGACTGAGCTTGATTCGACTAGCGTAGATCCTGAGAATGTATTTCTTGTATACGATGATAGTATCGAACGCAAGGCCTTGTTTGCAGTCTACTACTACGAAATCAAGGACGACACGAAAGATGCTACTAAGTATCAAGCAGAAGTCTTTACTCAGAATCTGCACTATCACATTGTGCTGCGTGATTCGAGCAAAGGAACGACGCAGAATGAGAATGTAGAAGAACACAATCTTGGCCAAATCCCAATCATCGAATACCGCAACAACCACTTTGCGATTGGTGATTATGAGCAACAAATCAGCTTGATTGATGCTTACAATTCGTTGATGGGTAACCGTGTAAATGACAAAGAGCAAGCAGTTGAGTCTATCCTTGTTCTGTACGGTGCGCAGTTAGCAGACAACCAAGAAGAAGCTAGAGAGGCAATGAGTATACTTGCTGAAGAAGGTCTTTTGGAATTGCCAGCAGATGCCAAGGCTGATTTCTTAAAGAATGCCTTAGACGAGAACGCAACTGAAATCTTGCGCAAGGCCTTGAAAGAAGACATCTACACATTTAGCCATGTACCGAATTTGACAGATAAGAATTTCGCAGGCAATAGCTCGGGCGTAGCCATGGAATTCAAGCTACTGGGCCTTGAAATGATAACTAAGACGAAAGAAGCAAACTACAAGCGAGGTCTTAGACAGCGTATTGCTATCTTCGCTCATTATTTGGGCATGCAGCAGATTGCACTTGAAGCACATTCAATCGTGCCACAGTTCAGCCGTGGGTTGCCTAAGAACTTGCTCGAATTGTCGCAGATTATCAATAATCTTGAAGGCAAGGTCTCACTTCGTCAGCTTATTTCTCTCTTGCCATTCGTTGAAGATCCTGACGCTGAACTGGAAGAACTTGAGGAAGAAAAAGAGAAGAATATGGAACGTGTACCATTCTTTAATCAAACGAACACGAAGCCAGACGATGAGGTAGCAGATGAAGAACAAGGACTACTGGACCAAGAGGAAGGCTAATCTCATCTATGAGCAGATGGATAAGGCCGAGAAGCAAGCGGACAAGTTCGACGAGATTTACAAGCAATCTAAAGCCTATTTAGATAAGCAAATCAACAAAGTCTTTGATAAATTCCAACGTGATTATGGATTGAGCGAGCGTGATGCTAGACAGGTCTTAAAGAACATGAAAGACCAGAAAGACCTGAATGAACTTCGCAAGGTTCTTGAAGCTAGACCGAATGACCCGAATATCCAACGGTTGCTTGCTGATTTAGACAGTCCGGCTTACGCTCATCGCATGAAGCGGTTAGAACGTCTAAACGATGATTTAGACCGTATGCGTGAGTCTATCTATCGCTCTGAGAAATCAGGCTCAGATGCCTTTTATAGCGACCTCATGAAAGATAGCTACTACAAGGCTACCTTTGACCTGCAACAGCAGACAGGACTAGCATACGGCTTTTCTGGGCTTCCTGAGAGCGAGATTAAACATCTACAGTCTTTCAGTTGGGTAGGTGACGGAAGTACGTACTCAACAGACATCTGGAAGAATACAGGGAAGCTTACTTCAAGCATAAAAGATGAACTGCTCATGAGCCTCATGACAGGCCGAGATATACGAGGGACTGCACAAGCAATTGCTGAGAGGTTTAATGTAGGTCAGAATGATGCAAGGCGTTTGGTTCGGACAGAATCAGCCTTTTTTCATAATCAAATGGAACTGCTCAGCTATGAAGAAGCAGACATAGAGAAGTATATCTTTGTGGCCGTCTTAGACAAGCGTACATCACGTATTTGCCAAGAGCACGATAATGTAGTTTATCGAGTGGATGAAGCTGTACCTGGCGTCAATCATCCTCCTATGCATCCATGGTGCAGGTCTACGACTATCGCACATGACGAGGACGCAGACTACAGCAAACTAGAGCGTAGGGCTAGAAATCCTGAAACCGGTAAAGTTGAGTACGTACCTGCTGATATGACTTATAAAGAGTGGTATAGCAAGTATTTAGATGGTGAGGAAGTTGGTAAGATTGACTTTTCCAAACTTACTTCCGAAGAAATCAATAATCTTGATTTTGATGATCTTTTAAAATATTTTGACTGGGCAGCTGAACAAGATGCTTTAAAAGAGAAAGCAGAAAAAGTCGCTTTGCAGGCGCGAGAAGATAATGTTCCTTTAGCGCGACGCGATTTGGTGGATCGTTTAGAAAAGAGACTTAGGACAACAAATTTGTTGAAGTATTTGGTGAAGAAAATGCACAAGGTCTTTTAAGAGAATTGCGTTTCTTCCCGAGTGATGATTTTGTGCAATCTCTCTATGGTTCAGTAGATAAATTATCATTTGCCAGAACAAGAGAAATGAACTCTCGTGTAAGTACTACAAAAGTCTATCTTTCTAAAAGTGATTTTGCTTACAACAAGAAATTTAATCAGAAGGCGCATTCGATCGTTCTTCATGAATTGACTCATGGCATTGATAATATTGCAAGCTACTTCGGCGCCCCAGAATTGGGAGCCAAAGCCTTCAGTAGTCAGTATGACTTGCATAAAGTCATAAAAAAAGATATGGACAATTATATTTTCGGGGACATAAAGCTCAAAAGAGGAGCATCTATGGATGAGAAACGAGACTTTTTTAATCTTCGACAAGCTAAAGTAAAAGATTTCAAATCGGAATTATATGAACTGGCGAAGAAACTAAACCCAGAAATTCGTCCTGAAGGAAATGCGGAGGTTGTAGCATTTGCATCAGATATGATGAGTTCTTTCCGAAGTGCTGAATATGGACATCAGGTCTTCGGACATGAGGATATTTATTGGAAAGATAAATCCAATCGAGGGATGGAATTTCTTGCAGAATACACTCAAGCGCAAATGACACCTGAAATAAAAGCATTTTATGACAAAGTTTTTCCAAATTCTGTTAAAATATACAACAAGATATTTGAAGATATTTCAAAATTGAAACTAGAAAACCAAAAGCCGCTTGTTTGGTAGGGAGGGTATAGAATGTTTTTTTGGAAAAACGAAGAAATTTATAACCAATTCAAAGAAATTGGAGAGCGATACAGAAGCCATTTTGGAGAAGATTTTCCGGTATACCTGATAGTTCCTTTTGAGGTGACTGAGGAAGTTCTTTTAAAATATAATTCAGTCGTGAATTCGTGCATTAAAAAAAATGAAGCATTTGAAAAACCGATTGATTACGATGACAGAATTTATTAAGCACCTAGAGAAATCTAAGTGCTTTTTTCGTGCTCGGAAAGGATTAAAAATGGATATAGCAAGAATTGGGATAACTAACGTAGAATTTTCAGGATCAAGCGAAAGTGACTCAGCACACTCAGCGACAGTTAAATTAGAGTTAGATATTTATGGGACGGATACGTTCAGTGCGATTGAGTTACTACCTAAAATATTAACCGACATTTCTTCATTATCTTATGAAGTTGATTGATTATAACTAAGAAAGGAGTAAAAGATGTTTATTTGGGAATGGATAGCAATCGCTTTCGGGTGGTTGTTATTTTTTTGGCTATTCGTTTTAATTGCAGGAACTTTTCTTGCGATTTTAACAGGTTTCAAAAACAGAAAGTAGGTGATCCGATATCTTGACTAGCAGGAACAGACTGCTATAAATCACTGTAAATTGCTATAAACCGTGTCAGATTTGATGCGGTTTTTGTATTTAAGGAAAATGTGTAAAAAATGAAAGTCAAAGAACTTTGTGGCGTGATAGAAAAAGAAGCTTATGTTTCGGTTTATCACGAAAATGAACTTTTAAAAGGAGACTATCCATGCGATTTTCTTGATTGCGATTTGATTGTAAAAAGAATTTCTGTGATAGCTTGTGAAGTTATCCTTATAGAAGCTTAAAAAAGAAAGGAACTAAAAATGGAAGATTGGAAAGAACGCTTTAAAAAAGAATACTATGAATTGAGAGAACGATTCCAGAAGTTAGATATGATGATTGATAAATACGAAAAAGGACAGCTAGAGTTTGAACCTAAATGTCCAATTGATTTGTTAAAAGGTCAGCGTTCGACTATGTGGAATTATTTAAAAATTCTAGAACAACGTGCAGAAATTGAAGAAATTAAACTATAAAACTTAACCGTATGGAATCCCGCGCGGTTTTTTGATTGTCCGAGCATTGAAGACGTAAAAAGCCATGGAATTATACAGTCGGGGACGACTTTAAAAATAGGAGGTTCGCAATGAACGAAGAAACACAAACAGTCGAAACGGTTGAAGTCCAAGAGGTACCTGCAGAACCTGCACAACAACCGCAAGACGAGAAGAAGTACACGGACGCAGACGTCGATGCTATCATCGATAAGAAATTTGCTAAGTGGAAATCAGAGCAAGAAGCCAAAGAAAACGAAGCGAAGAAGCTTGCCAAGATGAACGCTGACGAGAAACAGAAATATCAGTTAGATCAGCGTGAGCAAGAACTAGCTACTCGTGAACAGGCTGTTGCTCGGAAAGAATTGACCGCAGAAGCTAAGGCAATGTTAAGTGAACGTGGCTTACCAGTTGAATTAGTATCCGTGGTCGATTTGTCAAACGCTGAAGCCGTGACTGAATCAGTCGCAAGCATTCAGAAAACGTGGGAGGATGCGGTTCAGAAAGGCGTATCCGAACGCATGAAGGGTAGCGCACCTATTAAGACTGCGCCAACAAATCAGCAAGAAGTCACCGAAATGGAAACAGGACTTTTTGCGCTAGAAGAATTAAAAAATGAGGTAAAAATAAATGGCATTCGAAGCATTAAACACAGCAGAATCACGCAAGAAACATCTTGGAATTATCGAGGATGTCCTTGCGGTAAATTCATACGCAACACCACTCTTGACACCGAGCGAAGCAGTGACTCTAAACGGTCGCTCATTCACAGTCGCAACAGGTAACACAACTGGTCTCAAAGACTATAAACGCAACCAAGACAACGAATTTGATCACGTTGAAGTTGAAGAAAAGGTCTACACTCTTGAAGAAGAGAAATACTGGGGCCGTTTCGTTGACCAATTGGATGAACGTGACTCAAACGGTCAAGTAAACATTGAATATGTAATTGCTCGTCAAGCTGCTGAAGTTGTAGCTCCATATCTTGACAAACTTCGTTTCGATGCAGCACTCGGAAACGTAAGTGACAATGTGGTCATGGGTAAAACGGCAGGAGCGAACAACGCATACAATGCGGTTCTTGATGTTTCTGAGAAATTGGATGAACTTGGAATCACCAAAGAACGCTTGCTCTTTGTCACACCAAGTTTCTACAAAGCTATCAAGTCTGAAATCGTACGCTTGCCACAAGGTGACGCAGACAAGAAAGTTCTTGGCAAAGGATATGTTGGTGAATTGGATGACTACACAGTCTACAAAGTACCTTCTAAATTCTTGCCAAATGTAAATGCCCTTGCAGCTGCTCCTGGTGTTGTGACATCGCCAATTCAAATCGACAATACTAAGTACAACGACAATGTGCCTGGTCGTTTTGGTGAATTGGTAGAACAATTGCTCTACACTGGAGCTTATGTCCTTGAACACTTCCAAATACATCATCACAATCGCAGATACTAAGCCAGCTGCTAAGGAAACAGCCCAAGGCAAGACAGTGAACCGTGCTAAAAAATGGAAGACCGGAAAAGCCTACAAAGAAGGTGATACAGTAACGCATGAAGACAAAGTCTATGTTGCTATCAAAGACATCACCAGCTCAACCGACGCACCAGACTCTGACTCAGCTAACTGGAAAGTCAAGAAATAAGGTCTGACCTATGAAAGTTAGAGTAAAACAAGCTTTCAATGACTGGCAAGCGAAAGTGAGACGACATGAGAATGATGTTTTTGAGATGACAGACGAGCGTTTCAACGAATTGTCACACAATCTCAAGAGCGAGTTCTCAGTCGATATCGCTGACGTTGTCGAGATCATTGACGTAACCGAACCCAAGGAGACGAGACGACTCCTTTTGACTAGGAGGTCTTATGGAACTTGAAAAACTAAAACAATTGACGGGCGAGAGTGACGAAACAGTCCTCTCGTCTTTACATTTAAGGGCTGAAAACATCATTTTATCTGAGACGAACCGAGAGAAGCTGACGCCAGCGCTCAACAGACTACTACCTGAACTTGTAATTGAGCTCTACAATCGCTCTGGAAGCGAAGGAGAGCAGTCTAGAAGTGAAGGTGGTATATCTGTTACCTACGGAGAGTCTGGCTTGTCTACGGGCCTTTTACAGCGTATTCGGATGCATCGATTAGCGAGGGTGGCAGGTCATGTTTTTGAAAAAGAATAGACTGAAACCATATAACCTCAAGCGGTTCAAGAAGACCGTGACAAACGAGGGGGTTGCTAAAGAAGGATATGCGGACGAGATTGAAGAAGTACACCTTGAGTTGTGGCCAGCGACTAGCAAGCTACAATCTGAAATCTACGGTGACCGTGTCAACGATATCTTGAATGCGAATGCGAGCAAGGATACAGATATCAACGTCAAAGACGGCGTCTGTATCGATAGCAAGACAGAGGTCACGCATCGGGTTATCTCAAAAAAAGTATACAGCAAGCATCAAGTTTTGGAGTTGGAACGTGTCAGGTTTAATCGGAGCAGATAGCTTAATCGCTAAGTGTCGTAAGCTATACGGTGCAAAGAGTAACGAGATAGTGGGACAAGCGGTCTTGCATGCTGCTAAAACAGTCGTACAAGCCGAAGCTAAACTCGGAGCACCAGCGAACGAGGGTGAGTTGAGGAATAGCATCAGAGTTCGTCTAAAAATGAACGGCAACAAGATATCGAGCGAAGTCTTTACAAACTCAGACCATGCTGCCTATGTCGAACTTGGAACTGGTCCGAAAGGGCAAGAAAACCACTCAGGCATATCACCGGAAGTGAGCGTGTCTTATCGGTCTAGTCCCTGGTACGTGCATGAAGACCAAATCAACGTAGGACCTTACCACTTTGCTAAAAGAGGTGAGTTTTACAAAATGTATGGTCAGCCTGCGCAACCTTACTTGTATCCTGCTTTGAAAGATAACCATGACCGTGTGTCGAGAAGCGTTTCAAAATTCGTTAGTAGAAAGATTAGAGAACAGATAAAATGATTAATATTAAGCCTGTAATTTACAAAGAATTGCAAAAGGTCGCAGATAATGTGACCGACACTTATCCAGACGATTGGGAGAATGTTCCAGTCGTCATTTTTTTGGAAGAACAGAATAAACCGGGTGAATGGTTCGATGACCAAGAGAAAAAGTCGCATATTCGCTATAAAGTGGATATCTTCGACAAAGACAGCACAAGCGATTTAGCGGTCAAAATCAATGAAATCTTTGCTTCTTTAGGATTGCGAAGAACAGATTGTCAGGATGTACCTGACCCGTCGCATTTGCGACACAAGTTGATGCGTTTCGAGGGAATCGTGGACCTTAATTCACAATTGGTTTATCAGTATAGAATGGAGAATTAAAACATGTTAGCAAATGGAATTAAGCTTGCTTTTAGCAAAACTAAAGGCGATTACCAAAATCTTGTAGGTTTGAAAGAGGTACCAGAGTTTGGTATTGAACCTGAAAAAGTCGAGAATACAACTCTTGCAGACAAGGTTAAAAAATATGAATTTGGTATTGGTGACGCTGGGGAACTTGAGTACAAGTTCGCTTATGATAACACAACTGCTACTTCACCTTATCGTGTCTTGCGTAATGCTGCAGACAATAAGGAGAAGCTCTACTTTGAGCAAACCTATCCAGACAACACCAAGGTCACTTTTGAAGGACAAGTATCTGTCAAACTCGGCGGTGGCGGAGTGAACTCCGTTATCGAATTCACGCTCAAGATTGCATTGCAGTCTGAACTGACATTCGTTGATGGAATTGGAGGTTAATAGATGGCTCTACCATACGCAATTTGGAAAGTCAGTGAGGATAAGGAGTTAAAGCTCCGCCTCACATCTTCACAAGGAATGGACGTTGAAGAAAAAACCGGAGCGAACTTGCTTAAGGTCTTCATGCCCGCTGAGGGAGAAGCTTTTGCTTTGCCACCTCTAAAAGTCATGTTGCTATTGACCCATGGAGCACTCCAAAGGTTTGAGCATGGGCTCTCGTTTGAAGACGTGTCTAACCTTTACGACGAATACGTCGATAACGGTGGAGATCAGGCTGCATTCATGGCAGATGTTATCTTGCCGATGCTTCAAGTATCGGGTTTTATGCCACGGGAGGAAGCAAACAAGAAAACTCCCAAGAAATCCGAAGCCAAAATGGAAGTAGTCGAGTAAAATCGACTGCTATATTATCAGTAAAAGAAATGGTCGAGAGGTTATACCCGATGTTCTTAGATATCGGGGGCAAGCCTCTCGATTTTTGGGATTTAACGGTACTTGAAATCAGAGACATGATTGAAAGTTATAATCGTGTCACAATTCAAAAACAAAAAGAAAAAATCATTGAATCTTACAGACTTTCGCAAATGATAGCGAATAACGTTTCTCTTTTGCTTTCAAAAGATGCCAAACCGCTTGAAGTATGGGACTATGCTCCTGAACTTTTTGAGAAAGAGCGAGAGCAGGTCGAACAAGCGAGATTGGCCCAAGAGTTGAAATTGCACAAGGAACGCATGCGCATGTTTGCTGAGAGTCATAACAGAAAATTGAAAATGAAAGGAGAATAGATGGGAGTTACACTTGACGAGCTCAAGGTTATGATTGATGCCGAAATCGCACCTTTCAAGAACAAGATGAAAGAAGTCGAGAATAAGGTCAAAGATGCCTCTAACAAAGTACAAAACTCAACCGACAAAATCAAGGCGCAGTCTGGCTCGATGCTAGGTGTGTTTGGTAAACTAGCCAAATTTGCTGGCTTTGCTTACCTTGGTAAAAAAATGTTAGATGTCGGTATGTACTCTACGCAGATGGCTCTTGAAGTCACGGCATCGGTTAACCAAATCAAGCGTCAGATGGGCGAGAGCTCACAGACATTCTTAAAATGGGTAAATGACAACGCAAACGCTATGAATATGAGCGTTGGTGAAGCGACAAAATATGGGGCGGTATACTCAAACCTCTTTTCTGGCTTTATCAAAGACTCGAACAAGCTAAGCGCCTATACTGCTAAGATGTTGCAAACATCAGCAGTAATCGCAGAGGGTTCAGGTCGTAGCATTACTGACGTTATGGAGCGTATTCGCTCTGGTTTGCTTGGAAATACCGAAGCAATTGAGGACCTAGGAATCAACGTTGGAGTAGCTATGATTGAGTCCACTGAGGCGTTCAAGCGTTTTGCGAACGGACAGAGCTGGCAACAATTGGACTATCAAACCCAACAACAAATCCGCCTCATGGCGATTTTGGAGCAGGCAACTGCTAAGTATGGTACAACCTTGTCACAGTCCGTTAACGGCAGTATCAGCCTTTTCAAGTCGTTACTGAAAGACTCAGCTCTGAACATCGGGAACGCATTCTTGCCGATTATCAATGCTATTATGCCAGTCTTGAACTCGTTCGCTATGGTCTTGAAGAATGTGACTGCTAAACTCGCCGAGTTTATCGCTCTCATGTTTAACAAGAAAGCGACTGTTAAGGATGGTGTAGCTGGTGCGGTCGGAGACATGAATGGAGCCTTACAAGATGCAGCAGGTGGTGCAGGCGACCTAGCTGATGCCATGGGCGACGCTGACGATGCTTCGGGTGGTCTAGCTGATAATCTAGGAGACTCTGCTAAAAATGCTAAAAAAGCAGTCAAAGAACTACTTGGCCTAGCTGGGTTTGATGAAATCACGATTTTAAACAAGAAAGATGACTCAGACGGGGCTGGCTCTGGCAAAGGCAGTGGTGGTGGTAAAGGCAAAGGTAAGAAAGGTAAAGGTGGAAGCGGACCTTTTAAAGACATCTTGCCAGAAGTAGCCTTGACCGACATGGATAACCAATTCAAGAGCATCTTTGACGGTCTAGGGAGCAAGCTGAAAGGTCTATCTGACCTCTTTAGCAAAGGGTTTTCTGCTGCATTCAGATCCGAAGGTCTCGAACGTATCACGAATGCTATCGGTCGAATTAAGAAGACGCTTGAAGAAATCGCTACTGACCCACGAGTAGTTAATGCTTTTAATGGCATGGCTGGGAAGATAGCATACTCTCTAGGGCAGATTACAGGCTCTCTAGCAACGGTTGGAGTGGGTATCGGTGTTTTCCTTGCCGAAAGTATTGCGAACGGTCTAGAACGCCAAAAAGAGCGTATTATTCGTTCTTTAGTGGCTCAATTTGAGAATACGGGCAACATGTTTGCATCAGCTGGAAACATCGCTCAGGCATTCGCAGATGGCTTCTATGATGTAATTACATCCGATGGAGCGGTTCGTATTGGAAGTTCAATTGTGTCTGCCATTCTAGCAATTCAATCTAGCATTGTAGAGATTGGCTTCAAATTCGGCGGCGACCTCATGCAAGGAATCGAGCGGATTGTTACGGATAACATGCCTGGTATCGCTAATGCCCTTTCAAATGCCCTATCTGCCATTGCTCCTATCTTTGAGAGTGCAGAACAAGCAATCAATGATATGTCTGATTCTCTCAGTCGTGTGTACGATCAATACATTCGCCCAACGATTGAGTCGTCAACGAAAGCTATATCAAGCATCATCGGTTTGTTTGTAAGAGGCTGGAATAATTACATCCAACCAGTTATCGAAAAACTCGGTCAAGGCTTCTCGGACACAATTGACAAACATATCTCGCCAATGATCCAGAAGATTTTGGAGATGGTAGCAAGCTTCCAAGAAATGTCACAAGTCATTAATGCTTATGTAGGTCCTGTGATTGGCTTTATTGTTGAGCAATTGACGAGAGTTCTAGCTCCAACTCTTGAATATATCGGAGAAGTCTTCCGTGTATTATTCAACACAGTTGCTGATATATTTGGAGGAATAGCTGACTTTATCAAGGGTGTATTTGACATCATCACTGGCATTCTCACAAGTGATATGAATAAGATTTCGACGGCTTCACCGAAACGGGCGATGCCATCATGAATATCTTATCAACACTCCTCACGGCTTTGTTAGATTTAACAGTAGCGGTTTTGAAAGTTATCTGGGACACAATCGTGGCAATCTTCCAAGCAATTTGGGATGGTATCGTGGCCATCTTCACGCCTCTCGGAGAATGGTTCGGTGAGCGTTGGAACGATATCACAACAGTTTTAGCAGACGTGGCTAAGTGGTTCGGTGACATGTTCCAAAAAGCTTGGAACGCGCTAACGAATGTATTCTCGTCAATCGGCACCTGGTTCGGTGAGCGTTGGAACGATGTAACGACTGCGCTTGCTAACGTTGCTACGTGGTTCGGTAATATCTTCAAGACTGCATTTGAAGCGGTCAAGAACGCTTTTAGCACGATTGGAAGCTTTTTCTCTGGTGTTTGGACCACAGTCAAGAACATCTTCGTCAACGCTGGCCAAATGGTCGGTAGCGCAGTAGGTGGAGCATTTAAGAGCGCAGTTAATGCGGTTCTTGGAACGATTGAAAATGTAGTCAATGGTTTCATTGGTATGATAAATGGTGTTTTGGATGCTATCAGAGGTCTTCCGGGTCTTGGATGGGTCGGTAGCGTTGGAACTATTAGCCTCCCTCGCCTTGCTCGTGGTGGTATCGTTGATAGTCCGACCGTGGCCATGATTGGTGAAGCTGGTAAAGAAGTCGTTATGCCTCTTGAAAACACTGGATTCTTGCAGACGATGGGTCGCATCGTAGGTGGTGCTGTAGTAAATGCCTTGGGTGGCGGTTTACCACAACCTGGAGGCTTCAGCGGTAGCGGTGACATCGTTATTCAAATCGGTGGACACGAATTTGGTCGTGTGGCCATCCAAGAAATCAATCGAGAACAAGAACGTGCAGGACAAGTCTTGCTTAACATTTAAAGGGAGGTAAAATGGCACGCTTAATTATTAATGGGGTGGCTGTTAAGCCTCCCAAATCTTTTCAGGTCGGTATCCAAGATATCGATGGAGAAACAGGTAGAAATGCTAACGGAGACATAGTGCGTGACCGTATCACGACCAAACGAAAATTAGATTGTGAATGGGGCATGCTGACTCAAGATGAAATGAGTCAGCTTTTAAATGCTGTATCGCCTGAATTTTTCACAGTATCTTATCCTGACCCGATGTTAGGACAAACCACTAAAACCTTTTATGTCGGGGACAGGACGGCTCCGAGTTATTCGTTTACTGATAAGTTCAAGCCATGGTCAGGCGCTAAATTTAATCTGGTAGAAAGGTAGGGCAGAACATGGATATATTCAGACGAAAGAAATTTGATGAAGCGATGTTCGCTAAAAACCGTACTCTTGCTATCAGAGTAGGGCAGTATCAGTCAAGCGATATCAAAGAAGCTCATTTCGATTATGGTTATATCAAGGGTGATACATACAAGCCGGGCGGAACGTGTGCTAGCAGTGGTAAAATCACGTTCACAAGCATCATTACCAGTTTTAATAAGCTAGATAAGGTTTATCCTGAAATCGGTCTTTTAGTCGACGGATCCTACGAATGGGTCAAAATGGGTGAATACTTCATCAACGATATTGAAATTGACCGAAACCGTAACACGACTACGCTTGATCTAATGGATGGGATGTTCAAACTCAATCGTGAACATATCACAGATTTGACTTATCCAGCGGAAATTAGACAAGTGATTAAAGAAATCTGCTTAAAAACGGGTATCGAACTTGCGAACGAAAACATGGATATTACATCCATGAATTATGTAATCGAGCAGATTCCGAAAGAAAAGAAAATGACATTCAGAGATGTGTTGAGTCTAGCCACTCAAATGCTCGGGATGTCTTGTTTCTTTAATCGAGAAGGTAAGCTTGAAATCAAGGAATTGACTGACTCAGGCATCACAATTTCAGCAGATAGCTACTTCATGCACGGTTTGACCAAGAGTGAAATCGAGTACCAGATTGCAGGGATAACCTGCAAGAAAGACAAAGAGACTCTCACGGTTGGTATGCGTACTGGTCGATCATTGGAATTGGATAATCTATTTATGTCTCAATCAATTTGGATAATCTCTATCACAAAATTAAGGATATCCGCTATTATCCGTTCAATTTGAATTACCAAGGTCATTTACTTCTAGATGTTGGTCAATGGGTAACCATCAAGACGAACACAGGTGAGACGTTCAAATCGCCAGTATTGAGTCAATCATTCACATTTAAGGGCGGTTTGCGTGGTCGTATCAGCGCAGATAGTAAAGCTGGCAACGATGCGCAGTATTCATACGCAGGGACGCTCACGAAGAAGATTGAGCAGTTTAGCGAATTTGAGAAGCGAATTCAAAACCAACTTGAAGAAGCCGGCAAGGGTTTTGACCAAAAAGTTGAGAGAATCAAAAATGATTTTAACGACCAAGTTGAACTGGCTAAAGCCAAAGCGGAAGAGGTCAAGAGAGAGCTCTCTGATACTATCGACCAGCGGTTTCGTGATTTTGACAGCGTAGGCTTGAACGAAATCAAGCAAAAGGCTGATGAAGCTTTGAAAAACGCTGGTGCAGGTAGTTTGCTAGCTCAAGAGGCTAAGCGAATCAGCGAGCAGGCAACCGCTGATATAACCAAATTAAAAAACGAGGTTGTTGATGGATATGTCGGCAAGAATACTTACCAAGAAGGAATTCGTGGGATTGAGCGACGAATTGAGGAAGTGAAGACATCAACGAATGGCCAAATTGCTACACAAATCGCCGAGTACAAGCAATCAGTAGACGGACGATTCACAAGCTTATCTTCTCAACTTGATAGCAAAGCTAATCTAATTGACTTTCAGCGAGTACAAGAGACTAGCAAGCTTTATGAGAGGATTATCGGTAGTACCGAGAATGACATTTCGAATAAGGTTGCTCGCATGGCTCTGACAAATCAGCTGTTTCAGGTTGAGGTTTCGAAGGCTACAAAAGGTGGTCGAAATTATATACGAGGAATCAAAGAGATGCGTGTAGCTTCAGGTTCATGGGATTCTGGGACATTTCGTAGCTCAGGTTCTGGAAGTATTCGGACGATTGAGGTTTCGGATAGTCCTGTACCTGATTTGAATAAGGCAGTACGTATAGTTTCTAATGATCCAAAAGGTATAATTGGCATTGCCCAGGACGGATTTAAAATTTACCAGGAACCTATACCATGTCTGTTTGGGTAAAAGGTTCAGCTGGGCAAAGAGTTAGGTTGCAAAACTATTGGTCGCCTGATGATGGAACAGGCATAAGTCCAGAATTTATCTTGAAAGATAACCAATGGACATATTTGACATTCTCTAGCGAACGTAAAAAAGCTGGAAAATTATCAATCGGCTATGTTTACTTTCTAAATGGCGGAAAAGGAAATTATATTGATGTTTTAGCTCCTCAATTAGAAGAGGGAAGCCTTGCAACAAGTGCTCGTCCTGCTATTGAAGACAATGACGAAGCTGTTCGTACAGTTCAAAATCAGCTTGCTGGCTCATTTGCATTTCAAAATTTGACAAGCGCAGGTTCTATCGTTTCGCAAATCAATGCAACTAACAATCAAATTTTGATTGAAGCTGAGAAAATCCGATTAAAGGGTAAGACCTTGCTGGACGAACTGACAGCGATTGATGGTTACTTTAAGCGACTATTCGTGGGTGAAGGTAATTTTGCTAAGCTGAACGCAGAGATTATTGGAGCGAATACTATCACAGCTGATAAGTTGATTATGGACTCGGCCATGGCTCGGTTGTTCGTTTCAAGCGATATCTTCACGGACACACTTGCTGCTAAGGAAGCCTTTATCAATAGGCTTAGGTCGGTAGTAGTATCTGCGACTTTATTTGAAGGTTTCAAGGGTCGAATCGGTGGGTTCCAAATCGGTACACATGATAAAGACCCTTCAACTTATTGGCTTACAGGTACTAATTCATTTGCTGTCGGTATGAGTAACGGTAGCACTCAGTGGGGTCAAACCTCTCTTTGGGTAAACTGGGGGAACGATTGGGGGGAAACCAGGTGACAGAGCTTGGTTTGTTAAACGAACAGGCGAAATGAACTGTTATAATCGAGCGTATTTCTGGAATACCCCAAAAATCAACGGGGATTTAGAGGTAACCGGTGATATTTACTATTTTACAGACAAAGAAAAAAACCTAGGTGGCTACTGGATATTCTCCCCTAGCTACAAGAAAATTGAAAAAACAAACGGGTATCTTTATTTGTACAGTCCGTCCAGTAGATACGACTGGATACCTCTTAACAAAGAAATCTCAGACCGTCGATATAAGCACAATATTGTTGACAGTACAGTCTCAGGGCTCAATGTTATCGAGCAACTCAAGACGTACTCTTACCGCAAAGAATACGATGGAAAAACAGAGGATATCTCTTGCGGTATCATGGCGCAGGATGTCCAGAAATATGTTCCTGAAGCATTTTTTGAAAATCCTGACGGTGCATACTCATATCGCACATTTGAACTTGTGCCTTACTTAATCAAGGCCATTCAAGAACTCAATCAAAAAATACAGAAATTGGAGAAAACAGCATGAACGAAAAAGACCAACAAATCAGCAGTCTAGCGATTAATTCGCTAAGCAAGAAAATTAGCAACGAAGCTACTCAATCGGCTATGACAGAAGCACTCTATACAGTAACTGCGATGGAACTCGAGCAGATGAAGCAGGTCATTGAATCTGACGAAGAGCTGAAAGCGAAATTTGAAGAAGTGAAAGGAAAAATGACAAATGGCAATTAATGGTTATACATTAGCAACCAAACCATATCTTCGTGGTTCGGGTGATAATATTCGGACAGTAGTTGAAATCCGTTTAGAAGAAGGGACTCGTTATAGTTCTAACGCTCGTGAGCTCGCGGGAGACCGCACAAGCGATTCTGACGATGTTTTAATCAAGGCAGTATTAGATATTGTCAAGACTGAAATTGACCCGTCAAGCGCAATCGTGCAAGCTCAGGAACAGCTTGAGAAGGCTAACAAAGATTTGACTGTTAACAAAGAGAACATCGATAGCGTATCAGCAATCACTGAGGTTCTTATCGCCCTAGCCATCTCTCAAAATGGGGGTATGCCTACTTATGCTTACAACAAAGTGGCTGAGTTCATCAAACCGCTTGTTAAAAGTACACGGTATGGAAACGGCGATATCGTCGCTATGCCATATCCGTTTGACACCAATCCGAAATGGCCAAAAGGAACCAAGACTATTTTCAAGTTCCAAATGCAAGCCACAGAAGGCTACACTTGGAAAGAACAGGCTCTTGCTGAGATGCTTCAGCAAGGTGTGCTGACCGTGGTCATGCCACGTATTGAGTAAAAGGAGGTTATATGCCAATTGAAGAAGCTGAAAAAATCGCTCAAAGTCAGGTAGCTTGGGCGATTTTGTTTATCTTACTTTTCTTTATTATCATTCGATATCTTATCAAGACCTCGGACAAGCGAGAGAAGAAGATTATGGATTTGCACGAGCAATCAAAGGCCGACTCTAACAGACGAGAAGAGCGTTTGATGACTCACCTGGAAAAAACTACTACAGAATTAACCACAATCACTCACGCGGTCGGAGATATTCAAAAAGAAATGGTCCGCATGAACGACCGCATGGAAGAAATCGAAAAAGGAGAATAACACATGCAACAAATTACTGAAATCATTATCGTTTCAGCTACTGGAATCTTGACTATTCTTGCTGGAATCGCAGTAAAAGCGATTAAGGATTTTCTCATTAAAAAAGGTGGAGAAAAGACCATCAAGATTGTTGAAATCCTTGCTAAAAATGCGGTCAATGCCGTCGAGCAAGTCGCTTCAGAAACTGGCTATAAGGGTGAAGAGAAGCTGGAGCAAGCCCGCACTAAAATCCGTGCCGAGCTTACAAAATACAATATCAGTATGACTGACCGCGATCTTGATACATTCGTCGAGTCAGCGGTCAAGCAGATGAATGAAGCGTGGAAAGGGGAGTAAGAATGGGACTAAATCTTGAAACAGCTATCGCTTGGATGCGTGCTCGAAAAGGGCAAGTATCTTATAGCATGGACGACCGCAATGGCCCTGATTCTTATGATTGCTCAAGTTCAATTTATTACGCTCTTTTGAGTGCTGGAGCCGTATCAGCTGGTTGGGCGGTCAATACTGAGTATGAGCATGACTGGCTCAAGAAGAACGGTTATGAACTCATCGCAGAAAATCAGCCATGGGATGCTCAACGTGGAGATATTTTCATTTGGGGGCGTCGTGGATATTCTAGCGGAGCAGGTGGCCATACTGGTATTTTCGTGGATAGTGATAACATTATCCACTGTAACTATCGTTTCGACGGTATCACAGTAAATGATCATGATGACATTTGGCTCTACGCAGGACGACCTTACTATTATGTGTATCGCTTGACTAATCCATCTGCAGCTGCTGAAGAAGTAAAAACTGGTTGGCAAAATGACGATACTGGTTACTGGTTCGTTCGTGCAAACGGTTCTTATCCAAAAGACCAATTTGAGTACATTGAAGAGAACAAGTCATGGTTCTACTTCGATAGTCGTGGATATATGTATTCTGAACGTTGGCTCAAGCACACAGACGGTAAATGGTACTGGTTTGATAAAGACGGGTACATGGCCACATCCTGGAAGAAAATCAACGGAAAATGGTATTACTTCAATCGTGATGGCTCTATGCAAACTGGATGGGTTAAATACTACGAAAAATGGTATTACCTCAATTCAGAGAATGGGGACATGGTATCAAACGCATTCGTGCCTTACAACGGCGGATACTACCTCATGCTTGAAGATGGCCGATTGGCAGAAAAAGAAAGCTTCAACATCGAGCCTGACGGCTTGATCACTACCAAATAATTTTTTTAAAAATAGAAAGGAAATTTTCTAGAATATTGTTCTAATTGTTTAACCGCAGGCATTGGCTTGCGGTTTTTTTGTTTATCTGAAAATTGACTTGTTGACATCAACAATTAGCTTTATAAAGCGAATGGTTGCCAATTTTGTTGACATCAACAAAATTGGTCTGAAAGTAATTTCAAAATCAAAAAAAGTAATGATTTTTCACTGTTTTTTATTTTTTTCTACGAATAGATAAGTAGGAGGAATAAAACATGAACATTTTAAATATTGAACTAGCAAATGTAGAGCAGACAGACTTAGGTTTTGAGCATTGGGTAGATGTGACTTACCAGGTTCCTATTTTGAAGAATGAGTATACAGTCAAACTGTTGCTGTTCATGGAATGCAAGATAGAGGACCAGGAAGTGATTGAGTACCTGGTCAGCACTTGGAAGTATCGTGATCTCGTGCTGCACTCTGTGCGGATGTATGAAATGGAGAGAGAAGGAGCAAGGCTGTGAAATAATGGTTTTTAGTTGTCTGAAAAAAATTCTCATGGTATAATAATTTGACAATAAAACTAGTCAAAAAAATGATAGGGATACAATAAAGGATACAACAATCCTTATACAAGCCGGTATAATAGGGTTTTAAGAACTCCCACCGGCTCCATCATCAATAGGATTTTTGGGATTATTTCGTCAAATTGTATCCTTTATTGTATCCTATTTGTTTTAGTTTGCTAGTGGAGAATTACTCAAGAGGCTGAAGAGGACGGTTTGCTAAATCGTTAGGTCGGGTAACCGGCGCGGGGGTTCGAATCCCCCATTCTCCGTTAGATGAACCCCGTGTTTTTCTAAACTAATCTACTTGGAGGTGTTCTCCAAGAGTAAATTTTCATAAAGAGGTGAAACATGAAAAAGATTAAGTTACTAAGTATCTTAGCAGTCTCAACAGTTGTCTTGGGTGCATGTTCCGCATTTTCTAATCAGTCATCTGAAGCTTCTTCTGATGACAAGGAGAAAACGGAACAAGTTGAGAAGAAGGATGAAGCAGCGGAAGTTAAAGAGAAAGTTACAAAAGATGCTGAAATTCTCCTAGACTCTGTTCTCACTAGCGACTCTGTACGATTCAAGAAGATTTATGGCGAAACTTATGAAAAATGGACTGATGCCGTTATTGCAGTTCAAACAAGTGAAAAAATTAAAGATGATGGTCTTTCACCTGCATCTACATACTCTGTAAAATGGCATGATGATTTCCCTATTGAAACTCCAGAAGAAACAATTTCAGGTTTCTTGAAAATGAGACGTAGATTATACCAAGACATTGGTTCTTATTCAGTTAAAGATGTGAAAGTAGATGAATCCGGTAATACAGCTACTGTTACTTTTAACTCTAAAAAACTACACTCTAAAGGATTGGCTTCATCTACAAGGGAAGTTCTCACCACTCTAATTGGAGGTGTTGACAACCTAGCTAAGTACAATCAAGCTGGATCAGATGTTGATATTAAACGTTACCAAACCTTGATCTCTTACTGGATCTTCGAGCATCTTTTCAAGAAGGATTTTACTGTCTATACTGACGTAGATCCTAACTTAGCACACACACCATTTACTACTGGAGATTTTGATACTGAAATCAAATTAACCAAGGACAAAGATGGGAACTGGCTTATTTCTCAAGAAGATTACCGTACTCTAGCATCTGAGTTACTTGACAACACAGAAGGGTATGATAAGATTGTACGTAAAAACTCTACGAAGTCGAATGACAAAGAAAAGTCTACAGACAAATCTACTGATAAATCAACAGACAAATCTTCAGATAAGAAAGATAAAAGCAATATCTAATCTTTAGATTTAAAAGAAAAACAAGTAGTCTTAATAAACTACTTGTTTTTTTATGAATTAGGATAGGGCAGGATACAGAAAAATGTGGTGTGGTAGTTAAAGTAACTCAGCCTTTCATTTCTATATATTGTTCTTAGAACGGTAAAAAAAACTGCACCTCAATGCAGTTTTTCTTTTTCTACGGAAGACATGGGATTCGAACCCACGCACGCTGTTACACGCCTACCGCGTTTCCAACACGGCCTCTTAAGCCTCTTGAGTAATCTTCCAATACTTACTCAAATAGTCTACCATAAAGCCACTTATCTTGCAATAAAAATGTTGGAAATAAGAAAAATGATAGAATTTGAAAGAAAATGACAAAAATTGCTTGACTTTGATAGAGATTGTGTTAGAATGAATAGTGTAAACGATAACAGGAGGTGTTTTGGTGTTAAAAACAGAGAGAAAACAATTAATTTTAGAGCAACTTAATCAGCATCAAGTAGTTTCTTTAGAAAAGTTAGTTAGTTTGTTAGAAACGTCAGAATCAACGGTTCGAAGGGATTTGGATGAGTTGGAAGCAGAGAATAAGCTTCGTCGTGTGCATGGTGGAGCAGAATTGCCCCACTCCTTGCAGGAAGAAGAAACCATTCAAGAAAAATCTGTCAAAAACCTTCAGGAAAAGAAATTACTCGCTCAGAAAGCAGCATCTCTTATCAAGGAACAAGATGTTATCTTTATCGATGCTGGAACAACAACTGCTTTTTTGATCAAGGAATTGGTTAATAAGGAGATCACCGTTGTGACCAATTCGATTCACCATGCAGTTCAGCTGGTAGAAAAGCAGATTCCAACTGTCATGGTTGGAGGTAGCGTCAAGATGACGACAGATGCTAGCATCGGGGGCGTTGCTCTTAACCAGATTAACCAATTACACTTTGACCGTGCCTTTATCGGGATGAATGGTGTTGACGATGGTTATTATACGACTCCTGACATGGAGGAGGGAGCTGTTAAGCGGGCTATTTTAGAGAATGCCAAACAGACCTATGTTTTGGTGGATTCATCAAAAATTGGACAAACTTGCTTTGCCAAGGTAGCACCACTCAAACGCGCTATCGTTATCACAAGTCAAGGGCATGAGCTCTTGCAGGCTATTAAGGAGAAAACGGAGGTAATAGAAGTATGATTTATACAGTCACGCTCAATCCATCCATTGACTATATCGTTCGCTTAGACAACGTAGAAGTCGGTAGTGTCAATCGAATGGACAGTGATGATAAGTTTGCTGGTGGGAAAGGAATCAATGTTAGTCGTGTTTTGAAGCGCTTGGGTATTCCCAATACAGCGACCGGATTTATTGGAGGCTTTACTGGTAAATTTATCACAGATACCCTTACAGAGGAAGAAATCGAGACACGTTTTGTCCAAGTAGCAGAAGATACTCGAATCAATGTCAAGATTAAAGCAGACCAAGAAACAGAAATCAACGGGACTGGTCCTAATGTTGAGCCAGCTCAGTTAGAAGAATTGAAAGCTATTTTGTCTAGTCTGACAGCAGATGATACGGTGGTGTTTGCAGGTTCGAGTGCTAAGAACCTAGGCAATGTTATCTATAAGGATTTGATTGCCTTGACACGCCAGACTGGTGCGCAAGTGGTTTGTGACTTTGAAGGTCAGACCTTGATTGATAGTTTGGATTATCAACCACTTTTAGTCAAACCAAACAATCATGAACTTGGTGCTATCTTTGGAGTGAAGCTCGAAAGTTTAGATGAGATAGAGAAACATGCCCGAGAGTTATTGGCTAAAGGTGCTCAAAACGTTATTATCTCAATGGCTGGTGATGGTGCCCTTCTGGTAACATCAGCGGGAACCTACTTTGCTAAACCGATTAAAGGAACCGTGAAAAACTCAGTTGGAGCTGGTGACTCGATGGTTGCTGGATTTACGGGTGAGTTTGTCAAATCAAAAGACGCAGTAGAAGCCTTCAAATGGGGAGTGGCTTGTGGAACAGCAACTACATTTTCAGATGATTTAGCAACTGCAGCATTTATTAAAGAAACTTATGAAAAAGTTGAGGTAGAAAAAAGATGAAAATTCAAGATTTATTGAGAAAAGATGTTATGTTGCTGGATTTGCAGGCAACTGAAAAAACAGCTGTCATTGAAGAAATGATTAAAAGTTTGGTAGATCACGGTTATGTGACAGATTTTGAAACCTTTAAAGAAGGAATCTTAGCGCGTGAAGCTCTAACTTCCACTGGTTTGGGTGACGGAATCGCTATGCCACACAGCAAAAACTCTGCTGTCAAAGAAGCAACCGTTCTCTTTGCTAAGTCAAACAAGGGTGTTGACTATGAGAGCTTGGATGGGCAACCAACAGACCTCTTCTTTATGATTGCAGCTCCAGAAGGTGCCAATGACACTCACTTGGCAGCCTTGGCAGAATTGTCTCAATACTTGATGAAAGACGGATTTGCTGACAAACTTCGTCAAGTAACATCAGCTGATCAAGTTATCGAACTTTTTGACCAAGCTTCAGAAAAAGCTGAGGAGCCTATCCAAGCACCTGCCAATGACTCTGGCGACTTTATCGTAGCTGTTACAGCTTGTACGACAGGGATTGCTCATACTTACATGGCCCAAGAAGCTCTTCAAAAAGTGGCTGCTGAAATGGGTGTTGGGATAAAGGTTGAAACCAACGGTGCCAGCGGTGTTGGAAATCAACTAACTGCAGAAGATATCCGTAAGGCTAAAGCAGTTATCATCGCAGCAGATAAGGCCGTTGAAATGGATCGTTTCGATGGCAAACCATTAATCAATCGTCCGGTTGCTGATGGTATCCGTAAGACGGAAAGTTGATCAACTTGGCTCTTTCAGGAGATGCTGAAGTTTATCGTGCTGCCAATGGAGCAAAAGCTGCAACAGCAAGCAATGAAAAACAAAGTATCGGTGGTGCTTTCTACAAACACTTGATGAGTGGTGTGTCTCAAATGTTGCCATTCGTTATAGGTGGTGGTATCATGATTGCCCTTGCTTTCTTGATTGACGGAGCTTTTGGTGTGCCACAAGATAGCCTTGGAAATCTTGGTTCCTACCATGAATTGGCTTCTATGTTCATGAAAATTGGTGGCGCGGCCTTCGGCTTGATGCTTCCAGTCTTTGCAGGTTATGTTGCTTATTCTATCGCTGAAAAACCAGGTTTGGTAGCTGGTTTTGTGGCTGGTGCAATTGCCAAAGAAGGTTTTGCCTTTGGAAAAATCCCTTATGCCGCAGGTGGTGAAGCAACTTCAACTCTTGTAGGTGTCTCATCTGGTTTCCTCGGTGCCCTTGTTGGTGGATTTATCGCAGGTGCTTTGGTTCTTGCTATCAAGAAATACGTTAAGGTTCCTCGTTAACTTGAAGGTGCTAAATCAATCCTTCTCTTGCCACTTCTTGGAACAATCTTGACAGGATTTGTTATGTTGGCTGTTAACATCCCGATGGCAGCAATCAACACTGCTATGAATGACTTCCTAGGCGGTCTTGGAGGAGGATCAGCTGTCCTTCTTGGTATCGTTCTTGGTGGTATGATGGCTGTCGATATGGGTGGACCTGTCAATAAAGCAGCCTATGTCTTTGGTACAGGTACGCTTGCAGCGACTGTTTCTTCAGGTGGTTCTGTAGCTATGGCAGCAGTTATGGCGGGAGGAATGGTGCCACCACTTGCTATCTTTGTCGCAACCCTTCTTTTCAAAGATAAATTTACTAAAGAAGAACGTAACTCTGGTTTGACAAACATCATCATGGGCTTGTCATTTATCACTGAGGGAGCAATTCCATTTGGTGCAGCTGACCCAGCTCAGTGCGATCCCAAGCTTTATCCTTGGTTCAGCAGTAGCAGGAGGACTCGTTGGTCTTGCAGGTATCAAACTCATGGCACCACACGGAGGAATCTTCGTCATTGCTCTAACTTCAAATGCTCTTCTTTATCTTGCCTTTGTTTTGGTTGGTGCAATTGTAAGTGGTGTGGTTTATGGTTCCCTACGCAAACCACAAGCATAAAAAAAGTATTAGAATAGAAAGATTGTTACCATTTGGTGCAATCTTTTTCTCTATTCGAAATGGCTGTGAAATATGGTATAATAGAAGAATGGCAAACAAGAATACTACAAAAAAACAAGACGGAGACCGTCTAAAGCAGAACTCGAAAGAAAACAAGCTATTCAGAGGATGTTGATTTCCTTAGGGATTGCCTTATTATTGATTATTGCAGCCCTCAAGCTTGGTGCGGCGGGTATCACCCTTTATAATCTCATTCGACTGGTGGTCGGAAGTTTGGCCTATGTGGCCATTGGTGCCCTCCTCATTTACCTCTTTCTATTTAAATGGATACGTAAGCAAGAGGGACTTCTGTCAGGATTTCTTTGTATCTTCGCTGGCTTACTCTTAATTTTTGAGGCTTATCTTGTCTGGAAATTTGGCTTGGAGCAGTCAGTTCTAAAAGGGACCTTGTCTCAAGTTATGACGGACCTGACTGGTATGCGGGTGACTAGCTTCGCCGGTGGAGGCCTGCTTGGTGTTGGACTCTATATCCCCATATCCTTTCTTTTCTCCAATATCGGATCGTACTTTATTGGAGTTCTCTTGATTCTAGTTGGGGCACTCTTGGTTAGTCCCTGGTCTATTTATGATGTCGCAGCCTTTATTGGAGCTCAGTTCAGATCCTTCATGGAAAAACAGGAACAGAGAAAACAGGAACGCTTCATCAAGAGAGAAGAAGAGAAGGCTCGTCAAGAAGCTGAAGAAGCAGCAAGAATTCAGAGAGAACAAGAAGAACAGGATGCGATACTGCTTCCTCCTGTAGATCCTGAAACTGGAGAAATCTTATCAGAAGAACCAAGTTACGATCTCCCCCCAATTCCTGAAAAAGAATGGAGTGAACCGGAGATTATCCTTCCTCAAGCTGAATTTGAAGTTCCAGATGTGGAAGAAGACTTTGAGGATGAAGAGGTGCAGGTTGATTTTTCGGCCAAAGAAGCCCTTGAATACAAACTGCCAAGCTTGCAACTCTTTGCGCCAGATAAACCCAAAGACCAGTCCAAGGAAAAGAAAATTGTTCGAGAAAATATCAAAATCCTAGAAGAAACCTTTGCTAGCTTTGGTATCAAGGTGACGGTGGAACGGGCTGAAATCGGCCCATCTGTTACCAAGTATGAAGTCAAGCCAGCAGTTGGAGTCCGGGTTAACCGCATTTCCAATCTGGCAGACGACTTAGCGCTTGCTCTAGCGGCCAAGGATGTTCGGATTGAGGCTCCAATACCTGGTAAATCCTTAGTTGGGATTGAGGTTCCTAACTCTGAAATTGCGACCGTTTCCTTCCGTGAGCTCTGGGAACAGTCTCAGACTAAACCAGAAAATCTCCTCGAAATTCCTCTGGGTAAGGCTGTCAATGGAACTGCTCGCACCTTTGACCTTTCCAAGATGCCCCACCTACTGGTTGCAGGTTCGACGGGATCAGGGAAATCAGTCGCAGTTAACGGTATTATTGCTAGCATTCTTATGAAAGCAAGACCCGACCAGGTCAAGTTTATGATGGTGGATCCTAAGATGGTTGAGTTATCGGTTTACAATGACATTCCTCATCTCTTGATCCCAGTTGTGACCAATCCACGTAAGGCCAGCAAGGCTCTCCAAAGTCGTGGATGAGATGGAAAACCGTTATGAACTCTTTGCTAAGGTTGGTGTGCGAAATATCGCTGGTTACAATGCTAAGGTCGAGGAATTTAATAGCCAATCTGAGTACAAACAAGTACCCCTGCCTTTGATTGTTGTCATTGTGGACGAGTTGGCTGACCTTATGATGGTGGCCAGCAAGGAAGTGGAAGATGCTATCATCCGTCTCGGACAGAAGGCGCGTGCGGCAGGGATTCACATGATTCTTGCAACGCAACGTCCATCGGTTGATGTCATCTCTGGTCTTATCAAGGCCAATGTACCGTCTCGTGTGGCTTTTGCAGTTTCATCAGGTACAGATTCACGAACCATCTTGGATGAAAATGGAGCTGAAAAATTGCTCGGTCGAGGAGACATGCTCTTTAAACCAATTGATGAAAATCACCCAGTCCGTCTGCAAGGGTCCTTTATCTCGGATGATGATGTTGAACGTATCGTAAACTTCATCAAGGCTCAGGCAGATGCGGACTACGATGATAGCTTTGACCCAGGAGACGTCCCAGATAATGAGGGAGATTTCTCTGATGGTGAAGCTGGTGGCGATCCGCTCTTTGAGGAAGCCAAGGCTCTGGTTATCGAGACGCAGAAAGCCAGCGCTTCTATGATTCAGCGTCGTTTGTCGGTTGGATTTAACCGTGCGACCCGCCTGATGGAAGAACTTGAAATGGCAGGTGTCATCGGTCCAGCTGAGGGAACCAAACCACGCAAGTATTGCAACAATAAAAAATAGCTTCTTTCCAAATCTGGAAGGAAGCTATTTTAGTGATTACTGGTTCGTTTTAGTTTCTGTATTTGTCGTATTTGACTGTGTACCGTTATCGCTTGTTTCTTTATTTGTAGCAGGTGTAGAAGAGTCCTGAGTTGTTGTTTTCTGCTCTTCTTTTTTCTCCTCTTTCTTGTTGGATTGAGAAGTTTCTTCTTGTGAGGTTTTTTCTTTAGTAGGAGTGTTGTCCTTGTTAGGTGTAGTATTTTCCTGAGGGGATTCTTTTTGAATTTCCTTGACAACAGTTGTTTGGGTTGTCGTCGGTTCTTTTTTGTTGTTTTTGTTATTATCCATAGCGTTCATGATGGTAATAGTAGCGGTGATGAGACCAAGGATACTACCGATGGTAGCAATCGTTTTTTGAAAGACAGTAAATCCTTTTTTAATGTGTTCAGTTTTTGATTTATTAGAAGTTCTACGATAATTAGACATGATACTCTCCTTTGATTATGATTTATTATACCTCATTTCTTTAAAAAAATCTTAAAAAAAGAGAAGATTCCCTTTCTTGTCGCAGGTCTCTTTTCGTGATACAATAGAGGAAGTGATTTTAGAAAGCGTGAGAAAACATGATTTACTTTGATAATTCGGCAACGACCAAGCCTTATCCTGAAGCTCTTGAAACCTACATGCAGGTCGCTTCAAAAATTGTCGGAAATCCATCCAGTCTCCATCGTTTGGGAGACCAGGCAACACGAATTTTAGATGCTTCCCGGCAGCAAATTGCAGATTTGATTGGGAAGAAAAGTGATGAAATCTTCTTTACCTCTGGTGGAACAGAAGGGGATAACTGGGTTATCAAGGGTGTAGCCTTTGAAAGCCCAGTTTGGCAAGCACATCATCGTATCAGCTATTGAGCATCCAGCAGTCAAGGAGTCAGCACTCTGGCTGAAAAGTCAAGGTTTTGAGGTGGATATTGCCCCAGTTGATAGCAGAGGATTTGTGGATGTTGAGGCTCTAGCGAATTTGATACGACCTGACACGACCCTCGTCTCCATTATGGCAGTAAACAATGAAATCGGCTCTATCCAGCCTATTGAGGCTATTTCAAAACTCTTGGCAGACAAGCCAACTATTTCTTTCCATGTTGATGCAGTTCAGGCACTTGCTAAAATTCCAACTGAAAAGTATCTGACGAATCGAGTGGATTTTGCGACCTTTTCGAGCCATAAGTTTCATGGTGTCCGAGGTGTTGGCTTTGTCTATATCAAGTCTGGTAAGAGGATCATGCCTCTTTTAACTGGAGGTGGTCAAGAGGGAGACTATCGTTCGACAACTGAAAATGTTGCAGGGATTGCCGCAACAGCTAAGGCTTTACGTTTGGCTATGGAAAAGCTAGACTTATTTACTGCTAAGACTGGGCAGATGAAGGCTGTCATTCGCCAAGCCCTTCTGGACTATCCAGATATTTTTGTCTTTTCAGATGAGGATGACTTTGCCCCTCATATCCTGACTTTTGGGATTAAGGGTGTTCGTGGGGAAGTCATCGTTCATGCATTTGAAGACTATGATATTTTCATTTCCACAACCTCTGCTTGTTCGTCCAAGGCTGGAAAACCTGCGGGTACCTTGATAGCCATGGGACTGGACAAAGATAAGGCCCAGTCAGCTGTGCGTCTAAGCTTAGACTTAGAAAATGACATGAGTCAGGTCGAGCAGTTCTTGACCAAGCTAAAATTAATTTACAATCAAACTAGAAAAGTAAGATAGGAGCATTTATGCAGTATTCAGAAATTATGATTCGCTATGGAGAATTGTCAACCAAGCACAAAAATCGTATGCGTTTCATCAATAAACTTCGTAATAATATTTCGGACGTTTTGTCCATCTATCCTCAAGTTAAGGTAACCGCAGATCGCGACCGTGCCCACGCTTATCTCAATGGAGCTGATTATACAGCAGTAGCAGAATCTCTCAAACAAGTCTTTGGAATTCAAAACTTTTCTCCCGTATATAAGGTTGAAAAGTCTGTAGAAGTTCTTAAATCAGCTGTCCAAGAGATTATGAAAGCTATCTACAAGGAGGGCATGACCTTTAAAATCACTAGTAAGCGAAGCGACCACAACTTCGAATTGGATAGTCGTGAACTCAATCAAACTCTTGGCGGTGCTGTTTTCGAGGCTATTCCAAACGTGCAAGCTCAGATGAAAAATCCAGATATTAATCTTCAAGTTGAGATTCGTGAGGAGGCTGCCTACCTATCCTATGAAACCTTTCGTGGAGCAGGAGGATTACCTGTGGGAAGTTCTGGTAAAGGCATGCTCATGTTGTCAGGTGGAATTGATTCACCTGTGGCAGGTTATCTAGCTCTCAAACGTGGGGTTGATATTGAAGCCGTTCACTTTGCCAGCCCACCATATACTAGTCCTGGTGCCCTTAAAAAAGCCCACGATTTGACTCGAAAATTGACCAAGTTTGGGGGCAATATCCAGTTTATCGAGGTGCCTTTCACAGAGATTCAAGAAGAAATCAAGGCTAAGGCGCCAGAAGCCTACCTCATGACATTGACCCGTCGTTTATGATGCGCATTACCGATCGTATCCGTGAGGTACGAAATGGTTTAGTTATCATTAATGGGGAAAGTCTTGGTCAAGTAGCGAGCCAAACCTTGGAAAGCATGCAGACTATCAACGCTGTGACTAGCACTCCAATCATTCGTCCTGTGGTTACCATGGACAAGCTGGAAATCATTGACATCGCTCAGGAAATTGATACCTTTGAAATTTCTATCCAGCCTTTTGAGGACTGCTGTACTATTTTTGCGCCTGATCGTCCTAAGACCAATCCTAAGATAGAGAATGCAGAGCAGTATGAAAAACGCATGGATGTCGAAGGATTGGTTGAGCGAGCAGTGGCAGGGATTATGCTTACTAAGATCACACCTCAAGCTGAAAAAGACGCTGTCGATGAGTTAATTGATAATCTCCTCTAATCAGAAAAACCAGAAGAATTTAGAATTCAAATGAAAAAAGTTAGTTATTTATCCTTAAAATGGACAATTACTGACTTTTTTTCTATTTTTATGGTATAATGAGATAAAATTTTGAATATAGAGAGTTTTCTGACAATGAATCATTCTTACTTTTACTTAAAAATGAGAGAACATAAACTCAAGGTTCCTTATACAGGAAAGGAGCGTCGTGTGCGTGTTCTCCTGCCTAAGGACTACGAGAAAGACACAGACCGTTTTTACCCTGTTGTTTATTTTCATGATGGGCAAAATGTCTTTTACAGCAAGGAGTCCTATATCGGACACTCTTGGAAGATTATTCCAGCCATTAAGCGAAACCCTGATATCAGTCGCATGATTGTTGTAGCTATCGACAATGATGGTTTGGGTCGGATGCATGAGTACGCGGCTTGGAAGTTCCAAGAATCTCCTATTCCAGGCCAGCAGTTTGGCGGTAAGGGTGTGGAGTATGCCGAGTTTGTCATGGAGGTGGTCAAGCCTTTATCGATGAGACCTATCGTACCAAAGCTGATCGCCAGCACACGGCTATGATTGGTTCGTCGCTAGGAGGCAATATCACCCAGTTTATCGGACTAGAGTACCAAGACCGAATTGGTTGTCTAGGTGTCTTCTCATCTGCTAACTGGCTTCACCAAGAAGCCTTTAACCGCTATATCGAGCGCAAGAAATTGTCGCCTGAACAGCGCATTTTTATCTATGTTGGAACGGAAGAAGCGGATGATACGGACAAGACTCTGATGGCTGGCAATATCAAGCAAGCCTATATCGACTCATCTCTTCGCTATTATCATGATTTGATTGCAGGTGGAATACACTTGGATAATCTTGTTTTGAAAGTTCAGTCTGGTGCCATCCATAGTGAGATTCCTTGGTCGGAAAATTTACCAGACTGTCTTCGATTTTTTGCAGAGAAATGGTAAGTTAGGAAAGGAGAAAGCCAATGCATATTGAAAACCTTAACCACTGGAGTGGCCACCTCAACCGAGAAATGTATCTCAACCGTTATGGGCATGCTGGGATTCCAGTTGTTGTTTTTGCTTCATCTGGTGGCAGTCACAATGAATACTATGATTTTGGCATGATTGATGCCTGTGCTTCCTTTATCGAAGAAGGTCGTGTTCAATTCTTTACCCTATCTAGTGTGGATAGTGAGAGCTGGCTGGCTACTTGGAAAAATAGTCATGACCAGGCGGAGATGCATCGAGCTTACGAACGTTATGTGATTGAGGAGGCGATTCCTTTTATCAAGCATAAGACAGGTTGGTTTGATGCCATGATGACAACTGGTTGCTCCATGGGGGCTTACCATGCACTCAATTTCTTCCTCCAGCATCCAGATGTCTTTACCAAGGTGATTGCTCTCAGCGGTGTTTATGACGCACGTTTCTTCGTTGGTGATTACTACAATGATGATGCTATTTACCAAAACTCTCCAGTCGATTATATCTGGAATCAAAACGACGGATGGTTTATCGATCGTTACCGTCAGGCAGAAATCGTCGTCTGTACGGGCCTAGGTGCTTGGGAACAAGACGGTCTACCATCTTTCTACAAGCTCAAAGAAGCCTTTGACCAGAAACAAATTCCAGCCTGGTTTGCTGAATGGGGGCATGATGTTGCCCACGACTGGGAATGGTGGCGTAAACAAATGCCTTATTTCTTGGACACTTGTATCTATAAAAGGAGTTGCCTATGAATTACCTTGTTATTTCTCCCTACTATCCACAAAATTTTCAACAGTTTTCTATCGAACTAGCTAGTAAAGGCATTACAGTCTTGGGAATTGGTCAAGAACCCTACGAGCAACTGGATGAGCCTTTGCGTAATAGTCTAACCGAGTATTTCCGTGTTGACAATCTTGAAAATATAGATGAAGTCAAGCGTGCGGTTGCCTTTCTTTTCTACAAGCATGGTCCTATCGACCGCATTGAGTCCCACAATGAATACTGGCTTGAGCTAGACGCAAGACTCAGAGAACAATTCAATGTCTTTGGTGCCAAACCTGAAGATCTTAAAAAAACCAAGTTTAAGTCTGAGATGAAGAAACTCTTCCAAAAGGCAGGCGTACCTGTTGTACCAGGCGCTGTTATCCAGACAGAAGCAGATGTAGACCAAGCAGTCGATACGATTGGCCTACCAATGATTGCCAAACCTGATAACGGAGTGGGAGCGGCAGCAACCTTTAAGCTTGAAACAGAAGAAGATATAAATCACTTCAAGCAAGCATGGGACCATTCAACCGTGTATTTCTTTGAAAAATTTGTCACTTCTAGTGAAATCTGTACCTTTGACGGACTAGTGGATAAGGATGGTCAGATTGTCTTTTCAACAACCTTTGACTACGCCTATACACCACTTGATCTGATGATTTATAAGATGGACAATTCCTACTATGTCCTCAAGGATATGGATCCCAAACTGCGCAAGTATGGCGAGGCCATAGTCAAGGAATTTGGAATGAGAGAACGCTTTTTCCATATCGAGTTCTTCCGTGACGGGGATGACTACATTGCCATTGAGTACAATAACCGTCCTGCAGGTGGCTTTACCATTGATGTTTATAACTTCGCTCACTCCTTGGATCTCTACCGAGGTTATGCAGCTATTGTCGCAGGAGAAGAGTTCCCAGCATCAGAATTTGAACCTCAATACTGTCTAGCTACATCACGTCGTGCCAATGCCAACTATGTTTATTCAGAAGAGGACCTTCTTGCCAAATACAGCCAGCAATTCAAGGTCAAAAAAATCATGCCAGTAGCCTTTGCAGAGCTACAAGGGGACTATCTTTATATGCTGACCACTCCGAGTCGCCAAGAGATGGAGCAGATGATTGCAGACTTTGGTCAACGTCAAGACTAATGAAAAGGATGAAAGGAGTTTGACTTCTTTTGTCCTTTTTAATAGAACAGAAGACTAATTGTTAGTGAATTTGAACCATTTTAATTAATATGATATAATGTTGTATAAACGTTATTATCAAAGATGTTTTATAGAAAATTTTTCTATTATTTTAAATATATTTTGTAAATCAACTATTAATTTATTTTAAGGAGTATAAATTTAAAATGAAAAAAAGAAGAAATAAAGCCTATTTTTTTCTCTCGTCTATTATTGACACTATTATATTTATAATAACGTTATTTCTTGGATCTCACTTCATTTCCATTTTTTTGGCATGACAGATCAGGTTTTTATCAGTTTTTATTTGTGGTATTTCTTCTAACAAAAAAATGCCAGTGACTTACTTTGTTTCAAAAAAAGAAAAAAATAAACTGGAAAAAGAGCTTTTAATTATTTTTATAACAATTTTTATTTGGTCTGATAGAGTTTCTTACTTTATTTTTCCATGTTTAATGATCCTCAACAATGGATATTACTTTTTTTCTATATTCACGATATCTATAGAGAGTTTTTATAAAAGAAAAAAATCAAATTCAAGGGCGATACTGACTGGAACATTTTTTTAATCGTTTTTTTGTAATTATTTTTTTCAATTTTACTATTTTTTTATTGATTCATCTTCTTCTGCTTTAGTTTCAGCAACCACAGCAGTCATAACTTTATTATTTGAAACAGATACTTTAGAAGATGTATTTAATATAAAAGTAGCTAAACAACGACAACAACAACTATCGTTGATTAAAAATATCTATATTATTTTTTTGATTCCAGTAATTTATACTACCTCTTTAATTTTTTTCCTCGTACTGAATTCAATAATGGTTCCTTTAATACGGTATTACTAACTGGACTTTATAGGTTTATTGTATTAGAAATAACATATCCTCTTTTTTTATTTTTTTAATTTATTTTTAAGAAACTGAGACAAAAAAATTCAAATTATGCTTGGATTACCATCTAATCAAAAAAATATTTATGCGGAAATTGGAATATGATTACAATAAATAAGTTTACGAAGCAAGATATTATTGTTAGAAAATTCATACTAACTATTGATGGCAATAGAATTATATTTTTTTGGGTAAGATATTAACTTTTGATGAAAAGAATTTTTATCTATAATGAGAAAGCGGAATATATTGGAAAAAAATTGAAAAAAATACAATGATGATAGTATAGGTATAATTTTTAGATGATAAAACTGTACGACTTATCAAAAACAGGAAGTGATGATTATAGGAAGTTTAGTTCATGTGATTATAATCGTAAGGAAAAAAATTTTTACAATATTCAAATCACAGAACCTATTACTAGTAGTAACCTAGAAGTTACCGTATTTTTTTATTTAATAATGTTGAAAAATCAATTTATTGAAATAAATAGTAGGACTAATTACAATTATGACTTAATAGATGGAGAATTTATTCGTATTAATAATGAGAAATTTGTAATGAATAACTCTTTACCATCAGATATATACGAATCAGATGAATTTAAATAGTGGAAAGAGTTAACTTTTCTTAAAAGAACATATTAAAGAATATGTAATTTTAATTTTAAAAGAATTTCGAACTTTTTTCGCTGTTTATTCAGAAGAAGACTTGCTTGCCAAGTATAGCCAACAATTCAAGGTCAAAAAAATCATGCCAGCAGCTTTTGCAGAGCTACAAGGGGATTACCTTTATATGCTGACAACTCCAAGCCGTCAAGAGATGGAGCAGATGATTGCAGACTTTGGTCAACGTCAAGACTAATGAAAAGGATGAAAGGAGTTTGACTCCTTTTGTCCTTTTCTTAAAGATAAGTTAAATAAAGCGTTTTCCAGAGATTCTTTTAGAAAAGATATTGCTAAAAGGCCTAAAAATTGATAGAATAAGGATTGTCTAAAAAAATTGAAGGAGAATCTATCAAATGGATTTTACATGGGCTATTAAATATGCCACAGAATTCTTGGGAACTGCTATTTTGATCATTCTTGGTAATGGTGCAGTTGCTAACGTTGAACTTAAAGGTACGAAAGGTCACCAAAGTGGCTGGCTCGTTATCGCAGTTGGTTATGGTATGGGGGTTATGATCCCAGCCTTGATGTTCGGTAACGTATCAGGAAACCACATCAACCCAGCTTTCACTCTTGGACTTGCTGTTAGTGGTCTTTTCTCTTGGGATCAAGTACCATTTTACATCCTAGCACAAGTTTTGGGAGCAATCTTCGGTCAAGCTATGGTTGTAGCGACTCACCGTCCTTACTATTTGAAAACAGAAAATCCAAACAACATCTTGGGAACTTTCTCAACTATCTCAAGTTTGGACCATGGAACAAAAGAATCACGTTTTGCAGCTACTGTTAATGGTTTCCTAAATGAGTTTGTAGGTTCATTTGTTCTTTTCTTTGCAGCACTTGGTTTGACTAAAAACTTCTTCGGTGCTGAGGTTCTTCAATACATGAAACAAATGGCTACTCAAGCTGGACAAACTGTTGATTTAACTGAAATGGCAGTGAAAGCTCAAGTAGCTCCACACACAGCTGCTGGACTTTCAGTTGCGCACTTGGCACTTGGTTTCCTAGTGATGGCCTTGGTAACTTCACTCGGTGGACCTTCTGGGCCTGCTTTGAACCCAGCTCGTGACTTTGGACCACGTCTTCTTCACGAACTCCTTCCAAAATCAGTTCTTGGTCAACACAAGGGTGATTCAAAATGGTGGTATGCATGGGTACCAGTTGTAGCTCCAATCTTAGCGGCTATTGCAGCAGTAGCAGTATTCAAACTACTTTATCTATAATAAAAGAAACTGGGGGAACCCAGTTTTTTTGCTATAAAATTTTTAAATAAAACAGATATGGCTTGTAAAATATTCGAAAATCCTTTAAAATAAGAGAGTTGGAGGAATTTATGAGTGTGAATGAGATAGTTCGGATCATTCCGACTGTGAAAGTTAATAACCGAAAATTAAATGAAAAATTTTACATTGAAACCCTAGGGATGAAACCCTTGTTAGAAGAGTCTGCCTTTCTCTCCTTGGGAGATCAGACAGGTACGGAGAGATTGATTTTAGAAGAAGCTCCGAGCATGCGAACTCGCAGAGTTGAAGGGCTTAAGAAACTTGCTAGACTCGTGGTAAAAGTTGAGAATCCTTCTGAAATCGAGGGCATTCTTTCACAGATGAAGTCCCTTCCTCGCCTATTTAAAGGAAGCTGTGGTTATGCTTTTGAGATTGTTTCTCCTGAACAGGATGTGATCCTTGTTCATGCGGAAAATCATATTGAAGACTTAGTTCTGCTAGACACGATTCCGGAATTTTATTCAAATAAAAGTATAAAATACTTGAGTCAATTTGAGGTTTCCGTCGAGCTCCGTCTCCCTGAGGACAGGGAGAGTTTACTTGCTTCAGAAGTGGCAACTAATGCCATTACCTTTACTCAAGGGAAAGGTCCAGATTTGGCTGTTGAAAACAATGTTACCTGGGACTTGTCTATGCTGAAATTTTTGGTAAAGGATCTAGAGTTGACTAGTCTTCGTCAGAAATTTGAAGGCACAGACTATTTTATTCCAAAGTCTGAAAAATTCTTCCTTGGTAAAGATACCAATAACATCGAATTATGGTTTGAAGAAGCATGAAGTGGACAAAGATTCTAAAAAAAATAGAAGATCAAATCGAGGCAGGGGTCTATCCCGGGGCCTCTTTTGCGTATTTTAAGGACGGAGAATGGAGAGAATCCTACCTAGGCTTGAGTGATCCTGAGAAAGGTTTGAAAACAGAGTCAGGGCTAGTCTATGACTTAGCCAGTGTGAGTAAGGTTGTGGGAGTCGGGACAGTCTTGACCTTCTTGTGGCAACAGGGGAAACTAGACATTGATCGACCAGTGGCGGACTTTTTAGCTGAATGTGATTACCCAGATATCACTATTCGTCAACTCTTGACCCACGCGACAGATCTGGATCCCTTTATTCCCAATAGGGATCAGTTAGACTCTGAGGAATTAAGAGAGGCCATGTTTCATCTAAATAGACGTAGTCGTCCTGCTTTTCTATACTCGGATGTTCACTTTTTACTCCTAGGCTTTCTTTTGGAAAAAATCTTTAACCAAGACTTGGATCAGATTATAGAAGAACAAGTTTTGGAACCATGGGGCATGAAGGAAACAATGTTTGGTCCCGTTGAGATTGCTGTACCAACAGTTAGAGGAGTAGCGGCAGGTAGTATCCACGATCCCAAAGCTCGTCTTTTGGGCAAACATGCTGGGAGTGCTGGTTTATTTTCAACTGTTAAGGATTTGCAATCTTTCTGGAACATTACTTGAAAGATGATTTTGCTGAAAACCTAAGTCGAAATTACTCTCCCTTAGAGGATAAAGAGCGTTCGCTAGCTTGGAATCTGGAAGAAGACTGGCTGGATCATACGGGCTATACAGGTACCTTCATTATGTGGAATCGGGAGAAGCAGGAAGCGGCTATCTTTCTATCCAACAGAACGTATGAGAAGGATGAGCGTGCCCAGTGGATAGTCGATCGAAATCAAGTGATGGAAATGATTCGTCAAGAGGAGTAGGGAGAAGCATGTCAAAAACCGTAAAAGGAACTCTGTATACAGTAGTGGCAGGGATTGCTTGGGGCTTGTCTGGAACCAGTGGTCAATACCTGATGGCACACGGGATTTCCGCTCTAGTCTTGACTAATTTACGACTTATCATTGCAGGCTTGGCTCTCATATTTTTAACCTATGCAACTTCAAAGGATAAACTTCTTGCTTTTTTAAAATACAGAAAAAGCCTTTTTTCTCTCTTGTTATTTGCCTTATTTGGACTTTTCTTAAACCAGTTTGCCTATCTTTCTGCCATTCAGGAAACCAATGCTGGAACGGCGACGGTTCTCCAGTATGTTTGTCCTGTTGGAATCTTGATTTATACTTGTATCAAGGACAAGGTAGCACCGACTCTGGCTGAGATTATTTCAATTGGTTTAGCAATTGGAGGAACTTTTCTTATTGCTACGCATGGGGAACTTGACCAGTTGTCGATCACACCTGCGGGTCTTTTTTGGGGACTCTTTTCTGCCTTGACCTACGCCCTCTATATTATCCTTCCTATCGCTTTGATTAAGAAGTGGGGAAGTATGTTGGTGATTGGTGTAGGAATGGTTATTTCTGGTGTCGGGGCTATTCCCTTCACAGGAGTTTTGCAGGCCAGTATACCGACTAGCTTGGATTTTCTCTTTGCATTTGCTGGCATTATCATCATTGGAACAGTATTTGCCTACACAGCTTTTCTAAAAGGAGCTAGTCTAATAGGACCAGTTAAATCCAGTTTATTGGCTTCCATAGAGCCCATTTCAGCTGTTTTCTTTGCCTTTTTAATTATGAAGGAGCAATTCTATGCGATTGATTTTGTTGGTATGGCCATGATTCTGCTTGCAGTGACTATCATTTCTTTGAAAGATTTACTGCTGGAAAGTAAGCATAAATAAAAAATCCACTCAACTGAGTGGATTTTTGCTATCTATAAGATTAGTCTTTGTTTTCGTATGGCAAGATCAGATTCAAAATGATACCTGTCATCGCTGATAGGGCAGTACCTGAAAGGGTTACTGGACCGAGTTTAAGGATGGCTCCACCAAGTCCAAGTACTAACATGGCACTAGCAATGATGAGGTTACGCATTTGACTGAAGTCAACGCGTTCCTTAATCAAAACTTTCAAACCGTTGCTGGCAATAACTCCGTAGAGAAGGATGGACATGCCACCAAGCACAGCATTTGGAATGGTTGAGATCAAGGCAGTAAATTTGCCAAGGAAGCTAAGAGCAATTGCGATAAATGCAGCGTTTCGGATAACGGAAACAGAAGCGATACGAGTCATACCGATAACTCCAGTGTTCTCACCGTAAGTCGTATTGGCTGGTCCACCGAGGAAGGCAGATACAGATGTCGCGATACCGTCACCAAGAAGCGTGCGGTGAAGTCCTGGTTCTTTTAAGAATTGACGGCCACAGATTTGGCTCAAGACGGTATGGTCTCCAATGTGTTCAGAGATGGTTACGATAGCGATAGGCAAGATTGCGATTGTTTCAGGACCGAAGTATAAGTTGTACTCTTTAAAGGCACCACCTGTATTAAATGGCAAGTAGAAACCAGGAATTTCAAACCAATTGGCTTGAAGGACTGGAGTAAAATCAACAAGACCAAGAAGAACTGCGAAGATATATCCACCGATAATGGCAAAGAGGAAAGGAATGATACGAAGGAACCCTTTTCCTTTTGTATTGATGAAGGCAGCAATGAGGAAGGTAACCACAGCTACAAGAGCATTTTTCCAGTTGCCATCAGCAACAAGACCAGCATTTGTTACAGCTGAACCTGCAAGACCAAGACCAATTACGATAATCATAGGTCCGATAACGATAGGAGGCAAGAGCTTGTCAATCCATTTCGTACCAGCAAAGCGGACACTTGTTGCGACAATGACATAAATCAAACCAGTTAGAATAACCCCTGTTTGAGCAGCAGAGACGTCGCCACCCATTTCCTTCATAGCAAGAGACATTGCAGTGATGAAGGCAAAAGAAGAACCGAGATAAACCGGAACTTTAAAGCCAGTTGAAACCATATAAATCAGGGTTCCGACACCAGATGCAAAGAGGGCAACGGATACAGGCATTCCCAAAATCAAAGGAACTAGGATGGTCGCTCCAAACATAGCAAAAACGTGCTGGAAGCTGAGGAGGATACCTTTCCCAGCTGAAGGACGTTGATCAACGTCTAGTAACAAATCAACAGTTGATTCTTGTTTCATATAAACCTCACTTTTGGGCATCAAAAAAGAGCCCATTATTTTACAGCAACAGGCTCTCAGAGTAAGACTTCTTTAAAAAGAGGATGATCTCATTCTCAAAGAATTTTATATATTTCTGCGTCTTCGTCACCTCACGGGATGACATTAAAAACCTTTGCTTGTGATAGTATAGCAGAAATTACGAACTTTGTAAACATTTTTTTACTAAAAAAATTAAAGCGGGCGTTTATTGGGCATGCCAGCCTTACGTGGATATTTGTTTGGGGTTTCTTTTTTCTTTTCTACCACAGTGATGTATCGTGGATCTCCATTTGGTAGGGCGTAGCTGAGATTATCCTCAACCTTGCTAAAGAGGAGATTGAGGGCATTCTTGGCTTCTAGCAATTCTTCGGGAGCATTGCTGGCCTTGAGTGCCAAGAGTTTTCCACCAACTTTAAGATAGGGAATGGTCAATTCAGATAAGACTTGCATACGGGCAACAGCACGAGCTGTCACCATATCAAACTGGGCACGGAAGTTCTTGTCTTGGGCAAAGTCTTCTGCACGTCCATGGTAGAAGTGAACTCCGTCCAAATTCAGCTCTTGGGCCAATAGTTGGAGGAAGTTGATGCGTTTATTTAGCGAATCAATGATGGTTACATCTAACTGAGGATAGAGGATTTTCATAGGAAGACTAGGAAATCCTGCCCCAGCCCCGATATCAAGAAGTTTGATAGTTTCATTTGAAATCAAGCCTTGTAGGATGGGTGCAATAGAATCATAAAGTGTTTGAGGTAGACTTCTTCTTTGTCTGTAATAGCGGTCAGGTTAATCTTTTCATTCCACTCGACCAAGAGTTCAAAATAGCGTTCAAATTGGTTCTTTTGCTGGTCAGAAAGTGGAAGATTTTGCTCGACGAGCAAGCTGTAAAATGTTTCTGGTTTCATAGTCGTTTCCTTCTCTAGTATCATCTTATTTTACCATATTCATTAAAATTTTGATATACTGGTAGTAATCTAAAAGCAGAAAGGAATAAGATTATGACTTGGATTATTCTTGGAGTTTTGGCTCTGATTGTTATTTTTGTGATTGTTAGCTATAACGGTTTGGTGAAAAATCGTATGCAGACCAAGGAGGCTTGGAGCCAGATAGATGTTCAGTTGAAGCGTCGTAATGATCTCCTTCCAAACTTGATTGAAACAGTCAAAGGCTATGCCAAATATGAAGGTTCTACCTTGGAAAAGGTGACAGAACTTCGTAGACAAGTAGCCGCAGCAACTTCACCAGCTGAAGCGATGAAGGCCAGTGATGCCCTTACCCGCCAGATTTCTGGTATCTTTGCAGTAGCAGAGAATTACCCAGACTTGAAAGCTAGTGCTAACTTTATCAAATTGCAAGAAGAGTTGACCAATACAGAAAATAAAATTTCTTACTCACGCCAACTCTACAACAGTGTTGTCAGCAACTACAATGTAAAACTTGAAAGCTTCCCAAGTAACATCATCGCAGGACTATTTGGATTTAAAGCTGCAGACTTCCTTCAAACACCTGAAGAGGAAAAGGCAGTTCCTAAAGTTGACTTTAGCGGTTTAGGTGACTAAGATGTTGTTTGATCAAATTTCGAGTAATAAACGAAAAACTTGGATTTTATTGCTGGTTTTCTTCCTACTCTTGACCTTGGTTGGTTATGCGGTTGGTTATCTCTTCATGCGCTCAGGTCTTGGGGGTATGATCATAGCCCTAATCATCGGTTTTGTCTATGCCTTGACCATGATCTTTCAATCAACAGAGATTGTCATGTCTATGAATGGGGCGCGTGAGGTTGATGAGCAAACAGCACCAGACCTCTACCATGTAGTGGAAGATATGGCCATGGTTGCTCAGATTCCCATGCCACGTGTTTTCATCATTGAGGATTCTTCTTTAAATGCCTTTGCAACAGGTTCTAATCCGCAGAATGCGGCAGTTGCGGCCACTTCGGGTCTTCTAGCCATCATGAACCGTGAGGAGCTAGAAGCGGTCATGGGTCATGAAGTCAGTCACATTCGGAACTACGATATCCGCATTTCGACCATTGCTGTTGCACTTGCTAGTGCTATTACACTGCTATCTAGTATGGCTGGTCGGATGATGTGGTGGGGTGGCGCAGGCCGCAGACGGAGTGATAATGATCGCGATGGAAATGGTCTAGAGATTATCATGCTTGTTATCTCTCTCTTAGCCATTGTTCTAGCACCACTTGCAGCAACCTTGGTACAACTAGCTATCTCTCGTCAGCGAGAATTTCTAGCGGATGCATCCAGTGTGGAGCTGACCCGCAATCCTCAAGGGATGATCAATGCCTTGCGCAAGTTGGACAATAGCGAGCCAATGCATCACCACATCGACGATGCTAGCAGCGCTCTTTATATCAATGATCCCAAGAAAGGTGGCGGACTACAAAAACTCTTTTACACCCACCCACCTATCTCAGAACGAATTGAGCGTTTGAAACAGATGTAAACAAAATCCAGAGAAGTTTCTCTGGATTTTTGCTTTTAGCATCTCACTTTTAACTTGTCATCTCACAAAAAAATAGTATAATATATGTAATTCTATATAATTCTATATAATTGAGGTGAATGATGTATAAGCGCTGGATGACGTTTTTCTTGATTTTGATTTTTATGCCGATTCATTTGAGTATAGCAGAGAAAATCATGCGAGAAAATTCATTAACGTTATCAATCCTTTTTACACTTGTTGAACTTGCATTATTTTTATATGTAGGAAAAAAGTATGACTTGTTTCACATTCGGAAAATCTGCCTAAAAGATATTTTAAAATGTTTTCTATCATACGCCTTGCTTTTCCTGTTTTATATTTTGGTCAATTTTTTAGGCCCTACCCAATCAGACACAACTCAAGCTGTGCAAAGTTTTTCACTTTCATGGTCTGTACTTTTTGTGGATCTCTGTGTTTTGGCACCTGTCACGGAAGAAATCTTTATGCGAGGTATGTTACAGGGGATAGTATTTAAGAATACATATTTTGGATTGTTTGCTACATCGCTTCTTTTTGCTTATCTGCATGGTCCCTATACTATTCCTAGCTTTATCACCTATTTAGGTATGGGATTTGCATTTGGGATAAGGTACAAGACTTCTGACAACCTATGGAATTCCATTCTTTTGCATGTCCTCAATAATCTGGTTGCGTTTTGCTTTTTGTATATGAGATAATGTCATATTAGAATGGTTTGAGTTGTAAAATATTAAAAAATGATTTCTAGCTTATACAATTTAAACAAAAGTCAGAGCATAATCTGTCACGTAGACGATGCTAGCAGCGCTCTTTATATCAATGATCCCAAGAAAGGTGGGGGACTACAAAAACTCTTTTATACCCACCCACCTATCTCAGAACGAATCGAACGCTTAAAACATATGTAAACAAAATCCAGAGGTCGTCTCTGGATTTTTGCTATGTTTGAAATCTAAAAATCTTGTAAATCAACAACTTCCAAACCATTTTCTGTTAAACGATAGATACTCGTACAGACCTCTTTTAAGAAGCGTCTGTCATGTGAAACAGTGATCAGACCGCCGGGATAGGAGGCAAAGAGTTTTCTGATTTCGGGTTGAGAAGTGGGAGAAAAATTACGTGTAGGCTCATCCAGAAGGAGAAAGTTTGGTTTGCGCAAGACTAAATCTAAAAGTAGGAGTTTACCTTGTTGACCACCAGATAAAGAATGAATCTGGTGGTGCATCTCTGGATAACTGAAATTGAGACTGGCTAAGTGAGATTGGATTTTCTGTAATTCCTCTTTTTCCCCAGTTTGGCTGAGATAGGCTACTGGAGATAGATCCAATTCCAGTTTTTTATGGTAATCTTGTGGCATAAAACCAAGAGAAATTTCTCTTTTGTCGCTTAGGAGTTGTTGTAACTTGCATAACAAAGTCGATTTTCCAACACCATTAGGCCCTATGATACCGATTTTATCTTGGCCACGGACCGTTAGTTGTAACTCCTGAGCTAAAATGCGCTGGCCAATGGACAAATTTTCCTTTTCCAGTTGGATTAAGACTTTAGAAGCCGGTAATGGTTGGATGTCTGAAAAGAAAAGTTGGATTTGCTCTTCTTCAAGTGGCTTTGTGTCATGGACTGAGCTGCTTTTTCAAAGCGTTTTTCTTGAGAGAGAACAGTTTTCATCTTTTTAGCCAGTAAGCGCCCAGCAACATCGTTTTTAGTGTTACGCAAGGCAGTTTCTACATTTTGCTTAACTCGGCGATGTTTTTCCATGGTTTTGTCATAGGCTCTCTGGTCGTTAGCAGCTTGCTGGCTTTGTCTGGCAAAATTAGCCTTTCTTTGTTCACTATAGAGATTATAGTCTAAATGCTCGACTAGTGTTTCCGCTTCTTTCCGGTGCTTGACTAGTCGCAAGTGAACAATAGTATCTGCCGTCTGAGAAAGAAAGTCTTCATCATGGGAAATGAAAATAACGGTTTGCCTCATCTTTTGTATCTGACTTTTTAGCCAATCAACTGTCTCAAGATCCAGGTCATTTGAAGGTTCATCTAAAAATAGAATCTCAAAGGGTTTTGCCAACTCATGGATGAGCTGAATTTTCAAAGCTTCGCCACCTGACAGACTGCCAATTTCTTGGTCGCTAGCAAAACGGTCGCTATCAAAGTGCAACTCCTCCGCCAAACGATAAAGAATGCTGTAGTCTAAATCAGCAGAATCCAAAAAGAAGTAGTCATGTAGAGTTCTATTTTTTAGCTCCTCAGGTAACTTTTGAGGAATGTAGGCCAGTGATTGAAGGTCAGACTGAATGTCGCCCTTGATAGTAAAATCAGGTAATGCTTCCCCCATTAAAGCTCGTAGTAAAGTCGATTTACCATTTCCTTCTTCACCAATAATAGCAACCTTTTCTCCTTCTTGGATAGTCATGGTTAGGTTAGATACAAGATCTCGTAGATCTTTGTTTTGTGTGATGGTCAGATGATTGATTTTTATCATATTGTTGCCCTTTCTAGAATGTCCATAGTGCATAACAAAAAGCTCTACTTTATCTAGTAGAGCCCAAAGTCACTGTCAAAACTCTATTTTCCTCGTTAAAAAGCTCGTCAAACTAGCTTGGAGCTGCCTACCCCAACCCAAGAGGAGCATAGCTTTCTAGTTTTTTGATTTTCAATGAGGACAAGATACTAGAAAATCTAGTACAAAAAGAGCATGCAAAAAGAGACAAAAACAAGATCTACTAAATAAAGTTCTTTATTTGATAGACTTAGTTGTTCATGTCTCCCTTACCTCCGAGTATTAGTACCTCTATCCTATACCTTTAAGGAAATTTTGTCAATAGTAAACCTAAAATTATAAACTCTAAAATCCGAAAACAGGCCCATAGAGAGTTAGCACGTGTTTGACATGTTCGTAGTGGAACTTGTCATAGTTGCGCCAAGCAGTGCGTGCTGGATCGTTTAGTTTTAGGCTCCCCAGTCCGATCAAAAGACTGGTACATTGGTAAAATTTCTCAAGGTCGATTAAGATACTGTTGTCAAGCTTTTCCGCTTTTTTAAGTTCCTTGAGAGTGCTGTTCAGCAGTTCTTGTAGACGGAAATCATCGGCTGTACCCTGTTTGCAACTTTGGTAGCTTTTATTTAACTCGGATAGGAGTTGGTAAGCTTCGTTGATTAGTGCTTTGTCTTCCATATGAGCATCCTCCTTGCTCTGATGTATTCTTGCCTATAGTATAGCACTAAACAGAAAATATGTCATAGTAAATATGTTAAAAAGGAGATTTTAATATCAAAGTTTGGAAGGCTGACTTGTAGCCTTTTCATGGTATAATCAAGTGAGTAAATCTTTATGGAGGAAATATGAAGTTAAATATTCAAGAAATTCGTAAGCAGCCTGAAGGCCTACATTTTGAACAAGCTTTAGACCTGGCATCAGACTTGCGTGCCCGTAATCAAGAAATTTTAGATGTCAAAGATATCCTTGCGGTAGGGAAGGTCCAATATGAAGACCGCATGTATTTCTTAGATTATCAACTATCTTACACCATTGTCCTTGCTTCCAGTCGCAGTATGGAGCCAGTTGAGTTGGCAGAGTCTTATCCAGTGACAGAGGTTTTCATGGAAGGCGCAACCAACCAACTAGATCAGGAAGTTTTAGATGATGACTTGGTCCTGCCTATCGAAAATGGTGAAATTGATTTGGCTGAAAGTGTGTCAGATAATATCTTGCTAAACATTCCAATCAAAGTCTTGACAGCTGAAGAAGAAGCTGGTCAAGGATTTGTTTCAGGTAATGACTGGCAAATCATGACAGAGGAGGAGTACCAAGCTCAACAAGCAGTCAAGAAAGAAGAAAACAGTCCATTTGCTGGCTTGCAAGGACTATTTGATGGAGACGAATAATGGTCTTGTCAAAAAAACGAGCACGTAAAGTGCTAGAAGAAATCATAGCTCTCTTCCCAGATGCCAAACCCAGCCTTGATTTTACCAATCACTTTGAACTATTGGTTGCAGTGATGTTGTCAGCCCAGACGACAGATGCTGCAGTCAACAAGGCTACACCAGGTCTCTTTGCTGCTTTCCAACGCCTCAAGCCATGTCTGTGGCAACTGAAAGTGAAATTGCTTCGCACATTTCTCGCTTGGGACTGTATCGCAATAAAGCCAAGTTTTTAAAAAAATGTGCCCAACAATTATTAGACGATTTTGACGGACAAGTACCTCAGACTCGCGAGGAATTAGAAAGCTTAGCAGGTGTTGGTCGCAAAACAGCAAATGTCGTCATGAGCGTGGGCTTTGGGATTCCAGCCTTTGCAGTGGACACCCATGTTGAGCGTATCTGCAAGCACCATGATATTGTCAAAAAATCGGCTTCACCCCTCGAAGTAGAAAAACGTGTTATGGACATTCTGCCACCAGAGAAATGGTTGGCAGCCCACCAAGCCATGATTTACTTTGGACGGGCTATCTGTCATCCAAAAAATCCAGAATGCGATCACTATCCTCAATTATATGATTTTAGTTCGTTATAAGTGAAAATAATGAATGTTTTTACTTGATTTGAACGGGTCTTTGTGATATAGTAATGACAATAAAATATTCCTTTAAACCTGTCCCGTGAGGCAGACAAGGAGCTGGATTAAGTAGAAGGGTGAAGTCTATACTGTTTGCAGTAGGGCTCGCTTGGCTATACATTCTGAAGTCTCCTTGTTAAGGAGACTTTTCTTTTTGGAGGTTTGTCATGAAGGCAAAAGAAGTTGTAGACGAATTGACCGTCAAACGCGCGATTACTCGAATCACTTACGAGATTATTGAGCGAAACAAAGATTTGAACAAAATCGTTTTGGCTGGTATTAAAACGCGAGGTGTCTTTATTGCTCGCCGTATCCAAGAACGCTTGGAACAGTTAGAATCTCTTTCAGTTCCAGTAGTAGAGCTGGACACCAAACCTTTCCGTGACGATGTTAAAAGTGGTGAAGATACTTCTTTAATCTCTGTTGATGTGACAGACCGGGAAGTCATTTTAGTGGACGATGTGCTCTATACAGGTCGTACCATTCGTGCAGCTATTGACAACGTCGTCAGCCATGGTCGCCCTGCTCGTGTGAGTTTAGCAGTTCTAGTGGATCGCGGACATAGAGAACTTCCAATCCGTCCAGACTATGTTGGGAAAAATATTCCAACTAGTCGCTCTGAAGAGATCATCGTAGAGATGGCAGAACTAGATGGACAAGATAGAGTTCTTATTACCGAAGAAGCCTAGATAGCAAAAAGGAGTTAACCATGTCAGAAAATCAACAAGCTTTGCAACATGTGGTCTCTATGGAAGACCTTACTGTAGATCAGGTCATGAAATTGATCAAACGAGGAATCGAATTTAAGAATGGAGCGCAGGCTTCCTATGAGGACCAGCATATCGTTTCCAACCTTTTCTTTGAAAGTTCGACTCGTACACATAAGTCCTTTGAAGTAGCAGAGATTAAGCTGGGACTGAATCTACTCGATTTCGATGTGAAGACAAGTTCAGTTAACAAGGGTGAAACACTCTATGACACAATCTTGACACTGTCTGCACTTGGAGTGGATGCCTGTGTTATCCGTCACCCAGAAGTCGACTACTACAGAGAGTTGATTGCCAGTCCAACCATTACGACTTCCATTATCAATGGTGGAGACGGTTCAGGACAACATCCAAGTCAGAGCTTGCTTGATTTGATGACAATATATGAAGAATTTGGCCATTTTGAGGGGCTTAAGGTCGCTATCGCTGGGGATCTGGACCACTCACGTGTAGCCAAATCAAATATGCAAATTTGAAACGTTTAGGCGCAGAGCTCTACTTTGCAGGTCCTGAGGAATGGAGAAGTCAGGAATTCGCAGACTATGGCCAGTTTGTAAGTATTGACGAGATCATCGATCAGGTGGATGTCATGATGTTCCTTCGCGTCCAGCATGAACGTCATGAAAGTGGAGTAGTCTTTTCAAAAGAAGGCTACCATGCGCAACATGGTTTGACGCAAGAGCGTTATGATCGCTTGAAAGAAAAAGCAATTCTCATGCACCCTGCCCCAGTCAACCGTGATGTCGAAATCGCAGACCATTTAGTTGAAGCGCCAAAATCACGCATTGTCCAACAAATGACCAATGGTGTATTTGTCAGAATGGCAATCTTAGAATCTGTTCTGGCATACAGAAAAGCAAAATAAACACAAGACGTTAAAAGACGCCTGAGAGCGTCCACGAGAGGTGACTATATGACAAAACGACTTCTAGTATTAGAAGATGGCACAGTTTTTGAAGGCAAGGCCTTCGGAGCAGATATTGATGTAACAGGTGAAATCGTCTTTAATACAGGGATGACCGGCTATCAAGAATCCATTACAGACCAGTCTTATAATGGACAAATCTTGACTTTCACATACCCGTTGGTGGGAAACTATGGGATTAACCGTGATGACTACGAATCCATCAGTCCTACCTGTAAGGGAGTAGTAGTTTTTGAAGAAGCGCGTAGAGCCAGCAACTGGCGCAATCAAATGACCTTGGACGAATTCTTGAAAGCCAAGAAAATCCCTGGTATCTCAGGAATTGATACTCGTGCGCTTACAAAGATTATCCGTAAGCATGGTACTATGAGGGCAACCCTTACGCATGTTGGTGATACCATGGACCATATCGCAGACCAGCTCCAAGCAACAGTCTTGCCGACAGATAATATCAAGCAAGTCTCTACTAAGACAGCTTATCCTGCTCCTGGAGTTGGATTGAGTGTCGTTCTGGTAGACTTTGGTCTCAAACACTCCATCTTACGCGAACTTTCGAAACGGAATTGTAACGTGACCGTGGTTCCATATACAACCACAGCAGAAGAAATTCTCCATCTCAACCCTGACGGCGTCATGCTGTCAAATGGTCCAGGAAACCCAGAAGATGTTCCAGAAGCACTGGACATGATTCGTGGTGTGCAAGGAAAAATTCCAATCTTTGGTATCTGTATGGGACACCAACTCTTTGCCATGGCAAATGGGGCTAAGACCTACAAGATGAAATTTGGCCACCGTGGATTTAACCACGCTGTACGTGAAATCGCAACAGGACGAGTAGACTTTACTAGCCAGAACCATGGTTATGCAGTTAGCCGTGAGGACTTGCCAGAGCATTTGATTATTACCCACGAAGAAATCAATGACAAGTCAGTTGAAGGTGTACGTCACAGATACCAACCAGGTTTTTCTGTACAATTCCACCCAGATGCAGCTCCTGGTCCACACGATGCTAGCTACCTATTTGACGAGTTTATCGAGATGATGGAAGCTTTTAAACAAGCAAACTAAAAACGAGTAAAAGCTCGTCGGAGAATTTATGTAACTGAACACGGACGGAAAGCTCGGAATTTAGAGAAACCAACTTGGATTGTCAATCCTTCCTTGGTTTCCTAAAATTCAATCGCTTTCTATTCGCCCTTTGTATCTTATTTAATGGCAACCTGAGAGTTGCCGAATAGAAAGGCAGGTCGTTTCTTTTAGTCGCTATAAGGCGAACTAAAAACTCCCTGCACTAGATTTTTTACCGAAAAGTATCGTTTCGCTAAAAAATCGTCGGAGAATTTATTTAATGTCGCTCTGTGAGGCGACGAATAGAAAGGCAGGTCGTTTCTTTTAGTCGCTATTGGGCGAACTAAAAACTCCCTGCACTAGATTTTTTACCGAAAAGTATCGTTTCGCTAAAAAATCGTCGGAGAATTTATTTAATGTCGCCCTCTGAGGCGACGAATAGAAAGTCAGGTCGTTTCTTTTAGTCGCTATAAGGCGAACTATAAACTCCCTGCACTAGATTTTTTATCGAAAATGATTGTTTCGCTAAAAAATCGTCGGAGAATTTATTTAATGGTAACCTGAGAGTTGCCGAATAGAAAGGAGAAGGGCAATCCGTATTTGCTGAACTGAATACGGGCTACGGACATTGCTAAAAAGATAGTTATTCCTAGAACTGACAGTTCTTCGTCATAACTCCTATTTTAGCTTTGTCCGCTTGACGCCCTTAATATCTTATAAATGCCTAAACGTACTGATATTCAAAAAATTATGGTGATTGGTTCTGGTCCGATTATTATTGGTCAGGCTGCTGAGTTTGACTATGCTGGGACCCAAGCATGCTTGTCTTTGAAAGAGGAAGGTTATGAAGTTGTCTTGGTGAACTCAAACCCTGCAACCATCATGACGGACAAGGAGATTGCGGACAAGGTCTACATCGAACCGATTACACTCGAGTTTGTGACACGTATTCTCCGTAAGGAGCATCCTGATGCTTTGCTTCCAACTCTTGGAGGTCAGACGGGTCTGAACATGGCCATGGAATTGTCTAAAAATGGTATCTTAGATGAGCTTGGTGTGGAGCTTCTCGGTACTAAATTGTCTGCCATCGACCAAGCGGAGGACCGTGACCTCTTTAAACAATTGATGGAAGAGCTTGAGCAACCAATCCCAGAGTCTGAAATTGTCAACACAGTAGAAGAAGCTGTTGCCTTTGCAGCATCAATCGGCTACCCTGTTATCGTTCGTCCAGCCTTTACCCTAGGTGGTACTGGTGGTGGTATGTGTGCCAACGAGGAAGAATTGCGTGAAATCGCTGAAAATGGGTTGAAACTGTCACCTGTTACCCAATGTTTGATTGAACGTTCAATCGCAGGTTTCAAGGAAATCGAGTACGAAGTGATGCGCGATTCAGCTGACAATGCCCTCGTTGTTTGTAACATGGAAAACTTTGACCCCGTTGGGATTCACACAGGGGATTCCATCGTATTTGCTCCTGCGCAAACCATGTCAGACTATGAAAACCAAATGCTACGTGACGCGAGCTTGAGCATTATCCGCGCTCTCAAGATTGAAGGTGGGTGTAACGTTCAGCTGGCCCTTGATCCGCATAGCTTCAAGTACTATGTTATCGAAGTAAACCCTCGTGTATCGCGTTCGTCAGCCCTTGCTTCTAAGGCGACGGGTTATCCGATTGCCAAATTGGCTGCCAAGATTGCCGTTGGTTTGACCCTGGATGAGGTCATCAACCCAGTTACAGGTTCAACTTATGCTATGTTTGAACCAGCTCTTGACTACGTCGTTGCTAAGATTCCACGTTTCCCATTTGACAAGTTTGAAAAAGGTGAGCGTCGTCTTGGAACTCAGATGAAAGCAACTGGAGAAGTCATGGCCATTGGACGCAACATCGAAGAGTCACTTCTTAAAGCTTGTCGTTCACTTGAAATTGGGGTTCACCACAATGAAATGCCTGAACTAGCATCTGTTTCGGATGATGCCTTGATTGAAAGTTGTCAAGGCTCAAGATGATCGTCTCTTCTACGTATCAGAAGCCATTCGCCGTGGCTACACACCAGAAGAAATTGCTGAATTGACCAAGATTGATATCTTCTATCTTGATAAACTCTTGCATATCTTTGAAATCGAGCAAGAATTGGGTGCTCATCCACAAGAGCTAGAAGTTTTGAAAACAGCTAAGCTAAATGGATTCTCAGACCGTAAGATTGCTGAACTCTGGAAAACAACAGCTGAGCAAGTTCGTCAACTTCGCTTGGAAAACAAGATTATCCCAGTCTACAAGATGGTCGATACCTGTGCGGCAGAGTTCGACTCTGAAACCCCATATTTTTATTCAACCTATGGATGGGAAAATGAGTCTATCAAGTCTGATAAGGAATCCGTCCTAGTCCTAGGTTCAGGTCCAATCCGAATCGGTCAAGGGGTTGAGTTTGACTACGCAACTGTTCACTCGGTTAAGGCTATTCAGGCCGCTGGTTATGAAGCTATTATCATGAACTCAAACCCAGAGACCGTTTCTACAGACTTCTCGGTATCTGACAAGCTCTACTTTGAACCATTGACTTTCGAAGATGTTATGAATGTTATCGACTTGGAGCAACCAAAAGGCGTTATCGTTCAGTTTGGTGGTCAAACAGCTATCAACCTTGCGGAGCCATTGGCAAAAGCAGGTGTGACCATCCTTGGTACGCAAGTCGCTGATCTAGACCGTGCCGAAGACCGTGACCTCTTCGAGCAAGCCCTTAAAGACTTGGATATTCCCCAGCCACCAGGACAAACGGCTACCAATGAAGAAGAAGCCGTGCTTGCAGCTCGCAAGATTGGTTTCCCAGTCCTTGTTCGCCCATCTTATGTCTTGGGTGGACGTGCCATGGAAATCGTTGAAAACGAAGAAGACCTCCGTTCTTACATGCGTACCGCTGTTAAGGCTAGTCCAGACCACCCAGTTCTTGTTGACTCTTACATCGTTGGGCAAGAGTGTGAAGTTGATGCCATTTCAGACGGAGAAAATGTCCTCATCCCTGGTATCATGGAACACATCGAACGTGCTGGTGTCCACTCAGGTGACTCAATGGCCGTTTACCCACCGCAAACCTTGTCGCAAAAGGTTCAAGAAACCATTGCAGACTACACCAAACGCCTAGCAATCGGTCTTAACTGTCTTGGTATGATGAACATCCAGTTTGTCATCAAGGATGAAAAAGTCTACGTCATTGAAGTAAATCCTCGTGCCAGCCGTACGGTTCCATTCCTTTCAAAAGTAACCAATATCCCTATGGCTCAAGTAGCGACTAAGTTAATTCTTGGTCAAAACCTTGGAGAACTTGGTTACCAAGATGGACTTTACCCTGAAAGTACTCGCGTTCATATCAAGGCTCCTGTCTTCTCCTTCACCAAGTTGGCTAAGGTAGATAGCTTGCTCGGTCCTGAAATGAAGTCAACAGGGGAAGTCATGGGATCTGATGCAACTCTAGAAAAAGCTCTCTATAAAGCCTTTGAAGCTTCTTACCTCCATTTGCCAACTTTTGGAAATGTAGTCTTCACCATTGCTGATGATGCCAAAGAAGAAGCATTGGACTTGGCTTGCCGTTTCCAAAATATCGGTTACGGTATCCTCGCGACAGAAGGAACTGCAGCCTTCTTTGCTAGCCATGGATTGCATACCCAGCCTGTTGGTAAGATTGGTGATGATGAGAAGGATATCCCAAGCTTTGTTCGTAAAGGAAAAATCCAAGCGATCATCAATACTGTCGGAACCAAGCGAACTGCTGACGAAGATGGTGAGCAAATCCGCCGTTCAGCCATTGAACACGGTGTGCCACTCTTTACAGCACTAGACACAGCAAATGCCATGCTTAAGGTGCTAGAAAGTCGTAGTTTTGTCACAGAAGCGATTTAACCAAGAAAAAAGAGAAGACTCCAAGTCTTCTCTTTTTTGATGGGAGTATAAAAACAATAAGGAATTTCTTGACAAAGATAATGAAAGGGTTTACAATGTTCTAAAAGAAGCAAGGAGGACCTAAAGATGATTATTTCAACTACGGGGATCGAAGGAAAGAAAATCCTAGAATACAAAGGAATTGTATTTGGCGAAGTGGTTGCTGGGGTTAATATGTTCAAAGATATGGCGGCTGGTTTCCGTAATATTTTTGGCGGTCGTGCTAGTAGTTATGAAGGCGAATTAACCCAAGCGAGAGAAGAAGCTCTAGCAGAAATGATGGCGCGTGCAAGTGAACGTGGCGCAAATGCTATCATTGGGGTTAAGATGGACTATGAAACCTTAGGTGCTGAGAATGGTATGCTGATGGTTACCTGTAGCGGAACAGCAGTGGTGCTTGAGCCCTGATTTGAAGAAAGAAAAAAGAACAGTTGAAACTGTTCTTTTTATTCTTATTTGAGACCGTATTTTTTGTTGAAACGATCCACGCGTCCATCTGCTTGAGTGAACTTTTGACGTCCAGTGTAGAATGGGTGTGAGTCTGATGAAATTTCCACACGGATCAATGGGTAAGTTTCGCCTTCGAACTCAACAGTTTCGTTAGTGCGCTTAGTTGAACCGCTAAGGAATTGGTAACCAGTAGTTGTGTCCATGAAGACAACTGGGCGATATTCTGGATGGATATCTTTTTTCATTTTGCAATATTTCCTTTCTGCCATGGTCTCTTTGCGAGCCATAGATTGTTACCTTACTAGTCTATCAGATTATGACTATTTTGGCAAGTCTTTTCCCTGATTTTATTAAAAATATAGATAAAAATCACCCCAGTTTTTACTGAGGTGATAGGGAGAAGAATTATTGGTCCGCTTGACTTGGATCTTTTTGTTCTTCTTTCTCTTCATTTTTAGATTCAGTTGAATCTTCTTCAGATGATTCTTTTACTGTTTCACTTTCTTCAACAGTCTTATTTTCAGTAGTTTCTTCTTCAGCTAGTTCAGTTTCAACTGGTTCTTCTTTAACAGGTTCTTCATTTTCAGTTTCAGCTTTGACATGAGCTGGTTCTGTAGCTTCTTCTTCTTTTTGCTCGGTTTCCTCTTTAACTGTCTCTTTTTTTTCAGCTGGAGTTTCTTCTTTTTTATGTTCTTGAGATTCTTTTTTGATTTTCTCAACTGCAGTTTTTACGGTAGTACTTGTTACGCGTCCGACTGTTTGAGCAAAATCTTTTCCTGATTCAGCTAATTCTGCTAATGAGTCTTTTGTGATTTTACCACCTGACATTGCCAAGAGACCAGTCACTACAAGGGCAATACTAGCAAGAAGGGAAAGAATCAAACCAAAACCGATTGAAACGCCGTATCCACCAATATGAGTTACATACTTGTTTATGCTGAATAAATTAACAAGAGTGACGAGGGTAGAAATTGCACCTGCAACAATGACACCAATGGCAAAACCTTTAGGCATTGGTTTATTGACATTATTCAAGCATGTCAGAACAATAGAGACGATAGCCGCGATGATAACAAACCAGCCATCTCCGTTAAAACCGTGCACACTATAGGAGCCAAAAGCACCTGCATTTAAAGTAGCCCATGGCAAGAGTGAACCTAGAATGGCTACTCCAGCAGAAATGAGAATAAACAAACGATTTTTTTCCATAATAAGTCTCCTTTTCTTTGGTTTATTATACCATAAAGTGAGTGACAAAGAAACCGTATATTTTCAAGAAAAAAGAATGGAAAAAAGCTAAGAATGAATCTTAGCCTTGATTTGTTCTTGCGACTTCTTGAAGCTTCCCGTATATTTGTTCATTTTCCTCTAAACTATAAGAATTGGCTCCACTTGCTAACGGATGGCCGCCACCGTCATGTTCTCTGGCGACCTGATTGATTGGATGGATTTTACTACGTAAACGAACGCGGTAGTGCCCATCAGCTTGCTCGACAAAAATCCCCCAGAGACTGACACTGTCAATTCTTCCTGGTGCACCGACAATCGCTGCGGTTTCAGCGTCAGTAACATTATACTCTTTCAAGATTTCTTGACTGAGAAGAACGCGTGCAGCTCCGTTTTCATCAACTTCTAAGTGATCATAAACATACCCTTGCAGTTTGGCAATTTTAAAGCTCATAGTGTCCATTTTACGCATTAATTCAGCGTAGTCAAAGTTATGTTCTCTGAGTTGACTGGCAATACGAAGAGTACGAGCAGAAGTAGAAGGATATAAAAAGCGACCGGTATCACCGATAATCCCTGCACACAGTAGTTCAGCAGCTTGATCTGACAAGGTTAGTTGAGTATTTTCTGCAAATAGGGCAATCATCTCACTAGCACTGCTTGAGCCAGTATCGACCCAAGACAAGTCTCCGTAAACATCATCGTTAGGATGGTGGTCAATCTTAATCAGGAAGTCACCTTGATGATAACGCTTATCATCGATACGAGCAGTATTGGCTGTATCGCAGACAATGACAAGAGCTCCTTGGTAGTCACTATCTTGAACAGTTTCCATTTCTGCCATCCAAGTCAAAGTCGGTTCGTTATAACCGACTGCTTTAATGGTCTTTTCTGGAAAATGGTGTGTGAGAAGAGCTTTCAAGCCTACCTGACTTCCCAAGGCATCAGGGTCTGGTTTCATATGACGATGAATGATAATGGTATCGTATTCTTTAATTTTCTCTAAAATTTGCTGGCAAATTTCCATAAATAACCTCAATTCTTTCTCATTTCATTGTAGCACAAGAATTTTTATTTTTAAAATGAAAAAGATATGATATAATGGAGAAAGATAAATTGAGGAGGACGATATGGCATTAGCAAAAATTGTATTTGCCAGTATGACCGGTAATACCGAAGAAATTGCAGATATTGTAGCAGATAAATTGCGTGACTTGGGCTTGGATGTCGATGTTGATGAATGTACGACTGTTGACGCTTCAGACTTCTTGGAAGCGGATATCGCAATCGTTGCGACCTATACTTATGGCGATGGAGAATTGCCGGATGAGATGATGGACTTCTATGAAGACTAGCTGATCTCAACTTGAATGGTAAAATCTACGGAGTTGTTGGTTCAGGTGACACCTTCTACGACGAATTCTGTAAGGCTGTCGATGACTTTGATCGCGTTTTTGTAGCGACAGGTGCAGAAAAAGGTTCAGAATGTGTTAAAGTTGATCTCTCTGCTGAAGAAGAAGACATCGAACGCTTGGAACAATTCGCAGAAGAATTGGCTGCAAAAGTAGGATAAGAAACAAGCTGCGCTGACTGGAAGGAGTCGGTGCAGTTTTTAGTAGTTAAACTAGATTTTACTAGCCTATTTGGTGGCTTTTTGATACAATAATTCAAATAAAGGAGGAGACACTATGGATTTAGCTAGTATTCGGCAAGAAATTGATCAAATCGACGACCAAATCGTTAAGCTCTTGGAAGAACGAATGAACTTGGTTGAGGGTGTAGTTGCCTATAAGAAAGCCTCAGGAAAACCTATTTTAGATACCAAGCGAGAAGCAGTCATTTTTGAAAAGGTAAGGAGTCGTGTAACCAATAAGAATTACCAAGAAACCATTGTTGCGACTTTTTCAGACATTCTCAAACGTTCGCGTGATTATCAGGATCAGAATATCAAATGAAGAAAGAACAATTCTATCCGCTAGGGATTTTTCTAGCTGCAATGGTGGGAGGCCTTGTCCGCTATCTCATTTCCACTTGGTTACCAGCTAGCCCAGACTTTCCTTGGGGGACCTTTCTTGTCAACTATCTAGGCATTTTCTGCCTGGTCTATCTGGTGAAAGGCTATCTGGTCTATACAGGAACTAGTAAAGGCTTGGTTTTGGCGCTGGGTACAGGATTTTGTGGTGGCTTGACAACTTTTTCTAGCCTAATGCTTGATGCAGTAAAACTGCTTGATACCGGGCGTTATCTTAGCTTAGGCATCTACTTATTTTTGAGCATCGGTGGAGGCCTACTCTTAGCTTATGTTCTAGGGAGGAAGAAATGGTAGTCGTTTATCTTGCAATCGCCTGCGGGTTCGGAGCCTTGGTGCGTTATTTCTTTTCCCGCTATAATCAAGCTTCAAAATTGCCATTGGGAACTCTCATTGCCAATCTTCTAGGATGTTTTTTAATTGGCCTACTCTACAATCATGTGGAGTCCAAGGAAGTCTATGCCATCCTAGCGACAGGTTTTTGTGGAGGGTTAACGACCTTTTCAACCTTGAATGACGAGCTGCAAAGACTAATCAGTGACAAGAAGGTATTTTATAGCTATTTAGTTATAACTTACATAGGTGGTTTTCTAGCGATTTTTTTAGGAATTCTGCTATAAATTTCTTTACTTTTAGGTGGAAATTTGGTAAACTGTATCTTGTGTGTAATGGACGCACAAAAATACAGTTTATCCGCTGAGGAAGGTTCCTCAAGATTGACAAAGATAGGAGAATAAAATGAATCCATTAATCCAAAGCTTGACTGAAGGTCAACTTCGTACAGATATCCCATCATTCCGTCCTGGTGACACTGTTCGTGTACACGCGAAAGTTGTCGAAGGTAACCGTGAACGTATCCAGATTTTTGAAGGTGTTGTTATTGCACGTAAAGGTGCTGGCATTTCAGAAAACTACACAGTTCGTAAAATCTCTAACGGTGTAGGTGTTGAGCGTATCTTCCCAATCCACACTCCACGTGTTGAAAAGATCGAAGTTGTTCGTTACGGTAAAGTACGTCGTGCGAAATTGTACTACTTGCGTGCTCTTCAAGGTAAAGCAGCTCGTATCAAAGAAATCCGTCGTTAATTCGACTAAAAAACTCTGCTCACCCAGCAGGGTTTTTCTCTAGCTCCCTTAGTTCAATGGATATAACAACTCCCTCCTAAGGAGTAGTTGCAGGTTCGATTCCTGCAGGGGGCATTTTGGGAAATATAAAGAAAAACAAAGAATATTCAAAATGTTAGTTTAAGGGCAATCATCATAAGTTAGCTTTTTAAAATAGGTTAGTATTTTTGGAATTTTTGACCAAAGTATGACTCAAATTTGACCAAATATTTGTTTTGATTTTTATGATTATGAAGTAAAGTAGATCATAGAAGTAAGTCTTTATAGGTATAAGTTATTTAAATTCGCTATTTTAGTTAAACGATTAATTTTTGATTCATTTATCCCTGTTTAATGTAAATTAGTTATGAGAAACACCCACATTTTATATACGAATATGTAAAATGTGGGTGTTTCGTCCTTTCGACTTAGTAGATAAGAAAAGGGAACTGACGGCTGTGGTACAGTCAATGATACTTCTTAGAAGGTAGCTAGAGTGAGATAGTGAGGTCTATGTGTTGTATGGTCGGTGTGAGAGTAAAATCTTGCTAATGCCTTTGGGTAAGAAAGAGGGGATATTGGGTTATCTTTAAATTTGTGACCTTGGCGAAGGTAGTAGGCTGAGAAGCTGAAAGTATGCGAAGATAAGAGCGTACATTTTATTTTGCTATATTCTATTGAAAAAACGTAAAAAGACTTTGAAATAAGCCTTTTTATTTTGCGAAAAATTAACAATAACTAGATTTTTATAAAACAGGTTTTGTCCTGATAAGAATTGAAAGTATTGTTAGTTTTCACAAGGGAATCTACTATATTCCTTTATGTAAATTAACAATATGAGTAGAGGTGTTGAAGATAGAAAATGAGGTAACAAAAATGATAAACGTATCAAAAGCATTGATTCTATATAGAGAAAGAAATAATAAGTCAGAGGATGATTTAGCAAATTATTTAGGAATCCAAAAGAAAGCGTATAAACGCTATGAAAGTGGTGATCGTGAGCCTAGCATTGATAAACTTTACAAGCTAGCAAAATATTATAATTGTATGATAGATGATTTTATCAATGTAGATGAAAAATTCACTGTGAAGCGTGAAGAAATATTGTCTACAAAGGATTTAGACAATCTAGGTTGTCACCATCAATTTTCTCATGGTTTGGTAACAATGTTGACTAAGGGAAAGAGTTATGAAGAAACTATTCGCTTTGCTGAAGATGATAAGACTAAGTATGTTCATAAGGTGAAGTGAAACGATTCTTACTTGACCTAGCAGAGAAGATTTAGTAGTAGGAAAGAGGTGTGTTAAAATCGAAGAGTATGGTTATAAGGAGGGTTTGAGGACATATTCCGAAGAATGGATCATAAAAGAGTATAACCGAATCTATAGTCGATTCTGCTGGAATTTGAAAATCTATGCTCATGTAAAAAATGGTGCTGATGTTTATGTATCTTCAAAAAAATGTTGTGATGATTTGTATTATCGGTTGTATGCTGTAGGTCAACTTACACGAAGTTATTACAGTAAAATTATGTCTAAGATTGAAAGAACCTATAATCGTTTCAGAGAAGATGGAGTGATTATTGAATTTTAAAATAATAAAATTTATTTTTAATGGGATATGATATAATGTATATAACATTTTAAAAAAAGGGGATATTTGAATGAAATATAAAAAGTCAATAGCTTTTTTATCAACTGCTATATTGTTGGCATTTAGTAGTGTTGTTCATGCTGATTCTGCAAGACAATCTAAGATTAAAGAATTAGATAATCAAAGAAGTGAACTTGCTAAGAAGAATGGTGTTACTGGCTATCTAGGTGATGGTCGTTGGTATTCACTTGTTGAGTCTGAGAATAAGGTTGATACCTTGAAGAAACAAGTTGAAGCCTTGAAAGTTCCATATAGTGAAAAGAATACTATTAAGGTAAGTCCTGCTTATGTTAAAGCATTAAAGGATAATTTTGATGATAGTAAGAGTGAACAAGAACGAGATCAGGCAGAAGAAATTCTGAAAAGTGAAAGTGCGAAGTTAGCTTTACAGAAAAATGACTTTGTAACTGTTGGTTCAGATAAAGCTGAAGTTTATGATCTTGATAATCTTCCAAAAGAAGTATTGATTGAATTGAACTATTTTGCCTTTGATATGATAAATCAAGTAAGAAGGCAAATGGGAACTAAGGAACTAGTTCTTGCTGAATCGTCTATTGATTTTGCTAGTAAACTGTCTGTTAAAATGCAAAAAGCAGATAGAAGTGTAGAGTATTGGCACTATGTAAAAGGAATCAATGAGGTAGCCAGAGAGTATGGGTTGCCTACTTCTACTAAGGAAGATGAAGAAAAAAAATATGGTGCTCAATATTATGAAAATGGCGCAGGTACGACTCAGGGTTTATATGATGTTACAAAAGCACAATTAAAACGTACTATTTATAATGCCATTTTAGATTTTATGTATAATGGTTATGAATACTATCATGCTCAATCCATTGCTGGAGTGAATTGGGGGAAGCCGAATAATGTAGATTATTTTGGTCTTTCAATTTTCTTGTTGAAAGATGGAACTCAAATGAGTTTTATTACTGTTTCGGACAAGCAAATTTCAAAATCAACTAAGAATAATTTTAGTACAAAAACTCCTGTGAATACTACAGAAAGTAACAGAAAATCAACTCTTGGCAAGAAAGAGAAAGAGTTGGAAGTAGAAAAAGGGAAGTTGGAAAAACTAAATATTTCTTATAAAGAATATGAAAAAATCTCTAAAGAAATTGATAAGTTAAACGAAGAAGAAGAAAAAGAAAAGGAGAAAGAACGTAAAGCGAAAGAAGCCTTAAAAGAGAAAAAAGGCTGGATAAGAGAAGGAAACGATTGGTATTTCTATAAGAATAATAGGCCTATAAAAAACACATGGGAAAGTGATTATTGGTTCGGTTCTGACGGAAAAATGGCTACCGATTCATGGGTAGATAATGGACGTTATTACGTTGACAAGTCAGGAAAATATGTTCAAAATAAAAATCAAAAGTATGGCTGGGTTCAAGAAGGAACAGCATGGTATTTCTATAAGAATAATAGACCTATAAAAAACACATGGGAAGGTGATTATTGGTTTGGTTCTGATGGAAAAATGGTTACAGATTCATGGGTAGACAATGGTCGATACTATGTTGATGGTACTGGACGATATGTTCAGAATAAGAAACCTGTTCAGACAAAACCAACTCCATCAAAGGAGAAAAAGGTAGAAAAAAATCCAACTAAGCCTGATCTTGCACCTTCATTTAAGAAGAATGGCTGGATTCAAGAAGGTAAAACGTGGTATTTCTATAAGAATAATCAACCATTGAAAAATACTTGGCAAGGTTCATATTATTTGAAATCAGATGGGAAGATGGCTGTGAGTGAATGGGTTTATGACTCATATTACAAGTCATGGTACTATCTAAAGTCGAATGGAGTTTATGCGAATAGTGCATGGCAGGGTTCATATTATCTGAAATCTAATGGAAAGATGGCAGAAAGTGAATGGATTTATGATAGTTCTTATCAAGCGTGGTATTATCTAAAATCGAATGGAGTTTATGCGAATAGTGCATGGCAAGGCTCATATTATCTGAAATCTAATGGTAAGATGGCAAAAAGTGAATGGATTTACGATAATTATTATAAAGCATGGTTTTATTTGAAGTCTAATGGTATCTATGCTCGTTCTGAGAGGGTACAAGGCTATTGGGTTGATGATTTAGGTAGATGGAAATAGATTAAGAGTCAGTTTTACTGGCTCTTTTTTTGTAGAAAAGGAGAAAATATGATTGTAGTTGTTTATAAACTCTCTCGTTCACCATCAAGTGATTGAGAGTTTTAATTTGTTATAAATGTTTTTAGAAAAGGAGATAAATAATTAAATGTAAAAAGGACAAGAATATAAGGCTTATGGTTCAATCCGTAAAATGAAAGTTGGTGGTGCTTGTGGAGTTATCCTTGCATTTGAAATGTTGGGTATGGTAGTTTCTACAGGTTCGGTTTCTGCAGAAACTAAGGCAAACTTATTTACCTTTTGCTACAATACCCAGGTACGAATAGCATGGGCTACGCCAGATTCGTCATTTGTTTTGGTGATGTATTTGGCGATTTTTTTGAGTTCTGGATTTCCATTTTCCATAACAACGGGGTTGCCAACGACTTCCAGCATGGCACGGTCATTTTCTTCGTCACCGATCGCCATGGTTTCATCTTTGGTCAATCCGAGTTTTTCAGCTAAGTGAGTGATGGCTGAACCCTTGTCTACATTCCTTTTAAGGAGCTCAAGGTAGAAAGGAGCGGATTTATTGATGGAGTAGCGCTCGTAAAATTCGGCTGGTATCTTTTCAATCGCAGCATCGAGAATTTCTGGTTCATCGATAAACATACACTTGACGATTTCCTTGTCAGCCATTTCTTCAGGAGTGCGGTAGAAGATGGGCATGCTGACGAGGGTTGATTCGTGCACCGTGTACTTTCCGATATTGCGATTGGCAGTATAGATACCGTCCTTGGTAATAGCGTGCATGTGAACACCGAGTTTGCGACTGAGAAATTCCATATCCAGATAATCCTCATAGGTCAAGGATTCGCTGATAATCTCATGACCAGTAGCAGTCTCTTGGACAAGGGCACCGTTGAAGGTTACCACATAGTCACCCTCGTCTCTCAACTGTAAGTCGTCCAGAAGTTTGGCAACGCCTGCGATAGGTCGGCCCGTTGCAATGACGACCTTGACGCCAGCTTGTTTGGCATCTTGGATGGCAGAAAAGACTTGAGGAGTGATTTCCTTTTTACTGTTAACCAGGGTACCATCGATATCGACGGCGATTAGTTTAATACTCATATATTTCCTCTATTCGTTTTTATTTGGGGTAAAATGATCGTTCTCAATCAAGTGTAAAAATTGCTGAGTGATACTTGCGAAGATGCTGTTTTGATCTAACATTTCTTTTGGGAAATAGAAACGATTATCTCCGTGGCGGCTACCAGCAAGGGATTGGACGATAGGAGACAGACTAGAGAGTTCTGCTAGATCTCCATTTTTCTGTAGAATCTCAATCTGTGTCCGTGGATTTTCAGATTCGGGACGATAGATATCATAAGGGAGGTCAAAGTTCTTATGAATGGCAGTATAGTAGTCTGGATCAAAACCGATTTCTTCAACCAGTTGTCTCATGCTTGCGAGTTGGTCTTGGTCTTCCTGAGAAAAAGTAATAGATTTAAAGACCTTACGATTGATAAAACGTTGGGAAAGGTCGGCTAGAATTTTATCTGTACTAGTCATCCAGAGTTGGAAGTAGGTATTCATAACTCCGTCATCTAGTGCTAGATAATCAGACAAGCAAACGTTTTTTTCAAAGAATGGTAGTAAGTGTGGAGAGGTTAGGGCAAAGAAGTCCTTGTTTTCTGGATAGAGTTCTTTGGCACGTTTCAAAAGATTTTGCAGAAGAACCTCCATGGCCCGTGTAGCTGGGTGGAAATACACCTGCATGTACATCTGGTAACGACTGAGAACATAATCTTCGATGGCGTGCATCCCATTACGCTGAAAGGCGATTCCATTTTCAACAGGACGAATAACACGAAGGATACGAGTCAGATCAAACTGGCCATAAAAAGCACCGGTAAAGTAGGAGTCGCGAAGGAGATAGTCCATGCGGTCCGCATCAATCTGACTAGAAATCAACTGAACCACCTGTTTGTTTGGATAAGTGTGGTCGATAACGCTGGCAACCTTCTTAGGAAAGTCTGGAGCGACCTGTAAAAGAACCTGGTGAATCTCTGTTTCAGGGCTTTGGATAATTTCCTGGGTAATAGCCTCATGGTCAGTGTCAAAGAGATTTTCAAAAGTATGAGAGTAGGCTCCATGTCCAAGGTCGTGGAGAAGCGCTGCAGTCATGGTTAAGAGAGACTCATTGGAATCCCATTCTTCAGGGTATTTTTCTTCGAAAATTTCAGTGATTTGACGGGCAATTTCATAGACGCCCAAACAGTGAGAAAAACGACTATGCTCTCCACCATGAAAGGTATAGCTAGATGTCCCTAACTGTTTGATACGACGGAGCCGTTGAAATTCTTTTGTATTGATCAAGTCATAGATGACCTGATTATTTACATGGATATAGTTGTGAACTGGGTCACGGAATACTTTTTCGTTCATATGACCATTATAGCAAAATCCTGCTCTTTTTGGTAAAATAGTAGGACAAGAGACATGAAAGAGGATTTGATGTGAAGATTCGGATGCGAAATACGATTCGGTTTGATGAACAGTTGGAAGTCATAGACCAACTCTATGACGTGGAAGTGCGTGAAAAGGGAGATTATCGTTATTTGCTTTTCTATAATGAGGAAAAGGAAAAAGTGGTTCTCAAGTTTCATGAAGAAGAACTAGTGATGACCCGTTTCTCGAGTCCCAAAACCATCATGCGTTTTCTCAAGGATAGTGATAGTTTAGCTTATATTCCGACTCCAATGGGGATGCAGGAGTTTATCATTCAAACGAGTCACTACAAACTGGATGGGCAAAAGATTGAGCTAGCCTATCAACTACAAAATCAAGAGGGACACCCTTTTGCCAGCTATCAATTAGAAATTACTTGGGGATAAAAAAAGGTTGGTGTGAGCCAACCTTATTTGATATAGAGTTCTTGGTTTTTAGGACAATTTCTCGAACTGTAGCAAACTTCTTGAGTTTTTTAAGCTCTTCAGGATGGGTTACGAGAGTGATCACATAGCCCTCTTTGCCCATGCGACCTGTACGGCCAGCGCGGTGAGTGTAAGTTTCGATGTCTCTAGGAATATCAAAGTTTACGACACATTCTAGACTATCAATATCAATCCCACGTGCCAGAAGGTCAGTTGCAAGGAGCAGGGTTAGTTGTTTGTCCTTGAATTTCTCTAAAATGACTTTTCTAAACTTAACATTGACGTCACTAGCGAGGGAAACAGCCAAGATATCCCGATACTGTAGTTTTTCCTCAGCGCTTCCAAGGTCTGATAGGCTGTTAAAGAAGACTAGACTACGGAAATCCTCAACATGAGCTAGCTTTCGTAGCATATCCACTCGATGACGTTGGTCTACTTGCATGTAGAAATGCTGAATGTTGTCCAGTTTTTGGTCAGAAAGATCAATGGTGCGTGTGTTTGGAGCAATTTTTTCTTGGTCAAACTTGGTCGTCGCACTCATGTAGATGAGTTGGTGGTCACGAGGTGCGTAGTGGGTAATTTTCTCGACAAAGTGAATCTGAGAATCATCGAGCAATTGGTCAAATTCATCCAGGATGATGGATTCCACATTCATCATCTTGATTTTTTTCAATTTAATCAATTCAAAGATACGGCCAGGAGTTCCAATCAGAATTTCTGGTCCTTTTTTTAGGCGTTCAATCTGGCGTTTCTGACTGGAACCTGATAGGAAGAGCTGAGCAGTCAAACCGATGGCTTCTGCCCACGTTTTACATACATCAAAAATCTGTCCAGCCAGTTCGGTATTTGGTGCTAGAATCAAGAGCTGCTGAGATTTTTTCTTTTTTAGCCTTAGAAGACTTGGCAGGAGGTAAGCTAGGGTCTTACCAGTTCCTGTCGGACTTACTCCTAGGAGGTTTTCTCCAGCAAGTATAGGCTCAAATAGTTGAGTTTGAATGGGAGTGAATTCTTGGAAACCGAGCTGGTCGCTCAGTTCTTGCCATTCAGTCGGTAGTTTAGTTTTCATTTTTCTGCCTCAAATCTAATGCCAGCAGACTGGCGCATGGTATATAATAGGTCATGAACAGAACTTGCATCATCCAGCCAGTTCTGGTAAAGTGTCTGATCTGGTTGCTGGATCATCTGTGCAAACGCAGCAACTTCCTCAGTCATCGTATGAGAAGCCTGTTGGATAGGGAGCTGAACTTGATTTCCTCGGTGGTTGGTAAAAATAGCTGAACGGATATGCTCAATCGTGTTGAGGGTCAAGGTTCCATCTGCTGTATAAATCTCGCAAGGAAGATTGGAAGTGATGTTTTTCCCAGCCTTGATATGAACTTGATAGTCTGGGTAGAAGAGGATACCATCTCCATTTAGGTCAATGCTATTGTCAAGCTGTTGAGCTTGATAAGTCGCGTCTTGAGCCTTTCCAAAAAGGCGAATAGCAGCATAGAGAGGATAAATCCCCAAGTCCATAAGGGCACCGCCAGCAAAACGGTCTGAAAAGACATTGGGAGTCTGTCCTGCTAACAAGTCAGGCATCTTGGAAGAATACTTGGCATAGTTGAAATCTGCTCCCAGCACTTGCTTGTCTGCTAAAAAGTTTTTGATAGTGGTAAAAGCTTCTTCGTGGTAATTACGAGCCGCTTCAAAGATAAAACAGTGATTTTTCTCAGCTGTCTGTCTCAAATCCAGCCATTCATGTGGCTGAGTGACAGCTGGCTTTTCAAGAATGACATGCTTGCCATAAGACAAGGCAGCCTTGGCTTGAACAAAATGCAAGGAGTTTGGGCTGGCGATATAAACTACATCAAAGGAGCTCTTGAAGAAGCCCTCTAATTGATCAAAGAGCTGGATATCTTGATATCGAGAAGCAAAGGTTGCGGCAGTTTCTAGTTTTCTAGAGTAGACAGCGACCAGCTGGTATTGGCCACTGGCATGGGCTGCTTCTATGAAGTGATGGCTGATAGCGCCTGTTCCGATGACACCTAGTTTAAACATAGATACTCCTTTTCCGACTTTAAATCCTTCCTTCATTATAACATAGAAAAGAAGGACTATCCAACAGATGGTAAAAATTTTCAAATGGACTACGCTTTTCTCAAAGAAAGTGGTACAATATTGAAATGAGTAAATGAAACTGAAATGGGAGAGATAATGAGATTATTACCAATAAGAAAAATATCTCGTCAGTCTAAAAGACTAGCGCTTTTTTTGACCTTTTGTGCAGGATATGTCGATGCCTATACCTTCATCGTTCGAGGGAATACACTTGTAGCAGGTCAAACTGGGAATGTGGTTTTTCTTTCTGTAGGACTCATTCAACAGAATGTCTCGGATGCCAGTGCTAAAGTAATGACCTTGCTTTCCTTTATGATGGGGGTCTTTTTACTGACATTGTATAAAGAAAAACTCCGAATAGTAAAAAAGCCGATTTTGTCCTTGATTCCACTCGCGGTCTTATCCATAATCATTGGCTTTGTTCCCTTGTCAGTTGACAATATCTACTTAGTCCCACCTTTAGCTTTTTGTATGGGATTGGTGACAACAGCCTTTGGAGAAGTGTCAGGGATTGCCTATAATAATGCTTTTATGACTGGGAATATTAAACGAACCATGTTGGCTTTTGGGGATTATTTCCGAACCAAGCATACGCCCTTCCTGCGAGAAGCCTTGATTTTCGTTAGCCTACTTACCAGCTTTGTTCTTGGAGTTGTCTTTCAGCTTACTTGACGATTTTCTATCATGAAAAGACGATTCTAGGTGTTCCAGTGATGATGAGCATCTTTTACCTTAGTATGGTTTTTGCTTCTTGGAGGAAAAAAGGAAAGAAAAAGCTTAATTTTGATTGATTTCGCTTGTAAGAAAAAAGAAGATATGCTATACTTGAAGAGTTGACTATGCACAGTCCTGTGCAACCGCACGAACATCGTTGCTTGTCGTATACGAAGTTTAAACTTTGTTATACATAGAGCTCATATACTAAGTGGTTCGTCCCACGATGCTAGGCGAGTCTTCACAAAATACGGGGAAACCCTAAAAATCATAGGAGGTGCATAATGAGCACATACGCAATTATCAAAACTGGCGGAAAACAAGTTAAAGTTGAAGTTGGTCAAGCAGTTTACGTTGAAAAATTGAACGTTGAAGCTGGTCAAGAAGTTACTTTTAACGAAGTTGTTCTTGTTGGTGGTGAAAACACTGTTGTCGGAACTCCACTTGTTGCTGGAGCTACTGTAGTTGGAACTGTTGAAAAACAAGGAAAACAAAAGAAAGTTGTTACTTACAAGTACAAACCTAAAAAAGGTAGCCACCGTAAACAAGGTCACCGTCAACCATATACAAAAGTTGTCATCAACGCAATCAACGCTTAATTTTAAGGAGAACACATGATACAGGCAGTCTTTGAGAGAGCCGAAGATGGCGAGCTGAGGAGTGCGGAAATTACTGGACACGCCGAGAGTGGCGAATACGGCTTAGATGTCGTGTGTGCATCGGTTTCTACGCTTGCCATTAACTTTATCAATTCTATTGAGAAATTTGCAGGCTATGAACCAATCCTAGAATTAAACGAAGATGAAGGTGGCTATCTGATGGTGGAAATACCAAAAGATCTTCCTTCTCACCAGAGAGAAATGACGCAGTTATTCTTCGAATCATTTTTCTTGGGTATGGCAAACTTATCGGAGGACTCATCTGAGTTCGTCCAAACCAGAGTTATCACAGAAAACTAACACGGAGGAAAACATTATGTTAAAAATGACTCTTAACAACTTGCAACTTTTCGCCCACAAAAAGGGTGGAGGTTCTACATCAAACGGACGTGATTCACAAGCGAAACGTCTTGGAGCTAAAGCAGCTGACGGACAAACTGTAACAGGTGGATCAATCCTTTACCGTCAACGTGGTACACACATCTATCCAGGTGTAAACGTTGGACGTGGTGGAGACGATACTTTGTTCGCTAAAGTTGAAGGCGTAGTACGCTTTGAACGTAAAGGTCGCGATAAGAAACAAGTTTCTGTTTACCCAATCGCAAAATAAAAAGGTCCAGTGAACCTTTTTATCCCGAGCCTTGAAATGAAAAGGCGAGGAAGCTAGAAGTAGCATTAAATAAGGCTTTCCGAGTTTTCGGAAAGCCTATTTTTTTATTTTGGTACCCACGCTGATACCCATATTTTTTAAGTCTTGTGTAGTTGGATTTTATCATGGATATTCTTTTTCCTTTGTGGAAAACTTCTGAATTATGGTATAATGAACAGATAGAGAAGTTGGGGGTAGAAGATGAACATTCAACAATTACGCTATGTTGTGGCCATTGCCAACAGTGGTACTTTTCGTGAAGCTGCTGAAAAGATGTATGTCAGTCAGCCTAGTCTGTCTATTTCTGTACGCGATTTGGAAAAAGAGCTGGGGTTTAAGATTTTCCGTCGGACAAGTTCGGGGACTTTCTTGACCCGTCGTGGTATGGAATTTTATGAGAAAGCGCAGGAGTTAGTTAAAGGCTTTGATGTTTTTCAAAATCAATATGCCAATCCTGAGGAAGAAAAAGATGAATTCTCTATTGCTAGCCAGCACTATGACTTCTTGCCACCAACCATTACGGCTTTTTCAGAGCGCTATCCTGACTACAAGAATTTCCGTATTTTTGAGTCTACTACAGTTCAAATCTTAGATGAAGTAGCTCAGGGGCACAGTGAGATTGGGATTATCTACCTCAACAATCAAAATCAAAAGGGAATTCTACAACGAGTTGAAAAGTTAGGTCTCGAAGTCATTGATCTGATTCCTTTTCATACCCACATCTATCTGCGTGAAGGGCATCCTTTGGCGGAAAAAGAAGAACTGGTCATGGAGGATTTAGCTGACTTACCAACAGTTCGTTTCACTCAAGAAAAGGACGAGTATCTTTACTATTCAGAGAACTTTGTTGATACCAGTGCTAGCTCCCAGATGTTCAATGTGACGGACCGTGCTACCTTAAACGGTATTTTAGAGCGAACGGATGCTTATGCTACTGGGTCTGGATTTTTGGATAGTGACAGTGTTAATGGCATTACAGTTATTCGTCTCAAGGATAATTTAGATAACCGCATGGTTTATGTCAAACGGGAAGAAGTTGAGCTTAGTCAAGCTGGGACACTCTTCGTTGAGGTTATGCAAGAATATTTTGATCAGAAGAGGAAATCATGAAAAAAAGAGGAATAGTGGCAGTGATTGTACTGCTCTTAATTGCACTGGATCAGTGGGTTAAAGCCTATGTCGTCCAACAGATACCTTTGGGAGAGGTCCGGTCTTGGATACCCAATCTTGTTAGCTTGACCTACCTGCAGAATAGAGGGGCAGCCTTCTCTATGTTACAAGACCAGCAGTGGTTTTTTGCCATCATAACCTTGCTTGTCATGGCAGGTGCCATATGGTATCTACATAAGCACATGGAGGATTCTCTCTGGATGGTTTTTGGACTGACTTTGATAATCGCGGGAGGTCTTGGCAACTTTATCGACAGAATGAGTCAAGGTTTTGTGGTGGATATGTTTCACCTAGACTTTATCAACTTTGCGATTTTCAATGTGGCTGACAGCTATTTGACAGTTGGCGTGATCGTTTTATTGATTGCAATGCTTAAAGAGGAAGTAAATGGAAATAAAAATTGAAAGAGGTGGGGTGCGTTTAGACAAGGCCCTGTCGGACCTGACAGAATTGTCACGCAGTCTCGCTAATGAACAAATCAAAGCAGGACAAGTTTTGGTCAATGGTCAAGTCAAGAAAGCTAAATACACTGTCCAAGAGGGGGATATCGTCACCTACCATGTGCCAGAACCGGAGGTTTTGGAGTATGTAGCTGAGAATCTTCCGCTCGAGATTATCTACCAAGATGAGGATGTGGCCGTTGTTAACAAACCTCAAGGGATGGTGGTTCATCCCAGCGCAGGTCATACCAGTGGAACCTTGGTCAATGCTCTCATGTACCATATCAAGGACCTGTCAGGTATTAATGGGGTTCTCCGCCCAGGCATCGTTCACCGCATAGACAAGGACACGTCTGGTCTCCTTATGATTGCTAAGAATGATGAGGCCCACTTAGCACTCGCTCAAGAACTCAAGGATAAGAAGTCTCTCCGCAAATACTGGGCGATTGTTCATGGCAATCTTCCCAATGATCGTGGTGTGATTGAAGCTCCGATTGGTCGTAGTGAAAAAGATCGTAAGAAACAGGCAGTGACTGCTAAAGGGAAGCCAGCAGTGACTTGTTTTCAAGTCTTGGAACGCTTTGGAGATTATAGTTTGCTAGAGTTGCAACTGGAAACAGGGCGTACTCACCAAATCCGTGTTCATATGGCTTATATTGGCCATCCAGTCGCTGGTGATGAAGTCTATGGTCCTCGTAAGACACTGAAGGGACATGGGCAATTTCTCCATGCTAAGACTCTAGGCTTTACTCATCCGAGAACAGGTGAAACCTTGGAGTTCACAGCAGATATTCCAGAGATTTTTAAAGAAACGCTGGAAAGATTGCGTAAAACTGAGAATAGATAAAAGAGTTGAGATGCCTTGTCTCAACCTTTTTCATTTCAAGTCTTTTCCATTTTAAAGTATTCATGTTATAATGGATAAATATGAAGAATCGGAGTGAGAATATGAAGTACAAACGAATCGTCTTTAAGGTAGGGACTTCGTCCTTGACAAATGAAGACGGGAGTTTATCAAGAAGTAAAGTAAAGGCAATTACCCAGCAATTGGCTATGTTGCATGAAGCTGGACATGAGTTGATTTTGGTGTCATCTGGGGCAGTAGCGGCAGGCTTGGTGCTTTAGGTTTTAAAAAACGGCCGACCAAGATTGCAGATAAGCAGGCTTCAGCTGCAGTAGGACAAGGTTTGCTCCTAGAAGAATACACAACCAACCTCCTCATGCGTCAAATCGTCTCTGCGCAAATCTTGCTGACTCAGGATGATTTTGTAGATAAACGTCGTTATAAGAATGCCCATCAGGCTTTGTCTGTATTGCTTCATCGTGGTGCCATTCCTATCATCAACGAGAATGATAGTGTCGTTATTGATGAGCTCAAGGTGGGGGACAATGATACTCTGAGTGCTCAGGTAGCGGCTATGGTGCAAGCAGACCTTTTGGTTCTCTTGACGGATGTAGACGGTCTCTATACTGGAAATCCCAACTCAGATCCAAGAGCTAAACGTCTTGAGAAAATCGAGACTATCAATCGTGAGATTATTGATATGGCTGGTGGAGCAGGTTCGTCTAATGGTACAGGTGGGATGTTGACTAAGATCAAGGCGGCTACGATCGCGACGGAGTCGGGGGTGCCAGTCTATATCTGCTCGTCCCTGAAATCAGATGCTCTGATTGAGGCGGCGGAAGAGACCAAGGATGGTTCCTTCTTTGTTGCGCAAGAGAAAGGCCTTCGTACTCAGAAACAATGGCTAGCCTTCTATGCTCAAAGTCAGGGAACGATTTGGGTAGATGGTGGAGCTGCAGAGGCACTTTCAAAAACGGGAAAAGTCTCCTTTTATCGGGTGTGGTAGAAGTGGAAGGAAACTTCTCTTACCACGATATTGTAACAGTAGCAGATAAAGAAACAGGTCAATCTCTTGGAAAGGGACGTGTCCAATTTGGTGTCTCAGCCCTAGAAGATATGCTCCGTTCTCAAAAAGCTAAGGGAGTCTTGATTCACCGTGATGACTGGATTTCCATCACTCCTGAAATCCAGCTGCTCTTTACAGAATTTTAGAGGTGAACGATGGTAAGTACACAAGAACAATTCGAACAGGTACAGGCTGTTAAGAAATCAATCAATACTGCCAGTGAAGCAGTGAAAAACCAAGCCTTGCTAGCTATGGCTGATTATTTATTGGCAGCTACTGAGGAGATTTTAGAGGCCAATGCCCTCGATATGGCAGCAGCCAAAGGGAAGATCTCAGATGTCATGCTGGATCGTCTTTATTTGGATGCGGGACGTATAGAAGCGATGGCAAGAGGGATTCGTGAAGTGGTTGCTTTACCAGATCCTATTGGTGAGGTCCTAGAAACAAGTCAGCTTGAAAATGGCTTGGTTATTACCAAGAAACGTGTGGCCATGGGGGTTATTGGGATTATCTACGAAAGTCGTCCAAATGTGACGTCTGACGCGGCTGCCTTGGCTCTTAAGAGTGGAAATGCGGTCGTTCTTCGTAGTGGTAAAGATGCCTATCAAACTGCCCATGCTATTGTCACAGCCTTGAAGAAGGGCTTGGAGACGACTACTATTCACCCAGATGTGATTCAACTAGTAGAAGATACCAGTCGAGAAAGTAGCTATGCTATGATGAAGGCCAAGGGCTATCTAGACCTTCTCATTCCTCGAGGAGGAGCTGGTTTGATCAATGCCGTGGTTGAAAATGCTATCGTGCCTGTTATTGAGACAGGAACTGGGATTGTCCATGTCTATGTAGATAAGGATGCAGACGAAGACAAGGCTCTAGCCATCATCAACAATGCTAAACCAGTCGTCCTTCTGTCTGCAATGCTATGGAGGTTCTGCTGGTTCATGAAGACAAGGCAGCAAGCTTCCTTCCTCGTTTGGAGCAAGTTCTGGTTACAAGTCGGAAAGAAGCTGGGCTGGAACCGATTCAATTCCGTTTGGATAGCAAAGCAAGTCACTTTCTTTCAGGTCAAGCAGCTGAGGCCCAAGACTTTGACACCGAGTTTTTGGACTATGTCCTAGCTGTTAAGGTTGTGAGCAGTTTAGAAGAAGCGGTTGCGCATATTGAAGCCCACAGCACCCATCATTCGGATGCCATTGTGACAGAAAATGCTGAAGCTGCGGCTTACTTTACAAATCAAGTAGACTCTGCAGCGGTTTATGTCAATGCTTCAACGCGTTTCACTGATGGTGGCCAGTTTGGTCTTGGATGTGAAATGGGGATTTCGACTCAGAAACTGCACGCGCGTGGTCCAATGGGCTTGAAGGAATTAACTAGCTACAAGTATGTGGTTACTGGTGACGGACAGATAAGGGAGTAAGAGATGAAGATTGGATTTATCGGCTTGGGGAATATGGGAGCTAGCTTGGCCAAGGCTGTCTGGCAGGCCAAGACGGGTGATGACCTTCTCCTTGCCAATCGTAGTCAAGCGAAAGTAGATGCTTTTATCGCCAACTTCGGCGGTCAGGCTTCCAGCAATGAAGAAATTTTTGCAGAAGCAGATGTGATTTTTCTAGGTGTTAAGCCTGCTCAGTTCTCAGACTTGCTTTCTCAATACCAGACCATCCTTGAAAAACGAGAGAGTCTTCTTTTGATTTCCATGGCGGCTGGATTGACCTTGGAAAAACTAGCTAGTCTTATCCCAAGTCAACACCGAATCATTCGCATCATGCCCAATACTCCAGTGGCTATTGGCCAAGGAGTGATTAGTTATGCCATGTCAGCAAACTGTCGTGCTGAGGACAGGGAACTCTTTTGTCAGCTTTTAGCCAAGGCTGGCCTCTTAGTTGAACTTGGGGATGGCTTAATCGATGCTGCGACAGGGCTTGCTGGTTGTGGTCCTGCCTTTGTCTACCTCTTTATCGAAGCTTTGGCAGATGCAGGTGTTCAGACAGGATTGCCCCGAGAAAGGGCCTTGAAAATGGCAGCCCAAACAGTAGTCGGCGCTGGACAAATGGTTCTGGAAAGCCAGCAACATCCTGGAGTTTTGAAAGACCAAGTTTGCAGCCCAGGAGGTTCGACTATCGCGGGTGTAGCAAGTCTGGAAGAACATGCCTTTAGAGGTACCGTCATGGACGCAGTTCATCAAGCTTATAAACGAACACAAGAACTAGGTAAATAAGAGGTTGGATGACTTCCAGCCTCTTTTATGGTCGATTGAATAGAGAAGGCGTAAAAAGATTGTCACAAAAACCTATTTTTTTGATAGAATAGAAGGTAGAAAAAAAGAAATGAGTTAGACATGTCAAAAGGATTTTTAGTCTCTCTTGAGGGACCAGAGGGAGCAGGAAAGACCAGTGTTTTAGAGGCTCTACTCCCCATTTTAGAGGAAAAAGGAGTAGAGGTACTGACGACCCGTGAGCCAGGTGGAGTCTTGATTGGGGAGAAGATTCGTCAAGTGATTTTGGACCCCAGCCATACTCAGATGGATCCTAAAACAGAGCTTCTTCTCTATATCGCCAGTCGCAGACAGCACTTGGTGGAAAAAGTTCTGCCTGCTCTTGAAGCTGGTAAGTTGGTCATTATGGACCGCTTCATCGATAGTTCCGTTGCTTATCAGGGATTTGGCCGTGGCTTGGATATTGATGCCATTGATTGGCTCAATCACTTTGCGACAGATGGCCTCAAACCCGACTTGACACTTTATTTTGACATCGAAGTGGAAGAAGGGCTGGCTCGTATTGCTGCCAATAGTGATCGCGAGGTCAATCGTTTGGACTTGGAAGGCTTAGACTTGCACAAGAAAGTTCGTCAAGGTTACCTTTCTCTTCTGGACAAAGAAGGAAATCGCATTGTCAAGATTGATGCGAGTCTTCCTTTGGAGCAAGTTGTGGAAACGACCAAGGCTGTCTTATTTGACAGAATGGGCTTGGATAAATGAAACAAGATCAACTAAAGGCTTGGCAGCCAGACCAGTTTGACCGCTTTGTCCGTGTCCTAGAACAAGACCAGCTCAATCACGCCTATCTTTTTTCAGGTTTCTTTGGAAGCTTGGAAATGGCGCAGTTTTTGGCTAAGAGCCTCTTTTGTAGGGATAAGGTAGGCGTTCTACCATGTGAGAAATGCCGAAACTGTAAGCTGATTGAACAGGAAGAATTTCCCGATGTTACTTTAATCAAGCCAGTCAATCAGGTCATCAAGACAGAACGGATTCGGGAATTGGTGGGTCAGTTTTCCCAAGCAGGGATTGAAAGCCAGCAGCAGGTCTTTATTATCGAGCAGGCCGAAAAAATGCATCCCAACGCAGCTAACTCTCTGCTCAAGGTCATCGAAGAACCCCAGAGCGAAGTTTACATTTTCTTCTTGACCAGCGATGAGGAAAAAATCTTGCCAACAATCCGTAGTCGGACCCAGATTTTCAACTTTAAAAAGCAAGAAGAAAAGCTCATCCATCAATTAGAACAAACAGGTCTGGTCAAGAAAAAAGCAACTCTCTTAGCCCAGTTTTGTCAATCACGTGCTGAAGCTGAAAAGTTGGTCAATCAGGCTAGTTTGGACCTTGGTGGATGAGAGCGAACGCCTGCTGACCTGGTTATTAGCTAAGAAAAAAGAGAGTTATTTGCAGGTGGCGAAATTAGCCAGCTTGGCAGATGACAAGGAAAAACAAGATCAGGTTTTGCGAATCCTCGAGGTGCTCTGTGGGCAGGATCTCTTGCAAGCAAGGATTCGACAGATTTTACAAGATTTACTAGAAGCTAGAAAAATGTGGCAGGCTAATGTCAGCTTTCAAAATGCCTTGGAATATCTGGTCTTGAAAGAAATATAAACTCAATGAAGGATAAAGAAAGGAAAGGGCTGGTTTATGGATAAGAAAGAATTATTTGATGCGCTGGACGATTTTTCCCAACAGTTATTGGTGACCTTGGCCGATGTGGAAGCCATTAAGAAAAATCTCAAGAGCTTGGTAGAGGAAAATACAGCTCTTCGTTTGGAAAATAGTAAGTTGCGCGAACGCTTAGGCGAGGTAGAAGCAGATGCTCCCGTCAAGGCCAAGCATGTTCGTGAAAGCGTCCGTCGAATCTATAAGGACGGGTTTCACGTTTGTAATGATTTTTATGGACAACGCCGAGAACAGGACGAGGAATGTATGTTCTGTGACGAGTTGTTATACAGGGAGTAGGCATGCAGATTCAAAAAAGTTTTAAGGGGCAATCTCCCTATGGCAAGCTTTACCTAGTGGCAACGCCGATTGGCAATCTGGATGACATGACCTTTCGTGCTATCCAGACCTTGAAAGAGGTGGACTGGATTGCGGCTGAGGACACGCGCAATACTGGTCTTTTGCTCAAGCATTTTGACATTCCGACCAAGCAAATCAGCTTTCATGAGCACAATGCCAAGGAAAAAATTCCTGATTTGATTGGTTTCCTGAAAGCAGGGCAAAGTATTGCTCAGGTCTCCGATGCGGGTCTGCCCAGTATCTCAGACCCTGGGCATGATTTAGTCAAGGCAGCCATCGAAGAAGAGATTGCAGTTGTCACAGTTCCAGGTGCCTCTGCAGGGATTTCTGCCTTGATTGCCAGTGGTTTGGCGCCACAACCACATATTTTTTATGGTTTCTTACCGAGAAAATCAGGCCAGCAAAAGCAATTTTTCGACTCAAAAAAAGACTATCCTGAAACTCAGATTTTTTACGAATCGCCCCATCGTGTGGCAGATACATTGGAAAATATGCTAGAAGTCTACGGTAACCGCTCGGTGGTCCTGGTCAGGGAATTGACCAAAATCTATGAAGAATACCAAAGAGGAACCATCTCTGAATTGCTGGCAAGCGTGGTTGAAACGCCACTCAAGGGCGAGTGTCTCCTCATCGTTGAAGGTGCCAGTCAGGATGTGGAGGAAAAGGACGAGGAGGACTTGTTCTTAGAAATCCAACATCGTATCCAGCAAGGAATGAAGAAAAATCAAGCCATTAAGGAAGTTGCGAAACTCTACCAGTGGAATAAAAGCCAGCTCTACGCTGCCTACCACGATTGGGAAGAAAATCAAGAAAATGACTAAACAGGGAAGTTTGCCTTCTTCCCTTTTTTTGTTATACTAGTAAAAGAAAAATTAGAAAGATTTGTGGTTGTCAAACAATCCAGGGGCTTGTTTGGATATGGACGGATGTTCCACCCAAAGAGGTATTAGTGTCGTGTCTCAATCTTATATCAATGTTATCGGAGCAGGTTTAGCGGGGTCTGAAGCTGCCTACCAAATCGCAGAACGTGGTATTCCAGTTAAACTCTATGAAATGCGTGGTGTCAAGTCAACACCTCAGCACAAAACAGACAATTTTGCGGAGTTGGTTTGTTCCAATTCTCTTCGTGGCGATGCCCTGACTAATGCTGTTGGGCTCCTCAAGGAAGAAATGCGTCGATTAGGTTCTGTCATATTGGAATCAGCAGAAGCTACACGTGTTCCTGCAGGTGGGGCGCTTGCGGTGGACCGAGATGGTTTCTCTCAGATGGTAACCGAAAAAGTAGCCAACCACCCTCTGATTGAAGTAGTCCGTGATGAGATTACAGAATTACCAACAGATGTTATTACAGTTGTCGCTACTGGCCCTTTGACGAGCGATGCTCTAGCTGAAAATTCATGCCCTTAATGATGGTGATGGTTTCTATTTCTATGATGCGGCAGCGCCTATTATCGATGTCAACACCATTGATATGAATAAGGTCTACCTCAAGTCTCGTTATGACAAGGGAGAAGCGGCCTATCTCAACGCTCCCATGACCAAGCAAGAGTTTATGGATTTCCATGAAGCCTTGGTCAATGCGGAAGAAGCACCGCTCAATTCTTTCGAAAAAGAAAAGTACTTTGAAGGTTGTATGCCGATCGAAGTCATGGCCAAGCGTGGTATTAAAACTATGCTTTATGGTCCTATGAAGCCAGTCGGTCTGGAGTATCCAGATGATTACACAGGCCCTCGTGACGGAGAATTTAAAACACCTTATGCTGTTGTCCAGCTCCGTCAGGATAATGCAGCTGGTAGTCTTTACAATATCGTCGGTTTCCAAACCCATCTCAAATGGGGGGAGCAAAAGCGTGTTTTCCAAATGATTCCTGGTCTTGAAAATGCAGAGTTTGTCCGTTATGGGGTTATGCACCGCAATTCTTACATGGATTCACCAAATCTTCTTGAGCAGACCTACCGTTCTAAGAAACAACCAAACCTTTTCTTTGCTGGTCAGATGACGGGTGTGGAAGGTTATGTTGAGTCAGCAGCTTCTGGATTGGTTGCTGGAATAAATGCTGCTCGTCTCTTCAAGGGAGAAAGCGAGGCTATTTCCCAGAGACAACAGCGATTGGCAGTCTGGCTCATTACATCACCCATGCGGACAGCAAACACTTCCAGCCCATGAATGTCAACTTTGGGATTATCAAGGAGTTGGAAGGCGAGCGTATCCGTGATAAGAAGGATCGTTATGAAAAAATTGCAGAGCGTGCTCTTGCTGACTTAGAGGAATTTTTAACTGTCTAATTTTTTTGAAAGAATTGCTCATGATACTATAAAAATCTTAGAAATTATGATAAAATAGGTAGGATGAAAAAAGGAGAGTAAAAATGGCGAACCCCAAGTATAATCGTATTTTAATCAAGTTATCAGGTGAAGCCCTTGCTGGTGAACGTGGCGTAGGGATTGATATCCAAACAGTTCAAAAAATTGCAAAAGAGATTCAAGAAGTTCATAGTCTAGGGATCGAAATTGCCCTTGTTATTGGTGGAGGAAATCTCTGGCGTGGAGAACCTGCTGCAGAAGCAGGAATGGACCGTGTTCAGGCAGATTACACTGGAATGCTTGGGACTGTTATGAATGCTCTTGTGATGGCAGATTCATTGCAACAAGTTGGCGTCGATACGCGTGTGCAAACAGCTATTTCTATGCAACAAGTTGCAGAACCTTACGTACGTGGACGTGCCCTTCGCCATCTTGAAAAAGGTCGTATCGTTATCTTTGGTGCCGGAATTGGTTCACCTTACTTCTCAACAGATACAACAGCAGCTCTTCGTGCGGCTGAAATCGAAGCAGATGCCATTCTGATGGCTAAAAATGGTGTCGATGGTGTTTACAATGCCGATCCTAAGAAAGACAAGACAGCCGTTAAGTTTGAAGAATTGACCCACCGTGATGTTATCAACAAAGGTCTTCGTATCATGGACTCAACAGCTTCAACCCTCTCTATGGATAATGACATTGACTTGGTGGTCTTCAACATGAACCAACCAGGCAACATTAAACGTGTCGTATTTGGTGAAATATCGGAACAACAGTTTCAAACAATATCGAAGAAAAGGAATAGGAAAGATTATGGCTAACGCAATTGTAGAAAAAGCTAAAGAAAGAATGACCCAGTCTCACCACTCACTTGCTCGTGAATTTGGGGGTATCCGTGCAGGACGTGCCAACGCAAGCTTGCTGGACCGTGTCTATGTGGAATACTATGGAGTAGAAACTCCTCTTAATCAAATCGCTTCTATCACTATTCCAGAAGCGCGTGTCTTGTTGGTAACGCCATTTGACAAGTCTTCATTGAAAGACATCGAACGTGCCTTGAACGCTTCTGATCTTGGTATTACACCAGCTAATGACGGCTCTGTGATCCGCTTGGTTATCCCAGCTCTTACAGAAGAAACTCGTCGTGACCTTGCTAAAGAAGTGAAGAAGGTCGGTGAAAATGCTAAAGTGGCTATTCGTAACATCCGTCGTGATGCTATGGACGAAGCCAAGAAACAAGAAAAAGCAAAAGAAATCACTGAAGACGAATTGAAAACTCTTGAAAAAGATATTCAAAAAGTAACAGACGATGCTGTGAAACACATCGACGACATGACTGCCAATAAAGAAAAAGAACTTTTGGAAGTCTAAAAATAAACAGAAAAACTCAGTTGGCATTGCTGGCTGAGTTTTATTCGAAAGAAGGAACTATGAATACAAATCTTGCAAGTTTTATCGTTGGACTCATCATCGATGAAAATGACCGTTTTTACTTTGTGCAAAAGGATGGTCAAACCTATGCACTTGCCAAGGAAGAAGGTCAACATACAGTAGGGGATACGGTCAAAGGTTTTGCCTACACGGATATGAAGCAAAAACTACGTCTGACAACCTTAGAAGTGACTGCCACTCAGGACCAATTTGGTTGGGGAACCGTAACAGAAGTTCGTAAAGACTTGGGTGTTTTTGTCGATACCGGTCTACCTGATAAAGAAATCGTTGTGTCACTCGATATCCTCCCTGAGCTCAAGGAACTCTGGCCTAAGAAGGGCGACAAACTCTACATCCGTCTTGAAGTGGACAAGAAAGACCGTATCTGGGGGTTCTTGGCTTATCAAGAAGACTTCCAACGTCTGGCTCGTCCTGCCTACAACAACATGCAGAACCAAAACTGGCCAGCCATTGTATATCGTCTCAAGCTGTCAGGAACCTTTGTCTATCTGCCAGAGAATAACATGCTTGGTTTCATTCACCCAAGTGAGCGCTACGCAGAACCACGTTTGGGGCAAGTGTTAGATGCGCGTGTCATTGGTTTCCGCGAGGTTGACCGCACTCTGAACCTCTCCCTTAAACCGCGTTCTTTTGAGATGTTGGAAAATGATGCCCAGATGATTTTGACCTACTTGGAAAGCAATGGTGGTTTCATGACCTTGAATGATAAGTCATCTCCTGAGGACATCAAGGCAACCTTTGGCATTTCTAAAGGTCAGTTCAAGAAAGCACTCGGAGGCTTGATGAAGGCTGGCAAAATCAAGCAGGACCAGTTTGGGACAGAGTTGATTTAGGTCTTATAGACATGATAAAGAAACTTGAAGAAATGAGTTTAGAGGAACTCTGGCAACTTTTTCCTATTTTTCTAGTAGAGCACAAGTCAGAGTGGAAAGACTGGTATGAATTAGAAGAAGCAAATCTGAAAAAAATATTGGGTGCCAATGTTATTAAAAGAATAGAACATATCGGTAGCACTGCTATCCCTAATATTTGGGCCAAAAATATCGTTGATATTCTGCTAGAAGTAGGTAGAATAGAGGATTTAGCAAGAGTTAGGGATTTATTGGTGAAGAATGGTTGGCTAGTGATGTCGGAGAGTCCTAACAGGATTTCGCTAAATAAAGGCTATACAGAGCAGGGATTTGTCGAGAAAGTTTTTCATTTACATTTGCGAATGACGGGAGATCATGACGAGATTTATTTTAGAGATTATCTCTGCCAGCATCCAGATATTGCCCAAGCGTATCAGGAATTAAAACTAAGTTTATGGAAACAATTTGAACACAATCGAGACGCCTATACAGATGCTAAAACAGATTTTATAAACCACTACGTATCAAAGGCTAAGTCCAGTAATTTTCAAGAATCAGAAAAGTGTCATCAAAAAACTCTTGATAGGAGAAAGAATTGAGAAAATCATTTTACACTTGGCTCATGACCGAGCGCAATCCTAAAAGTAACAGTCCCAAAGCTATCTTGGCAGACCTCGCTTTTGAAGAGTCAGCCTTCCCAAAACACACAGATGATTTTGATGAGGTGAGTCGCTTTTTGGAGGAACATGCCAGTTTCTCTTTCAACCTAGGAGACTTTGACGCCATCTGGCAAGAATACTTAGAACACTAGAGACAATGAGATGAGGCTAGTATTTTATTGTTCTCTTTGCTATAATAAAAAGAAATAAACGGATTAGAGAGGTTCTTTATTTGAAGGAACATTCAATAGACATTCAACTGAGTCATCCAGATGACCTGTTTCATCTTTTTGGTTCCAATGAGCGCCATCTTCGTTTGATGGAAGAAGAGCTTGATGTGGTGATTCATGCACGTACGGAGATTGTGCAGGTTTTGGGAGAAGAAGCTGCATGTGAGGAAGCCCGTCAGGTTATCCAGGCATTGATGGTTTTGGTAAATCGGGGGATGACAGTTGGGACGCCAGATGTGGTGACGGCTATTAGCATGGTCAAAAACGATGAAATCGACAAGTTTGTCGCCCTTTACGAAGAAGAAATCATCAAGGACAATACTGGGAAACCGATTCGTGTCAAAACCTTAGGTCAAAAACTTTATGTGGACAGTGTCAAACAGCATGATGTGACCTTTGGAATCGGACCAGCAGGGACAGGGAAGACCTTTCTTGCTGTGACTTTGGCAGTAACTGCCCTTAAACGTGGGCAAGTTAAGCGGATTATCCTTACTCGTCCAGCAGTGGAAGCAGGTGAGAGTCTAGGATTTCTTCCGGGTGATCTCAAGGAAAGGTGGATCCTTACCTTCGACCAGTTTATGATGCCTTGTATCAGATTTTAGGAAAAGACCAGACCACCCGTCTCATGGAGCGTGAAATCATTGAGATTGCGCCCCTCGCCTACATGCGTGGACGGACCTTGGATGATGCCTTTGTCATTCTCGATGAGGCGCAAAATACGACCATCATGCAGATGAAGATGTTCTTGACGCGTTTAGGTTTTAATTCGAAGATGATTGTTAATGGAGATATTAGCCAGATTGACCTACCACGGAACGTCAAGTCAGGTTTGATTGATGCCCAAGAAAAGCTCAAGAACATTCACCAAATTGACTTTGTTCATTTTTCAGCCAAGGATGTGGTTCGCCATCCAGTTGTCGCTCAAATTATCCGAGCCTATGAACCAGCTCCAGTTAAGGTTGAAGAAAAGAACCAAGAAACAGAATAGAAAAAAAGCAGTTCAGATGTGAACTGCTTTTTTTTAATGAGTGTCTAGCTTTAAAGAAGTTCGTCGATAGACGTATGATCTTTATCGAGTCCTTGAGCAACTGGTAGGCTAGTTAAGTAACCTTGATAAGTGGTCACACCTTGACGCAAGCCCTCATCTTCAGAGATTGCTTGTGCGAATCCTTTGCCGGCCAAAGCTTCGATATAAGGAAGAGTGACATTGGTTAGGGCGATGGTTGAAGTACGAGCAACTGCACCAGGGATATTGGCAACGGCATAGTGGAGAACACCGTGTTTTTCATAGACGGGTTCATCGTGCGTGGTCACACGGTCAGCTGTCTCGATAACGCCACCTTGGTCAACGGCTACGTCAACGATGACAGAGCCTGGACGCATTTGTTTGACCATCTCATCTGTCACCAATTTCGGTGCTTTAGCACCAGGGATAAGAACCGCTCCAATTACCACATCAGCATCTCTCACACTTGCTTCAATGTTGAATGAATTTGACATAAGAGTTTGGATTTGGTTCCCAAAGACTTCCTCTAACACTGAGAGACGTTTCGCACTGATATCTAAAATAGTCACTTGAGCACCAAGTCCGAGGGCGATGCGGGCAGCATGTGTCCCGACGACACCGCCACCGATAATGGTTACTTTTCCTTTTGGAACACCTGGTACACCACCAAGTAGGACACCAGAGCCACCAGCTTGTTTGGTAAGGAAGTGAGCTCCGATTTGAACAGCCATACGACCTGCAACTTCACTCATAGGAACGAGGAGTGGTAGTTGTCCTTGATTATCACGAACAGTTTCATAGGCAATTCCTGTTGTTTTTGCTGCTAACATAGCATCTGCTAATTCTGGCGCAGCGGCCATGTGCAAGTAGGTGAAGAGGAGAAGATCATCGCGCAAATAACCGTATTCAGAAGCTAGTGGTTCTTTTACTTTAACGACTAATTCGGCAGCCCAGGCTTCAGCAGCAGTAGCGACAATCTCAGCTCCTTGCTTTGATAATCAGCATCAGTAAATCCTGAACCAAGACCAGCATTTGTTTCGATGAGGACGCGATGCCCACGAGAAACTAAGCTATGGACACCAGCAGGTGTGAGGGCGACACGGTTTTCGTTATTTTTAATTTCTTTTGGAATTCCGATTAACATAAAGGTTGTCTCCTTATTCTATATCTGGATTCTAATCATAACAATCACAGAGAGAACCAGATCATTTATTGTGATGTACTAATTTTATATAAAAGATGGATAAAAATCAAGAGAAACTGATTGCTAGGGCCTTTATTTTTTGCTAAAATGGTTGAAAATCCTTTCCAAGGAGGGAAAGTATGGAATCAATCTTTTTAAAACTAGCCCAGTATCCAATAGTGGAGACAGAGCGTTTAGTGCTTAGACCTGTAACTTTGGATGATGCAGAAGCTATGTTTGAGTATGCCTCGGACAGAGAAAATACGCGCTACACTTTCCAACCAATCAAAGCTTGGAAGAAACCAAGAATAACATTGCTCAGTTCTACTTGGCCAATCCCTTGGGACGGTGGGGAATAGAACTAAAAAGCAATGGTCAGTTTATCGGTACCATTGATTTGCACAAGATTGATACTGTTCTTAAGAAGGCAGCTATTGGTTACATTATCAATAAAAAGTATTGGAATCAAGGATTGACAACAGAAGCCAATCGAGCCGTGATTGAGCTGGCTTTTGAGAAGATTGGAATGAATAAGTTAGTTGCTTTACACGATAAGGAAAATCCTGCATCTGGCAAGGTCATGCAGAAATCAGGCATGCGCTTTTCCCATGCAGAACCCTATGCCAGAATGGATAATAAAGAACCAGGTCGAATCATCACAAGAGTTCATTATGTCTTGACTAAGGAAGACTATTTTGCAAATAAATAAGCAGTTGAAAAGAAATTTTCGACTGTTTTTTATTTCTCTTGCGAATAACTTAAGAGAGGAGAAAATATGGAAGTCATTATCGAGAAAATCAAAGAGTATAAAATCATTGTCATATGTGCTGGTTTGGGTTTGGCCTTGGGCGGATTTTTCTTGCTAAAGCCATCTACGCAAAAATCCGTCACAGAAACAAATTTGCAGGCTGAAGTCGCGGCCGTTTCAAAGGATTCATCGTCTGAAAAAGAAGTGAAGAAGGAGGAAAAGGAAGAGCCTCTTGAACAAGAGCTGATTACAGTAGATGTCAAAGGTGCTGTCAAATCACCGGGGATCTATGACTTGCCAGTAGGAAGTCGGGTCCATGATGCTGTTCAGAAAGCTGGTGGATTGACAGAGGAAGCAGATAGTAAGTCGCTCAATCTAGCACAGAAAGTCAGTGACGAGGCTCTTGTCTATGTTCCAACTAAGGGAGAAGAAGCAGCTAGTCAGCAGGCTACCTCTGGAACGACTCCTTCGACAAGTAAAGAAAAGAAGGTCAACCTCAATAAAGCTAGTCTGGAAGAACTCAAGCAGGTCAAAGGCTTGGGAGGAAAACGAGCCCAGGATATTATCGACCATCGTGAGACGAATGGCAAATTCAAGTCGGTGGATGAGTTAAAGAAAGTTTCTGGCATTGGCGCTAAGACCATAGAAAAGTTAAAAGACTATGTTACGGTGGATTAAGAACTTCCCTATCCCCCTAATCTATCTGAGTTTTCTGTTGCTTTGGCTTTACTACGCCATTTTCTCCGTATCTTATCTCGCGCTGCTAGGTTTCGTTTTTCTGCTAGTTTGTCTCTTTATCCAATTTCCTTGGAAATCGGCTGGTAAAGTTTTAGCGATTTGTGGATTTTTGGATTTTGGTTTCTGTTTCAAAACTGGCAACAGACACAAGCTAGTCAAGACTTAGTTGCGTCTGTAGAGAAGGTGAGAATTTTACCAGATACTATTAAGGTTAATGGAGATAGTCTATCTTTTCGGGGCAAGACTGACGGACGTACTTTCCAAGTTTACTATAAACTCCAGTCCGAGGAGGAGAAAGAGCAATTTCAAGCCTTGACAGAGCTCTATGAGATAGAACTAGAAGGAAAACTTTCGGAACCAGAAGGCCAGAGGAATTTTGGTGGCTTTGACTACCAAGCCTATCTGAAAACTCAGGGGATTTACCAAACTTTGACTATCAAGAGTATCCAGTCAATGAAAAAGATTAGCAGTTGGGATATAGGAGAAAATCTGTCCAGTTTACGTCGAAAGGCTGTAGTTTGGATCAAGACGCACTTTCCCGACCCTATGCGCAACTATATGACAGGTCTTCTTTTTGGACATCTGGATACGGACTTCGAGGAGATGAATGAGCTTTATTCCAGTCTAGGGATTATCCATCTCTTTGCCTTGTCGGGTATGCAGGTTGGATTTTTTATGGATGGGTTTAAAGAAGCTCCTTTTGCGATTGGGCTTGACTCAAGAAAAGTTGAAGTGGCTGATCTACCCTTTTTCCCTTATCTATGCAGGTCTGACAGGGTTCTCAGCTTCGGTCATTCGTAGTCTCTTACAAAAATTACTAGCCCAACATGGTGTTAAGGGCTTGGACAATTTTGCCTTAACGGTTCTTGTCCTCTTTATCATCATGCCCAACTTTTTCCTGACAGCAGGAGGTGTCTTGTCCTGTGCCTACGCTTTTATCTTGACTATGACAAGCAAAGAAGGGGAGGGGCTCAAGGCTGTTGCCAGAGAAAGTCTGATAATTTCCTTGGGAATATTGCCCATTTTGTCCTTTTATTTTGCAGAATTTCAGCCTTGGTCAATCCTTTTGACCTTTGTCTTTTCCTTCTTGTTTGACTTGGTTTTCTTACCGCTTTTGTCTATCTTATTCATTCTGTCTTTTGTTTACCCAGTCACTCAGCTTAACCTTGCCTTTGAATGGTTAGAGAGCATCATTCACTTGGTATCGCAGATGGCAAGTAGGCCCTTGGTCTTTGGCCAACCCAACGCATGGCTTTTGATTCTTCTCTTAGTTTCATTGGCCTTGGTCTATGACTTTAGGAAAAATGTCAAAAGACTAGCAGGATTCAGCCTCTTTATCGTAGGGTTCTTTTTCTTAACCAAACACCCGCTGGAAAATGAAATTACCATGCTGGATGTAGGGCAGGGAGAAAGTATTTTTCTAAGGGATGTAACTGGTAAAAACATTCTCATAGATGTGGGCGGAAAGGCAGAATCCGACAAAAAAATCCAAGCTTGGCAGCAAAAGTCGACAACCAGCAATGCCAAGAGAACCTTGATTCCCTATCTGAAAAGTCGAGGAGTAGATAAGATTGATCAGCTGATTTTGACCAATACAGACAAGGAGCATGTTGGAGATTTGCTGGAGGTGACCAATGCTTTCCATGTGGGCGAAATTTTAGTGTCAAAAGGAAGTTTGACACAGAAGGAATTTGTGGCAGAACTACAAGCGACTCAAACCAAGGTACGCAGTGTAACTGCAGGGGAGAACTTGCCGATTTGGGAATCAGTTAGAAGTCCTATCTACAAGGCAGATTGGAGATGGGAATCGTAATGATTCTCTCCTTCTTTATGGAAAACTCTTGGATAAGCACTTTCTCTTTACTGGGAATTTGAAGGAGAGGGGAGAGCAGGAACTTTTAAAGCAATACCCTACCATAGAGGTGGATATCTTGAAAGCAGGTCAACATGGTTCAAAGATTTCATCTAGTCCAGCTTTTTTAGAGAAGCTCAAACCGGAAATTACTCTTATTTCAGTGGGCAAGAACAATCGTGCCAAACTCCCTCATCAGGAAACCTTGGCACGACTAGAAAGCATCAAGAGTAAGATTTACCGAACAGACCAGCAAGGAGCCATTCGCTTTAAAGGTTGGAATAGTTGGCGAATGGAAACAGTGCGATAAAATAGATAAAGTTTTTCGAAAAATTGACTTTTTATCTTGACAAGGAATAGAAAACTTGGTATCATATAAAAGTTGAGAAAAGCAGAAGTGAGAGCTTCTCGCCTTGTGACATCAAGTTGCCTGGCCCTACGGATGAAAAGTTTCTAAGAAACGCTATCATAACGTGCGGGCTTGTATCATTACGAGTCCGCTATTGTTTTTCTCTAATAATAAAAAAGAGGTGAAAACCATAGCAAAGCAAGACTTATTCATCAATGATGAAATTCGTGTACGTGAAGTTCGCTTGATCGGTCTTGAGGGAGAACAGCTAGGCATCAAGCCACTCAGCGAAGCGCAAGCATTGGCTGATAGTGCGAATGTTGACTTAGTTTTAATTCAACCCCAAGCAAAACCGCCTGTTGCTAAATTATGGACTACGGTAAGTTCAAATTTGAGTACCAGAAAAAGCAAAAAGAACAACGTAAAAAACAAAGTGTTGTTACTGTGAAAGAAGTTCGTCTGAGTCCAACTATTGACAAGGGTGACTTTGACACAAAACTTCGCAATGCACGCAAGTTCCTTGAAAAAGGAAATAAAGTTAAGGTATCCATTCGCTTTAAAGGGCGTATGATCACCCATAAAGAGATTGGTGCAAAAGTTTTAGCCGAGTTTGCTGAAGCAACACAAGATATTGCGATCATCGAACAACGAGCTAAGATGGATGGACGCCAAATGTTCATGCAGTTGGCGCCAGCAACTGACAAAAAATAATTGTCAGAAAGTTAAATAAAGGAGAAAAAATCATGCCAAAACAAAAAACACACCGCGCATCAGCTAAACGTTTCAAACGTACAGGTTCTGGTGGACTTAAACGTTTCCGTGCTTACACTTCTCACCGTTTCCACGGAAAAACTAAGAAACAACGTCGTCATCTTCGTAAAGCATCTATGGTGCATTCAGGAGATTTCAAACGTATCAAAGCAATGCTTACTCGCTTGAAATAATAGCCTAACAGTAAGTAAACAATTCTAGGAAATATTTGGAGGAAATAAAACATGGCACGTGTTAAAGGTGGCGTTGTATCACGCAAACGTCGTAAACGTATTCTTAAATTAGCAAAAGGTTACTATGGAGCTAAACACATCTTGTTCCGTACTGCAAAAGAACAAGTAATGAACTCTTACTACTATGCATACCGTGACCGTCGTCAGAAAAAACGTGACTTCCGCAAATTGTGGATCACTCGTATCAACGCGGCAGCTCGTATGAACGGACTTTCATACTCACAATTGATGCATGGTTTGAAATTGGCTGAGATCGAAGTTAACCGTAAAATGCTTGCTGACTTAGCTGTTAACGATGCAGCAGCTTTCGCTGCTCTTGCAGATGCAGCTAAAGCAAAACTTGGTAAATAATAATTGATAAGACTGGAACAGGATTGTCCCAGTCTTTTTAAAAATAAAGGAGAAAGCTATGGCTTCAAAAATGCTACACACTTGCTTGCGAGTAGAAAACCTTGAAAAATCAATCGCATTTTATCAAGATGCTTTTGGTTTTAAAGAATTGCGTCGCAGAGATTTTCCAGATCATGCCTTCACGATTGTATATCTAGGACTTGATGGTGATGACTACGAGTTGGAGTTGACCTATAACTATGACCACGGCCCTTATGTGGTAGGTGATGGCTTTGCTCATATCGCCCTCAGTACACCTGACCTTGAGGCACTTCATCAAGAACACAGCGCGAAAGGCTATGAGGTTACAGAGCCTAATGGACTTCCAGGAACCCCACCAAACTATTACTTTGTCAAAGATCCTGATGGCTACAAGGTTGAAGTCATTCGTGAAAAATAATCCAGTAAAGTCAAGTAGAATGTTCGTTTTCTGCTTGACTCTTTTTCAAAAACGTTTACAATAAAGGTAGGAAGTTTAGTGTAGTTTTGACAACCAATCCTCTGGTTGTCAGATACACTTTTTATTTAATTTTCAAAAATCTATATGCTAAAAGTTAGCATTATTATTTTTAAAACCGATATACCTATAGGTTATATTTATGTTTTATAACCAATAGATATATTTATCGAGATATTTTTGAAAAAGTGTTTATAGGCTTAAAAATGGAATTTTTAAAATGTTTAAAAGAACTAATAAAAAAGCAAACTTTATTTAAGTTGAAGTGGATGAAAAACTAGAAATTTCGCAACCTGTTTACGCTTCATGGGAGAGTAGACTCAAAAGGACTGATCGAAGAAGAAAAGGAAATTTTCAAAAAAGAGTTGATTGAGTTTATGGAAGAACGGAAGAAGGCGTTTGGGAATAAAATGTGAGTTCATAAAATAAATTAGAAAAGGTATAAAGTTGATAATGTCGCACTATTTGATTAGCAATGCAAAGATTATTGAAGAACTATCGAAACTATACGAGGGTAAACTTGATATTGATAAAATCAAAGAAAAAATATTCTCTAGAAATTTTGGTGAGCTAACTCTTGTTGAATTTTCAAAATTTAGAGTGTTTCTTGATGCATCTTTAATGATATATAATAGAAATAAATTAGAAAAAGAATATTTGAAGGCAACAAAGCAATTTAAATACCTTGATAATTTTAAAATGGATTTGAAGGAAATCAACTATGAATCGTACAGAAATTTCATAAATGAAAATTACAACTTTTATTTGGATGGATTTGCTCATCTAATTATTGACACTGAACCACAGCCTGGAAATATTTATGATGAAATTGTACGATTACGCAATGCTTTCGCACATATGCAGTATGGTAATTTTTCTATGTGTGAGCCAGGTGTAATGATTTTATATGGTATTTTTAATAAAGATAAAGGACATCTAAAATATATGGGAATTGCGTTAGAGCCTGTGATACATGAATTTATTAGTCGATATTACTCAAATCAATCTGTCTTGGGGCTACCATATAAACATTCATTCATAAGTAATTTTTCTTTCAAGGAACATGAATTTAAACCGCATCATGTTTTTACTGTAGTAACTTTCGAGAATGATTCAGTTCAATATATCCCTGGACAAATTCATCCGATGATTCAGTTTTTAGATTATCAATCGGATTTAGATAGTGAATTTGGTTTGCAAAGAATGGATGATTTCTTAAACTCTAGTGATTTTAGAGTTGAAGAGCAGATATTGGATGAAAAAAAAATTAGTGTTCTTCATAATATAATCGAAAAAGAGAATGGAGATAAGGAACATTTACCATATCTTTACAAAGCACTCTGTGATCCAGAGACGGAAATATCAAACTTCTTTGTGCATATACGACAATTGAACGATAGAATTATAAATTGTTTTACTCTATACTCGGAAGGAAAGCTAGAAGAAGGCAAAAACGATATTTTGAGAAGTTTGGATGAATTGCAAGAGGACTCAGAGTCGATAATATTTTTCCGCTACATGTTTACAATTTTAAAAATATTTAATTTTGCCTTAAGGTTAGAGGATGATGATTTGCCCGAACTTGATTATAGCGAATTAGATGTTTCAAAATTTGTCTATGATGATCAGGATATGATTGATTTTGCCAATGATTATTATTTAAAATTTGGTAATCAGAAAATGATAACTCACGATTTAAATAAAGAATTTGTTTGTACAAAAATTAGGAATGCTATTTCTCATGGAAACTTTAAATTTGACACCAATTACAATGAAGTGATAGTCAGCTTTGAAGATAGATGGAATGGAAGGGTGGTAAAAATTCAAACTTCTATGAGAGACTTAGAAAATTTTATTGGTGATTTTAATAGTTTGCAAATTGGTTAATAGATCACAAGTCAAGTAGAATGTTCGTTTTCTACTTGACTTTTTTACTTTGAAAGAGTATACTAATACAAATTTAACCTTTAAGGGGAGTCCAGAGAGACTCACAAGGTGTCAGATAAAAGTGATAGGGAATTCTCTGTGGAGACTTTTTAGGTGTGTCCATGAGTTCTGTCCTATCTCGACTGAGACCTTGCAATAGCAAGGTCTTTTCTTTATCTGGTCCCCTTAAAATTTAAGGAGGAAAATCATGAATCCCACATGTAAGAAGCGTATGGGTGCGATTCGTTTGGAAACCATGAAAGTGGTTGCACAGGAGGAAATTGCGCCAGCAATCTATGAATTAGTCCTAGAAGGAGAAATGGTTGAAGCCATGCGAGCAGGCCAATTTCTCCATCTGCGCGTGCCTGATGATGCCCATCTCTTGCGCCGTCCTATTTCAATTTCGTCTATTGACAAGGCAAACAAGCAGTGTCACCTCATTTATCGGATTGAGGGGGCTGGGACAGCTATTTTCTCAACCTTAAGGCAGGGAGATACTCTTGATGTGATGGGGCCTCAGGGGAATGGTTTTGACTTGTCTGATTTAGACAATCAGAGTCAAGTCCTCCTCGTTGGTGGTGGGATTGGTGTTCCACCCTTGCTAGAAGTAGCCAAGGAATTGCATGCGCGTGGGGTGACAGTAGTGACAGTCCTCGGTTTTGCGACTAAGGATGCTGTTATTCTCGAAAAGGAATTGGCCCAATATGGGCAGGTTTTTGTAACGACAGATGATGGTTCTTATGGCATCAAGGGAAATGTGTCAGTCGTTATCAATGACTTAGACAGTCAATTTGATGCTGTTTACTCATGTGGGGCTCCTGGAATGATGAAGTATATCAATCAAAGATTTTATGATCATCCAAGAGCCTATCTATCTCTGGAATCTCGTATGGCTTGTGGGATGGGAGCTTGCTATGCCTGTGTCCTAAAAGTCCCAGATAGTGAAACCGTCAGCCAACGTGTCTGTGAAGATGGCCCTGTTTTCCGCACAGGAACAGTTGTATTATAAGGAGAAAATCATGACTAGAAATCGTTTACAAGTTTCTCTCCCTGGTTTGGATTTAAAAAATCCCATCATTCCAGCATCAGGCTGTTTTGGTTTTGGCCAAGAGTATGCCAAGTACTATGATTTGGACCTTTTAGGCTCTATTATGATCAAGGCGACGACACTTGAACCGCGTTTTGGGAATCCAACTCCCAGAGTTGCAGAGACACCTGCCGGTATGCTCAATGCAATCGGCTTGCAAAACCCTGGTTTAGAAGCTGTTTTAGCTGAAAAGTTGCCTTGGCTGGAAAGAGAGTATCCTACGCTTCCCATCATCGCAAATGTTGCAGGCTTTTCAAAACAAGAGTACGCTGCCGTTTCTCGAGGAATTTCTAAGGCTGCAAATGTAAAAGCTATCGAGCTTAATATCTCTTGTCCGAATGTGGATCACGGTAATCATGGACTTTTGATTGGACAAGATCCTGATCTAGCTTATGAAGTGGTAAAAGCAGCTGTGGAAGCCTCTGATGTGCCAGTTTATGTTAAATTAACCCCTAGTGTAACGGATGTTGTCACCATCGCCAAAGCCGCAGAAGATGCAGGAGCAAGTGGCCTAACCATGATCAATACTCTAGTCGGTATGCGCTTTGACCTCAAAACAAGAAAACCAATCCTAGCCAATGGAACAGGTGGAATGTCTGGACCAGCAGTCTTTCCAGTAGCCCTCAAACTCATCCGCCAAGTCGCCCAAACAACCGACCTTCCCATCATTGGAATGGGGGGAGTGGATTCGGCTGAAGCAGCGATAGAAATGTATCTGGCTGGTGCCTCTGCCATCGGAGTTGGAACAGCCAACTTTACCAATCCATATGCCTGTCCTGATATTATTGAAAATTTACCAAAAGTCATGGATAAATACGGCATTAGCAGTTTGGAAGAATTACGCAAGGAAGTCAAAGCCAGTCTGAGATAAGCTAGGTCTTCCTTATCGTCAACAAGAAATAGAATCTTCATCAATTTGTAATATTTCCGTCGATTAACTATGTTACAATAGGGATTAGAAAACGTTATTGGAGCATTTAAATGAAACGATGGAAAGTGGCCCTAGTAAGTGCTGGCTTATTGGGGTGTTTTTTTACTGTAGTGGAGACAGCAAAAGCAGAAGAGGGGACGTGGCAAGGAAAGACCTACCTCAAATCAGACGGGAAACCAGCAACCAAGCAATGGCTTTTTGACCAAACGCATCAGAACTGGTTTTATCTTAAAGAAGATGGTCAACGTGCAGAAAACGGTTGGTTGACTGTTGCTGGTAAGGATTACTATTTTAACGAAGCTGGAAAATTAGCTTCGAAAACGTGGATTGGCCAGTACTATGTGACTGAAAGTGGTGCTAAAGCCAAGGAACAGTGGGTATTTAATCAGGAACAAGAATCCTGGTATTATCTCAAGTCTGATGGTCAGAAAGCTCAAAATGAGTGGATTCAACAAGGTCAGGAAAAATATTACCTTAAAGAAGACGGGAAAATGGCCAAAGATGAGTGGATTACTCAAGGTGAGAACCAGTACTACATCAATTCACAAGGTAAAATCTTAAAAAATACCTGGCATGGCTCTCACTACCTATCTGATAAAGGAAATAAGGTAAAACAGGCTTGGATCTATGATGCTAATTATAGCAGTTGGTTCTACCTGAAAGCGGATGGCAACTACGCAGAAAACGGTTGGCAAACAGTTAAAGGGAAAGATTATTACTTCAAACAGGGTGGTTATCTGGCTACAAATACCTGGCTTGGAAATCTTATGTAACTTCAAGTGGCCATAAGGCGAAAACAAGCTGGATTTTCGATAAGAACTACGAATCATGGTTCTATCTCAATGCCGAAGGCGACTATGTTGAAAAAGGCTGGCAAACAATTGATGGAAAAGATTACCATTTCAAATCAGGCGGCTATCTTTCTACCGAGCGCTGGATTGACCGCTTCTATGTTGCTAAAAGTGGAGCTAAATTGAAATCGGAATGGCTCTTTGACAAGACTTATAACTCTTGGTTTTACTTGAAAGCTGACGGAACCTATGCTGAAAAAGGTTGGCAAACCATCAAAGGCAAGGATTACCATTTCAAATCAGGCGGCTACCTCTCTACGGAAACTTGGATTGACCGCAGTTATGTGACGAGCAGTGGAGCAAAAGCTGGCAAAGGGTGGCTCTTTGACAAGAATTATAACTCTTGGTTCTATATTAACTCTGATGGAAATTATGCCAATAAAGAATGGCTCTGGGATAATGGTTACTACTATCTCAAATCTGGTGGTTATATGGCTGCGAGTGAGTGGGTATGGTACAAGAACAATTGGTTCTACCTCAAGTCAAATGGAAAGATGGCTGAGAAAGAATTAATCTACGATTCATCCGACCAATCATGGTATTACCTTAAATCCGGCGGTTATATGGCAAAAAATGAAACTGTGGATGGTCATACCTTGGATGCTTCTGGTAGATGGCATGTTGCGGATAAAACCAAGTATTACAAAGTTAAACCAATTACAGCCTATGTCTATAGTGCATCTGGAGAAATCTTGAGTTACATTAACCAAGGAAGCATTGTTTCACTGGATAGCTCGACGCGAAAAGGCGGCCGACTTGCAGTTTCGATTTCTGGCTTGTCTGGCTATATGAATCAAAGTGATTTGACAGCTGTGGACGAAGGAAGCGAGTTTATCCCACATTATACTAGTGATGGGAAATTCCTCTATCATGAACTCTCTCCTTATACGAGTATCAAAGTAGCTCCACACACATCTGCTATGGTTATTGGTAAGAAGTACTACTCGACTGATGGTGAGCATTTTGATGGCTTTACGGTTAAAAATCCTTTCCTCTATAAAAACTTGAGAGAGCCAAGTAATTATAGTGCAGCTGAGTTGAATAAAATTTACTCCATGATGAACTTGCAGGATAGTCCTCTAGCAGGTAAAGGAGCGACTTTCAAAGAAGCTGAGGAACGTTACGGTGTCAATGCCCTTTACTTGATGGCCCATAGTGCCCTTGAAAGTGCTTGGGGTCGCAGTCAAATTGCCAGAGATAAGAACAACTTCTTTGGTATTGCGGCTTATGATACGAGCCCTTATCTCTCAGCCAAGAGCTTTGATAATGTGGATAAAGGAATTCTAGGAGCTGCCAAGTGGATTCGTGAGAATTACATTGACTACGGCAGAGACCACCTTGGAAACAAGGCGACCGGAATGAATGTTCGCTATGCTTCTGATCCTTACTGGGGTGAGAAAATAGCCAGCATCATGATGACCATCAATAGTAGACTTGGTGGGAAAGACTAATCAAAAAAATCAACGGTAATTACTGCAAAGTGGTTATCGTTTTTTTAATAGACAATGAGTTGATTGAATAGCTTTACAAACTTGAAATTTATCAAATAACATATTAAAATATAAAAAAATTATTTATAATTCAAGGAGTTTAAAATGAAGAAATCAATGATGGTCGGGCTTATCATTTTTATTGCTTTAGGTTTGGCAACAGGATACTATTTCTTATCTTATGCGCCTCATCAAGCTGCTGTAACTAAGTTTGAAGATGTAGTAAAGGATTTAAATGAAAAGAATAAAGAAGTTGAAGATCAAATAGCTGAGGCTGAAAAGGTTATTGAGAATAATGAAGAACCTCTTGATTCTAAGACATTGGAAGAATTGAAATCAACTATAAAGGATAGCAAAGATTCACTTCGTAAAATACCAGATATTGAAAAACAAACTGAGCAAATTGAAAAGCAAATTGAAGAATTAAGTCAACCATTAGATTATAGTGAAACAAAAAAGAATTTATCTGACAAACAGACTCATTATCAAAATAGCATTCTTCAATTAAAACAAATTACAAATCCTTCAAGTTCTTTTATTGAAGAAAGGCTCAAAGAAATTGAATCAATTACTGGAGTACAATCTGTTACGGAGGATAATGACCCTAATAAAAAATTGAATAAACAAGGTGGGTATACAGCGTCTGTATATTTTGTTGACAATCAAGTGACTGAATCTGTAGAAGGCTCAGATATTGTTCAGAAAGGCAATGATGTTGGAGGAAATATAGAGGTTTATAAGACAAAAGAAGATGCAGAAAAACGCAATACTTATATCAGTGCTTTTGATGGAACTGCTTTAAATCCAGGATCACACTATGTTTATGGAACTGTATTAATTCGCACTTCTCACCATTTAACAGGAACGCAACAGAAGAACTGACCGAGAAAATCTACAATAAATTGATTGAACTAAAATAATAAAAAATTGGATAGCTATTAGTTTTATTGAAGTAAGATACAGTCAAAAAGCCGTTGGAAAACGGTTTTTTGTTATAATTAAACTAAGAATGTAGCATTAAAGGAGAACAGCATGACTTTTGAAGAAATCCTGCCTGGATTAAAGGCCAAGAAAAAATATGTACGAACTGGTTGGGGAGGGGCTGAAAACTATGTGCAACTCTTTGACACTATCGAACAAAACGGGGTTGCACTTGAAGTGACGCCTTATTTCCTAATCAACGTGTCTGGAGAAGGGGAAGGTTTTTCCATGTGGAGTCCGACACCTTGTGATGTTTTGGCGACGGATTGGGTAGAAGTGCATGACTAGACGCGTATTGATTACGGGAGTGAGTTCAGGGATCGGTCTGGCTCAAGCTCGTCTCTTTTTAGAGAATGGCTATCAAGTTTATGGTGTGGATCAAGGAGAAAATCCAGTTTTAGATGGTGATTTCCACTTTTTACAGAGAGATTTGACCTTGGACTTGAAACCTGTTTTTGACTGGTGCCCTCAGGTGGATGTTTTGTGCAATACTGCTGGAGTTTTGGATGATTATAAACCGCTTTTGGAACAATCAGCACAGGAAATTCAAGAGATTTTTGAAATCAACTATGTGACTCCAGTTGAAATGACACGACATTATTTGATACAAATGCTGGAAAATAAAAAAGGAATCATTATCAATATGTGTTCGATTGCTTCAAGTCTAGCTGGCGGAGGTGGACACGCCTATACTTCCTCTAAGCATGCCTTGGCTGGATTTACCAAGCAGTTGGCTCTAGACTATGCGGAAGCTGGAATTCAGGTCTTTGGGATTGCTCCAGGTGCTGTCAAGACAGCTATGACAGCTGCCGACTTTGAACCCGGTGGCTTAGCTGACTGGGTGGCTAGTGAAACGCCTATCAAGCGCTGGATTGAGCCAGAGGAAATAGCAGATCTTACACTTTTTCTAGCAAACGGAAAAGCAAGCGCCATGCAGGGGCAAATCTTGACGATTGATGGTGGCTGGTCTTTGAAGTAGCATAGTTGGTATTTAGTGAATATGTGGAGGTAAGTTATGAAAAGAAATGAGTTCGGATTTGTGTTACCAAATCTCTATTATCAGTTTTTATCAGAATGGGACGAAGTGGATCCTTATAAGATTGGTGACTCAGGTATCTGTTTATATGCTAATGAGGATCTATTAGAGCGTAATGAGACCTATCAGATAGAAGTAGATGAACCAGACTTCTTTTTGATTGGTCAAGAGGGAGATTTGGCTTATTTTATCAAGAAAAAAATGCAGATGATTCCATTTATGAAAATGACTTAGGTGCTTTAGGTTCCTTAGAAATGCAGAAAAGTAGCTGCAAACGTCTATGACTTTATTGACAAGATTTTTAGAGGAAGAATTGTAAAAACTGGGAAGGGAGTAATCATGTTTAGAGTGCTGGAAGCAGATTCACCGATTTCAAAAAGAAGACCTTTTTACAATTTGAGGAGATTCTTGGGAAGAAATTGCCAAAAACTATGTTGGGACCTTTTATCTCCAGCACAACGGAGTCCAGCCCCAAGTAAAGGGGTGTTCACGATGATTGTCATCTCTTTCCTTTCAATTCCTTTAATTCACTTGACGAAATTAAAGAAAGTCTCTTACATGGTTTGACGATGAGGCTGTGCCTGCTGGATTTAAGGGCGCAGATCTTCTCCATTTTGCCTATGATCCTGGATCGGGTAACTATGCTCTTTCTCTAAGGGAAGAGGATTATGGCAAGGTGTATTTCTATGTTCTAGAAGAAACAGCTGAGGTGTATGGTCAATGGCCATCTTTGGAGGATTTTTTTGAATTCCTTTGTTGAAGCGTGAGACTAAAAAGGAGAAATGATGCGTAAATATTTAGAACGTTCACTTGAGCAGATTATCGAGCAGGTGCGTGTGGACAAGTTATCATCAGATGATTTTTGTCTCTATGCCAAGGAGGATGGAGAACTAACACTTAATAGCCTATATTGGGTATCAAATTATCCAGATGTCGTGGAAGACCGTGATGTCTACCCGACAGAAGTGGCGGAACAAAACCTCCAGCTAGTCTACTATGGAGAGCAGTTGATTGATGTTCTCACCGTAGCGCTCGAAGAAAAGCCAGATGCAAGTCTCCAAAACTTGGTTGATGCTTTGAATTATTATAATCAGCACGATAATTTTATGCCCTTTAATGATTAGCTAGGCTGATTAGCGAAATGGTATCTGATGACTGATAGCATTAGGAGAGAAAATGATGAGAGAATATCAATTTGATGTCCATAACGAGATGTTTGTATCGATTCCAGAGGAAAGAGAAAATATCTGCCTTACTTTAAGTGATTCTTTAGAGGTTATCAATGAGGAGTTGACTCCGTCTTACAGAGCAAAACTAGATAATCTCCTGGATCAATCATCAGTATGGTATCCAAAAGCTTTGGCAAAAATTCAGAAGGAATTTACAGAATTAGCAAGTGCAAGACTCCTTTCCATTTTTATCTTGTCTGAGCAAAGGGATATAGATTTAATTTTCGGCTTGAAATTTGGACTGAAAGAGGACTCGGAGCATGGTAGAGGCTTTAAATTCTCCCTCAATAGTCTTGAAATATTAGAATATGGTTTAGGAGAAATCGCATACTACTAGGTGTAGTCGGTTATAAGAGAAGTATGAGAAGATGGAGCAGGAGATGGTTGAGAAAGATGGGATTATCATAAAGGATGGACAGATCATCCTAAACAGTGGTGAGAAGCTATCGATTGAAAATCTAATAGAGGAAGCAAGAAGGATTCGTTTTATTCGGAATCAGCACTTTAAGGAAACAAGCATCAGAATACTAGAGAGTTCACGATTCGTGTTTGAAAACTGTATCTTTGACAATGTCTTCTTTGAAAACTGTGATTTGAGGGAAATCAGCTTCAAAGATCATACAGTTATTCGAAACTGTACTTTCAAACGATGCAATTTAAATGGAACTTTATTTTATGACAGTCACATTATATCGTCTACCTTTCTTTCTTGTCAGATGGAGCGTCCTCTTTTGGAGAATGTCAGTGAGATGAGGGATTGTCTCTTTAAAAAGTGTAGGATGCACGATATTTTCTTTCCCCTACCAGAATTTCAGTCTAATAAAATCATTGGAAAACTGTCTGAATGTACTTTTGGGTCGAAGACAAAGAAAGTAGAAAAGATCTATCAGAGGCTCATCTCAGTTTTGTCGGGTTTACAAGGTGTGACTTGACGGAGACCATTTGTCCTGAGGATCCGGATATTCTCTATATAAACAATTTGAGTGAACGGTCAAAGAAGGCTCAGAAAAAAATTGCGACAATCCAAGATGCTAGAAAAAGGCGAGCTCTTTCTATCTATACAGAGAGTTGGAATAATGAAAAGTATGTGGATTATCTATTGAGTCGGAAGGATTACAAATGGGCCTGGGATGATTATTTTGAGGATGTAGCCAAGTGTTTGGAACTGGACTGGGGTCTTGACTAGCTCTTATGTGAACAACCTCAGAGCTAGTTATCAGAAGAAAGGATTGAGAAATGACTGGGAATATCGATGAATTAGTGAAAGAGAACGGTTTTTGTGTGGTGCCTTCAGAGGAGAAAATCTTTAGTTTTGATGAGATTCTTTTCAACCTCTTTGCTTATTTAGAAGATTATTCCAAAATGGGATTTTCTTTTATCAAAACTGAACAGGAGCTGGTGGAACTTAGGAAAGGTTCTGAAAAGTACAGTCTTTTTGGGCAATGTTTTTTAGGTGCTTTTGTGATTGGAGAAAAAGAGCAGATCTTTTTGCTTTGCAATCAAGAAGGAAGAGAAGTTTTTCAAGAAGATAGAGTTTTTGTCAATTCTTCCTTGCAAGCTTTTAATTCTTCTTATTCGCTCTTTCTATCAAGCATCTTTCTTTTGAAAGCGAAGTTTTATGAGATTGAGCAAGATGCAGTCGAAGAGATTGCGGCAAACTTGAATGATCAAGTACTTGCCTTGGAAGAACCCCTTGAACAAGAATTGCCCTTCTGGGAGCACATGGCCTATCTGATAGAAGACGATGGAATTGTTCTAAGAGATGATCTATGTCATATCTTAAATAAAGAGCAGTAGGAAAGGATTTAAATTAATTATGCAGAAAAAATTGCCCCAGATAAAGATTCTTGAGTGGAATGAAAAGCCAAGAACAAAACTTCGATTTATTAAAATTGGTGATATTTTTTGCTATCAATTTTCGGAGGAAATGTTTGTATTTGGTCAAATCCTTGGAAAAGTGAATGTTGGTCATGTCATCCAATTTTTCAATATCTTTCAAGCAAGTCCTACTATAACAGTTGAAGAGCTAAGTCGTGCTCAATTTATAGGTAAGCCCATCATTGTAGATTCCTTCACCTTGTTTGATCGAAGTCCAGTATGGTCTTGGCAGATAATTGGTCACCAAGCGGATTTTGATCCAAGCCCTTTTAATGATTTAGCCTTTAAGTGGGGAGACCCAAATGGTCTTCACTTTGGGAAGGTCTGGCTAGACGGTAGGCGGGAACCTAAGATTTTTTCTAGGGAAGAAGTTGAGGACCTAGACTGGGAAGCCTGTGTCGGAAGTATAGTTTATAACAGAATATTGGAAGAAGAACTGGACAAGCAAATGAAATAAAGGAGTTTTAGATGGACTATGTAGATGAGTTAACTTCAGGACGTACGCCCTTGGTAAAAAAAGTTGCGAAAAAAATTTTAAAGGGTAAACTAAAAGGATATGGACCATTCTTGCATCAGGCCTTGGAAGGGGAGATGGAAAAGCCTAAATCATGGGAATCACAAATGTACTTGCTCTACGCCATGGCCGCAACGGATTGCACAGAAGAAATCCCCTATCTCAAGTCATTACTGCTGAGAGATATTCCAACTCCTGTAACCTATCGCTCTTTAGCAGTAGCGATTGCTTATCTAGAAAATTTAGAAACAGAGAACTTGTCTTTTGTTTATGAGTCCTTGGAATCGAATAACTTATTGCAAGCTGCAGGTACTTGTGCAGCACTCTATCTAAGAAAGATTGTGCTGAAAGATGACGATTTTGAGAAAATCATGACCTTTATCACCAAGGATGTTTATTTGGAAAATATAAGAGGAACAATCGCTCCGTTTATGTTCATTTTGGCTGCATCTTATCTATATCCAGAACAGAATCGCCAGAAAATTGTAGACTTTTCCCGTCAATTTAATGAAGTACATATAAATACAATCATTGAGGATGTATCCAAAGGAAAGGACGGCAGGAGGATTAGGCTATTCTAAGACCTACTTAAAGAGAGAAGTTACCATCTCCTTAAAGAGGGAAACAATGAATCTTAAAAAGAAGACTTATATTCATTTTTAAAAAGGAGTTCATCTTGTGAAATGGTTTGAAAAAGCAGTGGGGAAGGAAAAGATTATTCATTTGTTTGATGGTGATTTGGACTTGAATAATGTATTTCTTGATACTGTATTATGTTACGATTACAAATTAGATCTTGTCCTTTATGTATTTGATTTCCCAACTAATTTCCCTGAAAAGTGGCAGAAAAGTGCATTCAATGCCATAAAAATTAATTTAGAGTTTTTTAATTTAGATGAAATCCATTTTTATTCTAAGGGGGGATTCATAAGGTTAAAGGTCAAGTAGAACTCATTTTTTTAGAAAATAAGGTTCAATTTGACTTTATAAATAATAATGGTGTCCTTCTAACAGGGATTTCTGATATAGTTCGAATTGCAGAGATAAATCCCTTAAAAATTGATTCCTAGAGTTGTATGAACGAAAAGAGGTCAAAGATGACTAGTATAGATAAATATTTAGAAATAATAAAAAAAGGAATTTCAGATAGAGAGGTTTTAATGGCAATGGAACCTCTGGCTAACATTGAAGACCTTGCTCCATTATTGGACGAAAAATTAACTTATAAAGAATTCATCGATATAAATCGGCTGTTAAGGCAAAAGTATATTGTTGAAAATCCAGAGGATATGTTGAAAGATGTAGATTTTAATCAGCTTTCTTTGCCAAGCAATACAAGGACGCTTTACTTGATGGGAAGTAAAAGTGATGTGATAGACTTTTCAAAATACGAACATGTAGAAAAGATTCTAGTAGTGGGAGCTAGAAGAGTAAGAAAGATTATCTTGCCTCAGAATGATTGTGTGAAAGCTCTAGGGATATCTTCTATGACAAATTTGGAAAGTATAGAGAATATTTCTATTCAGAAAGGTATGTGTTATCTACACTTTGATTTTGGTGTAAAGTTGCCGAACTTTAATTTTATTAGGGATTTAAATCAGCTGCTCTATCTTTCGTTTACGGCAAATAAAAACTTACCGGAATTGGATTTCATCCAGCCATTTAGTGAACTTCGTTTTTTAGATTTTGTCGATACCAATATTTTTAAATACGCATCTACAGTTAGCTACCTGAAGTATCTAAAACATCTTCGATTTTTAACAACAGGAAGAACGAATCAGAAGCAAAGGGAACTTCTTAGAAGCGAATTACCACATGTTTGCATGCGAGAGGGATAAAGCAAGAATGCTAGTTATCTATTTCCCTTTGAGTTTGAAGAATATTGAAATTTCATAACTTCGAGGTCGCGCATTTTAAGAGTAGTTGACAGCCTAACCCCAAGACTTAGCTGAGTGAGGATGGTCTATTTAAGGTTTATCACCCTTACCTGGGAAGAGTACTTACGCAGAATAACGGAAAAATAAGAAAGAATGGTCTGATAATTCAAAATGGTTAAACTTGTCTTTGTAATGTGATTATAAATCTAAATAGATCAGAAAGAAAAGCTTCTAAAAGGAGAAATAAGAGATGAAGAAAACTTACTTTGTTTATCGTGATAGTGAAGCCTTGGAAAGGCAAAGTGATGGAGTTGAGTTCTGTAAAATACCTGAGTTCTATGATAATCAGATCTATTTTTATTGTGATGAATATATGCTTTTTTGGACATCTATAGAAGATGTAGGTGATTTGAATAAAGCTAGAGATTTTAAACTAAAACACAACATAGTACCAGCAACACTAGAAGAGATTAGTAATGAAGGATTGATTAACTACGTTAATTTAGTGAAACAATACAATATTGAGAACGGGAAAGTTGTAGGGATAACCTATATCCATATAGATTCCTAGTAAACTGTAATAAAAACTCTCAAAACTTATGAAAGAGTAGGTAATATAATGAAGCATGCGAAAGAAATATTCTCAAAGTATGGTTACTCTCGACTCAATCGTACAAATAACTATTACAAGGTACAGAAAGATTTTTACACGGTCATCTATTTTCAACGAAAATCAGATGGGACTGCCTATTTCGTGAATATTGGCATTCATCCCCTCTTCCTGGACTCGGGACTGTTAGAAGAAGTGGATTGTGCTTTAAGGACTCGATTAGGTTTTATCGATAATAGAAATGGCATGGATCAAGCTGAATTGGAAAGGCTGTGCGAGAGGCTATCGATTTTACTGCTCAGTTTTCATCGTATCCTACCGTATTTTCGAGCATAGATCCCGAGAAGGATCTTGAGAAGGATTGGTTGTTAAATCAATTCTCTATTACCAAAGTGAACTTATGCAGATTGTATGTTGAGTATTATGATTCAATCGATTCTAAGAAGCTTGCTTTAGATTTTGCAAACTATGGCTTATCCATTACACCTAAGGTTGCCTCTGTACCTAAAAACTTCTTTAAAACCTATATTCGTTCGGGAGAAATAATCAAAACTACTTATTAGGGTGGAATGAAAGGTCTGATTGACTGATCAACATTCTGATAAAAGGAAGAAATAGGAGAAAAGAAATGAATGTTAAAGAACTCATCGAAGAGGTTGAAAACAATGTTTCCTTAGCATTCTATGTCAGTCTTGAACCAAAAAGGAAATAAGAAATGAAAAATTATTTAATGGATGAAAGTATATTCAAGTATCCTGAATCTTTTAAAAAAATGATAGAACTCAATTTAGTTGATTTTGATATTTGGTATCTTTTAGATTCGGAATGGGCATTTCTCTGGTCAAGAAAAGATTAATATTTGAGATGAAATTTAACGAGGTCAATATGAATAAAACACTTTCAAATCAAAAAAGGAAATTAACAACCATTAAAAATCAAGTACTAAAGGCGAGAGATTTTGATCTTGAAAAAGCACAGCTTTTTACTACTAAAGCAATTTTAGAAGCATTAAAAGCAGGCAAAAAAAGCCTTGAGATAAATTGGGAGGAAAACGGGAAAACAGAAACCTACTCCTATAAACATGTACGGATGATTCATGCTATTCAACCATATACTTTGGTTTCTGAGTTTATTGAAAATAAGACATCTGAAACCTATCAATCTTTGCTAAATGGCTGTTTTTGTTCTGTAATGGCAGATATGGCTTCTGCTAAATATTTAGCTAAAGGTGGCTCAAACTTTGATACAGATATTTGTTTGAATATCTTATTTGCCCTTGCCTATTTAGATGATACTTATGTAGAGTTTTTAATTGATAAATTAGTCTATTTTAAAGAAGCCCAAGTTGAAAAAGGGAAGAAACCTATTTTTCTTTTTCATCAAAGAGTTTATTGCCTTTAGTCGTTTTTTTCTTTATGGAAATGGACAGGGAGACCGGTTAGCTAGCTTGCTCGAAAATGCCTGTGATGCCTAAATATAAACCCTTGGACTCGAATCCTTATCATAATGTGAATGATGCCTATAAACAGGTTATGGAAACTATTTTTTCAGATGATGTTGATGTTTTTAGACATACAATTATATCCATGTGTGATTATCATTTAGCGAACACCAAAGATAGTCATTTAGTAGATTTCAATACCTTACTTTGGCAATATTTCCCAATTGAAATCTTAGTTTTACTAAAAGAACGTCAGAAAAGAGGCCTCCCAATCGACGGGCTTAGCCATCCCTTGCTTGATGACTTTTTACCCTATTTCATGGATAACTTTCAGCTATCCGAGCAAAACAAGATGATTCTAGGAACGATCTTAGACTAGTTGTGTAGAATAGATGGAGACCGTCAATAACCCATGCAATCGCAAGGAATTATAGGAATCACCTATATCCATTTAGATTCCTAGTAAAGTGCAATGAGGAACTCTCCACATCCTGTTAGAAGAGAGGTAAAGAAATGAAAGAGGCCAAAGAACTCTTCGTAAAAAATGGCTTTTCGCGACTAAAGCGAACCCATAACTATTATAAAGTCGATCATGATTTTTACACAGTCATCTATTTTCAACGAAAATCAGATGGTAGTGCCTATTTTGTGAATGTTGGCCTTCATCCCCTCTTTCTGGAGTCGGGACTGTTAGAAGAAGTGGATTGTGCTTTACGGACTCGATTAGGTTCTATCAATCATAAAAATGGGCCGGATCAAGCTGAATTGGAAAAAGCTGTCCAAGAGGCCATCGATTTTACTGCTCAGTATTCATCCTATCCTACCGTATTTTCGAGCATAGATCCCGAGAAGGATCTTGATAAGGATTGGTTGTTAGAAACAATTCTCTATCACCAAAGTGAACTTATGCAGATTGTATGTTGAGTATTATGATGCGATCGATTCTAAAAAGCTGGCTTTAGATTTTGCAAACTATGGCTTATCCATTACACCTAAGGTTGCCTCTGTACCTAAAAACTTCTTTAAAACCTATATTCGTTCGGGAGAAATAATCAAAACTACTTATTAGGGTGGAATGAAAGTACGGATTTACTGCTCAACATCCGGACGAAAGGGTATTCCAGTATCCTGAATCGTTTAAAAAATTGATCGAACTCAATTTAGTTGATTTTGATTGTTGGTATCTATTGGATTCAGAATGGGCCCTATCTTTGTATGAGGGATTGCAGGAAAGGTACCCGACAAGAAAGTTGATTCCATTTGCCAAAAGAGGGGATTGTGATGATACAGCTTGTTTTGAAATAGGAAAGGGCAATAAGGTCCAACTCATTCATGGTTTTGCTGCCGAAGGATGGGAGCAACGAAAAGAATTTAACGATTTTTGGGAATGGATAGAATATGCTGTAAAATGCATGATAGAGTATAACAAAGAGGATGGAATTGAGTAATCGCAAGCTCTTTTTTAGGGACGAAGTATCAGAATTACAAGGTAAGGAGCAACCCATGACACCGCAAGAAATGTGGAATGCATACAAGAAAATCAACCCCTCGATTGGAGATGAGATAGATGCCTGGGCTTTTGGAGTGGAAGCCGATCTCTTGGCAGATTTGGTTTTAAAAGGTGAAAAGACGGCAACTGCATCAGCCTATGATCTTTATGCAGTTGATAACGAACCCCTTCCACAAGAAGGGACCTTCGATGTTATTTTAGACAGTCAAAATCAGGCTGTCTGCATTGTCGAAATTACTAAGGTTTCCGTTCAGCCTTTCAATCAAGTTTCTGCTGAACATGCCTTTAAGGAAGGGGAAGGTGACAAATCCCTAGCCTATTGGCGTCAGGTTCATGAGGACTGTTTCGCCGAGTGGCTGAGAGAGGCAGGACTAACTTTTACGCCTGACAGCAAGGTTGTTTTAGAAGAATTTCGTAAAGTCTACCCACTGTAGACTGCTAGGAGAAAGAAAGTTTTGGAAATCACCGTCCAATCCTTTTTTCTTAAGCAAAACATGATATAATAAGTTTGTTTGAATAAGAGAAAAACTCTTAAACTTAGAATAGGAGAAAACTATGCAAGCAGTTGAACATTTTATTACGCAATTTGTTCCTGAACATTATGATTTATTCTTAGACTTGAGTCGTGAGACCAAGACCTTTTCTGGGAAGGTGACCATCACTGGTCAAGCCAAGAGTGAACGTATTTCCCTTCACCAAAAGGACTTGGAAATAGCTTCTGTAAAAGTTGCGGGTCAAGCTCGCCCATTTACAGTTGATCATGAAAATGAAGCCCTTCATGTCGAATTGGCTGAGGCTGGTCAAGTTGAATTAGTCATCGCTTTTTCAGGAAAAATCACAGATAACATGACAGGGATTTACCCTTCTTACTACACAGTGGATGGTGCCAAGAAGGAAGTCTTGTCTACGCAGTTCGAGAGCCACTTTGCGCGTGAAGCCTTCCCATGTGTGGATGAGCCAGAAGCCAAAGCAACCTTTGATCTCGCTCTTCGCTTTGACCAGGCAGAAGGTGAAGTTGCCTTGTCAAACATGCCTGAGATTGATGTGGAAAACCGCAAGGAAACAGGCATCTGGAAGTTCGAGACAACACCTCGCATGTCTTCTTACTTGTTGGCTTTTGTAGCTGGTGACTTGCAAGGGGTTACTGCTAAAACTAAAAATGGTACCCTCGTAGGTGTCTACTCGACCAAAGCACATCCACTATCAAACCTTGATTTCTCATTGGACATCGCCGTTCGTTCGATTGAGTTTTACGAAGATTACTACGGAGTTAAATATCCAATCCCTCAATCTCTTCATATCGCCCTCCCTGACTTCTCAGCGGGTGCAATGGAAAACTGGGGTCTGGTAACCTACCGTGAAGTATACTTGGTTGTGGATGAGAACTCAACCTTTGCTAGCCGTCAACAAGTTGCCCTAGTTGTAGCGCATGAGTTGGCTCACCAATGGTTTGGAAACCTCGTGACTATGAAATGGTGGGATGACCTTTGGCTCAATGAAAGCTTCGCTAACATGATGGAATACGTCTGTGTGGATGCCATCGAGCCAAGTTGGAATATTTTTGAAGATTTCCAAACAGGTGGTGTTCCAGCGGCACTTAAACGCGATGCGACGGATGGTGTTCAGTCTGTCCATGTTGAAGTTAAACACCCAGATGAAATCAATACCCTCTTTGACGGCGCTATCGTCTATGCCAAAGGAAGCCGTCTCATGCACATGCTTCGACGTTGGCTAGGAGATGCTGATTTCGCTAAAGGCTTGCATGCTTACTTTGAAAAGCACCAATATGGAAATACCATTGGTCGTGACCTTTGGAATGCTCTCGGACAAGCTTCAGGACGTGATGTTGCTGCCTTCATGGATTCTTGGTTGGAACAACCTGGTTATCCAGTTCTCACTGTCAAAGTTGAAAATGACGTCTTGAAGATTTCGCAAAAACAATTCTTTATCGGTGAGCACGAAGACAAGAACCGTCTCTGGGTTGTACCACTGAACAGCAACTGGAAAGGCTTGCCAGATACACTTGAAACTGAAAGTATCGAAATCCCTGGCTACGCCGCTCTTCTTGCTGAAAATGAAGGAGCTCTTCGTCTCAACACTGAAAATACTGCCCACTATATTACCGACTATCAAGGAAACTTATTAGAAGCTGTTCTTGCTGAGCTAGAGACACTTGATAACACAAGCAAACTGCAAATTGTTCAAGAACGTCGTTTGTTGGCTGAGGCAGGTCATATTTCTTATGCTGATTTGCTCCCAGTCCTTGATAAACTTGCTAAGGAAGAGTCTTACCTTGTTGTTTCAGCTGTTTCTCAAGTGATTGCTGCTCTTGAGCGCTTTATTGATGAAGGAACAGCAACTGAGAAAGCCTTTAACAGTCTGGTTGCTAAATTGGCTCGTCATAACTATGACCGTCTTGGTTTTGAAGCCAAAGATGGAGAATCAGATGAGGATGAATTGGTTCGTCAGTTGGCCGTTTCTATGATGATTCGTTCCAATGATGCAGAAGCTAGTCAACTTGCTAGCCAAATCTTTGCAGCTCACAAGGATAATCTTGCAGGCCTTCCAGCAGCCATCCGTGCTCAAGTTCTCATCAATGAGATGAAACACCATGAGACCAAGGATTTGGTCGCAACTTATCTGGACCTCTACACTCATGCGACAGATGCTGTCTTCAAACGTCAGCTGTCAGCGGCTCTTGCATACAGTACAGATGCCGACAATATCCAAACCCTGATTGGCTCATGGAAAGATAAATTTGTAGTGAAACCACAAGACCTTTCTTCATGGTACCTCCAATTCCTCGGACACAAAGCTACCCAAGAAACTGTTTGGGTTTGGGCGCGTGAAAACTGGGATTGGATCAAGGCAGCCCTTGGTGGAGATATGAGCTTTGATAGCTTTGTCATCTTCCCATCGCATATCTTTAAAACAGAGCAACGCTTGGCAGAATACAAGGCCTTCTTTGAGCCACAACTTTCTGACCTTGCTCTTAGCCGTAATATCAAGATGGGAATCAAGGATATCGCAGCGCGTGTTGACTTGATTAAGCGTGAGAAAGCAGCAGTTGAAGCTGTTGTAGCCCAATATGCTAAAGCTTAATTCATTCGAAATGTAAATAAAAAACTCAACTTTCTCTCTAAAAACAAGAGAGAGTTGAGTTTTTTTTAAGGCAATTTTGGTATAATAATCATAACAAGGAGGAGTTTCTGATGATAAAAATCTTATTAGTAGAAGATGACCTAGGTCTGTCAAACTCAGTATTTGACTTTTTAGATGATTTTGCAGATGTCATGCAGGTCTTTGATGGAGAAGAAGGTCTCTACGAAGCAGAAAGTGGCGTCTATGACTTGATTTTGCTTGACCTGATGTTGCCGGAAAAAAATGGTTTCCAAGTCTTGAAAGAGTTGCGAGAAAAAGGAATCACGACACCAGTCCTTATCATGACCGCCAAGGAAAGTTTGGATGACAAGGGACATGGTTTTGAGTTGGGAGCGGATGACTATCTCACCAAACCTTTCTACCTAGAAGAACTCAAAATGCGGATTCAAGCCCTTCTCAAGCGTTCAGGTAAGTTTAATGAAAACACCTTGACCTATGGGGATGTTATCGTCAATCTTTCAACGAATGAAGTAAAAGTGGAAGATACTCCTGTGGAACTGCTCGGAAAAGAGTTTGAGTTATTGGTTTACTTCCTTCAAAATCAAAATGTCATTCTTCCCAAGACACAGATTTTTGACCGTCTATGGGGATTTGATAGCGATACGACGATTTCCGTTGTAGAAGTCTATGTCTCAAAAGTTCGTAAGAAATTGAAGGGAACAGCATTTGCTGAAAATCTTCAAACCTTGCGTAGTGTCGGGTATATTTTAAAAGATGTTCAATAAATTAAAAAAAACATGGTACGCAGATGATTTCAGCTATTTCATTCGAAATTTCGGAGTGTTCACCTTGATTTTCTCTGCTATGACCTTGATTATCCTTCAGGTCATGCACTCGAGTCTCTATACTTCTGTAGATGAAAAACTACAAGCCCTTAGTAGTAGTCCTCAAGCGGTCATTCAGTTAGCCCTGAATCGGGCAACTGAGGAAGTCAAGGATATTCAAACAGCAACAGCGGATGCCAGCAAGGCTGAAATCAAGCCCAATGTTAGCTCCAATACAGAAGTTTTGCTTTTTGACAAGGATTTTAACCAACTCTTACTGGGCAATCGCTTTTTAGGCTTGGACAAGATCAAACTGGACAAGAAAGAGTTGAATCATATTCGGCAAATCCAAGTTTTCAACAGCTATGGTCAGGAAGAAACCTATCGAATGGTCTTGATGGAAACCAACTCTTCCACCGTATCAAGTAATGTCAAATATGCGGCGGTTCTAATCAATACCAGCCAGCTTGAGCAAATCAGCCAAAATCACGAGCATTTAATTGTTGTAGTCATGGCTAGTTTCTGGCTCCTGTCTTTAATTGCCAGTGTTTACCTGGCACGTGTCAGTGTCAAACCCTTGCTGGAAAGCATGCAAAAGCAGAAGTCCTTTGTTGAAAATGCTAGTCACGAACTGAGAACGCCTTTAGCCGTTTTACAAAATCGCTTAGAGAATCTCTTTCGAAAACCAGAGGCAACCATCATGGAATCCAGCGAAAGTATTGCTTCCAGTCTTGAAGAAGTTCGCAACATGCGTTTCCTTACGACCAATCTTCTCAACCTTGCACGTCGAGATGATGGAATCAAACCAGAAATAGCAGAAGTTTCTCCACAATTCTTTAAAACAACCTTTGCCAACTATGAGTTGATTGCCTATGAAAATGATCGTGTTTTCAACTATGAAAATCGAATTTATCGTCCATTCATGACCGATCAGTTGCTCCTAAAACAACTCATGACCATTTTATTTGACAATGCCATCAAGTATACCGAAGAAGATGGGAAAATTGAGTTTGTAGTCTATGCTACAGATCGCCACCTCTATCTTACAGTAACGGATAACGGAATTGGAATTTCAGCTGCTGACAAGAAGAAAATCTTTGACCGATTTTACCGTGTAGACAAGGCAAGAACTCGTCAGAAAGGTGGCTTTGGTTTGGGACTTTCTTTGGCTAAGCAGATTGTTGATGCCTTACGAGGAACGATTAGCGTAAAAGATAACAAACCTAGAGGAACAATTTTTGAAGTTAAGATTGCTATTCAATCTCCTTCAAAACGAAAGAATAAATAAAAAAGACAGTTATAAAACTGTCTTTTTAGATAACTAGAAAAGAGGTTGGTACCACTACCAACCTTTATTTTGAAAATTTTCGTTTCATTATCTTTCGTTGAAGTTGTAAAAGTGCGAAGCTTGTTGCCATAGCAGCGATAAATGATAAAGCTGTATTAAATTTTAAGGCTAAAAAGATAAAACTAAAGAGTGCCATAAAAATACAGAAACAAGCGATATTTACAAAAAATAAAATCTCTTTTAGGTTAGGGCCAACTGGGGCTTCAGGTGTGTAATCTTGGTAAAGCGGAGTTTGTTTTGATTCGGGAGCTTGTTCAAACTCATAAGCTTCTAGTTTTCTTGCGGACATGATTCTCTCCTTAACAGTACATAACTATTTTATCATTTTTTATGCAGAGAATTATTACAGAATTGTTACAAAACTACTAAAGTCTCTTATCAACTTCTAAGTCGCTCTCTTGACACCTACAAGGGAAAATGGTAGCATGGATGTTACACTTAAAACAGATGACCTAACCTTCTCTATTATAGATATACTGAGAAAGGAAAGGATAACTTATATAAATTGATAGCAAGCTGAGGCTTTTTCCTAAGATGATTTGTTGAGTTGCTACCTGGATACTTTTGTAGAGTATTGGTAGGAGTTGTTTTGAATGGATGGAAGGACAGAGATTCTGTCTATTGGTCTGGGTGGCTTTTAAACTACCTCTGGGGAAAAGTTAAAGGAGATAAGCATGTATCTTGCTATCAAAGAAATAGTACGAAACAAACTTCGATATAGTTTGATTCTAACTACCATTTTTCTTATCGCTTTTATGGTCTTTTTTATGACCAGTCTAGCTCTTGGTCTTGTGCGAAACAACCGAGCCGCTATTGATAATTGGCAAGCAACGGGTGTCGTTTTATCCGACTACGCAAATGATAATTTGACAGCATCTTTTATTCCTGAAAAGGACTACAAGAATAAGAGTTCTGAAGAGGCTGCTCCATTGGGCTATATGTTTGCTGTAACCAATCTAGTCGATGGTAGTGAAAAGGTCAATGTTTCCATCTTTGCTCTAGACTGGGACGCTTTTATCTCTCCTAGTTTGACGGAGGGTCGTTATCCTGAAGGAGATGATGAGGTTGTCGTGGATCAGTCTTTTGAGAACTATGGGATGAAGCTAGGTGATGCCATTCAGCTTAATGGAAGCGAGTCAGGTTACAAGATCGTAGGCTTGACTCAAGGAAATAAATTTTTCACTGAGCCTGTTGTCTTTACGAGTCTGGCAACTTATTGGACCTTACAAGGAACCTTGAAAGCCAATCGTTCTATCTCTGCCTTGGTATTGAAAAATGACATAGAAGTGGCTGGGTATGGTCTGAAACAGATTTCCATTCCAAAAATGATATCGAAAATTCCTGGCTACACACCTCAGGTGAATGTATTTTCAGGAATGATTCTTGCTATGATTGTTATCACAGGCTTGATTGTGGGGATTTTTGTTTATATCATTACCATCCAAAAACTAGGTCTTTATGGAATAATGCGAGCTCAAGGGATACAGATCAAAACCATTGTATGGTCTCTGTTCTGTCAAATCTTCCTCCTAGCTGGTATGGGGATTGCTTTAGCCCTGCTGGCAATCGGAGGAGTGATTTCAGTCTTACCAGCTACCTTTTTTTTCTATCCAAGTTGGATAGCCTACTCGGTCCTAAGTTTGGTAATTTCCTTGATGGCCCTTCTAGGTGGTGTCATTTCACTTCCACGCTTGCTAAAGGTGGACCCGATTACTGCGATTGCAGAGTGATAAGGAGAATAGTATGACAGCATTGATTGAAATGACTCAAGTGACAAAAACCTACGGGGAAGGAAAGATGAAAGTTGTAGCCCTGCATGAGACGAATTTTCAGCTAAATGTGGGAGAGTTCGTAGCTATCGTTGGGCCTTCTGGCTCTGGTAAGACAACGTTTCTAACAACTCTTGGACAACTTCAGGAAGCATCGAGTGGAAAGATTCTAGTCAAGGGGAAGGAAACAAGCAGTTTAACGGAGAAGGAAAAAACAGATCTCCGTTTTAGAGAGTTTGGTTTCATTCTTCAGGCTTCAAACCTAATTCCTTTTCTAACGGTCAAAGAACAGCTGGATTTGATTGACAGACTGGATAAGGGAGAAAATAGTAAAGTGACCGAAAAGAGCTCTTTGAGTTGTTGGATTTGGAAAAAGTAAAAGATCATTATCCAAAGGCCCTATCGGGTGGCGAACGTCAACGTGCGGCAATAGCTAGAGCGCTCTATAACAATCCAAGCATCGTACTTGCAGATGAGCCAACGGCCAGTCTGGATACCCAGCGTGCCTACCAAGTAACGGAGATGTTGGCTGCCATTGCCCACGAACAAGGTAGAGGAGTTGTTATGATTACTCATGATACACGTCTTCTTGATAAGGTTGACCGTATTTATGTTATGAATGATGGACACCTAGTAGAAAAAATACATGCATAAAAAAGAAAGTGGACGGTTCTGGTTACTGTTCACTTTTTGATTGCAAACTTCAAAAATGACTTTGACTTTTTATAAAACTCTTAGTATTCATAGCTGATTTTTGAGAATTGTGGTATAATTTTCCTTATGGAAAAGATTATTATTACAGCAACTGCTGAAAGTATTGAACAAGTTGAACAGTTACTTGAAGCTGGCGTAGACCGTATCTATGTCGGTGAGAAAGATTTTGGACTCCGTTTGCCAACCACCTTTAGTTATGAAGAGTTACGCACCATCGCTAAGTTGGTTCATGAAGCAGGCAAGGAATTGATTGTCGCGGTTAATGCCCTCATGCACCAAGATATGATGGACCGTATCAAGCCCTTCCTAGACTTCTTGGAAGAAATCAAGACAGACTATATTACTGTTGGGGACGCTGGTGTCTTTTACGTGGTAAACCGTGATGGCTATTCCTTTAAGACCATCTACGATGCTTCAACTATGGTGACTAGCAGTCGTCAGATTAACTTCTGGGGTCAAAAGGCGGGTGCTTCTGAGGCGGTTTTGGCGCGTGAAATTCCATCTGCTGAGCTCTTCAAGATGCCAGAGATTTTGGAAATTCCTGCTGAAGTCTTGGTTTACGGTGCTAGTGTCATTCATCATTCTAAACGTCCGCTTTTACAAAACTATTATAACTTTACACATATCGATGATGAAAAGACACGTAAGCGTGACCTCTTCTTGGCTGAACCAAGTGATCCAGAGAGCCATTACTCCATCTTTGAAGATAATCATGGTACCCATATCTTTGCTAACAATGACCTTGATTTGATGACCAAATTGACAGAATTGGTAGAGCATGGTTTCACTCACTGGAAGCTAGAGGGGCTCTATACACCTGGTCAGAATTTTGTAGAAATTGCCAAACTCTTTATTCAAGCGCGTCGCTTGATCCAAGAGGGCAACTTTAGCCATGACCAAGCCTTCTTGTTAGATGAGGAAGTGCGCAAGTTACACCCTAAAAACCGTTTCCTTGATACAGGATTCTATGATTACGATCCTGATATGGTTAAATAGGACATAAAAACCCGAAATAAAAATGTTCGGGTTTTTCCAGTGTATCCATGAAATAAAAACGGATACATGTTATAATAAAAATAGCTCTTTAATGGAGGTGTTTGAGTGGAAAATCTGAAGAAAATGGCAGGTATCAAGGCTGCTGAGTTTGTCAAGGATGGCATGGTAGTTGGACTCGGTACTGGTTCTACTGCCTACTATTTCGTAGAAGAAATCGGTCGTCGGATTAAGGAAGAAGGTTTGCAGATTACTGCTGTAACGACTTCCAGTGTTACTAGTAAACAGGCAGAAGGTCTGAATATCCCGCTCAAGTCGATTGATCAAGTAGACTTTGTCGATGTGACGGTTGACGGGGCGGATGAAGTAGATAGCCAGTTCAACGGGATCAAAGGTGGTGGTGGTGCCCTTCTGATGGAGAAGGTTGTCGCAACGCCCTCAAAAGAATACATTTGGGTGGTTGACGAAAGCAAACTGGTAGAGAAACTAGGTGCTTTTAAATTGCCTGTAGAAGTGGTTCAGTATGGCGCAGAACAGGTCTTTCGTCGGTTTGAGCGAGCTGGCTACAAACCAAGTTTCCGTAAAAAAGACGGCCAACGTTTTGTGACCGATATGCAGAACTTTATCATTGACCTAGCCTTGGATGTCATTGAAGATCCAATTGCTTTCGGGCAAGAATTGGACCATGTCGTTGGTGTCGTAGAGCATGGTTTGTTCAACCAAATGGTGGATAAGGTCATCGTTGCTGGACGAGACGGGGTTCAGATTTTAACTTCAACAAAAGCAAACTAATCAACATAATAAGGAGATACACTATGTCAAAATTTAATCGTATTCACTTGGTGGTACTGGATTCTGTAGGAATCGGTGCTGCACCAGATGCCAATAACTTTGTCAATGCAGGAGTTCCAGATGGAGCTTCTGACACACTGGGACACATTTCAAAAACAGTTGGTTTGAATGTGCCAAACATGGCTAAAATCGGTCTAGGAAATATTCCTCGCGAAACACCGCTGAAGACTGTACCAGCAGAAAGCAATCCAACAGGATATGCAACAAAATTAGAAGAAGTGTCGCGTGGTAAGGATACTATGACAGGTCACTGGGAAATCATGGGACTCAACATTACCGATCCTTTCGATACTTTCTGGAACGGATTCCCAGAAGAAATCCTGACAAAAATCGAAGAATTTTCAGGACGCAAGGTCATTCGTGAAGCCAACAAACCTTACTCAGGTACGGCTGTTATCGATGATTTCGGACCACGTCAAATGGAAACTGGAGAGTTGATTATCTATACTTCAGCTGACCCTGTTTTGCAGATTGCTGCCCACGAAGACATCATTCCTTTGGATGAACTTTATCGTATTTGTGAATACGCTCGTTCGATTACCCTTGAGCGTCCTGCCCTTCTAGGCCGTATCATTGCCCGTCCGTATGTTGGTGAACCAGGTAACTTCACTCGTACAGCAAATCGTCGCGACTTGGCAGTATCTCCATTTGCACCTACTGTTTTGGATAAATTGAACGAAGCTGGCATCGATACTTACGCTGTTGGTAAGATCAACGATATCTTTAACGGTGCGGGTATCAACCACGACATGGGCCACAACAAGTCAAACAGCCACGGAATTGATACATTATTGAAGACCATGGGACTTGCTGAGTTTGAAAAAGGATTCTCCTTCACAAACTTAGTTGACTTTGATGCCCTTTACGGCCATCGTCGTAATGCTCATGGTTACCGTGATTGCTTGCATGAGTTTGATGAACGCTTGCCTGAAATTATCGCAGCTATGAGAGAGAACGACCTTCTCTTGATTACTGCTGACCATGGAAATGATCCAACATATGCAGGAACAGACCACACTCGTGAATATATCCCACTTTTAGCATACAGCCCTAGCTTTAAAGGAAATGGTCTCATTCCTGTCGGACATTTTGCAGATATCTCAGCGACAGTTGCGGATAACTTTGGTGTGGAAACTGCCATGATTGGGGAAAGTTTCTTAGATAAATTGGTGTAAGATGAAACGCTATGCTTTACTGGTAAGGGGCATTAATGTCGGTGGGAAAAATAAGGTTGTCATGGCGCAACTTCGTCAAGAACTGACAGAGTTGGGACTGGAAAAGGTTGAGACCTACATCAACAGTGGCAATATTTTCTTTACTTCTACAGCTCCCAAAGCCCAATTGGTTGAAAAGTTAAAGGCTTTCTTTGCAGTCCATTATCCATTTATTCAGAGCTTTTCTTTGCTTAGTCAGGAAGATTATGAAGAAGAGCTGAAGAATCTGCCTGAATGGTGGACCAAAGACCTGGCTCGAAAAGATGTGCTCTTCTACACGGAGAGCTTGGATGTGGATCAAGTGATCGAGAAAGTGAACAGTTTGGAACTGGAAGATGAAGTCGTTCATTTCGGAAAACTTGGTATTTTCTGGGGGAAATTCTCTGAAGAATCCTACTATGCAACTGCCTATCACAAAAACTTACTCAAGATGCCTTTCTACCGCCAAATCACCATTCGCAATGCTAAAACTTTTGACAAAATCGGTCAAATGCTAAAAAAATAATAAAGGAGACACAATGACATTTTTAGATAAGATCAAGGAAACAGCTGCTTTCCTGAAAGAAAAGGGTATCCTAGCGCCTGAATTCGGTTTAATCCTTGGATCAGGACTTGGAGAATTGGCAGAAGAAATCGAAAATCCAGTTGTAGTAGACTATGCAGATATTCCAAACTGGGGCCGCTCTACAGTAGTTGGTCATGCTGGTAAATTGGTATATGGTGACCTTGCAGGTCGCAAGGTCTTGGCTCTTCAAGGTCGTTTCCATTTCTACGAAGGAAATCCTCTGGAAGTTGTGACCTTCCCAGTACGTGTGATGAAGGTTCTTGGATGTGAGGGTGTCATTGTAACCAATGCAGCTGGTGGTATCGGATTTGGCCCAGGGACTTTGATGGCTATCTCAGACCATATCAACATGACAGGCCAAAATCCATTGATGGGTGAAAACTTGGATGATTTTGGTCCTCGTTTCCCAGATATGTCAAAAGCTTACACACCTGAATACCGTGTTACTGCCCATGAAGTGGCTAAAAAACTTGGTATCAAGCTTGATGAAGGTGTCTATATTGGTGTAACAGGTCCGACTTATGAAACCCCAGCAGAAATTCGTGCCTATAAGACTTTGGGAGCAGATGCAGTTGGTATGTCTACAGTTCCTGAAGTTATTGTTGCAGCTCACTCGGGCTTGAAAGTTCTCGGTATTTCATGTATCACTAACCATGCTGCAGGATTCCAAGAAGAACTCAACCACGAAGAAGTTGTAGAAGTGACTGAACGTGTCAAAGGCGACTTCAAAGGCTTGCTTAAAGCGATTATTGCAGAATTGTAATCAATACTTATCATAGAAAAGTTGAGTGAAGTGTTCAGATTTGAACACGAGCGGAAAGCTTTTCTAGAAATTCAGAAAGGAAGGGGAGTTCGGGTTTGAATTGAATTCGGACTGTTCTCTTCTATATCATAAATTAAGAAAGAAAGGAATTGAACTCACCCTAAAAGCAGTGAGAAAAAGACAGTTGGTCTAGCGAGCATCGCTCACTGCACCCAACTCCTATTTTCCCTTTGCTTTTTGACGGGTTTGGTATCTTTCTAAATATCAAATATAAATTAAAGAAAGGATGGGTAAACCGTATTTGCTGAACTGAATACGGGCGGAGAACTGTGTAAAAAAGATAAACTGTCTAACATCTGCGATGCTTCGTCAGTTTCCTATTTTTACTTTGTTCTCTGTCGCCCTTTATATCTTAACTATGTCTATCCATATTGCTGCTCAGCAGGGTGAAATTGCTGATAAAATTCTTCTTCCGGGGGATCCTCTTCGTGCTAAGTTTATTGCGGAGAATTTCCTTGAAGATGCTGTTTGTTTTAACGAAGTGCGTAACATGTTTGGCTTCACTGGTACTTACAAGGGTCACCGTGTATCTGTCATGGGAACTGGGATGGGGATGCCATCCATTTCTATCTATGCGCGTGAGTTGATTGTGGATTACGGTGTGAAGAAATTGATCCGTGTGGGAACTGCGGGTTCATTAAATGAAGATGTTCACGTTCGTGAATTGGTCTTGGCGCAAGCAGCTGCGACTAACTCAAACATCATCCGGAATGACTGGCCACAGTATGATTTTCCACAAATCGCTAGCTTTGATTTACTAGATAAGGCCTACCATATCGCCAAAGAACTCGGAATGACTACCCACGTTGGGAATGTTTTGTCATCAGATGTCTTTTACTCAAACTACTTTGAAAAGAACATCGAGCTTGGTAAATGGGGAGTCAAGGCTGTGGAAATGGAAGCAGCAGCTCTTTACTATCTTGCCGCCCAACACCACGTCGATGCACTTGCTATCATGACCATTTCTGATAGCTTGGTCAATCCAGATGAAGACACCACTGCAGAAGAACGCCAAAACACCTTCACCGATATGATGAAGGTCGGCTTGGAAACCTTGATTGCAGAGTAATCAGAGAATAGCTTTTCAATTACATTAGTTACAAGAACTGTTGTAAGTGATCTATTTTCAATATCTAAGCAATGATAAAGAAAGAGTTGAAAATCCAACTATTGATTTTCAACTTTTTTAGAACCCAGCTTAAGGAGAAATGTGATGGATAAAATTGAACAATTACAAGACTTGATAGATCAAAGCCAACGGATTGTTTTCTTTGGAGGGGCAGGAGTGTCAACCGAGTCTAATATCCCAGATTTTCGTAGTTCAGATGGTGTTTATAGTCATCAGTTAGGCCGTCATTTTACGGCAGAAGAACTTGTTTCTCGGACCATGTTTGAGCGCTACCCAGAAGATTTTTTTGACTTCTATAAGAAATACCTGATTTATCCAGAAGCCAAGCCTAATGCTGCTCATTACTACCTAGCTGCTTTGGAAAAAATTGGCAAGCTAAAGGCTGTTGTGACACAAAATATCGATAGTCTTCATGAAATGGCAGGCTCCCAAAAGGTCTTTAAATTGCATGGGAGTGCGGACCGCAACTACTGCCTAGGTTGTCATCGTTTCTATGATTTAACTGCCTTTCTAGCCCTCGAGGGACCTGTTCCCCACTGCTTAGACTGTGGCAAGGTGATCAAGCCTGACGTGACCTTGTATGAAGAATCACTTGACATGGATGTTTTTAGTCAAGCTGCACAAGCTATTCGGCAAGCAGACTTGCTGATTATTGGTGGGACTTCCTTGGTTGTTTATCCTGCAGCTAGCCTAGTAAACTATTTTTCTGGAACAAATCTGGTCCTTATCAATAAAACCAGTATTCCACAAGATAGCCAAGCTACATTGGTCATTGAAGGCAAGATTGGGGAAGTCTTTTCGAAATTGAGTCAATAAAAGGATTTTAGAAGATAGCAACAAAACCTTGTTACTTGAAAGTGAAAACTATCTCATTTATTGACCAAAATCTCGCTCTTTGAGAGTTATTAAAAACTGGCTGAGAAAATCAAAACACCTTCACAAATATGATGAAGGTTGGTTTGGAAACCTTGATTGCAGAGTAAATTTGTAATAGAAAATCCTGATTTCAAGTGAAATCAGGATTTTTTCATGGATGCGATTTTTTCGGGGTCTGGTGTGACACGGAGGGTCTTTTGTCCAGTATAAGTAACAAAACCGGGTTTTCCTCCTGTTGGTTTGTTGAGTTTCTTGACTTCAATCATATCCACTTGCACGAGATTTGATAAGCGCCCTTTGGAGAAGTAGGCAGCTAGCTCCGCAGCGTCCGTCTTAACTTCGTCAGAAGGATTGAGATTTCCTGAGATGACGACATGGCTTCCAGGAATGTCCTTGGCATGGAACCAAAGTTCCTCCTTGCGGGCCATTTTAAAGGTGAGCTCCTCGTTTTGTAGGTTGTTGCGTCCGACATAGATGATGGTCTTGCCATCGCTCGCCAGATATTGTTCTGGTTTTTTGCGCTTGTGGATTTTCTCTCGCTGTCTTCTACGGATAAAGCCTGTTTGGATCAATTCTTCACGGATTTCAGCGATTTCTTCCAGTCCAGCTTGATTGAGCACAGTCTCGACACTTTCTAGATAAAGAATGGTGGCCTTGGTTTCTTCAATCAGTTCAGTCAGGTATTTGACAGCTTCTTTGAGTTTCTGGTAGCGTTTAAAATAGCGTTGGGCATTCTGACTGGGAGTCAGGGCCTTATCAAGAGCAATGGTGATAGGTTGATTGGTGTAGTAGTTGTCCAAGGTAACCTGATCTTGGTCATTAGGTACTTGGTGAAGGAAGGTTGTCAACAATTCCCCTTTTTGGCGAAACTCCTCAGCGTTGTCTGTCGCCAGTAATTCTTTCTTGTTTTTTGAGTTTGTGGCGATTTTTTTGAAGTTCATTTTCAACGCGGCGAATGAGTTCGCTGGCCTGTTGTTTGACGCGATCGCGCTCGGCTTTGTCCTTATAGTAGGTATCCAAGAGCTCTGAAAGGCTGGTAAAAGGCTCTCCTACACTATTTTCGAAGGGAATTGGACTGAAGGAGGTCTCCGTTAGGTAAGGCTTGGTTTCTTGTGCGAAAAACTGACGGAAGGTAGAAAGTTTTTCACTAACCAGTATGCTTTCCAATTCATTTGCTGTATCGCGTCCCAGACCTTGAAAGAGGCTTTGAAGATTTTTAGTTGTTAATTCCTGTGTTTGCAGGATTTCAAAGAGTTTCTCATCCTTGGCTGTAAAAGGATTGAGAGATTCGGTACTTGGGGGAGCGATATAGGTCGATCCGGGGAGCAAGGTGCGGTAGCTATTTTGTGAAAAACCAACGTGTTTGATGACTTCGAGGATTTTATGGCTACTTTTATCCACGAGGAGAATATTGCTGTGTTTGCCCATGATTTCGATAATGAGAGTCGCCTGGATATGATCCCCAATCTCGTTTTTATTGGAAACCGTGATCTCCACGATGCGGTCATTTTCGATTTGCTCGATGGACTCAATTACGGCACCTTGTAAATACTTTCTCAAAACCATGATAAAGGTAGAAGGTTGGGCTGGATTTTCAAAGGTCGTTTGGGTCAGCTGAATGCGTCCAAAAACGGGATGAGCAGAAAGGAGCAGGCGATGACTTTGGCGATTGCTGCGGATTTGCAAGACCAATTCTTGTTCAAAAGGTTGATTGATTTTCTGGATGCGACCATTGACTAACTCTCTTCGCAATTCCTCAACCATGTGGTGTAAAAAAAATCCGTCAAATGACATCGTTCTCTCCTTGTGATTGTATTCCATAGTATTATATCAAAAAGGTAGAATAAAATCATGGAAATATGGTATAATAAAGCCAAGTAAAGAGAATCGAGAAGTACATGTATATTGAAATGGTAGATGAAACTGGTCAAGTTTCACAAGAAATCTTGCAACAAACCCAAGAGATTTGGAATTTGCTGCCCAAAAAATAGGAAAAGAAGACAAGGAGATGGCAGTTACTTTTGTGACCAACGAGCGTAGCCACGAACTCAACCTCGAGTACCGTGATACAGATCGTCCGACAGATGTCATCAGCCTTGAATATAAACCGGAATTGGACATCTCCTTTGATGAGGAAGATCTGCTGGAAAACCCTGAATTAGCAGAAATGATGTCTGAGTTTGATGCCTATATTGGGGAACTTTTCATCTCTATCGATAAAGCGCATGAGCAGGCTGAGGAATATGGCCACAGCTTTGAGCGTGAGATGGGCTTCTTGGCAGTACACGGCTTTTTACATATCAACGGCTACGATCACTACACTCCGGAAGAAGAAGCGGAGATGTTCGGTTTACAAGAAGAAATTTTGACAGCCTATGGACTCACAAGACAATAAACGAAAATGGAAAAATCGTGACCTGATTTCTAGTTTAGAATTTGCCCTGACAGGCATTCTGACTGCTATCAAGGAAGAACGCAATATGCGAAAACATGCAGTAACGGCTCTAGTAGTTATCCTTGCAGGTTTTGTTTTTCAGGTATCACGGATCGAATGGCTCTTTCTCCTAATGAGCATTTTCTTGGTAGTAGCATTTGAAATTATTAACTCTGCTATTGAAAATGTGGTGGATCTAGCCAGTCACTATCACTTTTCTATGTTGGCAAAGAAAGCCAAGGACATGGCAGCAGGTGCCGTACTTGTGGTTTCTCTTCTTGCCGCGGTGATTGGTGCACTTATCTTTCTCCCACGCATTTGGGATATACTATTTTAAACACTAAGAGGAAATTATGACATTTAAATCAGGCTTTGTAGCTATTTTGGGACGTCCCAATGTTGGGAAGTCAACATTTTTAAATCACGTCATGGGGCAAAAGATTGCCATTATGAGTGACAAAGCGCAAACAACGCGCAATAAAATCATGGGGATTTACACCACGGATAAGGAACAAATCGTCTTTATCGACACGCCGGGGATTCACAAGCCTAAGACGGCTCTTGGAGATTTCATGGTGGAATCTGCCTACAGTACTCTGCGTGAAGTGGATACTGTTCTATTCATGGTGCCAGCTGATGAGCCACGTGGTAAGGGCGACGATATGATTATCGAGCGTCTGAAAGCTGCCAAGGTTCCTGTGATTCTGGTGGTGAATAAGATTGACAAGGTCCATCCAGATCAACTCTTGGCTCAGATTGATGATTTCCGAAATCAGATGGACTTTAAGGAAATTGTTCCTATCTCAGCCCTTCAGGGTAATAATGTTTCTCATCTAATCGATATTCTGAGTGAAAATCTAGAGGAAGGTTTCCAGTATTTCCCATCTGATCAAATCACAGACCATCCAGAGCGTTTCTTGGTTTCTGAAATGATCCGTGAGAAAGTCCTACACCTAACTAGAGAAGAGATTCCCCACTCAGTTGCAGTTGTGGTGGACTCTATGAAGCGTGATGAAGAGACCGACAAGGTTCATATCCGTGCAACCATCATGGTCGAGCGTGATAGTCAAAAAGGTATTATCATCGGTAAAGGTGGCGCCATGCTCAAGAAAATTGGGACCATGGCCCGTCGTGATATCGAACTCATGCTAGGGGACAAGGTTTTCCTAGAAACTTGGGTCAAGGTCAAGAAAAACTGGCGTGATAAAAAGCTAGATTTGGCTGACTTTGGTTATAATGAGAAAGAATACTAAGTAGAGGTGGGCGCATGCCTGCTTCTTGTTTTTACAGAAGGAGGGACTATGCCTGAATTACCTGAGGTTGAAACGGTTCGTCGTGGCTTAGAAAAATTGATTTTGGGAAAGAAGATTTCTAATATAGAGATTGCTTATCCTAAGATGATCAAGACAGATTTGGATGAGTTTCAAAAGGAAGTGCCTGGTCAAGTTGTTGTGTCAATGGGACGTCGTGGAAAATATTTGCTTTTTTACCTAACAGACAAGGTCTTGATTTCCCATTTGCGGATGGAGGGCAAGTATTTTTACTATCCAGACCAGGTTCCTGAACGCAAGCACGCCCATGTTTTCTTTCATTTTGAGGATGGTGGCACTCTTGTATATGAGGACGTACGCAAGTTTGGTACTATGGAACTGCTGGCACCCGACCTATTGGATGCCTACTTTATTTCTAAGAAACTAGGTCCTGAGCCAAGAGAACAGGACTTTGATTTGCAGGTCTTTCAAGCTACCTTAGCCAAGTCTAAAAAGCCTGTAAAATCCCACCTCCTAGACCAGACCTTGGTCGCTGGTCTTGGAAATATCTATGTGGATGAGGTTCTCTGGCGAGCTCAGGTTCATCCAGCTAGATCTTCCCAGACTTTGACAGCAGAGGAAACGAAAGCAATTCATGACCAGACCATTGCTGTTTTGGGTCAGGCTGTTGAAAAAGGGGGTTCAACTATTCGAACCTATACCAATGCCTTTGGGGAAGATGGAACCATGCAGGATTTTCATCAGGTCTATGATAAGACTGGTCAAGCATGTTCACGCTGTGGCACCATCATTGAGAAATTCCATCTCGGTGGACGAGGAACTCATTTTTGTCCTCAGTGTCAAAGGAGGGACTGATGGGGAAAATCATTGGAATCACAGGAGGAATTGCCTCTGGTAAATCAACTGTGACAAATTTTTTGAGACAGAAAGGTTTTCAAGTGGTGGATGCCGACGCAGTCGTCCATGATCTACAAAAACCTGGGGGCCACCTTTATCAGGTCTTAGTCCAGCACTTTGGACAGAAAATCATCTTAGAAAATGGAGAACTCAATCGCCCTCTTCTGGCTAGTCTCATCTTTTCAAATCCTGAAGAACGAGAATGGTCTAAGCAAACCCAAGGGGAGATTATTCGTGAGGAACTGGCAGCATTGCGTGACCAGTTAGCTCAGACAGAAGCGATTTTTTTCATGGATATTCCCCTGCTTTTTGAACAGGACTACAGTGCCTGGTTTGATGAAACGTGGCTGATCTATGTGGACTATGATATCCAATTAGAACGTTTCATGAAACGGGATCATCTTTCTAAGGAAGTTGCCAAGTCCCGTCTTTCCGCCCAGTGGTCTTTAGCAGAAAAGAGAAAATTGGCGAGTCGTATACTAGATAACAATGGCAGTCGTGATCAGCTTGTAAGTCAAGTAGTCAAGTTACTTGAAGGAGGCGATAGCTGTGCAAGAGATTAGTTGGAAAGAGAATCTTCGTGTCGCCTGGTTTGGTAGTTTTCTAACTGGGGCCAGTATATCCTTAGTCGTCCCTTTTATGCCTATCTTTGTAGAGCAGTTGGGAATTGAAAGCGACCAAGTTGCTTTTTATGCTGGATTAGCCATTTCTGTTTCTGCTGTTTCCGCAGCTTTAGTTTCTCCCATCTGGGGCATTCTTGCTGACAAGTACGGTCGAAAACCCATGATGATTCGAGCAGGCCTTGCCATGACCCTTACTATGGGAGGTTTGGCCTTTGTTCCGAATATCTATTGGTTAATCTTTCTTAGATTACTAAATGGTGTATTTACAGGTTTCGTACCAAATGCGACGGCTTTAATAGCCAGTCAAGTTCCTAAGGATAAGTCTGGCTATGCTTTGGGGACTTTATCAACGGGAGTAGTAGCTGGAACTCTAACGGGCCCCTTTGTTGGGGGCCTGGTTGCTGAAATTTTTGGTATTCGAAATGTTTTTCTGTTGATTGGTGGCTTCTTGTTTTTAGCTGCACTCTTAACCATTTTCTTTATCAAGGAGGATTTTCAGCCAATAGCTAAGGAGAAAGCAATACCAACAAAAGAATTGCTCGGTTCAATCAAGCACTCTCATCTTTTGATTAGTTTATTTTTGACTACCTTTGTCATACAATTTTCAGCTCAATCGATTGGACCCATTCTGGCTCTCTATGTGCGGGACTTAGGGCAGAACGAAAATCTCCTCTTCGTCTCAGGCTTGATTGTATCTAGTATGGGATTTTCTAGTATGATGAGCGCTGGAGTGATGGGAAAGCTTGGTGATAAGCTAGGGAATCATCGACTTCTGATTCTGGCTCAGATGTATTCAGTCATCATCTATATTCTGTGTGCCAGTGCGACTAGTCCCCTTGAACTCGGTTTGTATCGTTTTCTCTTTGGTTTAGGAACGGGCGCTCTGATACCAGGTATCAATGCCTTGCTTAGTAAAATGACTCCCAAAGCTGGCATTTCAAGGATTTTTGCCTTTAACCAAGTCTTTTTCTACCTTGGAGGTGTTGTTGGCCCTATGACTGGTTCAGCAGTCGCGGGGCAATATGGCTACCACTCTGTTTTTTATGCGACGGCTGCCTGTGTGGCTTTCAGCTGTTTATGTAACTTAGTTCAATTTAGATCATTATTAAAAGTAAAGGAAATCTCGTGCGAGTAAAAATTAATCTCAAATGCTCCTCTTGTGGTAGCATGAATTATCTAACTAGTAAGAACTCAAAAACCCATCCAGACAAGATTGAAGTTCTAAAATATTGTCCAAAGGAAAGAAAAGTGACTTTACATCTTGAATCTAAGTAGAATTTATGGTAAAATAATAGGGATTTTAAGGAGTTTGATATGTATAACCTATTATTAACCATTTTATTAGTATTATCTGTTGTGATTGTGATTGCGATTTTCATGCAACCGACCAAGAACCAATCCAGCAATGTATTTGATGCCAGCTCAGGTGATTTGTTTGAACGTAGTAAAGCGCGTGGTTTTGAAGCTGTGATGCAACGTTTGACAGGTATTTTAGTCTTTTTCTGGCTAGCCATTGCCTTAGCATTGACGGTATTATCAAGTAGATAAGAAATGGGCGAGACTAGGTCTTTGCCTATTTTTATTTTTAATGACACTTATAAAATTATCACTCAAAAAAAAATATAAAAATCTAGAAAGAAAACATGAAAGATAAAATTAAAGAATATTTGCAAGAGAAGGGGCGAGTGACGGTAAATGACCTAGCTCAGGCTCTCGGAAAGGATGGATCCAAGGATTTCCGTGAGTTGATTAAAACCCTGTCTCTCATGGAAAGAAAGCACCAGATTCGTTTTGAAGATGATGGTAGTTTATGTCTGGACCAAAAGAAGAAACATGAAATTACCCTCAAAGGGATTTTTCATGCCCATAAAAATGGTTTTGGTTTTGTTAGTCTAGAAGGCGAAGAGGACGACCTTTTTGTAGGAAAAAACGATGTCAACTATGCCATTGATGGCGATACCGTTGAGGTGGTCATCAAAAAAGTTGCTGATCGTAACAAGGGAACAGCTGCCGAAGCTAAGATTATCGATATCCTAGAACACAGTTTGACAACCGTTGTCGGGCAAATCGTTCTGGATCAGGAAAAACCCAAGTATGCGGGCTACATCCGTTCAAAAAATCAGAAAATCAGCCAACCAATCTATGTTAAGAAACCAGCCCTCAAACTTGAAGGGACAGAGGTTCTCAAGGTCTTTATCGACAAATACCCAAGTAGAAAACACGATTTCTTTGTCGCTAGTGTACTGGATGTAGTTGGACACTCGACAGATGCTGGGATTGATGTCTTGGAAGTTTTAGAGTCTATGGATATTGTCTCTGAATTTCCAGAGGCTGTTCTCAAGGAGGCAGAAAGTGTACCAGATACTCCGTCTCAAAAGGATATGGAAGGGCGTCTTGATTTAAGAGATGAGCTTACCTTTACCATTGACGGAGCGGATGCCAAGGACTTGGACGATGCAGTTCACATCAAGCCTTTGAAAAATGGCAATATGGAACTCGGAGTTCACATCGCGGATGTTTCCTACTATGTGACTGAGGGCTCTGCCCTTGACAAGGAAGCCCTTAACCGCGCAACTTCTGTCTATGTAACAGACCGAGTGGTTCCAATGCTTCCAAAGCGTTTGTCAAATGGCATCTGCTCTCTCAATCCACAAGTTGACCGCCTGACCCAGTCTGCCATTATGGAAATTGATAAACATGGTTGTGTAGTCAACTACACCATTACCCAAACGGTTATCAAGACTAGTTTTCGTATGACCTATAGCGCTGTCAATGACATCCTAGCTGGCGATGAGGAAAAGAGACAGGAGTTTAAGAAAATTGTTCCTAGTATCGAATTAATGGCCAAGCTTCATGAAAGGCTAGAAAGCATGCGTGAGAAACGTGGTGCCCTTAATTTTGATACCAGCGAAGCAAAGATTTTGGTGGATAAAAAAGGCAAGCCTGTGGATATTGTCCTCCGTCAACGTGGCGTTGCTGAACGGATGATCGAGTCCTTTATGCTGATTGCAAACGAAACAGTTGCAGAGCACTTTAGCAAGCTGGACCTCCCTTTCATTTATCGGATTCACGAGGAGCCCAAGGCTGAAAAGGTGCAAAAGTTTATTGATTACGCTTCGAGCTTTGGATTGCGAATTTATGGAACTGCTAGCGAAATTAGTCAGGAGGCCCTTCAAGATATCATGCGTGCGGTTGAGGGAGAACCCTATGCGGATGTATTATCCATGATGCTTCTCCGTTCCATGCAACAGGCTCGCTATTCAGAGCACAATCATGGTCACTATGGTCTTGCTGCTAACTATTACACTCATTTCACCAGTCCGATTCGCCGTTATCCAGACCTCCTTGTCCACCGTATGATTCGGGACTATGGTCGTTCCAAGGAAATAGCAGAGCATTTTGAACAAGTGATTCCAGAGATTGCAACCCAGTCTTCCAACCGTGAACGTCGTGCCATCGAGGCAGAGCGTGAAGTAGAAGCCATGAAAAAGGCTGAATACATGGAAGAATACGTGGGTGAAGAGTACGACGCAGTTGTATCCAGCATCGTCAAGTTCGGTCTCTTTGTTGAATTGCCAAATACAGTTGAAGGCTTGATTCACATCACTAACCTACCTGAATTTATCATTTCAATGAGCGTGATTTGACACTCCGTGGAGAGAAATCGGGTACAACTTTCCGTGTGGGACAGCAGATTCGCATTCGAGTTGAAAGAGCCGATAAGATGACAGGAGAGATTGATTTCTCTTTCGTACCTAGTGAGTTTGATGTCATTGAAAAAGGCTTGAAACAAGCTGGTCGCAGAGACAGGGGTCGTGGTTCAAGTCGTCGTTCAGACAAGAAGGAAGACAAGAGAAAATCAGGACGCTCAAATGATAAGCAAAAGCATTCACAAAAAGATAGAAAGAAAAAAGGCAAGAAACCTTTTTACAAGGAAGTAGCTAAGAAAGGAGCCAAGCATGGCAAAGGGCGAGGGAAAGGTCGTCGCACAAAATAAAAAGGCGCACCACGACTATACAATCGTAGATACGCTAGAGGCAGGAATGGTCCTGACAGGAACGGAGATCAAGAGCGTTCGAGCTGCTCGAATCAATCTCAAGGACGGCTTTGCCCAAGTAAAAAATGGAGAAGTCTGGCTGAGCAATGTTCATATCGCTCCTTACGAAGAGGGCAATATCTGGAATCAGGAACCAGAACGCCGTCGCAAACTCCTGCTCCATAAGAAGCAAATTCAAAAATTGGAACAAGAGACCAAAGGGACAGGAATGACCCTTGTACCCCTCAAAGTCTATCTCAAAGATGGATACGCTAAGCTCCTTTTAGGACTTGCCAAAGGGAAACATGACTATGACAAACGGGAGTCGATCAAGCGACGTGAACAAAACCGCGACATCGCGCGTGTGATGAAAGCTGTGAACCAGAGATAAGAAGAGGAATAATAATGGAAAAACTAATTGCCTATAAACGGATGCCCTTGTGGAATAAACAGACCATGCCTGAAGCTGTTCAGCAAAAGCACAATACTAAAGTCGGCACTTGGGGAAAAATTACTGTCTTGAAGGGGGCACTCAAGTTTATTGAATTAACCGAAGATGGTGAGGTTCTAGCTGAGCACCTCTTTGAGGCAGGTGCAGACAACCCTATGGCGCAACCGCAAGCTTGGCACCGAGTAGAGGCGGCAACAGACGATGTAGAATGGTACTTGGAATTTTATTGTAAACCTGAGGATTATTTCCCTAAGAAATACCAGACCAATCCAGTCCATTCAGAGGTCCTAGAGGCCATGCAGACGGTGAAACCAGGAAGAGCCTTGGATTTGGGTTGTGGTCAAGGCCGTAACTCTCTCTTTCTTGCACAGAATGGTTTTGATGTGACAGCTGTGGATCAAAATGAATTGTCCCTTGAAATCTTGCAAAGCATCGTAGAGCAAGAGGATCTAGACATGCCTGTAGGACTTTATGATATCAATTCAGCCAGCATTAGCCGAGACTATGATTTCATAGTATCGACAGTTGTTCTCATGTTTCTTCAAGCGGACCGTATTCCAGCTATTATCCAAAATATGCAGCAACACACCACGGTCGGTGGCTATAACCTTATCGTCTGTGCCATGGATACAGAGGATTATCCTTGCTCAGTCAACTTCCCATTCACTTTTAAAGAAGGGGAGTTGGCGGACTACTACAAGGATTGGGAGTTGGTCAAGTACAATGAAAATCCAGGACATCTGCACCGTCGTGATGAAAATGGCAATCGCATTCAACTACGCTTTGCGACCATGTTAGCCAAAAAAGTAAAATAAACATACATGAAGGTCGGGAAAAAAGAAGGGGAATCAAATAGAAAAATTGCTTCTTTACTTGGAAAAGAGCTCTTTAAACTGTCCATACTGAAATCAAACGTGAGACAGTCTTATTGATTTCAAATAAAAGCGCTGATTCTGTCAATCAGGCTCTAAAATTCATCTTAAAACAGCATTAAATTCTTTCCATCACGACAGATAATTGAACAGGATTCAACCACTTGTCTGATGTGTTTTCTAAGAAACATATCTACTATGCATATCCCTGTTCCTCTTTGGAAAGAAGAACTAATGACAATCACAACAGGCTCATTCATAGATGGTTACATAAATGAACTAAGAAAACGACTCCCAAAGAAGTCGCTTTCATTGAAAATTGGAATAACAACTATCCTAAAAAATGATTGTACTACAAGTCGCTCAGAGAAATTCTTCTTGCTGTCTAACTTGAACTGAACAATTTGATTTGTTCTTAATTTGCTAACGAAAAATGAAAGCGCTTGACAAAATAGTTGTATTGGTTGTAAAATATGAATGATGTGAGAATTTTTGTTTTAAATATACGGAACTGGAATATCGATATAAAAGGAGATAAATATGAAACAAAAAGATAAGTTAAATGTATATGAACGCAGAAGAAGGTTTAGTCTCAGAAAAGTTTCAGGCATTGGGGCAGTGTCTGCAGTTATTGGGATTATTGGCTTTTCTTCACTTCCTCTTGAAACAGCTTCAGCTACTGAAACAGATATTACAGTAAACTATAAATATGCTACTATGGATGAGCTAACAGAAATAGAGAAAAAACTTATTGTAAACGAGTTACCAAAGGATCTTGTAGATGGTTCAGATTTGTTTGTTATCTATCGTAGAGATACTACAAATAATATTTTACCAGATACTGGAAGTAATGCATTGTCCTTGGCTTCTATTATTGGAACAGGTCTACTGTTGGTTGCTTATATCATAAAAAAATCTGGTAACTCAGATAAGAAGATTGTCAAGAGTATTTTGTCAATCTCTTTGGTTGGAGGAGCTTTGACGGTAACAACTGTATCTGCTTTGACTGTTGCTACTTTATCTAACTATAACCATACCGAAATGATAACAGTAGGTACAACTCTCCCAGATGGTAAAGTGAATATTTCTGGATATCGGTTTGTAGGTTACATTGATGGAAAAGATCTAGATATGAATCCAACTACACCTGCAACTTCACTTCCAGCAAAGGAAAATAAAATTCAGGATACTATTGTTCCAACGGATAATCCTGGGAAAGATGCTATTGATGATGGTAGTAGTGGTAAAGTGGAGCCTATTAAACCAATAATGCCACCAAAAGAAGATGAACCAGTTAAGCCTGTAGACCCTAAAGTTATTGATAAAATTATTAAAGTGGATGATTCTGGGAAAACTTTAGAAGATGTCACTGGTTATATAAAAGTTAGCACGAGTCAACCTGTTGAAACACGAGAAGTTCAGAATGGTCAGCCAGTTATAATTCGAACTGTAACTGAAGTTTACAAGAAAGATACTGTATATGAAGAAAAAACAACTGCTGACATTCTTAAGGGAACAAATGTTGTCATCCCATCTACATTAGTGGAAATATTGTCTGAGGAAGTTGTGGAAGATGAGACGCCAGCTAAAACTACCCCAACCCCTGCTAAACAAACAGTTGAAAAAAATTCAGAAATTGAAAATCTAGGAACAGCACCTTCAACAGAATCATCAGTAAGAGAGGATAAAAAAGAAGAAATTCCAGCTCCAGTTGAGACTTCAAGCTCTAGCTTGGAAACTATTGCAGAGTCCACAATAGTTAAAGCCAAAAAGTTATTCGTACTATACGCTCTACAGAAGACATTCCGTTTGAAGTGGTTGTTAAGAAGGATAGCTCTTTAGCTGAAGGTGAGACTAAGGTAGAAACAGAAGGGAAACTTGGGAAGAAAGTTTCTACTAAAAAGATTACCCTAGTGGATAATGTAGAAACTGTACAGGAAACAATCTCAGAAACAAGAGAAGAACCTCAAAATAAAGTTCTTCTGATTGGAACGAAGAAAATAGGAACTCAACCAAACATTAGTGAAGTAGCACCAAGTGCGAACTCAGCTGAGAATCTTGCTACTGATTCCAAAGCTACAACACAAAAAATTCCTAACTCAAGTTACTATACAGTCGAGGTTACTGAATCTGAAAATAAAACAGTCGTCACTGACCGTGAAAAAGTTCGTGAGTTAGTAAAAAATAGAACACCGTTTCTAAATCTTGCTTCACCAGATGAAGGAAAGTTGCTTCAGATCAAGACGATAGAAGTCTATGATAATACAATGCTTGAAGGTCAGCGACAATTACGAGATATTCAAGCTAGTTATGTGACGGTAAATGTTAAGAAAAAACGGGTTCTAAGTAACAAAGAACAACAAACGGAATTAGTAATTAGCAAAGATATACCATTAATTACTAAAGTTTATCATATAGGTACCCCCAAAAATGGGTTGTCTAGGAAAGATGTAGTTGTTTCAGGACACGCATACGATAGTAACAATAATGCACTTGAAGAAAAATCTATATCAGTTTATAAAGATAATAAATTAATTACTGAAGTTAATACTGATTTTGATGGCTATATGTTTGCTCATTTAATCTCTAATCAATCTTATACTTTAAAATCTAAAGACTTCGAAGCTAAAGTCACTGCTCTATCTTATGGTGATCCGATAATTGAAAATATAAAGGGACGTTTTGAATTAGGAAGAAAATATTCAGATGATATGGTGGACTATCATCTAAAAGGCAAGGTAATTTACGTTAATGACGGTCAATATCAGAGCGAAAGTGACGATGGGAAAAAATTAGTACTGTCTAAAGAAATTAATGCCAGAGCAGGTGATATTCTTGTGGTCCCACCATCTAAGATTTATGAGACTTCAAAAGCTATCAAAATCAAATCAATTAGCACTATTAATAATCAATCAGTTATTGAATATAGTGTTCCATCATTGTACGAGGTTGTACAAAATATCAACACAAAAGCTTGGTCATCTAATATTAGTAGTGCTACTTTTATTCCAGCTAAAGGAGTCACTGTAAAAAAAGAATCAAATACAGATACAAGTCTATTTAGAAGTGTCTCTCTTGAAGGATCTTTTTCATCATCAGTCTCATTGTCTGGTAAGAGAAATGATGATAAAAGCATCAAAGGAACGCTATCATTTAATATTGAAGGTAAGGTTTGGTCAGAGGCTGTTGATTTAAATTTCTGGACTCCTAAACTAGATTTTATGAATTTTGATATCAATAATGAATTGAGTTTTACCACAGAAGGTTCTTTAGAATTTAGTGCATCAGAAGAAATAGAGATTCCATTGGGAGAATTGATTTTACCTACACCGGTTACGGGAGTGACAGTACATATCCCTATAAGTCTTAAAACAACTGTTGAAGGGAGTTTAACTGTTTCGGTATCAAGTACATATTCAATTCAAAATTCAATAAAGTTACAAAATTGGGTTCCTGAATTTAAGCGTGCTGTCCATCATACAATGAAAGTGGGAGAAGTAAAAGCTAAAGCTACAGTCCAAAGTGGTCCAGAAATAAAAGTAAAACCCAAAATATTAGGAATAGATACAGTTTCTATTTCTGCTAATGCAGGGTTAGGAATAGAATCTTCGTATTCGAGAACAAGCCTTTCAGTGGAGGATAAGAAAGATCTAATTACTGGAAAAAATGATAAACTTATTACATCAACTATTTCTATAAATGATAAAAAAATTTCCATCGAAGAGTTTGGTTATCTAACCTTAAAGGCTGAATTAGAAATTTTGAAGCAAGCTAAAACTCTGGGATTTAATCTCGAAGGATTCAAGGAATTAAATTATGAATTAACCTTATTTGATGGTAAATTAATATATAAAAAATATGAGCTTGATTTAGGAAATGATTATAAGGTTGAACTAGTTCGCAATCCAGAAGAATTATTTGAAAAACTAACTAAACCATTCATCTTTACTAGTGGTGCCGGAGGATGGTACACAGGAATGTCCATTTCCAAAGATGGTAGTGTCAAAGGAACTTTCCTTGATATGAATCGTGGAGTTACTGGTTCAACTTATCCAAATGGTCAAATGTATCTTTCTAAATTTACAGGTAAATTTAAAAATCTAGTTAAAGTTAATGACTATGAATACAAGATGACTTTAGCTGATTTGGACTATCCTAAGGCGGGAGAAACAAAGATTGTTAATGGTGTGAAAATTGATACAACTGAACCTTATGGAATAGCAAATGCGAAATCTCCTGGAAAAGAATTTATTCTTTATTTACCAGGTCGTCCAGTTAAAGATTTACCAAAAGAAGTTGGTGACTGGATTTATGATTTCAAAAAACGAATGCCGGAGAAGTTAACAAGAGCTGTAATTTTTAATAAAGATAAAGGTTGGGCATTTGTAGAAAGTAATGAGCCGATAAGTAAAGTGCCTGTTGATGATGAACTTGCTATTAAAGAAATTATTTACAATGGTCATGTTTATCAATTTTCTAAACTGGTAAAATCTAAAGCTGTTATGAACGCTGACTCTTTGTATGTGCGCCAGTTTAACCCAGGTGAATTAATAGATTATTACAATACATATAAAGGGGATAAAACCTATCAACTGGAAGATGTTATTAAGGCTTTACACGCGCCTGCTAAAAAAGTAAGTGTACCTTTGAAGGATTATACTGAGAAACAATGGCGTAAATTGGCTAATGATAAAAAATTTCCGATAGAATGGTTTTATTCACAGGCAGACAAAGCTTTCTATGAAGTTGCCAAAGGTGGGCGAGGAGGATATGCTTCTCCGCTACATATTGAACCAAGTAACAAATGGGTAGTTTCTGATAATGGCATTGAAGTAAAAACTTATCTTAATGATGGGGTTGCTACACCTTATCAGAAATACCTATTGAAGAAAAATAATAAGAAGTATGATGGTGGAATAAATAAAACGCCATACTATATTTCTAAGGTTACCAGATTATAAGTCTCTTTTCTATCATTTGTCAAATCTATCAAGGCTTTAAAAAATAATGAGATAAGACAGTAACTATTCAAGGTTACTGTCTTATTTTGACACTTGTTTTAATATAAAAAATAGCTCTTTGTCAACTGTAGTGAGTTGAAGAAAATTCATACTTTTCCGAATAGATAAGGTAGAAGGATTTACATATATACGCATTATAAGTATAATTTAAATTAGAAAGGTGACTATAAATGCCCATTATAGGTAAGGAAATGGTAAAATTAGCTCTTGCAAATGGATGGATTGAAGTACGTAAGAGAGAAAGTCATCATCATTTTTAAGAAAGAAGGGATCCCCTATCTTGTCACTATTTCAGTTCATGGTAATGAGGATCTAGGAAAAGGTTTAGAGAGAAAAATATTAAAAAGATTTGGGCTTGTAGTAGATTTGGAACAGTGGAGGTGTGTTATGCTAAAAATCTTATCCTACTATTTTTTTCATAGGGAAGGCAAAAGGATATTGGGATGAATTCCCTGAATTTGGAGGCAGGGACAGAGGGGCAACTATTGAACTTGCCATGAAAAAAATGCTCATGAAATGCTTGAAAGTGTGTTAGCTTCTTATATTGACGAAGGACTGGCTTTGCCTGCTCCTAGTGACATTGCTAAGTTGAAAGCCCCTGATGGATTTGTAACTTTGATTCAAGTAAATCCATTGCCTTTTGTGAAAAATAATAAGGCGATTCGAAAGAATGTCACGGTTTCAAAGTGGTTGGTCAGATTGGCAGATCGTGAAAAAGTGAACTATTCTGAAGTATTGACGCAGGCTTTAGAAAGTCGCTTGCAGCTTTAACCGAAAAGGCTGGAATTCCAGTCTTTTTTAGTTTTTTTCGAATAAATGAGAAAAGGAGGTAGACCATGTTTGTAGCCAGAGATGCCAAGGGAAATTTGGTGAATGCTCTCGAAAAAGATGTTACCAAGCAAGCTTATACTTGTCCAGCCTGTGGGGGCAGACTACGATTACGCCAAGGACAGAGTATTCGGACGCATTTTGCCCATGAAAGGTTAAGGGATTGCATGGCTATTTTCGAGAATGAAAGTCCAGAACACATGGGCAACAAAGAGGCCCTTTATCACTGGGCCAAGAAGGACAATCAGGTCGCCTTAGAATATAGTCTGCCCGAGATTCAGCAGATAGCAGATGTTCTCGTCAATGAGAAACTAGCTCTGGAGGTTCAGTGCAGTCCCTTGTCTCAAAAGCTTTTAGGCGACAGAAGTCAAGGCTACCGTAGTCAGGGCTACAAAGTTATTTGGCTACTGGGAGAAAAACTCTGGTTAAAGGAGCGATTAACACAACTGCAAAGGGGATTTCTCTATTTTAGTCAAAATATGGGTTTCTATGTTTGGGAACTAGATTTCAAAAAACAAGTTTTGAGACTCAAATATCTTTTGCATCAGGACCTACGTGGCAAGCTTCATTTTCAGGTCAAAGAATTTCCCTATGGTCAAGGAAATCTCTTGGAAATCCTACGATTTCCTTATCAAAAACAAAAACTACCTCGTTTTGCAGTTGTGCAAGATTCCACTATCTGTCACTACATTCGCCAGCAGTTGTACTACCAAACGTCCTACTGGATGAAGAAGCAGGAGGAAGCTTATTATCAAAGAGACAATCTATTAAACCATCAACTGGACGACTGGTATCCCCAGGTCAGACCGATAGAGTCAGGTGATTTTTTGCAGATTGAAACGGATTTGACTAGCTATTATAGAAATTTTCAGGCTTACTATCAAAAAAATCCGAAAAATAATCGCCAAAAGCTCTATCCACCAGCCTTTTATCACTTATATTTCTCAAAAAATGTGGTAAAATAGAAAGGATGGAGGAATCTTATGGTATTACAACGACATGAAATAAATGAAAAAGATACATGGGATCTTTCAACAATCTACCCAACAGATCAAGCTTGGGAAGAAGCCTTGAAAGACTTAACTGAAAAAGTACAAACAGCAGCCCAGTATGAGGGGCATCTCTTGGACAGAGCAGACAGTTTGCTTGAGATTACAGAATTCTCACTTGACTTGGAACGCCAAGTTGAAAAACTTTATGTCTATGCACATATGAAAAATGACCAAGACACGCGTGAAGCCAAGTATCAGGAGTACTATGCTAAGGCTATGACCTTATACAGTCAGTTAGAACAAGCCTTTTCATTCTATGAACCTGAGTTTATGGAGATTAGTGAGGAGCAGTATGCGGCCTTCCTAGAAGCTCAACCAAAACTCCAAGTTTATAAGCACTTTTTTGACAAGCTCTTGCAAAAGAAAGACCATGTTCTTTCGCAACGTGAAGAAGAATTGCTTGCTGGAGCAGGAGAAATCTTTGGCGCTGCTAGTGAAACCTTTGCTATTTTGGATAATGCGGATATTAGCTTCCCATACGTTCTTGATGACGAAGGCAATGAAGTACAACTCTCACACGGTACTTACATCCGTTTGATGGAGTCTAAACCGTGAAGTGCGTCGTGGTGCCTATGAAGCCCTTTATGCGACATACGAGCAATTCCAACACACTTATGCTAAGACTTTGCAGACAAATGTTAAAGTGCAAAACTACCGCGCAAAAGTTCGCAACTATAAGAGTGCTCGCCATGCAGCCCTCGCAGCAAACTTTGTTCCAGAAAGTGTCTATGACAATCTAGTAGCAGCAGTTCGCAAGCATTTGCCACTCTTGCATCGTTACCTTGAACTTCGTTCTAAAATCTTGGGGATTTCTGATCTCAAGATGTACGATGTCTACACACCGCTATCTTCAGTAGAATACAGCTTTACTTATGAGGAAGCCTTGAAAAAGGCAGAAGAAGCCTTGGCGGTCTTGGGTGACGATTACTTGAGTCGAGTCAAACGTGCCTTTAGCGAGCGTTGGATTGATGTCTATGAAAACCAAGGCAAGCGTTCTGGTGCCTACTCTGGTGGTTCTTATGATACCAATGCCTTCATGCTCCTCAACTGGCAGGACAATCTAGACAATCTCTTTACCCTTGTACACGAAACAGGTCACAGTATGCACTCTAGCTATACTCGTGAAACTCAGCCTTACGTTTACGGAGATTATTCTATCTTCTTGGCTGAGATTGCCTCAACGACCAACGAAAACATCTTGACGGAGAAATTGTTAGAAGAAGTAGAAGACGATGCGACACGCTTTGCAATCCTCAATAACTTCTTGGACGGTTTCCGTGGAACAGTCTTCCGTCAAACTCAATTCGCTGAGTTTGAACATGCTATCCATCAAGCAGATCAAAATGGAGAAGTCTTGACAAGTGATTTCCTTAATAAACTCTACGCTGACTTGAATCAAGAGTACTATGGACTCAGCAAGGAAGATAATCCTCAGATCCAATACGAGTGGGCGCGCATTCCACACTTCTACTATAACTACTATGTTTATCAGTATTCAACAGGTTTGCAGCCGCTTCAGCCTTAGCTGAGAAGATTGTCCATGGTAGTCAAGAAGATCGTGACCGCTATATCGACTACCTCAAGGCAGGTAAATCAGACTATCCACTCAATGTCATGAGAAAAGCGGGTGTTGATATGGAGAAAGAAGACTACCTCAACGATGCCTTTGCAGTCTTTGAACGTCGCTTGAACGAGTTTGAAGCCCTTGTTGAAAAATTGGGACTAGCTTAAGATGGTAGAGTCTTATAGTAAAAATGCCAATCACAATATGCGTCGTCCCGTCGTCAAAGAAGACATCGTAGAACTCATGCGCCAGCGTCAAAAGCAGGTGTCAGGTTCCTTGAAAGAATTGGAGACTTTCGCTCGCAAGGAAAATATTCCCATTATTCCCCATGAAACAGTTGCTTATTTCCGTTTTCTCATGGAAACCATGCAGCCCAAGAACATTTTGGAGATTGGAACGGCAATTGGCTTTTCTGCCCTCCTGATGGCGGAGCATGCGCCAGATGCTAAGATTACAACCATTGACCGTAATCCTGAGATGATCGGCTTTGCCAAGGGAAACTTTTCTCAGTTTGATAGCCGCAAGCAAATCACCCTCTTAGAGGGAGATGCAGTCGATGTTTTATCTAGTCTGACAGAAACTTATGATTTTGTCTTTATGGACTCAGCCAAGTCCAAGTACATCGTCTTTTTACCAGAAATCCTCAAACACTTGGAAGTCGGTGGAGTGGTGGTCTTGGATGATATTTTCCAAGGAGGAGATGTTGCTAAGGACATCATGGAAGTCCGCCGTGGTCAACGAACCATTTACCGTGGTTTGCAAAGACTTTTTGACGCGACTTTGGACAATCCAGGTCTAACAGCAACTCTAGTTCCACTTGGAGACGGCATTCTCATGCTAAGAAAAAATGTAGCAGATGTCCGACTTCCTGAGAGTGACTGATTTTCAGAAAAATTTAAGAAATTATAGTAAAATAGATAAGGTAACACTTACCGTAAAAGGAGTAAACATGAAGAAAAAACTTATGGCAGGAGCCATCACACTTTTATCAGTAGCAACACTTGCAGCTTGTTCAAACAGTTCTGAAGGAAAAGATTTGATCAGCATGAAGGGTGATGTGATTACAGAACAACAATTCTTTGAAGAAGTAAAGAATAATCCAACTGCGCAACAAGTCTTGCTCAATATGACCATCCAAAAAGTATTTGAACAACAATATGGATCAGAGGTAACGGATAAAGATGTGGATGACGCCGTTGCTGAAGAACAAAAGAAATACGGTGATAGCTATAACAGCGTGCTTCAACGTGCAGGTATGACTCCTGAAACTCGTAAAGCACAAATTCGTACAAGCAAATTGGTTGAATTGGCTGTTAAGAAGGCCGCTGAGAGCGAATTGACAGACGAAGCCTACCAAAAGGCTTTTGAGTCTTATACACCAGATGTAACAGCTCAAATCATTCGTATGGACAATGAAGACAAGGCAAAAGAAGTGCTTGAAAAAGCCAAAGCAGAAGGTGCGGATTTTGCTCAATTAGCAAAAGACAACTCTAACGACAACAAAACAAAAGAAAATGGTGGCGAAATCACTTTTGACTCTGCTTCTACAGAGCTTCCAGAACAAGTCAAGAAAGCAGCCTTTGCCTTGGATGTGAACGGGATTTCTGATGTGATTACAGCTACTGGAACACAAGCCTACAGCAGTCAGTTCTACATCATCAAAGTAACGAAGAAAACAGAAAAATCTTCTAATATAGAGGATTACAAAGAAAAATTGAAGACCATCATCTTGACTCAGAAACAAAATGATTCAGCCTTTGTTCAAGGAGTAATTGGTAAAGAATTGCAAGCAGCAAACATCAAGGTTAAAGATCAAGCCTTCCAAAACATCTTCACCCAATATATCGGTGGTGGTGACTCAAGCTCAAGCAGCAGCTCTTCATCTAACTAAGAACTTAAAATACAAATCTCAAAAGAGGTTTGTATTTTTTATGCTTGAAACTAGAAAATGAGTAAAATTCGAAGGATTAAAGGATAAGAGTTTTTTTCTTTCTGAAAAAATGGTATAATAGCAATCAAAACTAGAAAATAAAACGGAATTGGGAACAGAAGCTTCTGTTCCTATTAGAGTGGTGAAATATGAAAATTAGTAAAAGGCACCTACTAAACTATTCCATTTTGATTCCTTACTTCCTTTTATCGATTTTGGGGCTGATTGTGGTATACTCGACAACGAGTGCAACCTTGATCGAAGAAGGGAAAAGTGCCTTTCAATTGGTACGAAACCAGGGGATCTTCTGGATAGCTAGTTTGATTCTGATTGCCTTAATCTATAAATTAAAATTAGGTTTCCTAAGAAACGGGCGTCTCATCTTTATCGTAATGATTGTGGAGATGATTCTTTTAGCTCTGGCGCGACTGGTCGGAACACCTGTCAATGGAGCATACGGATGGATTTCTGTAGGACCTGTAACGATTCAGCCTGCGGAGTACCTTAAGATTATCATCATCTGGTACCTGGCACATCGATTTTCAAAACAACAAGATGAGATTGCAGTTTATGACTTCCAGGTTTTGACACAGAATCAGTGGCTACCTCGAGCTTTTAATGACTGGCGTTTTGTTCTGCTGGTTCTGATTGGTAGCTTGGGGATTTTCCCAGACTTGGGAAATGCGACCATCTTGGTCCTGGTGGCGCTCATCATGTATACCGTAAGTGGGATCGCTTATCGTTGGTTTTCGACCATTCTGGCTCTCTTGGCAGGGAGTTCAATGTTAGTCTTGTCTGTCATTCGCTTTGTTGGGGTTGAAAAGTTTTCTAAAATCCCACTATTTGGGTACGTTGCTAAACGTTTTAGTGCCTTCTTTAATCCCTTTAATGACCTAGCAGGTGCAGGACACCAGCTCGCAAATTCCTACTATGCCATGGTAAATGGAGGCTGGTTCGGACTGGGACTGGGAAATTCTATCGAGAAGCGTGGTTATCTGCCAGAAGCCCATACGGATTTTGTCTTTTCGATTGTCATCGAAGAGTTTGGATTCGTAGGAGCCAGTATGATTTTGGCTTTACTCTTCTTCTTGATTTTGCGAATCATCTTGGTTGGTATTCGAGCAAAGGATCCCTTTAACTCCATGGTTGCTATTGGTGTCGGAGGGATGATCCTTGTTCAGGTCTTTGTCAATATCGGTGGGATTTCAGGGTTGATTCCTTCTACAGGGGTAACCTTCCCCTTCCTTTCACAAGGTGGGAACAGTCTACTGGTATTATCCGTAGCCATCGCGCTTGTACTGAACATTGATGCCAGCGAAAAACGTGCCAAGCTTATCAGAGAATACGAGAATCAAACCGATGAAAGTCTGTAAGGATTGTATGGAAAGGAAAGTATATGTCTCTTCAAAAATTAGAAAACTATAGTAATAAAGCAGTCGTCCAAGAAGAAGTCTTGATTCTGACTGAGCTATTAGAAGATATCACAAAAAATATGCTAGCGCCAGAAACCTTTGAAAAGATTATCCAGTTGAAGGAATTATCAACTAGCGAGAATTATCAAGGGCTCAATGACCTAGTGACCAGTCTTTCGAATGAAGAAATGATTTACATTTCACGCTATTTCTCAATCCTTCCACTCTTGATCAATATCTCTGAGGATGTGGATTTGGCTTATGAGATCAATCACCAAAACAATGTGGACCAAGACTATCTAGGGAAACTATCTACAACCATTAAAATGGTGGCTGAAAAAGAAAATGCAGCTACAATTTTGGAACAGCTGAATGTTGTGCCTGTTCTGACTGCCCATCCGACGCAGGTCCAACGTAAGAGTATGTTGGATTTGACCAATCACATCCATAATCTTTTGCGTAAGTACCGTGATGTCAAACTAGGCTTGATTAACAAAGAAAAATGGCACACGGATCTCCGTCGTTATATTGAGATTATTATGCAGACGGACATGATTCGCGAGAAGAAATTGAAAGTAACCAACGAAATCACCAACGTGATGGAGTACTATCAAAGTTCATTCTTGAATGCTGTTCCCCGTTTGACGGCTGAGTATAAAAAATTGGCCAAAGAACAAGGTATCGAGCTTGAGCATCCAAAACCGATTACCATGGGGATGTGGATCGGAGGAGACCGTGATGGAAATCCTTTCGTAACTGCTGAAACCCTCAATAAATCTGCCTTGACCCAGTGTGAAGTCATTATGAATTACTACGATGAGAAGATTTATAACCTCTATCGTGAATTCTCACTCTCAACCAGTATTGTGAATGTCAGCGACAAGGTTCGTGAGATGGCTCTTAAGTCACAGGATAACTCGATTTATCGCGAAAAAGAACTCTATCGTCGTGCTCTTTTTGATATCCAAGCTAAGATGCAGGCAACCAAGGCTTATCTCATTGAAGACAAGGAACTTCAGCCTAGATATGCCACTGCAGATGAATTTTATCAAGATTTGTTGGCCATTCGCGATTCTCTCCTTGAAAACAAAGGGGAATACCTGATTTCAGGAGAATTTGTCGAGTTGATGCAAGCTGTCGAAATTTTTGGTTTCTACCTTGCTTCTATTGATATGCGCCAAGATTCTAGTGTTCATGAAGCCTGTGTAGCAGAATTGCTTGAATCTGCTGGTATCAATGATCACTATAGCGACCTTTCTGAAGACGAAAAATGCGCCCTTCTCTTAAAAGAGTTGGAAGAAGACCCTCGTATCCTCTCAGCCACTCATGCTGAAAAGTCAGAACTTCTTGAAAAGGAACTGTCTATCTTTAAAGCTGCCCGCAAGTTGAAGGATAAACTGGGTGAAAATGTCATTCGTCAAACCATTATCTCACATGCAACAAGTGTATCCGATATGCTAGAGCTAGCAATTATGCTCAAGGAAGTCGGCTTGGTTGATGCCCAAAAAGCACGAGTTCAGATTGTTCCCCTGTTTGAAACTATCGAGGACTTAGACCATTCGGAAGAAACCATGAGAAGATATTTCTCTCTTCCTTTGGCTAAAAAATGGATTGCTTCAAAAGATAACTATCAGGAAATCATGCTTGGTTACTCTGATAGTAACAAAGATGGTGGTTACCTGTCATCGTGTTGGACCCTGTACAAGGCGCAACAACAACTGACTGCTATCGGTGATGAATTTGGCGTTAAAGTCACTTTCTTTCACGGTCGTGGTGGGACTGTCGGTCGTGGTGGTGGTCCAACATATGAAGCCATTACATCTCAACCGCTCAAGTCTATAAAGGACCGTATCCGTCTGACTGAGCAAGGAGAAGTGATTGGAAACAAATACGGTAACAAAGACGCTGCTTATTACAACCTTGAGATGTTGGTTTCTGCAGCCATTAACCGTATGATTACCAAGAAGAAGAGTGATACCAACACATCAAACCGTTACGAAGCTATTATGGATCAAGTAGTGGATCGCAGCTACGATATCTACCGTGATTTGGTCTTTGGAAATGAACATTTCTATGACTATTTCTTTGAGTCCAGTCCGATTAAGGCTATTTCAAGCTTTAATATCGGTTCTCGCCCAGCCGCTCGTAAGACCATCACTGAAATTGGCGGTTTGCGTGCCATTCCTTGGGTCTTCTCATGGTCACAAAGTCGTGTCATGTTCCCTGGATGGTATGGTGTGGGATCAAGCTTTAAAGAGTTTATAGATCAAGATCCAAAGAATATCGAGTTCCTTCGTGATATGTACCAGAACTGGCCTTTCTTCCAATCTCTTCTTTCCAATGTGGACATGGTCTTATCTAAGTCTAACATGAACATTGCTTTTGAATATGCTAAGCTCTGTGAAGACGAAGAAGTGCAAGCTATCTACTACACTATTTTAGATGAATGGCAATTGACCAAGGATGTTATTTTAGCTATTGAAGGTTATGACGAACTCTTGGCAGAAAACTCTTACCTAAAAGACAGTCTAAACTATCGTATGCCTTACTTTAATATCCTCAACTATATCCAGTTGGAGTTGATTAAACGTCAACGTCGTGGTGAATTGTCAGCAGACGAAGAAAGATTGATTCATACAACCATTAACGGAATTGCAACCGGTTTGCGTAATTCAGGTTGATATTTTCTAAACTTCCTCTTTTTCTAGGGGAAGTTTTTGAATTGTTTAAAAAATTCTAAAAATAGTCTTGACAAGTATTTGAAAAATGATATAATTTAAACATTCAGAAAGTAATCATTGAAGTTTTTTAGAGAGTCTGTGCTTGGTGGAAACAGATAGATGAAAGTGATGAAAATTGGGCTGAATGTTATAAAGAATTTGAAATCATAAAAATTCGGTGAGCACACCTTACAGTGCAACTCGTGAATGCGAGAAAGAGCGATAGGGATATTCCCTATAATTGAGGTGGCACCGCGCATCGACGTCCTCACACAAGTTTTTTGTGTGAGGACTTTTTCTATTAGGAGGATGATGATGGAATTTAAACGATGGCATCGCTTGATGATGTGATTTAAAAAGTTAAGGTAAAAGGATTAAGGAGAAAGAAAAATGAAAAATAAACGTTTGATTGGAATTATCGCTGGATTAGCAGTATTGGTAGTGGCTAGCTTGATTTATTCATCAATGAACAAGCCAGCAGCTAAAGAAGAGCAAAAGGTCGCTAAGGTTGGTGTCCTTCAATTTGTTAGTCATCCATCCTTGGACTTGATTTATCAAGGAATTCAAGATGGACTTGCTGAAGAAGGCTATAAGGACGACCAAGTAAAAATCGACTTTATGAACTCTGAAGGAGATCAGAGCAAGGTTGCAACCATGAGTAAACAATTGGTAGCAAATGGAAATGACGTTGTTGTTGGGATTGCAACACCAGCTGCTCAAGGACTTGCTAGTGCTACAAAAGACCTACCTGTTATCATGGCTGCTATTACAGACCCAATCGGTGCTAACTTGGTCAAAGATTTGAAAAAACCAGGTGGCAACATCACAGGGGTGTCAGATCATAACCCAGCTGAACAGCAAGTGGAATTGATTAAAACTTTGACACCAAATGTCAAAACAATCGGAGCTCTCTACTCAAGTAGCGAAGATAACTCAAATCACAAGTTGAGGAATTCAAGGCTTATGCTGAAAAAGCAGGTTTGAAAGTCGAAACCTTTGCCGTTCCTTCCACTAACGAAATTGCTTCAACTGTTAATGTTATGACCAGCAAGGTCGACGCAATCTGGGTTCCAATTGACAACACCATTGCATCAGCCTTCCCAACAGTTGTATCAAGCAACCAAACAGCTAAAAAACCGATCTACCCAAGTGCTACTGCCATGGTAGAAGCAGGTGGATTAGCATCTGTAGTAGTTGACCAACACGATCTTGGAGTGGCTACTGGTAAGATGATTGCTAAAGTTTTGAAAGGTGAAAAACCAGCTGATACGCCAGTTAATGTCTTCTCAACTGGTAAGTCGGTTATCAATAAAAAACTAGCGCAAGAACTTGGTATCACAATCCCTGAGTCTGTTCTAAAAGAAGCAGGACAAGTGATTGAATAAAGATAAAGGAGGAGTTGGGGACATCTCCTCCCGTTTTTACTAAAGAAAGAAATGAGTGAAAGATTATGATAGTATCCATTATTTCTCAGGGAATGGTCTGGGCGATTCTAGGTTTGGGAATCTTTATGACTTTTCGAATTTTGAATTTCCCGGATATGACGACTGAGGGCTCTTTCCCACTAGGGGGAGCAGTAGCTGTAACCTTGATAACACAAGGCGTCAATCCATTTTTAGCGACCTTGGCTGCAGTAGGAGCGGGCTGCCTAGCTGGTATGGCAACAGGTCTCTTATACACCAAAGGTAAAATACCAACTCTCTTATCAGGGATTTTGGTCATGACTTCTTGCCATTCCATCATGCTCATGATTATGGGACGTGCCAATCTGGGTCTTCTTGGAACCAAGCAAATTCAGGATGTCTTGCCTTTCGATTCAGACCTCAATCAACTCCTGACTGGCTTTATCTTTGTTGCCTTTGTTATTGGTCTCATGCTCTTTTTCCTAGATACCAAACTAGGTCAGGCCTACATCGCTACAGGAGATAATCCCGATATGGCTCGTAGCTTTGGTATCAATACAGGACGTATGGAACTCATGGGTTTGGTTCTTTCAAATGGGATTATCGCGCTTGCAGGGGCCTTAATTGCTCAACAAGAAGGATATGCAGATGTTTCTCGAGGAATTGGAGTGATTGTCGTAGGGCTTGCTAGCTTGATTATTGGTGAAGTATTGTTCAAGAGTTTGACCCTGGCAGAGCGACTCATGACCATCGTTGTAGGGTCTATTGCTTATCAGTTCCTCGTATGGGGAGTGATTGCTCTTGGATTTAACACGAGCTATTTACGACTATATAGCGCCTTGATTTTGGCAGCTTGCCTTATGATTCCAACCTTCAAAAGCAAATACCTGAAAGGAGTCAAGTTTAGCAAATGACAGCAATTGTAGAATTAAAAAATGCTACCAAAGTCATTACGAATGGCTTTGACGAGGAAAAAATCATTCTAAATGATGTTTCTCTTGAGATTTTTGAACATGATTTCATTACAATACTAGGTGGAAACGGAGCAGGAAAGTCAACGCTTTTTAACACTATTGCAGGTACCCTACCTTTAACAAGTGGAAGTATCCGTATCATGGGCGAGGATGTGACGCATTTTTCACCAGAAAAGCGAGCTAAGTACTTGTCTCGTGTCTTTCAGGATCCTAAAATGGGTACGGCTCCTCGTATGACCGTTGCAGAAAACCTTTTGATTGCCAAGTTTCGTGGTGAGAAGAGAGGGCTCCTGCCTAGAAGACTATCAAGTCATAGAGAAGAGTTTCAGGCTACCATTGAAAAAGTGGGAAATGGCCTTGAAAAACATCTCGACACTCCGATTGAATTTCTATCAGGTGGTCAACGTCAGGCCTTGAGTCTCTTGATGGCAACCTTGAAACGACCAGAGTTGCTCTTGTTGGATGAACACACAGCAGCACTTGACCCCAAGACCAGCGTGGCTTTAATGGCATTAACGGATGAATTTGTCACAAAAGATAAGCTGACTGCCCTCATGATTACCCACCATATGGAAGATGCACTGAAGTATGGAAATCGTCTGATTGTCATGAAAGAAGGTCGTATCATCCAAGATTTGAACAAAGAAGAAAAAGCAAAAATGAAGATTTCAGACTACTATCAATTATTTGAGTAAAGTAGAGAATTTCTCGTCAAAAAATAGAGAAGAAAAACTTAGAAACACGTCAGTGTTTCTGAGTTTTTTATCTTCCCATTCTATCAAGAAAAATAAGGCAAAGAGAATTACGGAAAGTGTATGAAATGGTTTACTTTTTTTCAGAAATAAGCTATACTAGATAACGTGAAACTATGATAAGATGGAGGTATTGTGTATGGTTGACAAACAAGTCATTGAAGAAATCAAAAACAATGCCAACATTGTGGAAATCATAGGTGACGTGATTTCTTTACAAAAGGCTGGACGGAACTATTTAGGGCTCTGTCCTTTTCATGGTGAAAAGACCCCCTCTTTCAACGTTGTTGAAGACAAGCAATTTTACCATTGTTTCGGTTGTGGGCGCTCAGGAGATGTTTTTAAGTTCATCGAAGAATACCAAGGTGTATCCTTTATGGAAGCCGTTCAGCTCTTAGGTGAGCGTGTCGGTATTCAACTAGCTATGCCTATCCAGTCTCGTCCTCAACAGCTTTCTCCTCATCAAGCTCTATATGATATGCATGAAGAAGCAGCACGCTTTACCATGCAATCCTCATGACGACTAAGATGGGAGAAGAAGCAAGGGCTTATCTCTACAAACGTGGATTGACGGAAGATGTCCTGAAGCACTTCCAAATTGGACTAGCTCCAGCCGAGAGAAACTATCTCTACCAACGTTTATCTGGCAAGTTTGAGGAAAAGGATTTATTGGATTCGGGCTTGTTTTATCTGTCAGATAGTAATCAATTTTATGATACTTTTTTTGGTCGGATCATCTTTCCTTTGACCAATGACAAGGGGCAGGTTATTGCATTTTCAGGTCGTATCTGGCAAGAAACGGATAATCAGACTGCCAAGTATAAAAATAGTCGCTCGACTGCAATTTTTAACAAGAGTTACGAATTGTATCATTTGGACAAGGCTAAAAAAGCAACTGGAAAGGTAGCAGAACTCTACTTGATGGAAGGTTTCATGGATGTTATCGCGGCCTACCGTGCTGGTATAGAAAATGCTGTGGCTTCCATGGGGACAGCGCTGAGCAAGGAGCATGTTGATCACCTTAAACGCTTCACCAAAAAGATAGTTCTCAGCTATGATGGTGACAAGGCAGGACAGGCAGCGACAGCCAAAGCTCTGGAAGAATTAAAAGATTTCTCAGTGGAAGTTGTTCGAGTACCTGATACCATGGACCCAGATGAGTATTTGCAAAAGAATTCTGCTGAAGACCTGGCTTACCTCTTAACTAAGACTCGGATTAGTCCTATAGAGTTCTATATTCACCAACTCAAACCTGTGAATAGTGACAACTTGCAGGCGCAAATTGAGTTCATTGAAAAGATTGCGCCCTTAATCGCCAAAGAAAAGTCTATCACTGCCCAGAATTCTTACATCCACATTCTGGCGGATAACCTACCTTCCTTTGATTACCAGCAAGTAGAACAGATTGTAAATGAAAGTCGGATTGTTCAAAGGCAGGAGAGAGTCAAGGAGCATCCTACGCCAGTAGCGATTAGTTTGCCTGTGACGCGGCAACTGACAGCAGTTATGAGAGCAGAGGCTCATCTCCTTTATAGGATGGCTGAGAATCCAGTTGTGTTAAATGACTATCGATTAAGAGGAGATTTTTTCTTTGATACCCCAGAATTTCAGATTCTTTACGAATTATTAAGTGTAGAGGGAGAAATCGGATCAGAGGAACTGTCTCATCAGACTCCTGAGGTTGAAAATGCCTGGTACCATGTTCTTGGTCTAGATTTGCCAGCTGAGATGTCGCCTCAAGAACTTTCTGAAGTCGAAGCGACTCGTAACCGTGCCCTCCTCAGCAAGGACAATTTAAGGATTAAAAAGAAAGTGCAGGAAGCTAGTCATCTAGGAGATACAGACACAGCCTTGGAAGAATTGCAACGATTGATTTCCCAAAAGAGAAGAATGGAGTAATAATGGCAACAAAACAAAAAGAAGTAACTACATTTGATGTGCAAGTAGCAGACTTTATCCGTAACCACAAAAAAACAGGAACAGCAACAGACGATGAAATCAACTCAAGTCTAGTTATTCCTTTTACTTTAGATGCAGATGGTATTGAAGACCTTTTGCAACGGATTCAGGATGCTGGAATTTCTATCACGGATAACGAAGGGAATCCAAGTGCACGTGTCCTTAGTACAGAAGAAGAGCCAGAACTCAGTGATGAGGACTTGATTGGCTCAACCTCTGCTAAGGTGAATGACCCTGTCCGTATGTATTTGAAGGAAATTGGGGTTGTTCCTCTCTTGACCAACGAAGAAGAAAAAGAATTGGCCTTAGCAGTTGAGGCTGGTGATATCGAAGCCAAACAACGTCTTGCCGAAGCCAACCTTCGTTTGGTGGTTTCGATCGCTAAGCGCTACGTAGGGCGTGGCATGCAGTTTCTTGACTTGATTCAAGAAGGAAACATGGGCTTGATGAAGGCCGTTGACAAGTTTGACTATTCAAAAGGTTTTAAGTTTTCTACTTATGCAACTTGGTGGATTCGTCAGGCGATTACCCGTGCCATCGCTGACCAGGCTCGTACCATTCGTATCCCTGTCCACATGGTTGAAACCATTAATAAGCTTGTCCGAGAACAGCGTAATCTCCTTCAAGAATTGGGTCAAGATCCAACTCCTGAACAAATCGCTGAACGTATGGATATGACACCTGACAAGGTGCGTGAAATCTTGAAAATCGCCCAAGAGCCAGTGTCACTTGAAACACCGATTGGTGAAGAGGACGATAGCCATCTTGGGGACTTTATCGAAGACGAAGTGATTGAAAATCCAGTAGACTACACAACTCGTATCGTTTTGCGTGAGCAGTTGGATGAAGTCTTGGATACTCTCACAGACCGTGAAGAAAACGTTCTGCGCCTTCGTTTCGGTTTGGACGATGGGAAAATGCGTACCCTTGAAGATGTTGGTAAAGTCTTTAACGTAACTCGTGAACGTATCCGTCAGATCGAGGCCAAGGCTTTGAGAAAACTACGTCAACCAAGTCGCAGCAAACCGCTTCGTGATTTTATTGAAGATTAAGAGTGAGGATGAACATGGCTTATACAGAAGAGCAAATTGAGGTTATCAAAACCCGCATTTTAAATGCTTTGGAAGAAGTAATTGACCCTGAGTTGGGAATTGATATTGTCAACTTAGGTTTGATTTATGAAATTCGTTTTGATGGTGAGACTGGTCACACTGAAATTGATATGACCTTGACAACTATGGGCTGCCCATTGGCAGATCTCTTGACAGACCAGATTCACGATGCGATGACAGATGTTCCTGAGGTAACCAATACCGAAGTTAAATTGGTCTGGTATCCAGCTTGGACTGTTGAGAAAATGAGTCGCTATGCGCGTATCGCCCTAGGAATTAAATAAACAGCAGAAAAATATGAGAGACGATTGGAAAATAGGATAAATTCCTCCTTTTTCCTCTGGTCTCTCTTTCTTTTGCTGATTTTCTAGAAATAAAATGGTATAATGAAAGGTATGGAAAACGAAAAATTGCGTATTAATATGCTAAGTTCAAGTGAAAAAGTAGCTGGTCAAGGAGTATCAGGAGCTTATCGAGAATTGGTTAGTCTCCTTCACCGTGATGCCAAAGACCAGTTGATTGTTACGGAGAATCTTCCTGTTGAGGCAGATGTAACTCACTTTCATACCATTGATTTCCCTTATTATTTATCTACATTTCAAAAGAAGCGATCTGGGAGAAAAATTGGCTATGTGCATTTTTTGCCTGATACGCTTGAGGGGAGTTTGAAAATTCCATTTTTCTTAAAGGGAATTATCAAACGTTATGTTTTTTCATTTTACAACCGGATGGAACACTTGGTGGTGGTTAATCCCATGTTTATCGAGGATTTGGTGGCAGCTGGTATTCCACGTGAAAAAGTAACTTATATTCCAAACTTTGTAAATAAGGAAAAATGGCATCCACTGCCAGCTGACCAAGTAGCAAAACTTCGTCAGGGAATGGATTTAGCTGAGGATCAGTTTGTTGTTGTTGGTGCGGGTCAGGTTCAGAAACGTAAAGGGATTGATGACTTTATCCGTCTTGCTGAGGAATTGCCAGAAATTACTTTTATCTGGGCTGGGGGTTTTTCATTTGGCGGGATGACAGATGGTTATGAACGCTATAAAAAAATCATGGACAATCCACCTAAAAATCTAATTTTTCCAGGTATTGTTCCTCCAGAGCGAATGCGAGAGCTCTATGCTTTAGCGGATCTCTTCTTGCTACCAAGTTACAATGAACTATTCCCTATGACCATCTTAGAGGCAGCTAGTTGTGAAGCACCGATAATGCTAAGGGATTTAGATTTATACAAGGTCATTCTCGAAGGGAATTATCGTGCTACAAGTGATGTTTCAGAGATGAGAAAAGCTATTCTCGAATACAAAGATCGTCCTGAAAAGTTGAAAGACTTGAAAGAAAAAGCTAGAAAAATTTCTAAAGAGTACTCCGAGGAACATTTACTGGAAATCTGGTTGAAGTTCTATCGGGAGCAGGCGGCTTTGGGCAAAAAGTGAGGTAATTTATGCGAATTGGTTTATTTACAGACACTTATTTTCCTCAGGTTTCTGGGGTTGCGACCAGTATTCGAACCTTAAAGACAGAGCTTGAGAAGCAAGGACATGCAGTTTTTATCTTTACAACAACAGATAAAGATGTGAATCGCTACGAGGATTGGCAAATTATCCGAATACCGAGTGTTCCCTTCTTTGCATTTAAGGATCGACGTTTTGCTTATCGTGGCTTTACAAAGGCGCTTGAAATTGCTAAACAGTATCAGCTAGATATCATTCATACTCAAACAGAGTTTTCACTAGGTTTGTTAGGGATTTGGATTGCGAGAGAGTTAAAAATTCCTGTTATCCATACCTATCATACCCAGTACGAAGATTACGTGCATTATATTGCGAAGGGTATGCTGATTCGTCCAAGTATGGTAAAATATCTGGTACGGGGCTTTCTTCACGATGTTGATGGAGTGATTTGTCCTAGTGAGATCGTTCGGGACCTTCTCTCTAAGTACAAGGTCAAGGTTGAAAAGCGGGTTATTCCAACTGGTATTGAGTTAGCTAAATTTGAACGCCCTGAGATTAAGGAAGAGAATTTAGCTTCCCTTCGATCTAAACTTGGAATAAAAGAAGACGAGAAAATGTTACTGAGTCTTTCTCGTATCTCCTATGAGAAGAATATCCAAGCGGTTCTAGCCGCTTTTGCGCAGGTTTTGAAAGAAGAAGACAAGGTGAAACTGGTTGTTGCTGGTGACGGTCCTTATTTGGACAGTCTGAAAGAACAAGCCGTCCAGTTGCAAATTCAAAATCAGGTGATTTTTACTGGTATGATCGCTCCAAGTGAAACAGCCTTGTACTATAAGTCGGCAGACTTCTTTATCTCTGCATCCACTAGTGAAACCCAAGGGTTGACTTATCTAGAGAGTCTAGCTAGTGGAACGCCTGTCATCGCTCATGGCAATCCTTATCTGGATAATCTGATCAATGACAAGATGTTTGGAACTCTCTACTATGGAGAACAGGATCTTGCAGGTGCCATCTTGGAGGCTTTGATTGCCACTCCAGATATGGATGAGCAAAAGTTGGCGGACAAGTTGTATGAGATTTCGGCTGAGAATTTTGGGAAACGAGTTCATGAGCTTTACCTTGATGCCATTATTTCAAATAATTTTGAACAAGAATTGCTCGATGGAGAACCTATGAGTCAACGTTTTCTAAAAACTATTTTATATCTCCCTCAACAAGCAGTCAGCGTCCCGGTAAAAGAATCTAAACGCATTCTGAAAGCGTCTAAAAAACAGTTGTCCAGTATGCGAGACTACTGGAAAGATTAACAAAAAGTAAAAAAGGAGAAATAAAAGTTGGCGAAAAAATTTATGAGAAGCGGTAAAGATCAAAAAATTGGAGGCGTTTGCGCAGGAGTGGCCCACTATTTTGATATTGATCCGACGATTGTCCGTGTGATTTGGGGAGTTCTAGCCTTTTGTTATGGAGCAGGGGTTCTTGCTTACTTGATTTTGTGGGCAATTGCACCTGTTTCTACAGAATATTAAATTAAAATTATAGAGTGAAAAGGAGAAACTATGGCTTTTGGAGATAATGGTAACCGTAAAAAAACAATGTTTGAAAAGGTGACACTTGTTGTCGTGCTTATCATGTTGTTTGTGACCCTTGCTGGTATCTTTGCAACGGCGCTTGGAGCTTTTAGCAGATTCTAAGCAAGTTGTTTAGACAGAAACAATAACTAATGACTGGGATTTCCCAGCCTTTTTAAAGCGAGAAAAAATATGAGTATGTTTTTAGATACAGCCAAGATCAAAGTCAAGGCTGGTAATGGTGGTGATGGCATGGTTGCCTTTCGCCGTGAAAAATATGTCCCGAATGGTGGTCCTTGGGGTGGTGATGGTGGACGTGGAGGGAACGTCGTTTTCGTAGTAGACGAAGGCTTACGCACCTTGATGGATTTCCGCTATAACCGTCATTTCAAGGCCGAATCCGGTGAAAAGGGGATGACCAAAGGAATGCATGGGCGTGGTGCAGAAGATCTTCGTGTTCGCGTACCACAGGGAACGACTGTACGTGATGCGGAAACAGGAAAAGTCATTACAGACTTGATTGAACATGGTCAAGAATTTATCGTGGCTCATGGCGGTCGTGGCGGTCGTGGAAATATCCGTTTTGCCACGCCAAAAAATCCTGCACCTGAAATCTCTGAGAATGGAGAACCGGGTCAGGAACGTGAGTTGCAACTGGAATTAAAAATCTTGGCGGATGTCGGCTTAGTCGGTTTCCCATCTGTCGGAAAGTCAACTTTGCTTAGTGTTATTACTTCAGCCAAACCAAAGATTGGTGCCTACCACTTCACGACTATTGTCCCTAATCTAGGGATGGTCCGTACGCAGTCAGGTGAGTCCTTTGCTGTTGCAGACCTTCCAGGTTTGATTGAAGGGGCTAGTCAAGGTGTTGGCTTGGGAACTCAGTTCCTTCGACATATCGAACGCACTCGAGTTATCCTCCATGTCATTGATATGTCAGCTAGTGAAGGACGTGATCCTTATGAGGACTACCTTGCTATCAATAAAGAATTGGAATCCTACAACCTTCGTCTCATGGAACGTCCGCAGATCATCGTGGCTAACAAGATGGACATGCCCGAAAGTCAGGAAATCTGGAAGCCTTCAAGAAGAAATTGGCAGCTAACTACGACGAGTTTGAAGAACTACCAGCCATCTTCCCGATTTCTGGTTTAACCAAGCAAGGGTTGGCTACTCTTTTGGATGCGACAGCTGAATTGTTGGATAAAACTCCTTTGTTCTTGCTCTACGACGAGTCTGATATGGAAGAAGAAGCTTACTATGGCTTTGATGAGGAAGAAAAAGCCTTTGAAATTAGCCGTGATGACGATGCAACATGGGTACTTACTGGTGAAAAACTCATGAAACTCTTTAACATGACCAACTTTGACCGTGATGAGTCAGTCATGAAGTTTGCTCGTCAATTACGTGGTATGGGGGTTGACGAAGCCCTTCGTGCGCGTGGAGCTAAGGATGGAGACTTGGTACGAATCGGCAAGTTTGAGTTTGAATTTGTAGACTAGGAGATTGATATGGGAGATAAACCGATATCATTCCGAGATGCAGATGGAAATTTTGTTTCTGCAGCAGACGTATGGAATGAAAAGAAACTAGAAGAATTGTTTAATCGTCTCAATCCCAAACGTGCTCTTAGATTGGCACGTATGAAGAAAGAAGAAACACTTTCAAATGAATAAAAGAATCCCGTGATTTTAAATCACGGGATTTGTTCTATTCGCTAAAGAAAAATGGCGGAGCATATTTTTTAAGATTTTCAAAACATGCTTGTGCTTTTGTAGCATCTTCGCAGATGATCATGCAGACATCATCACCGCATAGTGTAGCAACAACATCGTTGAAATCTAGGGCATCAATGACAGCTCCAAATGACTGAGCCAAACCTGGAAGAGTCTTTAGAATGACTTGGTGCTGGACAGGACGTAACATGACAAGAGCATCTTCCATATAGTTTTCTAAACGTTTCTCCCATTTAGAAATAGAACCAGTATTTAGAACATAGTAGGATTGGTCTTCTTCCCGAACTTTTGAAAGGTTCATGGTTTTGATATCACGTGATAAAGTTGCTTGTGTGACTTGGATATCATTCTCAGCTAGTAAGGCTTGTAATTCTGCTTGGGTATGAATTTTATTTTTTGAAACGAGGGCGCGGATAAGTTGGTGTCTGTGTTCTGATTTGTTCATAAAGTAAGTACTCCTTTTAAAAGGTACAGCGTGGACTGAACGAAAACGTCAGTCTGGTGGTAGGCGGTATTGTCACGTATGATGATTTCACAGTCAGTAGGATAAAGAACTAGAGGGAGAGAATCTCCTTCTTTTAACTTGTCACTAGTTGCGTGCAGATAAACTGGGTAGCAATCCGTTCATCTACATTGATGTTCTTTAATGACAGTGAATCATCCAATTAGGGTAGCATTTTGTCACGGCTTGTTGTGAATTTCCTCTAAATGTCAATTCACAGAGAGTTCCAACATGTGGTCTAGTAGCGTGTATGATAAATGGTGACACATGTTGATTGGGGGGAGTATCTTTTGTCCAAGTTCAATCTGTAGACTTATAAAGATTCTTATTTGAACTGGAATTGATACAAAATTTACGTTTAATTTGACTGTTCAAGTGGAAATCTTTGGTTACAGGAAGTTCAATGGATAATTTGACTGCCTTTTCCTTGGAATACTTCCATATTGAAAGTCTGGTATATTATACCTTTTGACAAGGTATAATAAGAGTAGACTGTTCAAGATCGACAGTCAGGTGATAGTCTGTATTATCTCGAATTGTAATCTCAAAGTCAGTCGTGTAGAGAACCAAACGGAGAGTATTTCCTTCTTTAAGTTTGTAGATAGTTGGTTGAAGCTCTAGCTTGAAGTCCATCCATTTATTGGGTTGGATTTCTTCAACCGTCAAAAGATTGGTTCGATTTTGAAGATTAAGGTAACCTTTGGTGAGGACACGTTGGGCTCTTGGATTGAATGGTAGTTCACAGAGATTTTCTAACATGTGGTAGCGACCGTTGTCAATGGTTCTAGCACTTAAAACCGCTGGATAAGGCTGTAGATATTTCTTTTGCCCAAGTTCTAGCAGTTGGGCTGATAAGAGCCCCTTGTTTGTACTTGATTTGATACGAAGTTTCAGCTCAACTCGACCATTTAAATGAATGTCTTGACTTACTTGAAGGTCAATGGTGATCTGATTGGCTTTTCCTTGGTAAAGTTCTGTGTTGAAGATCTGGTAAGTCTTTCCATAACGCTCAAAAATCTTCTTGTTCATAGTGGTTCTGAATCACTTTTTTTCTTCAGTTCCAAGTGAGAAAGTATGCAATTCATCTTGCTTGCCAAAGTCATCAAGACTCTGCCATGTTTGAGGTTCGGTATTGTCTTGCCAGATGACAGTAGGAAGTTGATAGTCTGTTATAAGTCCTAACAATTTCTTACTTAACAAGGCATTCATGGACTCGCGGAAGTCGATCGACTGCCAGTTGTTCATATAGACATGGGCACCATGATGGAAAAAAAGAGGTGCTTGTTGATATGAGCTGGAAGAGCATGAAACATTTGATAAACATGAAGTGGTTTGACGTTCCAATCCTGGGAACCATGTGTAAAGACGACCTCAGCTTGAACCTTATGAGCATTTAGTAGATAGTTGCGGTCATGCCAAAATTGATTGTAGTCACCAGTCTTGCGATCTAATTCTTCTTTTACCTTTTCTAAATCTGCTTTGTGGGCTTCATTAGCACGGATATAGTCACCGGCTAAGAGATTGCGGGAGTAGGTCAATTCAGCAAGTGAGTCAAAATCCTCACCTGGATAACCTCCAGGACTGGTTACCAGGCCATTTTCCCGATAGTAGTTGTACCAAGAGGAAATACCTGCTTCTGCGATAATCACTTCCAAGCCATCAACTCCAGTGGTCGCAAGACCATTGGACATGGTACCTAGATAAGAAAGGCCAGTTGTGGCAACTTTGCCATTGGACCAATCAGCCTTGACCTCACGCTTGCGCGTGTGGTCCGTAAAGGCACGACAACGACCGTTAAGCCAATCAATGACATTTTTATAGGCTTCAATCTGCTGATAGTCTCCATTGGTCATGAGCCCTTGGGAATCCTTGGTACCAACACCCGAAACATAGAGATTGGCAAATCCTCTTGGGAGGAAGTAATCGTTGAGAGTGTAAGAACTATTGATGTGAGTTAGCTTTTCTTCAGACTCAGAGACGAGTTCGGCTTGACCAAGAGGCTCGACAAAATCAACCTCAGGCTTCTCAAGTTCAATAATATGGGCAGGTTTGACCTCCAAGTCTCCTTCCATCTTGTAGAGAGCCTTGTCGCTGGCTTTGTCGTTGGTCCCTTGGTGATAAGGACTTGCTGTCATAACTGCAGGGATTTGTCCATCATAGCGAGGACGAATAATGCTGACCTTGACTAAATCAGGGAGACCGTCTTTATCAGTATCCACACGACTCTCTACATAGACAACTTCACGAATGACATCATGACTAGAGAAGGTTGCCAAGCTCTTGCCGTTAAAGTAGTGGTAGTGATTGTCTTCTGCAATAAGTCCATCACTAACAAGTTGGTCGATGAGCGTATTTCCCTTTTTGGTTCGAGTATTGAGCAAATGGTAGAGATTTTCAATCAAATCTCCATAAATAACAGGAAATCTAGTTTCTTTACGAAATTTCTCAGCATCCTCAAAGTCAATAAGATAATTGAAGCCTAAAAGTTGAAAAACTACGGTATAGAAAATATCAGCTGTCAGCTCTTTATCAGACTGAAAGAAGGTCAGTAGATCCGTTTCTCTATCTGCAGCTAGGGTAGATAGAGCGTAATCGGTATTAGTATAGGTGAAGAAACTCCAACGAATGAAGTCTTCAAACTGTCTTTTTATAGGCAGTTTAGATGATAGCTTCAAGCCAAGACTCTCTAATTCATCTAATAGTTGAGAACGAGGAGTGGGCAAGTAGCTGAATTGATTAAAACGCATGGCGCTCTCCTTTGAAGTGATAAATTTATTATATCAAAAAAAGAGGAAAAATGGAATAAATAAACTCAAATGAAATAAATTTAAAAAACAGGAATGAACTTTAAGCAAGTTATTATAAAATATTGAATAAATCTTCTAATTAAAAAGCCACCTTAAAGATATTTATATGTAAATTTGCATAAGGAATATTATTTCAATATTCGTCACTTAGCATAAAAATGTCCAAAATTACTATTAAAAATATTATAAGATATAGATATTTTATTCTTCTTAATTTTCATTTTCAAGAAACATAATGGATGAACAGTTGAAAAAATTTCAACAAGGTTTTGAAAGAAAGAGTCTGAGCCAGTTCATTATGGAACTTAAAATGGTATAATAGTACTATATTTAAAGCAAGGAGGAGATGGAATGATTGCACAACTCGATACCAAGACTGTTTACAGTTTTATGGAAAGTGTGGTTTCGATTGAAAAATATGTACATACAGCTAAAGATTATGGCTATTCTCACCTTGCTATCATGGATGTGGATAATCTTTATGGAGCCTATCACTTTTTAGAGGTGACTCGAAAATATGGAATCCAACCTTTAATTGGTCTTGAAATGACCTTGATTACAGACGAAAAGGCGATCTCTTTCCGTTTTCTAGCTCTATCTACTAAAGGTTACCAAGAGTTGATGAAGTTATCCACTTTAAAAATGACTGGACGAAAAAATTGGTCTGATTTTACAAGTCACCTTGAGGATGTTGCTGTTATTGTTCCTTATTTTGATGAAATCGAGCAGCTGGATTTGGGGCATGATTATTTTATCGGTGTCAGTCCAGATGCTCCTCAAGAAGTCTTTACAAAACCCATTCTTCCACTGTATCAGGTTAACTCCTTTGACAAAGAAGACCTACAGGTTTTGCAGATTTTGTCGGCAGTCAAGGATAATGTCAGTCTGAGAGAAGTGGATGTGCATTCACAGCAAGGGATCTTTCTACCAGCCTCAGACTTAGAAGCAAGATTTAAAAATCGCTTTCCTCAGGCACTTGCCAATCTTCAAGGTTTGATAGAGAATGTTAGCTATCAACTTGATCCAAGTTTAAAACTCCCTCGCTTTAACCCTGAAAGGCCGGCAGTAGAAGAACTTAGAGAGAGAGGGCTGAACAAGGCTTGATAGCCAAGGGGTTAACCTCAGTTCTCTATCATGAGCGACTGAATGAAGAGTTGGCTGTTATTCATGATATGGGCTTTGATGACTATTTCCTAGTTGTTTGGGATTTGTTGCGTTTTGGACGTTCCCAAGGCTACTATATGGGAATGGGGCGTGGTTCTGCGGTTGGTAGTCTGGTGGCTTACTCACTGGATATTACAGGGATTGATCCGGTTGAGAAGAACCTGATTTTCGAGCGCTTTTTAAATCGCGAGCGTTACACCATGCCTGATATTGATATTGACATTCCAGACCTTTATAGACCAGAGTTCATTCGTTATGTTCGTGATCGCTATGGCAGTCAACACGTTGCACAGATTGTCACTTATTCGACCTTTGGAGCAAAACAAGCAATTCGTGATGTTTTTAAACGCTATGGTGTTCCAGAGTACGAATTAACAAATATTACGAAAAAAATCAGTTTCCGAGATACGCTAACGACGGCCTATGAAAAGAATTTGCAATTTAGGCAGGTCATCAATAGCAAGATTGAATACCAAAAAGCTTTTGAGATTGCTCGTAAGATCGAAGGTTATCCTCGTCAAACCTCTATCCATGCGGCTGGAGTCGTTATGAGTGACCAAGACTTGACTGACTATATTCCTCTAAAATATGGTGAGGATATGCTGATCACCCAGTATGATGCTCATGGCGTTGAAGCCAATGGACTTCTAAAAATGGATTTCCTCGGATTACGTAACCTGACTTTCGTACAAAAAATGCAGGAATTGCTTGCGGAATCAGAGGGTGTTCATCTAAAAATCGAAGAGATTGATCTGGAAGACAGTGAAACTTTAGCCCTCTTTGCAGCTGGAAATACGAAAGGTATTTTCCAATTTGAACAACCAGGCGCCATTCGACTCTTGAAACGGGTCAAACCACAAGTCTTCGAAGAAGTGGTAGCAACGACATCCCTCAATAGACCAGGCGCTAGCGATTATATTGATAACTTTGTGGCTCGTAAGCATGGTAAAGAAAAGGTGTCGGTGTTAGACCCTGCCTTGGAAGACATCCTGTCATCAACCTACGGTATTATGCTCTATCAAGAGCAAGTCATGCAGGTAGCTCAGCGCTTTGGAGGATTCAGTCTTGGCAAAGCCGACATTCTCAGACGTGCCATGGGTAAGAAAAATGCTAAAGAGATGCATCTGATGAAGGAAGATTTTATCGCTGGAGCAGTAAAACTCGGTCATTCAGAAGAGAAAGCCAACCAAGTTTTTGCAGTGATGGAAAAGTTTGCAGGTTATGGATTTAATAGATCCCATGCCTATGCCTACTCAGCCCTTGCTTTCCAACTTGCTTATTTCAAGACGCACTATCCTGCTATTTCTTTCAAGTCATGTTGAATTATTCTAGCAGTGATTACATTGTAGATGCATTGCAGATGGGATTTGATGTAGCACCTTTAGCCATCAACAGCATTCCCTTTCATGATAAAATTACCCAGAAGACAATCTATCTTGGTTTGAAAGCCATTAAAGGGATGCCAAGAGATTTGTCTTACTGGATTATTGAAAATCGTCCTTTCTCAAGCATTGAAGATTTTGTCACACGTCTTCCCAAGAATTACAAGAAACTGTCGCTTTTGACTCCTTTGGTTGAACTAGGGCTCTTTGATGACTTTGACAAAAATCGCCAGAAAATCTTAGTGAACTTACCTAACTTATTTGTTTTTGTTGAGGAGTTGGGTGGTCTCTTTGCAGATGCAAGCTATAGCTGGACTGAGGCGGATGATTTTACGGAAGCAGAGAAATTTTACAAGGAGCAGGAACTAATCGGGGTTGGTATCAGCGCTCATCCTTTGCAAACACTTGCCAAACAGGCCCTTTATCCGACAACGCCCATTGCTACTCTCACTGAGGGGTGTCAAGCAACACTTCTAGTTGAAGTGCAAAAAATAAAAGTCATTCGAACTAAGAAAGGCGAGAATATGGCTTTTCTACAGGTTCACGATAGTAAGTCTAAACTGGATGTGACTGTATTTTCAGATCAGTATCGAAAATTCGCTTCCATCTTATCTGAAGGGAAATTCTACTACATCAATGGCAAAGTTCAATCCCGAGATGGTCGTCTGCAAATGATTGCACAAGATTTGAAGAAGCAGTCGCTGAACGATTCTGGATTCAAGTTAAAAATCACGACAACGATAAAGAAATTTCAACTATCTTAGAACAACATAAAGGCTCTATTCCTGTTATTATCAGGTATGTTGAGGAAGAAAAGACAATTGTTTCCTCCCAACATTTTGTAAAAAAAGACCCAGTTTTACAGGAAAAATTAGAGGGAATTGTTATGAAAACGATTTATCGCTAAAAATACGGAAAATAGAAGAATTTTCCAATTAAATGTGGTATAATCAGTAAGAATGTAAAAAGAAAAAGGAGCATAACCAAATGAAACGTATTGCTGTTTTGACCAGTGGTGGAGACGCCCCTGGTATGAATGCTGCCATCCGTGCGGTTGTTCGTCAAGCAATCTCAGAAGGAATGGAAGTTTTTGGTATCTATGATGGATACGCTGGTATGGTTGCTGGTGAAATTTATCCACTTGATGCTGCTTCAGTAGGAGACATCATTTCACGTGGTGGTACTTTCCTTCACTCAGCTCGTTACCCTGAGTTTGCACAACTCGAAGGTCAACTTAAAGGGATTGAGCAATTGAAAAAACACGGTATCGAAGGTGTCGTAGTTATCGGTGGTGACGGTTCTTATCACGGAGCTATGCGCTTGACTGAGCATGGATTCCCTGCTATCGGTCTTCCAGGAACAATTGATAATGATATCGTTGGTACGGACTTCACAATCGGATTTGATACAGCAGTTACAACTGCTATGGACGCGATCGACAAGATTCGCGATACTTCATCAAGTCACCGTCGTACCTTTGTTATTGAGGTAATGGGACGTAACGCTGGAGATATCGCTCTTTGGGCAGGTATCGCAACTGGTGCTGACGAAATCATCATCCCTGAAGAAGACTTCAAGATGGAAGATATCGTTGCAAGCATCAAAGCTGGTTATGAATGTGGTAAGAAACACAACATCATTGTTTTGGCTGAGGGAGTTATGTCTGCCGATGAGTTTGGTAAAAAACTCAAGGAAGCTGGAGACACTAGTGACCTTCGTGTAACTGAACTTGGACACATCCAACGTGGTGGATCACCAACCGCTCGTGACCGTGTATTAGCATCACGCATGGGTGCACACGCTGTTAAACTTCTTAAACAAGGAATCGGTGGTGTCGCTGTTGGTATCCGTAACGAGAAAATGGTTGAAAACCCAATTCTTGGAACAGCAGAAGAAGGAGCTTTGTTTAGCCTAACAGCTGATGGTAAGATCGTTGTTAACAACCCACATAAAGCTGATCTTGAACTTTCTGCTTTGAACAAGAGCTTGTCCTAATCAACTTTTATTAATCTAGTAAAATGACCAAAAAGGTCGAATTATATAAAGGAGTCACAAAAAATCATGAACAAACGTGTAAAAATCGTTGCAACCTTGGGTCCTGCGGTAGAAATCCGTGGTGGTAAAAAATTCGGTGATGACGGATACTGGGGAGAAAAACTTGACGTTGAAGCTTCAGCTAAAAATATTGCTCAGCTGATTGAAGCTGGAGCAAACACTTTCCGTTTCAACTTCTCACACGGTGACCACCAAGAACAAGGTGACCGTATGGCAACTGTTAAACTTGCTGAAAAACTTGCAGGTAAAAAAGTTGGTTTCCTTCTGGATACAAAAGGTCCTGAAATCCGTACTGAATTGTTCGAAGGCGATGCAAAAGAGTACTCTTATAAAACTGGTGAAAAAATCCGTGTTGCAACCAAACAAGGTATCAAATCAACTCGTGAAGTGATTGCTTTGAACGTTGCTGGCGCTCTTGATATCTATGATGATGTTGAAGTTGGTCGTCAAGTTTTGGTTGACGATGGTAAACTTGGTCTTCGTGTTATCGCTAAAGACGATGCAACTCGTGAATTTGAAGTAGAAGTTGAAAATGATGGCGTTGTTGCAAAACAAAAAGGTGTAAACATCCCTAACACTAAAATTCCTTTCCCAGCTCTTGCAGAACGTGATAACGACGACATCCGCTTTGGTCTTGAGCAAGGTATCAACTTCATCGCGATCTCATTCGTACGTACTGCTAAAGACGTGAATGAAGTTCGTGCAATTTGTGAAGAAACTGGAAACGGACATGTTCAATTGTTCGCGAAAATCGAAAACCAACAAGGTATCGATAACTTGGATGAGATCATCGAAGCTGCTGATGGTATCATGATCGCTCGTGGTGACATGGGTATCGAAGTACCATTCGAAATGGTTCCAGTTTACCAAAAAATGATCATTACTAAAGTGAATGCTGCTGGTAAAGTTGTTATCACTGCAACAAACATGCTTGAAACAATGACTGAGAAACCACGTGCAACTCGTTCAGAAGTATCAGACGTGTTCAATGCTGTTATCGACGGAACTGACGCAACAATGCTTTCAGGTGAGTCTGCAAACGGTAAATACCCACTTGAATCAGTAACAACAATGGCTACAATCGACAAGAACGCTCAAACTCTTCTTAATGAATATGGTCGTTTGAACTCAGATGCATTCGAGCGTAACTCTAAGACAGAAGTTATGGCTTCAGCTGTTAAAGATGCTACTAACTCAATGAATATCAAATTGGTTGTTACCCTTACTAAGACTGGTCACACAGCACGTTTGATTTCTAAATACCGTCCAAATGCTGACATTTTGGCAATCACTTTCGATGAATTGACTGAACGTGGATTGATGTTGAACTGGGGTGTTATTCCAGTAACAACTGAACGTCCTTCAAATACTGACGATATGTTTGATCTTGCTGAAAAGATTGCAGTTGAACAAGGCTTGGTTGAATCTGGCGACGATATCGTTATCGTTGCTGGTGTGCCACTTGGAGAAGCTGCTCGTACAAACACAATGCGTATCCGTACAGTACGTTAATCTAACTTTTAAAGCCTATCATATCAAGCTCCAAAGCTTGTGTGATGGGTCTTTTTTTGTGAACAAAAATAAAAAAAGAGGCAGGAAATAATCAAGAGTAATGGGAAAAAATTGAAAATTATGGTATAATAGAATGAAAAGACCTTTTTAGTAAATTTTGAAAGAGTATAACATGAGAAAAATTGTCATCAATGGTGGACGTCCATTGCAAGGTGAGATCACCATTAGTGGTGCTAAAAATAGTGTCGTTGCGCTTATTCCAGCTATTATCTTAGCAGATGATATTGTCACTTTAGATTGTGTTCCAGATATTTCAGACGTTGCTAGTCTTGTCGAAATCATGGAGATCATGGGGGCATCTGTTAAGCGTTATGACGATGTCTTGGAGATTGATCCAAGAGGCGTTCAAAACATTCCAATGCCGTATGGCAAGATTAATAGCTTACGTGCTTCTTATTATTTTTACGGAAGTCTTTTAGGGCGCTTTGGCGAAGCTACGGTTGGACTTCCTGGTGGATGTGATCTGGGTCCTCGCCCGATTGACCTTCACTTAAAAGCCTTTGAAGCTATGGGGGCTAAGGTGAGCTACGAGGGAGATAATATGAATTTATCTGCCCAAGGTAAGGGTCTTCATGGAGCAAGTATTTACATGGACACCGTTAGCGTTGGTGCAACGATTAACACCATGATTGCCGCGGTCAAAGCAAAGGGACGTACTGTCATTGAAAATGCGGCCCGTGAACCAGAAATCATTGATGTGGCTACCCTTTTGAACAACATGGGGGCCCATATTCGTGGTGCCGGTACTGATATTATCATTATTGATGGTGTTGAGACGCTTCATGGGACTCGTCACCAAGTCATTCCAGACCGTATTGAAGCTGGAACTTATATTTCACTTGCTGCTGCGGTTGGTAAAGGAATTCGTATTAACAACGTTCTTTATGAGCATCTTGAAGGCTTTATCGCCAAACTAGAGGAAATGGGCGTTCGTATGACTGTCTCTGAGGATAGTATTTCGTTGAAGAGCAGTCAGACTTGAAGGCAATCAATATTAAAACTGCTCCTTATCCTGGTTTTGCAACTGATTTGCAACAGCCTATCACGCCACTTTTATTAACAGCTCAAGGCCGTGGAACGATTATTGATACCATTTATGAAAAACGTGTCAACCATGTTTTTGAGTTAGCAAAAATGGATGCGGATATTACGACTACGAATGATCACATTATCTATAAAGGTGGTCGTAGCTTGCATGGAGCAAGTGTTAAAGCTACAGATTTGCGAGCAGGTGCCGCACTTGTCATTGCTGGATTGATGGCTCAAGGCCAGACCGAAATTACAAATATTGAGTTTATCCTTCGTGGCTACTCAGATATCATTGAAAAATTACGTAGTCTTGGAGCAGATATTACACTCGTCGAAGACTAAAACCATTGAGGTGATTATGAATATTTGGACCAAATTAGCAATGTTTTCTTTCTTTGAAACGGAGCGCTTGTATTTGCGTCCTTTCTTTTTTAGTGACAGTAAAGCCTTTTATGAGATTGCTTCTGATCCAGAAAATCTGCAATTTATTTTTCCCAGTCAAGCAAGTTTAGAGGAGAGTCAATATGCTCTTGCCAACTATTTTATGAAGGCTCCTCTAGGTGTCTGGGCAATTTGTAATCAAGACAATCAGGAAATGATTGGTTCCATCAAATTTGAAAAAATCGACGAAATCAAGAAAGAAGCAGAAATCGGTTATTTCTTAAAAAAAGATGCTTGGTCGCAAGGTTTTATGACAGAGACTGTTAGCAAACTCTGTCAACTTTCCTTTGAAGAATTTGGTTTAAAACAATTATCCATCATCACTCATCTGGAGAATCAAGCTAGCCAAAAAGTAGCCTTAAAATCGGGCTTTAGCCTTGTCCGACAGTTTAAGGGAAGTGATCGCTATACACGAAAAATGAGGGACTATCTTGAATTTCGTTACGTAAAAGGAGAGTTCAATGAGTAAACACCAGGAAATTTTGTCTTATCTGGAAGAGTTACCAATTGGGAAGAGAGTTAGTGTTCGTAGTATTTCAAATCACCTAGGTGTCAGTGATGGAACAGCCTATCGGGCTATCAAAGAAGCTGAAAATCGGGGAATTGTTGAGACTCGCCCCCGCAGTGGAACCATACGTGTCAAGTCAAAAAAAGTAGCTATCGAACGGCTAACCTATGCAGAGATCGCAGAAGTGACTAGCTCTGAGGTTTTAGCAGGTCAGGAAGGGTTAGAGAGAGAATTTAGTAAATTTTCTATTGGCGCCATGACTGAGCAGAATATCCTCTCTTATCTCCATGATGGTGGCCTTTTGATTGTAGGTGACCGTACTCGCATTCAACTTTTAGCGCTTGAAAATGAGAATGCAGTCCTTGTAACTGGTGGTTTCCATGTCCAAGATGATGTATTGACTCTTGCCAATAAAAAAGGTATCCCTGTTCTGAGAAGTAAGCATGATACCTTTACAGTTGCAACCATGATTAACAAAGCTCTCTCAAATGTTCAGATTAAAACTGACATTTTAACAGTTGAAAAACTCTATCGTCCGAGTCATGAGTATGGCTTTTTGAGAGAAACGGATACAGTCAAAGACTATCTAGATTTGGTACGTAAGAACAGAAGTAGCCGTTTCCCAGTCATTAACCAACACCAAGTGGTTGTCGGAGTTGTTACCATGCGTGACGCGGGAGATAAGTCACCCAGTACAACGATTGACAAGGTGATGACGCGAAGTGTCTTCGTAACAGGTTTGGCGACTAATATTGCCAATGTTAGCCAACGAATGATAGCTGAAGACTTTGAGATGGTTCCCGTTGTTCGAAGTAACCAGACTCTACTTGGGGTCGTAACACGACGAGATGTCATGGAAAGATGAGCCGTTCTCAGGTTTCAGCTTTGCCGACTTTTTCAGAGCAAATCGGGCAAAAACTTTCTTATCATCATGATGAAGTCGTCATTACTGTTGAGCCCTTCATGTTGGAGAAAAATGGTGTCCTTGCTAATGGAGTCTTGGCTGAAATCCTTAATCACATGACCCAAGACCTCGTTGTGAATAGTGGGCGCAATCTCATCATAGAGCAGATGTTGATTTATTTCTTGCAGGCTGTTCAGATTGATGATACTCTTCGTATTCAGGCTCGCATTATTCATCACACAAGACGCTCTGCTATTATTGATTACGATATTTATCATGGTCATCAGATTGTATCAAAAGCAAATGTTACAGTGAAAATCAATTAGAATCTAGGAGAAAAAATGATAACTTTAAAATCAGCACGTGAAATCGAAGCCATGGACAAGGTTGGTGATTTCCTAGCTAGTATCCATATCGGCTTACGTGATTTGATTAAGCCAGGCGTGGATATGTGGGAAGTAGAAGAGTATGTTCGTCGTCGTTGTAAAGAGGAAAATTTCCTTCCTCTACAGATTGGAGTAGATGGTGCAGTCATGGATTACCCCTATGCCACCTGTTGCTCTCTCAACGATGAAGTAGCTCACGCTTTCCACGTCATTACATCTTGAAAGATGGCGATTTGCTCAAGGTAGACATGGTACTGGGTGGTCCGATTGCCAAATCCGACCTCAATGTATCTAAACTCAACTTTAACAATGTTGAGCAAATGAAAAAATACACCCAAAGCTATACTGGCGGTTTAGCAGACTCATGCTGGGCTTATGCGGTTGGTACACCGTCTGAAAAAGTGAAGAACTTGATGGACGTGACCAAAGAAGCTATGTACAAAGGGATTGAGCAAGCAGTCGTTGGAAACCGTATTGGCGATATCGGTGCGGCCATTCAAGAATACGCTGAAAGTCGCGGTTATGGTGTCGTCCGTGATTTGGTTGGTCACGGAGTTGGTCCAACTATGCACGAGGAGCCAATGGTCCCTAACTATGGTGTTGCAGGTCGTGGTCTCCGTCTCCGTGAAGGAATGGTGCTGACCATTGAACCCATGATCAATACTGGGGATTGGGAAATTGATACAGATATGAAGACTGGCTGGGCTCATAAAACCATCGATGGCGGCCTATCTTGTCAATATGAACACCAGTTTGTGATTACAAAAGACGGTCCTGTTATCTTGACCAGTCAAGGTGAAGAAGGAACGTATTAAACGAAAGGAGCTTAGCTCCTTTTTTATATTCAGTTTAGATAAAATAGACAAGCGTAGCAAAGTTGTCACAAATTTTTTCTTTTGTAGTAAAATAAGATTAGAATTTTGAGAAAGTAGGTAATTCGTTGGAGTCGATTATATTTCTAGTATCCGTTTTTTTAGCTGGCATTCTGTCTTTCTTTTCACCCTGCATCTTCCCTTTGCTACCAGTCTATGCAGGTATTTTACTGGATGATCAGGGAAATTCGAAAAGCTTTCGATTTTTCGGAAGAGAGGTTGCATGGTCAGGCTTAATTCGGACCTTGTGCTTTATTGCTGGCATCTCCCTCATTTTCTTCATTTTGGGATTTGGAGCTGGTTTCCTAGGGCATATGCTCTATGCTGACTGGTTTCGTTATCTTATGGGAGCAGTCATTATCCTCTTGGGCCTACACCAGATGGAAATTTTGCATTTCAATAAACTGGAAGTGCAAAAAACAGTCACCTTCAAAAAATCACAGTCGAATCACTATCTGTCAGCCTTCTTGCTTGGGATAACCTTTAGTTTTGGTTGGACCCCTTGTATCGGACCAGTTTTAAGTTCGGTCTTGGCTCTTGCAGCTTCAGGAGGGAATGGTGCTTGGCAAGGAGCTATACTAACCTTAGTGTACACATTGGGAATGGCCCTACCGTTCATCGTTTTGGCCTTGGCTTCGGGTTGGATCATGCCCTACTTTAGTAAATTAAAACCCCATATGATTCTACTAAAGAAAATTGGGGGAGCTTTGATTATTTTGATGGGCTTGTTATTGATGCTAGGGCAGTTAAATGCCTTGTCAGGAATTCTTGGATAAAAGGAGAAAAAGATGAAAAAAGTTATTTTTGCAGGATTGAGCCTCATGTCTTTATTGTTGTTGATTGCCTGTGGTGAAAAAGAAACCAAACAGACAAGCAGTCCAAAACAGCCTGCTGTACAACAAATCGCAGTAGGAAAGGACGCGCCAGACTTCACCCTGCAGTCTATGGATGGCAAAGAAGTCAAGTTATCAGACTATAAGGGCAAAAAGGTCTATTTGAAGTTCTGGGCCTCTTGGTGTGGACCTTGTCGAAAGAGCATGCCAGAGTTGATGGAATTAGCTGCAAAACAAGATCGGGACTTTGAAATACTAAGTGTCGTTGCACCAGGACTACAAGGTGAAAAAACAGTTGAAGAGTTTCCAAAATGGTACCAAGAACAAGGTTACAAGGATATACCAGTTCTATATGATACCAAGGCAACTACCTTCCAAGCCTACCAAATTCGTAGTATTCCAACAGAATACTTGATTGATAGTCAAGGAAAAATTGGAAAAATCCAATTTGGTGCTATTAGCAATGCTGACGCAGAAGCAGCATTTAAAGAGATGAAATAAATTAAAGAATATGAAAAAATCGCGAAGAATCGCGATTTTTTTATAGTTTTTCATTGATAAAGCGGATGAATTGGTTCCACCAAACTTTTAAGAAGAAGGCTTTTTCAACTTTTTTTTCAGAAACCATTTCAAAAGATGGTTTTTTAGAAGTGAGGTAGCCTTGACCAATCAAATCCTGGTCATCATAGGTTAGGGTACCGACAACCTTTCCTTCTTCCAAAGGAGCAGTTTCTGATTTTGATTTTGGTGTGAATTGAAGAGCTGATGTAGTTCCGCTTCCAACTCGTTGGACGACTGCAATCTCTGATTTAGCAACTGCAGGCACGCTGTCTTCTTTTCCATCAAGGACAGTAACCTTACTATCTTTGTAAGTTTCACCTTTTTTAACAATAGTCTGAAGGCTAAAGTTTGCAGAGATATAGTCTAAAAGAGAAGAAGTAGCTGTAAATCGTGCATAAGGATTGCCGTTTTGTTGATCGGCATTTAAAACAACTGTAATGATACGCATCCCTTTTTCGACAGTGGTTCCAACGAAAGAAGCTCCTGCCTTATCAGTTGTTCCTGTCTTTAAACCGTCAATTCCTCCTCGGTAGGCTGGCATCCCCTCCAACATAGAGTTAGTTGAGTGGATTTCAAGTCCTGCAAAGGTAGAAGTTGGCTTTTTGGTGATTTCCAAAACCTGCGGATAATCTCGGATGAGGTTACGAGCAACGATGGCAACATCGTAAGCACTAAGTTTATTTTCCTCGTCTTTCTTAGAACCTGGATAGATGTTATCTCCAAGAGTCTCGTTGTTTAATCCAGTTGTGTTTACAATAGTTGCATCTTGGATTCCCCATTCCAAAAGTTTCGCCCTCATTTTGTCAACGAAGTCTTTCTCAGAACCGGCAATCTTTTCTGCTAGCGCAATTGCAGCACTGTTTGCACTGGATACCATTGTAGCCTCTAATAGTTGTCCAACAGTATAATTTCGAGCTTCCATAGGGACGTTACTTGCTTCTGAATTGGTGGTGAGCTGGTATGGATAGTCTGAAATATCAACAGGGGTTGATAGGCTGATTGTTCCTTGTTCCAAGGCCTCATAAACTAAATAGACAGTAACAAGTTTTGTAATAGAAGCAATCTCGACAGGCTGACTCGCATCTTTTTCATAAAGGATTTTTCCTGTTGTTGCTTCAACAGCAATAGCGTGCTTAGCAGCAACATCAAAACTTTGAGCTGAAACAGTAGAGATAGTGCCAAAAGTAAGAAGTGTTAGTAAGGATATAATTATTTTTTTCATATTAGCTTTATTTTATCATAAAGCAAAAAAATATTCTCGCTTTTTTACTAAAGCCAACTTATCTTTTTCAGAAATATGGTAAAATAGATAGAAGGAGGATAGTTATGTTCCGTAGAAACAAATTATTTTTTTGGACAGCCGAAATCTTACTATTAACCATTATTTTTTATCTTTGGAGAGAGATGGGGTCCATCATTACTCCCTTTGTCACAGTTATCAATACGATTATGATTCCATTCTTATTGGGGGGATTTTTCTACTACCTGACAAATCCAATCGTAACCTTCTTGGAGAAAAGATGTAAGATTAATCGTTTGATTGGTGTCTTGGTCACTCTTTGCGCCTTGATTGGAGCCATCGTGGTTGGTGTAGTTTATCTCTTACCTATTTAATCAACCAGCTGACAAGTTTGATTATCTCTAGCCAAAATATCTACAGCAGACTGCAGGATTTGGTTATTGATTTATCGATGAATCCTATTTTCCAAAATATTGATATCCAAAAAACCATTCAACAGTTAAATCTATCCTATGTTGATATTCTCCAAAATATCCTTAATAGCGTCAGCAATAGCTTAGGAAGTGTCCTTTCTGCTTTATTTAGTACAATCCTCATTCTTATTATGACACCAGTCTTCTTGATCTATTTCCTACTGGATGGCAACAAATTTTTACCGATGTTGGAACGAACAGTTCTCAAACATGACAAGCTGAACCTAACCAGTCTCTTGAAAAATTTGAATGCTACTGTGGCAAGATATATCAGTGGAATTGCGATTGATGCCGTCATAATCGGATGTTTGGCCTATGTGGGTTACAGTGTTATTGGTTTGAAGTATGCCTTAGTCTTTGCTATTTTTTCTGGAATTGCCAATCTGATTCCATATGTTGGTCCAAGTATTGGTTTGATTCCGATGATTATTGCAAATGTATTCACTGATCCTCAACGGATGTTAATTGCAGTTGTCTATATGCTGATTATTCAACAGGTTGATGGCAATATTCTCTACCCTCGTATCGTTGGAGGGGTTATGAAAGTTCATCCAATCACCATTTTAGTCCTTCTCTTACTATCAAGTAATATCTATGGTGTGATTGGTATGGTAGTAGCAGTACCTAGCTATTCTATCTTAAAAGAAATTACTAAGTTCTTTGCGAAATTGTATGAAAATCATAAGGAAGCCAAAGAACAAGAAAAAACAGAATCAGTTTAAAAATCAGGGAAACCTGGTTTTTTACTTATATAAATAAGCTTTAAAACTAAAATATGATAGAACAGAGGATCTTGATAAGAAGCGTAAGAAAGGGATCCCATAAGATTTAGATTAATTAACAAAATATGTGTAAAACACTTGCAATTTAGCTGAAATTTGATAAAATAGTAAGGAAAGTTAGACTGTATTGCCTACTGTCTATCTATAAATATATTTTATTGGAGGCTTTTACTCAAATGGCAAAAGAAAAATACGATCGTAGTAAACCACACGTTAACATTGGTACTATCGGACACGTTGACCACGGTAAAACTACCCTAACTGCAGCTATCACAACTGTTTTGGCACGTCGCTTGCCTTCATCAGTTAACCAACCTAAAGACTATGCGTCTATCGATGCTGCTCCAGAAGAACGCGAACGCGGTATCACCATCAACACTGCGCACGTTGAGTACGAAACTGAAAAACGTCACTATGCTCACATCGACGCTCCAGGACACGCGGACTACGTTAAAAACATGATCACTGGTGCCGCTCAAATGGACGGAGCTATCCTTGTAGTAGCTTCAACTGACGGACCAATGCCACAAACTCGTGAGCACATCCTTCTTTCACGTCAGGTTGGTGTTAAACACCTTATCGTCTTCATGAACAAGATTGACTTGGTTGACGACGAAGAATTGCTTGAATTGGTTGAAATGGAAATCCGTGACCTCTTGTCAGAATACGACTTCCCAGGTGACGATCTTCCAGTTATCCAAGGTTCAGCTCTTAAAGCTCTTGAAGGTGACTCTAAATACGAAGACATCATCATGGAATTGATGAACACTGTTGACGAGTACATTCCAGAACCAGAACGTGACACTGACAAACCATTGCTTCTTCCAGTCGAGGACGTATTCTCAATCACTGGACGTGGTACAGTTGCTTCAGGACGTATCGACCGTGGTACTGTTCGTGTCAACGATGAAATCGAAATCGTTGGTATCAAAGAAGAAACTTCAAAAGCAGTTGTTACTGGTGTTGAAATGTTCCGTAAACAACTTGACGAAGGTCTTGCTGGAGATAACGTAGGTGTCCTTCTTCGTGGTGTTCAACGTGACGAAATCGAACGTGGACAAGTTATCGCTAAACCAGGTTCAATCAACCCACACACTAAATTCAAAGGTGAAGTCTACATCCTTACTAAAGAAGAAGGTGGACGTCACACTCCATTCTTCAACAACTACCGCCCACAATTCTACTTCCGTACTACTGACGTTACAGGTTCAATCGAACTTCCAGCAGGTACTGAAATGGTAATGCCTGGTGATAACGTGACTATCGACGTTGAGTTGATCCACCCAATCGCCGTAGAACAAGGTACTACATTCTCTATCCGTGAGGGTGGACGTACTGTTGGTTCAGGTATGGTTACAGAAATCGAAGCTTAATTCGATTTAGTTCCCAGAAGAACAATTATTTAAGTCAGACACTAAAAGAATCTTGCTTTGCAAGGTTCTTTTTTTATTCAAATTATCTTAGAAGGTCTTCTAGTATAGCGATATGATAGTTTTTTTGGTATAATAAAGGTTATGGAAATCGAAAAAACCAATCGCATGAATGCGCTTTTTGAATTTTATGCTGCGCTTTTGACAGATAAGCAGATGAATTATATTGAACTCTACTATGCAGATGATTACAGTCTTGCGGAGATTGCTGAAGAGTTCGGTGTTAGTCGGCAAGCTGTCTATGACAATATCAAGCGGACAGAAAAGATTCTGGAAGACTATGAGATGAAATTGCACATGTATTCAGACTACATTGTCCGCAGTCAGATTTTTGATCAGATCTTGGGGCGTTATCCAAAGGATAATTTTTTACAGGAGCAGATAGAAATTTTAACAAGCATTGATAATAGAGAATAAGAGGAAGAAAAATGGCATTTGAAAGTTTAACAGAACGTTTACAGAACGTCTTTAAAAATCTACGTAAAAAAGGAAAAATTTCTGAGACTGATGTCCAAGAAGCAACCAAAGAGATTCGTTTGGCCTTGCTGGAAGCCGACGTTGCTTTGCCTGTTGTAAAGGACTTTATCAAGAAGGTTCGTGAACGTGCAATCGGACACGAGGTCATTGATACCCTTAATCCAGCACAACAGATTATCAAAATCGTTGATGAGGAATTGACAGCCATTTTAGGATCTGATACAGCTGAAATTATCAAGTCACCAAAGATTCCTACGATTATCATGATGGTTGGTTTGCAGGGGGCTGGTAAAACAACCTTTGCTGGTAAGCTGGCTAACAAACTCAAGAAGGAAGAAATGCTCGTCCTTTGATGATTGCTGCAGATATTTATCGCCCAGCTGCCATTGATCAGTTGAAGACGCTTGGACAGCAGATTGATGTTCCTGTTTTCGCTCTTGGAACAGAAGTACCAGCTGTTGAGATTGTTCGACAAGGTTTGGAGCAAGCGCAGGCTAATCACAACGACTATGTTTTGATTGATACGGCAGGGCGTTTGCAGATTGATGAGCTCTTGATGAATGAGCTTCGTGATGTTAAGGCCTTGGCTCAACCAAATGAAATCCTGCTCGTCATTGATGCCATGATCGGTCAGGAAGCGGCCAATGTTGCCCGTGAGTTTAATGCTCAGTTAGAAGTGACTGGGGTTATTCTTACCAAGATTGATGGGGATACTCGTGGTGGTGCGGCCCTATCTGTTCGTCACATCACTGGAAAACCAATCAAGTTCACTGGTACGGGTGAAAAGATTACAGATATCGAAACCTTCCACCCAGATCGTATGTCAAGCCGTATCCTTGGTATGGGGGATATGCTGACCTTGATCGAGAAAGCTTCTCAAGAATACGATGAGCAAAAAGCTCTTGAAATGGCTGAGAAGATGCGCGAAAATACCTTTGATTTCAATGATTTCATTGATCAATTGGATCAGGTGCAAAATATGGGGCCGATGGAAGACTTGCTCAAGATGATTCCAGGGATGGCTAACAATCCAGCTCTTCAAAATATGAAGGTGGATGAGCGCCAGATTGCGCGCAAACGTGCCATCGTGTCTTCTATGACTCCTGAGGAACGTGAAAATCCTGAACTGTTAAATCCAAGTCGTCGCCGTCGTATCGCTGCAGGTTCTGGAAATACCTTTGTCGAAGTCAATAAATTCATCAAGGACTTTAATCAGGCCAAACAGCTCATGCAAGGGGTCATGTCTGGTGATATGAACAAGATGATGAAACAAATGGGCATCAATCCAAATAACCTTCCTAAAAATATGCCAAATATGGGAGGAATGGATATGTCTGCCCTAGAAGGCATGATGGGGCAAGGTGGTATGCCTGATATGTCAGCTCTCGGAGGAGCAGGAATGCCAGATATGAGCCAGATGTTTGGTGGTGGACTAAAAGGTAAAATCGGCGAATTTGCTATGAAGCAGTCAATGAAACGCATGGCTAACAAAATGAAAAAAGCTAAGAAAAAACGCAAATAAAAAAGGAAAGCAGAAGTGCTTTCCTTTTTGATATAAAATATGTGCTTTCTATGATTAGGCAATTTTCCTAATCGAAACATTTACTAAATAGAAAGAGAGATTTCAAATCCATGCATCCATTCGGATTTTACTGCGATGTCAATTTAAAGCATCTGCTAATTGTTTGACAAGATAGAGCCCCATACCTGTTGATTTTTTCCTTGTATCACCTGAATCACCAGTAAATCCTTTTTCAAAGATATGAGGGAGATCGCAAGTTTTAACTCCACACCCATTATCCCTAATAATCAGACTTGTGCGCCCCTTGTCTCTTGACATAGAAATCCTGAGTTCTGGCTTATCAGAGCTATATTTAAGGGCGTTGGCTAGTATTTGAGACAGGATAAATTCAAAACTGCGTTGATCGGTGTAGTAGTTTCCCTGTATATTTTCTAGATGAATCGTAAAATTCTTTTCTTTAATCAAGGGAGCAAAGTTTTCCAAAAGATCCTGAATACACTCTTGGAGGTCGACATCTTCAAATAGAAAATCATTTTTTTCACTTTTAACCCTATAATAGAATAGTATCTGTGATACATTTCCTTGGATTTGATTTTTTACATAATCCAACTTAAAAGCTGTATCCTTTGGCAGCTGGTCACTTTGGTTGTCCAAAAGGAGGGAAAGAAGCGATAGAGGGAGTTTGATTTCATGAGCCCATTTTTCAACATAGTCCTCGTACTCGGCTAGTAATGAGTTGAGTTTTCCTATTTCCGCTTGCCTTTGGTAAAGCGCATTTGCGATTTCTTCGATGCTTTCTTTCTCTGAGGCACTTGATAAACGCAATAATTCCAGCTCCGTATCCATCTTAGGATTGTCTATGAAAGCCTTATAAGTAGCTGCTTTTTTTCTTTCTTTTCTTATAAGTAGGAATGATAGGATAAAAAAGAGTAGGACTGAAGCTAAGAGATAGAGGAGGATGAGGACTTGAAACTTTCTCACGTCTGAAAGCCAAAGCAGGACAGCTGTAAATAGATCAAATGCTAAAAGAACAAGTAACCAGGGCAGATAGGCAGCCAAATATTTAAGATTCTGTTTCATCTTGCCTTTCCTCTTCCAATTTGTAACCGATGCCTCTGACGGACTTGACTTGAAGGGCAATGCCAGCCTGTTTCATCACCTTTTTGAGCCTTGCAATGTTTACTTGTAGGGCATTTTCATCGATGAACTCAGTTGTGTTCCAGAGTTTCATGCTTAGTTCTTCTTTTGTGACGACGGGTGCATTAGTAACCAATAAGGTTTCTAACAATTTCCCTTGATTTTGGGGGAGTAAAATCGAGTGTCCATTGATATAAAGGGTATAGGTATTTCTATCCAGCAGGAAATTATCTTTTTCAAGTAGATTTTGTCTACCTTCATAGCGTTTCAAGATATTTTCTATACGTGCCAAAAATCTTTCTTTCTTGAAAGGTTTTGTTAGGTACTCATCTGCCCCTAATTTCAGAGCGTGGATTTCATCTTTTAATTGTTCACGAGAGGTGAGAACCAATATGGGCACAGAGCGTTTGGACTTGAGATTTTTACAAATATGAAAACCTGTTTCTCCCGGCAAATTCAAATCCAGTATGATTAGATCCGTAGCGTATTGCAACACTTGCTGGCTTGTATCTTTGAAGTCAGTCAACTTATCAACTTGATAACCCGCTTTCTCTAACAAGATGACAATTTCATCTCGAATCAAGGCTTCATCTTCAATAACCAGAATATGCTTCATATCGGCTCCTCCTTCTCCTATTTTATTCTACTTTATTCATCTCTTTTGGGTTCCATTAAGGACAACAAGTAATTATTGCTATTTTTCTTTACAATTCTGATATAGATGACTTCAAATCCAGCTAAGAGCAGTACTATCAGCATGGCTGTGATAAATTTTTGCCCCATAACCATTCTTGCGCTAGCGGGTACTATTCCTGTGAGGAGGGAGCTCACTCCGAAGCTACTACTGAGAAGTGCAAGGGCTATTGGCAGACCGAAATACCAGTTGATTTGTTTTTCTGAAGATTTACAAAGAGTTTCGTAGTTAGCTCCAAGATGGATCAAGGTTTGGTATCGTCTGTAGGATTGTCTTTGTCCCATCAAAAACTGGACGCCGATGATTGTCTTAGCGACAACAAGGAAGATGATAGCCAGATAGATAGTGATATAGCTGGCAGAGATAATGTAAAATAATTGTCTTCCCATATTTTGTATATAGCTTTCATAACCAAGAGAGGTTTGATCTAGCTTTTCATTGGTATCTGAGATAGCTCTCATCAGGCCTTTTTCCTTGACTAGCTCAGGAGCCAAGATACCGCTGACATAGTTTGAGTATTTACTGTCAGTATAACTCATAAAAGTCTCATCTGGAAGAATGAGTGCTACAGAGAGGGTAATTTCACGGTCCGTTACAATTGGTAAAGACTGCACATCTCCAATCAATTTTATATCATTTCCCATGACTTTGATTTGAGGATTTGTCTTTAGGACAGAGTTGACAAGATTCTCATCTGGGAGAAAATCTTTCCCCATATACAAGTAGGCTTCCTTACTAGTTAATTCTAAAGGAGGGAGATTGGCAGCTTTTCTAAGTTCATTGTATTCAGAGAGCGGCAAAAGGTGGCAACTTCTATACTTCTGGAAATTATGGACTAAGATTTCCTTGTTTTTACTGTCTCTTTGCTCTTTTAATACCTTGATAAACTGTTCAAAGGCCACGGACTCGTTTTCTTTTGGTTTCCCGACTTTGATTTGTAGAATCTTTGAAAACTGTGATGCTAGTCCTGCTGCTTCAAGCTCTTTTTTAACTGTATTCACATCAAGATTTTCATCTGATTCCTGCTTGCTATCTCTAAATGTATAATCTAAGACATGAGCCTGATTACCAGAATTGCCGCTTGCAATGGCAACACCTGCTCCAAAGAGGCACAAGGCAGAGAAGATTAAGAGGGAGCAGATGGCCAGTATAGTTGAGCGCTGGATAACTAATTCCTGAATCTGTCTAAATTATAGGTATGGAGTTTTCGATGGCTACCAAGATTGACTAGAATGTCTATAAATAAACGCATACCAAAGAAGAGTAGGATAGTTCCTAGAGTTCCCAGGAAAACAGTGATGCCCATGGTTATGACACTTTCCCAAGCACGTCCACTCATCCCCAAGTAATAGGCTGTTCCGAGAAGCAAGATTCCGAGGACGGAAGCAAGAAGGTATACCCCCTTGGGAAGTAGTTTCTTCATACCAGAAGGAGAAAAGGCAAGAAGATCTCCGATTTCCTTATTGGCTGTTTTTGCACTTAAAAGAACAAAGACGACTAATTTAACAGCTAGGAAGCCGATGACTGTATAGAGTAGAGCTGTAGTAGATAGAGAAAATTGATGTTCAATAATCCCCAACCCAACAATTTTGACTGTTATTAGACTAATTAGTTCCGAAATTAAGATGGCAATAGGAAGGCCTATTCCAAGGGCAAGGACACTGTTTCTCAAATCCTCGAGTAGGAGCAGTAAGAACAGTTTACCTCTCCGCATGCCTAGTGTGAGATAAACCCCAAATTCATGTTTTCTCCTTTCCATCTGCATACTGCTTGCGAAGTAGACTAGAAAAAAGAGGATAAAGAGCGTTGCTACATAAAGAATGGGAATCATGCTAAAGAGTTTATTTACAGCATCACTTTCTATTTGTTTGAGAAAGATCATCACATCTTGATGAGACAAAGAAAGGATGATGTAAAAGGAGATGATGGAAAGAACCATAGAACTAAAATACAAGCTGTTATTCTTTCGATCTCTCTTGCTATTTCTTGAGACTAATTTAGAAAACATTGCCATCACCTCCAGCTAGGGCTGCCATAACCTTTAGTATTCTGTGGTAGAAGTCTTCTTGACTTTCTCTTGGATAATCACGACGGATTTCATGGAATAGTTTTCCGTCTTGGATAAACAAGATGCGGTTGCAAAAGCTGGCTGCAACTGAATCGTGGGTAACCATGAGAATGGTGGTTTCTTCCACTTGATTCATTTCGGATAATTTTTGCATCAAAATGGTTGCGTTTTTTGAATCCAAAGCCCCTGTGGGCTCATCCGCAAATACAATCTTAGGGTCTAAAATCAAGGCACGAGCAGCAGCTACCCTTTGCCGTTGACCACCTGATAATTGAGATGGGAACTTATCCAGAAGTTCAGAAATATCCAGATATTGGGAAAGCAATTCTAACCGAACCTTGCTTTCGTTGGCATCGACCTTGTGCAAAGACAAGGGGAGTAAAATATTTTCTTTGGCTGTAAGATTGTCCAAGAGCTCAAAATTCTGGAAGAGGTAGCCAATTTCCCTGCCACGATAATCAGCTAACTGACTCCCTTTTAACTGACCTAAATCCTTTTCTTGCATTTGAATGGAACCGTCAGTTGGCTTGATGATAGTAGCGAGACAGTTAAGAAGGGTTGTTTTCCCAGAACCGCTACTCCCCATAATCCCTAGGAATTCGCCTTTTATAACTTTAAAAGATATGCCGTCCAAGGCTTTTGTGATATTGGGCTCTTTCCCATAATGCTTTTTTAATGATTCTACTCGTAAAATGGTTTCCATGTGAAACACCTCCATCTTTTGTTACTTTCATTATAGTATGAATCAGAGTAGAATAACACTTACGGATGATGTAAGAAATCTTTATCGCTGACTTCTATAGTCAGTTTATTGGACTTATACTTATTATATTATAGCATGATTTTAAGGATTTAAAAAGAGAAGTAGGGGGGAGGGATTTCTACAACCTTGAAACCATCGAATTTCAAAATTGAAAAAAAGTCCTAGAAATCAATATTTCTAGGACTTTTTAACTCATTAACTCTATTCCCACTCAACGGTTGCAGACTCCTTGAGAATCGCTATATAATAGGCTTTTTAAGGAGTTAGTAATTCTTTGGTGGGGTTTTTGGTGGGAATGTTATTTTGAAATTGATTGGTTCCCGTTGAAATGTACTAAGCTAGAAGATGGGAAAGAAACATTAATAATTCCGACCATTTCATTAGTGATAACTTCATCAGCGCCATCCCATAGATGTGAGTAATGTTTCAATGTGATTTCAGGAGAAGAGTGTCCTAAACGTTTGATAGAATAAGTACAGTAGCATTTAATTCATTAATTAGAAGGGAAGCGTGACTGTGACGTAGACCTTTCGCTTGGATAGGCTTTACGTGAGCAATCTTGGCGTACCTTTTAATAATCCTTGAGATTGTAGATTTTAGCATAGGCAAGCCATCGTATGAAAAGATAAGATCGTTCTCGTGTCCTAGTCCAATCTTTTTTTGAGCTTCACGCCATTTTTTTAACACATCAATTGTATCTTTATCTAAACTAATCATCCTTCTTCCGTCTTTCGTTTTCGAATAAGAATGACGAGTCCATTCTTTTTTGTTTTTAACAATAAGCATATGATGAACTCGTAAGCGTTGCTTATCAAAGTCAACATCATTCCATTGAAGGGCACAACCTTCATTTACACGTACGCCAGTCATGAAATATACCCAAATCATCACGAAGTTTAAATGTTCATATACATCTTCAATGTAAATTTGCGAAACAACAGCTTCAAATTCGCTCTTAGTCCAATATGGGACATTACTTTTCCCTTTAGGAATTGCATTAGATTGCTTAGAAATGTTTTTTTTTCCACATATCCCATTTGCAAAGCATAGTCCAATGATTTCCTAAACATGCCAAAGATGAGGCTAGCATATCCTTGTGAATATCCGGCACCATCCTCATCTTGACTAGTCAGTAACCATGTTCGAAACTTCTGGACTTGTTCGAGGGTAATCGAACGAAGTGTAATGTCACCAAAACGATCACAAAGCTGTAAAAGGTTTTTCTCACGAACTGAAAATGTGCTGTGCTCAACTGTTGTTCTATAATAAGGAATGTAATGTTCCTCCATAAATTGCCGATATTTCATCCGGTAGTTAGAATAACCTTGAGATTGATGATATTCATATTTCAGTCGAGTTAATTCCTTATATGCTTCTGAAGCTGAATTAAATGGATTTCCGTGTTGATCTTTCCTTGATTTCTTTCGTACACGTTTCCCGGTTACTCTATCTATACCAAATTCGGTTTGAATAAAAAATTTTCCGTTTTTGTCAGTATAGACTCCAGGAAATTTAGTTTTCTGTTGATTTTGTGGCATTATTCCTCCTTGTGAAGTGAAACACCCAGAATTTCTTCAACAGCAACGATAGGGACATGCCCTAAACGTCGATTATTATAAAAGGCATATCCCTTTTGTACCATAATTTGCTTAGCTTGTCTAATAATTGTAACGGCAGTATAGGGATTGTAACCCATTTTAATTAAATCTTCTTTGTTCATTGTTTGTTTCATAATTAATAATCCTCTTGAAATTTCTAAATTTTATTGCGATAATAGAAGAAGGTAATAGATATTATTACTAGTATATTTTGAGTTTGTTTCTGACACCGACCAAAGTTTGGAAACAAGCTCTTTTTTATTTTTACTTAAAATAACTTTCATATCCTTATCCTTTTGAAAATATTCGAATAGTAGTTGCGGTACATATTTATATATGCCCTTGATATATCAACGTTTTTTTGACACTGAAAAAAATAAAATTGTTATTAAAATAACTGCTAAATTTTTTTATTCCATCTCTAAATCTCTTTTAAGATTCGGTTCAACATTTTATCTTCAATTTTTTTCTTTTTGTATTTTCTGTAATTGTTTTCATTGAAAATTTTATTTCGTTTTTTTCTAAAGAGTATGTTTTTTTAGTGGAAAAGTTTTTATAAAAAGTTGTTGAAGGATTTCTACGAGTGCCTAAACCATATTTTTTTGGCTTCTTCTAGTGAGTGGAACATGACCCTTATTATTTCTAGAACTAGCCAACTTGTCATTTTTCCTAATTCATGTTTTTTTCCAGTATTTACTTCTTGGTATTGGAACCTTTTTAGGATTCTTCTTTTAGTTTCACCCTTATTTGTTTTTAAAAATCCTATTGGAAGAAATGCAATGATATCTTCATCAATTAAATCTGATACTGTGGTATTTGATAACTGATCATTAATAAATAATAAAAAGTTCCGTTGTATAAAGTTGTGGATTAGATTTCTTATAAATTTTCTTTAACATCTTTTCACAATTTATAGTTGCTTTTATGATTATTTCTATATATCGAAAAGACACCATCAGATATTAAAATCTCTAAATATTGAATAATCATTTCATCAGTTAATTCTGATAAGTAATGGGAGTATAATTGCTCAGCTATCTTACTGCCAGTTAATTCGACTTCATATCTAAAGATCTCTAAATTCTTTAACGATGAATTTGTTTTACGGACTTGTTTGTTCTTTTTTGCTTTCTCAATTTTGTTATAAAAGATGTGTTTTTCTTTCTTATTAATCTCAATCGATACCATCGAAAACTTATCTGCATTTTTACTTGTTCTATGGTTTTTTAAATCTTTATTCGTTTCATCTGCAAGTGAGCTTATTAATAATTGACGAGTTTGTAAAGATGGTAATTTATCAAAAGCAATTGTGAATGCTAATTCAATTTTCTTAAACCTAACATAATCCGGATTATATTTAATCTTAATCTTATAATCTTTTTCTAATTTATGTAATACTTCTTTTAATCTTAATTTAATCCCCTCAATGCCTGTAGTTTGAAAATTAGGAGAAGGACCGTTAAGTTGAATTGCAATATACTTCTTTCTGTAACCTACTTCTTTTAAGCTAATTGTTACTTTTCCTAAATCTACTGATTGAATTGTGATCTTAATTAATTCTCCTTGTGAGTTGTAATCTATAGAAGCTGTGTCTTTAAATATTTGTTCATCAAAAACGTTAGGATCATAGGTTACTTTTGGGTTAAGAATTGAGACTATACAGTTATCAATACCCCAGTAAGCTGGACCAATTGAGAAACAAGATTTTATAAAATTTTCATTTTGTTTCTGTGATTCCAGTAATTCTTTCTTCCTAAGTTCTCTATCTTCCTTTTGTCTTTCCTTTTCTTCTATTTCTTCACGAGATAAGGGAGGTCTCTTGACTACTTTACCACCTCGTTTATTTCTTTTAGGTCTTCTTACCATGTATATTCCTCCTTGTTGTTAAATCTGTAATGAAGATGTACTTCTAAAATGTAACTTTCTTTAAAATTAAACCTCCTTCTTTCTTATATTGGTTAGTATGCCATAAATCTTTCCAAAAACGCCTGTAAAAAAAAAAAATGGAATTTTTTTTAAAAACAAAAAAAACACTCAATTATGAGTGCTTAAAAAACGCGTCGTAACAAGGTTTTGAAGAAAAAAATTAGGTTCTTACCTAATTTAATTTTTTTAGTTTAGAACAAGAATGTTAAGAAAAAAAACAATACTTTCAGTACGATCTTTTTATTGATGTGACAAGGTTTTTGAAGGAAAAAGTAAGTTTTTATCTACTTTATTTATTTTTTAAAAAAAATTTTTTTATTCTTCATTTTAAATTTAGGATGTTGAGAAAAAAAGATCAATAATTTCAGTACGATTTTTTTATTGAGTTGGATTTTTTTCAATCAAAAAGTTGAAGATTATCATCTGAAGTTTCAGAAAGCGGTCTAAAAAAATCAGAAGGATCTATATCCATGGCAGATAAAATTTTTAGTAGAGTATCGACAGATAAGTTTCTTCTATTGTTTTCAATTAAATTAATAAAAGGCAAGCTAAGATCACTTTTTTCGGCAAGCTCTTGCTGAGTTAGCTTTTTACTTAGTCGATATTCTCTGACTAATTCTCCAATTTTCATTCTAAAATTCTCCTTTTAATAATTGTATATATTTTTTGTTGATTTTTATATAAACAATAGTATTTTTATAACGTTATTTTATTTACAATAGTTAACAAAAAAATGGTATAATAAGGGCGTTTATAATATTATATGAAGGGCTTGGATTTGGGGCAGATACGCTTCAAATTTTATGTGGGCAAAAATGAATTCAAAAACAAGTAAAAATAATAAGAAAAAAATACCCCTTGCTCTGGCGGCAGGAGTTGCTTTAACAAGTTTTTCAACACTATCTGTACAAGCAGATGAACAAGTTGATGTAACATCAACGGACAATACAGTAGCTGAAGAAAAACATGTACAAAATTCGCCTACAACATCCATCCCTCAAGTTGAGGGTGTTGAAGTTTCAAATGGAACTGCTCTTGTGACCAAAACTCCAATTGAAGCTGTTGTTGAAGAAGCGAAAACAATTAAAGAACAAGCTGACCAAGCTGTTGAAGCTCAAACTCCTGTTGTTGAAGAAGCTAAGAAACAAGAAACTGCAACTGCTGGGGCAGAAGATAGTGCTAAACAAGCTCTTGAACAAGCTGAACAAAAGAAAAAGGCTGCAACTCCTGAAGCGATTGAAGGAACAAAAAGTGCGATTGGCGCTTCTAAGAAAGAAGTAACGACACACACAGAAAAAATTGATTCTTTGAAAGAGCAACAAAATCAGGTGCAAGGAAAGAAAAATGCACAAGAAGCTGTTGTTAAGGATGCTACGGAAGCTACAAACAATCAAGCTAAAAAGGTTTCTGGTGCAGAAAAGAAAGTTCAGAACGCTCAAGATGTCCTAAATGGAACTGGCGCTGAGAAGGTTATCAAAGAAGAAAAAGATGCTAAGAAAGACCTAGAAACTAAAAAAGCTATCGTGAAAGATGCTAAGAAAGCTCTTGAACAATCACAAGATGCGGATGCAAAAAAAGCTCGCAAACTGGATGATGCAAAAGAGCTTGAAGTAGGACAAAAGAATGCTTTTGACAAAGCGACTGATGCTCTTTCAAACGCAACTAAAGCTAACAACGAAGCTACATCTAAACGTAATGTCGCTCAACAAAACAAGGATAACGCCCAAGCTGTTCTTGACGGAACAGGAACAACAGCTATCTTAGATGAGCGTAAAAACGCAAAAGCTGATTTGGCGACTAAAGAAGCGACTCTTACAGACGCTACTAAAGTTTTAGATGATGCTAAAAAGACTGACGCTAAAAAGGCGGAGGATATTGCTGAGTTAGATGAAGCGAAAGCAGATGCCGAACGCACAAGCGCTTCTACTGCAAAAAATCTTCAAGATGCGACTGATGAAGCAAATGAAACTTCTTCTAAACTTGGTGTAGCCCAACAAAACAAGGACAACGCCCAAGCTGTTCTTGATGGAACTGGCACAAAAGCCATCCTAGATGAGCGTAACAATGCCAAGTCTGACTTAGTAACTAAAAAATCAGAGTTTGAAGATGCTACTACAAACTTGGACAATGCTAAACGTGCGGATGCTAAACGTGCAGAAAAAATTGCTGAGGCTACAACTAAGCTAAACCAAACTACTGCTACATTTAAACAAGCAGAAAGCGACTTGCTTGATGCTCAAACTGCCGCAAACCAAGCTTCTGATGATTTGAAGAATAAGAAAAAAGCTGAAAAAACAGCTCAGGAAACTTTGGATGCTTCTAAAGGAAAAGTGGCTGGCGTTACAAAAGAACTTAATGATGCTAAAGTTGACCTAAAAGCGAAAGAAGCAACTCTTGCAAGCGCTACTGGTACTTTGGCAGATGCTAAACGTGCAGATGCTCAAAAAGCTGAACAACTTGAATTGTTAAATGAAGCAAAAACTCAAGCTGAAGATGAAGAAGCTACAACTAAAAAAGCTAAAACAAAAGCCCAAGGTGGCGCAAATCTTGCTTCAACGAAGCTAACACAAGCTATCGCAGATGAAAAAGAGGCAAAAGACAGTCTTGCTTCATCTGAAAGTCGCTTGGAAGGTGTTGCAAATGAACGCGATAATGCTAAAGCTGACCTAGCAACTAAGCAGGCTAAAAAAGAGGATGCTGAACGCAAGTTAGAGGATGCGAAAAGCACAGATGCTCAAAAACGTTCTGACATCCAAGAGTTACGAACTCTAAAAGGTCAACAAGAAGATACCAAGCGCACAACTGCTCAAGAATTGCTTGACGCAACAACTGCCGCTGAAAACGCTGAAAATGCTAAAAATGAAGCAGATAAAACTGTTGATACGCTTGAAAAACAAATCTCTGCAATCAAGAACTTGACAATCCCTCAATTGCCACAAAATGTCATTGCGGCTTACAAAACTTACTTGAATGATGCTAGTGAAGCAAACAAACAAGCTTTGAACAATGTTATTCAAGCATGGTATAAGGGTGGTAAATATGATTTTGGAAGTCGTCAATTTGGATGGTCTGACAGCTTAAAAACAACTGTATTTAAAGGCTGGACAAACAAAAATATTGTCCTACCAATTGACGACACAGTTGTAAATCTTGATAATCCAACAGATGAGCAAATTCAAGCTCTAAGTCATTATTACGCTCTTCTTGCAAATAACCTCCAAGACCAAATCTGGGGGACACACAATTTCATCGTTACCAAAGAGTCTGTTCAAGGAATTAAGAATATTGCCAAGAACTATGCCAATGAAAACAAACCTTACAACAGTGGACATAGCCACACAGCTTTAAACAACCACGGAGTAGAAGCTGTTAAATATAATGGCGAAGTAATGAACTACACAAACACATTGAGTAGCACTTCTCCTTTAGAAAAAGCTCCTGATACTGAAAAAACTCATAAAGCAACCATGTCTCAACTTTACCGTGAGGTTTATGATTCGGTTCTTGCATTTATGACAAATGATATTCATGCTAATTTTGGACACATGAAAGGAATGGTGGGGCGTGTTCAGCCAACCATCCAAAGTGCAGTTGGTGGTAACATTAGCTACACGAAAGATAACACAGGTCGGATGCACTTCGTTAAATTTGCAGGGAAACGCTCGTATTATCATCGAACGAGACCCAGAAACAGGTCAAAAAACAGAAACTTATGTGGATGAATATTACCAAAACGGTATTGCCAAACCACTCCCAACTCCATTTGACACCAGCAAGATGGAAGAAGACTTGGTGCAAGCTAAGAGAACTCAAACTTCTGCCCTTGCCACTCACAACAACGCTCAACGTCGTTTAGCTTCGGCTAAAGATGCAGATGCTACTGCAAAATCTGAACTTAAAACAACTACAAGTCGTCTCAACACCTTGTTGAATACACAAGATTTGACTCCTAATGCAGAGCGTGTTCTTGATGCTGCTAAGTCAGAATTAAGCAAAGCTACATTGCGCAATACAAACGCAAGCACTGCTTATAAAAATCTTACAAAAGAAATTGAAACTAAGCGTGCTACTCACAAAGAAGCAGAAAAAGCTTTATCTAAAGCAACTGTCGCAAATAAAGTTGCACAAGAAACTCTTGAAAAAGCAACTACTGCACATGATAATGCTCTTGATAAACTAAATAGCATTAAAGATGCTATCAAACGTACAAAAGCCATTAAAGACTTGACTCCTGATGCTCAAGCTAAGTTTGATACTGCTAAAGCAGAACATCAAGCCGCTGAAAAACGACTTGCAACTGCTGAGAAAGCTTTGACTGACCTTAATAACGAGATCAACACAAATAGTGATGCTCTAAACACAGCTAAGGCAGAATTGCGCCAAGCAGAACAAACTGACAAGGATGCACAAGCTAATCTCAAAGAAGCAACTTCTGTTAAGAACAATGCTTCTAAAGCACTTGATGTCGCAAAAGATGCTCTTTATAAAGCAAATGCGATTAAAGAGTTGACTCCTGAAGCTCAAGTTACATTTGACCAAGCAGAACTAGCCTACAATACAGCTAAAACTCGTTTGGAAATGCAGAAACAGCCGTTAAAAACCTAAACGCAGGATTGCAAGAAAAACGCCAAGCTTTGGCTGATGCTATCAAAGCACTTGAAGACGCTGAAAAAGCTAACGATACTGCTCAAAATAAGAAAGCTAACGCAGAAAAAGTACATACTAAAGCAACAAGTAAGCTTTCAAACATCCAAAACGCTCTTACTTCACTCCTCGCCATTAAGGATTTGACACCTGATGCACAAGCTAAATTTGACCATGCAACAGTAGAGTACAAGGCTGCTCAAACTCGCTTGGAAAATGCGGAAACAGCCGTTAAGAACCTAAACGCAGGATTGCAAGAAAAACGCCAAGCTTTGGCAGATGCTATTCAAAAACTTGAAGAAGCTGAAGCTCTTGCGAAAGCGACACAAGTTGAATTGGAAGTCGCACAAGCTACTTATCAAAAAGCTGAGGATGAGCTTACAGCTACTCGCAAAGTGATTGCAGAGTTGGAGGCAACTAAGGACTTAACTCCTGATGCTCAAAAAGCTTATGACCAAGCTCTTGAAGCTGAGTCTCTTGCAGAAAAACTCTTGTCAGATGCTAAATTGGCAGTTAAAAATCTAACTGCTGATGTAAAGACTAAACAAGAAGCTTTGGACAATGCGCAAGCTGAACTTGCACAAGAAGAAAAAACTCTTGAAAATCTCAAAGCAAAACAAGCTCAAGAGGAAAAAGTTCTAGCAACTATTCAAGCTCAACTAGACGACTTGAAAGCTCAAGAAAAAGTTGTTCGTGCAGAAATTGCTAAAATTGAAGACAGTATTAAAGAGATGGAAGTTCTTCTTGATAGCCTCATCCACGCTTCTGAAAACTACGAAGTTGCAAAAGATGAGTATGAAAAAGCTCTTGAGACTCACCGCCTAGCTCTTCAAACTCTTGAAGCAGAACAAGCGAAACTAAACGCTCTCCTCCAAAACCAATTGGATGCCAAAGCTCAGTATGAGGCTGTTCTACTTGCTTATCAGAAGGCATATAATAAACCTCAAGAATCATTGAATCATAGACATGATTCTAAAGTAGAGAATATAGAACATAAACTGCTAACAGACAAACTTAGAACTGCTCTAAGTAATCCAGCTTATATCTATGTTGGAAATAAACCTAGATATGGTGTTAATACAACTTTACCAAATACAGGTTCAGAGAATAGTTTGTTCTTGATTGGCTTAGGAGCTATGTTCATGGGATTATTTGGAATAAAATTGCGGAGAAAAAGTGAGTAATATTAAGAGCAATCTATAAATATATTTATAGGCTGGAGGAAATAGAACCTTTTAAGGTAATCTACTTCAGCCTTTTAATTTAATAATAAAAATAGGAGTATACGATGGATAAAGAGCAATGGATTGAAATATTTACAGAAATTAATGACCGTGTACCAACAGAAGAAGAGATTCAAGCTGGATTTCAGGAAGGAGAAATTACAGAATCAGAAAAAATAGATAATTCTTTTGAATCTACACAATTTGACTCTCAAACGAGAAGTGATGAAGATTTATCTCAAAGAGTTGAAGATGTACAAGATAAACAAGAGTTCAGTAATGATTATACTTTTTGTAGTTCATGCGGAGCAAAGAATTCTGTTAATGATGAAAGATGCATGAATTGTAAAAAAGCTTCAAAACAGACAAATGACAATGTTTTATACTCTACATTTAAAAATAATAGTTTATTTAGATATCTAAAACACTGTTTTGATACGCAAAGATGGGGAATTATAATTTATTTCGCTATAGTAATATTTTTTGAATCAATCAACTCTCTTGGACTAGGTGGTCTAATATTTGTATTATTTACAGTATTTTTATTATCAAATACCGGTCAATCATTAATTTGTTGGATTATTGGAGCGAAGAGGATAGAAAGAAGTGATTATCAAGAAAAAGTTCAACAGCCTGTCAATGAGATTATTCAAAAGGCGCGTCAAAAAGGTTTAAACTTACCGAATAATATTGAAATTCGCATGATTCATAATGATGTTCCTGCTGCTTACGCTATAGGAATGAACAAAATTATCGTTACTGATAGTTTACTGGAAAATCCATATTTTTTAGAACCAAAAATTATGTTTGAGCTCCATCGAATCCATAATATGGCTCCAAATCTTTTACCTGTATTAGTTGGTTCAAATTTTATTTTAATTTTTGTTTTACTAATTTTATTAATAACAACACTATTTGGAGGCTTTAAAAAAAATTATGGAGACAGCAGAAACTCATTTTGGTCAGGAAGTTCAGAAGCAAAAGAGGGAGCTATTCTATTTTATGGTTCTATAATATTAATAGTTGCATTAATAAGTTTCTTTTTAATGTTTGTAAAATCGGTTGTAAAACGTGATGTATATCTTTCAGACCAGTATATGGCTACGATTGGATGTGGCGAAATTCATTGTTATTATATCGATAACATATCTGAACAAGATGGGTCATTGGCTAAAGGATTTTGTGAGTTAGGATACCCGTCAAAAGATAAACGAATTAGTATTTTACAAAATAATTATAATGTAAGATATACAGGGGTGTAAGGTTATGAATAAAGAAGAATGGCTATCTCAGTTTGAAGAGAAATACAATAGAAAGCCAAGTCCGGCAGAGTTTATTGAAGCAAAGAAGAATCATGAGTTTAATGTAGAAAATAGTAAAGATATAGAGGTTAATAATGTCGAATCTTCTCCCCTATTGGTGGAAGAACTAGATAGTGAGATAAAGTTATCCGAAACTTATCTGGATAAAAAAGATTTAGAGAAAACTAATTCTGAAAATATCACTGTTAACGAGGAAAATGTGCAAGAACATAAAAAAGAAATAGAAGAAGATAAGATTTTTTGTGTTAAATGTGGTAAACCAAATTTTAGAACAAGCGATTACTGTGTTTCTTGTGGTTCTAGAGTTAATAATTCTAGCACGATGAATTCTTTTATATCAGATGTTTCAGAAAAGTTCTTCACAGTTAGTTCTATAGCTGGGAAAAAGACCAAGGAATTAACTAAATCGTTACAAGTAAATACACAGATTTATACAGAGAATAAGAAACGTGAAAAACTTCTCCTGGCATTAGGTAATGCATATTACAATAGTAGAGAAACTAGGTTGGATGATCCTTTTGCAGAACTAATTGAAGAAATACATAAAATTGATATTTCTATAGAACAATTGAGAAATTTCGAATAAAGAGAAAGATTAACAGAATGAAATTTTTTTTGAAGATGTTCATAACCTTTTTAAGTATATTCTTTGCTATCAATATTTCTAATGTATACGCGGACGAAACTGGCCCTGTGGTAGTGCAGGCAATTGTTCAAGAAAATTACACGCAAGAGATTACAGTACTTTTAGTAAAACCAGATACAGAAGAAGTCGTAAAAACTCTAAAAATCAATAAAGATAATAATTGGGTTCAAGAGACTAATGTTCCACTAGGCGAATATAAAATGAGAGTATACGGTGAAGGGTTAGTTGCTAGGTCAATAACGCAACTAAAGGCAACATATATGGTTAAAAAAGTTATAAAGAATCCTTCAGTACGTGAGAAACCTTGTTTTGTTGTTATAGAGGGAGATAAAAAATTTATATCTACTTACTATGGTCTAGTTGATTTTCAGAGAAAAGATGGAAGCTACTTAAAGGGAAATTATACTAATGATGAACTGGACAAGTTATATCAGGAAGCTATAGGAACTCAGACTGGTATGTTCAGTTCCAATAAAGAACATAAGTCTACTACAGAGAAAGAATCTACAGAAAATACAACAAGTAAAGAAACGGATCTAAAAGAGAGTAACGAAAACATAGAAGAAGTTGATAAAACTGATGGACGCGATTATAGTAGCAAAATACTATCCAATGAAATGCAAATCATTATTTTTATAGTTTCAATCGTTTTATTATCCGTAGTTGTTATTATCACATTTCTAAAAAAAGAATAAAAAAATACTTAAGTTTTTTTCCTTTAAATAGGTATTTTTATAAGAGATTTCTTAAAGTATTGTATTATGTTTATATGAATCATTTTTGTTTGAAATAAAAAGTTCTATAATTTCTACATTTAATTTATCAAGTGTAGAAGTTATAGAACTATTTTTTTACGATAAAAAAATAATAATCTTTAAAAAAGTTACTTAGTTTGCTTGTGAGATTAACTTATATGCGTAGGACTTTTGAAATTCTTCTGGTCGATTGTGTCCGAGAGCACGTGATACAATTAAACAAGCCTTTCGATCAAGGACAACACCTTTTAATTCGCCTCGTAGATAAATTTTTTCTTTTTTATCTTTGATGTCTTTTGGATCTCGCGCGACAAGAAGATAAAGACGTTTTGCGTATTCAGCACGATATTTATGAGGTTTTAAAGCAGATGGAACTTGAAACACACGCTTTTTACCAGCTAGTCTAAATTCTTCAACAAGCCTCTCTAATTCTTCTTTGTCTCGTGTAATAATCGGAACCCAACGGTCTCGTGCTCCTTTTGTTTTATGCTTTTTACCAATGATTTTAAGATAATATTGGCCATCCTCACGTTGGTAGAGGGAGTCTCCAGTAATTGCTTTTAATTCATTTTTACGTAACCCAGTGGCAGATACGATTGAGAACCAGCGATTATTTGTTTCTTCAGACATCCTGTCGTCATTAGACTTCAAACGATTATTCTTTTTGTCGGCTCGATATCGAATATCCGTTGCAATAAAAGCGGTAGAAGGTACTCCTAAAACTTTAGCTAATGCTGCTTTATAGGTTGACTGGGTTGGAGCAGAAAGCCCTAATTTCTTACAATGTTCTAAGTATTGATTCACTAAGTCAATCCATCCCTCAGTATCGTTAGATTTATCAAGAGCTTCTAAATCTTCGGCAGTAGTTATTGAGGCAACAAAGGAAGCAAATCTGCTCCAGGAACCAGCGTAGTTATGAAGAGTTCGGTCTGTATGGATTAAATGAATGTCCTCTCCCGTTTTTTTGGATTCATTTCGCTTGATACCCTTTCCTTTTTTAAAGCGCGTGACTAGATTAGTTAGTCCTTTTGATTGGACGAATTGTTTACGGCCTTCGAAAGTAGTTAGAGAATCTATCTGTTGTTTCTTAGCTTTCTCTTTAGCTTCTCGTCGATCAGCACGACTACGTCTCTTCTTTGCCATAGTTCTTTCCTTTCTATTGTAGATTGTGTACTGTTAAAGAAGAACTTAAGAAAATTTTTAAGGTCTTTTTAATTCAAGTTGAAGTAGTGCAGTGACTTAAGCTTATATTCACTGATGTAGTATCTTCCCTTTGCTGAGGGCGCTTCTTAATTGATGGCTAAGAAGATAACCAAGTCATTTTACAACATGACAAGTTGACTCAATTCAAATAAGATGTAGAGTTCCATCTTGCAGATAAAAATCTGTTGTTCTTTCTTGTTAGTCTTTTTCAGGTTTAAATGCTCTGAATTTAGCGACTGAGTTAAGCTAGTTTTTGTATTCTATTTTGAGACTTTCGTTATTTACTTTCGTTTTTATACTTTTATTTTTTACTTTGTTATGATCAAAAATATTTTTTAAACTGCCATTGACATTTCTTTTTATTATCTATACATTTATTTTTTTAGTTAATGAAATACAAAAAAATTGATTTTTTTGTTATTTACTTTCGTTTTTTTACTTTTTATTCTTTACGTTGTTACGATCAAAAAAATCTTTTTTTAAAAATGCTATTGACATCTCTTTTTATTATCTATACATTTATTTTTTTAGTTAATGAAAATATAAAACTGGTTCTTTCCTAACCCAGCTTAAAACCTACTGTTTCCACGATAGCTACCTCCTTTCAAAACATAAAAAAACGTAGCTATATTAGTTACGTCTCTACTTAATCAATTATCTACATATTATTAGTATGCCATAAATTTTAAAATAAAAATCAGGATAAGATTTTTTTACGTTATTCACTTTTACCTAGTACTGTGTGTTTAGCGTGACTTACACATACGTTTCTGTCAACGCTAAACACACAGAAAAATTAGAATTGCAAAAAAACTGAGGAATGAGAGAAAGAGGTATTAGTACAAAAAAATTGAGAAGTAAACAATACCTTTATCAGTTTTTTTAATTTTTTTATTTTTTATAATTTGGAAAAAAATGGCATACTATATACAGAGAGAAAAAAGGAGGTTACATATGTATGAGCATATGTTTTTTTTTTATTACAGGCCTAGTATATGAACTTGGCCCTCCAGACATTGGTATCATTCAATTTATTTTTAAACTCAATAAACAACAAAAGGAGAAAAAAATATGAAGGTTTATAAAGAGTATTTATCTAAAAAAATTTTAGAGACTGTAAATATCGAAATTGAAAATGGCGAGGAAATTACTTTTACAACTGATTATATTATTAATGAAGACGACTTTTATCTAGCTTTATCTCGTGAAGGGGAGGAGTTAAAGTTTGATTTTATTGACAATACATTGCGATTGGTTATTTATCACTATAGTCATTGTAGGATGTATTACGAGATTAAAGAGATGGAAGAGTTTACGAATTTGAAATATGCAATTGATATGTTAGTTGAATTGTTCATCTATGATGAGTGGTATACATTTACATGGTTCTTAACCAATTTAACTCTCTGGGAAATGGTTGAAGAATATAAAATGTTAAAATCAGGTGATATCTGATAGGATTCATACGTATAACGATTATTTTTCAATAATTGGCTGTTAGAGTGAGTAGCTCTGCTTACATATTTCGGGTCGATTTCAAATATAATCAAAAAAAGTGGACAACGATCCACTTTTTTGTTCACCTATTAATAATTTTTGACATTTTCTTGTCCTTTTCATAGGTAACTTTGAACGACGAAAAGAAATAAAAAAACATTGGCCGTATAAGCTGACGGAGGAACAATGAATTTTACATGTCTCAATCCGTCTTTAGTAGTGGGTCAAACTTAAAATAATGGAGAAAGAATATCTTAATCTTCTTTCATAGATACAAACCTCCTTCTTATAAACGGTATTGATTATTAAAATTAGACACGAAAAAAGGCCAACAATACTTCTTTTGTTAGCCTTTTTTCCTATTTTATTGAAGATTCGAGAGCGCACAAAAAACACTTCCAATAGTTTTTTTAAAACATTGGTTTATTGTTCCCAATTTGTAAAATAAAGCTAGACAGAAAAAGCCATCTATATTAGGCTCAGATAAACACCACATTTGTCTGAAAGGAACTAACATAAATGACCTATACTCATCTTACCACAAACGAGCTTGTAATGATAGAGGCTTACTATCAAGAAAACATAAAAATTTCAGATAATAAGGCGAGGAGAAAAGCAGAATTACTTTTACTACTTATGTGAGGACGATTCATGAATCAATAGAAGAAAGTGATCTATAAAAAGGGAGGAAGATAGGAGAAGGGTCAGATTTATTCTTAAATGATAATATCTTACTCGAAGTATAATATCTTCAGTAAAGAGTGTCCTCTTTTAAAAGACTGTAAAAGAGAACAGCTACTTCTAACTTTTAATGTTTTATAAAAGTGATATAATAAAAGTGACACCATTTATACAATATTAAACTAAGGTGATGAGTCTCAAAGATGAAACCGAGAACAAATTTAAAAAAGTTTAACTAGCAAATGAGATATGGTTTTCAAAGTTACTATATGAGATGTTTCGTTTAATAGAGAAGGAATCAGATAGCGTTTGAAATAGGAGGTATATGTTATGACATTTTTGGAAACAATTAAAGAAAAAAACCAATTTCCAATAATATTTATAGGTTCTGGAATTACACAGCGATATTTTAAAAATTCCCCCACTTGGGAAGGATTACTCAAAGATATTTGGATGGAATTATTCGATGAGGATGACTTTTATACTAAAGTTCATGAATTAGGAGTTGAATATAATAATGGGTTTGATGTTTATCTTCGTTTAGCTGATTATCTTGAGGATGAAATTAATAAAGCTTTTTGGAGCAAAAAGATTTCATTACCAGAATTAAGTTTAAAAGAAGCGCATGAAAAAAGGATTTCTCCGTTCAAAGAGTTAATCGCACAAAAATTTAAAAATTTAGACCATAGAGAAGGATTTGAAGATGAAATTATTGAATTTTCAAAGATGCTGTCTAAGGCTAGAATTATAATCACGACCAATTATGATAATTTTATTGAAGATTGTCTAAAGAATACTAATACTGGTATAAAAGTGAATGTTGGAAATAAAGGGCTATTTTCAAAATCTTCTGATTATGGAGAACTATATAAAATCCATGGGTCAATAACAGAACCTAATAGTATCTCCATCACTAGTAAGGATTATAATAGTAATGGAGAAAAATCTTCAATTATTAATGCAAAAATACTGTCAAATCTTGTAGAAGCTCCTATACTATTTTTAGGATATTCTTTAACAGACGAAAAATATTAGAAAATTACTAACAGATTTTGCTCGTAATAGTCCATATAATATACAAGAAGCTTCTGAAAAAATAGGTGTAATAGAGTATGTCCCAGATGAAGAGGATATCATAGAGCTTATTTCAGAAATATCTGATTTATCCATACATTATACACAACTCAGAACAGATAATTTTATAGAAATTTATAGAATAGTTTCTAGCATTGATCAGGGTTTTCTTCCTTCTGAGATTTCTAAGTTTGAAAGAGCCTTTAGAAAAATTATAGAGATAAAAGGTGAAGATAAGGAGTTGAAAACAGTATTAACATCCTATCTTGATTTATCTACGCTTTCTGACAAGGAAATTAGAGAAAAAAATATTGTGGTGGCATTCGGTGATGGACATTATATTTATAAATTCCCTGATATTTTGACCTATTCAAGAGAATATTTTAAAGAAAAAAGCGAAATGCCATTAGAAATTATTTTAGGATTTATTGCACAACAACCTTCAAATTCTAATTTTCCTATTAGAAAATATCTAAAAAATATTGAAGAGTTTATCGAACGTAATAAAGAGACAAGGCAAGCAATAAATTTAAAGAAAAAACTTGATAAAGAAAAAGAGTTTAATTATTTAGCTACTAAGGAGTCCCTAAGGGTATCTCAGACACATCTGGAAAGTTTTCATAGTTGTCAAACAGTTAAAGATGTAATGGCAATGACAACAATTCCTAAACAACAAAGAATCACTTATATAGCTAGTCATTTAGATAAATTTGATACGGAGGAAATAAAAAAATTATATAGTAGAAACACTTGAAGTTTCGGAATCACTTACAACAGAGTTTCGTAAATTATTGAAAATATTTGATCATTATATATCCGAATAAAAAAAAGCCCCAACAAAGGTGGTGACCAATGAGGGGTTTTGGTTGGGTTGATAAACAGGCATTACAGGGGTGTAACTGTTTTTATCTATTAACCATAATACTACTTTTCAATAAAAAAGTAAAGGAAATTAAATTGATAACTTGAAAAAAAGAATTATCTGAAAAGTAATCTGTTATTTTTTTAGGATGTATAGTACCAACTTGAATATGCTAAAAGTAATGCAATTCTAAGGTATACAAAAAAACATTATTTTTTTAAAAAGTTCTAATGCAATTATTTAGAGTTTTTTTCTTAAATGCTATTTTAGAATGATTAATTTTTCTTTTTGTTAAAATACTTATTCCCTATCTAAATTTGGATAGGTTTTTTTCATTATTAAAAATCCTGATAAGATTGTCCATACTTTCTTTCAAATAGAATAGTTCTATTTTTTTCTATCATGATATTCAGTATTACTTCCTATATTGTTACAATGGCGATTGATATGCCATAAGGATCTTTGGATGTTATTTTCTTTTGTATTTTTCATGGTCATATCAAATCAAAAGAAATTATATAATCACTTTAAAAATTTTCAAATGATTAAAAACAACTCTGAATTGTGTATACAGATTATAAACAAGTATTTTAAAATATATTACTGATATAAAAAAGAACACTCTAGCATAGTGTTCTTATGATAAGCATAGTTTTCTATAGTTTTCGAGCATATTATTGATAGCCATACTTTTTTAAAGCTTCTTGATAAGCCTTGCTATCTTTTTTATAGTAGTCGTGTTTCATACCTGAGCTATCTACAGTAAATACATCATCTTTATAAGTATAACTTTTTGTAAGTTTAATGATATTTTCTCCCAATAATTGAATGGTTGATTTTTCTTTATCTATAGTAAATCCTTCAGCCTCTCCATGTTTAATGATTCCCGTATCCCCAGATATAACAAAAGCTACTTCATTTCTATTTTCGTTTATCCAGTAATATTCTCCATCTAAGGAGTTATTTGATTGCTTAGAGCAGGCCATTAGCAAAAATACAGACATAGATACCAATATTAATGCAATTATTTTTTTCATCTTACTTCCTCATTTCAACATTATACCAAATAAATATCACAAGTATAATATAGATGTTGTTAGCTATTATTAAACATCTTTCGAGAAAATATAAATTTTTCGGAAAGTTGATTTATAGTCTCTTTTAAATATAAAATTAAAAAGATGTGCAGGTTGTAATTAACTTGTGCATTTTTTTGTTTAAGGTGAATTCAAAGTATCCTAATATACCATATAGCTGAGAAATAAATCAAAATAGGGAAAAGAAGATATTGACAGAATTCCAGGGTTTGGTATAACAGTCAACTAGATAGTTACAATGATCAACAGGAGATATTCCTGAAGGTGTAATGTAAGTTATTAGTGAAAAGATCGGAGAACATACAGGGAATATAGTAAACTAGGCTGGGAAGAAGTTAGTAAGTTTGAGGAAATAAAAGGTTATGGACAACATATTTGGCGACATCATGAGAAATATTTTTTTTGTTACAGATGAAGGGGGAATAGTTGAACAGAGGGTAGTCTATGAATTACCATATAGAACTATTTCAATCACCCTACCAAGTTTTTCTGAGTTACTTGAAAAGTCTAACTTAATTTGAAAATTTAGGCAATAAAGAAATCCTAGACAAGCTTTTGAGCTATTCAGAAGACTTGAAATAGTTCTATAATCTCTATCAGCTCTTGCTTTTTCACTTTCAGAATAAGGAACCAGAGAAATTTTTTGGACTCATTGAAGACAATATAAAGAAGGTTCATTCTCTTTTTCAGACTGTCTTTAAAACATTTCTAAAGGACAAAGGAAAAATCATCAATGCCCTTCAGTTATCCTATTCCAACGCAAAATTGGAAGCGACTAATAATCTCATCAAACTTATCAAACGTAATGCCTTTGGTTTTCGGAACTTTGAAAACTTCAAGAATCGAATTTTCATCGCTCTGAATATCAAAAAAGAAAGGACGGAATTTGTCCTTTCTCGAGCTTAGCCTTTCTTCAACCCACTATAGTTGACAAAGAGCCGTAGATTTTAGGTATTTACCTTGTCTACTTAAGAGGTATCATATCATCGAGATAAAGGTGATTTGTTTGTTCCTAAGAGTTAGGTTTTAGGTTTGACTTGTGGCAACTTCTGGAAAAAGCTTGTCTAGGATTTTTGGAGTGATAGCTTGTCCAGGACCTTCAGCACAATAGGTGTGAATATACATAGAGGGATTGAAGTTGAGCTCGATACAAGTGCAATGAGGTTTTTCCTTGCTAGCAGGCTGAGTTCTATCTGGAATGATGAGGTCAACCCCACAAGCCCAGGCCCCCATGCTAGTTGCCATAGCTGCTGCCAATTCTTGGTAAGAGGAATCTATTGTCTCAGTGACATCAATAGAGTCACCACCCGTAGAGATGTTGGAGTTACGGCGGAGATTGACCTTTCCCTTCTGGGAGAATATCATCAGGTGCATAACCTTGCTGAGTCAACATCAATTGTTCGATGTCTCCTAGCTCAATGATTTCCAACGGTGACCGGTGATCACGTCCTCGCAATGGGTTGGCATTTTTCTGAGCGACTAATTCACGAATGGTGTGTTTGCCATCACCGACAACATTGGCAGCGACACGAAGGAGGACAGCCTCACAACGCCCATCCAAGATAAAGAAACGGTATTCGGTTCCTGGGATAAATTCTTCAACCAGGACAGCTGTATCTTCTGCAAAGGCAATCTCGAGAGCTTTCTTATAGTTATCAAGGCTGGCAGGCTCTTGGAAAATGGAAATGCCCAGACCGAAGTTGGTTGATTTTGGTTTAACCACAATTTGCTTGCCCTTGATAAGAGGATAGTAGGCTAGACCTTGTTCTAGACTGGTAAATTCGTCGCCGGCAGGGACAGGGAAGCCAGCATCAGCCAGGATTTTTTTGGTCACGGTTTTATTAGCCATGGCAAGAGGAACTACATAGTTGTCTTTTGAGGTCATGTTACCATTTTTGACGTACTCAACATGATCTTTATGCCAGAGTTTAAGGAATTGATCCTGCTCATCTAGGATTTCAAAATGAAGCCCTTTTTGAATGGCATCAAAGAGCAGCATCTGGGTAGAAAGTTCCATCTCCTCATAACCCTTAAGGGCATAGTGGGCAGTCCAGTCGTAATCATGATAGGCAAGCGCCTTGTCAAGGGCAAAGTCAGAAAGGGACTTGTCTTTGATATGAGGAAGAAGTTGAGCAGCTAGTGTCTGACTGGAATCTGCAAAGGCATCTTTAACTTGTTTGACCAGACCTTGATGATAGTCACCAAGTCCAAAATGTTGCACCAGTTGGTCTAGAGCTGTCGTAATGTTCTGAGTTTCAGCTTCAGAAGGTAGAGGTTCTAAAGGATGAGAGAGGGCAATTTTTTCATTCAGCGCGTGACCTTGAGCCAGAGCCTGATCAACATTTTCAGGGGCATCCAGCCAGAGGAAGGCTAGAAGGAGTAGGTGTACGGTATCCATGGTAGTTTGGCTAATACCGATACGCTCAAAGGGGTTGAGGTCGAAGTTACGGAATTCTAGGTAGGTGATTCCCTTGTCAAGGAAGGAGCGATTAACCTTTTGTCCACGGAAACGAACAGCCGAGTAAAATTCCTTTTCCGCAATCAAATCACCTTGTTCGATATAGTTTTTCGATGGCAGAGACATAGTCTTCTAGGCTTGCAAAAAGATACTTGTATTTCTTCCTTATTGACATAACCATGGTCGCTGTTTCGGAAGGAACGCACGAGTTCTGGCACTTCTTGGTCGAAGAAGCCTTGCTCAGCAACAGGTGCAGCACCAAAGAGATAGGTGATCACCCAACGATAGCGCAAATAGTTCTGAGCCAGCTTAAGATAGAGGGCATTTTTGAAAGCAATTATATCAATCTGATCACTTTCTTGGAATAGGGCCTCAACCAAATCTTTCCCTAGTTCCATATTATAGTGGATACCTGAGATAGCTTGTAGTTTAGTTCCGTATTTTTCGGCCAGGTAGTTACGATAATGGCGTTCAAATTCATTTTCCAGTTGGGCAACTTGGATTTCCTGGGCGTTGATACGAGGAGGCATGGACAAGGGCCAGAGAAGTTCATCTTTACTGATGGAACGTCCAGCTACATCGGTAATGGCTCCAAGAAATCGACGAGCCTCAGTGGTAGATTTAGCAACTGGTGTGATGAGTTCCATCTGAAACTCACAAAAATCTGTTTGAATATAAGGGTGGAAACTTCGAGCTCCTAGGCAGGAAGGGTGAGGCGTATGTGCTAATTTTCCCTGTCTATCGACACGAAGACTTTCGCGTTCAATTCCAAAGTTAGCTTGAAGGATAGGGCTAGTAGGCTCCAGCTTTTGAAGCAGTTGATTTATAGTCATAGAGTCACCTTTTCATCTAATGTTAGTGTTAGTCTATTATAAATAGGAACAAAAAACAAATTTCTGCTACGTACGGCTATGATTTACCAACATTTAACGCAAGTTTGTGAAAAATGAGCAGGTTTTAGAGTTGTTTTTTTCTCTACCTATTTTTCTAAAACTGGGGAAAATCTGATATAATAAGCTTTGTAGGTGTATTATATTAATACTTACAGAACCGAACTATTCCCCTATTTAAGAAATATTGATTCAAATTTTATGAAATCAATCAGTAAATATCGTTCATAAAAACCTTGATATTACGCTATTTTTAGTCCAACTGAAACTCATACTTTCCAAACCAGGTCTTAAGAAAGCTAGTAAAGCATCAAATAATAGAAGAATAAAATTTAATATAAAAAAATCCCATCAGATTATTTCTGGTGGGATTTTTTTGGTGAGAATCAATCAATTTTGATTTATTTTTAACCTTTTATAATAACTGAAAATGCTGTTAAATCAACCATTTCACTTCAAATCATGTTTATAAATCATTCCCACTCAACGGTTGCAGGTGGTTTACTTGTAATATCGTAGACGATACGGTTGACGTGGTCAACTTCGTTTACGATACGAACAGAGATTTTTTGAAGGATTTCCCATGGAATTTTAGCAAAATCAGCTGTCATACCATCGATAGAAGTGATTGCACGAATGGCGATTGTGTAATCATAAGTACGACCATCACCCATAACACCTACTGAACGAACGCCTGTGTTGACAGTGAAATATTGCCAGATATCGCGGTCAAGTCCCGCTTTGGCAATTTCTTCACGAAGGATTGCATCAGACTCACGAACAGTTTCTAGTTTTTCTTCAGTGATTTCACCCATGACACGGATCGCAAGTCCTGGCCCTGGGAATGGTTGACGCCATACGATGTGGTCTGGCATACCAAGCTCTGTACCGAGGGCACGAACTTCGTCTTTATAAAGAGTGTTCAATGGTTCAATCAATTCAAATTGCATATCTTCTGGAAGACCACCAACGTTGTGGTGTGATTTGATGGTTTGAGCAGTATCTGTACCAGACTCAATCACGTCAGTGTAAAGCGTTCCCTGAGCAAGGAATTTCACATCTTTGAGCTTGCTTGCTTCGTCATCAAAGACATAAACAAACTCGTTACCGATAATCTTCCGTTTTTGTTCAGGATCAGAAACATCTGCCAATTTATCCAAGAAACGTTTGGCAGCATCTGCTTTGACGATGTTCAATCCAAACTTACCACCAAGCATCTCCATAACTTGGTCTGCTTCCCCTTTACGAAGAAGACCGTGGTCTACAAAGATACAGATCAATTGATCGCCGATTGCTTTCTGGAGAAGAACGCCAACGACAGAAGAGTCAACACCACCAGATAGACCGAGAAGGACACGTTTGTCTCCAACAGTTTCACGGATTTTTTGAATCTGCATCTCGATAAAGTTATCCATTGACCAGTCGCCTTTAGCCTTACAGATATTAAGTGCAAAGTTGCGAAGGATATCATTTCCGTATACAGAATGGCGCACTTCTGGGTGAAATTGGATACCATAGATGTGCTTTTCTGGGTTTTCAATAGCTGCATAAGGACAGTCAGCAGAAGTTCCAGTACGAACAAAATCAGCTGGAATCTCTGTAACAGCATCGCCATGGCTCATCAAAACTATCTGTTCTTCAGGAGTCCCTTCAAAGAGGGCAGAAGGAGTGTGAGTAAGTGGGGATTGACCATACTCGCGGTTTCCAGCATCACCTGCTGGGACAACCTTACCTCCAAGTTTGTGGGTAAGAAGTTGCATACCATAGCAGATTCCCAAAATTGGAATACCAAGTTCAAAAATTTCTGGGTCAATATCAAATGATCCCTCTTCATAAACAGAATTTGGTCCACCTGAGAGAATGATCCCTACCGGGTTAATCGCACGAACCTCTGCTGCTGAAATCTTATGGCTTTTTAGCTCTGAAAAAACACCAATTTCACGGATACGGCGTGAAATTAGCTGGTTGTATTGGCTACCATAGTCCAGTACGATGATTTTTTCGACATCTTGCAAATCAGTTGAAATCTTGCTCATCATTTTCCTTTCTCAAAAGAAATATCTTTTTCAATATTCTATCACAAATAGGGGCGAATTACCAACTAAACAAGGCAAAGTTTGACTTTTTCTTAGCAAATACGGTACAATGGAGAAAATAAAGAAAAGAAGTGAGAATCATGTTACCAGCTTATATGAAAATCCACGATCAGATAAAAAAAGATATCGACGAGCATCGTTGGATGATAGGAGAAAGACTGCCAAGTGAACGGGATCTTGCAGACCAGTTTCAAGTCAGTCGGATGACCTTGCGACAAGCCATCTCTCTCTTAGTTGAGGAGGGGGTTTTGGAGCGTCGTGTAGGAAGTGGGACCTTTGTCTCTAGCACTCGTGTCCAAGAAAAAATGCGGGGCACCACTAGTTTTACGGAGATTGTCAAATCCCAAGGGAAAGTTCCTTCTAGTCAGCTGATTTCCTATAGGAGAACCATTCCCAATGAGCAGGAAGTGGCAAAGCTAGGTATTTCACCAACTGAAAATATCATCCGTATGGAACGGGTGCGTTACGCCGATCAAGTTCCACTGGTCTATGAAGTTGCTTCTATTCCCGAAAAGTTTATTAAGAATTTTAAAAAAGAAGAAGTAACCAGTCATTTCTTCCAAACCTTGCAGCAACATGGTTACCGAATTGGCAAATCCCAACAGACCATTTATGCGAGATTGGCTAAGGAAAAGATTGCTCACTATCTAGAAGTCGAAAAGGGGCATGCCATTTTAGCCTTGACTCAGGTTTCCTATCTCGATGATGGGACGGCTTTTGAATATGTTAAGAGTCAGTATGTGGGTGAACGTTTTGAATTTTATCTTGAAAACAACTAGTCTTAAAAGACTAGTTTTTAGTTTCTAAGAAGATTAGAATTGTCAAAACAATTTGCCTAGGCTTGATTTTATCTATTATTTACTATAAAATGAGAAGGAAAAACGTCAAACTTTTATATTGCAAATAGGAGAAAAAATGACAAAAACATTAAAACGTCCTGAGGTTTTATCACCTGCAGGGACTTTAGAGAAGCTGAAAGTAGCTGTTCAATATGGTGCGGACGCAGTCTTCATCGGTGGACAGGCCTATGGTCTTCGTAGCCGTGCTGGGAACTTTACCTTTGAACAGATGGAAGAAGGCGTTCAGTTTGCTGCAAAGTACGGTGCCAAGGTCTATGTGGCTGCTAACATGGTTATGCACGAAGGAAACGAAGCTGGTGCTGGAGAATGGTTCCGTAAGTTGCGTGACATCGGGATTGCCGCAGTTATCGTGTCAGATCCGGCCTTGATTATGATTGCAGCAACCGAAGCACCAGGTCTTGAAATCCATCTTTCAACTCAAGCCAGTGCAACCAACTATGAAACTCTAGAGTTCTGGAAAGAACTTGGTCTAACTCGTGTGGTTTTGGCTCGTGAAGTTTCAATGGAGGAATTGGCAGAGATTCGCAAACGTACAGATGTTGAGATTGAGGCCTTTGTCCATGGAGCCATGTGTATTTCCTACTCAGGTCGCTGTACGCTATCAAACCACATGAGTATGCGTGATGCTAACCGTGGGGGATGTTCTCAGTCTTGCCGTTGGAAATACGATCTCTATGACATGCCTTTTGGTCAAGAACGTAAGAGCCTTAAGGGTGAAATCCCAGAAGAATTTTCGATGTCAGCCGTTGACATGTCTATGATTGATCATATTCCAGATATGATTGAAAATGGTGTAGACAGTCTCAAGATTGAAGGTCGTATGAAGTCTATCCACTATGTTTCAACTGTAACTAACTGTTACAAGGCGGCTGTAGATGCTTATCTCGAAAGCCCTGAGAAATTTGAAGCTATCAAACAGGACTTGGTGGATGAGATGTGGAAGGTTGCCCAACGTGAATTGGCAACAGGTTTCTACTATGGTACACCTACAGAAAATGAACAGTTGTTTGGTGCACGTCGTAAGATCCCTGAGTACAAGTTTGTTGCGGAAGTTGTTTCTTATGATGATGCTACCCAGACAGCAACTATTCGTCAACGGAACGTAATCAATGAAGGCGACCAAGTTGAGTTTTATGGACCAGGTTTCCGACATTTTGAAACCTATATTGAGGATCTTCACGATGCCAAGGGAAATAAAATCGATCGTGCTCCAAATCCAATGGAACTCTTGACAATCAAGGTTCCACAACCTGTACAAGCAGGTGACATGGTTCGTGCTCTCAAGGAAGGTCTTATCAATCTCTATAAGGAAGACGGGACAAGTGTTACAGTTCGTGCCTAGATAAGGAAAAGGGAATGATACAAGCTCAAGGTTTATTGGTAGATGATGAAAGCAGATGTGTTCATTATCATAGTGAAAAGGATATTGTTTCCCTCCAGTGTTATGAATGCAAAAAATACTACGCATGCTATCAGTGTCACAATGCTGTGGAGAAACATGTATTTTCTCCCTATCCCCTAAAACTTTCTAAGGATAAACCAATTTTATGTGGAGCTTGTAAGAGGATTATGACATTTCAAGAATATCAAAAGCAGATAGCTTGTCCATTCTGCTCATGTCCATTTAATCCAGCTTGCAAACTACATCATTCATTTTATTTTAAATAGACAAAAATAGATCCACGCTTTAAGCTTGGGTCTTTCATTTTGTTTCAGAAGAATTAAAAAAATACGAGATTTCTCATCTAAAAAATGGAAAAACTTTTCTATATTATAGTACCAAAAAAATAGTAAAATTAGAAATTAATTATCTTAAACGCTTTCAATGTTAGTAAAAAGTTGACAAAAACAAATTTTAGGACTAAACTAAGGAAGTAAATTTAAATAAAAAAGGAGAATTCATTATGAATTTAACATTTTTGGGTCTTTGTTTTGCCTGTTTTGGTGTATCACTCGCTGAAGGTATGATTGATGAACAGTTTGTTCAAATCTGCTGCACGCCAACCTGAAATTATCGACCAATTACGTAGTCTGATGATTCTTTAGGGGTTGCCTTTATTGAAGGAACCTTTCTTTGTAACCTTGGCGATGTCATTCGTTATCAAATAGATCACTCTATATTAGAAAAAGGGAGGATGTCAAACCATGGAAGAAAGTGTGAATCCAACCTTAAATATTGGACCTATATCCTTTGATTTGACCCTACTTGCCATGTCTCTTGTAACTGTGTTTTGATGGTCTTTTGCTTTTATCTACTGGGCAAGTCGTAATATGACAATCCGTCCAAAAGGGTAAACAAAATGCTCTTGAGATGATTCTATGATTTTGTGATTGGATTTACAGGGAACCTATTGGGGCACACTTACATGAAAAGATTATTCCTCTGTTTACTTGTTTTTTCTATTTTCTGTTTTATCTTGGTCAGCCAATAATCTTGGTTTAATGGCTAAAACTACAAACAACAGATCGGGATATAACCTTTGGACTTCGCCCAACAGCTAACCTTTGGATTTCGACTTTATCCCTCTCGTTATTGATCACTTTGATCGCCCATGTAGAAGGAGTTCGTCGTAGAGGCGTTAAAGAATATCTGAAAGCATTTTGTTACACCTGGCTTTTATGACACCGATGAATCTCTTTAGAAGAGTTCACCAATTTTCCTTCTCTTGCTATTCGGATATTTCGGAAATATCTTTTGCCGGTGAAGTCTTGGCTGGCTTGCTACTAGCACTTTCACATCAGGCCTTTTATTGGTATCCATTTTGCCTTTATCGCAAACATGTTATGGACAGCCTTTTCGATGTTTTCATTTCATGTGTTCAAGCCTATGTCTTTACCATGTTGTCATCTATGTACATTGGTAAGAAGATAAATGCTGAGGAAGAGTAAGTAGAGGAGGATTAGAAGATGGATTTAACTATTAGTACCATTATTGGTGACTTTATTCTTATCGCTGGTTCCTTCCTTTTATTAATTTTTTTAGTGAAAAAAAATATGCCTGGGTCAAATCTTACCAAGTATTTTTTTAGATGAAACGTGCTGAAAAAAAATTTCTTCAGATATTGACGGAGCAGAAGCTGCCCGTAAGAAGGCCGAAGAACTCGCTAGCAAACGTGAAGCTGAGTTGGCAGGTAGCCGTTCGGAAGCTAAGACAATTATCGAGAATGCAAAGGAAACAGCTGAGAAAAGTAGAGCTGACATTTTGGCTGAGGCGAAACTGGAAGCAGGACGCTTGAAAGAAAAAGCTAACCAAGAAATTGCTCAAAATAAAGCGGAAGCTTTACAAAGCGTTAAGGGTGAGGTAGCAGATTTGACGATTAGTCTCGCTGGTAAAATCATCTCACAAAACCTTGACGGACAAGCCCATAAAGAACTCATTGATCAGTACATCGATCAGCTAGGAGAAGCTTAATGGACAAAAAGACAGTAAAGGTAATTGAAAAATACAGCATGCCTTTTGTCCAATTGGTGATTGAAAAGGGAGAAGAAGACCGTATCTTTTCTGACTTAGCTCAAATCAAGCAAGTCGCAGAAGAAACAGGCTTACCTTCTTTTTTAGCTCAAGTGGCAGTAGATGAGTCTGATAAGGAAAAAAACAGTTGCGTTTTCTTTCCAAGACTCAATGTCACCATTAATGCAAAACTTTATTCAGGTGCTGCTATACAATCACAGAGCAAATTTATTTTATGAAGTAATTGTAGATTGTTTAAGTCGACTTGAAAAAGAAACGAATCGATTTGAAGTAACGATTGCCTCCGCTCATCCTTTAACAGATGAACAGAAGGAGCGTTTGCTTCCCTTTGATTGAGAAAAAAATGTCTCTGAAAGTACGGAGTATCTAAAGAACAAATCGATGAAAGTCTCATTGGTGGTTTTGTCATTTTTGCCAATCACAAGACAATTGATGTGAGTATAAAACAACAACTTCGAGTTGTTAAAGAAAATTTGAAATAGAAAGTGGTGTTCTTTTGGCAATTAACGCACAAGAAATCAGCGCTTTAATTAAGCAACAAATTGAAAATTTCAAACCCAATTTTGATGTGTCTGAAACAGGTGTTGTAACCTATATCGGGGATGGAATTGCGCGTGCTCACGGTCTTGAAAATGCCATGAGTGGAGAGTTGTTGATTTTTGAAAACGGCTCTTATGGGATGGCGCAAAACTTGGAGTCTACAGACGTTGGGATTATCATCCTCTGGTGACTTTACAGATATCCGTGAAGGAGATACTATCCGCCGTACGGGTAAAATCATGGAAGTTCCTGTCGGTGATAACTTGATTGGACGTGTTGTGGACCCACTTGGTCGTCCCTGTTGATGGTCTTGGAGAAATCCATACTGACAAGACTCGTCCAGTAGAAGCACCAGCTCCTGGTGTTATGCAACGTAAGTCTGTATCAGAACCATTGCAAACAGGTTTGAAAGCTATTGACGCCCTTGTACCGATTGGTCGTGGTCAGCGTGAGTTGATTATCGGTGACCGTCAGACAGGGAAAACAACCATTGCGATCGATACAATCTTGAACCAAAAAGGTCAAGATATGATCTGTATCTACGTAGCGATTGGACAAAAAGAATCAACAGTCCGTACGCAAGTAGAAACACTTCGTCAGTACGGTGCCTTGGACTACACAATCGTTGTGACAGCCTCTGCTTCACAACCATCTCCATTGCTCTTCCTAGCTCCTTATGCTGGAGTTGCTATGGCAGAAGAATTTATGTACCAAGGGAAGCATGTTTTGATTGTTTATGATGATCTTTCAAAACAAGCGGTCGCTTATCGTGAGCTTTCCCTCTTGCTTCGTCGTCCACCAGGTCGTGAAGCCTTCCCAGGGGGATGTTTTCTACCTTCACAGCCGTTTGCTTGAGCGCTCAGCTAAAGTTTCTGATGAACTTGGTGGTGGATCAATTACAGCCCTACCATTTATCGAGACACAAGCAGGAGATATCTCAGCCTATATCGCAACAAACGTGATTTCAATCACTGATGGACAAATCTTCCTTGGTGATGGTCTCTTCAATGCGGGTATTCGTCCAGCCATCGATGCGGGTTCATCTGTATCACGTGTAGGTGGTTCTGCACAAATCAAAGCCATGAAGAAGGTTGCTGGTACACTTCGTATCGACCTTGCTTCATATCGTGAGTTGGAAGCCTTCACTAAGTTTGGTTCTGACTTGGATGCGGCAACACAGGCTAAGTTGAATCGTGGACGTCGTACCGTTGAAGTTTTGAAACAACCTGTTCACAAACCATTGCCTGTTGAGAAACAAGTAACCATTCTCTATGCTTTGACACATGGTTTCTTGGATACGATTCCTGTAGATGACATTGTTCGTTTTGAGGAAGAGTTCCATACTTTCTTTGATGCTCATTATCCAGAGATTTTGGAAACCATTCGTGAAACAAAAGACTTGCCAGAAGAAGCAGTCTTGGATGCTGCGATTACCGAGTTTCTCAATCAATCCAGCTTCCAATAAGAATAGAGGTGTCAGATGGCAGTATCTCTAAATGATATTAAAACAAAAATCGCCTCAACCAAAAATACGAGTCAAATCACCAATGCCATGCAAATGGTATCAGCTGCTAAGTTAGGTCGCTCTGAAGAAGCAGCTCGAAACTTTCAAATATACGCTCAAAAGGTTCGTAAACTCTTGACAGATATCCTTCATGGAAATGGAGCTGGTGGTTCAACCAATCCGATGTTGATTAGTCGTCCAGTTAAGAAAGACAGGCTATATCGTCATCACTTCAGATCGTGGTTTGGTTGGAGGCTATAATGCTTCCATCCTTAAAAGCTGTTATGGAGTTGAAAGAAGAATACCATCCAGATGGTAGATGACTTTTGAAAGTCATCTGTATTGGTGGTATGGGAGCTGACTTTTTTAAGGCTCGTGGCATTCAACCAATCTATGAATTACGTGGCTTGGCTGACCAACCTAGCTTTGATGAAGTTCGTAAAATTATTTCAAAAACGATTGAAATGTATCAAAATGAACTTTTTGATGAACTCTATGTCTGCTACAACCACCATGTCAATACGCTCACCAGTCAAATGCGTGTGGAACAAATGCTTCCGATTGTTGACTTGGATCCAAATGAAGCAGATGAAGAGTATAGCTTGACCTTTGAGTTGGAAACAAGCCGAGATGAAATTTTGGAGCAGTTGTTGCCACAGTATGCTGAAAGTATGATTTACGGGGCTATTATCGATGCCAAGACAGCTGAAAATGCTGCAGGTATGACAGCCATGCAAACAGCGACTGATAATGCTAAGAAAGTCATCAATGATTTGACAATCCAGTATAACCGTGCCAGACAGGCGGCGATTACACAAGAAATTACAGAAATCGTAGCAGGGGCTAGTGCCTTAGAATAAGGCTTTACCTCTCTGGTATCAAAATGAACTTTAGGACCTAGTTGAAACTAGGAACCGACAGTATCTTATATAGAATAGGAGAAGGAGATGAGTTCAGGTAAAATTGCTCAGGTTATCGGACCCGTTGTAGACGTCTTGTTTGCAGCAGGGGAAACACTTCCTGAGATTAATAATGCACTTGTCGTCTACAAAAATGACGAAAGAAAAACAAAAATCGTCCTTGAAGTAGCCTTGGAGTTGGGTGATGGTATGGTCCGTACGATCGCCATGGAATCAACAGATGGTTTGACTCGTGGAATGGAAGTTTTGGACACAGGCCGTCCAATCTCTGTTCCAGTAGGTAAAGAAACTTTGGGACGTGTCTTCAATGTTTTGGGAGATACCATTGACTTGGATGCTCCTTTTGCTGAAGACGCTGAGCGTCAGCCAATTCATAAAAAAGCTCCAACTTTTGATGAATTGTCTACCTCTTCTGAAATTCTTGAAACAGGGATTAAGGTTATCGACCTTCTTGCCCCTTACCTTAAAGGTGGGAAAGTTGGACTCTTCGGTGGTGCCGGAGTTGGTAAAACCGTCTTGATCCAAGAATTGATTCACAACATTGCCCAAGAACACGGTGGTATTTCAGTATTTACCGGTGTTGGGGAACGTACTCGTGAGGGGAACGACCTTTACTGGGAAATGAAAGAATCAGGCGTTATCGAGAAACAGCCATGGTATTTGGTCAGATGAATGAGCCACCAGGAGCACGTATGCGTGTTGCCCTTACTGGTTTGACAATTGCTGAATACTTCCGTGATGTAGAAGGCCAAGACGTGCTTCTCTTTATTGACAATATTTTCCGTTTCACTCAGGCTGGTTCAGAAGTATCTGCCCTTTTGGGTCGGATGCCTTCAGCCGTTGGTTACCAACCAACACTTGCAACGGAGATGGGTCAATTGCAAGAGCGTATCACGTCAACTAAGAAGGGTTCTGTAACCTCAATCCAGGCTATCTACGTGCCTGCGGATGACTATACTGACCCTGCGCCAGCAACAGCCTTCGCTCACTTGGATTCAACGACTAACTTGGAACGTAAGTTGGTACAGTTGGGGATTTACCCAGCCGTTGACCCACTTGCTTCAAGCTCTCGTGCCTTGGCACCTGAGATTGTTGGTGAGGAGCACTATGCTGTAGCTGCGGAAGTTAAACGTGTTCTTCAACGTTACCATGAATTGCAAGATATCATTGCTATCCTTGGTATGGATGAACTCTCTGATGAAGAAAAAACCTTGGTTGCGCGTGCCCGCCGCATCCAGTTCTTCTTGTCACAAAACTTCAACGTTGCGGAGCAATTTACTGGCCAACCTGGTTCGTATGTACCAGTAGCGGAAACGGTTCGTGGCTTTAAGGAAATCCTTGAAGGGAAATATGACCAGCTACCAGAAGATGCCTTCCGTGGTGTCGGTTCAATCGAAGACGTCATTGCTAAGGCAGAGAAAATGGGATTTTAAGAGGTGACCTATGGCTCAGTTAACTGTCCAGATCGTGACACCAGATGGCCTCGTCTATGATCACCATGCCAGCTTTGTATCGGTACGAACTCTGGATGGTGAGATGGGGATCTTGCCACGACATGAAAATATGATTGCGGTTTTAGCGGTTGATGAAGTAAAGGTAAAACGTATCGATGATGATACTCATGTGAACTGGATTGCAGTGAACGGAGGGATTATCGAGATTGCCAATGATATCATTACCATTGTAGCCGACTCAGCAGAGCGTGCTCGTGATATCGATATCAGTCGTGCGGAACGTGCCAAACTTCGCGCCGAACGAGAAATCGAAGAAGCCCATGAAAAGCACTTAATAGACCAAGAACGACGTGCTAAGATTGCTCTTCAACGTGCCATTAACCGTATTAATGTTAGAAATAAACTATAAAAAATGAACTTGAAACTCAAGTTCATTTTTTTATCTTAGTTAGAAAAACTGATGCAAACTGCTTCTGGGACATGGAAGTCGTTAGAAAGCTCTGCAAGACGACCACTTTCAGGATTGCGCTTAAAGACCGTTGCATTATCAGAATCTTGGTGAACAGCAATCAAAAATTCCTGATCAGGTGTGATATCAAAATCACGTGGTGTTTTACCGTGACTTGGAACAATCTCTAATAATTCCAGACTACCATCAGCGAGGATTGTATAGACTGCAATGGAATCATGGCCTCTGTTGGATGCATAGAGGTAGTTACCATCTTTTGAAAGACGTATAGCAGCAGTACCGTTAAAGCCCGTATACCCGTCCGGCAAGGTCGAAATAACTTGCATGCGTTCAAACTCACCAACACCATCATAAATCAAGACCTCAATAGTGCTATTCAGTTCGCAGATGAGATAGGCAATCTTATAGTGGTGATGAAAAACGATGTGACGAGCACCTGCTCCAGGCTGGCTTTGATAAGTATTGAGTTTACTTAGTTTTCCTTCTGGACTAACATCGTAGGTCGTTACTTCATCCGTACCAAGGTCACATGTCACGAGATACTGATCAGGTGTTAGGTCTGTATAGTGTACATGTGGGGAAGTTTGGTTTTCATGAGGACCTTGTCCGCTATGCTGATCTAAATCCGTTTGGATGAGGCTACCATCCGCTTGACGTTTATAAACTAGAACTTGACCTTTATGATAGTTGGCACCGTACACGAGGCTACGCTTTTCATCCACTGCCACATAGCAATGGGGAGCGCCTTCTTCAACCACGTGATTTAGCAAAGCGCCATCTGTCTTGTAAGCAGCGATGCCACCTAAGCCATCCTGACTTCCTACGGTGTATAAGTGTTGTTTCTGGTCAAAGGTAAGGTAGGTCGGACTGGGTTCAGCAGCAAAAAGTTCAAGGTTTGCAAGCTGGCCTGTTTCTGTATCAAAATCTGCCTTGTAAATCCCTTTAGATAAGCGACGAGTGTAAGTTCCAAAATAAACAGTTTCTTTCATGTCCATACCTCTTAATAATGATAAGTTCATTATACCACAAAATAACTGCCATGAAGCATCAGTCTTATCTATGTAAGCACTTTAAAAAAGAGTTATTTTAGATTAAAAATGGTATAATGAGAGAATGACAGAAAGGATGTATTTATGGAACATAAAGAGAAACATTTTAGCTTATCCTGGTTCTTCAAGTGGTTTTTAGATAACAAAGCTATCACTGTATTTTTAGTAACCTTGTTACTGGGGTTAAACATTTTCATTCTAAGTAAGATTAGTTTTATTTTTTTACCCGTTTTAGACTTTTTAGGGGTTGTCATGTTGCCAGTTATTTTATCTGGTTTACTTTATTACCTCCTCAATCCGATTGTTGACTGGATGGAGAAGCACAAAATTAATCGTGTGCTTGCTATCAGTATTGTTTTTGTCATTATTGGAATTTTTATCATTTGGGGGCTGGCAGTCGCTATTCCAAATCTCCAACGCCAGGTCTTAAATTTTGCAAAGAATGTGCCTAGCTATCTCGAAGATGCTGACCGTGTTATCAATGATCTTGTAACCAAACGCTTGCCAGATGATTTTAGACCACAGTTGGAGCAAGTTCTTGCTAATGTTTCTAGTGAGGCGACCATGTGGGCGAGCAAAATCTCTTCTCAAGCTGTTAACTGGGCTAGCGCCTTTATCAGTAGCGTTTCCCAAGTTATTGTAGCGGTTATTATCGTACCCTTCATGCTCTTTTATCTTTTGAGAGATGGGAAAGGCTTGCGAGATTACCTAACTAAATTCATCCCAAACAAGTTAAAAGAACCTGTAGGTGAAGTCCTATCAGATGTCAATAAACAACTGTCAAACTATGTTAGAGGACAGGTTACAGTAGCTATTATTGTAGCCATCATGTTTATTATCTTCTTTAAGATTATCGGTCTACGCTACGCTGTCACTCTAGGTGTAACGGCAGGTATTCTCAATCTAGTCCCTTATCTAGGTAGTTTTCTCGCCATGCTTCCTGCCCTTGTTTTAGGTTTAATAGCCGGACCTGTCATGCTATTGAAAGTTGTGATAGTCTTTATCGTAGAACAAACGATTGAAGGTCGCTTCGTTTCACCTCTTATTCTAGGTAGTCAACTCAATATTCATCCTATCAATGTTCTCTTTGTTCTCCTAACTTCAGGTTCTATGTTTGGTATTTGGGGAGTCTTGCTGGGAATCCCTGTCTATGCCTCTGCTAAGGTGGTTATCTCTGCTATCTTTAACTGGTACAAAAAGGTCAGCGGTTTGTATGAAGAAGAAGGGGAGGAAATCAAGAGTGAACAATAGTCAACGCATGCTCCAGGCTTTGGATGAACAGGATTTAAGTAAAGCAGATCAGTATTTTCGTAAAGCACTTGAAACTGATTCGACCGAAGTTCTCTATGAATTAGCAAATTATCTTGAGGGAATTGGCTTTTATCCACAAGCCAAGGAAATCTATCTAAAAATTGTGACAGAATTTCCAGAAGTGAATCTAAACCTAGCAAGCATTGCTAGCGAGGATGGCAATGTTGAGGAAGCCTTTGCCTATCTTGAGGAAATCTCACCAGATAGTGATTGGTATGTATCGGCCTTGGCCTTGAAGGCAGACCTCTATCAGTTGGAAGGATTGACAGATGTAGCACGCGAAAAGTTACTGGAAGCCTTAAATTACTCAGATGATGCCTTATTAGTTTTTGGTTTGGCTGAGTTGGATAGCGAGTTAGGAAACTATCAGGAAGCCATTCAAGGCTACGCTCAGTTGGACAACCGCTATATTTACGAACAAACGGGCTTATCAACCTACCAACGAATCGGCTACGCATATGCTCAGTTAGGCAAGTTTGAAGCAGCTACAGAATTTTTAGAAAAGGCTCTAGAGTTAGAATACGATGACCAAACCGCTTTTGAACTGGCCAGTCTATACTTTGATCAAGAAGAGTATCAAAAATCTGTTCTTTACTTTAAGCAGATTGATACCATTTCACCTAATTTTGAAGGATATGAGTATGGTTATAGTCAAGCCTTGCACAAGGAACATCAGGTGGAAGAAGCCCTTCGTATCGTTAAACAGGGTTTGGAGAAAAATCCATTTGAAACTCGGCTCTTGTTAGCGGCTTCTCAGTTTTCTTATGAATTGCATGATGCTAAGGCAGCGGAGGACTTTCTCCTTATTGCAAAAGAAGATGCAGAAGATCTTGAGGAGATTTTCCTTCGACTCGCAACCATTTATATGGAACAAGAGCGATTTGAGGATATTATCGCTCTTCAAAGTCAAGAACCCGAAAACCTTCTGACCAAGTGGATGATTGCCCGTTCTTATCAGGAAATCGAGGATTTAGATAAGGCTTATGAGTTCTATCAAGAATTGTCATCTGACCTCAAGGACAATCCAGAGTTTCTGGAGCAATATACTTATCTTTTGCGTGAATTGGGTTATTTCGAAGAAGCTAAGATGCAAGCAGAAGCATATTTAAAACTGATTCCAGATGATGTTCAGATGCAAGAACTCATAGAAACGCTTTAAAAATTCCCTATAATATAAAACTGTATCTCATCACTTTGGATAGATACAGTTTTATATTTTCTGAAAACAATAGAATTTTTCACATATTTTCTCTTGCTAAATTGTTTATTTATGCTATAATAAGAATAATTATTTTTTAGGAGGTGTAGTATGTCTTATATATTCGAGATTTTACCAAGTTTATTGAACGGTGCAAGTATGACTCTTCAAGTCTTTGCTCTGGTCTTAATCTTTTCAATTCCTTTAGGGATTATCATCGCTTTTGCCTTGCAAATCCATTGTAAACCCCTCCATTATCTGATTAATATCTATATATGGGTGATGCGAGGCACTCCCTTGCTCTTGCAATTAATCTTTATCTACTATGTGTTGCCTAGTATTGGCATTCGTTTGGATCGTCTTCCTGCAGCTGTTATCGCCTTTGTGCTCAACTATGCTGCCTACTTTGCAGAAATCTTTCGTGGAGGTATTGAGACTATTCCGAAAGGACAGTACGAGGCTGCAAAAGTGTTGAAGTTTAGTCCAGTTGCGACAGTTCGCTATATCATACTTCCTCAGGTGACAAAGATCGTCTTACCGAGTGTTTTTAATGAAATCATGAGTTTGGTCAAGGATACTTCTTTGGTCTATGCTTTGGGGATTTCAGATTTGATTTTGGCTAGTCGGACAGCAGCCAATCGGGACGCCAGTCTTGTTCCTATGTTTTTAGCTGGAGCGATTTATTTAATTATGATTGGTCTTGTAACCATTGTAGCGAAAAAACTTGAGAAGAAGTACAGTTATTACAGATAGGAGGATTGCTATGTTAGAATTACGAAACATTAACAAGGCCTTTGGTGGCAAACAAATCTTAACCAATTTCAGCCTATCAATTCCTGAAAAGCAAATCCTTGCAATCGTAGGTCCATCAGGAGGCGGAAAGACCACCTTGTTACGTATGCTAGCTGGATTGGAAACCATCGATTCTGGGGAAATCTACTATAACGGCGAATCGCTAGCTATAGATGAACTAGAAAAGCGCAATCTTCTGGGATTTGTTTTCCAAGATTTTCAACTCTTTCCGCATTTGTCAGTTCTAGATAACTTAACCTTGTCGCCCATAAAAACGATGAGTATGGAGAAGGAAGTTGCTGAGAAGAAGGCGCGTGGTTTGTTAGAACAACTTGGGTTAGCAGGACATGCAGATGCCTTTCCATTCTCACTTTCAGGTGGGCAAAAACAGCGTGTTGCCTTAGCGCGTGCCATGATGATTGATCCTGAAATTATCGGATATGATGAGCCGACATCGGCTTTAGACCCAGAGCTACGATTAGAAGTAGAAAAACTTATCCTTCAAAATAAAGAGCGTGGGATGACCCAGATTGTTGTGACCCACGATCTTCAGTTTGCCGAAAATATTGCTGATCAGATCCTTAAGGTTGAGCCGAAGTAGGAGGTGCCTATGAAGAGAAAGAAAATTGCCCTTGTACTTGCTCTGTTCTTTAGCTTCTTCCTGACGGCTTGTACGCAGAAGGCAAGTGACCCAAATCAGGATAATTGGGTCAAATATCAAAAGCAGGGTAGCATTACTATTGGCTTTGACAATACCTTTGTTCCCATGGGATTTGAGGAAAAGAATGGCCAGTATGCAGGTTTTGATATTGACTTAGCTCAAGCTGTTTCTGAAAAGCTAGGAATTCAGATTAAATTTCAACCCATCGACTGGGATATGAAAGAAACCGAACTACAAAACGGTACTATTGATGCTATCTGGAATGGCTATACAGCTACAGATGAACGGAAAGAGAAGGTTGCTTTTACCATACCTTATATGGAAAATCAGCAAGTTTTAGTTTCTAAGAAATCTCAGAACATCCAGTCAGTCAAAGATATGAGTAACAAGGTTTTGGGAGCTCAGGCAGGTTCTTCTGGTTATTTAGACTTTGAAGCGCAGCCAGACTTGTTAAAAAGTCAAGTAAAAGACCAGAAGGCAAATCAATACCAAAGTTTCAATGAAGCCTTGATTGATTTGAAGAATGATCGGATTGATGCCCTGTTGATTGACCGTGTCTATGCCAATTACTACCTTCAGTCTGAAGGTATATTAAATGACTACAATGTCTTTTCAGCTGGATTTGAAAGTGAGTCTTTTGCAGTGGGTGTTAGACCTGCTGATAAAACTTTGCTAGCTACTCTGAATCAAGCCTTTATCTCGCTATACCAAGAAGGAAAATTTCAGGAAATCAGCCAGAAATGGTTTGGAGAAGATGTAGCCACCAGTCAAGTTAAAAATCAAGAATAAGAAAAGAGATTGAGTTTACCTCAGTCTCTTTTTGTATCGAAAAATCCTCTGGCAAGTACCAGAGGATAAGAGTCTATTTCATTGTTGGGAAAAGCAAGACATCACGGATAGTGGTTGTATCAGTGAGGAGCATGCAGAGACGGTCGATACCGATACCCAAACCACCTGTTGGTGGCATACCGTATTCAAGAGCCTCAATGTAGTCGTAGTCGATACCTGTAGCTTCATCGTCCCCAAGTTCTTTAGCTTTTGCTTGTGCTTCAAAACGGCTAAGCTGGTCGATTGGATCGTTCAACTCGGTAAAGGCATTACCGTATTCCTTGGTCATAATGAAGAGCTCGAAACGGTCAGTAAAGCGTTCGTCTTCAGGATTTTTCTTAGCGAGTGGAGACACAGCTACTGGATGTCCGTAGACAAAAGTTGGTTGGATTAAGGTTTCTTCAACAAATTCTTCAAAGAAGGCATTGATGATGTGACCAACTTCAGTGTAGTGTTTCTCAACTGGAACTTTCTTCTCAGCAGCGATAGCTTTAGCTTCCTCGAAAGTCATGTCTTGCCAGAAATCTACACCAGTAATTTCTTTGATAGCATCCACCATGTGAACACGTTTAAATGGTTCGTTGATCTTAATTTCAGTGCCCTGGTAGTTAACTGGACCATCACCCTTAACTGCCTTAGCAGCGTGTTGGATAATACCTTCAGTTAAGTCCATGATATCTTGGAAGTCTGCATAAGCTTGGTAAACTTCGATAGAAGTGAATTCAGGGTTGTGAGTAGCGTCCATTCCTTCGTTACGGAAGATACGACCAATTTCATAGACACGTTCCATACCCCCAACGATAAGACGTTTTAAGTGAAGCTCAGTCGCGATACGAAGCACCATGTCAATGTTTTGGGCATTGTGGTGAGTGATAAATGGACGAGCAGCAGCACCACCGGCTTCATTATGAAGGACAGGTGTTTCTACTTCAAGGAAGTCTTTTTGATCTAGATAACGACGGATTTCAGAGATGATTTTTGAACGAGTAACAAAACGTTCGAAGCTTTCGCGGTTAGAAATCAAGTCAAGGTAACGTTTACGATAGATGGTTTCAACGTCTGTCAAACCGTGGAATTTCTCAGGAAGTGGGCGAAGTGCTTTAGACAAGTGAGTGATATGAGTTGCCTTGATAGAGAGCTCTCCCATATCTGTACGCATGACTTCACCTTCGACACCGAGGAAGTCTCCTAGGTCAGCCTTCTTAAAGATTTCGTAGTTTTCTTCACCAACTTCATCTTTACGAACGTAGATCTGGATTTGACCTTCGCGGTCTTGAAGATGGGCAAAGCCAACTTTTCCTTTACCACGTTTAGTTACTAAGCGTCCAGCGATAGTAGCAGTTTCGTTTAATTCATGTAATTGTTCTTTATCAAGTTCTGCAAATTTGTCTTTTAGTTCTTGAGAGTTAGCAGTACGTTCAAAACGTTTTCCGAAGGGATCGATTCCTTGTTCACGGAGCGCAGCCATTTTTTCACGGCGAACGATCTGCTGGTCATTTAGTTCTTCCATATGTTCTGTAGACATGGGTTCCTCCTAATTTTACTCAAAATTTGATACGATGAGTCATTTTTTGCGATACTCCCATTTTATCATAAATAGCAGAGAAATTCACGGATATTCTTTGAAAACTAAAAAGAACTTGACCGCTGGGATCAAGTTTCATTATTTTCTTTGATAGGAAGTATCATTCCATCTTTCGAGAGTGAAGGATTCAAAATCCTCAGTGTCCAAAATTGTCAAACTAGCATTGGCCAAGCCCCCATCTTTGCGAAGGTGAGCCTCTTTATAACCTAGAAGTGTCCGTAGGCTAGCAGTGAGATTTGCGCCATGACCCACGATCATGATTCTTTCAGCCTTGCTCTCTTTCAGAGATTTGATAAACTGAATAGTCCGCTTGGTAGTACTGTAAAGGGACTCTGCTTCAAACATCTTCGTATCAAACTGAGCCAGATTGGAGCGAAAGGCCTTGATTTGTTGTGGGTAGATGGCATTGAGCGTAGCGATTTTTAATCCCTCTAGTTTTCCAAGTTGCCATTCACGTAGGTCAGGAATGCTCTTTAAAGGACAAGGGGTCTGGAGTTGACTTTGGATAATTTCAGCAGATTTGACTGCTCTGGGTAAATCACTTGAATAAATCGTATCAAAAGGTATTTCCTTGAGATAGTGGCCCAGTTGTTTTAGGACGTCAATGGATTCCGGAAGAAGGGGCGAGTCGCCACTAGCGCCTTGAAACGTCCTTCAAGATTCCAGAGGGTGCGACCATGACGAACAAAATAGAGTTTCATCAGTTGTTTTCCTCCAAGATGTCAGCAAAATCCGCTTTCACAAAGCTGGCCAAGTCTCGAGGGCGTATGATGATACTATGCCCGACTTCCCCAGCAGAGACGATCATTTGGTCCAAATCCAAAGCAGTCTGATCAATAAAAATTGGATAATTGTGTTTTTGGCGAATGCCGACGGGATTATTTGCCCCATGAATGTAGCCTGTCGTTTTTTCTAAGTCTTTCTGCGGAATCATGCTCACTTTTTTATTGCCAGAAACTTTTGCTAGTTTTTTCTCGGCGAGATGTTCTGTTATGGGAACAATTCCAATAATCGGTCCTGTTTTATCTCCCAAAAGAGCCAAGGTTTTAAAGATTTGGTTTCGGTCGTATTCAGGAGGAAGTTCTCCTTCAAGCGCATTGATTTGAATACCAGTATGGTCAATACCTGCCTTGGTCAAGATTTGTTCGACCAAGGTTTTTTTAATCTTGACTTTTTTTGCCATTATTTATACTTATCCTCCAATTGACTCATCCAGATACCAAGCCAGATACCAAGCGCAAAGAAGAAGGCAACGAGAACATAGCTCACAATGGAAAGTCCAGTGTATTGGATACTTTCAGCATTTCCAGCATTTGGAATCAAAATTAAAAGAGTGCTTGAAAGAACAATGCCGATGATAAAGTGATAAACACGGGAGTGGTAGTTGTTCAAGGCGTGATCCATTAATTTTGAAAAAATGATGAGGGTTGCACCTGCACCAATTCCGATAGGAAGGAAGGTTCCAAATAAATCAAAGGTTTTAAAACCAGTTAGCATAGGAGCATACAGTCCCAAAATCAAGAGTAGATTTGACGGACTTAAACCAGGTACCAAGATACCAAGTGCCAACAGAGCCCCCGCTAAGATGAAGCTAGCGAAACTGGCATTGAGTGAGCCAACAACAAAGTTTAGCGCGTAGAGCCCGACTCCTGAAAGGATAAAGGTGATCCAGAACCAGACTAGGTCAATCTTATCACGATCAGACTCTCGAGTAGATTCTTTAAGGAGGCTAGGTACTGTACCGATGATAGCTCCTGCAAAACTCCATAAAACATAAACTTGGTAATTTTCTAACAAATACTCGATTGGATATGAAAATAGCCCAATTCCGAGCAACATCCCGATAGCTACTGGGATAAAGTAAAGGACATTCTCTTTAAAATCCTTAAAGGGATGAGCCAGAAAAGAAATCATTCGCTCGTAGATACCCAAAATAGCAGCCAGAACTCCTCCAGAAATTCCGGGCAAGATAAATCCAAGGGCAATGACAATTCCTTTAATAACTCGTGTAATCCATGAAAACATAATAAAATCCTCAATTTCATAAAATTCTTCTCTATTCTAACAATTATAACACAGACGGCAAAAAAATGAAAAAACAAGTGAAAAAGTTACGATTTTCACTTGTTTTATGGTCTTAAAAATAGCTTTCTGAAGGTTTCTTCTTTTTCCTTCAAAGTAGAAATCAGATTAATATCTAAATGATGTTCAAATCCAGCAATTCTTCCTTTTGAAGTGTATTGATGGAGGTCGTAGTCTAAACTGGTATTGGGTGTTGTTTCAAAGTAACCAGAGTCTGTTCCGTAAGAAGGAATCCAAATAGCAGTGAATTTATCTGTATTGATACTGTGTTCCTGCATGAAGTAAACTCCAATATAGATGCCGATGTTTTTAGCACCTAAAGATTCCAGTTTAGCACGAAAGGCTTCAACCCCTTCGTTCATATCAGACATTGTTTTTTCTTCAACGTCCAACCAATAGTAACTAGGGTTGTAAGGAGAAGCAGCATTATAGAAAACTTCAGCGGCTTTTTCCATTTCTTCCTTGCTGGGGCTAGCTAGGTAGGCATAGACTCCAACTGGGACATTACGCTTTTGAAATTCTGTAATATGACTTTTATAGGCTTTATCGACACCATTGGCATAAGCCGCATCATTTTTTTCAGTATGTTGAGCCCCATTGTGAACGCGAACAATAACACCTGAAATATTTTGAGACAAGGTATCGTAGTTGATTTCCTCAGGTCTTTGCCAACCAGAGACATCAATAATAGGTTTGTCAAGATTATGCAAGGCCTGATTTTCAACCTGGACAGCATTTGGCTTTGACTTGACTGGATGGTCTTCATAAGTTGGTTTATTGAGGATCAAAATAGCTATAAATATAGTAAATAAAGTAAAAATAATAGCTGGATTAATCTTTTTTCTCATATCTATTTAGTTTAACGTAAATAAATAAAAAAATCAAAGAAAACGTCGAAAAAAGTGAGTATAACAGTCCCTTATCCCTATTTCCTTGTTTGTTTGCTCCTTAGAAAATAAAATATGGTATAATATAAGTGAATTTCTAGAGAAAGAGAAGATTATGTCAAATTATGCCATTATTTTAGCAGCGGGTAAAGGTACTCGCATGAAATCAGATCTTCCTAAGGTACTTCATAAAGTAGCAGGAATTTCAATGTTGGAACATGTTTTTCGTAGCGTTGGTGCTATTCAACCTGAAAAAACAGTTACTGTAGTGGGTCACAAGGCTGAGTTAGTTGAGCAAGTCTTGACTGGACAGACAGACTTTGTAACTCAGTCAGAACAGTTAGGAACGGGTCATGCTGTTATGATGGCAGAGCCAATTTTGCAAAATTGCTCAGGTCATACCTTGGTTATCGCTGGGGATACGCCTCTGATTACGGGTGAAAGCTTGAAAAATCTCTTGGATTTCCATATCAATCACAAGAATGTTGCGACTATCCTGACAGCTGAAGCGGCAAATCCTTTTGGATACGGTCGCATTGTCCGCAACGATAATGCAGAAGTTCTTCGTATTGTTGAGCAAAAAGATGCCTCAGATTTTGAAAAACAAATCAAGGAAATCAATACAGGAACTTACGTTTTTGATAACCAACGTCTTTTTGAAGCTCTTAAAAATATCAACACCAACAATGCCCAAGGAGAATACTATATTACTGATGTGATTGGTATCTTCCGTGAGGCTGGTGAGAAGGTTGGTGCCTATACTCTGAAAGACTTTGATGAAAGTCTTGGGGTAAATGACCGTGTAGCTCTTGCGACTGCGGAAGCAGTGATGCGTCGCCGTATCAATCACGCTCACATGGTTAATGGCGTCAGCTTTGTCAATCCAGAAGCAACCTACATCGATATTGATGTTGAGATTGCTCCTGAGGTCCAAATCGAAGCTAATGTTACCTTGAAAGGTCAAACGAAAATTGGTGCGGAGACTATTTTAACAAATGGAACTTATATTGTGGATAGTAATATTGGAGCTGGGGCTGTGATTACGAACTCTATGATTGAGGAAAGTACGGTTGCAGACGGCGTGACTGTTGGTCCTTATGCCCATATCCGTCCAGGTTCAAACTTAGCTGCCCAAGTTCATATTGGAAACTTCGTAGAAGTTAAAGGTTCTTCGATCGGTGAAAATACCAAGGCAGGTCATTTAACCTATATCGGCAACTGTGAAGTAGGTAGCCATGTTAACTTTGGTGCTGGTACGATTACAGTAAACTATGACGGGAAAAACAAATATAAAACTGTGATTGGCAACAATGTCTTTGTTGGATCAAATTCAACCATCATCGCTCCTGTAGAACTTGGAGATAATTCTCTGGTTGGAGCGGGTTCAACCATTACCAAGAATGTACCTGCGGATGCTATCGCAGTTGGACGTGGACGACAAGTTAACAAGGATGAGTACGCAAGGCGCTTGCCTCATCATCCTAAGAACCAGTAGGAGTCGATTATGGAATTTGAAGAAAAAACGCTTAGTCGAAAAGAAATCTATCAAGGCCCTATCTTTAAACTGGTGCAAGATCAGGTAGAACTGCCAGAAGGCAAAGGTACTGCCCAACGTGATTTAATTTTTCACAATGGAGCTGTTTGTGTTCTAGCTGTGACAGCTGAGGATAAAATTGTACTCGTTAAGCAATATCGAAAGGCCATCGAGGCTGTTTCTTATGAGATTCCCGCAGGAAAACTGGAAACTGGTGAAAATGCTGATCCAATGGCAGCGGCTCTTCGTGAATTGGAAGAAGAAGTTGCCTACACGGCTAAGTTGGAACTGTTGTACGATTTCTATTCTGCGATTGGTTTTTGTAATGAAAAATTGAAACTCTACCTAGCAAGTGATTTGACTAAGGTAGATAATCCTCGTCCACAAGACGATGATGAAACCTTGGAGGTTCTAGAAGTGAGTCTAGAGGAGGCCAAGAACCTGATCCAGTCAGGTTATATCTGTGATGCTAAGACTATCATGGCAATACAGTACTGGGAACTACAAAAGAAATAGAGGAGCAACCTATGGGAAAACCTTTATTAACAGATGAAATGATTGAACGTGCCAATCGTGGTGAGAAAATCTCAGGACCACCTCTTCAAGATGATGAGGAAACCAAAATCCTGCCTACTGCATCACAACATTTTGGTTATTCACGTTCTAGAGACCACGGTTTTAGTCAAGATACACTTACAATCGAAGTAGAACCAACGATTCATAAGAGCCGTCGTATTGAGAACACGAAGAGAAATGTTTTTAATTCGAAACTCAATCGCATCTTATTTGCAGTCATCCTACTCTTGATTTTGTTAGTTTTGGCGATGAAACTCTTGTAATTGAAAGGACATGAAATGAAAATTGGAATCATTGCTGCCATGCCAGAAGAGCTAGTATATCTGACTCAGAATTTGGACAAAACTCAAGAAGTCCAGTTCTTGGGAAATACCTACTATACTGGCACTATTGGCAAGACAGAAGTTGTCCTAGTTCAGAGTGGGATTGGGAAGGTCATGTCGGCTATGAGTGTAGCTGTTCTTGCTGACCATTTTCAGGTAGAAGCTATCATCAATACAGGATCAGCAGGTGCTCTTGCAGAAGGGATTGCTGTTGGTGATGTCGTGATTGCGGATAAACTTGTCTATCATGATGTGGATGTGACTGCTTTTGGCTATGCTTATGGTCAGATGGCTGGTCAGCCTCTTTACTTTGAATCCGATAAGAACTTTATCACTAGGATTCAAACAATTTTATCTCAATTAGAGCAGACATGGCACCTAGGCTTGATTGCTACAGGAGACAGTTTTATAGCTGGAGATGATAAGATTGCTAGTATCAAATCCCACTTTCCAGATGTTCTAGCTGTTGAGATGGAGGGTGCAGCCATTGCTCAGGCAGCTCAGGCTCTTGACCTACCTTTCCTAGTCATTCGAGCTATGAGTGACAATGCCAATCACGAGGCCTCTATCTCATTTGATGAGTTCATCATTGAAGCTGGACGTCGTTCTGCCCAAGTCTTACTAGCCTTTTTAAAGGCTTTGGATTAAGCGGAAATTTGACAGTTTATCTAGCTTATGATAAGATTTAAATAAAGAAAAGCTAGAAAACGTTTCAGAGGATATTATGAGTATTGAAATGACCGTCAGTGAGATTGCAGAGGTCTTAGGACTATCTCGTCAAGCAATCAACAATCGTGTCAAAGAACTTCCAGAAGAGGACACGAAAAAAAATGACAAAGGTGTAACTGTAGTTACTCGAAGTGGCTTAATCAAGCTTGAAGAAATCTACAAAAAAACGATTTTTGAAGATGAGCCAGTCAGTGACGATGTAAAACAACGCGAACTGATGGAAATCTTGGTCGATGAGAAGAATGCTGAAATTCTTCGATTATACGAGCAACTCAAGGCCAAGGACCAGCAGTTGGCAGAAAAAGATGAGCAGATGCGAATCAAAGACCGTCAGATTGCAGAGAAGGACAAACAGTTGGATCAACAACAACAGTTAACTCTTCAAGCCATGAAGGATCAAGAAACCTTGAAACTAGAGTTGGACCAAGCAAAAGAAGAAGTCCAAGCAACTAAAAAAGGCTTTTTTGCTCGCTTGTTTGGAGGAAAATAAAGAAGCTGTTTGGGTTATTCACTAACCTAATGGCTTCTTTTATTATTTATAGTTAAAATGAGTCGAAATTGAGGTAAAAGATGGAAAAATTACGAGATTATATTGCCTTTGATTTAGAGTTTAATCAACACGATGGGGTTACCCATTTAATTCAAGTATCAGCAGTCCGCTTTCAAGATGGACAAGAAAGTGCTGCTTTTGATTCTTATGTTTATACTACAGCCCCATTGAAGAGTTTTATCAATGGTTTGACTGGGATCACAGCTGAAACCTTGAAAGATGCGCCGAAAGTAGAGCAAGTTTTAAAAGATTTTCAGGCCTTTGTTGGCAAATCACCAATCGTTGGCTACAATGCAGCTAAGAGTGATTTACCAATTCTCTTGGAGCACGGTTTGGACTATCGTGACCAGTATAAGGTCGACCTATATGATGAGGCTTTTGAACGCCGTAGTTCTGATCTACACGGCATAGCCAATCTCAAATTGCAAACTGTGGCGAATTTTTTAGGGTTTAAAGGACAATCGCATAATAGTTTAGAAGATGCGCGTATGACAGCGCGTGTTTATGAAGCCTTTTTGGAATCGGATGAAGGAAAGCTATTAATAGAAGACCAGAGTAGTTTTTCTATGAATAATCCTTTCGGTAGCTTAGATTTATCCCAATTTTTAGACTAGGAGTGCCTATGAAACCTGAAAAACCTAAGAAGCTAGGTTTTAGGAAGATATACTATAACCTAGATAAGATTTTATTTCTATTTTTCTTGATATTTATGATGGTTGAGTTTGTCTGGTTGCCATTGAATTCTTGGATTGCAGGGATGTTGCTCAGACAAACAGGCTATTTGTTTATTTCTTACAATAACTTTCTTGCTATTATTCAAGGCTCACCTTTTGTCAGTTTAGCCTTTCTCATCTTAATTGCAGTCAATCTCTTGGTTGCTTATTTTCAGATTTGTCTTTTATTCATTGGGGCGCGTCACCTTCTCTACCATGAAAAGAGAACCTTGATTGAGTATAGTCGAAAAGTCTGTCAACAGAGTTTTCTATTTATGAAACGATTCAGTTTCTGTAAAATGGCCTTTGTCTTCTTTTACGTAGCTATGCTTTTTCCTTTCATCAGGAAAATTTTAAAAATCTATTACCTTAATAAGATTATTATTCCAGATTTTATCGTTACCTACCTTGAAGATAAGTATTGGCTAGTTGGTCTGCTGATTCTGTCCTCTGCTTGGATTTTACTCTATATTTCAGTTCGTTTCATGTTTGCTCTTCCCAAGATTCTCTTTGAAAAGAAAACAGTGAGAGAGGGAGTGAAATATAGTCTGCAAAAGACAAAAAAACACGTTATCTTCTATGCTTGGAACTTGCTCCTCATTATCATTAAAACCTACCTCTTTTTCTTTCTACTCTTGATTCCCATATTGTTTGCTCAAGTTGTAATGGATGAATTAACTCATAAAGAATCCCTAGTCCTAGGGATAATCAATTATGTCTTGATTAAGAACTTCCATTATATGACCTTGACTTATTTTCTCGTTAAATTCGTTTCATTTTTAACTGGTGAAGAACTTGAAATCATGCCAAGAAGGAAGAAAGACCATTTGATGAGATGGGGGGTAATAGCCTGCGCTAGTATCGTTTTTGCTTTAGAGGGTTATATCTATCTTGAGTCTCCTGACACGAGTACCCCTTTGGTTATTTCTCACAGAGGAGTTTCCAATAAAAACGGAGTTCAGAATACAGTCGAGTCGTTAGAGAAAACAGCTCAACTAAAACCAGATTTGATTGAAATGGATGTCCAGGAAACCAAAGATGGTCAGTTTGTAATGATGCACGATGCCAACCTCAAAAATTTAGCAGGAATCAATGCTGCCCCTCAAGATTTAACACTCGAAGAATTAACCAATATTCAAATCTCGGAAAATGGTTATCAGACAAAAATTTCCAGTTTCGATGCTTATCTGGAACGCGCCAATGCATTAAACCAAAAATTGCTGATTGAGATTAAAACCAGTAAAAAAGATAGTCCGCAAATGATGGACCATTTCCTCGAAAAGTATGGAGCGACTATCAAGAAATATGGACATCAGATGCAATCACTAGACTATCATGTGATTGATAAAGTGTTGACTTATGATTCTGAAATTCCGTCCTACTTTATTATGCCTTATAACAGTATCTTCCCAAGAACCAAGGCAACTGGTTATACCATGGAATATTCAACCTTGGATGAATACTTTGTTAATAAACTTTGGACTACTGATCAGAGTCTCTACGTTTGGACCGTAAATGGTTCTGACGCTTTCGATAAAGCTATTCGTCTAGGAGCCAACGGTATGATAACAGATGACCTAGAAATGGTACAGTCACAGGTATTGATGGCTCAGGATGACCCTGAATATACTGATTTGATTCTAAAGAAAGCCATGGGATTTTTTGACTTCTAAGAAAAAAGAGAAACATTCGTTTCTCTTTTCTTATGGATTAGAAAGGCAATTTTCCAGCGAAAGCACCAAGTTTCTTCTTAGTCGTTTCGTCGATTTGGTCCATCGCAGCATTGATAGCTTGAACGGTCATGTCAGATAGAGTTTCGAGGTCTTCTGGGTCAACAACGGCTGGGTTAAAGTTGATGCTTACAACTTTCTTATCACCAGTTAAGGTTGCTTGGACAAGGTCTTGAGCAGATTTTCCAATAAATTCCATAGCAGCAAGTTCTGCTTGACTTTGTTCCATTTGTTTTTGAAGTTTTTGTGCTTGACGCATCATGTTTTGCATATTCATCATAGCGGTTTACAGTTTCCTTTTTTTCTATTATTTTTCCTTTTTTTATTTTAACAATTTTTAGGATTAAAAAGTCTAATAATAGTTAATTTTTGAATTATTAAATTTTCTGACAATTTATTGAAAAATGAGAGAAGACATGATATAATGAAACGTAAAATAAATTCAGGATCCCTGAAATGATAGGAGTAAATAATGAAAAAACTAGGTTTCGTTCTTTTATCTTCAGCCTTGCTATTGACTGCTTGTGCTAATAATCAATCTAAGCCAAGCAACACAAGTGATTCCTCTAAGGTAACAGCCTTGTCTGAAGACAAGCAAAAAATGCTTGATAAGACTACTGCTGACTATAAGACTTTTGTACAAGAGCAAATTGATAAACTGTTGACAGATACGGAAGGCTTTGTCAAACTGTTGAAAGAAGGCAAATTAGAAGAGGCTAAGAAGGTTTATCCACTGATTCGTATGTCTTATGAGCGTTCAGAACCGATTGCCGAAAGTTTTGGTGAGTCAGATGTCAAGATTGATTTCCGTTTAGCAGACTATATGGACGAAAACAAGACAGAGGAAGGTTGGTCAGGTTTCCACCGTATCGAGCGTATCCTTTGGGAAGAAAATACAACTAAAGGAACTGAAAGTTATGGCGATCAATTAGTCAATGATATCAAAGAATTGAAGGCTAAGATTGCAACTGTGGATGTGGACTACAAGGTTATGTTGACTGGAGCAGTTGACTTGCTCAATGAAGTAGCGACAAGCAAGATTACAGGTGAGGAAGAAATTTATTCTCACACAGACTTGTATGACTTCCGTGCCAATATTGAAGGTGCTGAGAAGATTTTCCAACTCTTTAAACCTTTACTAGAAAAATCAGATGCTGATTTAGTTAAAGAATTGGAAGCAGATTTCAAGTCTGTTAATAGTTTGCTGGATAAACACATGACAGACAAGGAACACTACAAACTCTATACTGATTTGACAAAAGAAGACACCAAGGAATTGGCTGAAGCCGTGACAAAACTTGGTGAACCTCTATCACAAATGGGCAAGTTTCTTGATGGAGAATAAGTAGTATGACAAAGAAAGACGAAAAGTTTTTTGAAAAGAAAATGGACCGTCGAGAATTTCTAAAAAAAGCAGGAATTGGAGGGGCTGGTTTAGCGCTAGGACTCTCTGGGGCTTCTGCTTTTTCGCTCCTAAGCTAGGAAGTCAGGAAAAAATCTCGTACGGTAATGAAAAGATTGACTTTTATGGCAAGCATCAAGCTGGGATTAGTACGCCCATGCAAAAAAATATCTATTTTGTCGTTTTGGACTTGCATACGACGGATAAGGATAAGATTATCCAGTTGTTCAAGGATTGGACGGATTATAGTTCCAAGTTGGTCGAGGGGGAATTGGTTAAAAAAGATGGTCAGAATGCCCTCTTGCCACCTAGTGACACTGGAGAAACCGTGGGGCTAAATCCTCATCGTTTAACGCTGACTTTTGGTGTATCTGCTAGTTTCCTGAAAAAGATGAAATTAGAGCAAAAACGTCCTCAACTTTTTAAGGATTTACCTCCCTTCCCAAAAGAGCAACTACGTGAAAAATATACTGGGGGAGATATTGTTATCCAAGCCTGTGCAGATGACGAGCAAGTTGCTTTTCATGCTATTCGCAACCTTATCCGTAAAGGGAGAAATGCGGTGACCCTCCGTTGGAGCCAATCTGGTTTTGCTGCTATTGGAGATCGTCTGGAGACACCACGTAACCTTTTTGGTTTCAAGGATGGAACAGCTAATGTGACCAAAGAGAAGGATTTTGACCGAGTTGTCTGGGCTGATAGCAAGGACTGGATGGAAAATGGATCCTATATGGCCGTTCGCCGCATCCAAATGTTTCTCGATACTTGGGATCGAACCAATCTTGAAGAGCAAGAAAATACCTTTGGTCGCTACAAGGAAAGTGGCGCTCCCTTTGGTAAGAAGAATGAGTTTGATGAAGTGGATTTAAGTCTTTTACCTGATGATTCGCATGTTCGATTAGCCAAAGAGGTAGATAAGCCTCTCTTACGCCGATCCTATTCATACTCAGATGGCATTGATGAAAAACTGGACAATTTGACACAGGTTTACTCTTTATCTCTTTCCAAAAGGATCCAGATCATTTTGTCAAGGTTCAAACCAACCTCGGAGCTACAGACAAGATGAATGAGTATGTAACCCACATCGGTAGTGGTCTCTTTGCCTGCTTTGGTGGAGTAGAGAAAGGAGGCTATATTGGTCAAAAATTATTGGAAGATTAACATTTGTTTCTTAGCTTTGTCCTTTCTCTTGTTAGCTGTTTTTCCCGTTAGCGCACAGGAAAGCCTGAGTTCATATTTTGTAAAGATAACGGATGCCTCTAAAGCTATAAAAAACGGAAATCAAGCAGAAGCCAAAGCTCTTGTTAGAGAAATGGCGACGGATTTTGAAAAAGTAGAACATTCTGATTCGGAAGCTGGTAAGATCGTCAAGGAAAAGCTTGCTCTGTCAGGAGAGATTAATGAAGAAAATCTGACACAGATTTCATCTGCTCTTCTTGCATTTGAGAAAGAGCAAAATCCGGTAGATCTTGTTGCTGAAAAAGAAAAGCTTGTTAGTCGACTAAAACCACGTTTTGAGACTTTGGATAAGGCAATTTCTTCCAAAGACATAGAGCAAATTCGAGAAGCCTATAAAAAGATGAATTCCACTTGGACCATCAATGAAAGTGTGGTTCGTGACAATAGTACGGCCCATTATGGACGTGTTGAAACAGCTATCTCCTTCTTGCGTAGTAGCATAGAAACTGAGCCTACTGATTTTAACTCCATCCAGACTTCCTTTGAGCACTTAAAAAAGGCTATTGATGATTTTGTAACTGGAAAAGAAGTCGCAGAAGCATCTTCTGATTTAAGTCTCAAAGACGGTATTGCCTTTTTGAAGAAGGCATTGGAACAATTCCAAGCTGGCGACCAAGCATCAGGAGCAGCTAGTATGAAGGAATTCATCACTATCTGGCCAACGATTGAGGGTTCTGTTAGCACGACCAATCCTTCCCTCTATACACGAGTTGAAAGTGAAAGTCCTGTGATTATGGTCAAGGGAAGTGAGAAGGAATATCAAGAAAAATTAGAAAAACTGATTGCAGATTTATCACAAATTGATACCAGTGCACGTTACAATGCCTTTGATGCTATGCTCATTCTCCTGAGAGAAGGGGTAGAGGCTCTCTTAATCGTCATGGCCTTGGTCACAACTCTAAAAGCAGCCAAGATGCGCAAAGGACTCAAGTGGGTTTATGGTGGTGCTATCACTGGAATCATGGCTAGTCTCCTTATTGCTTTTATCCTGCAAATTGCCTTTCCAGCAGTGACATCAGGCTCCAATCGTGAAATCATCGAAGGGGCAGTTGGGATTTTTGCGGTAGTGATGATGATTTTGATCGGTATCTGGCTTCACAGTAAATCCTCGGTCAAAAAATGGAATGACTTTATGGATTCCCAGATGAAAACGGTGACCAAGACAGGTTCATTCATTTCCATGTTTGCTCTAAGTTTTCTAGCTGTTTTTCGTGAAGGGGCAGAGACCATTCTTTTTTACGTAGGAATTCTACCGAGAATATCTCGTTTTGAGTTTATCCTAGGAATTTCTCTAGCTTTGTTAGTCTTGCTGATTATTGCATTTCTGATGAACAAGGCGAGTCAATTCTTCCTACCTCATAAGGTCTTCTTCCTACTGACGTGGATGATTTATGCTCTTGCCTTCAAGATGCTAGGTGTTAGCCTACATGCTCTCCAGCTGACCAATATGGCACCTAACCACTTAGTACCAGGTTTCCCTACTATCGACCTATTGGGCATCTATCCAAGTTGGGAAGGTTTAGGAAGTCAGCTAGTCTTTTTGATAATTGTTTTGGCGGTCACATTGAGACAGGGTGAAAAGTAGATGGATACAAAAGAATTGACAATTATTGAACATCTGGTAGAATTTAGAAAGAGATTTATTGTTGTTATAGCCTGCTTTTTTATAGTCTTCTGTGGAGCTTTATTGTTTGCAGATCAGCTTTACTACTATCTAACTCAGTCCTTTAATCAAAAGTTGATTGTATTAGGTCCAAATGATATTTTGTGGATTTATTTTCGCTTAGCGAGCCTAATGTCCTTTACTATTACGCTTCCTTTTACAGTTTATCAGATATGGAGTTTTGTCAAACCAGGGTTGAAAATCGAAGAAGCAAGAGCAATCTTTGCCTATATTCCAGCTAGTTTTATTTGCTTTCTACTTGGCCTAGCCTTTGGTTTCTACTTTGTAACGCCTGCCTTACTTCAAGTGCTTTTAGGGCTCGGGGAAGGATTATTTGAAACTCAATTAACAGCGCAGAACTACTTAGACTTTGTTTTTCAAACAACTATCCCTTTGGCCTTCATCTTTGAATTGCCAGTCATCATCGCTTTTTTAACGACGATTGGCTTGATTGGACCAGGGCTCTTAGTTACCTATAGACGTTATGCCTACTTTATTTTATTGGTACTCGCTGTTATTTTGACACCAGCTGATTTTATTAGTGATCTAGCCATGACAATTCCTTTAATCTCGCTCTATGAGCTTAGTATTGTAATTAGCAAGAGGATAATAAAGAAAAAAATGAAAGGAGAAAAGAATGGGAATCTTACGTGATATCGGTGCTCCAGGATTGATTATCATCGTTCTAGGTGCACTCTTAATCTTTGGACCAAAACGTTTACCGGAACTGGGTGAATCAATTGGTAAAATGCTGTCTGAGTTTAAAGGCAGTTAAAGGATCTGGTGAACAAGATCAGGAAAAGTAATCTATTCCATAATCATAGATAAAAACAAGAAAGTTAGGAACTGTAGCTGTGTAGACAAATTTGAACAGTTTCCTAGCTTATTTTTGTATTTTAAAAAATGTGTTTAAGTTTTCTTTAAGGTTTATATTATATTCTAAAGAACTCTATGTTAACCGAACGTTAAACGGAGAATATAGAGGATAATCTATTTTTATTTCTTAGTTTGTTATGAACTTTTCAGATTTAGTTACAAATTGTTCACTTTTTACGATAAATAGTGTCTTAGTTCAACTAAATGGTGCTCTATCTTTTCTTCATGATAAAGATAGATTGTGATATAATAGATGGTAATGAGTTTTTTAGAATAAACAAAGGAGAAAATATATGATCTATGCAGGAATTTTAGCCGGAGGAACTGGCACGCGCATGGGAATCAGTAATTTACCAAAACAATTCTTGGAGTTGGGTGATCGACCTATTTTGATCCACACAATTGAAAAATTCGTCTTAGAACCAAGTATTGAAAAAATTGTGGTTGGAGTTCATGGAGACTGGGTGTCACACGCTGAGGACTTGGTTGACAAGTATCTTTCTCTCCACAAGGACCGCATCATCATTACCAAGGGTGGTGCTGATCGCAATACTAGTATCGAGAAGATTATAGAAGCCATTGATGCCTATCGTCCAATTACTCCAGAAGATATTGTGATTACCCACGACTCAGTTCGTCCCTTCATCACACTTCGCATGATTCAGGACAATATCAAACTCGCCCAAAATCATGATGCGGTTGACACAGTAGTAGAAGCGGTTGATACCATTGTTGAAAGCACCAATGGTCAGTTTATCACGGATATTCCAAATCGTGCTCACCTTTATCAAGGTCAAACACCTCAAACCTTCCGCTGCAAGGATTTCATGGATTTGTATGGTTCCCTATCTGATCAAGAAAAGGAAATCCTGACGGATGCATGTAAGATTTTTGTTATAAAAGGGAAAGACGTTGCCCTAGCTAAAGGGGAATATTCAAACCTTAAAATCACAACTGTGACGGACTTGAAAATCGCGAAAAGCATGATTGAGAAAGACTAAGGCTATGATTAATCAAATTTATCAACTGACCAAACCAAAATTTATCAATGTAAAATACCAAGAAGAGGACATTGATCAGGAAAATCATATCCTGATTCGTCCAAATTATATGGCGGTTTGTCATGCGGATCAACGTTACTATCAAGGGAAGCGTGATCCAAAGATATTGGCTAAAAAACTTCCTATGGCTATGATTCACGAGTCTTGTGGAACTGTTATTTCAGATCCGACTGGGACTTATGAAGTCGGTCAAAAGGTAGTTATGATTCCAAATCAACCGCCTATGCAGAGTGACAAGGAATTCTACGAAAACTACATGACTGGAACCTACTTCCTATCTAGTGGTTATGATGGCTTTTATGAGAGAATTTGTCTCTCTACCAAAAGATCGTGTTGTGTCTTATAATGACATTGAGGACACAGTCGCTGCCATTACCGAGTTTGTGAGTGTGGGTATGCATGCCATGGATCGTTTCTTAAATCTTGCCCACAGCAAACGAGAGCGAATCGCTGTTATTGGAGATGGTAGTTTGGCTTTTGTGGTTGCCAATATTATCAATTACACTCTACCAGAAGCAGAGATTATCGTAATTGGCCGCCATTGGGAAAAACTAGAGCTCTTCTCTTTTGCAAAAGAGTGCTACATTACTGATAATATTCCAGAAGATTTGACCTTTGATCATGGATTTGAGTGTTGTGGTGGTGATGGTACAGGCCCAGCTATCAATGATTTGATTCGTTACATTCGACCTCAGGGAACAATTCTCATGATGGGAGTGAGCGAGTACAAGGTTAATATCAATACGCGAGACTCTTTAGAAAAAGGTTTATTATTGGTCGGTTCATCTCGATCTGGACGGATTGATTTTGAAAATGCAATACAGATGATGGAAGTTAAAAAGTTTGCAAATCGTCTGAGAAATATCCTTTATGTTGAAGAACCCGTGAGAGAAATCAAGGACATTCATCGTGTCTTTGCTACAGACCTAAATACTGCTTTCAAAACAGTGTTTAAGTGGGAAGTGTAAGAGAAGGAGGCTAATTGTGGAGAAAATTATCAAAGAAAAAATTTCTTCTTTACTATCTGAAGAAGAGGAAGTCCTCAGCGTTGAACAACTGGGAGGCATGACCAACCAAAACTATTTGGCCAAGACAACCAATAAGCAGTATATCGTTAAATTTTTCGGAAAAGGAACCGAAAAGCTCATCAATCGTCAAGATGAAAAATACAATCTTGAATTGTTGAAAGATTTGGATCTTGATGTCAAGAATTATCTTTTTGATATTGAGTCAGGAATCAAGGTAAATGAGTACATTGATTCTGCCACAACGCTTGATTCCACTTCAATTAAGACCAAATTTGAAAAGATTGCCCCAATTTTACAGACTATTCATGCATCAGGCAAAGAACTAAGAGGAGAATTTGCTCCTTTTGAGGAAATCAGCAAATATGAATCCTTGATTGAGGGAAATATCCCTTACGCCAATTATGAAGCTGTGAGAAAAGAAGTATTCTTGCTAGAGAAAAGATTGGCTGATTTGGGTGTTGACAGAAAGTCTTGTCATATCGATTTGGTTCCAGAAAACTTTATCGAGTCACCTCAAGGCCGCTTGTATTTGATTGACTGGGAATACTCTTCCATGAATGATCCAATGTGGGACTTGGCAGCACTTTTTTTAGAGTCTGAATTTACAAAGCAAGAGGAAGATGCTTTCCTTTCCTACTATGAAAGTGACAAAACGCCTGTGTCACGTGAGAAGATTCGTATCTATAAAATCTTGCAAGATACTATCTGGAGTTTGTGGACAGTGTACAAAGAAGCTCAAGGAGCTGACTTTGGAGATTATGGTATCAACCGTTACCAAGAGCTGTCGAAGGTTTAACTTATTATGGAGGTTAGGATGAAGAATAAAAATGGTGTTTCTTTTGGTCTGCTCTCTGGTATATTCTGGGGATTAGGTCTAACGATTAGTGCTTATATCTTTTCAATTTTTACAAATCTATCACCCTTTGTGGTGGCAGCGGCACATGACTTTTTGAGTATCTTTATTTTATTAGCTTTTCTCTTAATTAGAGAAGGGAAAGTTCGCTTGTCAATCTTTCTAAATATTCGAAATGTCAGTGTTATTATCGGAGCCTTGCTAGCTGGACCTATAGGAATGCAGGCCAATCTTTACGCGGTTAAGTATATCGGTAGTTCACTTGCGTCTTCAGTATCAGCTATCTATCCAGCAGTTTCTGTTTTACTAGCATTTTTCATTTTGAAACACAAGGTATCTAAGAATACTGTTTTTGGTATTTTATTGATTATCGCTGGTATTATTGCCCAGACTTACAAAGTTGAGCAGGTCAATTCTTTTTATATCGGAATTCTCTGTGCATTAGTTTGTGCCATCGCCTGGGGAAGTGAAAGTGTTCTTAGTTCCTACGCCATGGAAAGTGACTTGAGTGAAATCGAAGCACTATTAATCCGCCAAGTAACCTCATTCTTGTCATACCTTGTCATTGTCCTCTTTTCTCATCATTCATTTGCAGAAGTAGCAGATGGGCAATTGCTCGGTTTGATGTTAGTCTTTGCAGCATGTAATATGATTTCATACTTAGCCTACTATATTGCTATCAACCGTTTACAACCTGCAAAGCAACTGGATTGAACGTAAGCTATGTCGTGTGGACAGTATTGTTCTCAGCAATGCTTTTAGGTACACCACTCGATATGGTGACCATTATTACATCGCTTGTTGTCATGGCTGGTGTTTATATTATTATTAAAGAATAAAGGAGAATAGCGTGAAAGCAATTATCTTGGCAGCGGGGTTGGGAACTCGTCTGCGCCCTATGACTGAAAATACCCCTAAAGCCTTGGTTAAGGTCAACCAAAAACCTTTGGTAGAATACCAAATTGAATTTTTGAAAGAGCGAGGAATTGATGAGATTATCATTGTTGTCGGCTATCTCAAAGAACAATTTGACTACTTAAAAGAAAAATATGGTGTTCGTTTAGTCTTTAATGACAAGTACGCAGATTACAACAATTTTTACTCACTTTATCTCGTTAAAGAAGACTTAGCTAACAGCTATGTCATTGATGCAGATAACTATCTTTTCAAAAATATGTTTAGAAACGATCTTAAACGTTCTACCTATTTCAGTGTTTATCGTGAAGACTGTACAAACGAATGGTTCCTAGTTTATGGTGATGACTATAAGGTTCAAGATATCATTGTTGACAGTAAGGCAGGCCGTATTTTGAGTGGTGTATCATTCTGGGATGCACCAACTGCTGAGAAGATTGTTGACTTTATTGACAAAGCTTATGAAAGTGGAGAATTTGTTGATCTCTACTGGGACAATATGGTTAAAGATAACATTAAAGAACTAGATGTATATGTAGAAGAATTAGAAGGTAATAGCATCTATGAAATCGATAGTGTCAAAGACTATCAAAAACTAGAAGAGATTTTATCTTCTATTAAATAACCAATCCAAAATTAGAAGGCTCAGCCTTCTTTTTTTGTAGTTGAAACGAAGGAGTGTTTGATATTGATTGTATTTATCAAACAAAACACAATTTATAAAAAAATGAACAAAATAAAACAAAAAATTATTGACAACGATTTCATATAGTGTTATACTTATAGCATAAAAGTTAATTGAAAGAAGGGAAAATGTTATGGGATTAGATCATTTCTTTGACAAAGACCTCGTGTTTTGCTTAGAAGCGGATAATCAAGAACAACTCTTTGATCAGGTAGCAACCCTGTTGGAAGAACGAGAAATAGTGACTCCAACTTATCGTGAAGCCTTGATTACGCGTGAAAAGTCATTTCCAACTGGCTTAGATATGGAATTTCTGGGAAAGAACTTGCCAAATGTAGCGATTCCTCATACAGATATTGTTCATAATCTTGCTGAGAAAGTAGTGGTTGTTCGATTAGAAAAACCAGTAACTTTTCACAATATGATTGCTCCTGATAAGGAAGTCGAAGTATCTCTACTCTTCTTTATCATAAACAACTCAAGTTCGAGTCAAACCAATATTCTTGCTCAGTTGATGGACTTCTTTACTGGAAATGGTCACTTAGAAGATCTGGCAAAAATTTCTGAACCAGAAGCTCTCTACACTTACATTTCTGAAGCAACTGCTTAAATCGTACATTAAAATTATTAAATCGGAGGAAATCCTAATGATTAAAATTCTTGCTGCCTGCGGTGCAGGTGTTAACTCAAGTCACCAAATTAAAAGTGCTCTAGAAGAAGAACTTTCAAGCCGTGGGTATGACGTTCACTGTGATGCAGTCATGGTTAAAGATGTGAACGAAGACCTTATGAAAGGTTACGATATCTTTACTCCAATCGCTGCAACAGATCTTGGTTTTGAACCAGGTATTCCAGTAATCGAAGCTGGACCAATCTTGTTCCGTATTCCTGCAATGAGCGCTCCAGTATTTGACAATATTGAAGCAGCTATTAAAGAACACGGACTAAGCTAATTTATTCTTTATCTTGTTAACATTCATATAACTTAGAAAAACGGGAGGAACTATTATGGATGTCATTATCAATCTGGCCAACGATATCTTTAAACCTATCTTGGCTATGGGTGGCCCTATCATCATGCTGATCATTTTGACAGTATTGGCCCTACTTTTTGGAGTTAAATTCTCCAAAGCGCTTGAAGGTGGTATCAAGCTTGCCATCGCCCTTACAGGTATCGGTGCCATTATCGGTATGCTCAACGGAGCTTTCTCAGCATCACTTGCGAAATTCGTTGAAAACACTGGTATTCAATTGAACATCACTGACGTTGGTTGGGCACCACTCGCTACCATCACTTGGGGATCTGCTTGGACACTTTACTTCTTGCTTGTAATGTTGATTGTCAACGTTGTGATGCTTGCTATGAAGAAAACGGACACACTTGACGTCGATATCTTCGATATCTGGCACTTGTCAATCACTGGTCTTTTGATCAAATGGTATGCTGACAACAATGGTGTAAGCCAAGGGGTTTCACTCTTCATCGCGACAGCAGCAGTTGTACTTGTTGGTATTTTGAAGATTATCAACTCTGACTTGATGAAACCAACTTTCGATGACCTTCTTAACGCACCAAGTTCATCACCAATGACTTCAACTCACATGAACTACATGATGAACCCAGTTATCATGGTCTTGGATAAGATCTTTGATAAAGTTTTGCCAGGTCTTGATAAATATGACTTTGACGCTGCAAAATTGAACAAAAAAATCGGTTTCTGGGGATCTAAATTCTTCATCGGTTTCATTCTTGGTATCGTTATTGGTTTGATGGGAACTCCACATCCAGTTGCTGGAGTAGAAGATGCATCTTCATGGGAACTTGTTATTAAAGGTTGGTTGAGCCTTGGTTTGACTGCCGGTGTCTGCTTGGAGCTCTTCTCACTTATCGGATCTTGGTTCATCGCAGCCGTAGAACCACTTTCACAAGGTATTACAAACGTTGCTACTAAACGCCTTCAAGGACGTAAATTCAACATCGGTCTTGACTGGCCTTTCATCGCTGGTCGTGCTGAAATCTGGGCTTGTGCCAACGTACTTGCACCAATCATGTTGATTGAAGCAGTGCTTCTTTCTAACGTAGGAAATGGTATCTTGCCTCTTGCAGGTATCATCGCCATGGGTGTAACTCCAGCTCTCTTGGTTGTTACTCGTGGTAAATTGCTCCGTATGATCATCTTTGGAACACTCTTGTTGCCACTCTTCCTTCTTTCAGGTACTCTTATCGCTCCATTTGCAACTGAACTTGCTAAAGGTGTAGGTGCCTTCCCAGAAGGTGTGAACCAATCTCAATTAATTACTCACTCAACTCTTGAAGGACCAATTGAAAAACTATTTGGTTGGGCAATTGGTAATGCTACAACAGGTGATATCAAAGCAATCCTTGGTGCAGCAGTCTTCCTTGTATTCTATGTAGGTATCTTTGCTTGGTATAGAAAACAAATGATCAAACGTAACGAAGAATACGCAGCAAATGCTAAATAATTCGCTCCTATAAAATGTAAATTGTGAAAACTAGGTTGTCAATTTCCGACATTGGGAGTGGCAACCTAGTTTTTTATATAAAAAACTAAAATTAGTTGGAGGATATTATGGTAATTGAAGTGAAATCTGACCAGTTAACGGTCCAGTTTAACACCTTAGGTGGCGCCTTGTCGTCAATTAAGGACCGAGATGGCATTGAATATTTGTGGCAAGGAGATGCAACTTATTGGAGTGGGCAAGCTCCAGTACTTTTTCCAATCTGTGGCTCTTTGAGAGAGGATACAGCCTTCTATAGTCACGCAGATGGAACGGAAACAAAAGGAAGCATTCCGCGTCATGGTTTGGTCCGTAAAAAGGAATTTGAATTAGTTGAACAAACAGAAAACAGCGTAACCTTTGCTATCGAAGATGATGAGAATACTTATCAAAACTATCCTTATCATTTCCGCCTTGAAATCACTTATCTAGTGACTGGCAAGACTGTTCGTACTCAATACAAGATTTTCAATAAAGAAACGAATAAAGTAATGCCGTTCTTTATAGGAGGACATCCAGGATTTAATTGTCCTCTACTTGATGATGACGTCTATGAAGATTACTATTTAGAGTTTGAGAAAGAAGAAACTTGCTCTGTTCCACGTCCTTTTCCAGAAACAGGAATGTTAGACTTCCAAGATAGAAGTCCATGGTTGGATTCACAAAAGGAAGTGAATCTCAGTTACGATCTGTTTAGTGTTGATGCAGTGACTTTGGATGAGTTGCAATCCAGAACAATTGCCCTTCGTTCTCGTAAGCATGAGAAGGGATTAAAAGTACACTTCCAAGAGTTCTCAAATCTCATCATTTGGTCTACCCTGAATAAAGGTCCTTTCATCGCTTTTGAACCCTGGTCAGGCTTATCAACTTCACTTGAAGAAGGAAATCATTTAGAAGAGAAGAAGAATGTTCGACTCCTAGAACCGGGTCAAGTTGATCAGATTGGTTTTGAGATCGAAATCTTATAATTTTAAAAAATATAACACAAAAACAAACATTTTCTGTTGACTTTTTATGAAAATAGGAGTATATTATGTTTGTAAGCAACAAATGATGTTTGTAACAAACAAATAATCATTTGTTATATTCTCTTTCGAGGAGAAAGTTTGTTTCCAGGAAATTGATTTCCTGGACTTGGATAAGGTGTTATTCATCTCATTCAATCAAATTTGTCAATAAATTGCTAGAATGCCTTTTGTAAGTAAACTGCTAACTATAAAAGTCTTTACTAGCCTAGAATAATAAAAAGGAGTATACAATATGTCTATTGTTATCGGTGCAGATGCTGCAGGTTTGAGATTGAAAGAAGTTGTGAAAGACTTCTTGGAAAAAGAAAACTTCCACGTTGTGGATGTTACAGCTGAAGGTCAAGATTTTGTTGATGTGACTCTTGCTGTTGCTGCAGAAGTAAACAAAGAAGAACAAAATCTTGGTATCGTGATTGATGCTTATGGTGCTGGTCCTTTCATGGTCGCAACTAAAATCAAAGGAATGGTTGCTGCAGAAGTTTCTGATGAACGTTCAGCTTATATGACTCGTGGACACAACAACTCACGTATGATCACTATGGGTGTACAACTTGTTGGTGACGAATTGGCCAAAAACATTGCTAAAGGTTTTGTTAATGGTAAATACGACGGTGGACGTCACCAGATTCGTGTCGACATGTTGAACAAAATGTGTTAATTAGATTACAGTAAGAAAGGTAAGATAAAATGAGAATTGCAATCGGATGTGACCACATCGTAACAAATGAAAAAATGGCGGTTTCAGAATTTTTGAAATCAAAAGGACATGAAGTCATCGACTTTGGTACTTATGACCACGCTCGTACTCACTACCCAATCTTTGGTAAAAAAGTTGGTGAAGCCGTTACAAGCGGTCAAGCTGATCTTGGAGTATGTATCTGTGGTACTGGTGTTGGTATCAATAATGCTGTTAATAAAGTTCCAGGTGTACGCTCTGCCTTGGTTCGTGATATGACAACAGCACTTTATGCTAAAGAAGAACTCAATGCCAACGTTATCGGTTTCGGTGGTAAGATTACTGGTGAATTGCTCATGTGTGATATCATTGAAGCTTTCATCAATGCTGAATACAAGCCATCTGAAGAAAACAAAAAATTGATCGCTAAAATTGAGCATGTTGAAACTCACAATGCTCATCAAGCAGATGCAAACTTCTTTACAGAATTCCTTGAAAAATGGGATCGCGGTGAATACCACGACTAAGAGGTGACGCATGATTTTAACAGTCACAATGAATCCATCCATTGATATTTCTTATCCTTTGGATGAGTTAAAGATTGATACTGTCAATCGTGTGGTGGATGTAACGAAAACAGCTGGTGGGAAAGGTCTCAATGTTACGCGAGTTCTTTCAGAATTTGGTGATTCTGTTGCTGCTACTGGTTTGGTCGGTGGCAAACTTGGTGAGTTTTTAGTAGGGCATATCGATGATAAAGTAACGAAACGTTTCTTCTCGATTCAAGGAGAGACTCGTAACTGTATCGCCATTCTACATGGTGACAACCAAACAGAAATTCTTGAGAAAGGACCCGAAGTTCTTGAACAAGAAGGGCAAGATTTCTTGGCTCATTTCAAAAATCTTCTCGACACTGTGGAAGTAGTTGCTATCTCTGGTAGTCTTCCAGCTGGCCTTCCAGTTGACTATTATACAAACTTGGTAGAGCTTGCTAATAAAGCAGAGAAACCAGTTGTTCTGGATTGCTCAGGTGCGGCTCTTCAGGCTGTCCTTGAATCACCACACAAACCAACAGTTATCAAACCAAATAACGAAGAATTGTCTCAGCTTCTTGGAAAAGAAGTTTCAGAAGATTTGGATGAATTAAAAGAAGTTCTTCAAGAGCCTCTATTTGCAGGGATTGAGTGGATAATCGTTTCGCTTGGTGCGAATGGTGCTTTTGCAAAACATGGTGATACTTTCTACAAGGTAGATATTCCGAGAATTCAAGTAGTTAACCCAGTTGGATCTGGAGATTCTACTGTTGCAGGTATTTCATCAGGTCTTCTTCATAAGGAATCTGATCAAGAACTCCTCATCAAGGCCAATGTCCTTGGTATGCTCAATGCCCAAGAAAAGATGACAGGTCATGTCAATATGGCCAACTATCAAGCTTTATATGATCAATTAATAGTAAAAGAGGTATAAAATGGTTTTAACAGAAAATAAACGTGCATGCTTGCAAAAACTCTCTGACGAGAACGGCATTATCTCAGCTCTTGCCTTTGACCAACGTGGTGCTTTGAAACGCCTTATGGCTCAATACCAAACAGAAGAGCCAACAGTTGCTCAAATGGAAGAACTTAAAGTATTGGTTGCAGATGAATTGACCAAATACGCATCATCTATGCTCCTTGACCCTGAGTACGGACTTCCAGCTACAAAAGCGCTTGATGCCAATGCTGGTCTTCTCCTTGCTTATGAAAAAACTGGTTACGATACAACAAGCACTAAACGCTTGCCTGACTGCTTGGATGTTTGGTCTGCAAAACGCATCAAAGAACAAGGCGCTGATGCTGTGAAGTTCTTGCTTTACTATGACGTAGACAGCGCTGAAGAACTCAACCAAGAAAAACAAGCCTACATCGAACGTATCGGTTCAGAGTGTGTGGCAGAAGACATTCCGTTCTTCCTCGAAATTTTGGCTTACGATGAAAAAATTGCTGACGCAGGTTCTGCAGAATACGCAAAAGTGAAGCCACACAAGGTTATCGGTGCTATGAAGGTCTTCTCAGACCCACGCTTCAACATCGATGTTTTGAAAGTGGAAGTTCCAGTCAACGTCAAATACGTTGAAGGCTTTGGTGATGGAGAAATCGTCCATACTCGCGAAGAAGCAGCAGCCTTCTTCAAAGCGCAAGATGAAGCAACTAACTTGCCATACATCTACTTGAGTGCAGGTGTGTCAGCTAAACTCTTCCAAGAAACACTTGTCTTTGCCCACGAATCAGGCGCAAACTTCAACGGTGTTCTTTGCGGCCGTGCAACATGGGCAGGATCAGTTGAAGCTTACATCAAAGACGGTGAAGCTGCAGCTCGTGAATGGTTGCGTACAACTGGATTTGAGAACATTGATGAACTCAACAAAGTTCTTAAAACAACAGCGACTTCATGGACTGAACGTGTGTAATAAAACCATTAAAGACTGAAATTTAATACTTACAAAAATCCCCACCAATCGGTGGGGATAGTTTTATGGTTTAGATAAAAGAATGGTTGTTTGTTTCGACAGATCTTCAAATGTCTCCTGACTCAGTTTGGCATCTGAAACGATGGTATCAATCTCTGAGATATTGTAGAAGGTGTAAAAATCAAACTTATTAAACTTACTGTGGTCTGCCAGTAAGTATTTTTTATTGGCATTGTTCAAGGCGATTCGTTGTACCTCGCCCTCTTCTTCACTGAAAGTAGCAATTGCCTTATCCTTAATACCATTACAGCTAACAAATGCCTTAGAAAACTGAAGGTTTGTCAAATCCTGCAAGGTAAGTGTCCCTACAAAAGCACCAGTGATAGAGCGATAATTTCCGCCAATCAAGATCAAATCTGTTAATTTTCGTTCGTTTAGGATGAGAAAAACTGGAAGACTGTTTGTTACAACACGAATGTTATCGATAGGGAGCTCACGAGCAAAACATTCTAAGGTTGTTCCTGGCCCGATAAAAATAGTTTCACCTTCGTCAATCAAATGACCTGCAAAACGGCTAATTTCTTGTTTTTCAGCAATCTGCAAGCCTTGTTTTTCAACGTTTGAGCGTTCGTTGTTTAAGAGAGAACCTGTACGAAGTTTTTCAGCGCCACCATGCACACGGACCAGCAAATCCTTGTCTGCTAGTTCTTGTAAATAGCGGCGAGCTGTCATATCTGACACATCAAGACTCTCCATAATCTCTTTTACAGTAATAGTGCCTTTTGTGTTTACTGCTTCTAGAATACTATCTAGTTTTTCTTGCTTTAGCATCCTTATCACCTCGATTTCTACTATTATTATCTTACCATAAAACGCTCAATCAATCAAATAGAAAAAAACAAAATAAAACAAAAAAAAAAAATATCATGGTTTGTTTAAAACAACCATGATATTTTGAATGATTGGCCAAATTAGTCTAAACCGTAGTTGTAATCCTCGTCTTGCATAGCTTCAACTTCACCAAGGAGGTAACCATTTCCGACTTGAGAGAAGAAGTCGTGGTTAGAAGTTCCTGTTGAAATACCGTTCATAACGATAGGATTGACATCATCAGCTGAATCTGGGAAGAGTGGATCTTGTCCTAGGTTCATAAGAGCCTTATTGGCATTGTAACGAAGGAAGGTTTTAACTTCCTCAGTCCAACCAACACCGTCATAGAGACTTTCTGTATAGCCCTCTTCGTTCTCGTAGAGAGTGTAGAGCAGGTCGTACATCCATTCTTTGAGCTTTTCTTGCTCTTCTTCAGGTAATTCATTGAAACCAAGTTGGAATTTGTAACCGATATAAGTTCCGTGAACAGATTCATCACGGATAATCAACTTGATAATTTCCGCAACATTGGCTAGTTTGTTGTTACCGAGATAGTAGAGCGGTGTGAAGAAACCAGAGTAGAAGAGGAAGGTTTCAAGGAAGACGCTGGCAACCTTCTTTTCAAGAGGCGTACCATTGAGGTAGATCTCATTAATAATTTCTGCTTTTCTTTGTAGGTAAGGGTTGGTGTTGGTCCATTCAAAGATTTCTTCAATTTCAGCCTTGGTATTCAAGGTTGAAAAGATAGAAGAGTAAGATTTTGCGTGGACAGATTCCATAAACTGGATGTTGTTAAAAACAGCTTCCTCATGCGGTGTACGGATGTCAGAACGAAGAGCCTGAACCCCTGTTTCAGATTGCATGGTATCAAGAAGCGTTAAACCACCAAAGACTTTTCCTACCAAGTCTTTTTCCTTGTTTGATAGTTTTCTCCAGTCGTCAAGGTCATTTGACAAGGGGATACGAGTGTCGAGCCAGAATTGCTCCGTCAACTTTTCCCAAGTTGATTTGTCGATAACATCTTCGATGGCATTCCAGTTAATGGCTTTGTAGTAAGTTTCCATTTTGTAAAAATCCTTTTGAATTAATCATTCTTAGTGGCTATCTAAAAGTTCTTTCATAGAATTGTTATATTCTTCATCAATATCGTCTGTACTTTGATTGTTTTCTTTTCTAATTTGTACTTCGGTTAAGTACTCATCCGTTTTTTGTTGAATCATTTGTTTATTTTCGTCGTTTGGTGAGTTTATATTCTTGTTAGTTTGAAGTTTAGAAAGGAAATGTTTATATATTTTTTGAAAACTGACAGTTGCTATTGCACCTAGAGCAGTTCCCAAAGAAAGAAGTATAACTGTTAGAGAAGCAGCTGCTTTTTTAGGTCCACCCCATAATTTTGTAAGCTGAGCCATTCTAGCATAATCCCATTTAACATCTTTTATAATTTTAATAGACTCTAAAATTAAATTTTTCATGTTAGTTACCTCAGTGAGACTTCGTTAAATCACACAGCTTTCACATTGGTTAGCACCGACTTCTCCACCGTCGTCTGTAAAGGTACGAACGTAGTAAATTGACTTGATTCCCTTGTTAAAGGCATAGTTACGAAGGATTGACAAGTCACGTGTCGTTTGTTTGTTTTCTTTCTTCCATTCGTAAAGACCTTTTGGAATGTCACTACGCATGAAGAGAGTGAGTGAAAGCCCTTGGTCCACGTGCTCTGTTGCAGCAGCGTAAACATCAATCACCTTACGCATATCCATATCGTAAGCAGAAGTGTAGTAAGGGATAGTATCTGTTGACAAACCTGCAGCTGGGTAGTAGATCTTACCGATTTCTTCTCTTGGCGTTCTTCAATACGTTGTGTAATCGGGTGGATAGAAGCAGAAACATCGTTGATGTAGCTGATAGAACCATTTGGCGCTACAGCAAGGCGGTTTTGGTGATAAAGACCATCTGCTTGAACCTTTTCGCGAAGTTCAGCCCAATCAGCAGCACTTGGAATAAAGACATCTTTAAAGAGTTCTTTAACACGGTCTGATTTTGGAACAAATTCACCAGTTACATACTTGTCGAAGTAGCTTCCGTTGGCATAATCTGATTTTTCAAAGTTGTGGAAGGTGATACCACGTTCGCGGGCGATATTATTTGATTCCACCAAGGTCCAGTAGTTCATAAGCATAAAGTAGATGCTTGTAAATTCAACTGACTCAGGAGATCCGTATTCGATGAGTTGTTGGGCAAGGTAGCTATGAAGCCCCATGGCACCAAGACCAAAGGTGTGAGCCAAACTGTTTCCGTGGTCGATAGTAGGGACAGCTACGATGTGTGAACTATCTGTAACGAAAGTCAAAGCACGAACCATCGCACGGATAGAACGACCAAAGTCAGGTGAGGTCATCATGTTGACCACGTTAGTTGATCCAAGGTTACATGAAACGTCTGTTCCCATTTGAAGGAATTCTTGAGCATCGTTGATCAAGCTTGGTTCTTGAACTTGAAGAATCTCAGAACACAAGTTACTCATGATAATCTTTCCATCAACAGGATTTGCACGGTTAGCTGTATCAATGTTGACGACATAAGGGTAACCAGATTCTTGTTGCAATTTAGAGATTTCAGTTTCCAAATCACGCGCCTTGATTTGTCTTGCGGATTTTTGGATTTGCTACTAATTCATCATATTTTTCAGTGATATCGATATAGTTGAATGGCACACCATACTCAAGCTCTACAGAGTAAGGGCTGAAGAGGTACATTTCTTCATTTTTACGAGCCAATTCGTAGAATTTATCTGGTACCACAACTCCAAGTGAGAGGGTCTTCACACGAACTTTTTCATCGGCATTTTCTTTCTTGGTTGAAAGGAAGGCGATGATATCTGGATGAAAGACGTTGAGGTAGACTACACCAGCCCCTTGACGTTGACCCAATTGGTTGGAGTAAGAGAAACTGTCCTCGAAGAGTTTCATAACTGGAACGACACCAGAAGCAGCTCCTTCATAACCTTTGATAGGTGCACCCGCTTCGCGAAGGTTGCTGAGGGTAATTCCCACACCACCACCGATACGAGAAAGCTGGAGGGCAGAGTTGATGGAACGTCCGATAGAGTTCATGTCATCCGTTACTTGAATCAAGAAGCAAGATACCAACTCCCCACGGCGAGCACGACCAGCGTTCAAGAAGGAAGGAGTAGCAGGTTGGTAGCGTTGATGGATGATTTCATTGGCAATATCAATCGCAACAGCTTCATCACCATCAGCAAAATAAAGTGCGTTAAAGAAGACACGGTCTTCCATGCTTTCAAGATAGTATTCCCCATCGTTAGTCTTCAAGGCATATTGATTGTAAAACTTATAGGCAGCCATGAAAGACTTGAATTGGAAGTTTTGATCTTTAATAAATTGAGACAATTCTTCCAAGAATTCTGGGCGGTATTTCTTGATAAATGCTGTTTCAATGTAGTTGTGTTCAATGAGGTAGTTGATTTATCAGTGATTGAATCAAAAACCATAGTGTTTGGAACTACATTTTCTTTAAAGAAGGCATCCAAGGCTTCTTTATCTTTATGAAGCATGATTTGTCCATTAACAGGACGGTTGATTTCGTTATTGAGACGGAAGTAGGTCACGTCCTCAAGATGTTTTAATCCCATAAAATTTCCCTTATCTAATTACAAAAGAAAGGCTTCTAAGTTAGCCCTAGAAGCAGTTTCTTCTGGATGATGTACTAAGATTATGCTAACTGTTTTAGTTTTCCTGGTTGGAAACCTGAAAAAACTTCAGTTGGTGTTTGGATAATAGGAGCTGCGCTGAAACCGAGCTCTTTAACTTGATCGATGTACTCAGGTTGCTCGTCAAGATTAATCTCACGATAAGCCACATTGTTGCTGTCCAAGAAACGCTTGGTCATCTTACATTGGACACAGTTGTTTTTAGAATAAACGGTTACCATTTTCGTAACTCCTCTTTCAAAATTGATTACTTTCTTAGTATATCAGAAAAAAAAACTTTGTCAAACTTTTTAAACTAAATCTTGTGCTAAAAAGTTACAGTTTCAAAAACAAAGCACAAGATATAGTGTTTTGTCAGAGTGTAAAATTGGGTTTTCATTGAACTATCAAAGTTTATCAAAACAAAAAAACTATATACTGTATATTGGTAAGACAAATAAAAGATTTTCAGCAAGTTATCAGAAAGGAAATAGAAGAAAGTCCATAAAACACTTGAAAAATTATCTAGAAGGTGATATAATACAGTCTTGTAAGGGTTATCACATATAACTCAAAAAAGAAATAACTAAAGGAGAGTCAAACTATGGCTTCTAAAGATTTCCACGTAGTGGCAGAAACAGGTATTCACGCACGTCCAGCAACATTGTTGGTTCAAACAGCTAGCAAATTTGCTTCAGATATCACTCTTGAATACAAAGGTAAATCAGTAAACCTTAAATCTATCATGGGTGTTATGAGTCTTGGTGTTGGCCAAGGTGCTGACGTTACAATTTCAGCTGAAGGTGCAGATGCTGACGACGCAATCGCTGCTATCACTGAAACTATGGAAAAAGAAGGATTGGCATAAGGAAAATGACAGAAATGCTTAAAGGAATCGCAGCATCAGACGGTGTTGCAGTTGCAAAAGCATATCTACTCGTTCAACCGGATTTGTCATTTGAGACTGTTACAGTCGAAGATACAAACGCAGAAGAAGCTCGCCTTGATGCTGCTCTAAAAGCATCACAAGACGAGCTTTCTGTTATTCGTGAGAAAGCAGTAGGTACGCTCGGTGAAGAAGCTGCTCAAGTATTTGACGCTCACTTAATGGTCCTTGCTGACCCAGAAATGATCAGCCAAATCAAGGAAACAATCCGTGCTAAGAAAGTGAATGCAGAAGCAGGTCTGAAAGAAGTTACAGACATGTTTATCACTATCTTTGAAGGTATGGAAGACAACCCATACATGCAAGAACGTGCGGCGGATATCCGCGACGTGACAAAACGTGTATTGGCAAACCTTCTTGGTAAAAAATTGCCAAACCCAGCTTCTATTAATGAAGAAGTGATTGTCATTGCACATGACTTGACTCCTTCTGATACAGCTCAATTGGACAAAAACTTTGTAAAAGCTTTTGTAACCAACATTGGTGGGCGTACAAGCCACTCAGCTATCATGGCACGTACACTTGAAATTGCAGCAGTATTGGGTACAAACAACATCACTGAAATCGTAAAAGACGGTGACATCCTTGCCGTTAACGGTATCACTGGTGAGGTTATTATCAACCCAACTGATGAGCAAGCGGCTGAATTCAAGGCTGCTGGTGAAGCTTATGCTCAACAGAAAGCTGAATGGGCTCTCTTGAAAGATGCTAAAACAGTAACTGCTGATGGCAAACACTTTGAATTGGCTGCCAACATCGGTACTCCAAAAGACGTTGAAGGTGTCAATGACAACGGTGCTGAAGCTGTTGGTCTTTACCGTACAGAGTTCTTGTACATGGATTCTCAAGACTTCCCAACAGAAGATGAGCAGTACGAAGCTTACAAGGCTGTACTTGAAGGAATGAACGGTAAACCTGTTGTCGTTCGTACAATGGATATCGGTGGAGATAAGGAACTCCCTTACTTCGATATGCCTCACGAAATGAACCCATTCCTTGGATTCCGTGCCCTTCGTATCTCTATCTCTGAGACTGGAGATGCTATGTTCCGCACACAAATCCGTGCCCTTCTTCGTGCGTCTGTTCACGGTCAATTGCGTATCATGTTCCCAATGGTTGCGCTCTTGAAAGAATTCCGTGTAGCGAAAGCAGTCTTTGACGAAGAAAAAGCAAACCTTCTTGCTGAAGGTGTTGCAGTTGCGGATGATATCCAAGTTGGTATCATGATCGAGATTCCTGCAGCAGCTATGCTTGCAGACCAATTTGCCAAAGAAGTTGACTTCTTCTCAATTGGTACGAACGACTTGATCCAATACACAATGGCAGCAGACCGTATGAACGAGCAAGTTTCATACCTTTACCAACCATACAACCCATCAATCCTACGCTTGATCAACAATGTGATCAAAGCAGCTCACGCTGAAGGGAAATGGGCTGGTATGTGTGGTGAGATGGCTGGTGACCAACAAGCTGTTCCACTTCTTGTCGGAATGGGCTTGGATGAGTTCTCTATGTCAGCAACATCTGTACTTCGTACACGTAGCTTGATGAAGAAACTTGACACAGCTAAGATGGAAGAGTACGCAAACCGTGCCCTTACAGAATGCTCAACAATGGAAGAAGTTCTTGAACTTCAAAAAGAATACGTTAATTTTGATTAATCGAAAAGTCCCTGCAACTCAGTTGCAGGGGTTTTTTTGATATTTTTAAAGAAATATCAAGGAAAACTGCTTTATATGAAGCCTTTCGAAGACAAAGTAGTGGGGCAGAATAAAAAAATACTTAACCGGTTCATAAAATCCTTGACAAGTTGCAAATTTAGGAGTAAACTATTAACCAGTTAAGTAATAGAGAGGAGTTTCTGCAGTTTAGAAATGAATTGCAACTAGAAATATCAAAAAGAAAGAGAGTTTCGATGAAAGTTAATAAGAAATACCTTGCTGGTTCTGCGGCAGCTTTGATTTTAAGTGTTTGTTCTTACGAGTTGGGACTTTATCAAGCCAGAACGGTTAAGGAAAATAATCGTGTTTCCTATATAGATGGAAAACAAGCGACGCAAAAAACGGAGAATTTGACTCCTGATGAAGTTAGCAAGCGTGAAGGAATCAATGCGGAGCAAATCGTCATCAAGATAACAGACCAAGGCTATGTCACTTCACATGGAGACCACTATCATTATTACAATGGGAAGGTCCCTTATGATGCGATTTTTAGTGAAGAGTTGCTGATGAAGGATCCAAACTATAAGCTAAAAGATGAGGATATTGTCAATGAGGTTAAGGGTGGATATGTTATCAAGGTAGATGGAAAATACTATGTCTACCTTAAGGATGCTGCCCATGCGGATAATGTTCGTACGAAAGCAGAAATCAATCGACAAAAACAAGAGCATAGTCAACATCGTGAAGGTGGGACTCCAAGAAACGATGGTGCTGTAGCTCTGGCACGTTCGCAAGGGCGTTATACCACAGATGATGGTTACATCTTTAATGCATCTGATATTATAGAGGATACTGGTGATGCTTATATCGTTCCTCATGGCGATCATTACCATTACATTCCTAAGAGTGAGTTATCAGCCAGCGAATTGGCTGCTGCAGAAGCCTTCCTATCTGGTCGGGGCAATCTGTCAAGTTCAAGAACCTATCGCCGACAAAATAGCGATAACACTCCAAGAATAAACTGGGTACCTTCTGTAAGCAATCCAGGAACTACAAATACTAATACAAGTAACAACAGCAATACTAACAGTCAAGCAAGTCAAAGTGATGACATTGATAGTCTTTTGAAACAGCTCTACAAACTGCCTTTGAGCCAACGACACGTAGAATCTGATGGCCTTGTTTTCGACCCGGCGCAAATCACAAGTCGAACCGCCAGAGGTGTAGCTGTCCCTCATGGTAACCATTACCACTTTATTCCTTATGAACAAATGTCTGAATTGGAAGAACGAATCGCTCGCATCATCCCGCTTCGCTATCGTTCGAACCACTGGGTGCCGGATTCAAGACCAGAACAACCAAGTCCACAACCGACTCCGGAACCTAGTCCAAGCCCGCAACCTGCACCAAATCCTCAACCAGCTCCAAGCAATCCAATTGACGGAAAATTGGTTAAACAGGCGATTCGAAAAGTAGCTGATGGCTATGTATTTGAGGAGAATGGAATCTCACGTTATACTCCTGCCAAGGAACTTTCAGCAGAAACAGCAGCAGCCATTGATAGCAAACTGGCCGAGCAAGAAAGTTTAACTCATAAGCTCGGAGCTAAGAAAACCAACCTCCCATCTGGTAATCGAGAGTTTTACAATAAGGCTTATGATTTGCTAGCAAGAGTTCATCAAGACTTACTTGATAATAAAGGACGCCAAGCTGATTTTGACGCTTTAGATAAACTCTTGGAACGTCTCAATGATGTCTCAAGCGATAAAGTCAAGTTAGTTGATGATATTCTTACCTTCCTAGCACCGATTCGTCATCCAGAACGTTTAGGAAAACCGAATGCGCAAATAGCTTATACAGATGATGAGATTCAAGTAGCCAAGTTGGCAGGCAAGTATACAACAGAAGATGGTTATATCTTTGATCCCCGTGATATCACAAGTGATGAGGGGGATGCCTATGTAACTCCACATATGACCCATAGTCATTGGATTAAGAAAGATAGTTTGTCTGAAGCTGAAAGAGCGGCAGCCCAGGCTTATGCTAAAGAGAAAGGTTTAACGCCTCCTTCGACAGACCATCAGAATTCAGGAAATACGGAGGCTAAAGGAGCAGAAGCTATCTACAACCGCGTGAAAGCAGCTAAGAAGGTGCCACTTGATCGTATGCCTTACAATCTCCAACATACTGTGGAAGTCAAACGGAAGCTTGATTATTCCTCATTATGACCATTACCATAACATCAAATTTGAGTGGTTTGACGAAGGTCTTTATGAGGCTCCTAAGGGCTATACTCTAGAGGACCTCTTTGCGACTGTGAAGTACTATGTTGAACATCCAAACGAACGTCCACATTCAGATAGTGGATGGGGTAATGCAAGTGACCATGTTCAAAGAAACCAAAATGGTCAAGCTGATAACAATCATACGGAAAAACCATCAGTAGAGAAACCTCGGACAGAAAAACCTGAGGAAGAAAAACCTCGCGAAGAGAAACCTCAGAGTGAGAAACCAGAGTCTCCAAAACCAACTGAGGAGCCAGAAAAAGAATCGCCAGAGGAATCAGAAGAACCTCAGGTTGAAACTGAAAAGGTTGAAGAAAAACTGAGAGAGGCTGAAGATTTACTTGGAAAAATCCAGGATCCAATTATCAAGTCTAATGCCAAAGAAACTCTCACGGGATTAAAGAATAACTTGCTATTTGGCGCCCAAGACAACAATACTATTATGGCAGAAGCTGAAAAATTATTGGCTTTGTTAAGGGAGAGTAAGTAGTCGTAGCAACATTTTCTAACTCCTAAAAACAGGATAGGAGAGCTAGAAAAGATAAAATCGAAAAATGAGAGCAGAATGTGAGTTCTAGTTCTCATTTTTTTCATGAAAATGTGCAAAATAACTTGACATATAATGTAAATAAAGATAAACTATTTACTAGTTAATTAAATGGTTAAATACTAGTTAAGGAGTAATGATGAAAAAAAGAACGATCCTATTATTGATGGCCAGTTTGTTGGCTCTTGTCTTAGGAGCATGTAGTCAAAAAGAAAAACAAGAAGCAAAAGGGATGAAGATTGTAACAAGTTTTTATCCAGTCTATGCCATGGTCAAAGAGGTATCAGGTGACTTGAATGATGTTCGGATGATTCAGTCAAGTAGTGGAATTCACTCATATGAACCTTCAGCGAATGACATTGCTGCTATTTATGACGCGGATGTATTTGTCTACCACTCGCATACACTGGAGTCTTGGGCGGGAAGTCTGGATCCAAATTTGAAAAAATCAAAAGTTAAAGTTTTAGAAGCGTCTGAAGGGATGACCTTGGAACGTGTACCAGGTTTAGAAGATGTAGAAGCTGGTGATGGGATTGATGAAAAAACACTTTACGACCCTCACACTTGGTTAGATCCTGAAAAAGCAGGCGAAGAAGCGCAGATTATTGCGGATAAACTTTCGGAGATTGACAGTGCTAATAAGGAAACGTATCAAAAGAATGCTAAACTTTATTACTAAAGCCCAAGAATTGACTAAGAAGTACCAGCCTATTTTTGAAAAAGCAAGTCAAAAGACTTTTGTTACGCAACACACAGCCTTTTCTTACCTGGCTAAACGCTTTGGTTTGAAACAACTTGGTATAGCAGGAATTTCCCCTGAACAAGAGCCGAGTCCGAGACAGTTGACAGAAATCCAAGAATTTGTCAAAACCTATAAGGTTAAAACCATCTTTACTGAGAGCAATGCCTCTTCTAAAGTTGCTGAAACCTTGATCAAATCAACAGGGGTTAGTCTGAAAACACTGAATCCTTTGGAAGCAGACCCCGAAAATGACAAAACTTACTTAGAAAATCTAGAAGAAAATATGAAAGTTCTTGCAGAAGAATTAAAATGAGGAGATGATGAAAATGAAGAAAAAGTATCTTGTGGCGGGATCGGCTTTAGTCCTTTCCCTAAGTCTTTGCATCTATGCACTGAACCAACACCAGGTAGAAGGAAACAAAGATAATAACCGTGTGTCTTATGTTGATGGGAAACAAGACTCTCAAAAAACAGAGACTCAGACACCAGATCAAGTTAGCAAAAAGGAAGATATTCAGGCAGAACAAATTGTCGTGAAAATTACCGATCAAGGTTATGTGACTTCACACGGTGATCATTTCCATTATTACAATGGAAAAGTTCCTTTTGATGCGATTTTCAGTGAAGAACTTTTGATGAAAGATGCGAACTATCAACTCAAAGACGCTGATATTGTCAACGAAATCAAAGGTGGTTACATTATCAAGGTGGATGGTAAGTATTATGTTTACCTTAAGGATGCGGCACATGCAGATAACGTTCGTACGAAGGACGAAATTGAACGCCAAAAACAAGGTCATACTCACGATGCGCCAACTTCTAACAGTGCTGTGACACTTGCACGATCACAAGGACGCTATACTACCGATGATGGGTACATCTTTAATCCATCTGATATTATAGAAGATACTGGTGATGCTTATATCGTTCCTCACGGTGGACATTACCACTACATTCCAAAGAGTTCCTTGTCTGCTAGCGAATTAGCAGCTGCTCAAGCTTATTTAGCTGGCAAAAATACGCAACCGAGCCAGTTAAGCTATTCTTCAGCAGATAGTGACAATAACACGCAATCTGTAGCAAAGGCTCAACTAGTAAGCCAGCAAATAAAGCTGAAAATCTCCAAAGTCTTTTGAAAGAACTCTATGATTCGCCTAGTGACCAACGTTACAGTGAATCAGACGGTCTGGTTTTTGACCCTGCTAAGATTATCAGCCGTACGCCAAATGGAGTTGCGATTCCGCATGGCGATCATTATCACTTTATTCCTTACAGCAAACTCTCTCCTTTAGAAGAAAAGATTGCCAGAATGGTGCCTATCGGTGGAACTGGTTCTACGGTCTCTACAAATGAAAAACCTCATGAAGTAGCGTCTAGTCTAGGAAGTCTTCCAAGTAATCCATCTATATTGAATAATGCTTCTTCAACGTTAAATAAGGAAATTCCTTCAACATCTGATGGTTATATCTTTAATCCTAAAGATATTGTCGAAGAAACTGCTACAGCTTATATTGTAAGACATGGTGATCATTTCCATTACATTCCTAAGTCGAATCAAATTGGACAACCGACTCTTCCAAATAATGGTCTAACAACACCTTCGCCATCTCTTCCAATCAATCCAGGAACTTCACATAAGGAGTATGAAGAAGGTGGACATGGCTTTGATGCCAATCGTATTATTGCTGAAGATGAAGCAGGATTTATCATGAGTCACGGAGACCACAATCATTACTTCTTCAAGAAGGATTTGACTGCTGATCAAATCAAGACAGCGCAAGACCACTTGAAAGGGGCAAATACAGCAACACCAAATCCAACTCATGATGACGATCACGATGAAGATCATCATGGACACCATCATGATGAAGACCATGATCACGGTTTTGATGCTAATCGTGTCATCAGTGAGGATGAACAAGGCTTTGTCATGAGTCATGGTGACCACAATCATTACTTCTTCAAGAAGGATTTGACAGCAGAGCAAATTAAGGCTGCTAAGGATCATTTGAAAACACATCATGATGCAGAGCCTGTAAAACCTCTTGCTAAAACGGTAGAGTCTTTCTCAAGAGATGCTAGCGATGAAGAAAGATTGCTTATATTTCTAAAACATACGGAGTTCCACTTGAAGCGATTAGAATTTCAAACGGATTCTTTGTCTTTGGAAATCCAGACCAAGCCTACGATCCAACTCATATTCATCCCTATGCTGTACGAAAAGAGCATGTTCGTATACCGCTGCAGACGGGTGATACTGAACTTGATTTCTTAAATGAACTTTATACTACCGCCCTACGTGACAATGTGTCACCTTATAGTTTGCAGGTTGAAAATGGTAGTTTTGTGATTCCTCATGGCGACCATAATCACTACATCAAGGTTCAAACTAAGGGATATGAAGTGGCTTTGAAAAACAAGATTCCAGCCCTACAATCCAATTATCAACCTGGAGCTTTTGATGAGAAGGCAGTCTTGGCGAAAGTTGATCAACTTTTAGCTGATAGCAGAAGTATCTATAAAGACAAGCCTATTGAACAAAGACAGATTGAGTTAGCCTTAGGTCAGTTTACTGAAAACATGAAGAAACTGGCAACTAACTCTACAGCAGGTTATCTTGCAACACTTGATCTCTTTGATAAGCAATATATCCATATTGATGAGAGTGTCAAGCCTACTGAAACAAGTGCTTTAGATAAAAAATATCAAGCCTTGATTGATAAAATCAATACACTGGATACAGACTCTTATGGACTTCCAAAGAAAGATCTTCTCGTTCAACTTCAAGAAGCTAAATTAGCTAAAGATGAGGCTGGTTTAGCAGCTGTTGAATCACAACTTCAAGCCTTGCAAGACTTTAATGATCGAACAGGTGTTACAACTGTAGAATACATCAAGTATTTCTACGAACACGTAAATGACGGTCGTTTAAATGATAAACTTCGAAACAAAGTGGCTCAGTTGACTTGGACCTTGTATCAATCTCAATCCTTCCTTAAGGCAGCAGAATTGAACAAATTATTCCCAAGCATCTATCAGGCAAAACAAGAAGTGGAAGAAGCTTTGAAAGCCCAACCAACTACTGCCAAATCGACTCAGACAGTTCTAGATACTGAGAAAGTTGATAATCAAAGTGCTAAGACAGCTATTTATGGCTTCTTGAAAGAATTGTACGGAGACTTTATGCCTGAAGAACATGCCAATCATGTTAGCAAGGAAGAAGTAGAAAGTCTTTTGAGTAAGGCAAATCAACTCTTGGAACAAATCCAAGAAGAAGGAATCAGGCAATCCTTGGCAGAAGAAGTAGAAAATCTCAAAGCTGCCACAAACAAGGCTGATGCTGACTTGGATGAAGTAAATAGTCAGGTGAAAGACGTCTTGACTCGTATCGCTAGCGCCCTTCAACAAGAAAAGGAAAATGCTGAACAAGATCCTCAGACACTTGTACTCTATCAAACTCTACGATATTCTTATGTCGCTTCATGCTTATTTAGAAAACAATAAGGGTTCTGATGAGGACTTTGATAAGGTTGATGCTTTACTAGATCAGCTATCTGCTAAGAGTAAAGATAAAGCCGCTTTACTTGAATTGACAAAAGCTATTCTAGTCTTGAATCAAGAAATCAAGTCAAAATCAAGCGTAGGTGAAGAAAAAAATCCAGCAACAAATGCTGAAGCAAATGGTGATAAGACAAGTACCGAAACTGAAACATCAGTAGCTGCAGAATCTAACAGTGAAAAAGCAAGTGACGAAAACAAACCAAGCAACACAACAGATTCTAAACCAGCTGAATCAACTTCAGAAAAGGAAACAACAGAATCTACAACAAGTACCGGAAATCAAGAAAAACCAGTAGAATAAAAAGAAAGACGAAGTAGCTGAGCTACCTCGTCTTTTTTAGTCTTTATAAGATACAATGCCAATGATGGTATCCACCGCATGCTCCATAGTCTGAAGGCTGACGTATTCAAAACGTCCATGCATGTTTTCACCACCTGCAAAGATATTTGGAGTTGGGATCCCCATAAAGGAAATCTTAGACCCATCTGTTCCACCACGAATTGGTTCGATAATTGGCGCGATCCCTAGATCTTCCATTACAGCTTTGGCAATGGTAACAGGTGTCATGTCTTTCTCAATGACTTCCTTCATATTGTAGTACTGGTCTGTCAGAGTCAAGCTAACGCGATCATTCCCAAGTTCTTGATTCATCTTGTCAGCAATAGACTGCATAGCTGCTTTACGTGCTTCAAAGGCATCCTTTTCAAAGTCACGAATGATATAGCTTGCACGCGCTTCCTCGACACTACCTGTCACATCCATAAGATGATAGAAACCTTGGTAACCTTCAGTCAATTCAGGTCGGTCATTCTCTGGAAGTTGATTATGAAAATCAATCGCTAGCTGAAGGGCATTGACCATTTGACCCTTTGCAGTACCAGGGTGGACATTGCGCCCTTGGAAATGGAGTTCAGCAGCAGCTGCTGAGAAAGTCTCATACTGAAGCTCCCCTAGTGGGCCACCATCAACCGTGTAGGCAAAGTCTACATCAAAGTCTTCTGCATCAAACTTATTGGCACCGACACCGATTTCTTCGTCAGGTCCAAAACCAACACGAATTTCACAGTGTTTGATTTCAGGATGAGCAGTTAAGTACTCGATAGCGGTCATAATCTCAGCAATACCTGATTTGTCATCAGCGCCCAGCAAGGTTGTGCCGTCAGTTGTGATAAGCGTTTGGCCATGATATTTTTCAAGACTCTTGAAGTCAGAAGGATCTAGTTTAAATCCAGAATCACCCAAGTCGATAGCTCCACCATCGTAATTTTCGATGACTTGTGGCTTCACACCTTCTGCATTAAAATCAGCAGTATCCATATGGGAGATGAAGCCAATTTTGCGAGTGAGCTTTGGATCATTAGCTGGTAAGGTACCAATAGCAAAACCATTTGGAAGGTAGTAGACGTTTTGCAGACCGACACGTTTCATTTCAGGAATAAGAACATTGGTCGCAAAATCTACCTGGCTTTGCGTACTTGGAGTAGTAGTAGAGTGTTCATCAGAACGCGTATTGACCTTAACGTAGGTCAAGAAACGATCTAAAAGGTTCGGATAAGTCATAAAAACTCCTTTAACAATCATAAAATAGAATGCAAACTTCGGAAAAAACCTTATTCTGAAAATTTCATGAATTTTGAAAAAATATAATAATTCAAATTCAATAGACTTTTAAATGAAATTTTGGATATTCTAGAATAAAATATATGCATTGATATTTTTATGAGATTTTTTTATTCTTTTTTCATTTTACCATAGAATAGTTTGAAAGACAAAGAAGAATCATACTCTTTTATTAATTAACATAATATAAAATTAATCATATTAATTGACACTGCGTGAACTTTATTGTACAATTGTCTTGCAAATGTTTAGATTGATATAACAATAGATTTAAAAGCAAAATAATTAAGGAGAATAAAATGAACATTCGCTTCGATTTTAAGAAAGTTCAAATTATTGCGCGCCGTTTAGTTACACTGTTAGCTATTCTCTTTTTGTGTGCTCCGATAAGTCTGTTAAATGCAGATTCTACTACAGAACCTCAGACAACTCTTCATAAAACGATTACTCCGATACCAGGACAGGATGACAAGTATGAGTTGTCATTGGATATCACATCCAAACTGGGAACTGAGACTCAAACGGATCCCTTGGATGTTGTTTAGTAGCAGACCTGTCAGGAAGTATGAATAAGAGAGATGTTCCTTCTTCTACTGGCCGAACAATTACAAGATTGGATGCTTTAAAAAATACCCTTAAAGGAACTCGAAATCGTCAGGGCTTAATTGATACGATTTTATCCAATTCAAATAATCGGTTATCCATAGTAGGTTTTGGTGGAAAGATTGATAATAAGTTTGCGGAACAAGCATGGAATTCCTACTACCGAAAATGGGAGTGGGGGTATCGGTATTGGCCGTATGAAGAGAGAACAGCATTTTATGATGGTGTATCCCCATGGGATGATGCGGATACAATTTTAAATTGGAATAACGATGCTAGTGGTTCAAAGACTGCAGTCAGTAATATGAGAATTGCTGGTGGTCAATCAATAGGGACTGAATCAGGAATCGGTACAGGAACCAATATTAGCGCGGGTATTCGTATTGCTAATCAATTGATAGATAGTGCAAGACCAAATGCCAAGAAGGTTGTTATTGTTCTATCAGATGGTTTTGCCAATATGTATTACAACGACAGTGGTTATACTGTTTATAACTATAATAATCAAGATGGATCAGAAACGGCGCCTGAATGGTTCTGGAATAATTTAGATGTATCTATCAATAATCTAGCCTATAGTCTTGCTCCAAAACTTGATGGTTTTTATTCCATTAAATTTCGTTATTCAAACAATGTCGACAGTATTACTAGTCTGCAGTATTATATCAGGTACCACAATTCTTCCATTCCTAATGAAATCCTATCCGCAAACAATGAAGACCAGTTACGGGACAGTTTCAAAGATATCACTGATAAGATTCTGCCACTGGGGATCCACCACGTGACCATCAAGGATGTTCTTTCTAAGTATGTTCAGTTATTACCGAATGGATCTTCAGATTTTCGTGTCGTTAAAGAGAAAGATGGTAGCAGTGGAACATTAAGCAAAGAGCAAGTAACTTTTGAAACCAAGACAAGCTCAGAAGGTTTAGTGGAGGTTACGGCTAATTTTTCTCCTAATTATTCCTTGGAAGATGGCGCTAGATATGTCCTCAAATTCACTGTTACATCAAGCCAAGAAGCCTTAGATGCTATTGCTGGTGATAAGAAGATAGAGGCTGGTGATGCTGAGGGGGCTGATGTCAATAAACTCTATTCCAATAAAGGTGCCAGTATCACATATTCCTATGGAATAGGCACCTCTCAAACCAAGACCAAAGATTACTCTGACAAACCAACCTTCAAGCCTTCGGATCCATTAACGGTTCCAGTGGAAGTTGAATGGCAGGGTGTGACGGGTGCGAGAACAGTTATAACAGCTAATCAACCAAGTAATCTTGAACTCAAACTGGTTCAAAAGAACAAGAACGGAGGTTCTGATAATCAAGACTATCGAAAGACTAATGTAAATGTTAGAACAAATATCTTTAATGAAACGAGGAACTTTGAAAGTTGCTAAAGGATATCAATACGATTTAATAGCACCTGATGTTCCCGCATTTACTAAAGAAATTAAAAATGTTGGTACAGAATCTAAACCTTCCTTTAAAGTCATCTATAAACAATTACCAAGTCTGACCATCAAGAAAGTGTTGAAATCTGAAAATAACTTGAATAAAGAGTTTAGGATTAAGGTAAAACTAACCTCACCTGATTCTAAACCATTGAATGGAACTTTCGGCGAGATAACTGTTGTGAATGGAGAAGCGGAGATCCGTGTCAGCAAACGGAAACGTTGGAAAGGTGTTCTAAGTTATCTTCCTCGAGGAACCCATTACAAGGTTGAAGAAGAAGCGGCATCAACGAATGGTTACCACGTTACATATGAGAATCAAGAAGGAGATTTGAATATAGATGAAACCAGCACTGTGACGAATCACAAGCTTCCGAGTTTATCAGTCACTAAGAAAGTAACGGGAGCCTTTGCCAATCTATTAAATCCTTTCAAATCACCATTAACTTAAAGGATGCTCAAAATAGACCATTGAATGGGTCCTATAGCGCAACAGTAGATAATCAAAGAACAACCCTACAATTTACTAATGGTAAATCGTCTGTTGATCTCAAGAAAGACCACACAATCAAAATTGATGGACTTCCACTCGGTAGCCATTTCAGCATCGAAGAAGAAGCTAGCTCTTCTCGAGGTTATCAGGTTTCCTATGAAAACAAAGAGGGAACTCTTGATTCAGATAAGGCTGCAACAGTCACTAACAATAAAAATAGTATACCCGAGACTGGGATTGACTTCCTCAGCAGTACACTCGTGTTAGGAATAATCCTTCCTCTAGGGGGAATCTTCTTTACAATCCTGCTCGGATATCTAGTGGTACATAGGAGAAAATAATGCTACTTAAAAAGAAACATAAGAAAACAGTAACACAAGTCAATCGGGATAAGTCTCCGCCGAGTGTATGGGGAGATATCCTCTACTTAGTCAGTAAGCTTCTGATGGTTGGATTTGTACTGGCCACCCTTTACTTTTTTGTCTTTGGACTATTGAGATACAATGACGATGGCATGAAGCCAGCTTTAAAAGATGGCGACTTGATTGTCTACTATAGGTTGGATAAACGTTATTCGATTGGTGATCTGCTCGTCTATAGTTATAAGGGTAAGGAAAGAGTGGCGCGTGTCATTGCAACCGAAGGAAGTACGATCGATATAAACGAAAATGGTCTCATCATCAACGGTTCTCCTCAACAAGAGCAGGATATCTACAAAGAAACGCTGCTCTATAAGGAAGGGGCTACCTTCCCCATGAAAGTCCCAGCAGGACAACTCTTTGTCCTCGGAGACAATCGAACAACGGCTGTAGACAGTCGTGCTTTTGGAACCATTCCTATACAGGATACCCATGGCAAGGTGGTAACAGTCCTAAGGCGACGGGGCTTTTGATGACAATTTATGAAAAAAGAAATTTAAAAATAAAAGGAATAATCATGAAAAAAACATTTTTGAAAAAATTAGTTACTGCAAGTATTGCAGCTGTAACCGCCTTGTCGGTCTTTAGAGGATTGCCAACATTTGCGGATGAAAACTCTGACGCAACCGCAATGTCCAATGGAGAAACAAATGCACAAGTATCCATTAACAAGGTGTTGAATATTGCGGAAGGAATCACTACACCTTATGCTCACTTTACCTTTACTTTCAAACCCAAAACTGGTAACTCCAATAACGGAGTTCCATATGAAACAGTCAATGCCACAAATGGTCAAATAGCAGATAAAACAGTAGATTATTCAGGAACAGATGTTTTGTCGAGTGGTCAAACAAGTATTAAGAAAAACACTGGAAATATTTTTGAAAATGTGACCTATACTCACGCTGGAGAATATGTCTATACTGTTGCTGAAAAACAAAATGAAGGTTGGAGAGCAATGCAAAAAGATGGTGTTGCAATTGACTCAATGACCTTTGATAATCGTAGCTATGAAATGCATGTTATTGTAAAAAATAAAGTAAATAGTGGTAGTGGTGTGTACATATCTTCTGTATACTTTAAACAAGATACAACAGAGGCTACAGCTAAAGTGAAGCCATCTGAAAAAGGGATTATGTTTAAATATGATTTGTTTACAAATATCTATCGTAAAAATGCTGGTAAGATAACAGATCCTAACAATTCCTACCCTAACGATCCTCACCTTGGACATTATGATCCTAATGCTAAATCATTAGTAATTAAAAAAGTTGTGTCAGGTGCTACTGCAGATAAATCGAAAGATTTCACTTTCAAGCTTACTTTCACTAAAGCATCTACAGAAGATAAAACTTCTATTGAAGGAAAGATTGGAAATATTTCTAAAACTTTTGAATATGGAAAAGAAACAACAATCACATTGCATCACGATCAATCCTTAGTGTTTGACACTATTCCTGCAGGTACTCGCTATAAATTAGTTGAAACAGGATCTCAGGGATATACAGCTTCAGCTGCTTATTGGGAAAATGGTAAATCTAACACTCAATCAGGTAGAATTTCAGCTGATTTCACCCAAAACAGCGTTCTTATTGGTGAAAAAGTAAATAAAAACACAATTACTAATAGCGTTCAAGACGTTACCCCTACTGGTCTCTTGATTGACAACCTTCCTTTCATTTTGATGATTGGTCTTGGTTTGGCTGGATTTGTTGTTTTGTCTAAAAAACGCAGACAAGCTTAAGCAAGTGGTTTGACCGATGAAAATCAAGCGTGAGAAACCAAAAAGGAGTTTGTCTAGGCGTCTGGTCCTTGCTGTAGATGCATTGATAAATCATATCCTGCTCCTCTTGGCAGCCTTAGTCTTTCTCTTTGGTTTCTACGCCCTTTGGGATGCCAATCAGGTCTATTCTCAGGCTTCATCAAGTGAGTATGAGGCTTATAGACCTTTTAGTACCAGTGAGAAGGATGAGCTTGCTAGTTTTTCTGGCTTTCACAAGCTACAGCAAGTCAATCCAGAGGTTCTCGGTTGGATCAATGTCTATGGCACCAATATCGACTATCCCTTAGTCCAAGCCAAAGACAATGAAAAATACCTGAACAAGGATTCCAAGGGTGAATTTGCAGCTACAGGGGCTATTTTTCCTTGAGGCTCGAAATGAATCCAAGTTCGAAGACTTTAATACCATCATCTACGGTCACCATGTAGAAAATGGGGTTATGTTTGGAGATGTAGCAAAGTTTTCTGATAAGGAATTTTTTGACCAGCATCGCTACGGCAGTATTTACTATAATGGTGTTGAAAAAGGTCTTGAGATCTTTGAGATGCTCGAGGTAGACGCCTATGACTTTAACATCTACGATCCAGGTATTAATGGGGATGATCGGCGTCAAGAATATATCGATCACTTACTCTCAGTTGCCATTCACAAACGAGACATTACACTGGGGCCAAATGACCATATCATCCTTCTCAGTACCTGTTTCCTAGACGTAACAAATGGGAGACATATCGTAGTTGCCAAGATTACGGATACGGTTCCAAAGAACACCTTCCATACGAAAAAATCAAAACCATTCCCTTACAGTGTCTTTGATGATTCATCGCTCGGACGATTTCTCTCATCGATTCCTTTGTGGATATGGTACATCATCTTGTTTATCTTGCTCTTGCTATTGATCTTCTTGCTCATCATCCTCTACTTGATCTTGCGTCGTAGAAGAGAAGCAAAAGAAGGAGCAGATACCATTACTGACTAAACTACTAATAAAAGAGAAAGGGACAGCCTCTCTTGCTCTTTTATTTTCAAGGCTAGAAAGGAGAAAGAAGGAAATATGAAAACAAGTACGAGTCACAAAACCATAAAGGTCATTCTATCCCTTTTTCTAGCTTTTTTCTGTCTTTTTACAGCTGATAGAGTTCTTGCGAGTGACTACGATCATTATAATCCCATTGAAAAGGATGCCAGCAGTACGGGCTTTGAAACCCTGCAGCACCTCAACAAGGATGTTTGTGGTTGGATTAGCCTTGATGGGACAAAGGTAGACTATCCCCTCTTGCAGAGTCAGGACAATGTCAAATACCTTGACCGCAATGCTTTTGGCGATTATACTGTGTCAGGTTCTATATTCCTAGACTATCGTTTTAATCCCAACTTTACTGACTTTAACACCATCATTTATGGTCACTCCATGGCTTCTGGTGCTATGTTTGGGGAGATTCAAAAATTTGCGGATCAAGATTTTTTTGAAAAGCATCGCTATGGCTCTATCTACTACAATGGTCGTGAATGTGGTCTGGAGATTTTTGGGATTTTAGAAGTAGATGCCTATGACACGGAGATTTACCGAACTTTGAGTTCCAACGATGAGGAACACCAGGCCTACTATCAATATCTGCTAAGTAAAGCCAAGTACAAGCGAGATGTCTCCTTGACCTCAACGGACAAGATTGTTTTGTTAAGCACCTGTTTCCTTAACATTACCAACGGAAGACATATCCTCTTAGCTAAAATAACGGATACGCCAGCAAAAGCAGCTCAAGATAAAAGTGGAGAAGCTGTAGGAACACGGTATTTCGATCACGGAATTCCCAGTCATTGGATTTATATCCTTGCCTTTCTCCTCCTGATTATCGTTATTTTACTCCTTGTCGTTATCATCCTAATCATGAGACGAGATAGAAAAACAAAAGAACAAAAGAAATAGTAGACGTCGGAAGCGTTTACTATTTTTTTCTTTCATGATAGAATAGATAGTGAAAATAATAACATAAGGATGATAACATGAAAAAAGCTATATTAATGATGACCTTTGGATCTCCAGAGGAGATTAGTTTTGAAGGAGTAGCGGAATTTTTTACAAACATTCGTCGTGGTGTTAGACCACAAGACCACGAGATTCAGACTCTCTATGACAACTATGTCCTTATCGATGGGACGCCCTTGCAGCGGATTACGCGAGAAGAGGTCGCTCTAGTTAGAGAACGATTGGGTGAGGAGTATGGGATCTACTTTGCCAACAAATTTTCTCGGCCCTTTATTACAGACGTGATCAAGCAGATGGAAGCTGATGGTGTTGAAGAATGTATCTGTTTGATTTTGGAACCTCATTATTCATTTTACTCAGTCATGGGGTATGAAAAGTTTTTGGAAAGCCAACAAATCCGATTTTTAGTTATTAAGGACTGGTATCAACAACAGCCTTTGCTGGACTTCTGGACAGATGAGATTAGCAAAATTTTACGAAATCAGGTAGGAGAAGAATCCTTCAAGGTAATCTTTTCAGCCCACAGTGTCCCCATTTTTGCCTTGGATTATGGAGATCCTTATATTGATCAGATTTTCGATAATAGCAAGCTAATCGCTGAACAACTCGGCCTAAAAGCCGACCAGTATACCAATACTTGGCAGAGCGAAAGCGATATTGGAATCCCTTGGATCAAGCCAGATGTCTTAGAATATTTACGAGAACAAAAGCAACATCCAGAGCATTATATTTTTGTCCCGATTAGTTTTATCAGTGAGCACATTGAAGTCTTGTTTGACAACGATGTAGAATGTTATGAGTTGTGTCAAGAAATAGGTGTCACCTACCATCGTCCACCTATGCCCAATACGGATAGCCGTTTAATTGACGCTTTAGTTGCTACTATACGAGCCAACGAAAACAAGGAATTTAAAGCTTTTCTCCCAGAAGAAGAAACCTTCGATGAGTTAGCGCCTTCAGCAACTACCAAGGACATTATGGAGGAGACAGACGACCTTCAGATGCCAGAATTTGTCAAAAAGCTCATTGAGAAAAAAGGCCGTGAAAATGTGAAGATGCCTTACTTAATTAAGAAAATGCTCGAAAAAGCTGGGAAGTTACCAAAAGAGTAAAGAAAAAAGGATTTAGCTTTAAGCTAAATCCTTTATCTGTTTTATTTTTTCTCAAGAAGAGCTTTGATTTCTTGAAGAACTTCAAGTTCAGTTGGAGCAGCAGGTGCTTCCTCAACCACTTCCTCTTTCTTACGAAGGTTTTGCGCTTTTTCCATAGCTTTAATAACGAAGAAAAGCACAGTACCTACAACGAGAAAGTTGATAATAGCACTCAAGAATTTACCATATGTAACACCATTCCATGCAAGCTCAGCGATGTTTTGTACTTTCGCAGCTTCCAAAGCTGGGTTCAATAGAAGTGGAGTGATGATGTCATTAACAAATGAAGTAACGATAGCACCAAATGCAGAGGCAATGATGACACCGACAGCGAGGTCAACGACATTACCACGAAGCAAGAATTCTTTAAGATCCTTTAACATTTTCATAAATTCCTTTCCTAATTTTCTAATTTATTATATCCTAAATTGTGACAAAAAGCAACTTGAACGCTCAAAGTGGTCAGTTGTTCCCTTTAAAAATATAGATTTTACTGAAAATATAGTTTAAAATGATGATCAAAATTTGTGCTAGGATAGTTTCAATCGTATTAACTCTATCTATATTAAATTCGACAAACTGGCCAATAATGTCAGGAAAGGTTGTAACAAAGATATAAGTTAAAAGAACGTCAAGACCAAGTGTAGAGAGACGAGCTAAGAAAAACTTAGCCAGGCGAGTCGGCCAATTTCTTCTCTCTTGTTTAAAGACGATTGTATCATTTGTGAGAAAGGCAAAGAGAATCCCGATAATATTTGCAAGGGCAGTTGCGAGGATTTCCTGGTGGCTGATATGGTAAATAACCAAACGTGATACAATAGAAACCAAAGTCGTAGCACCACCAAAAAATAGGTAGGAGAGTATTTCGTTATTAAAGAAAGCTTTTATTCGTTTTTTCATGATTTTAGTATAGCATAAAGCTGGCTAATGTGCTATACTAGTAAGGTTGATTCACTCAACCCTTGGTGCTTAGCTTCTTTCACCAAGCATATTTTACGCGGGAAACCGCCAAAGGAGAAAACATGAAAAATTTAACTGTTCGTGACATGGCAGATATTGCTATTGTTGCTGCTATCTATGTGGTTTTGACCATTACCCCACCACTAAATGCTATTAGCTACGGTGCTTACCAGTTCCGCATTTCTGAGATGATGAATTTTTTGGCTTTTTACAATCCTAAATACATCATCGGTGTGACGATTGGTTGTATGATTGCTAATTTCTTTAGTTTTGGCATAATTGATGTCTTTGTCGGCGGGGGATCTACTCTAGTTTTCCTTAGTCTAGGTGTATGGCTCTTTGCAAAATACAGCAAAGATTACCTCTTTAACGGATTGATTCGAAAAGATCATTTCTTCTTTTCAATCCTCTTCTCCATTTCAATGATTACCATTGCAGCTGAACTTCATATCGTTGCTGAAGCTCCATTCTTCTTTACTTGGTTTTCTACAGGGATTGGAGAGTTTGCATCGCTTATCGTTGGTGCAATCCTAATCGGAAAACTGGGACAGCGAATCGACCTTACAAAATAAGAAGTTTATAAGCTAGATTCTTGCTAAATCTAGCTTTTTTCATTTCAGAAATTTAAAAGAGAGCGCTTGACAAGAACATAGAACTATAGTATACTTTTTAGGTAAGCTGATTTAGCTCAGTTGGCAGAGCGCATCCATGGTAAGGATGAGGTCGCCGGTTCAATCCCGGCAATTAGCATTAGATAGACATGAAAACTCTTGATATTCGAGAGTTTTTTATATTTCCCCCGCATTAGCCTTGACAAAGTCAGCAAAGCATAGTAGAATAAAACCTGCGATGAGTCGATAGGTAGTCTTCGGACTGCTATTGAGCATAAGGAGGTCATAACGCAGGAGCGGACCTTGATGAGTTGTGTGAACCTGCTCATCACATGAAGATGCCTCTTAGTCCCTAGTCAATGACTAGGGATTTTAGTTTTCAGAAAATATAGTCTAAAAATGCTTTTCAATTTCTTGAAAAAGTAGTATAATACATCTATTATAGAAATTTTTAGAAAATTCCGAAAGAGGTTATTTATGGGATATACAGTTGCTGTAGTCGGCGCGACAGGTGCTGTCGGAGCTCAGATGATAAAAATGTTGGAAGAATCAACACTTCCAATCGATAAAATTCGTTACCTTGCTTCCGCACGTTCAGCTGGTAAGACTTTGAAATTTAAAGACCAGGACATTACGATTGAGGAAACAACTGAAACAGCTTTTGAGGGTGTTGATATTGCACTCTTCTCAGCAGGTGGTTCGACATCAGCTAAGTATGCTCCCTACGCAGTTAAGGCTGGTGCTGTAGTGGTTGATAACACATCTTACTTCCGTCAAAACCCAGATGTACCATTGGTTGTCCCAGAAGTAAATGCTCATGCACTTGATGCCCACAACGGAATCATTGCCTGCCCTAACTGTTCAACAATCCAAATGATGGTGGCTCTTGAGCCTGTTCGTCAAAAATGGGGCTTGGACCGTATCATCGTTTCTACTTACCAAGCGGTTTCAGGTGCAGGTATGGGAGCGATTCTTGAAACACAACGTGAACTTCGTGAAGTCTTGAATGACGGTGTCAATCCACGTGATTTGCAAGCGGAAATCTTGCCTTCAGGTGGTGATAAGAAACACTATCCAATCGCCTTCAATGCTCTTCCTCAGATCGATGTCTTCACAGACAATGATTACACTTACGAAGAGATGAAGATGACCAAGGAAACCAAGAAAATCATGGAAGATGAGTCTATCGCAGTGTCTGCAACATGTGTTCGTATTCCAGTCTTGTCAGCTCACTCTGAGTCTGTTTACATCGAAACAAAAGAAGTTGCGCCAATCGAAGAAGTGAAAGCAGCTATCTCATCCTTCCCAGGTGCAGTTCTTGAAGATGATGTAGCGCATCAAATCTATCCTCAAGCTATCAATGCTGTTGGTTCACGTGATACCTTTGTCGGTCGTATCCGTAAGGACTTGGATGCTGAAAAAGGAATTCACATGTGGGTTGTTTCAGATAACCTCCTCAAAGGTGCTGCTTGGAACTCTGTACAGATCGCAGAAACGCTTCATGAGCGTGGTTTGGTCCGTCCAACAGCTGAGCTGAAATTTGAATTGAAATAATGGTTTAGGAGTTCGAATGAACTCCTTCTTTGAAATAGAGAGGTGTTTCTCATGTCTTACCAAGATCTAAAAGAATGTAAAATCATTACTGCCTTCATCACTCCTTTCCATGAAGATGGCTCCATCAACTTTGATGCCATTCCAGCCCTTATAGAGCATTTGTTGGATCACCATACAGATGGGATTTTGCTGGCTGGAACGACTGCTGAAAGTCCAACCTTGACCCACGATGAAGAGTTGCAACTCTTTGCTGCTGTACAAAAGGTTGTCAAGGGACGTGTTCCTTTGATTGCGGGTGTAGGTACCAATGACACACGTGACTCGATCGAGTTTGTCAAAGAAGTTGCAGAATTTGGTGGTTTTGCAGCTGGGCTTGCAATCGTACCTTACTATAACAAACCTTCTCAAGAAGGCATGTATCAGCATTTCAAGGCTATTGCTGATGCCTCAGATTTGCCGATTATCATTTATAACATTCCAGGGCGTGTGGTTGTCGAATTAACTCCTGAAACCATGCTTCGTTTGGCTGACCACCCAAATATCATCGGTGTTAAAGAATGTACCAGCTTGGCAAATATGGCTTATTTGATTGAGCACAAGCCAGAAGAGTTCTTGATTTATACTGGTGAGGATGGTGATGCCTTCCATGCCATGAACCTTGGTGCAGATGGGGTTATCTCTGTTGCCTCCCATACAAATGGAGATGAGATGCACGAGATGTTGACTGCCATTGCAGAAAGCGACATGAAGAAAGCCGCAGCTATTCAGCGCAAGTTCATTCCTAAGGTCAATGCCCTCTTCTCTTATCCAAGTCCTGCTCCAGTTAAGGCAGTTCTGAACTATATGGGATTTGAAGCTGGACCAACTCGATTACCTCTAGTTCCAGCACCAGAAGAAGATGCCAAACGCATTATCAAGGTTGTTGTAGATGGCGACTACGAAGCCACAAAGGCAACTGTAACAGGTGTCTTAAGACCAGATTACTAATAAAGACAATAAAATCCATGACCGCTAGAACGATCATGGATTTCTTATTTTCCTAAACAGAATTGGCTAAAGAGTTGGGTGATGAGTTCATCTGGAGCAGCGTCCCCAGTAATTTCTCCGAGAATTTCCCAAGTACGAGTTAAGTCAACTTGAAGCAAGTCAACTGGCATCCCCAGTTCTAGTCCTTCATTAACTGCTTGCAAGCTTTCAACAGCTTTCAATCAAGGAAATGTGGCGGGCATTTGACAAGTAAGTGGCGTCTTGCTCAACCAAACCAGCATTCTCAAAGAAAAGGTTGTTGATTCTATCTTCAATCTTATCGATATTTTGATTTTTAAGAACTGAAATACGGATGACATCTTCAGGTAGTTCCGAAGTTTCAATCGCTTCAGGTAGGTCAGTTTTATTAAGTAGAATAATGCGGTTGGTATCCTGACTGATTTCTAAGAGTTGTCTGTCTTGTGCTGTTAGTGGTTCACTAGCATTGAGCACCAGTAGAACTAAGTCAGCTTCCTTGAGGGCTTTTTTTGGAACGCTCGACACCGATTTGTTCCACGATGTCATCTGTTTCACGGATTCCAGCTGTATCAATCAATTTAAGGGGGACACCGTTGATGTTGACGTATTCTTCAATAACATCACGTGTTGTACCAGCGATATCAGTCACGATAGCCTTGTCTTCACGCAAGAGGTTGTTGAGAAGGCTGGATTTTCCAACGTTGGGGCGTCCGATAATGGCAGTTGAAATTCCCTCACGAAGGATTTTACCGCGACGGGCTGTCCTAAGGAGATTGGTTAGCAATTGCTCAAACTCCATAGTCTTCTCGCGGACGACTGCAGTAGTGGCTTCTTCAACATCGTCGTACTCAGGATAGTCAATATTGACCTCAACTTGGGCAAGCGTATTGAGGATTTCTTGGCGAGTATTGTTAATGAGATCAGAAAGGGAACCGTCCAATTGTTTGACTGCAATGTTCATGGCTTTATCTGTCTTGGCACGGATGATGTCCATCACCGCCTCAGCTTGCGTCAAGTCTACACGTCCATTTAGAAAGGCCCGTTTGGTAAATTCACCAGGTTCTGCTAACCGAGCCCCTTCACGGATAGCTAGCTGGAGGATCTCATTGGTCACAGCAATTCCACCGTGGGTGTTAATCTCGATAATGTCCTCGCGAGTGAAGGTCTTTGGAGATTTCATAGCTCCAATCATAACCTCGTCCATGACCTTACCAGTCAAAGGATCAATAATATGCCCGTAGTTAAGAGTATGGCTGGTAACCTTACTCAAATCCTTGCCTTTAAAAATCTTTGTGCAATAGCAAAACTGTCAGTTCCGCTCAAGCGGACAATACCAATGGCTCCTTCGCCTAGTGGAGTAGAGATGGCAGCTATGGTATCAAATTCACGTGTAATCATACTAATTCCTTTTGTATTTCTTTTCTTAGGATATGTATCCAAACATCTCTTCAAATTGTAACAAATTTAGGTTATTTCTTCAATGGAAGCTACTTAAAGATTGAAAAAGCCTAAGCAAATTTGCTTAAGCTTGCTTATTTGGTACGCATTTCACCTTGAGGAAAATAGGTTCCTTCAGGCATGTCGTTGATAATGACATGAACAGCAGACTGAGGTGCTCCTGTGTTGCGGACAACTGCTTCAGTAACCTCCTTAGCAAGAGCTTTCTTTTGCTCGAGCGTACGTCCTTCAAACAAATCGATGCGAACAAATGGCATAATAGCTTCCTCCACTAGTTTTTGATTTCTTCTATTTTACCACATTTTGCCGTTTAAAGCTTCAGAAAATTATGATATACTAGAATGTAGCAAAAATTTAGAAATGGACGTGAAATAGAAGCATGGCACAGTTGTATTATCGTTATGGGACTATGAACTCAGGTAAAACGATTGAGATTCTTAAGGTAGCCTATAACTATGAGGAGCAAGGAAAGGGAGTTGTGATTATGACTTCGGCTCTGGATACGCGTGATGGTGTTGGCTATGTGTCGAGTCGAATCGGCATGAAACGACCTGCACTTGCGATTGAAGATGATACAGATATCTATGGCTTAATCCGAGATTTGGAAATCAAACCCTACTGTGTCTTGGTCGATGAGGCCCAGTTTCTCAAGCGTCACCATGTTTACGACCTAGCTCGTGTTGTCGATGAGTTAGACATCCCTGTCATGGCATTTGGTTTGAAGAATGACTTTCGCAATGAACTCTTCGAAGGTTCCAAACATCTCTTACTATTAGCAGACAAAATCGATGAGATTAAGACTATCTGTCAATATTGTAAGAAAAAGGCGACCATGGTATTACGAACATTGGATGGAAAACCTACCTATGAAGGTGAACAAATTCAGATTGGTGGCAATGAAACCTATATCTCGGTTTGCCGTAAACATTATTTTGCCCCTGAAATCAATAAGGAGAATGAAGAAAAATGAACATCTATGATCAACTACAAGCTGTAGAAGACCGTTATGAAGAACTAGGAGAATTGCTGAGTGACCCAGATGTCGTCTCAGACACCAAGCGTTTCATGGAGCTTTCGAAAGAAGAAGCTTCTACTCGTGATACAGTAACGGCCTACCGTGAGTACAAACAAGTCCTCCAAAACATCATTGATGCAGAAGAGATGATTAAAGAATCAGGCGGAGATGCGGACTTGGAAGAAATGGCCAAGCAAGAGCTCAAGGATGCCAAGGCTGAAAAAGAAGAATACGAAGAAAAACTAAAAATCTTGCTCCTTCCAAAAGATCCAAACGACGACAAGAACATCATCCTTGAAATCCGTGGAGCAGCTGGAGGTGACGAAGCAGCGCTTTTCGCTGGTGACCTCCTAACTATGTACCAAAAATATGCTGAAGCCCAAGGCTGGCGCTTTGAAGTCATGGAAGCTTCTATGAACGGTGTCGGTGGTTTCAAAGAAGTCGTTGCCATGGTTTCTGGTCAGTCTGTATACTCTAAACTCAAGTATGAGTCTGGTGCCCACCGTGTGCAACGTGTCCCTGTGACAGAAAGTCAAGGCCGTGTTCATACCTCGACAGCTACAGTTCTAGTCATGCCTGAAGTGGAAGAAGTAGAATACGATATTGATCCAAAAGACCTTCGTGTTGACATCTACCACGCATCAGGTGCTGGTGGACAGAACGTCAACAAGGTTGCGACTGCTGTTCGTATCGTTCACTTGCCAACCAATATCAAGGTTGAGATGCAGGAAGAACGTACCCAGCAGAAAAACCGTGAGAAGGCTATGAAGATTATTCGTGCGCGTGTGGCTGACCATTTTGCTCAGATTGCACAAGATGAGCAAGACGCTGAGCGTAAGTCAACTATCGGTACTGGTGACCGTTCAGAACGTATTCGTACTTACAACTTCCCACAAAATCGTGTCACAGATCATCGTATTGGTTTGACACTCCAGAAACTAGATACCATTTTGTCTGGTAAATTGGATGAAGTTGTGGACGCTTTGGTCCTTTACGATCAAACACAGAAATTAGAAGAATTAAACAAATAATGAAATTAGCTCAATTATTTTCAGATTTTGAAGAAGAATTGATAAGACAAGGAGAGGAAGCAGAAAGCCTCTCTTTTGTCTATCGTAGCCTGAAAAAACTCTCTTTTACAGATTTCGTCTTTGCCCTCCAGCAAGAAGTAACAGAGGAAGAAAAACAATTTGTAGAGGAAATTTACCAGCAGTTAACGGCCCACAAACCAGCTCAGTATATCATTGGTCACGCAGATTTCTTTGGAATGCAGTTAAAAGTGGATGAGCGGGTTTTGATTCCTCGTCCAGAGACAGAGGAGTTGGTGGAACTTATCCTAGCTGAAAATCCTGAGGAAAATCTTAAGGTCCTAGATATTGGAACTGGAAGTGGTGCCATAGCCCTCGCACTAGCAAAAAACAGACCAGATTGGTCAGTGACAGCAGCAGATATTTCACAAGAGGCTTTGCAGCTTGCATCTGAGAATGCCAAAAATCAAAATCTTAATATATTTTTTAAAAAATCTGATTGTTTTGCAGAAATTTCTGAAAAATATGATATAATTGTATCCAATCCACCCTATATCTCTCGTGAAGATGAGTCAGAGGTCAGTTTGAATGTTTTGCATTCGGAGCCTCATCTAGCTCTCTTTGCAGATGAGGATGGCCTAGCTATTTACCGTAGAATTACGGAAGATGCAAAAGACTATCTCACAGATGGTGGTAAGATTTACCTTGAAATTGGATACAAGCAAGGTCAAAGTGTTCCTGCGCTTTTTAGGAAACATCTTCCTGAAAAACGGGTGCAAACACTCAAGGACCAATTTGGTCAAGATAGGATGGTTGTAGTTGATGATGGACAGGATTAGACAAGAGTTGGAAAAGGGCGGAGCTGTTGTTTTGCCTACAGAGACGGTTTACGGCCTATTTGCTAAGGCCTTAGATGAAAAAGCTGTCGACCATGTTTACCAACTCAAACGTCGTCCTAGAGACAAGGCGCTCAATCTTAATGTTGCTTCTCTAGAGGACATCTTGCACTTTTCAAAGAAACAGCCAACTTATCTCCAAAAGCTTGTAGAGACCTTTTTACCAGGTCCCTTGACCATTATCCTCGAAGCCAATGACCGAGTTCCCTTTTGGGTCAATTCTGGTCTTGCAACTGTTGGATTTCGGATGCCGAGTCACCCTATTACACTTGATTTGATTCGAGAGACAGGTCCTTTGATTGGGCCGTCTGCCAATATTTCAGGTCAGGCAAGTGGAGTGACCTTTGCTCAAATTCTAGAGGATTTTGACCAAGAGGTTCTGGGTCTGGAGGACGACGCTTTTCTAACTGGACAGGATTCGACGATTTTGGATTTGTCTGGAGACAAGGTGAAAATCTTACGCCAGGGGACCATTAAGCAAGAGGATATTCTTGCTCGGTTGCCAGAGATTTCTTTTGAGGAGGAATGAGATGCTAAGAGATTTGCAAGAAACAGATGTGAATGCTATATGTGAGATTAACCAAGAGGTTTTGGGCTATTCTTTTAGTCCGGAGGACACAGCTAGTCAACTAGCTAGACTATCTCAGGATTCCCATCATTTCCTACTTGGCTATGAGGATGCAGCCAGCCATGTCCTACTTGGATATGTCCATGCTGAAGCTTATGAATCCCTTTATTCCAAAGCAGGATTTAATATCTTAGGCTTAGCGGTTTCACCTCAAGCACAAGGGCTAGGTATCGGTAAATCCTTGTTGCAAGGGTTGGATCAAGAAGCAAAGACGGGGTTATGAGTTTATCCGCTTAAATTCTGCCGATCACCGTCAGGGTGCTCATGCATTTTATGAAAAAGTTGGTTATACTTGTGATAAAGTGCAGAAACGGTTTATTCGCATTCTTTAGTTTATTTTCTTTCTTGTAAAAACAAACTAAAGGACCAGTCACACTAAAAAGGAGAAGACCTATGATTTTTGATAAAGACGATTTTAAAGCATACGATGCTGATCTCTGGAATGCTATTGCCAAAGAAGAAGAACGCCAACAAAACAACATTGAGTTGATTGCTTCGGAAAACGTGGTTTCCAAGGCTGTTATGGCAGCTCAAGGGTCTATCTTGACGAATAAATACGCTGAAGGTTACCCAGGACGCCGTTATTATGGTGGAACGGATGTAGTAGACGTGGTAGAAACTCTAGCTATTGAACGTGCAAAAGAAATTTTCGGTGCTAAATTCGCCAATGTCCAACCTCACTCAGGAAGCCAAGCCAACTGTGCGGCTTACATGGCCTTGATTGAGCCTGGTGATACGGTTATGGGAATGGATTTGGCTGCTGGTGGGCACTTGACCCACGGGGCTCCTGTTAGCTTCTCTGGTCAAACCTACAACTTTGTTTCTTACAGTGTGGATCCTGAAACAGAACTCTTGGACTTTGATGCCATCTTGAAACAAGCCCAAGAAGTAAAACCTAAACTAATCGTAGCAGGTGCTTCAGCCTATTCTCAAATTATCGACTTCTCAAAATTCCGTGAAATCGCAGACGCTGTCGGGGCTAAGCTCATGGTAGATATGGCTCATATCGCTGGTTTGGTCGCTGCTGGTCTACATCCAAGTCCAGTTCCATACGCTCATATCACAACGACAACGACCCACAAAACCCTTCGTGGACCTCGTGGTGGCTTGATCCTGACAAATGATGAGGACCTAGCGAAGAAAATCAACTCAGCTATTTCCCTGGTATTCAGGGTGGACCTTTGGAGCATGTTATCGCTGCTAAGGCGGTGTCATTCAAAGAAGTTTTAGATCCGGCCTTCAAGGAATATGCTGCTAATGTCATCAAAAACAGCAAGGCTATGGCAGCTGTCTTCTTGCAAGACCCTGACTTCCGTATCATTTCTGGCGGGACTGAAAACCACCTCTTCTTAGTCGATGTTACTAAGGTTGTTGAAAACGGAAAAGTGGCTCAAAACTTGCTGGATGAGGTTAATATTACCCTAAATAAAAACTCAATCCCTTACGAAACTTTGTCACCATTCAAGACAAGTGGGATTCGTATCGGAGCAGCAGCCATCACTGCACGTGGATTTGGTGAAGAAGAATGCCGTAAAGTGGCTGAACTCATCATTAAAACTCTTAAGAATGCAGAAAATGAAGCTGTATTAGAAGAAGTGAGAAGTGAAGTCAAAGAATTGACAGATGCCTTCCCACTATACGAGGACTAATACTTTTATGGACATTTATATTAAGAAAGCTATTATCCATCAGTTCAGCCCAGATGATACCGAGCTGTTTCTAGCGGATAAGTTTCTCAATATCACTCCAAAAATCGAGGAATACCTACGTAAAAAAATCGAACGTGTGTATTCAGATGAAGCCAAGACTGGGATTTTCGAAGAAGAAAATCCCTTCTTCAATCACATCACAGATGATTTATTGGAGACATCAGTAACACTGGCTAATCTCTGGAAAGAGGAGTTCAGCATTTCTGAAAACCTCAAGACCAATGACTTGGTTTTTGTTCAGTTTTCTAAAGAAGGCGTTGAACATTTCGCTTTCTTGCGAATTGCTCTACGTGAGACCTTGACCCACCTCGGTGGAGAAGTTGATAATCCAATCAAGCTAACTCAGAATAACCTGCCTGGATTTGGAACAGGAGCTGACGAGGCCTTGGTGGTTAATCTTCAAAGTCGCAAGTACCATCTCATCGAAACGAATCAAGTACAATGGGACTTTTTTGAACTACTTTTCAGAAAATCTCCTAGCCGTTGCTCCCAAGATTTCACCAAAGAAATCTATCAAGGAACTGGAAAAAACGGCTCAGAGAATTGCAGAGTCCTTTAACACAGATGATTTTCAATTTCAATCTAAGGTCAAATCAGCGATTTTCAACAATCTTGAAGAAAGCAATGAACTGTCACCTGAAAAATTGGCTAACGACCTTTTTGATAACAATCTGACAGCTCGTTTGAGCTTTATCGACCAAGTCAAGGAAGCTGTACCAGAACCAGTCCAGTTTGATGAAATTGATGCCAGTCGTCAGCTCAAGAAATTTGAAAACCAAAAACTTTCCTTGTCAAACGGAATCGAACTCATCGTTCCCAATAACGTCTATCAAGATGCCGAGTCTGTTGAGTTTATCCAAAATGACAATGGAACCTATTCTATCTTAATCAAAAATATCGAGGATATTCAAAGTAAATAATGTTTAAATTTATAAGAAGAGTGCTTGTGCTAGCAGTCTTCCTTTTCGCAGGATACAAAGCTTATCATATCCATCAGGATGTTAAACAAGTCATGACTTACCAACCTATGGTTCGGGAAATCCTCAGTGAAAGAGATACTCCAGCTAATGAAGAGTTGGTGCTCGCCATGATTTATACCGAAACGAAGGGAAAAGAGCGGGATGTCATGCAGTCTAGTGAGTCTGCTAGTGGCGCTACCAATACCATCAATGACGATGCCTCTAGTATTCGCCAAGGGATACAGACACTAACAGATAACCTCTATTTGGCACAGAGCAAAGGAGTAGATGTCTGGACAGCCGTTCAAGCCTATAATTTTGGACCTGCCTATATAGACTTTGTTGCTCAGAATGGCAAGGAAAATACTTTGGCACTAGCCAAGCGTTACTCCCGAGAAACGGTCGCTCCAATTCTAGGTAATACTACAGGGAAGACCTACACCTATATCAACCCCATTTCTATCTTTCACGGAGCCGAACTCTATGAAAATGGTGGAAATTATTACTACTCGAGACAGGTACGCTTTAACCTGTACATCATGAAATTCTTTAATTTCTTTTAAGCATCTGGTTTGACCAGGTGTTTCACTATAAGCTTTCTTTAAGATTGTTTTATTACCCTAGAAAGGTAAAGGAGGGAATATCCCATGAGAAAGAAATTCTTTCTAACAAGTGCTGCAGTATTGTGGGCCGCAACAGCTATGACAAGCGTCCACGCAGCAACAGATGTTCAAAAAGTAATCGATGAAACCTATGTACAACCTGAATATGTTCTTGGCTCTTCACTATCTGAAGACCAGAAAAACAAAACTCTTAGCAAACTTGGCTATGACGTTTCAAAAGACACCAAAGATATCAAAACAATGACCCCTGATATCTATTCGAAAATCATGAATGTGGCTAATGATGCTAGTCTACAGCTCTATTCGTCAGCTAAGATTCAAAAACTAGGTGATAAGTCGCCTCTAGAGGTCAAGATTGAAACGCCTGAAAATATCACCAAGGTGACGCAGGATATGTACCGTAATGCAGCAGTGACCTTGGGAGTAGAGCATGCCAAAATCACAGTTGCAGCTCCTATTCCAGTTACAGGTGAGAGTGCCCTAGCAGGGATTTACTACTCGTTAGAGGCCAATGGAGCTAAAGTACCACAAGCCAATAAAGACTTGGCTCAAGAAGAGTTAAAGGCCTTGTCAGATATCAATGCTGAAAACAAGGACAAGTCAGGTTACGACGCCAATAAGCTCAATGTGGCTTTGGCAGATATCAAGGCAGGAATTGCAAAGGCAAAAGAAGCCAAAGGAAATCTGACAGAAGAAGATGTCCGCAAAATCGTTGAAGACACGCTAAAAAACTACAAACTTGATCAGGTTATAACAGGAAACCAGGTCAATATCATCATCAATTTTGCACTTAACCTCTCGAAGAGTGACATCTTGAATAATGCTGATTTCACTAAAACCCTAAAAAGACCTCAAGGATAGCATTGTTTCCCAAGCTGGAGATAGCTTTTAAAAATATCAATCTCAACTTTGATGCCAATAAAGCGCTAGAAGACGGGGGCAACTTCTTTAGTTCTCTTTGGCAAGCCATTGTCAACTTCTTCAAGAGTTTTTGGTGCTTAGGTCATTTCATGATATAATAGATGGTAACAGAAATGTTGCCGTCTTTTTGTCGGCCGATAGAAAGTGAAAAAAATATGTTAAAGAAAAAAATGATATTGTAGAAGTTGAAATTGTTGATTTGACCCATGAAGGTGCTGGGGTTGCCAAGGTAGATGGTTTGGTTTTCTTTGTAGAAAATGCTCTACCAACTGAGAAAATCCTCATGCGTGTTCTTAAAGTCAATAAGAAGATTGGCTTTGGGAAGGTTGAAGAATACCTTACACATTCTCCGCATCGTAACCAAGACCTTGACCTAGCTTATCTACGTTCAGGAATTGCTGACTTGGGGCATCTTGCCTATCCAGAGCAGCTCAAGTTTAAAACCAAGCAAGTCAAAGACAGTCTCTACAAGATTGCTGGTATTACCGATGTAGAGGTTGCTGAAACTCTTGGTATGGACCATCCAGTCAAGTACCGAAATAAGGCACAGGTGCCCGTTCGTCGAGTGAATGGTGTCTTGGAAACTGGCTTTTTCCGTAAAAATTCGCACGATCTCATGCCCCTTGAAGATTTCTTTATCCAGGATCCTGCTATTGACCAAGTTGTGGTAGTTCTTCGAGATTTGCTTCGTCGCTATGACTTGAAACCTTATGACGAAAAGGAACAGTCTGGCTTGATTCGGAACCTTGTTGTGCGTCGTGGGCATCATTCAGGACAAATCATGGTTATTTTAGTGACTACACGTCCTAAAATTTTCCGAGTGGAGCAATTGATTGAACAAATCATCAAGCAGTTCCCAGAGATTGTCTCTGTCATGCAAAATATCAACGACCGAAATACCAATGCGGTTTTTGGGAAAGAATGGCGAGTTCTCTATGGTCAAGATTACATTACGGACCAAATGTTGGGGAATAGCTTCCAAATCTCTGGACCAGCTTTCTACCAAGTCAATACTCAAATGGCGGAGAAACTCTATCAAACAGCCATTGACTTTGCGGAGTTAAAAGCAGATGATGTGGTTATCGATGCTTATTCGGGTATTGGAACCATTGGTTTATCAGTCGCCAAGCATGTCAAGGAAGTCTATGGAGTTGAGGTCATCCCAGAAGCAGTTGAGAATAGCCAGAAGAATGCTGCATTAAATAATATCACAAATGCCCACTATGTCTGTGATACTGCTGAAAATGCTATGAAGAATTGGCTCAAGGAAGGTATTCACCCAACCGTTATATTGGTCGACCCACCACGCAAGGGCTTGACCGAGAGCTTTATCAAAGCAAGCGCTCAAACAGGAGCAGACCGTATTGCCTATATCTCCTGCAATGTCGCAACCATGGCGCGTGATATCAAACTCTACCAAGAATTGGGTTATGAATTGAAGAAAGTCCAGCCGGTGGATCTGTTTCCACAGACGCATCACGTGGAGTGTGTGAGTTTGTTAGTGAAACGTAGTTAAACCTCAAAAGGTTCACCCAAACCTTTTGAGTCCCACAAACGCATCATGTTGAGGCGGTATCACTGCTTGTACGAGCTGAGGCATCAGCGAAGTTGAAGTAGATGCTCCGCCCATGGGATAGGACTCGTAGAATGAGGAGGGAAACCGACGAAATGATACGGTAAGTCCGAACCGCTGAGTGCATGGCTCTGCTCTTCCGATCTGAGACAGTCGAAAAGTAGAAGGAGATGGTATTGGTATCAATCAATGAGTAACAAAGTAACAGCATGATTCGAAACATTTGCTTGTAATTTTCGGAGGAACATCAATATGGATGGAATAACAAAAGATTCTATAAACGGCTAAACTAATAAAACAATTATGGCCCCAATTGACCGATAAAGAAGCTTTTGATGAAGTAAAAAAATATACGAATGGCAAAAATACTGCAATCTTTACTGAAGTTGAAGGTGATACAATTGTAGGTCTAGCACTATGTTCACTCAGATTTGATTATGTTGAAGGTTGTAAATATAGTCCTGTTGGATTCTTAGAAGGGATTATTGTCGACGAGGAATATCGTTTAAAGGATATTGCTAAAAATCTCTGCACAAAATGTGAGGAATGGGCGAAAAATAAAGGATGTAAGGAATTTGCAAGTGACTGTACTTTAACCAATACGGATTCTATAAGATTTCATCTCAATATTGGATTTCAGGAGGCAAATAGAATTATTCATTTTAAGAAGAAATTATAATTTAGAAACGTGAATAAACTTGTTTAAACTTTATGTATCTTTAGAAAGTGTGAAAGATTGGACGAACAAATTTTTTTGATGGGTGGAAATCCGCCGATAAAGAACCATACGGTTGTTAATAAAATTGTGTCATCAAGGAAGATTGAAAGAATTGTTATTTTTACAGTTTTTCGAGATAATTGGCAACCCTATATGAAAAAGTACACGGATGTTTTCCAAAGTCAATTTTCTAATCTAAACACTGATTACTTACTTTTGGACACTGAGCAGATTGATTTTGATAGCTATTTAGATGCTAATCTAATCATCATCGGTGGAGGAAATACGGAAAAATATATAGCTACTTATGTCAATCAGGAGTTCAAAAATTATATCGATCATATGCTTAATAAAGGGGCAAAAGTTATAGGGTTTTCTGCAGGAGCCCTATTATTAGGAGAAAAAGTCTATGTCTCACCTAATGATAATTCATATCATCAGATAAAGATAAAAAATGGATTAGGAGTCTTTAGTCAGTTTTTAATTAGTGTCCATTATGATTCCTGGAATGATAAAGCTAATAAGGATAGAGCAGAAGAACTCGTCAGTGTTCCCATAATTCCACTAAATGATCATTCCTGTCTTGTATTGGATAGACTTGGAAACATTATTGAGAAAATTGACTAGTTTTAATCATGCGAATCTGAATCTACGAAACTAAAGTATTGAAGAAATGAATAGTGAAAAGCCTTGATTGTAAGGCTTTTTTGTGTTTTTATGATAGAATATAGGTAGTTATAATCGAGAGAAACTAAGAAGCAGTAACAAATATTACATATAAAATAATCAAAATAAGGAAAATAAAATGACAGAAATTGACAAAAAGAATTTAAAAAATTATCTTTGTTTTACATTTGGAATTACTTATATATCTTGGGGGCTTCTTGCCATCTTTACGCAATCTTATATTTTGGGATTAGAGACATTTATAGGAAGAATATTACATATAGTTGGTGCACTTGGACCAGCTATTGCAAGTGGTTTTTATTTGAAAAGGAATAATATAAAATTTAAACATTTTTGTATTTACTAAAAAGAAAAAAAGTAGTAGTATTTATTTCATTATTCATTTGTTAGCAATTTTGATACTATTCTCTTTATCTTCCTTAGAATTAAATGAAGTATCCATTTATCTGATGCCACTATTCTTTATTCAATTAATTTTTTTTGGTGGTGGACATGAAGAATTGGGATGGAGAGGAATATTACAACCTTTACTTGATAAAAAATATACTTATTGGAAATCTAATTTGATTGTAGGTTCAATCTGGGGAATTTGGCATCTGCCTTTATGGTTTATAGTTGGAGAAAGTCATCAAGGATTTCCTTTTATTTTATTTTTTATATATACATTATTTTTAAGTTTTGTTTTAGGGCTTCTTTACCGTCAAACGAAATCTGTGGGATACTGTATATTATTTCATGCGTTCGCAAATTTGTTAAATCTCTATTTTGTGTTAAAAATTAATCTTATTTTTATTATCATTTTTATTGGTTATTTGATTTATACGATATTGGCTAGTAATAGAATTAGTAAGGAAACAACATTTTAAAATTTAGATCAGGATATCCATTATTGAAAGTAACGTGTGGTCATTCTAGATAATCAATGTTAGAGACTTTTCTATTTGATGAGGCATCACTGCTTGTTCAAACTGATTTAACAAGTATTTATCTAGTGAAATCCCTACAGTAAGGAGTTTAAACATGAAATTCCATGAATTTGGTGATAAGAATTTGCCTCCTATTATACTGATACATGGTGGTGGCAGTTCTTGGTGGAATTATCTTCGTCAAGCACGAATCTTGTCAAAAGAATACCGTATTATTCTACCCACTTTGAATGGCCACGGCGAGGAATATCAACTTGATTATGTTTCTACGGAAGATTCTGCTTTGGAGATTCTAGACTATATCAAAGCAAACTGCGGTGGGAAATTGTTTGCAATCGGTGGTGTTTCACTTGGTGGTCAAATTGCCATGGAGCTTTTGTCTTTAGACAGTGAAATTGCTGAGAAGGCTATCATAGATGGAAGCCTCTGTATTCCTCAACCAAGGTTAGCTAAAATCAGCATCTTTCTAGTGTCTCTATTTGGTAAACTGATGTTCAATAAATTCTCTTGCAAACTTCAGTTAAGCATGATGAACAAACTCTATCCTAAACTGACTTATCCAGAGGAAATAAAAGCTTATTATTTGGAGGATCTGCCAAGGACCCCTGTCAAAACATTGGTGACCATTTACAAAAGCTATATGGGATGTTACAAGCTGAAAAATATGATTTCTGCTAGCAAGGCTCAGGTTCTGTATATTTATGGTGAAAAAGAATTGAACTGTGTGAAAGAATCAGCGAAATTATTTCATCAGCTACATTCAAATACAATTTTGTATGAAGCAAAGGGCTATAACCACGGCTATTTATCAGCTTACCTGCCTTATGAGTGGATTGATTTGGTGGTGCCATTTTTAAAGAGTGACTCATTAGAAATGTGTAACGAATCTGATATGCCATAAGGAGGAAACGTATGCTAGGAGCAATAGTTGGAGACATTGTAGATTCAGTTTACGAATGGAACAATATCAAAACGAAGGATTTTCCTTTATTTCGGAAAGACTGCTTTTTTACAGATGATACGGTAAGTCCGAACCACTTAGAGTGTGAGTTTGCTAGTGAAACATTGCTAATCCTCAAAATAAAGAAACCAAAATACCATTATTTAGGAATGAAAACCTAAACTGTTTTTAAGGAGGTGTTATATTGATAGAGAGCAGACCTGAGTTTGATAAAATCACATCCTTTGATGAGTTTAATAAATACTACTGGTATCGTGATGAACTTTCACAGATATGCAGGTCATTAGGACTTGAATATAGAGGTACAAAACAAGAACTCAATCATATTATTGAGCAGTACTTTAAGGGTAATTTGATTAAAAAATCATCAATAAAAAGGAAAAAGAAACAAGTAGAAGTCGTTGCCTTAGATACGCCCTTACTTGAATGTGGATTCTCCTTTAATGCATACTTTAGAGAATATTTCTCAACTTTAACAGATGTTTCGCCCTTTAAATTTACTGCTGATATGGCGACAGCTTGGAGAAAAGTAAAAAGAGAAGATGATTTGAGTTTTACAATCCAAGATATGCTAAAAGTCTATTATGGAGATTCAGATTATGCCAAGTATGACCATTCGGTTTGTCAATGGAATCAGTTTTTTAAGGATTTTTGTGCAGATGAAAATAGTCACAATTACTCGAATAAACTAAAAGTAGCTTCTATTCTTTGGAAAGAAGTTAGAAATTCAAGTAATGCAAAAATTTATTCAAAGAATCTTTTAACTAAATATGCAGATAAGATAAAAGAGTATGACAAGTAGAAATGTCAGTCTAAACTAATAGTTTGTAAGGAGGAATACCATGCTAGGAGCAATTATTGGAGATATTGTCGGTTCGGTTTACGAATGGAACAATATCAAAACGAAGGATTTTCCTTTATTTCGTGAGGATTGTTTTTTCACGGATGATACAGTAAGTCCTAACCGCTGAGTGTGTGAGTTTGCTAGTGAAACATTTTTAATATTCATAAGATTTAAAGTTGATTACAAAAAAAAGGAAGTATTATCATGGGAATATTCGATGATTTTGAGTACAAAGAAAACTACCTAGATGAAGAAAAAGTAATTGAAATACTTAAAAAGATTTTAAGAGCAATTCATCTAAATAATTATAGAGATATTTTGAATTGTGTTGATGGTTCAGAAGTTGATGATGTAAGAGAGTTACTTGAATATATTGACGATTCATTACAATTAAATGATTTTGATAAAATTGATGAATATGGTGTAGATTGTAATTTCCATCCGAATTATGAGTACTCCCAACTACAAGTTTATGAATTTAATGATCAAACTGGCTTTATTGTTGAATATGAGATGACCTCCGATTCTGAATTAGTAGATTTAACCCTACAATTGGAATTTTTATACAATAATGATGGTTACAAAATAACTTCTATAGATGTTGATCCTGGATAAACCACACTTAATTATCTTCGTTATATGATAAATGCGTATATAAAGGCTAGATAATTTGATTGTAAGTTGCTTAAAATATCGGTTAGTTTTTCAAATATTGAGAGATTGAAAGATGTATCTATTGGAATTGTACCAAAATGATTATTCTAAAGATTTTGTCGTGTTTGATTCTTTAGAAGATGGAAAAGACTTTGTTTCTCGCTGATGATACGGTAAGTCCGAACCGCTGAGTGTGTGAGTTTGTTAGTGAAACGTAGCTAATCCCCTCACCTTTTCATTTTAAGGCAAGAAGGCTTCAAAGCTCCAATTGAGCTTTGAACTCCCCAAACCTATTGAGTTCCGCAAACGCATCATGTTGAGGCGGTAAGTTTGCTAGTCAAGGAGTAAAACGACGAAGATTAGCATTTACTTCCGCCCATGCGATAGCTGTCCGTGATTGACAAGTGCTAGCACGCAGACAGAACGGAGATAGCGAACCGCTGAGTGTGTCGCTCTGCTCGTAAAAGCTTAGAAACCTTTGAACGAAAGGGATAATGAAAGCCTTGATTGCAAGGCTTTTTGCTTTATGGTGGGTAAGTATCAGAGTGAGAAAATTTTTGGAATGAGTAGAAGTGATAGCTAGAAATTATCAGTTTCTATTTCCATTTACCCTGTGGGTACGTGTTTGTTTCCATTGACAAGGAGTTTGTGGGAATAGAAATGTACCCACCTTGTTTGAATCAAGTGAAGTGTAGTTGAAGGAAATCTGTTGAAAGCAATACTTCATTTTTACCGAATAAGTAATAATTTAGGCAACTTCAAATCGATTAAAAAAAACTATTTTTAAAGGTTAAGAGTAGACAAAAAAATTGTCCACTCTTTTTTTGCAAAACTCAATTTATCAATAAATGAAATGAGGGAATGTAAAATGAAATATTTTTGAGGTTGAGTTAGAAAAATCCTGATGAATTTTTTTAAAACTACAAACAGAAGATTTTGTGAAAGCTAATCGCTTGCTACTAAGGAAGATAATCCAGAGCGTTACAGTCTATGAAGAAAAACTTCGTCATATCCTTTAAATCTGGCATCGAATTGGAAGTATGAGTCTCATTCCATAACTTTTTATATTGAACATATCATCTTGTTGTGTTATACTATAAATTGATATAAACAAAGATGTAGGGAGGAACCGAAACTATGACAGCCTCAATGCGTTTAAGATAAGCTGGCAATAAAAAAAGCAGAATCTATACCCGATGATAGGCTTTTTTTGTTGTGCTTATTTATACGATATTGAGCATTCATTAGTTACGGTGAGGATATTGGTTATTTAACTATACCTTTATTTAACTATGTCTTTAATATGAATGTTTCCAAATTGTATGTATGCAGACCAAAAAGCCACATTGTGGGGTTTGGCCTGCATTTTTTTATTGCCTAGAATGCTATTCAAAAATAGAAATTCAAGCAAAAATAATATGCAGGAGATAATATAAATGGAAAAAAATACAACAATTGGAAACGAAAAATTTTTATGCAATATGGGCAGGGCAAGCAGTATCATTAATCACTAGTGCCATCCTGCAAATGGCGATTATTTTTTTACCTTACAGAAAAAAAACAGGATCTGCGATGGTCTTGTCTATGGCTTCATTAGTAGGTTTTTTTACCCTATGCGATTTTTGGGACCTGCCATTGGTGTGCTAGTGGATCGTCATGATAGGAAGAAGATAATGATTGGTGCCGATTTAATTATCGCAGCAGCTGGTGCAGTGCTTGCTATTGTTGCATTCTGTATGGAGCTACCTGTCTGGATGATTATGATAGTATTGTTTATCCGTAGCATTGGAACAGCTTTTTCATACCCCAGCACTCAATGCGGTTACACCACTTTTAGTACCAGAAGAACAGCTAACGAAATGCGCAGGCTATAGTCAGTCTTTGCAGTCTATAAGCTATATTGTTAGTCCGGCAGTTGCAGCACTCTTATACTCCGTTTGGGATTTAAATGCTATTATTGCCATCGACGTATTGGGTGCTGTGATTGCATCTATTACGGTAGCAATTGTACGTATACCTAAGCTGGGTAATCAAGTGCAAAGTTTAGAACCAAATTTCATAAGGGAGATGAAAGAAGGAGTTGTGGTTCTGAGACAAAACAAAGGATTGTTTGCCTTATTACTCTTAGGAACACTATATACTTTTGTTTATATGCCAATCAATGCACTATTTCCTTTAATAAGCATGGAACACTTTAATGGAACGCCTGTGCATATTTCTATTACGGAAATTTCCTTTGCATTTGGGATGCTAGCAGGAGGCTTATTATTAGGAAGATTAGGGGGCTTCGAAAAGCATGTATTACTAATAACAAGTTCATTTTTTATAATGGGGACCAGTTTAGCCGTTTCGGGAATACTTCCTCCAAATGGATTTGTAATATTCGTAGTTTGCTGTGCAATAATGGGGCTTTCGGTGCCATTTTATAGCGGTGTGCAAACAGCTCTTTTTCAGGAGAAAATTAAGCCTGAATATTTAGGACGTGTATTTTCTTTGATCGGAAGTATCATGTCACTTGCTATGCCAATTGGGTTAATTCTTTCTGGATTCTTTGCTGATAAAAATCGGTGTAAATCATTGGTTTTTTTACTATCAGGTATTTTTAATTATTGGCATTGCTATAGTTTGCCAAATGATAACTGAGGTTAGAAAATTAGATTTAAAAATAAAACAATATTGGAGGAATATTTATGTATCTTATTTTTCATGTAACTCTTCCTGCTAAAAATCGCAGGGTTTTTCCCTGCATACAAAGCAAATGAAAGCATGCGATTATAGACAGGAGGAAATGTTATGGAATTAATATTAAAAAGCAAAAAGACATTCGTGTGGAATTCAAAGGACGCGATGTTTTTAGATATAAATGAATTAGAAGTATATGATTATGACCGTATTGGTTTAGTAGGAGCAAATGGTGCTGGAAAAAAAGCACTTTACTCAGGGTACTTTTTAGGAGAATTAACTCCCCCAGGATGTAAAATGAATCGTCTGGGTGAACTTGCCTATATTCCCCAGTTGGACGAAGTAACTCTGCAGGAGGAAAAAAAGATTTTTGCACTTGTAGGCAAGCTAGGTGTTGAGCAATTAAATATACAGACTATGAGCGGTGGTGAAGAAACAAGGCTTAAAAATAGCACAGGCCTTATCGGCACAGGTTCATGGTATTTTTAGCGGATGAACCTACGAGCCATTTAGACCGTGAAGGAATTGATTTTTCTAATAGGACAGCTAAAAATATTTTACAGGTGCACTGTTAGTTATTAGCCATGACCGCTATTTTCTTGATGAAATAGTAGATAAAATATGGGAACTGAAAGATGGCAAAATCACTGAGTATTGGGGAAACTATTCTGATTATCTTCGTCAGAAAGAGGAAGAACGTAAGAGCCAAGCTGCAGAATACGAACAATTTATTGCGGAACGTGCCCGATTGGAAAGGGCTGCGGAGGAAAAGCGAAAACAGGCTCGTAAAATAGAACAGAAGGCAAAAGGTTCTTCAAAGAAAAAAAGTACTGAAGACGGAGGGCGTTTAGCTCATCAAAAATCAATAGGAAGTAAGGAAAAAAAGATGTATAATGCTGCTAAAACCCTAGAGCACAGGATTGCGGCCTTAGGAAAAGTAGAAGCTCCGGAAGGCATTCGCAGAATTCGTTTCAGGCAAAGTAAAGCATTGGAGCTCCATAATCCATACCCTATAGTCGGTGCAGAAATTAATAAAGTATTTGGGGATAAGGCTCTGTTTGAAAATGCATCTTTTCAAATTCCGTTAGGAGCAAAAGTGGCGTTAACTGGTGGTAATGGAATCGGAAAAACAACTTTAATGCAAATGATCTTAAACCATGAAGAAGGAATTTCTATTTCGCCTAAGGCAAAAATAGGTTACTTTGCACAGAATGGTTACAAGTACAACAGTAATCAGAATGTTATGGAGTTTATGCAGAAGGATTGTGACTACAATATATCAGAAATTCGTTCAGTGCTAGCATCTATGGGGTTCAAACAGAACGATATTGGAAAAAGTTTATCTGTTTTAAGCGGTGGAGAAATTATAAAATTGTTGCTTGCTAAAATGCTCATGGGTAGATATAACATCCTAATAATGGATGAACCCAGTAACTTCCTTGACATACCAAGTTTAGAGGCTTTGGAAATACTAATGAAGGAGTACACCGGAACTATCGTGTTTATCACCCACGATAAACGATTACTCGAAAATGTAGCAGATGTAGTTTATGAAATTAGAGATAAGAAAATAAATCTGAAACATTAAATTTAAGGTAGTCGCTGGTCAGTATAGTCTGTTCTGGTTGGCGACTCCATTGTTAAAGAGTATAAAGACTTTAGATTTTATGAATATTAAAAATAGGAACAGTCAATTGAACTGCTCCTATTTTTCTGCTAAATATATTGTAGTTTTCTTATATGTATAATGATAGATTAGCGGATTCTCATCTACGGTACTTACTTCAAATATGAAGAAGTGATCGCGGTTATCTCTGGACTTTTCCTTATTGAGGACAAAAGTAATTCTTACGTGAAGTCGCCATTGTTTTTTTAGGATATCATCAGTTAGGAAGGTCAATGGAATATTCATGTTAGAGTAGCGGTAGAAGTCACGTTCAAAATCTTGGTAGCTCTCGCTATAATAGTCCATTTGTAGGTGATTACGCTGAAACTCAAGCTGATTCATAGAGCACCTCCTCGACAAGTTCAATACTAATAATGTCTTTTAATTTCAAATTGATGTGACCTGTTGTAGTTTTTATCAAAATGAAATCTTTGGTCAGACTTGGTATTGTTCCAGTGTAGGAAACACGCTTGTTTTTTTCAATCACTTGAATGCGTGTGCGTAGCTGCCCGGCGTATACTTGACTGAGGAGTAATAATTTCTTCTCTAGTGATAAGTCAGACATGTACGTTACTTTTGTTTGTATCATCAGAGAGTGCTGATGCATGTTCAGATAGGAAAAAAAGCCCATCCATTTTTTTGCATCTTTGTATCCTGGTACTCTCTTGCTGATTGAAATGGTAAATATGAACGGTCAATCATATCAAATCCTTTCTATGCAGAGGCAAGGGTATTTTTATCAAATTGAATCGTAAAACCTTGAATTCCCCCACCTGTGTAACATTCTTTAAAGCGATTGATTACCTCAGTATAGATTATCACAGATGAGCTTGTTGGCTTAATGCTAAATGTAAATTCCAATGGTAATCGGTTTTCAGATTTAGCATGTACTAGTCGTATCGATATTTCAGTTGTTTTGAGTTTTCTCTGACGAAGTTTTGAAGTTGCTGTTTCAACGATTCCATGTAAAAATCTTTCAAGCATTTCAATATCATTACATCCTTTGCTACGGATTTCTGAAAATTGTACTGTATTTTTTTCTTGTTTCATTTTAATCCCTCCAATCCACCCGCGGAATGACCACCGATAAGTTTACTGCGTTCAATATTTCTGGAACCTTCAGTTAGGACGGTTCCTTTTTGTATGGCTAAAAAACCAAACTGTTCTCTGACAACATCAATAGCTGTCTGAAGTCTATTATCTTTTTCAATTTGTTCTACATCATCAAAGAGTGATAGTAGAGTATAGCTTTCATCTACGAAGCCACTATAAGATACACCAATTTGTCTCACTGCACCAGAGGTGTATTTTTTCGGAATAATACAAGTACATGACTCACCATTGTTTTGGGGAGATTTGCGGGTTCAATTTTATTCTGAGCATTTATAGATTTTTTCATCTCAGTCCTAGAATAGCCAATATGAATAGAAACGACAGTAGTCAATACTAGGGCTACTGTTCCGTTCCACAGTATCATTTAAAAATCATTTTCACACCCTTTCGTCTATTAGTATAGAAGAAAGCTCTCAGCACATGCAGAGGCGGTAAGTCTATTAGTGAAGAGTAATTAATTTTCAGAAGGCTTCCTGCTTTTTTAATCCTACGGACGAAAAATACGGCAAAACTTTATTTTATACAGTAAATTTTCTGATGTTAGAAAAATAGATTTGATGCATTTAGATAAACAAATTATAAATAGGAGAATCAAATGTTTAGTTTTTTTAAAAAGAAAAGTCCTAAAAACCTCGAAATCAATTTTCATGACAATTCAATGGTAATGAACGGAACCAGCTTGACTTTTCCTTTATCTTTGAAAGATATTGAAGCTGTATTAGGAAAGCCTGATCAGGTTGTCAAAAAAGAAAATAAATACATAAAGTACATTTACGACAATGCTGGTATTGTATTTGAACATTCGTTTTCTGTCAAGAATCATTTAAAGAAATGCAGGGTCTATATTGATGATGAGCATCTACTTTCTACTATCAGTTTCTACTTTGGTGATGTTGTAAAACCTATGTTTGGGGAAGAAGAATTACCCAAGATGCCTTGTCAAGCCGTAGTATCCACTGATGGGAAGCCTCCCTATTTTCTTTATGATAGACACAGAACTGGGGATTTCAATTTTATTTTATGGACCCCTCGTGGAACCAATTTTAATGGAAGACCAGATGTAATGAGATATCCACTCACCATTTCTTACTATCCAGAAATCAAGCATGAACGTCAAAAATCAAATCCAAAAGTTGTTCAAGAAAAATATCTTCATTTTGATAATCTGAATTTTAAACTAGCTATTATCCAAGTATTGATGTATGATTTAGAGGTTTTAAAGCCAGCTTTTGATATTTTTGATTTTTCAGAGGAATTTAGCGAGTTGGATATTGATACAGAAAGTACAGAACTTGTCGAGCCTGCATTAGAATACTTTAAAAATTTTCAGATTTCACAGAAGTATGCAAGTCTTGTAAAAGAGATTGATATGGATGGCGGTAATGAAATCTTTATGAATCTGATTCCTCAGTGGGATGGTGAGGATAGTATTTTTGATTTGAATGAGGTTAGTTTGGCTGAATTAAAGCAGTTCCGAAATTTAAAACAAGCGACAATCATGTCAAGTAATTTTGAACAAGTTAAGGAAACTTTTGCTGCAGCTGGAGTTGATGTAGAACTAGTGTAAGTTAAACTAAACATTTATAAATTTTTGAAAAAATCTTACTTTTATGACTCGAAAAAAGGATTAAATAAAATATGAAAAAGTTTAAATGGTGTTTATGGTTAACTGGAGCTCTTTTTATTCTTATGACAGCACCTTCATTGAATGCTTGTAGTTTGGTTAGCGAAACCATTCCCCAAAATAGAACAAAGGAACAGTACGATTTTGAAAAAACGTTTGATCCCATGTTTAAATTTTTGGAACAAGAGCAGAAGGATTTTAATGGGCTGGAAGCTTATAAAAGTAGAGTCTATATAAAAAATGGTGACGAAGTCAAAAGATATGAAATTGACCTAGACATTACCAAGGCAGAGGGTAAGGGTGACTATAGAATACAAATCGGAGAAAACAAAAAAACGGTTCCCGTTAGTTATTCTAATGGCAAGTTGCATTACGATTCGGAGATAGACCCTTTATTTGATGAAGAGATTCTTAACTTAGTTGTCAAAAGAGATGTTTTTGACTCCTTGAATATAAAAAGAACGATAAAAACTGGTACAACAGAGCTTAATGAAATTATCTACCAGTCAGACACTCACTCTGAACTCTTTCATAAACTGAAAAGCAAATATGATTTACCAGAGGAAACAACATGTCAAATTAGAATAAATCACTCAGATAAAACAAATTATGGGATCACAATACAGTTAACATCGAAAGAGATGTCTGTCAAAATTGGTTTAACTATTATTAAAAAACGGGGCTAACGATTTAGGAATGTTATTGAAAAGAGTTTTTTAACTCTGAGAAGAATTTAAAGGTGACTATGAAAGTAAAATTTAAAGAAACGAATAAAGTATTTTTCAAAATAGTAGAAGTAGAGGGAGAAAAGTATATTCTAGATTTGACGACTGTTAGACCAAAATCCTATTTCTGGGGTTCTATTCCTGATGAGATTACTGCAAAAATGCAAAAGTTAGATAAAAGAGATACGCGTTTTGAAAGTGTGGCTCCAACTATGAGTAAATCAATTGGGATTGCAATTGGTACAGCAATAGGGGGATCTGGCTATCGGCTTGTGACAAATTTTTTTAGAAACAATGGGATTAGTCACAACCTTCCTTTAAAGATAGGCTTATATGGCCTATTCATTTTCCTAGCTTATCTTGCTTTCTGGTTCATTGCCATAAGAGCTCGTCATAGCGTCCAAAAAAGACTTGAGAATAAAGTTTCAAACTATCAAATAACCTTTAAACCAGTTGGAAATAAACGTCAATTAAAACATTACAAACTTCTTCCTTTTATCCTTGTTCCGACTCTTGGATGTTTTGCATTTTATCTATATACAGTTAATGGAACAGAGGGAGCCCTACTTGTTATTAATAGTATTCTATTATTGGGACTTTTTACAGTGATTTTAGGCATGTCACCACTCCGAGAAAGTGTCGAAAAGCAAGAGATTATTTTTGATAGAATAGAGAAGTTATAAGTTAAGATGAAAGATGAAAGCTATTTTATGATCCTCTTTTGCAGGTCACATTGGGCTATTTTATCAGAAAAAATTATGTAATAGCGAAGAAAGTGTTTATGTTGCTCAATGACTCATTTAAGGTTCAGAACTTCTCTCGTAATGCCACATTGTAATTTAGAAAAGGAGTAAAAATGAATTATTTAGAAATACGCAAGAAATATGGATTTTATAGACAAGTCGTGATTGTTTTGGCTGTTCTTCTCAGTCTTTTTATAGCTTGGATGGTGAAAGATAGGACTATTCAAACCTTTTGTATTTTATTCATAAATGCACTCTTATTTCTTTTCATTGCTCTAATCAGAAGAGGGTATTTAAGGAGTGGTACTAAGTTACTGCATATGGACTTAGATTTACTATCATGGCAGCAATACATTGAGTTGAACAAAAGTGCAAAAAGAGCTCTTATAAAATTGGATGTGACGCTAACATCTGTTGGGTATTCCTATATGATTGGTGATTTCGATGCTGCCATTAAGGAGGCTTCTGAAGCAATGACTGATCAAAAACTGAAGCCGAAATACAGGGATTTCTTAGAGAGTTACCTCGTTCGTTCGACAGTTCTTGCAAACCCTAATCTGACCAGGGACCAGCTTGATCTTATATTAAATAAAATGTCCATATCAGATCCAACTCTAGCTGAGAGAACAAAAAACGTGAGTTTTGCTCTATACGATTTAACAATTGCTCATCAATCCAATGATTACTTTGAAGAATTGGAAAACGAATTTAAATATCAACAATTGGAAATCATTTACTATCAAGCTTTGAACTCTAAATTAAAAGGAGATATGACTAGGGCGAATGAGTTGTTTAGAAAACTCGCTCAAGAAGATGAACAGCTCTATATCGTACAGAAGTCTAAAGAATTTTTAAAAAGTGAATCTATTAATTAGCGATGGATAAGTACAGAAAAGGATTGAATATGAAATCAAACAGTTTATTTTTTTTTAATGGAATTTTTGCTTTAACGTGCTCTCCCATTATTGCATTTGCATTTTTCTATAGATGGGAGATAAGATTTATCAATGGGGCTCTTCATTTTGTTGATAAACCAGCATGGGCTTTCTCAGTAAATTTAATTAGTTTTATATTTCTTGTTTGTTCCATACTTGCAATTTTCATTTATAGAAAAGAATCAAACGGTCGTAAGAAAAGTTTTTTGTTTCTCTTAGTTGCATCTATCACAGGTTTTATCCCCTTCCTTTCATTTTTTTCAGCAATTTTTGCTCTTATTTCTGGGATTTTATATTTGGTTGATTTTAATCGATTGGTAAAAAAATAAACTAGAAGGTATTTATCATTTTCAGCATATCTAACTTTTTTTAGAACTGATTCTCTCAATCTCCGGTACGTCAGATTTCTCTTTTCTGTATTTTCATTGTATAATAGGGGTACATTTAGTTTCATATAATGAAATATAAAGGTTTCAAACGAATATTAAGGAGAAAATCAATGAAAAAAGCAATGTTAATTATCAATCCTACCTCTGGTGGGGAGAAGGCTTTGGATTATAAGGTCAAGCTGGAGAATAAAGCAAAAGAATACTTTGAATATGTTGAAACCAAAATTACCGAAAAAGCGTTGGATGCAACAATTTTTGCTGAAGAAGCGTCTCGTGAGGAGTACGATGCAGTGGTTGTTTTCGGTGGAGACGGGACTGTCAATGAAGTCATTTCAGGTATTGCTGAGAGAGATTACATTCCTAAGTTAGGGATTATCCCTGGTGGGACGGGTAACCTCATTACGAAACTGTTGGAAATCAATCAAGATATCGATGGCGCGATAGATGAACTCGATTTTAACTTAACCAACAAGATTGATATCGGTAAAGCAAATGACAACTATTTTGGTTATATTTTTAGTATCGGTTCTCTGCCTGAGGCGATTCACAATGTTGAAATCGAGGACAAAACAAAATTTGGTATCTTTGCCTATGCTGTAAATACCATGAAGTCTGTCATGACGGATCAGGTCTTTAACATTAAGGTTGAGACTGAAAATGGAAATTATGTTGGTGAAGCTAGTCATGTTTTGGTTCTCTTGACAAATTACTTCGCTGATAAGAAAATCTTTGAAGAAGACAAAGATGGCTATGCCAATATTTTGATTCTAAAAGATGCTTCTATATTCTCAAAATTATCCGTCATTCCTGATTTACTAAAAGGAGATGTTGTCGGCAATGATAATATTGAGTATATTAGAGCGCGTAATATTAAGATCTCTTCAGATAGTGAATTGGAGTCAGATGTTGACGGTGATAAATCGGATAACCTACCTGTAGAAATCAAAGTCCTAGCTCAGCGGGTAGAAGTATTTTCAAAACCGAAAGAGTAGAAGGTAGAAATTAGTTTATTTTTCACTGCGAAATCGAGTTTCATATCAATGATTGGAGGAGGAATGAATTCTCTATTTGATGAATTTCGAACAATTTGTTCTCATTTAAATCAAGTCGGAATCACTCCGACGCTCATGGGCTCTTTGGGTTTTGAATACCGTTCAAATGAAGAATGGCAGCCGTCTGACATTGATATTCATGTGCCTGGTGACCCTAGAGGTTGGGATGCGCCTGATCATCTCAGGATTTATGACTGGGACAAGATAATGAAAGTGATGAACCACTTAGGCTATACCTTGGTAGATATTCACGAGCACGAATTCCAAAAAGATGATCTGAGTGTCGAGTTTGGAAGTATCGATTCTTTACCTGATTTTGCAGGAGTTTCGGAATCGGATATAGAGCTGATTCATCTTGAAAACATCACTTTTCGCGTTCCAAGTTTAGAACAGTATTTAAGTATTTACAAGGCTTCTTCCCAAGATTCCTATCGAAATGACCACAATAACAATAAGGATTTTAAAAAGATAGAATGGCTGGAAAGACATTTGTAAATCATCATTTGAAAAGTAGCAGGTTGTAAGACTGGCTGCTTTTTTATTTATATAAACAATCCACTCAAAACTACAGACAAGGCTTGAAAATAAAATTTTAAAGTAGTATACTAGAATCAAGACTTTGAAAACGTTTGCGCAGCAAGATGAATAAAAGTAAACTAGGAGACAGAACAATGGAATTAACAGCCATTTACCATAGACCAGAGTCGGAGTATGCTTATCTTTATAAGGAAAAGATAATGCATATTCGTATCCGGACTAAGAAAGATGATATTGAAAGTATCCATTTGCATTATGGAGACACTTTTATCTTTTTAGAGGACCATTATGAAGCAAGCAAGGCGATGGTCAAAGTAACTTCCGATGCCTTATTTGATTACTGGCAAGTGGAAGTTACGGTTGGCTATGCGCGACTCCAGTATCTCTTTGAACTCAAGGATAAGCAAGGTCAGAGTATTTTTATGGCGATAAGGGATGTGTTGAAAACACGCTAGAAAATCTTCATTATGAAGGAAATGGATTTAAAATTCCTTATATTCATGAGATTGATGCTTGTCATGTTCCTGACTGGGTAGCAAAGACGGTATGGTACCAGATTTTCCCAGAACGCTTTGCTAATGGCAATCCTGAGATTTCTCCAGAAGGGGCTCTGGCTTGGGATTCCTCTATCAAACCAAAGACGAGCGATTTCTTTGGTGGTGATTTACAAGGTATCATTGACCATCTGGATTACTTGCAAGACTTAGGGGTCACAGGACTTTATCTCTGTCCGATTTTTGAATCCCCAAGCAATCACAAGTATAATACGACGGATTATTTCGAAATTGACCATCATTTTGGAGATAAGGAAACCTTTCGTAAACTGGTGGAGGAGGCCCATCAGAGAGACATGAAAATCATGCTGGATGCTGTTTTCAATCATATCGGGGATCAGTCTCCACAGTGGCAGGATGTCCTCAAGCATGGTGAAAAGTCGGAATATAAAGACTGGTTTCATGTTCAGGAGTTTCCAGTGAGCAAGAATAAGCTGGGAAACCCAAGAAAACTTCCTTATCATACCTTCGCTTTTGCCAGCTATATGCCCAAGCTCAATACGGCCAATCCTCAAGTGAGGGACTATTTGTTAAAGGTTGCGACCTACTGGATTGAAGAGTTGGGTATTGATGCTTGGCGCCTGGATGTGGCAAATGAAGTAGACCATCAATTTTGGAGAGATTTCCGTAAGGCTGTCTTGGCTAAAAAGCCTGACCTTTATATTCTTGGAGAGGTCTGGCACACTTCTCAGCCTTGGCTAAATGGAGATGAATTCCACGCAGTCATGAACTATCCTCTCTCCGACAGCATCAAGGATTATTTCTTGCGAGGGACTAAGAAGACACCTCAATTCATCAATGAAATCAATAGCCAATCAATGTACTATAGACAACAGATTTCGGAAGTGATGTTTAATCTTCTAGATTCTCACGATACGGAACGCATTTTGGCTACTGCCAAGGGAGATGCCCAACTGGTTAAGTCTGCCCTAGCTTGCCTCTTTCTACAAAGAGGGACACCGTGTTTCTACTATGGAACTGAGTTGGAGTTAGATGGAGGACCAGATCCGGATTGTCGTCGTGTCATGCCTTGGGAACGTGTTTCCGATAGCAATGAGATGTTGAATTTTATGAAGAAGTTGATTCAGCTTCGTAAGGAGGTTTCAGGCATTATCCAACATGGCACCTATAGCCTAAAAGAAATTAAGCCGGACGTGCTAGCTCTTGAATGGGATTATGATGGACAAAAGGTCCAAGCTATTTTTAACCAATCAAGTGAAAACTATCTTGTAGACCGTGATTCTGTAGTGCTAGCCAGTCATTGCCAAGAATTGGGACTGCAACTGGCGATTTTGCCTAAAGGTTTTATCATCCGATAAAAATCGTACTCAAAAAGACTGTTATGAATAGGTGATTCGTGCAGTCTTTTTTTGACTTATGTAGTATAATAAAGCTAAGTCACGGATTATCGGATGAGGTATTAGTGAAGAGTGTTTAAAGAAATAGAGACTTTTGCTTTAGAAAGGAAATTTCATGAAACGAACGAGAAAAGTAGTAGCCTTGGGACTGTGTTTGCCCTTATTTCTTGGATTGGCTGCTTGTCAGCAAAATAATACGAGCACTGAAGCTGCAAACCAGACACAGACCAGCTCAGATAAAGTTCCTTGGACGGCTTCATATTCCAATCTAAACGGTCAAGTCAGTACCGAAGAGGTCAAATCTTTCTTATCAGCTCACTTGGACCCAAATAGTGTTGAGGCATTTTTCAATCTTGTCACAGACTATAATGCGACTGTCGGCTCCACTGGCTTAAGTGGAAATTTTGCCTCCTTTACGAAGACAGAATACGATGTAGAGAAAATTAGTAATCTATGGAATCAAAAAAAGGGTGACTTTGTCGGAACCAACTGCCGCATCAATAGCTATGCGCTCTTGAAAAATTCGGTCACAATTCCAAAGCTTGAAAAGAATGATCAGCTACTTTTTGTGGATAATGATGCTATCGATAAGGGAAAGGTGTTTGATGCGAAAGACAAGGAAGAGTTTGATATTCTATTTTCTAGGGTGAAGACGGAAGCGACTACGGATGTAAAAGTTCACGCGCAGAAGATGGAGAAATTCTTCTCCCAGTTTCAATTCAATGATAAAGCTCGGATGTTGTCTGTTGTGTTGCACGATAATTTGGATGGAGAGTTCCTTTTTGTTGGACACGTTGGTATTTTAGTGCCAGCTGATGATGGTTTCTTATTTGTAGAAAAACTGACTTTTGAAGAGCCTTATCAAGCTATTAAGTTTGCGAGCAAGGAAGACTGTTACAAGTATCTATCCACCAAATATGCGGATTACATAGGTGAAGGACTAGCTAAGCCATTTATTATGGATAATGATAAGTGGGTTAAATTCTAAAGGAAGGCATTGAAATGGAAGTAGTACTGGTATTCATAATGATTGTCTTAGTCGGAGTATGGGCTGTTTGGGTTATCAAAGGAAACCAGCAGAGACCAAGAAATAATGAAAGATTTATTAGTTATATCAATCGATATGATGAAGATGGAGAACCCTACCAAGCTGAGGTTTGGGAAGTGACGGAAGATGAGGAGTAGACATATGAAATTACAAGATTTTACGAAACAAGAACAAGAAATGATTAAAAAGGGATTAACTTTTTCTAAACTGAGTGATAAAGAAACTGCTGACAAGATTATCGCGCTGATCCCTCAAGAATACATTAAGCGTATTCCATTTTTTGTTAGAAAACATGCGATTACACGTACGATTAAGAGAATCTCGCTCGAGTATCCAGAGTTGTATGCTGTAGCTGAACAAGAAGGCCAACTTCCCGAAAAGGAAGCTCAAGAATTGCGACAAATTCTTACAGATATTTTCCAAGAGAAAATGAATAAGCATAAGATTAAATAAGCTTTGAGATTTAATAAGATATAGGAGTTGAGTATGGCTATTGATGGCGTTAAAATAATTGACAGTGATCAAGGTTATGATATTTACAATGAAGTAGTCGGTCGCTATAGAGACGGCGAACAGGTGGCGAACATTATAAAGGATATCCTCGATGAGGAGAAAGATTACTGTCAAACAGACTTTTTTACAGAAATTTATTGGACTGCTCTTGCCTATTCACTGTGGAAGATTGGTCACCTGACAGACGATATCAGAGATAAAACCTTGGAGCTTATCAAAAAAGGTCCTGATCCATTTTGGTTGGAAATAGACTCAAAGGCTTTGAAGCAAAGGCAAAAGGTCTTGGAAAAACTTGCAGTTCAGTTGCTAACTGAAAATCCTAGGCCTCTAAAGGTCCCTAAAGCCAAAACCAAACGCAAACCTTACTTTGAAGAAGGAGATATCCTTGCTGTTAAGTTCGAAGATGAGTATGGTCTTGTCTTTGTATCTATGGTTGAGCAGAGTCCTAGAAAGCTTGAGTACCATCTAGCTTGCACGCGCCTCTTACAAACAAAAAAGCCCACCATCGATGATTTTTTGACCAGTCAAATCTCCTGTAAGATGGACAATACGAAGTTTGCTCTGGATACAGATTGCTGGTTCAATCACAAAGATTTAGGCCAATTATTAGATAATATTGAAAAAATTGGACAGGTGAAACTTAGACCTTTCAGTCTTTGGTTGTTGGCACCTGCTCAAAATTTAGAAGATATTTATGAAGAAATCACTAGAGATAAAGGTTCTTTTGGCCTTCGTTTCATCGAAACCTATAAACTTGTCGATGATATTTTTTCAGTCTAATGTCTATCTGATAAGTGGAAAATAAGGGTGTATTATTCCCACATGCTATGCTGGGCCCTGACTCCATAGCTATTAATCGAACCATCTGAATTGAACTTTGCTTCAATCCGGTACCTTTTCCAGAGGTCGTAATCTGCTGTTTGGATGGTTAAGATAAAGTTGTCATCCTTATCAGAGGCATTATAATCAGCAGGATTAACTTCAAAGATATCGATTAATTTTCGTGTTTGAAAATCTTGGAGCTTGAGATTTGCTAGCTTGACATGATTGATGGATATTTTTTCTAGTTGCTTGTTATCCTTAGGTGTTCTGTAATAGGTAATGACGCAGTTTTTGAGCTGATCAGTATCTTTACCTGTGGGAGTGAGGCTCATAAAGCCAAAGGACTGATTATCCCGCTTGACTTCGAGAAGTTGACCGTAGTAGAAGTGGTCGTTTTTTGGATTGGTGATGGAACTATCTGGATTTTTATCTTCGAAGCTAAAGCCTTGGTCCAAAAGCTCGGAAGCCTTGCTCTCACCGATAATTACAGTAGTATCTTGAATGGTTACTGGAACAGGTTGAGCCGGAAGACCACTCATCATCATGCAAAACATAAAAACATAACTCGTTAAAAAAGCTGTCCCGATAACAGCGTTGGTTGATGCATAGACATGACTGTTATGAAAGTTTTTTCTTATAGCCAGTACAACAAATTTGCCAATACTTTTTAAAACCATACTAACAAGTACGATAAAAAATTGTTTTTTCAAACATTCATAAATGGCTTGAGGAAAGCTATTACCATGATAGTAGAAGACAGTCAATACGAGTAGATTTACGATTAAATAGATTAGTAAGAACCAATGAATCTCTTTAAGGGCATTAGCATCAGTGATTTCTTCATAGTCAACGTGAATTCTTCCTTGAACAGCATGGCCAAGTTTATAAATCCATTTTGGGACATCTTTCCCTTGTCTGACCGCAACTACAAGTCTGATATAGAGATAGATAGTAAAGGATAAAGATAGAAAGAAAAGAGCATAAAACCCTAAAATAATACTAGTGAACATGACTACTTCTCCCGTTTTTCAATTGCTAGAGACAATTTTGTTAGCTACATTATAGCACTTTCTAGGGAAATAGAGCTAGAAATATCCATATGATACTAACTGATTCAAAGGAGTAACATCATGGGAATGATTGCCAATTATCAATATTTAGCATATAATGAATTAGAACAAATAAAAGGTCTTTCCAATCAAGAAGATGACTTGTTAGACTTTGCTGAGGATTCCACTGATAGTCATGATATCTTAATAGATATCGACAAAATGTGGGATGCCTTGGTCTTTGTCTTGACAGGATTTAGTAGTTCAGAATTTTTGGATGACAATCCCTTGAGAGAAGCTGTCTTGGGAGTGACCCCTTTAGAAAATGTTTCAGAATATATATCCTATACTGAACACTCAAAGATAGCTGAGATTGTTCAAGCTTTAGAGAATTTTGACATGGATAGGGCTCTGGCAGACTTTAGCATGGAAGCATGCAAGAAGGCAGATTTGTATCCCGATATTTGGGATTATCTTGATGAAGAGGAAGAAATCAAGGATGATATTCGAACCAGCTTTGTAAAAATGAAAGACTTTTACAAGAAAATCTTAGATTTCAAGGGAAATGTCTTAGTGACTATTTGTTAAGGTTTTTATAATCCATTAGAAAGGTAATCCTATGAATCCATATTTACAAAAATACATTACTTTAAAGAAGCAATATATAGCCCAAGAGGGCAATCCACCAAGTGTCTCAGCTCTTTATGAATTAGTTGATGAATTAGCTAAGTCTGATGATTTGGAAGCGAAGAAAGTCTTAGTAGATCTCTATGAGCAATTAGGTCTCTACGCTAGTGCCTATGATTTATTTACCAAATAATCACTAAGCCAGATCGAAAACAAATTAAAAAATTAGCTCACTTAGCAGAGATGAGTCAAAGCCATGGAGATCGCTTTGCCCTTCCTCGTCCTCTAAGAAAAGAAGAGAAGAAGCAGAGAACAGAGCTATCACAGTCTTTGCCACATTTTATCTACCATCCAGATCCTCTATCAACGGGAGCTTTTGTAGAGGGAGAAGCCAAGCTTTGTCCATCTTGTGGGAAAGAAAGCAATATATATTATAACTTGATGCCTTATTGTATTGACAACATCAAAAATCTTTGTCCATTTTGTATTGCAAACGGGCTAGCAGCAAAGAAATTCGATGCAGAATTTGTTCAAGATGCTGAGTGTCAGGGTGAATTGGATCCAGAAAAAGACCAGGTGCTTTTTTTGCCAGACCCCTGGCTACTCTAGTTGGCAGGGAGAAAATTGGCTTTTTTGTTGTCAGGATTATTGTGCTTATTTGGGTACAGTTGGCACTCGAGAATTAAAGGCCATGGGAATTGCCGAGCAAGTCTTGGCAGACTATGAAGAGCGTGGAGAATATCAAGATATTGAAGAATACTTGGTTAAGGATGGCTCTCTTTGTGGCTACCTTTTTAGATGCCTTCACTGTCAAAAATACCAGATCGGGGTTGATGCTGATTAAGTTTTAATGATACAATTACATTAACATACATTCCTTTATATTCTTTTAATGTCTAATCTCTAATTTAATTTTAGAATATGAAAACTGGTGCATTGTGTCATAGTATACTTTTATTATCTTTTAAATCATCATATGAAGAATAGGAGCTACCAAACCTAGTTCCTATTTTATTATTTAAAGGCAAAGTTGAAATAGTTTTTAATTTTTAGATATATTAAAAATACGAACAAAAATTATTTTTTTTAAAAAAGCTTTCACAAAATACTTTACAAACTTGTATAAACATGATATAGTTATAAGGCTTAGAAAATGAGATGATGTTTCTAGCAAATATAAACCCGAGTAAAAAATGCCTACGGACAGGCAGGGTTGAATGCCGAAGCGTGGTTGAAAAGCCACATTATTGATAGGGTTAAAAGCCTACTTTTATAAGTTGATGTTAGGACGCTTGTCCTAATTCATAAATTTTAGTGTGGTGAAAGCACACGTCATCTTGTGAAACGATCAATAAAGTACGTAATATTTGCTACTAGAGAGTTAGGAAACATCGGGAACAGACATACTCAACAGAAACCAAAATAAACACGTCAGAAGATTGCAGAGCAGGTGAAAACCTGCTCTTTTTTCATAAGTCAACCTTTGGTCGCCCTCATCATTTTGAGGAGCTAAAAATACGGTAAAGGAGTATGTCTTGAAAAAGTTAGATCAAAATCAGGCCCCTATTTATGAAGGTCTGATAAAGCTAAGAAAGAAACGGATTGTTCCCTTTGATGTACCAGGTCACAAACGCGGACGGGGAAATCCAGAACTTGTTGAATTGTTGGGAGAAAAATGTGTTGGCATTGATGTCAATTCTATGAAACCCTTGGATAATTTAGGCCATCCCATTTCGATTATTCGAGACGCAGAGGAGCTGGCTGCGGATGCTTTTGGAGCAGCGCATGCCTTTCTCATGATCGGTGGAACAACTTCATCTGTTCAAACCATGATTCTTTCCACCTGCAAGGCGGGAGATAAGATTATTCTGCCACGTAATGTCCACAAATCTGCTATCAATGCGCTGGTTCTATGTGGTGCCATTCCCATCTATATCGAGATGAGTGTAGATCCTAAAATTGGCATCGCTTTAGGTCTTGAAAATGACCGTGTTGCGCAGGCAATTAAGGAGCATCCAGATGCCAAGGCCATTTTGATTAACAATCCTACTTACTATGGAATTTGTTCAGATCTCAAGGGTTTAACAGAAATGGCTCATGAAGCAGGCATACTGGTTTTAGTGGATGAAGCCCATGGAGCGCATTTGCATTTTACAGATAAGCTTCCAATTTCTGCTATGGATGCAGGGGCTGATATGGCTGCGGTCTCTATGCATAAGTCTGGCGGGAGTTTAACCCAAAGCTCCATTTTACTTATCGGGAATCAGATGAACCCTGAGTACGTTCGTCAGATCATCAACCTGACCCAGTCTACATCTGCCTCATACCTACTTATGGCTAGTTTGGATATTTCTCGTCGCAACTTAGCCCTTCGTGGAAAAGAGTCTTTTGAGAAAGTCATTGAGCTCTCCGAGTACGCTCGTCGTGAAATCAATGCTATCGGTGGTTACTATGCCTACTCAAAAGAGCTCATAGACGGTGTGTCGGTTTGTGATTTTGATGTGACCAAGCTGTCCGTTTATACTCAGGGTATTGGACTAACAGGGATTGAGGTTTATGATCTCTTGCGAGATGAATACGATATTCAGATTGAATTCGGGGATATCGGCAATATCTTAGCTTATATTTCAATTGGTGACCGTATCCAAGACATTGAACGCTTGGTCGGTGCTTTAGCTGATATCAAGAGACTATATTCACGAGATGGGAAAGACTTGATTGCTGGAGAATATATCCAACCTGAGTTGGTGCTATCTCCGCAAGAAGCCTTCTATTCAGAGAGAAGAAGTTTGACCTTAGACGAGTCAGTTGGACAAGTCTGCGGAGAATTTGTCATGTGCTATCCTCCAGGAATTCCTATCTTGGCTCCTGGTGAACGTATTACACGAGAAATTGTAGACTATATCCAATTTGCAAAGGAACGTGGTTGCTCCCTCCAAGGGACGGAAGATCCAGAGGTCAATCACATCAACGTCATTAAGAGAAAGGAGAACTAGATGGATTTATGGTTTTCTGAAGTTCATACTCCAGATGTGAAATTATCCTTGAGAACTGCCAAGCAACTCTACGCTGGAAAAAGTGAATGGCAGGATATCGAAGTCTTAGATACGCCAGCTTTTGGAAAAATACTGATTTTAAATGGGCACGTCTTGTTTTCAGATGCAGATGATTTTGTTTACAATGAAATGACGGTCCACGTACCCATGGCTGTCCACCCAAATCCCAAGAAAGTCTTGGTTATTGGGGGTGGTGACGGTGGTGTTGCCCAAGTTTTGACACTGTATCCAGAATTGGAACAAATCGATATTGTGGAACCGGATGAAATGCTGGTTGAAGTCTGTCGTGAGTATTTCCCAGATTTTGCTGCAGGGCTAGATGATCCTCGTGTTACCATTTACTACCAAAATGGGCTACGCTTTTTGCGAAACTGCGAAGATGACTACGATATTATCATCAACGACGCGACAGATCCATTTGGACATACGGAAGGGCTCTTTACCAAGGAATTTTACGGCAATAGTTATAGGGCTCTCAAAGAGGACGGAATCATGATCTATCAGCATGGGAGTCCCTTCTTTGACGAGGATGAGTCAGCTTGTCGAAGTATGCACCGCAAGGTCAATCAAGCATTTCCAATCAGTCGGGTTTATCAGGCCCATATCCCAACCAGTCCAGCTGGCTATTGGCTATTTGGATTTGCATCTAAAAAATACCACCCTGTCAAAGATTTTGACAAGGAAGGCTGGAAAAAACGTCAGCTTTTCACAGAATACTACACCGCAAACTTACATGTGGGGGCCTTCATGTTGCCCAAGTATGTTGAGGACATTTTAGAAGAAGAGGAAGGAAAAAAATGAGTCGTTTACTAGTTATCGGATGTGGGGGCGTTGCCCAAGTTGCTATTTCCAAGATTTGTCAAGATAGCGAAACCTTTACAGAGATTATGATTGCTAGCCGTACCAAGTCAAAATGTGATGACTTAAAGGCTAAATTAGAAGGCAAAACAAGTACAAAGATTGAGACAGCTGCCCTTGACGCTGACAAGGTTGAAGAAGTGATTGCTTTGATTGAAAGCTACAAGCCAGAAGCTGTTTTGAACGTAGCTTTACCATACCAAGACTTGACCATTATGGACGCTTGTTTAGCGACTGGAGTTCACTATATCGACACAGCTAACTACGAGGCAGAGGATACAGAAGATCCTGAGTGGCGTGCCATTTATGAGAAGCGTTGTAAGGAACTTGGTTTTACAGCTTACTTTGACTACTCATGGCAATGGGCTTATCAGGAGAAATTCAAAGAAGCAGGTTTGACAGCTCTGCTTGGATCTGGTTTGACCCAGGTGTGACTAGTGTCTTTTCAGCCTATGCTCTCAAACACTATTTTGATGAAATCCACTATATCGACATTTTAGACTGTAATGGTGGTGACCACGGTTATCCATTTGCGACAAACTTTAACCCAGAAATCAATCTCCGCGAGGTTTCTGCGCCAGGTTCTTACTGGGAAGATGGAAAATGGGTCGAAGTCGAAGCTATGTCTATCAAGCGTGAGTATGATTTCCCTCAAGTTGGACAAAAAGATATGTATCTCCTTCACCATGAAGAAATCGAATCACTTGCCAAAAACATTCCTGGTGTCAAACGGATTCGTTTCTTTATGACCTTTGGGCAATCTTATCTAACGCATATGAAATGCTTGGAAAACGTAGGGCTCCTTCGTACGGATACCATTAACTTTAACGGTCAAGAAATTGTACCAATCCAATTTTTGAAAGCCTTACTTCCAGACCCAGCCAGCCTTGGACCACGCACTGTTGGTAAAACCAATATCGGTTGTATCTTTACAGGTGTCAAAGACGGTGTTGAAAAGACCATCTACATCTACAATGTTTGCGACCATCAGGAATGTTACGCAGAAGTTGGTTCACAAGCTATTTCTTACACAACAGGAGTTCCAGCCATGATTGGGACAAAATTGGTTATGAACGGTACTTGGAAACAACCTGGAGTTTACAATCTTGAAGAGTTGGATCCAGATCCATTCATGGAAGCTTTGAATGAGTACGGATTGCCATGGGTTGTGGTAGAAAACCCACAAATGGTGGACTAATGAAGCTAGAACATGTACCAACACCAGCTTACATCATTGACTTAGCAAAGTTAGAAGCCAACTGTCGCATTTTACAATATGTACAAGAAGAAGCTGGTTGCAAGGTTTTGCTTGCCCAGAAAGCATATTCCCTCTACAAAACCTATCCACTAATTAGCCAGTATCTCTCTGGTACAACGGCTAGTGGACTCTATGAAGCGAAGTTAGCTAGAGAAGAGTTTCCCGGGGGAAGTCCATGTCTTTGCACCTGCTTTCAAGGATGCAGACATGGAAGAGCTACTGCAAATATCTGATCATATTGTTTTTAACTCAGAGAGACAACTACGAAAATATGGTCAACGTTGTCGTGAAGTAGGTATCAGTGTCGGTCTTCGCATCAATCCTCAATGTTCAACGCAGGGTGACCACGCGCTTTATGACCCTTGTGCTCCTGGCTCTCGTTTTGGAGTTACCCTAGACAAGATACCGAGTGATTTGCTGGACTTGGTGGATGGGCTTCATTTTCATACCCTTTGCGAGCAAGGTTCAGAGGATTTAGAGACAACTTTGAAAGCAGTAGAAGCGCAGTTTGGTCCTTATTTACATGAGGTAAAATGGCTCAATATGGGTGGCGGACACCACATCACAAGAGACGACTACGATGTGGATTTGCTGATTTCTGAAATTAAGCGTATCCGAGAAACTTACAATCTTGAGGTCTATATCGAGCCGGGTGAAGCTATTGCGCTCAATGCGGGTTATCTAGCAACGGAAGTATTGGATATTGTCGAAAACGGTATGGAGATCTTGGTTTTAGATGCCTCCGCGACCTGCCATATGCCAGATGTACTTGAAATGCCCTATCGTCCACCTTTGAGAAATGGATTTGAACCGCAGGAAAAAGCCCATACCTATAGACTTTCTTCTAATACCTGTCTGACGGGCGACGTGATTGGAGATTATAGCTTTGAAAATCCAGTCCAAATCGGTGATAGACTTTATTTCGAAGACATGGCAATATACTCATTTGTCAAAAATAATACCTTTAACGGTATTGGCTTGCCAAGTCTCTATCTCATGGACGAGCAGGGAGACTGCAGCTTAGTCAAAGCCTTCGGTTATCAAGACTTTAAAGGGAGATTATCATGATGGACAGTCCAAAGAAATTAGGCTATCGTATGCCAGCAGAGTATGAACCCCATCATGGCACCCTCATGATCTGGCCAACTCGACCAGGTTCATGGCCCTTCCAAGGAAAGGCTGCTAAAAGAGCATTTACTCAGATTATCAAGACCATAGCAGAAGGGGAAAGAGTCTATCTTTTGGTGGAGCAGGCCCATCTATCTGAAGCTCAATCCTATCTTGGAGACAAGGTTGTTTATTTGATATTCCTACTAATGATGCCTGGGCGCGTGATACGGGGCCGACCATTCTCGTCAATGAAAAAAGAGCAAAATTGGCAGTCGATTGGTCTTTCAATGCCTGGGGTGGCGCTGTCGATGGTCTTTATCAAGATTATGAAGAGGATGACCAAGTAGCCAGTCGTTTTGCTGAGGCATTGGAAATGCCTGTTTACGATGCCAAACCTTTTGTACTGGAAGGCGGAGCAATCCATAGCGATGGTCAAGGGACCATTCTTGTGACTGAAAGTTGCTTACTCAGTCCTGGACGCAATCCCCACCTGTCTAAAGAGCAAATTGAAAACACCTTATTAGAGTGCCTTGGCGCTGAAAAAGTTATCTGGCTTCCTTATGGTATTTATCAGGACGAAACCAATGAACACGTTGACAATGTTGCCGCTTTCGTTGGCCCTGCTGAGCTTGTCTTAGCTTGGACAGATGATCAAAACGATCCTCAGTATGCCATGTCTGCAGCTGACCTTGCCCTTTTAGAGAAGGAAACAGATGCAAAAGGACGGAAGTTTACCATTCATAAACTTCCAATTCCAGCTCTGCATCAAGTTGTAACCAGAGAGGATTTGCCAGGCTACATCTATGAAGAAGGGGAAGAGGAGCGATACGCAGGTGAAAGGCTTGCGGCTTCCTACGTAAACTTTTATATCGCTAACAAGGTTGTCTTGGTTCCCCAGTTTCAGGATGTAAACGACCAAGTGGCCTTGGATATCCTCAGCAAGTGTTTCCCAGACCGTAAAGTTGTCGGAATTCCAGCCAGAGACATTCTTTTAGGTGGTGGAAATATCCACTGTATCACCCAACAAATCCCAGAATAGGAGAAAAAGATGAGAAATGTTAGAGTTGCAGCGATCCAGATGCAATGTGCCAAGGATGTGGCAACAAATATCCAAACAGCGGAACGTTTAGTTCGCCAAGCTGCAAAGCAAGGTGCACAAATCATTCTCTTACCCGAGTTGTTTGAACGTCCCTATTTCTGTCAGGAACGCCAATATGACTACTACCAGTATGCCCAGTCAGTGACAGAAAATACCGCCATCCAGCATTTTAAAGTGATTGCTAAGGAACTAGAAGTTGTTCTACCCATTAGTTTCTACGAAAAAGATGGCAATGTCTTGTATAACTCAATCGCCATCATTGATGCAGATGGTGAAGTGCTGGGCGTTTATCGGAAAACCCACATACCAGATGACCATTATTATCAAGAAAAGTTTTATTTTACGCCTGGTAACACTGGCTTCAAGGTCTGGGATACTCGCTACGCTAAGATTGGGATTGGCATCTGTTGGGATCAATGGTTCCCTGAAACAGCGCGCTGTCTTGCGTTGAATGGGGCAGAATTGCTCTTTTATCCTACAGCTATTGGTTCGGAACCTATCTTGGATACAGATAGTTGTGGTCACTGGCAACGTACCATGCAAGGGCACGCAGCAGCAAATATTGTCCCAGTCATTGCAGCTAATCGCTACGGTTTGGAAGAAGTCACTCCTAGTGAGGAAAATGGCGGACAGAGTTCTAGTCTTGACTTCTACGGTTCGTCCTTTATGACGGATGAAACAGGAGCTATTTTAGAGAAAGCTGAAAGACAAGGTGAAGCTGTTCTGTTAGCGACCTATGACCTTGACAAGGGTGCAAGTGAACGCCTCAACTGGGGACTGTTTCGTGATAGAAGACCAGAAATGTACCAACGAATTACGGACTAGAAGGTAAATTTCATAATAAACTTTTAATATTCACGCCTGTCTTACAAAAATGTAAGATAGGCTTTTTAAATGTAAGATGGGTGTACGATTATACGTAGAAATGTATGCTATACTCTATGTAGATCAAAAAGAAAGAGGTTTATTATGAAAAAATGGAATGCGACGCAGTTGAAGTATCTGATGGCGGCAGTAATGGTTCTGGACCATATCCCTCATATCACCGGGATCGTTTCTCCTATGTGGGAAGGTATTCTTCACGCTATGACCCGTTGTGTGGGAGTTTGGTTTGCCTATATGGCTATGGAAGGCTTCATCCATACTCGAAATTTGAAAAACTACCTCATCCGCCTTTGGAGTTGTGCGCTTATCATGTTTGCTGGAAATAGCCTCCTCAATGCCCTATTTGCCTCTAAGGGAGTAATGGTCACTAATAATATTTTCTTGACGTTGGCCATCGGTGTTACCATGCTTTGGATTGGTTTTCCCAGAAAAGAGTTGGATAAAAAGGAGAAGTTGTGGCGTCGGATTGGAGTTGCTGGGCTCTTGATTTTCGGTTGTCTTTTTACTGAGGGTGGTATCACCATGCTACCATTTCTATTGATTAGTTACTCTTGTCGAAATCGCAAGGGCTTGCGAAATCTCCTCTATGCCTTTCTGTGGGCCTTCTTGTTAGTGACTTCCATCCAAATTTACGACACTTGGCACCAAACACTGGAAATGATGCTTTTCAATTCTGACTGGCTCTTTATCACCGTATTTCCTTTTATGGCCTTGTATAATGGACAGCGAGGAAAAGAAACTAGTTGGAGTAAATATTTCTTTTATATTTTCTACCCAACTCATCTATGGATTATAACCCTGATTGCTTATTTGGTTAAGTAGATTCAATATTCATTAGCTCCTTCTTGCTTAAAATGTGAGAGGAGCTTTCTGTATCTGGAATTCCCAACAAAACATGTTATAATAGTTTTAGAAAGGACGAGGTTTATGGCGAACATACTTGTAGTTGAAGATAATAATGAAATCCAGGAAATCTTAAGAACCCTTCTTGCAGAGGAACACGAGGTGATTCAAGCATTTTCTGGGACAGAAGGTATCATGCAATTTGACAAAGGTGGCATTGATCTCGTCTTGCTAGATATCATGCTCCCTGGGAAAAATGGCGATCAAGTCTTGCAAGCTATTCGACAAACTAGTCAGACTCCGGTCATCATGCTTACTGCTTTAGGTGATAAAAAGCTCATCAGCCAATATCTCCTAGACGGCGCCAATGATTATGTAGTAAAACCTTTTGATTTGGACGAAGTCTTTGCCAGAGTCACCGTGCAATTACGCCAAAGTGGGGAACATCAGTCAGGAAATCGAAGAGAAATTGATAACTTCGTACAAAACTTTAAAAATATCCAGTTTGATGCGGATAGTTTTGAAATAAGTAGCGCAACTGAAACCATTCGCCTTGCAAAGAAAGAGTGCCAGATTCTCCAAATGTTGCTCCAGCATCCTAAAAAAATCTTCACCAAGGAAGAACTCTATGAATTGATTTGGGAAGAAAGTTACCTGCCTGGAGACAATACGCTCAACACCCATCTAAGCAATCTCCGTAAAAAACTGCATCAACTGGATCCAAATCATGAGTACATTGAAACCATTTGGGGAGTTGGTGTTCGATTAAAAGGAGATAAGTAATGATTTACATTTTGATATCTATATTGCTCCTCATTAACATCATTTTGGCGATTTCTTTGATTCGCTATCATATAGCAATTAGAGATTTAAGCAGACAAATAGAAGAAAAGATTCGCTCTGGTAGCATGAAGAGGATCGGTGTAAATTTCTTTTCAAAGACCATTTTGCGACTACATAACCAAATTGAGAATCTATTTCAGGAAGTGGAGCAAAATCAGCTAATCATGAAGCGTGAAAAACGCACCCTAGATATGGCAATCAGTAACATCGCTCATGATATTCGGACACCTTTGACAATCGCTTCAGGATATACTCAGCAACTAATAAAACACCCCGATAATAGTTCAGAAACCTTAAATAAAATAGCTCATCATCAGGATTTGGTTTCCAAACGTTTGGAGGCTCTCCTCGAATACCGTCATTTGATGGAAGGAGCAGTCAAACCGAAACTGGAAGAACTTGATTTATCTACTTTATAACGAAAAAGACTTTAGCTTATTACGACGTTTTTCAATCTTCACAGATTGTTCTTGATTTTAACGTTGAACCAGGATTGAAAACGACGACTGATGAGGACTTGCTTGACCGAATTATACAAAACCTCCTGGGAAATGTTCTCAAGCACGGCAAGGAGAAGGCTCGACTTTCTTTGAAAAAGGAAGAAAATAGGCTTGTTTTAGAAATCTATAATCTTGTCAAAAAACCTATCAAGAATATAGACAATCTCAGCAATCGTTTTTATTCTGAAAATCTATCAGACACAGAAGAATCCTCTGGTTTAGGTCTCTATATTACTGAGGAATTATGCCATCTTCTCGGTGCAGATATGAAACTAAGCACAGATGGAGAATGGTTTTCAGCCTTTATTTATTTTTAACAGAAGAAACCTCCTCTATATCCTAGAGGAGGTCATTTTTTTACAGACTTTTCTTTTTGAAAACGGTAAGGCTGCTGAGAGAGAAGAAAAGTATGACAGAAACGCAAACCGTGATGGTATAGAGAATAGATTGATTATTAGTAGTCATAGCATAGGCAAATTCTAGGATTAAATATCGTAGAATTTCAATATCTGGGAAAACAAGCATTGGCATAGAAAGGATGATAGAGCTGACCAAATAACCAATAAATACCGCAAGATAAGAATGACTAACATAGAGAATGAAGGAAACAATGGAAAGCCAAGCAAGGAGGCAAAGAAATTGAAGGAAAATGGTTAAGAGGAGATTAGTAGCAAAACCATCAGGCATTGTTCCAATTCCGTTTAGTAGAGTAGCAGGAATAAAGGCAATCACAAGGCTGGCGATGAGTTGTAAGAGAGCGATACTTGCTAGTACAAAGAATTTAGCAAGGAAAAATTCTGTACGAGAAACGCCAACTGTCAAACTATTTTTATAAAGCTTGCCGATTAAATCGACCCCAAGAACTAAACACACTAGAATAATACAGAGGAAAACGAGGTTTGAGCCGTTATTTGACGCGTTGATTAGAGCTTCAATCCCATTCCAACCATGGGTAGGAAGCTCAGGTGGTGCTGCCTGAACTGACATTAGATGCCCTGTAGCGCCAATAGTAGCACCCAGTAACATAAGTACAAAGAGAATGAATTCTGTAATCCAGAATCCTTTAGAGCGGAAAAGACGGTAAAAATCTGCTTGAATGGTATGTATCATGATTTTTCTCCTATTCTACCAATTGGGTGAAGTATTCTTCTAGATTTTGACGGGCAAAGTAAATTTCGTCAATAGCAACATCGGCCAAAGTTAGTTGCTTAAGAATCTGTTTGACATCTTGTTCCTGACCAAAGATATGGATTTCATTTTCTGGATTGACAACCTTGAACTGGAGTTGGATTTGTTCTTTCAATACTTGACAAGCTCTTTCTTTATCGCTTGTTCTAAGCACGATATAATCCTCACTTAGTGTTTCAAACTCAGCTTTGCTGATTTCACGGATAATCTTACCTTGATCCAGAATACCAAAGCGATTAGCTAAGAGATAGAGTTCTGACAAGATATGGCTAGAGACGAGAATGGTTATGCCTTTTTCTTGATTGAGGCGTTGAAACATCAGACGAAATTCTTTGATTCCAATTGGGTCAAGTCCGTTGATAGGTTCATCTAAGATCAGGAAGTCGGGTTTGGACAGAAGAGCAATAGCGATACCAAGTCTTTGTTTCATTCCTAGTGAGAAATCACGAAAGACTTTTTTCCCTGTATCTGACAAGCCAACATAGTCCAAGGTTTCATGAATCACCTTATCAGCATTTGGAATATGACGAATCATACAATAATATTTCAGATTTTGATAAGCTGTTAAGTGATTATGGGCTACAGGTGATTCGATAACAGAACCCACTCGAGATAGAGCCTTGGTCCACTCATTTTGTTCTTGACTAGAAAAGAGGGAAACTGTACCTTTGTCCGCAAACAATAATTGTGTAATGATTTTGATAAGAGTAGTTTTACCTGCTCCGTTTTTTCCAATTAGACCATAAATATCTCCCTCTTTTATGGTTAGACTAAGATCTTGAAGAATAGCTTGGTTACCAAATTGTTTGGTCAGTCCATGAATTTCGAGTACTGTTTTCATGATTTTCTCCTTTTGATTTATTTTTCTAACTTTAGTATAAGCTATAGAAATCAAAGAAACATCAAGTAATTCTAAAGAGTTTCTAAAGTTTTGTGATTCTTAAAAAAAAACAAAACCCAGTTGACATGAACTGGGCTTCTCAATTATAAAATATACTTCTCAATGGCGCGTGCAACGCCTTCTTCTTCATTGCTGGCTGTAACGTCATTAGCAAGGAATTTGACATGGTCACTGGCATTTCCCATTGCAATGCCAAGTCCTGCAAACTGAAGCATTTCGATATCGTTATTGGCATCGCCCATGGCCATAATGTCTGAGGGCTCGATCTTCAAAATCGCTGCTAGTCGAGAAAGAGCAGTAGCCTTTGTTGTTCCAAGTGGCATAGCTTCATAAATGACAGGCTGCGAACGAACGCCGCTAAATCGTTGGCAGAGTTCTGTCGCAAACCGTTGCTCAAAATCGTCTGTTTGCTCTTTTATTCCTAAAAACATGCCTTGGAACATGCGATACTTGCCACTAGTTGCTTCCTCAAGGGAAATTTCAGTCAGGTCTGAAAAGACTAGCTTGGCATCATTTTGAACAATTTCATTAGGTTTGCCACCGAGAACAAAATAATGTTCCTCATCAAAAAGAGTTAACTGGACGTCGCTTTTTTCTGCTAGGTCATAAAGGTATTCAATGTCGGCTGGACTGAGTTCTTGCCAGTCAACTAGACCCCAGTCACTGGTCTGGTGAGTTGAACAACCGTTATTAACAATGACATACTCATTCTGGAGGTCCAGTCCTAGTTTTTTATAGTAGGGAAGAACACCGAAAAGCGGGCGACCTGTACAGAGAACCAGTTTGACACCTTTTTCAATGGCTTGGTGAATGGCAGTGATGTGGGCTTGAGGGATTTCCTTGGCTTCATTGAGGAGGGTTCCGTCCATATCCAAGGCTAGTAGTTTAATCATAAGACTTCCTTTTCTAGGTGTTTTGCTTTTATTATAGCATATAGACTATGAAATGTCTGACAGAATTGTAACATTCGACTCTCCTTTTCTTGAAAAACAAAATAAAATCTTATATAATATGTATACTTAATATTTAAGGAGAGATAATGACAAAGTATTACTTTAATTCAATTTACAAAAATGATGAAACAGAATCTACAGGTCTTCTTTTCATCAAAGTCTACAACAAGTGGGAAAGCAACTTAAAAAGAGTCTTGAAATCAGTTGGCCTCACTTTGCCCCAATTTATCGTTTTAACCTCGCTCTTGTTTCTGTCTAATAGAGAGGAATATGTAACGCAAGTTGATATTGCTCGGTTCACTGGTATGGATGTCATGACGGTTTCCCAGATTGTTAGGCTACTGGAGAAGAAAGACTACATTAGACGCGATCAACACCCAAAGGATAGTCGGGCAAAACTGGTCTCAGTGACGAAGTCTGGCGCGGAGAAGGTCAATCAAGCTTTACCTTTAGTAGAAGGTGTTGATGAAGAATTTTTTGAAAAACTATCTAACGATAGAGAAGTTTTTAATCGCTTTTTAGTAGAGTTGGAGGATAAAAATGCCTAGATATTGGGTCGGAGTTGTTTCGAAGAACCATGTTTTAAGAGGAGTTGAAGGGAATTTTTGTCAGGTCTGTCATGGAAAGGGCGGTTCCTTAAATCGTATGAAAAAAGGTGACTATCTTTTATACTATAGCCCAAAATACGATATGAACGGTCAAGACAAGTTACAGGCTTTTGTGGCCGTGGGTAAAATTATAGACGACAAGGCCTATCAAGTAGAGCAGTTTGAAGGATTTTTCCCCTTTAGACGAAATGTCGAGTATTATCAACCAGTCAAAGATTGCTCCATAGAAATAGCTAGACAACATCCTGAATGGAAAGATTATAGTTCTCGACTCCGTTATGGGCATTTTGAAGTTTCCAAAGACTTTTTCCTCTATATCTTTCAGCATATGAAAGTGGATGATGAAGGATGATTGATTTGCTAGTTAAATGATTGTCAACTAGAATTTTGGATTTGGACTGTGAAGCGAACTTTGCTATAATAGAGTAAGAAACTTTGATAAAGCAAACGAGGCTGAGATGAAATTACTGTATACTGATATTCGGACTTCTTTGACTGAAATTTAACGAGAGAGGCAGAAGAGCTAGTTGCTGCAGGCAAGAGGGTCTTTTATATCGCCCCAAACTCTCTTTCATTTGAAAAGGAACGCGCCGTGCTGGAATGCTTGTCCCAGCAGGCTTCTTTTGCGATTACCGTCACGCGTTTCGCTCAAATGGCTCGTTACCTGGTTTTAAATGATTTGCCTGCCAAGACCAGTCTTGATGACATCGGGCTTGGGATGGCTTTTTATAAGTGCCTTGCGGAACTCGATCCCAAGGACTTACGTGTTTATGGTGCAATTAAGCAGGATCCTCAATTTATCCAGCAGTTGGTTGAACTTTATCATGAGATGACGACTGCTCAGATGAGCTTTTTGGACTTGGAAAGTTTGACGGATGAGGATAAACGAGCAGATTTACTCTTGATTTTTGAGAAAGTAACAACCTATCTCAATCAAGGTCAGTTGGCTCAGGGAAGTCAGTTGTCCCATTTGATTGAGGCTATTGAAAATGGCAAGGTAAGTAGTGATTTTAGTCAGATTGCCTTAATCATTGACGGATTTACCCGTTTTTCTGCTGAGGAAGAGCGTGTAGTGGATCTGCTCCATCGAAAAGGTGTCGAGATTGTCATTGGGGCTTATGCAAGCAAGAAGGCTTATACCAGTCCGTTCTCTGAAGGGAATCTCTACCAAGCCAGTGTGGAGTTTCTTCATCATTTGGGGGCAAAATACCAAACACCTGCTCAGGATCGTTCTCAGACACATGAGAAAATGGATAGTTTTGACAAGGCCTCTCGTTTGCTGGAGTCTTCTTATGACTTTTCAGAACTCGCTTTAGATGTTGATGAGAAGGACCGTGAAAATCTGCAAATCTGGTCTTGTTTGACGCAAAAAGAAGAGCTGGAATTAGTAGCCCGTAGCATTCGTCAGAAATTACATGACCATCCAGAACTGAGTTACAAGAATTTCCGTATTTTGCTGGGTGATGTGGCATCTTACCAGCTATCACTGAAAACTATTTTTGACCAGTACCAGATTCCTTTCTATCTTGGTAGAAGTGAATCCATGGCTCATCATCCCTTGACTCAGTATGTCGAATCTATTTTGCGTTTGAAACGTTACCGTTTCCGTCAGGAGGATTTGATTAATCTCCTCAGAACTGGTCTGTATTCTGACCTTAGCCAGGCTGATATTGATGCTTTTGAGCAATATCTCCGCTATCTTGGCATCAATGGCATGCCAGCTTTTCAGCAGACCTTTACAAAATCCCATCATGGAAAATTTGATTTAGAGCGTCTAAATGCTCTTCGTCTGCGAGTTTTGGCGCCACTTGAAACCTTATTTGCGAGTCGGAAGCAAAAGACTGAAAATCTCTTGCAAAGTGGAATACTTTTCTAAAAAATGCTACTTTAAGCAAGCAGATGCAAGGATTGACAGCTACTATGGAAACTCTAGAACAGGAAAGACAAGCCGAAGTTTGGAAGGCTTTCTGCCATGTTTTAGAACAATTTGCGACCGTTTTCGCTGGTACACAGGTTAGTCTAGAGGATTTCCTAGCCTTGCTCCATTCTGGAATGAGCTTATCCCAGTATCGTACCATTCCAGCGACAGTGGACACCGTTCTGGTGCAAAGTTACGATCTGATTGCCCCTCTGACAGCTGATTTTGTCTACGCCATCGGGCTGACTCAGGATCATTTGCCAAAAATCGCGCAAAACACCAGTCTTTTGACAGACGAAGAAAGACAAAGTCTAAATCAAGCAACTGAGGAGGGAGCGCAATTACTGATTGCAAGTAGTGAAAACCTCAAGAAAAATCGCTATACCATGCTTTCCTTAGCCAATGCTGCTCGTAAGCAGTTGGTGTTATCCGCTCCAAGTCTCCTCAATGAAAATGAGAGTAAGGAATCGGCCTATCTTCAAGAACTGGTGAGTTTTGGATTTAATCGGACAGAGAAGAAGATTCATCACAAAGGTCTGTCTAAGGATGATATGGGTTCTTATCACAGTCTCTTGTCTAGCTTAGTTGCCTATCATCAGCAGGCAGGTTCTAGTGAAAATGAAAAAGATGTGACCTTTGTCAAGGTTCTGGCGCGTGTGATGGGGAAAAAACTTGATCAAAAAGGTCTTACAAATCCAGCACTCCCAACTAGCCCAAGCAGCAAACCATTAGAGAAAGAGACCTTGCAGGCTCTCTATCCAGCTGACAAGGAGTTTTACCTGTCTACGTCTGGTTTGACGGAGTTTTACCGCAATGAATACAGTTATTTCCTCCGTTATGTCTTAGGTTTGCAGGAAGAATTGCGCCTTCGTCCTGATGCTCGCAGTCACGGGAATTTCTTGCATCGTATTTTTGAACGTGCCTTGAAACTGCCTGATGAAGATTCCTTTGACCAACGTCTGGAACAAGCTATTCAAGAAACCAGCCAAGAACGCGAATTTGAGGCTATTTATCAGGAAAGTTTGGAAGCGCAGTTTACCAAGGAAGTTCTGCTTGATGTCGCGCGAACTACGGGCCACATCCTTTGTCATAATCCAGCTATCGAAACCATCCAAGAGGAGGCAATATTTGGCGGTAAGGACCAGGCCTTTATTCAATTGGATAATGGTCGGAGTGTCCATGTGCGAGGCAAGGTTGACCGCATTGACCGCTTGAAAGCTGATGGAGCACTAGGAGTGGTGGACTACAAGTCTAGTTTGACCCAGTTCCAGTTTCCTCATTTCTTTAATGGGCTCAATTCCCAGTTGCCAACCTATCTTGCTGCCCTTAAAAAGGAAGGGGAGCAGAACTTTTTCGGTGCCATGTACTTGGAAATGGCTGAGCCTGTCCAATCTTTATTAGCTGTTAAAGTCTGGCAGGAGCAGTAGTAGAAGCCAGCAAATCAATGAAATACCAAGGACTCTTTTTAGAAAAAGAAAGCAGTCACTTGGGAGAGTTTTATAACCAAAACAAGGCTAATCAGCTGACAGACGAGGAATTCCAGCTCTTATTGGACTACAATGCCCATCTTTACAAGAAGGCAGCTGAGAAGATTTTACAAGGCCAGTTTGCCATTAATCCCTATACCGAAAATGGCAGAAGCATTGCCCCATACGTCCAGCAACACCAAGCCATCACAGGTTTTGAAGCAAATTACCACTTGGGACAAGCCCGTTTCCTAGAGAGGTTAGACTTAGCTGACGGAAAGCGTCTGGTCGGAGAAAAGCTCAAGCAAGCTTGGTTTGAAAAAATGAGAGAGGAGTTGAATCGATGAAGCCCATTCCCTTTTTAACTGAGGAAGAAATTCAAAAACTGCAAAAAGCAGAAGCAAGTTCGAGCAAGGAACAGAAAAGAACTGCCGAGCAAATCGAAGCCATTTATACCGCAGGGCAAAATATCCTAGTTTCAGCGTCTGCTGGTTCAGGGAAGACCTTTGTTATGGCCGAGCGCATTCTGGATCAGTTAGCGCGTGGTGTAGAAATCAGCCAACTCTTTATCTCGACTTTTACTGTCAAGGCTGCTACTGAACTCAAAGAGCGCTTGGAGAAAAAAATCAGCCAACAAATCCAAGAAACCGATGATGTCGAGCTCAAACAACACTTGGGACGTCAATTGGCAGATCTACCAAACGCTGCCATTGGAACCATGGACTCTTTCACACAAAAATTCCTTGGCAAGCATGGTTATCTGATTGATATCGCACCGAACTTCCGTATTCTACAAAATGAAAGTGAACAGTTACTCTTAAAGAACGAAGTTTTTCATCAGGTTTTTGAAGAGCATTACCAAGGTGAAAATAAAGAGAAATTTAGTCGATTAGTGAAAAACTTTGCTGGACGTGGCAAGGATGAACGAGGTCTGCGCCAGCAAGTCTACAAAATCTATGATTTCCTTCAATCCACCAGCAGTCCCCAAAAATGGCTGATCGAGTCTTTCCTCAAAGGGTTTGAAGAAGCTGACTTTGCAAATGAAAAAGACAAACTAACTGAGCAAATCAAGCAGGCGCTTTGGGACTTGGAAAGTTTCTTCCGTTATCATCTGGATAACGATGCCAAGGAGTTTCCAAAAGCTGCCTATTTAGAAAATGTGCAGCTGGTTCTGGATGAAATTAGCTCCTTAAATCAGGAGTCCGATAGCCAGGCTTATCAAGCAGTGCTTACGCGTGTTGTCGTCATCTCTAAGGAGAAAAATGGTCGAGCTCTGGCTAACTCCAGTCGTAAGGCCGATTTAAAGCCACTTGTTGATGCCTACAACGAAGAGAGAAAGGCCCAGTTTGCTAAACTAGGACAACTGGCGGACCAGATAACGATTCTCGACTATCAAGAGCGTTATCATGGAGACACCTGGGATCTAGCTAAGACCTTCAAAAACTTTATGAGTGATTTTGTGGAGGCTTATCGAGAACGTAAACGCCAGGAAAATGCTTTTGAATTTGCTGATATCAGCCATTACACCATTGAAATTCTAGAGAAGTTCCCACAAGTTCGTGATGCATATCAGGAGCGATTCCATGAAGTCATGGTCGATGAGTATCAGGATACCAACCACATTCAAGAACGGATGCTGGAGTTGCTGTCAAATGGTCACAATCGCTTTATGGTTGGAGATATCAAGCAGTCTATCTACCGTTTCCGTCAGGCAGATCCGCAGATTTTCAATGAAAAATTCCAACGCTATGCGCAAAATCCTCAAGAAGGCAAGTTGATCCTCCTCAAGGAAAATTTCCGTAGCAGTTCAGAAGTGCTATCGGCAACCAACGATGTTTTTGAACGCCTCATGGACCAAGAGGTCGGCGAAATCAACTACGACAGCATGCACCAGCTTGTTTTTGCCAATACCAAATTAACGCCTAATCCTGAGAACAAGGCAGAATTTCTCCTCTACGATAAGGACGACAGTGGGCAAGAGCAAGAAGAGAGCCAATTAGAAACAAAACTAACAGGGGAAATGCGCTTAGTCATCAAGGAAATCTTGAAGCTCCATCAAGAGAATGGTGTAGCCTTTAAGGAAATTGCCCTTTTGACTTCCAGTCGCAGTCGAAATGACCAGATTCTCCTCGCCCTGTCTGAGTACGGGATTCCTGTTAAAACCGATGGTGAGCAAAACAATTATCTCCAATCCCTAGAAGTACAAGTCATGTTAGACACTCTTCGTGTCATCCACAATCCTCTACAAGACTATGCTCTGGTTGCCCTTATGAAGTCTCCTATGTTTAGCTTTGATGAGGACGAGTTGGCACGCTTGTCCCTTCAGAAATCAGAAGATAAAGTCCAAGAGAATCTTTACGAGAAGCTTGTCAATGCTCAAAAACTGGCAGCTAGTCAGAAAGAGTTAATTCATACAGAACTAGCTGAGAAACTAAATAAGTCCATGGATATCTTGGATTCTTGGCGCTTATATGCCAAAACCCATTCTCTCTATGACTTAATTTGGAAGATTTATAATGACCGTTTTTATTATGACTATGTTGGAGCCTTGCCAAACGGACCTGCTAGACAGGCTAATCTCTATGCCCTAGCTCTACGAGCTGACCAGTTTGAAAAGAGTAATTTCAAGGGCTTGTCGCGTTTTATACGTATGATTGACCAAGTCCTAGAAGCCCAGCACGATCTTGCAAGCGTAGCCGTCGCACCGCCTAAAGATGCTGTGGAACTCATGACCATTCACAAGAGTAAAGGTCTGGAGTTTCCTTACGTCTTTATCCTCAACATGGATCAGGACTTCAATAAGCAAGACTCAATGTCTGATGTTATTCTTAGTCGTCAGAATGGGCTTGGTGTCAAATACATTGCCAAGGTGGAAACAGGGGCAGTGGAAGCACACTATCCTAAAACCATTAAACTCTCCATTCCTAGCCTTACCTATACGCAGAATGAAGAAGAACTGCAACTGGCTAACTATTCAGAGCAGATGCGTTTGCTGTATGTTGCCATGACACGGGCTGAGAAAAAGCTCTATCTTGTCGGTAAAGGCTCTCGTGAAAAGCTAGAAGCCAAGGAATATCCAGCTGCTAAAAACGGAAAACTAGATAAACATACTAGACTGCAAGCCAAGAATTTCCAAGATTGGGTTTGGGCTATCACTAAAGTGTTTGCCAAAGATCATCTCAACTTTAGCTACCGTTTCGTTGGTGAAGACCAGCTGACCAGAGAAGCTATCGGAGAGTTGGAAAACAAGAGTCCTCTACAAGATAGTTCTCAAGCAGACAATCGTCAGTCTGAGACCATCAAAGAAGCCCTTGAAATGCTGAAGAGGTGGAAGTTTATAATACTCTTCACCGTGCGGCTATTGAGCTTCCTAGTGTTCAAACCCCAAGCCAAATCAAGAAATTCTACGAACCCGTTATGGATATGGAAGGGGTCGAGATTGCAGGTCACAGCCACTCAGTAGACAAGAAAATTAGCTTTGATTTACCAGATTTTTCTACTAAAGAAAAGGTAACAGGAGCAGAAATTGGTAGTGCAACACACGAACTCATGCAGAGAATGGACCTGAGTCAGCAACCAACGCTTGCCACTCTGGAAGAAACTCTGCAACAAGTTCAAACCAGCCCAGCTGTTAGAGACAAGATCAATCTTTCTAAAATCCTAGCTTTCTTTGATACGCCACTCGGTCAGGAGATTCTCGCTAATACTAACTATCTCTATCGTGAGCAACCTTTCTCCATGCTCAAACGCGACCAAAAGAGTCAGGAAGACTTTGTTGTTCGTGGAATCTTGGATGGCTATCTTCTTTATAAGAATCGTATCGTTCTTTTCGACTACAAAACAGACCGTTACGATCAACCAAGTCAACTCATAGACCGCTATCGTGGGCAGTTAGCGCTCTATGGAGAAGCCTTATCACGAGCCTATTCGACTGAAAATATTGAGAAATACCTGATTTTACTCGGCAAAGATGAGGTTCAGGTTGTAAAAGTATAATTTATACTCTTCGAAAATCAAATCCAAACCACGTCAGCTTCACCTTGCCGTACTCAAGTACAGCCTGCGGCTAGCTTCCTAGTTTACTCTTGGATTTTCATTGAGTATTAGAAAGGAGACCTCATGCCACTTCCAGTTAGAAAATCTCTGCACGATGCGGTTTTACAGGCTTCAAAAGCCGATACTTGGGATCAAGCAACCAAGGAATGGAATGAAGTTTCCTTGATTTTTAATGGTATTGGGCGAAGTAATTGTATCTGCGGAAATGCCATTAAATACGCCTACGAACTCTTTAATGGAGTTACAGGCCAACGTCTCTTTCCGATTGGTAGCGATTGTGTTCGTCATTTTCATCGACTGACTTTAGACCAGCAACTGGAAGAGGAAGAGGAAGAAAGACTACTCAGAAAAGTTGAAAACCTAACCAAAAAGGCTCAGAAAAAGGAAAAAATCAAGGTTAATAAAAGCGACTTTGACGAACGACTTCTAAAATGGTTTTGGGGAAAAGGTGTTTTCAAAGCCAATCTTGGCAATCAATTTGCGCCTGAGAAAGATTACCAGCTTTTCCTAGAAGTCTTTCAAGGTGGAAGTTGGAGCAAGGCAGAACCAAAAAAGAAGGCACGTCTAGAAGAAGTCCTTGAAAAATGTATCAAACCATTTCTACTTGGAAAGTCTGATGATCAACTCTACCTTGTCAAGCTAGGTAAGGAAAAAATAGATTACGAGCAGCATTTACGGATTCAAGCAGAGAAAGAACGTAAGAAAAGAGATAAAATCGCCAAGCAATACGCTGACAATCTCATTCTAGCCATGGGGCCCGCTGAACGCGCCTATCAAGATTACTTTGGCTTTAGAGAAACTCTCACACCAGAAGAACGAAAATGGGAGAAAATCCTCTTTGGTAAAAATAGAGACGAACGGGCTATCAAGGCTAAACAAAATCAAAAGGAGCTTGAGAAAGAGCAACGAATTGCGAACCAAGATCCTATTGAACGAAAGCAAAAACAAATTTTGCTAATAAATTCTTATTTTCGTGATTTACCAGATGAAAAATCCAGGTTCTCTCGACTCTTGCTGGAGTATCGAAAATATGGCAAAGTGCCCTTTTCAGAAGATTACTTAACTGAGCATCTAATCGATTTTTTCTACAGGATGAAGGCCTTTGAGTTTGAGATTGCTCCAGATCAAGCTGCTGAATTTTTAAAAGATTGTTTAAGAGCTGATTATTTATCCCCAGCGCAGATTTTCTGGAGTAAAACGATTGTCACAAATTGTGTCTGCCCTTTTCTCTCAAGGATAATCTTATAAGAAAAACACCTAGCAAGTTATAATGATTCTAGGTGTTTTTCTTATACTTTGATATAACAATACATTATTTATGCAAACATTTTTACTATATATACTCATTTTTGTAGACAAAAGCCTATGCAAAGAGGGACCATTTATGATAGAATAGATGATAAGAAAGAAAACGTTTTTATTACGTTTTTTAGTCGGAAGGGGAATTATTATGGCTACTATTCAATGGTTTCCGGGCCACATGTCTAAGGCTCGGCGACAAGTTCAGGAGAATTTAAAATTTATTGATTTTGTGACGATTTTGGTGGATGCTCGCCTACCTTTATCTAGTCAAAATCCTATGTTAAACAAGATTGTGGGCGATAAACCCAAACTTTTGATTTTAAACAAGGCAGACCTAGCTGATCCAGCAATGACAAAAGAATGGTGTCAGTATTTTGAATCACAAGGAATTCAAACACTGGCTATCAATTCCAAAGAGCAAGTTACCGTAAAAGTTGTGACAGATGCAGCCAAAAAGCTTATGGCTGATAAGATTGCACGCCAGAAAGAACGCGGTATAAAAATTGAAACCTTGCGTACCATGATTATCGGAATTCCAAATGCTGGCAAATCAACCCTGATGAACCGTTTGGCTGGGAAAAAGATTGCGGTGGTCGGTAATAAACCAGGTGTTACCAAGGGACAACAATGGCTCAAAACCAATAAAGACCTTGAAATCCTAGACACACCAGGGATTCTTTGGCCTAAGTTTGAAGATGATGCTGTCGCACTCAAACTAGCCCTAACTGGAGCTATTAAAGACCAGTTGCTTCCCATGGATGAAGTCACCATTTTTGGTCTCAATTATTTTAAAAAACATTATCCAGATAAGCTAGCTGAACGCTTCAAACAAATGAAAATTGAAGAAGAAGCTCCTGTTATCATCATGGATATGACACGTGCCCTCGGTTTCCGAGACGACTACGACCGTTTTTACAGCCTCTTCGTCAAGGAAGTTCGTGATGGAAAACTCGGTAACTATACCTTAGATACATTGGACGATATCGATGACGACGATTAAAGTAATCAAAGAACTTCTTGCTACGGTCAAAGACTTAGACAATCCCCTTTTTCTTGAACTGGAAAAAGATAGCCGAACTGGAGTTCAAAAGGAAATCAGCAAGCGAAAAAAAGCCATTCAGGCTGAACTCGAGGAAAATCTTCGTCTAGAAAACATGCTTTCCTATGAAAAAGAACTTTATAAACAAGGATTAAGCTTAATAGCAGGCGTTGACGAGGTCGGCCGTGGTCCTTTGGCTGGTCCTGTGGTCGCTGCAGCGGTAATCTTGCCTAAAAATTGTAAAATCAGAGGCCTCAACGATAGTAAAAAAATCCCCAAAAAGAAACATTTGGAAATTTTTCAAGCCGTTCAAGACCAAGCTTTAGCAATCGGTATTGGAATCATGGACAATCAAGTCATTGACCAAGTCAATATCTATGAAGCGACCAAACTGGCCATGAAGGAAGCAATCTCCCAGCTCAGTCCCCAACCCGAGCACCTATTGATAGATGCCATGAAACTGGAGTTACCAATTTCACAAACCTCCATCACCAAAGGAGATGCTAACTCCCTCTCGATCGCAGCTGCATCTATAGTGGCCAAGGTGACACGGGATGAATTGATGAAGGAATATGATCAGCAATATCCCGGCTATGATTTTACAGCTAATGCAGGTTATGGAACGGCAAAACACTTAGAAGGTCTCGATAAACTAGTGTTACTCCCATTCATCGTTCCAGTTTTGAACCGATAAAATCACTAGTCGCAGCAAACAAAGAAAGTTAAGTTGGAGGAAATGATTATGGAAAAACAGTCAGAAATACTCCGTTCCAAGAAAGAATTTGCCTTTGCTTCAAGTACCATATTATCCCAAGTTGGGCGGGGAATCATCGTCGGGCTAGTTGTCGGGCTAATCGTTGGATCTTTTCGTTTCTTAATTGAAAAGGGCTTCCACCTAATACAAGGCCTCTATCAAGATCAAGCGCACCTAGTGCGCAATCTTTTTGTCCTTGTTTTATTTTACATACTCATCTGCTGGCTCAGTGCGAAACTAACTCGGTCAGAGAAAGATATCAAAGGCTCAGGAATCCCACAAGTTGAGGCCGAATTAAAAGGACTCATGTCGCTTAATTGGTGGAGTGTTCTCTGGAAGAAATATGTTTTAGGCACCCTAGCAATTGCCAGCGGACTCATGCTAGGTAGGGAAGGCCCGAGTATTCAACTTGGAGCAGTTGGAGGTAAGGGAATTGCTAAATGGCTCAAATCGAGTCCAGTTGAGGAACGTTCCTTAATTGCTAGTGGAGCAGCCGCTGGTTTAGCTGCAGCTTTTAACGCCCCAATAGCAGGCCTTCTCTTTGTAGTAGAAGAAGTCTATCATCACTTTTCAAGATTTTTCTGGGTTTCCACTCTAGCAGCCAGTATTGTAGCAAACTTTGTCTCACTACTCATATTTGGCCTAACACCCGTACTAGATATGCCGGACAATATTCCTCTCATGACCCTAGACCAGTATTGGATTTACCTGGTTATGGGAGTTTTTCTCGGGCTTTCTGGTTTTCTCTATGAGAAAGCGGTACTCAATGTTGGTCAAATTTATGAATGGCTTGGTCAAAAAATCCATTTGGATAAAGCTTATTATCCAATCCTAGCATTTATCCTTATCATACCAGTCGGAATTTTCTTACCTCAAATTCTCGGTGGTGGGAATCAAATCGTTCTTTCTTTAACTGAGCAACACTTTAGTTTTCAAGTCTTACTTGCCTACTTCCTCATTCGTTTTATTTGGAGTATGATGAGTTATGGTAGTGGACTACCAGGTGGAATTTTCCTACCAATTCTGGCCCTTGGTTCCTTACTTGGTGCCCTAATTGGCGTCATTTGTGTTAATCTTGGACTTATCAGTCAGGAACAATTTCCAATATTTATCATTTTAGGAATGAGTGGCTACTTTGGAGCAATATCCAAGGCCCCCCTAACAGCCATGATCCTTGTAACCGAAATGGTTGGTGACATCCGAAATCTCATGCCTCTCGGACTTGTTACCTTGGTAGCCTACATTATCATGGATTTACTAAAGGGTGCCCCAGTATACGAGGCCATGCTTGAGAAAATGCTGCCAGAAGAAGTGACAGACGACGGAGCAGTAACTCTTATCGAAATCCCTGTTTCAGATAGAATAGCTGGAAAACAAGTCCATGAACTCAACTTACCACAAAATGTACTCATCACCACCCAAGTCCATAATGGTAAAAGCCAAACAGTTAATGGCTCAACCAGGATGTATCTGGGCGATATGATTCATCTAGTTATTCCAAAAAGTGAAATTGGAAAAGTAAAAGATTTATTGTTGTAGATTAAGAATGTATATTACATAATTTTTATTATGTAATATAAAAAGCGTGGAAATTTTGTAGATTCATATCATACACAAAAGACTTGGTTCTTATGAAAAACAGAACCAAGTCTTTGTTTTATTTTAAAAACTTAAATTTTTGTACTTTTCCCTAGACAGTAGATGAACCCTTGGTTTGCTAAATTTAAGGCGTAATGTACACACTCTAAAAAATGTACTTTATTTTAAGGAAAGATAAAGTACATTTTTTGATCTAGCGGCTTAGATATGTAAAATACAATTTCGACCTTTATTAAACTCCTTGTAAGTCTAAAAATCTTGAACAATCAAGGTTTAGGTTTTTGGTAATAGTCATTTTCACTAACACTAAAATGAACATTTGAAAAATTTCCAGTATTCACTTAAATAAAGTACATAATTGAAGATAATTGGCTCTAAAAAAATTTTTGGTTATCAAGGGGCGCAATCAAGAATTTCACCAAACACATATATCATCTTTCCGAAAAACTATAATTTTCTTGAAAAATATATAAGTCTATGCTATACTACTAGTAGACTTAATTATGGAGAAAATAGATGAAACGTGAGATTTTACTGGAACGAATAGACAAACTAAAACAAATCATGCCCTGGTATGTTCTGGAATACTACCAATCAAAGCTTGCTGTCCCATATAGTTTTACAACCTTGTATGAATACCTCAAGGAATACGATCGATTTTTCAGCTGGGTTTTAGAGTCTGGGATTTCAAACGCAGATAAAATGGCCGATATTCCTTTATCGGTCTTGGAAAACATGTCAAAGAAAGATATGGAATCCTTTATCCTATATCTAAGAGAACGACCTTTGCTGAATGCTAATACAACCAAACAGGGCGTTTCACAGACAACTATCAATCGGACCTTGTCAGCACTTTCCAGTCTTTACAAATATTTAACTGAGGAAGTTGAAAACGACCAAGGAGAGCCCTATTTCTATCGTAATGTAATGAAGAAAGTTTCAACCAAGAAAAAGAAAGAAACACTTGCGGCCAGAGCTGAAAACATCAAGCAAAAACTCTTTTTAGGTGATGAAACAGAGGGTTTTCTAACTTATATCGACCAAGAGTACCCTCACCAACTTTCTAATCGAGCTCTCTCATCATTCAATAAAAATAAAGAGCGTGATTTGGCCATTATCGCCCTTCTCTTGGCCTCAGGTGTCCGCTTATCTGAAGCTGTTAATCTGGATCTAAGAGATCTCAATCTCAAAATGATGGTCATTGATGTCACTCGAAAAGGTGGCAAACGTGACTCGGTCAATGTCGCTGCCTTTGCTAAGCCTTACCTAGAGAATTATCTAGCCATTCGAAATCAACGTTATAAGACGGAAAAGACGGATACAGCACTCTTTCTGACCTTATACCGTGGCGTTCCCAATCGTATTGATGCTTCTAGCGTTGAAAAGATGGTTGCTAAGTACTCTGAGGACTTTAAAGTCCGTGTAACTCCCCACAAACTCCGCCATACCTTAGCAACCAGACTCTATGATGCAACTAAATCGCAAGTTTTGGTCAGCCACCAATTAGGACATGCCAGCACGCAAGTCACTGACCTCTATACCCATATCGTAAATGATGAACAAAAGAATGCTTTGGACAGCTTATGATTGTTGCGTAATAATAATTATGTAAATTTAATCTCAAAAAAAGAAGTTGCTAAAATATGCAACTTCTTTTTTCTTTTTATCCCACTACTGCTTCAGCGATTTCTTCACGGCTGATACCAGCAAAGTAGCGTGTGATGTCAATAGTTTCTAGTGCTTTAAGAACATCCTCGCGTTCGTATTTCACTCCACGGAGGACATCTTCTACTGCAGCAACGTCCTCGATACCAAAGAAGTCACCATAAATCTTGATGTCTTGGATTTTTGATTCGAGAACATTGGCAAAGACTTCTACTTTACCACTAGTGAATTTTGTTCCACGACGGATGTTAAATTCAGGTGATTTACCGTAGTTCCAGTCCCAAGTACCAAACTTTGTATCCTTGATACGATTGATTTCCGCCAATTCTTCTTCTGAAAAGACGTATTCAGTCATCTCTGGGTACTCTTTTTTCATGTATTCCAATAGCAAATCACGGAATTCCTCAACTGTGATTTTTTCTGGTAATTCATTGACAATATTGGTTACACGAGCACGGACGGATTTCACACCTTTTGACTCAAATTTGTCTTTTGAAACCTTGAGGGCGTTAGCAAGGACTGACAGATCAACGTCAAAGAGCAAGCAACCGTGGTGCATGATACGTCCATTGATATAGGCTTGGGCATTTCCACAGAATTTCTTACCGTCAATCTCAAGGTCATTACGACCTGTAAATTCAGCTTTAACACCAAGTTGAGCCAAGGTATTGATTACCGGAGTTGAAACTCTTAAAGTCAAAGGCGCGGTTTTCATCTTCTTTTGAGATGATCGTGTAGTTGAGGTTATTTAAATCGTGATAAACAGCTCCACCACCACTGATACGGCGGACTACCTCAATACCATTATCTCGAACATAATCACGGTTAATTTCTTCAATAGTATTCTGGTGACGACCAACAATGATAGAAGGTTTGTTAATCCAAAGAAGGAAGATTTGATCCTCATCTAGTAAGTGTTTAAAGGCATATTCTTCCAAGGCGATATTAAAAGCAGTGTCGTTTGAATGATTGATAATATATTTCATGATATCCCTTTATACGATAGAGACTGGAAAACATCTTTCCAGCCTAGTCTATCTTCGTTTTATTTTTTCTTAGGTGAATGGATAGCCATTCCTAGAACATCCGCAAATGCTTCGTACATCACTTCAGAGTAGGTTGGGTGTCCGTGGATAGTCTTCAGCATTTCTTCAACAGTGATTTCCATTTCGATAATGCTTGATGCTTCGTTGATCAATTCTGCGGCTGCAGGACCAATGATGTGCACACCAAGGATTTCTCCGTATTTCTTATCAGCAATAACTTTAACGAAACCTTGAGCCGCATCTGATGCAATGGCACGACCGTTGGCAGCAAAGTTGAATTTACCGATGGCTACATCGTATTTCTCACGTGCTTGTTCTTCAGTCAAACCTACTGCTGCTACTTCAGGAAGAGTATAGATGGCTGCAGGAGTCAAGTTCAATTTGGCAACAGCATGATTTCCTTTGAGGGCATTTCAGCGGCAACTTCACCCATGCGGAAAGCTGCGTGCGCCAACATCTTAGTACCATTGATATCACCTGGTGCGTAGATTCCTGGAACAGAAGTTTCCATGTATTCGTTGACCTTGATACGTCCACGATCCAATTCAAACTCAACATCGCCAATACCTTCAAGGTCTGGCACACGACCGATTGAAAGAAGAGCTTTGCTTGCGATGATATCGTCTTTTCCTTCAACCTTGATACGAAGTTGACCATTTTCTTCGATGATTTCTTGCAATTTTGTACTTGTTAAGATAGTCATACCTTTGCGTTCCAAAATCAAGCGAAGATTCTTAGAAACTTCCGCATCCATAGCTGGAACGATACGGTCCATCATTTCGATAACAGTTACTTTTGAACCAAATGTCATGAAGGCCTGACCGAGTTCGATACCGACAACACCACCACCGATGATTACGAGGCTTTCTGGAACTTCATTCATTTCAAGGATATCGTCACTTGTCATCACGAGTGATGATTCCATACCAGGAACGTTGATCTTGCTGACTTTTGAACCACCAGCAAGGATGATTTTCTTGGTTTCAAGCAATTCAGAACCATCTACCAAGACATTCTTGTCTTTAGTGATTGTACCAACACCCTTATGAACAGTAACTCCGTAGCTACGAAGAAGACCCGCAACACCACCTACCAAGGTATTGACAACTTTAGATTTAGTTTCTAAAAGTTTGTCCATATCAACAGTGAAGTTTGGATTTTCGATGACGATACCACGGTTTGCTGCATGACCGATGTTTTCGATGATTTCAGCATTGTGAAGGTAGGTCTTGGTTGGAATACAGCCACGGTTCAAGCAGGTTCCACCGAGTTCAGATTTTTCAACAAGGGCAACCTTACCACCAAGTTGGGCAGCTTTAATGGCTGCTACATATCCAGCAGGACCTCCACCAATCACAACGATATCAAAGGCATCATCGCTCTTGCCATCGTCGTTTGAGGCACTAACTGCAGGCGCTGGGCTAGCTTCTGGAGCAGCCGCTCCAGCTGTTGGGATGTTTTCCCCTTCTTCACCAAGGTAACCGATAACTTCCGTTACAGGGACAGTTTCACCATCTCCTTTGAGGATGGCAATCAAGTATCCATCTTCTTCGGCTTCCAATTCCATGCTGACTTTGTCAGTCATGATTTCCAAAAGGATTTCTCCTTCTTTTACAAATTCTCCGACTTTTTATTCCATTGGACGATTTGTCCTTCTGTCATATCCACGCCGGCTTTTGGCATAATTACTTCTAAGGCCATGTCTTACTTCCTTTATCTATATCTCTAAAAATAAATACTGTATTTTTAAACCAACATTGAGATTGGGTTCTCAATTAAGGTTTTCAAGTCTTTCATAAACTTAGCACCAGCCATACCATCTACAACACGGTGGTCAATGGTTAACCCCAGGCTCATGATAGGACGAATAACAATCTCACCATTGACAACTACAGGTTTCTCAACTGTTGAGCTAACCCCGAGGATAGCTGAGTTTGGTTGGTTAATAATCGGACCGAAGGACTGAACACCAAACATTCCCAAGTTACTGATTGTGAAGGTTGAGTTTTGTAACTCACTTGGAGCCAATTTGCCACCCAAGGTACGACCAATCACGTCTTTAAATGCAACGACCAACTCTGACAAGCTCATCTTCTCAGCATTGTAAACAACTGGTGTCATTAGACCGTTATCCATACCAACCGCCATCGCAAGGTTGACATAGTTATGAGTGATAATGGTCTTGCCGTCTTCTGTCAATGAAGCGTTGATGTATGGGTGTTTCATCAATGTTTTCACAACAGCGAGAGAAAGAAGGTCTGTTACAGTAGTCTTCTTACCAGTCACTTCCATAATCGGATCAAGAACCTTCTTACGAAGGGCCAGCATTTCAGTCATATCAACTTCATAGTTGAGTGTGAAAGTTGGCGCAGTTAGGTAAGATTCAACCATACGTTGCGCGATAACCTTACGCATTGGTGTCATTGGAATACGCTCAATCTCACCATAAGGAGTGATAGTGTCTGGAACTTCTTCCACTTTTTCAATCTGAGCAGGAGACTTGATGGTGTCGTTTTCGATATTTTCAGGAAGCAAGGCCAAAACATCCTTCTTCATGATTTTACCACGGTGACCCGTTCCTTGGATTTCCTGCCAAGCAATGTTATGTTCGAGGGCAATTCGTTTTGCAAGTGGCGAAATGCGAACCACATTTGTGTCTTTATAAGTTTCCACGTCTTCTTTGTGGACACGACCGTTTGCACCTGAGCCAGAAACGTCGTAGAGGTTGATCCCTAGATCATCCGCTAACTTTCTAGCCGCAGGAGTCGCTCTTAGCTTGTCATCAGCCATGACCTCTCCAATTCTATACTAAGATATTAAGGACGAAGAGGGCAATGAAAAAATAGGAGATTGACCATGTGTTCGATGCACACAAGGAAATCTATCTTTTTTTCGAAGACCTCCGTCCGAATTCAATTACATGATGCAAAGGGCGAAAAAGTCAAAGTGAAAATAGGAAACTTGACGAAGAAACTTTAGTTTCTAGGAAAGTTTATCTTTTTCACACAGACTTTAGCCCGTGTTCAACTCTACAAGTAACTTGGACACGAAACGTGTCTCAAGTTACTACGGTTGCCGCTATTAGGCGGTCAACCTAGTAGACTAACTAAGTCGTTCGTCGAATAGTATCGATTCGACTCCCTTCTGTCGAAACTTTACAATCAACTTAGATACAAAACATATCTCAAGTTGCTACGGTTACCGCTATGAGGCGGTCAACCTAGTAGACTTACTAAGTCGTTCGTCGAATAGTATCGATTCGACTCCCTTCTGTCGAAACTTTACAATCAACTTAGATACAAAACATATCTCAAGTTGCTACGGTTACCGCTATGAGGCGGTCAACCTAGTAGACTTACTAAGTCGTTCGTCGAATAGTATCGATTCGACTCCCGCCTGTCGCAACTTTGCAAATAAGTTGGATACAAAATGTATCTCATGTTGTTAAAGTTAAAAAGAACATTTGTTTACATAATTTATCTTATGTAGGTTTATTCTTTGTTGTAAGTTTTTCGGATTGCATCTTTGATGCTTTCAACGGTTGGAATCATAGCATTTTCTAGGTTTTGTGCGTAAGGCATTGGCACATCTTCTCCTGCACAACGGCGGATTGGTGCATCTAGATAGTCAAATGCTTCTGATTCTGAAATAATTGCTGAAATCTCTCCGATATAGCCACTTGTTTTGTGGGCATCGTTAACCAGAACAACCTTACCAGTCTTCTTAACTGAGTTAATGATGATATCCTTATCAAGCGGTACAAGGGTACGTGGGTCAACAATTTCAACCGAAATTCCTTCTTCCGCCAATTCCTCAGCAGCTTGAACCACACGACGAAGCATTTTACCATAAGTAACGACTGTTACATCTGTACCTTCACGTTTGATTTCACCAACTCCAAGTGGGATTGTGTAGTCTGGATCAACTGGCACTTCCCCTTTTTGGTTAAATTCTGACTTGTATTCAAGGATGATAACAGGGTTGTTATCACGGATAGAAGACTTGAGAAGTCCTTTCATGTCAGCAGGTGTACCTGGAGCTACAACCTTAAGACCTGGGATGTGTGTGAACCAAGACTCTAGAGACTGAGAGTGCTGAGCTGCAGAACCGACACCGTTACCAGCTGCGCATCGAACAGTCATTGGAACCTGACCTTTCCCACCAAACATATAACGAGTTTTAGCTGCTTGGTTGACGATATTATCCATGGCAATAACTGAAAAGTCCATGAAAGTCATATCAACGATTGGACGAAGTCCTGTCATAGCAGCACCAGCAGCAGCACCAGAAATAGCTGCTTCTGAAATTGGACAGTCACGTACACGTTCTGGTCCAAATTCTTCAAGCATACCTACAGATGTACCAAAGTCTCCACCAAAGACACCGACATCTTCACCCATCAAGAGTACATTTTCATCACGACGCATTTCCTCAGACATTGCAAGGATAATGGTATCGCGGAAAGACATTAATTTTGTTTCCATATTTCTCTACTTCTCCTTAGTCTGCGTAAATATCTTCAAAAGCTGATTCTAGTGGAGGAAATGGACTTTCTTCTGCAAACTTAACAGATGCTTCCACTGCTTCTTTGACTTGAGCCTGAATTTTTTCAAGTTCCTCTGCACTAGCAATTTTATTTTCAACAAGGTACTTGCGGAGGTTTTCGATTGGATCTTTTTCCTTCCACTCATCGACTTCTTCACGTGTACGATATTTACCAGGGTCTGATGATGAGTGACCAAGCCAACGGTAAGTTACGCTTTCAATTAAGACGGGGCCTTTACCAGAACGAACATGGTCAACTGCTTTCTTAAATCCTTCGTATACATCAATTACATTGTTTCCGTCAGGAATAAACATACCAGGAATACCGTAAGCGGCGCTACGCTCGTGAATATGCTGGACATTAGTCATTTTCTTAATATCAGCAGAGATTCCATAACCGTTATTGATACAGTAGAAAATTACTGGAAGATTCCAAATTGAAGCCATATTTACAGCTTCGTGGAATACACCTTCATTCGTCGCTCCATCACCAAAGAAGCAGACAACGATTTACCAGTGTTTTTCATTTGTTGAGTAAGGGCTGCACCTACTGCAATCCCCATACCACCACCTACGATACCGTTAGCACCAAGGTTCCCTGCATCTAGGTCGGCGATGTGCATTGATCCACCTTTACCTTTACAAGTTCCAGTATACTTACCAAGGATTTCAGCCATCATTCCGTTGAGGTCAATCCCTTTGGCAATAGCCTGTCCATGACCACGGTGGTTGGAAGTAATCAGGTCATCTGGGTTGAGAGCCAACATCGCTCCGACGTTAGCAGCCTCTTCTCCGACAGAAAAGTGAGTCATACCGGGAACTTTTCCCTTTTTCACTAACTGAGCAATTTTTAAGTCCATGCGACGGATTTCTTCCATCTTACGGAACATCTCTAGCAAAAGATTTTTATCTAAAGTTGACATAATCTTGCCTTTCTAACTTTGTACTTACTCTTACTATTTTACCTTTTTTAGTATACACTGTCAAAGTATATGGCTAATAAAATTTCACAATATAAAAAAATAAATCCCTGTTAAAACAGGGATTCTCTCTAGTTAGAGTATTTTTTCACAAAGTCGTTTTTCAGGATAATTTCTTAAAATTAGCTCAATCTTTTCATTACAGTTTTCAAACGCCATTGGTACAAACAACCAGAAACAATCAAGCTGGCAATTAACCCAATCCAGTAGGCAAATGCCCCTAAGTCAGTTGCTTGATCTAGTAGGTATCCTAGAGGTATCGCTACTCCCCAATACCCGATTAAGCCAAGATAGAAAGGAACGATAGTGTCCTTATAGCCTCTTAGAATCCCCTGGAGCGGAGCCGCAAAGGTATCAGCTAGCTGGAAAAAGAGACTGTAGGTTAGAAATACAGCAGTTGTTTCAATGAACTGAGAGTCATTCCCATATAGACTTGCTACACGATTTCTAAAAATGTAGAGAAAGGATAGGGTAAGACAAGCAAAAATAAGGGCGGTTATTCTCCCCAGACGAGCATAGGTTTTTGCATCCTCAAAACGTTTAGCCCCCACCTCGTAAGACACAACAATCGCCATAGCAGAGGAAATACTCATAGGAAAAGCATACATGAGGCTCGAAAAATTCATAGCGGACTGGTGACTGGCGATGATGAGCGATGAAAACTTAGCCATGATTAGTCCCACCACGGAGAAAATGGCAACTTCAGCAAAGACGGTTCCCCCGATTGGTAGACCTAATCGAACACCTTCCTTGATTTTATCTATATTTAGTGGAATGCGTTTTTCAAGATGTAGCGCTTTTAACCTTTCTTGTTTGAACAAAACAAGCAGGGAAATGCCCAATAAAACCCAATAGGCTAGCGAAGTTCCTAGCCCTGCTCCTGCGCCACCAAGCTCAGGGAAACCAAGGGCTCCATAAATCAAAAGATAGTTAAAACCACTATTAAGAGGAAGTAATAGGAGCATGAGGTACATAGATAGCTTGGTCAAACCAAGAGAATCTAACAATGATCGAATGACACTGAAAAGCAACAAGGGAATAATCCCGATAGACAGGTACCAAAGATAAGAAACTGCAACTGCCGCCACTTGAGCTTCTAGTCCGATATGGTTTAAGACAGGTGGCGCTAAAAATACTACCATGCCAAGCAAGACCAAAGACAGTCCGAAAGCCAAGTAGATAAATTGGTAAAAGTCAGATGCTACTTCTTCCTTTTTACCCCGTCCCAGATGATGGCCTATGATGGGAACCATGGCCGAAACAATCCCTGTTAAAAAAGTAAAGAAAGGATTCCATAGACTCGTTGCAGTTGATACACCAGCCAAGTCCATGGTATTGTACTGCCCAGTCATGGTTGTATCGACAAAAGAGGCAGAATAATTAGCAAACTGATAAATCAGGATAGGAAAAAATATCTTAAGAAATAAAATAAACTTATCTTTAAATTGATGGGTTCGATACATATACGCTCTCTATTCTTATAGTTTATAGAGCAGAATCCCATCTAGTTTTTGTAAACGATTTGTCCCTTACAGATAGTATATTTGACCTGCCCTTTTAAAGTTTCACCGATAAATGGTGAATTAGCTGCTTTTGAAGCAAAGTGTGAGTCCACAAGGCGGTCAACCTTAGCGTCAAAGATAGTGATATCCGCTGGACCATTCTCAGCCAAGTAACCTGCTTCAAAGTTGTAAAGTTTGGCTGGATTAACAGTCATTTTTTCAAGCAATTCCATCAAGCTTAGCTCGCCAGCATCTACTAAATAAGTCAAACCAAGAGAAAGAGAGGTTTCTAAGCCAGTCATACCAGATGGCGCTTTGGTGATATCTTCTACATTTTTTCTCATCTGCATGGTGAGGCGCGTGGTCCGTTGCGATAACTGTGATAACACCTGACTTGAGACCTTCGATAACGGCTCGACGGTCTGATTCCAAACGAAGCGGAGGATTCATTTTTGGCATTGCTTCCTTGTGTCAAAAGGAGAGCTTCCGTCTTAGAGAAATGCTGTGGAGCTACTTCTGCTGTGACTTGTGCTCCCAAACCTTGAGCGAATTCCACTACCTTGACACTTTCTTCCTTAGACAAATGCTGGATATGAACATGAGCCTTGGTTGCATAGGCAATCATAACATCACGCGCAATCATGGCGTATTCTGCCACCCCTGTCGCACCACAAATATGGAAATGTTCTTTAGCAATATTTTCGTTAAACCCAAGAATGCCGTTCAAACCTGGATCTTCCTCGTGAAGGCTGATAAAGGTATTGAGTTTTTTTGGCTTCTTCCATGGCTTCCTTAACCACCTTGCTGCTTTCAAGTGGAATACCGTCATCTGAGAAACCAACCGCACCTGCTTCTAAAAAGCGCCTTTAAAGTCAGTCAAATCTTGGCCATTAAAAATTCTTAGTAATGGTCGCAACCGTCTTGACATTGATTTGTTCCTTGGCAGCAGATTGGAGAACTTCTTGAAGAGTCTCTACATCCGAAATGGTTGGACTGGTATTAGCCATCATGACAACTGTTGTAAAACCACCCGCTGCTGCAGCTAGGGCACCGGTATGAATATCTTCCTTGTGGGTTTGACCTGGTTCACGGAAATGAACATGGATATCGACCAAGCCAGGAGCAACTACTAGACCAGTAGCATCAATTAGCTCTGCTCCTTCTTCCTTAATTTCAGGCGCAATTTTGACAATTTTTCCATCTTCGACCAAAACATCACAGACTTGATCCAAACCAGACTTGGGATCCATTACACGACCATTTTTGATTAGTAGCATCTGCTTTCTCCTTTATTCATAGAAATCAACTTGGGTATCCAACAATTTATCCCCATCATAAACAAACTTAGCTGAAAAGAAGGGTTTATCCTCTAAGAGCCACTCAACAAAGGTGTGGTCACCTTCCCAAGTCGGCTTGCTTAAGACCTCATCATAGGGAACCCATTCTAAGGTTCCTTCATTGCAGTCAATCAACTCACCCTCAAACTCTGTAACCTTAAAAACATAAGTGTACCAGTCTAAATCTGGCGTAAATTCAGGAAAAGTGATAACGCCTTTTAGCACAGGCTTGGCTTTTAGACCTGTTTCTTCGAGGATTTCACGCGCCGCGCATTCCTGAGGCGTCTCTCCTCGCTCTAGCTTACCACCCACACCAATCCATTTGCCAGCATGGACATCATTGGGCTTTTTATTGCGATGGAGCATGAGTAGTTCTTTTCCGTTATCAATGTAGCAAATCGTCGCTAACTGAGGCATATTTTCTCCTTATCTAAGCCAATCGATTGGCTCTTGTCCTGTCTCTCTTAAGAATGCATTGGCCTTGGAAAAAGGTTTGGAACTCCAAAATCCTCTGTAAACAGATAAAGGACTTGGATGGGCTGATTCGATAATCAAATGCTTAGGATTTGTCACCAATGATTTCTTCTTGCGTGCATAGGCTCCCCAGAGTACAAAAACTACAGGCCTGTCTAGATTATTGACCACCCGAATCACAGCATCCGTAAAAGGCTCCCAAATCTGCCCAGCATGACCGTTTGCCTGACCAGCAGGAACGGTCAAACAAGCATTGAGAAGTAAAACTCCTTGCTCAGCCCAAGCTGTCAAATCATGGGATGCTTTAACTCCAATATCATCTGCTAATTCTTTCAAGATATTTTGCAAGGATGGCGGAGCTGGAATAGCATCTGGAACCGAAAAACTCAAGCCCTGCGCTTGACCTGGTCCGTGATAGGGGTCTTGCCCTAGAATCACCACCTTAACCTCTTCAAGCGGTGTAGTCAAGAGAGCCTGAAAAACTTTTTCCTTAGGTGGGTACACAGTTCCTTGCGCATAGACCTGCTCCATAAACTGATTGATTTTCCCGAAATACCCCTCAGGTAATTGCTCCTTAATCAAAGCATGCCAAGATGAGTGTTGCATCTTTCTCTCCTTTACCGTATCCATCTAAAAGCACGTTTTAATTCATCTATACCATTCTCAAAAAAGCATAGACCGTGTGCAAGTATAATCTTATCAGGTTTCCAGTTTAACATACGGAAAAAAGACATTCTTGCTTCCCTTTGTCTTCCTAAAAAAGTCATCCGATAATCGATAGGAGTTTGTCCATCAGGGGCTGTTACACGAGCTAAACGATAAAATCTTCTGCGGATTGGACTAGCTATTTTTTCCGATTCAAAATTCTCTATAAGGTCCGTTACAATGAGTGTTTTAGTTGATTTATGAAAAAACACCACTTCTTCAATCACAGAACTACCCTTAAAAATAAGTTGATCAATCTCATCAGACCATAGGTCAGGAGCCTTATCTGTTAAGGGAGCATCGAATACCACCTTGACATTCTGACTGTTCGCTCTCTCTTCAACTCCTGGACTAGACCATGCTTGTGCATAAGGATATCTTTTTTTCCAATCTGCAATATAGGCGTAGTGAATCTTATTTGGTGAAATCAGGTAAGCGACTCTGCCCAAAGCGTCCAGTTCAGTAAAGAGCTCCTCATTTGGCGCAATAGGAGAATGAATCCAGAGTTTTCCATCCTTTAACTTTATCACCGTCATACGTGTCTGAAAAGGAAGTTTGAAGACCTTCATATCCATTTGTATCAAGTCACCATCTGCTATCCAGATATTTTGATCAACTTCCTTTAGTGTATACAATGGTTCATAAAGAGAAAGTTCTGGTTTTGACATCGTTTACTATTCCTTCATTTTAACTGCCTCTATTATAGCAAAAAGTGGCTATGGAAACCACTTTTTACAGTTCTTATATATACTGTTATTCATCCTAGTATTGGACATTAGTATTTACAGTATCAATCAGCCATTAGAAACTTTTCGATTGTATCAATAGCATAGGAAAGTTGATTATTTACAGACATCATCCGTTCAAGATTAGCATCCATATAGTAGAGTTCAGATAAGCCACCCCTAGGGAGAAAGAGTGAATAGTGGATATTCATCTTCTCTCGAGTACTTAACTCTATATGATTGCTTATGATATACTTTAACTCTTTTAACGAATTTACTTGAGCAACCACACCTTTTAACTGATACTGCTCGATGAGGTTTAGTAAGTTGTCAATCTCTTCAATGACTTTAGTTTCCATATCATCACCTCTTAGGAAAAGTACTACATAGCATCCAAACAATCTAGTAAGTCTTGGTAGGAATGGACTTCATAAGTCGGCTGAGCTTGAGTCTTGTTTTCCAGATGATAGGGATTGTACCAGACAGTATCAATCCCAGCATTATTGCCACCTTGAATATCAGCTGTTAGGGAATCTCCAATCATCAGGGTCTTTTCTTTATCAAATCCAGTAATCTGTTGACCGATTTTTTCATAGAATAGTGCATCAGGTTTTTGAGTTTGCAATTGTTCAGAGATAAAGACTTGGTTGAAATAAGGAGCCAGACCTGATTGAGCCAAACGTCCTGTCTGAATGGCAGTGATCCCATTTGTCGCAGCGTATAGCTCATAATCTCGCTCAATGAGACTGTCTAAGAGTTCATGAGCGCCTGAAAAAGTTTGTCCCTGTTGAGCAAGATAACATTGGTAACGCTGAGCAAGTAAAATACCGTCTTTCTCCAGTCCAAAATGATCAAACAAACGAGAAAAGCGCGTGATAACCAGCTCTTGTTTACTGATTTTCTTTTGCTCCAAGTTCTTCCAGAGAGCCTTGTTCATAGGAACGTAATAGTCTTTATAGGCTTGGATATCCGCAACTCCTTCTTCTTTTAGAAGTTGTGTCAGAGCCACATCCTCAGCAGCATCAAAATCAAGCAAGGTGTGGTCGAGATCAAAAAGTAAAAATTTGTAGGGCAATTTGAAGTTTTCCTTTCTGAAAATTCATTAAGAACATTATAGCATAAATGAAAATACGTAAACACAAAACTCTCTAAGAAATCAGAAATCCTTCTTCGAGAGTTATATATATGGTTCTATTGCATCTGGATAGGTTATTAATACTACTCGTCTATTCTTTTTAGTAGAAATTCTATAAAATTATCCGCATAGTATTCTCCATCTTTAAAAACAGGTAATTCATTGGTCAGACCGTCCTGATTTTGAAAATAGAACATGCCATCACCACATTCACAAATAACTAATTGCTCAGAATTACTGAACCCTTCTTTTCGATTCAGCTCGTTTATATAAACAAGATCGCCTCCTACAACAGTATCAAAATCTAATCCATAAATACTAAATATTTCTTCTCCATAAATCTCTCCCCCCATATAATTTTTCAGCCACCACTTATATGTTTCAGGAAAAGTAAAATTTAATCTTTTCTCAGCTTTTATAATCAATTCATCAGAAATCCCCTTTCCAAATGGTGCAAAATCTATACCCTCGCTAGAAGCAATCTTTTTCTTCAATTCAACAATCATCTTTCACCTCATTTTATCATTAAAATCTCTAGTTCTATTTTCCCAATAATTTCCTCTCCATGACTTAAATTCACTACGATTGATCCATTTCCTATCTTACTTATATTTATGATTTCTATTTACACTGAGCAATTCTTTTTGACTATCATTTCCATCTATGCTGAAGTAACTACTGTAAAATAAAAATGTTTTCCATTGCTATCTACATACTGGTTGATATAATCTTTTGCTACAGAAATTGACTGGAGTAAGTCTCTATCATTATCTCTAGGAGAATAATACCAGCTATCATAAGTCAACTCAAGTCCCCGATCTCCTTCTACATAGACATCGCCACCAAGAATCATAAACTTTTTCAACTCTATCCAGTCTATATAGGCCAACATATCTTGATATGTATATGCATAACTTGCAACACCCAATTCTGCTAGCGACTGACCTCTATTTTCAAAATTAAATTTATCTAGTTTCATATGATTGGACTCCTATTTTGCTTTCAATGAGAATAAGTTGGCACTCTCTAATCAGTTCAATGTTTTTATAATATATTTGTAAAATAATAGTTCTCATTTATAATCTCCAAAGTTTGAATTAAACTATTTCATATGATGTCTCTTTTTTTAAATAATTTTTTTAATATTTATCTCTAAAATCTTATAAATTTTTTTCAATTCTACTGCAAATATGGATGCAATTTAATTTCTCTATTAGAGTTTTTTTCGAAAATATTCTAGGTAAATTGTTTCTGAAATACTTTAAATTTTTCCAATCGAGTATTTATAAAGAATAGGAGTTAGTAAGAAACTAAAATACCCACTTCCCCCCTCACTATCGTCTCGAAAAATAATCTCTTTCATTTGATGAGGATTTTTTATATATTCATCCATAGCAATATATACCTTGCTCATCTTCTCTTCAAAAATGTAGCATACTTGATAAATTGTTAGATATTTTGTCTCACAATCCAGTCTTATTTCACAAAATCTTTCTGTTTCATCGAACCACTCAGTCCGTAGAATTATATTATCCAAGATATTTCCTCCATTCATTCCCTCTACCCCAACTCCTTGGCTATTCTGCTTTTTTCAAGTTTTCCCTTAGTAATTCGTTTCCATAAAACAAGTGGGTTCAAACTATAAGATAGGCGTACAAGGAAATAATTAACCCATTCGATAAGGGCAAAAAGCTGTATTAGTGTGGCTATAGTAGCCACTTGGAAACTCTGTGTATTCCATACAATAAAAGGAAAGCCTAAAATAAGTAAAACAAGGTCTAGTATTCTGAAACCACCATATAGTTTGGGAACATTTCTACTTCCAAACTGGGGATTCGACAGTCTTCTAATCAAAATTGCCCAATAGATTGAACCTTGAAGCAAAATAAATGTCAGTAAAGACAAAGGATAGAGAGCGGTTACTAGACTATTCCAATCAGTAAGCCGATTTCAAAAGGAAAAAACAAAACCAAAAGGATAGGACGGCTGTGAACTCTCCCAAACAGAGGGACACCAACTCTTTTCTAACTTTCTCTTTTTGCATGTTCATTATCTCACCCATCTATCTATCATCCTATATCAGAAAAAAACATTCGAATCAGTTTATAGTCAAGATTTCTCAGAATCAAGGCATTCTAAGCATCGAGCAGCTCTATTACTTTAATATCATTGTAATTCTAAGTTTAGAATTACATTAAAATAAATGTTTTAGGGCTATTCTAAGTCTATGATAGCCTTAAATTTTAATTTTTGAAGGATTCTAAAGCCAGAATAGCTCTAAAATCACGAGAATGAAGCTATTCGAAGCTTAGAAGAACCTTTGGTGAATTTCAATAGCACTTCAACTAGCTATTCTTACAATTTCTCTGATGAGCTTTGAGTTTTTTCAGAGCCCAATCATAGTGACTGGAAGTGGCACTCACAAAGTAGGAGCCTAGACTTGTTCCTCCCGTCCACTTATAGACACCTTTTGTGAACAATTCGTCACTGCTGAAGCCTTCCATCAACTCTAAAACCTCTTTATGCGATTGATTGAGGAGTTTGGTCGCTTCTTCTAAGGACGTTCTCTGGTGCTTCTTCCAAAAAGCGACATTCATTTCTCCATAAGTTTTCCAATTATAAGGTTTAGGGAGAAAAGGTCTTTCATGACCCTTTTGATTGGAATTTACCCAGGTCAAAAGTAAGTGATGCCATTCATAGAGATGGATCAGGACATCCCGCAGATTTTTATCTCTTTTCCAGTGAGCTTCTTTTTTCTTCTGGTCTTTTGAAAAATCAAATGGAGTCTGTAGTTCCTCTTCACTTAATTTAGATATAAAGTGATTGAGCTTTTCATAGTTTTCCTTAGAGGCTAGCACTAATTCCTCTTTTGTTTTTGGTCTAGGCATAGACGTTCTCCCTTCATTTTCAATTAGGTTAAGGTATTTTCTTACTTCATTATACCATAATCAAAAAGCAGTTCTTCATTTTACGAAAAACTGCTTTTACTGACTAGTTATTTTATGCTTATAGTCACTAGTTTACATATAAATCTCTAAAGCGACCATCTACTTCTGCTATCTGATAGAGCAAGTGAGCTAGTTCTTGGTAATCTTCTTTTAAACATGAAATGTGGGCCTGGCCAAATAAAGAAGCTAATTCTTCTTTTAATCTGGCCCCTTCTGGATCATGGTCTTTTAAGAATTTACTGAGATAGAGATTTCGAACAGCAGCAAGATTAAAGCTGAAATACTGATGCAATTGTTTTTGCTCGGTATTTAAGCCATTTTCAGCAACTGCTTTTGCATAACATTCCAAAACACTACTTTGACCATTCAGATATCGGTTCTTCATAATCCTTGCAGTTTCCTGAAAGATTTCAGTCTGACTAGGACTCTTGACCTTCTTAAAATTTCCCCACATGGAGTAAGCTCCACGCTTATAGTCAATATCCTCCGCCTTCCAAGCTTCTATAATGTCAGTAAAGTAACCTTCATACAGGCAAAACCAGCTGGATCATGCAAATAGAGATATTGACCATCAATGCCATACACGGTTACGAAGTGATCCACACCATAAAGGATTGTGTGATTGGGATTGTAAGTCAAATGTCCCATATCAAGAGGTCCAAGTACGACAGGTCCATTGGACAGAAAGGTTTCCAACTTTCCTTTAATCTCTTCCAAATTAACTTCTGCTCCATCTTTTAGATAGAAATCCTCATAGTCAAATCCTAGTATTTTTAAGGAATGGGAGATGGAAAGGTCTGGCATTCCATTATCAAAGAATACTAGAGGGTGCTCCTCATCTTCCTTCACGATACTAGCGCCATTTCCCATCACCATAATTGCCTCTAAAAACTCTGCTTTAAAGTCATAACCATAGGTTTCTAGTGCCATTGCCAATGAATAGCTATAGCAAAGCGACACATCTCCAAAATACATCTGCATATTCATGCCTCCTTATCTTCTATGGGACTATTATACCGAGAAAACGATACTCATGCCCCATAAAATCCAAACAAAAAATATGGTATTTGTGATTTACGGACATGAATGTCAACAATTAAAAACTCTGTAGAGATTCTTTCCACAGAGTTTAGTTTGCATCTTTATAAAAAATCAGAAAATGATTTAGTCCCTGATGACTGGTATCCAGAGTTCCATTTGGTAGTCTGGGGACGACATATCTCCTTCAGTATAGACTTCAAAGTCTGGCGCTCCTGAGTGGCGATAGCCAGTTTCTGGGAAAAAAATCTCTAGAACATATTTCCAAGCATGTTGGATGCTTGTTGGTATAGCCCCATTGACTGGTACGATAGCATATTCAGCTTCAGATATGTCTTTGATTGACAAACCCAGTTCTTCTGCTTTAGCTTTATCCGTCACATCATAGGCAGCCATATAGTTGATGATTTCACCTTCTTTGACATCCGAGCAGACACCAAAGGATTGGCCACTACCCAAACTTTCTAGGCTTTCTAAGCTGTGATTGGCATAGAGCTGCTCCCATGCAGACGGACACTGGCTATTGTCAATTGCTTCCAATAGGACGCCTGCCACAGTAAAAGAAGGTTTCTTTTGAATCTTGATATCCATGTTCTTTCCTCCTGTAATCTTTAAGGATAATTGAAGTCTAGGAAAAAACCGATAAGGTTTTCCATTTCGAACTTCTGAGGGTGTTGCCCCATGGAATTTCTTAAAGGCTGCGCTGAAGGAATCCGCAGATTCATAGCCGTACTTCATTGCTATGTCAATGATTTTGTCAGAGCTTTCCCGCAAGTCTGTCACTGCTTCTGACAGCCTGCGATTGCGCAAGTATTCTGCTAATGTCATATCTGCCATGATGGAAAAGATTCTGCTAAAGAGAGGGTAAGAATAGCCCGATAACTGATGAAATATTTTCATATCAACTTCTCCAGTCAGCTGCTCCTCCAAATAATCCATAGTTTGATTGAATTGATGCATCATATTCGTTTCTTCTTACCTCCACAAGATACAAAAGTCCTTAAAAGCAAAGTGAAAACAGAAAAATTGACGCTAGAGATTCTAGTCTTAGAAATTTTATCTTTTTCGAACAGCTTTTAGACCGTGTTCAATTCTATTTATAGTCTAACAGATATCAGATACTTCCGCCCTAGAATCTTTGTACAAGATTTAAAGGTGTAAATTTCTATAACTTATCCTTTAATTTCTCAACAAAGAGATAGGCTGCAGGGCAGGTCAAGGTATTCTTAATCGTCAAATGGTTGATTTGATGGATCTTTTTACGATCTGTATGGGGAAATTCACGACAGGCCTTTGGACGAACATCATAGATGGAGCAGAGATTATCTCCTCCTAGAAAGGGGCAGGGCATGGATTTGAAAACCTTGTCACCATCTTCATCAACTTGTAAAAACTCTGCTTCAAAGGCTGGTAATTTCATCTTAAAATACTTCGCAATACGAGTAATATCGGCTTCTTTAAAGTCGGGTCCCAAGGTCTTACAACAGTTAGCACATGCAGTGCAATCGATCTCAGCAAAAACTTCTTCGTGAATCTGCTGGGCAATCTTATCTAGATTCTTTGGTGGCTTTTTCTTTAGATTTGCTAAAACTTTACGATGCTCCTTCTGCTTTTGCAAGGCTAGCTGGTGATAGTACTCAATATCAATTTCTTTAGACATAGTTTCTTTCTAATACAAGTGTTTTTGTCTATTATACCATAAGTTATTTTTCATTTTTGAGTCTTGCACATAAAAAGCCCTTCGGATAAAATCCGAGGGGCTTAAAACGTTGTTAAATCAACGATTATTTTTTAAGGTTGTAGAATGATTTCAATCCACGGTATTCAGCTACTTCACCAAGTTGGTCTTCGATACGAAGCAATTGGTTGTATTTAGCGATACGGTCAGTACGTGAAAGTGAACCAGTCTTGATTTGTCCTGCGTTTGTTGCAACTGCGATGTCAGCGATTGTTGAATCTTCAGTTTCACCTGAACGGTGTGATACAACAGCAGTGTAACCAGCTTCTTTCGCCATTTCGATAGCGTCGAATGTTTCAGTAAGAGTACCGATTTGGTTAACTTTGATAAGGATTGAGTTAGCAGCACCTTCTGCAATACCTTTTTCAAGGTAAGAAGTGTTTGTTACGAAGAAGTCGTCACCAACCAATTGAACTTTACCGCCAAGACGTTCAGTAAGAGCTTTCCAACCGTCCCAGTCGTTTTCGTCCATACCATCTTCGATAGTGATGATTGGGTATTTGTTTACCAATTCTTCAAGGTAGTCGATTTGTTCTGCAGCAGTACGTACAGCAGCTCCTTCACCTTCGAATTTAGTGTAGTCGTATACTTGACGTTCTTTATCGTAGAATTCTGATGAAGCACAGTCAAATCCGATAAATACGTCTTTACCTGGAACATAGCCAGCAGCTTCAATCGCAGCAAGGATAGTTTCAACACCATCTTCAGTTCCTTCAAAACGAGGAGCGAATCCACCTTCGTCACCTACGGCTGTTTCAAGACCACGAGATTTAAGGATTTTCTTAAGAGCGTGGAAGATTTCAGCACCCCAACGAAGAGCTTCTTTGAATGTAGGTGCACCAGCAGGTACGATCATGAATTCTTGGAAAGCGATTGGAGCATCTGAGTGAGAACCACCGTTGATGATGTTCATCATTGGAGTTGGAAGAACTTTAGTGTTAAATCCACCAAGGTAGCTGTAAAGTGGGATTTCAAGGTAGTCAGCAGCAGCGCGAGCTACAGCGATAGACACACCAAGGATTGCGTTAGCACCCAATTTACCTTTGTTAGGAGTACCGTCAAGTGCGATCATAGCACGGTCGATAGCTTGTTGGTCACGTACATCGTAGCCGATGATTGCTTCAGCGATGATGTTGTTTACGTTGTCAACAGCTTTTTGTGTACCAAGACCACCGTAACGAGATTTGTCACCATCACGAAGTTCAACTGCTTCGTGTTCACCAGTAGAAGCTCCTGAAGGAACCATACCACGTCCGAAAGCACCTGATTCAGTGTAAACTTCTACTTCAAGTGTTGGGTTACCGCGTGAGTCTAGGACTTCGCGAGCGTAAACATCAGTAATAATTGACATTTTTTACTCTCCTTTGAGTTAAATTTTTTACACCTCTATGATACCTTAAAAAGAGACCTTTTTCAAGAAAAAACGTTATCTTTGTGCAAATTTTCCTTAAGTTTGTTAAGTAATCGCTTTCAAATCATTCTGTTAATTCTAGTTAAAAATTTTTGTCTCTCAATTAGTGGATAGTGTTAATAAGTAACAATTTAAGGAATGAATAGTGATAAAATATTTTACAATTTTATATCAAATCGATAAATCACTTTAAAAATTGACTTAAATTTGTTACCATATTATAAGACAAATAATTAAGGAGACTAATAATGAAAAATAAATCCATTTTCACTATTTTGTTTTTAGCAGTTTTTTTATTAACAGCTTGCTCCCATAATAGTAACAAGATTGTTGAAAAAAATAGTGACGGAACTTCTACTATTACTTATACTGATGGTAGTAAAATTGGAACCAATGGCAAAGATTTTACAATTTTACAGGAAGATGGAGTTTCGCTTGTATATCTTGACCAAGATAAAACCTATCAATACCAAGGTCCTGATGGTAGTTTTGTTTCAAAAGACAGTGGCGGATCTTACACTATACAACTTCCCTCTGGCGAGAATATAATTTTGTATTCAAATGGTTCTTATTTAATTAGTAAGACTGACGGAAGTTCTGAAACAGGTACAAACAAAGAAGAACTTAATAAATACTTGATTTCTAAAGATTTCACTATTTTTTCTGAACTTGATAAAAAAGTTTCAGATATATTAGAATATATCAAGAAGAATAATTAAGTAGTATTGATCTCCTTCTAAGTATAGAAGGAGATTTTATTTTGGACTTCAACGTTATTTATGGTAAAATCAAACTATGACAGATTTATCAAAACAACTACTAGAAAAAGCTCATGGTGGGCCGAAATTAAACCCTGACGAACAACGCCGCTACCTCGGTACTTTCGAGGAAAGAGTTCTAGGTTATGCGGATGTTGAGATAGCCAATAGCCTTCAGCTACAAAGGATTTTTAACGATTTTGGAAAACTTTCAAGAAAAGACAGAGACTCTTTTTGTGAAGATTTCGCCAACTATCGAGTTTGACAAACAAGTATTCTACCTAAAGGAAGCTAAGAAAACCAATAGTCAAGCTACGATTGTATCAGAGGATCACGCTTCTTCTCCTTTAGGCTTAGTTATCCATTCGAACGAACCTGTTCAAGTGGATGAGAAGGATCTTCGACTGGCTTTTCCAAACCTATGGGAAGAGAAAAAGGAAGAGGCCTCTAAAAAATCTATCTGGAAAAAATGGTTTGGTTAATGACCTCTCATGTTTAATAAACGACCAATATTAGTAGCTGTGTGCTCCAAATAGAGGCTTGCTTTTTTCAGACTGTCTTCTAAAGGCTCACTTTTCTCTAGGATAGAGAATGCTGCTTGTATATTTTCAAATGGTAGGGGAGGCAAATCCTCAGAAAGGCTACCGCAAATAGCGATAACAGGAACTCCCTTAGGAGTTCTTTTTGCTACACCGATAGGAGCTTTCCCAGCGAAGCTTTGACTGTCCAGCCTGCCTTCTCCAACAATAACCAAGTCAGCATCTTCAACCTGCTTGTCAAAGTCTATCAAGTCCAAACAAGTGTCAATTCCAGATACGATACTAGCCTCAGCAAAGGCACAGAGCCCAGCTGCAATCCCACCGCCGGCTCCTGCTCCTTTAAGAGACAGGGTTGATGGTGAAAATTTTTCATAGAACCGCTGTATAGCCAAATCTACTGTCTCAAACAAAGCAGGATCCAAGCCCTTTTGTTTTCCAAATGTATAGGTCGCTCCTTGATGACCACATAAAGGGCTCACGACATCTGCTAAAATGCGGATTTTCACATTTTCAGGAATCCTATACAACTCACTGTCTGAAACTGACTCGAACTCAAGCAAAGTCTGACCGCAAGCAGGCAATTCTTTTCCCTTCTTATCATAAAAGTGATAACCCAAAGCAGCTGCAATACCAATTCCGCCATCATTACTTGCCGTACCACCAACACCGATATAGATTTTCTTCATTCCTTGATTAATGAGATGGCGAATCAACTCTCCAATACCTCTAGTTTGGATGCGAAGAGGATTTCGTTTCTCCCGCTGAATCTTCCCAAGACCAACCAAGTCAGCAACTTCAAAGAGCGCTATTTGATCTTTTTGAAAGTAGCGCATTGCTTCATTTAGACCAAAAGGTCCCGTAACCTCTTGCCATTTTTCTTCAAGTTCAAGAGAATGGCGAATCGAATCCACAGTTCCTTCCCCACCATCACCAACAGGACAGAGCAGACATTCTACATCCGCTATTGACTGTTTGAAGCCTTTTTTTATAGCTTGAGCGACCTCTTCTGCTGTCAAACTTTCTTTAAAGAATCAGGTGCAATTACAATTTTCATAGTTCCCTCTCATTCTAAGAAATCAATCAAAGGAAGAACTTCCAAAAAATCCCTCGTATCTACATGACAAGCTATCTCTGCTTTTACGATCTCTTTGGCGCAAAAGGCTATGCCGTGACCTGCTGACTTTAACATCAAGAGGTCATTAGCCCCATCACCGATGGCAATCGTTCTTTCTTTGGAAAGTCCTAATTCCTTTCTCCATCTCTCAAGAGTAGCTTTTTTTACTTGACCTGTCACAATTTCACCGACTAATTTTCCAGTTAAAAAGCCGTCTTTGACTTCCAACTGGTTAGCAGTGAAATAGGAGATACCAAGGGATTTTGCTAATCTCTCAACTATTGGTGTAAATCCACCAGACACTAGACCTACTAGCATGCCCTTGTTTTGAAGTATGGAGATAAATTCTTGAGCATTCTTGAACAGGTGAATGGATTTGAAGACAGTATCAAAGACCGAAATCGGAAGACCTTTTAACAAAGCCACTCTTGCTCTTAAGCTTGTTTCAAAGTCCAATTCACCTCGCATTGCCTGGCTTGTAATCTGCGAAATTTCGGATTCGCAACCTGCTTCTCTTCCTAAAAGATCAATCACTTCCTCTTCTATCAGGGTGCCATCAACATCCATAACACAGAGCCCCATTACTTGAGTCATCACCTCTCCTCTTTTCTAAACAGCCCAAAAATCGTATGAAAGAATCATACGATTTTATCTATTAGTTGACTAGACTATGGTACAAGTCAAGATAAGACTTGCAAGCTGTATCCCATGAGAAATCACATTCCATAGCTTGTTTTTGTAGTTTTCTCCAAACGTCCGGCTGGTACTTATAAACATCCAAGGCTGTTTGGAAACTCCAGTTAAGCCAGTATGGTGTTAAATTGTCGAATCTAAATCCAGTACCAGTTCCCTCAATCGGATTGAAGGATTGAACTGTATCTCTTAGTCCGCCAACCTCATGAACCAATGGTAGAGTTCCGTAACGCATAGCCATCATTTGTGACAAGCCACATGGTTCAAAACGGCTCGGCATGAGGAAAAGGTCACAAGCTGCGTAAATTTCTTGAGCAAGTTTGACGTCAAAAGTGATATTTGCTGATAGCTTGTCAGGATAGACTTGAGCAAACCATGAGAAGGAATGTTCAAAAGCAGGATCTCCTGTACCTAAAAGGACTATTTGAACGTCCTCCTGTAAGAAACGGTGCAAGCTTTCTACCACAACATCAAAACCTTTTTGGCGCGTCAAACGAGAGACAATCCCAACAAGAGGAACATCTGCTCGCACTGGTAGACCAACTCTCTCTTGCAATTTTGCTTTGTTTTGAGCTTTTCCAGACAAATCTTCCTTATCAAAATGATAGTCTAAAAGAGCATCTGTCTCTGGATTATAGAGATCAGTATCGATTCCATTAACAATTCCTGAAACCTTACCTGACTCCATGCGAAGAATCTGGTCCAAACCGCAACCAAACTGACTGGTCATAATCTCATGTGCATAGCTAGGAGATACGGTTGAGACACGATCCGCGTATAGGATACCAGCCTTCATCCAGTTAAGGCAATCATTCCAGCGAAGGGTGCCATCAGCATAGCGTTCAAAGCCAACACCGAACAAATCCCACAACATTCCTTCAGAAAATTGACCTTGAAATTCCAAATTATGAATAGTTAAAACTGTTCTGATTCCTTGATATGCTTGAATCCAATGGTACTTTTCTTTTAACAAGAAGGGAATCATGGCTGTATGGTAATCATGGACATGGAGAAGGTCAGGGATAAAGTCAATGCGTTCCATTGCTTCTAGAGCAGCCAGTTGGAAGAAGGCAAAGCGTTCACCATCGTCAAAATCACCGTACACATGACCGCGGAAGAAATAATATTGATTATCAATGAAGTAGAAGGTAACTCCATTCAAGACCGTTTTCTTAATACCACAGTACTGTCTACGCCACCCTACACTAACTTCAAAGTGGAGAACATCCTCTATCTGGTCTCCGAACTTAGCTTCTACCATATTATAATAAGGCAAGAAAACTGCAACTTCGTGCCCCGCTTTTACAAGTGATTTAGGAAGTGCGCCAATGACATCGCCCAAACCACCTGTTTTTGAAAAGGGTGCTCCTTCTGCTGCTACAAATAAAATTTTCATGAATAAATGTCCTCTGTTACTGTTTCACCCTTCTTAACTACAACTGGATGTTCTGCTGTTCCTCGAATGACAACACCGTCCGCAACTTCAACACCCTTGTCCAAGATAGCATATTCAACTTGGGCACCCTGACCAATCACAACTCGAGGGAATAAAATGCTGTCCTTCACCACACTATCTTTGTGAACATAAATGTTACGAGATAGGACTGACTGAACTACTTCACCCTCAATGATACTACCAGAAGCAAACTGAGAATTACTTACTTTTGAAGTATTCGCATAGTAGGTTGGTTCTTCATTCTTAACTTTGGTATAAATCTTTTGATTTGGTGAGAAAAGAGAGTAGAATTTTTTAGATTCAAGCATATCGATATTTGCTTGATAATAGGACTGAACAGAATGAATGTTCGCTAAGTAGCCTGTGTATTCGTAAGCAAAAGCTCCTTCTTTTGCAGCTAAATCGCGGAGAACATAACGCAACTTTTCAGGATATTCTTTCTGAGCCTCTTCTTCAAGTCGTTCAATCAACCAAGGAGTATCCACAACAAAGATATCTGTAGACATGTTGAAGAGTTCATCCGTAGATTTGTTATCAAAGAGTTTGTGCGAACGAACATGGTCAGTTTCATCAATTTCCAAGATAGCATTCACATCTGAAATGTCTTTCTTCGGAAGTTTCTTATATACAACTGTGATCGGACCTTTCGTTGTATTGTGTAGGTGGAAGACTTGATTCAAGTCAATATTCACCAGCACATCGCAGTTAATCGAAACGGTCTGGTTTGAACCTGAACGTCTCAAGTAGGTAAGTAGCTGTTGGTAATACTCTTTTCCAACTGTACTGCTTTCAACACGAGTATTGTAAATTCCTAGATAGTAGTGACTTAGAAGTGTTGACAAGCCCCACTCACGACCCGAACGGATATGGTCGAATACAGAACTGATATTATCTTGTTGGAAAATACCAAAGATACTACGAACACGTGCATTTGCAAGACTGGAAAGGGGGAAGTCAATCAAACGGTATTTCCCACCGAAAGGCAAGCTAGCTACCGGACGGTGTTCTGTTAACGTTGACATATCATGAAAACCAACTGTGTTTCCTAAAATGGCTGAATATTTATCAATCTTCATCTGTTGCTACCCCACTACTTCATTGTATCCTACTACTTGTACTTCGTCAGTTCCGTCAATTTCTACGCCGTCTGCAATAATGGCACCTTCACCAATAATAGCACGAGTAATCTTTGCTCCATGGCCAATAATAGCCCCACTCATAATGACAGAATCAACGACTTCCGCTCCCTCACGTACTTGTGCTTCTGTTGATAGAATCGAACGTTTAACCGTTCCATCTACAAAACAGCCATCCACGACCAATGAATCCTCAACGTGTGCATGTGCTCCAAAGTAGTTGGGTGGTGAGATCAAGTTTCTTGAGTAAATTTTCCACTGACGATTACGGCTATCCAAGGCATTTTCTGGTGAAATATACTCCATATTGGCTTCCCAAAGTGACTCAATCGTACCAACATCTTTCCAGTAGCCATTAAATTCATAAGCATAGACACTTTCACCAGACTCGAGATAGTTAGGGATAACGTTCTTCCCAAAGTCTGACATATCCACATTGCTCTTTTCAGCAGCAACAAGCATATTACGAAGTCGTTTCCAGTCAAAAATATAAATCCCCATAGAAGCCTTTGTAGACTTAGGTTGCGCAGGTTTTTCTTCGAATTCAACGATACGGTTATTGGCATCTGTATTCATGATACCAAAACGGCTAGCTTCTTTGAGAGGTACGTCTAGGACAGCTACCGTCAAACTGGCATTGTTATCCTTATGGGACTGAAGCATATCATCGTAATCCATCTTGTAGATGTGGTCACCTGAAAGGATCAAAACATATTCAGGATTAACACTATCAATGTAGTCGATATTTGGTAGATAGCGTGACTGGTCCCTTCAAACCAACGGTTTCCTTCACTTGCGGAATAAGGTTGCAGGATTGAGACCCCTGAACTAATACCATCCAAGCCCCAGCTGGACCCATTTCCGATATGGTTGTTCAAGGCGAGAGGCTGGTACTGAGTAATAACACCGACATTGTGAATCCCAGAGTTAGCACAGTTTGAAAGCGCAAAGTCAATGATACGGTAGCGCCCACCGAATTGCACCGCTGGTTTGGCAATGCTTTGAGTGAGTTTTCCGAGACGTGTTCCTTGCCCACCCGCAAGGATCAAAGCTAGCATTTCATTCTTCATTTTCTACTCCTTTTTATAGACATGTGAACGTTAAAATCGTAAGAAGGTCGGAAGTCAAACTTTTTATAAAAATAATAGGAAGTCCATTTTTCTTGTGTTTCAAGTCCAATCCAAGTAAACCAACTAGTAACATCTTACATCATTACCTAATCAATAGTATTCTACTCTTTTTGCTTAGTCGGTTTCAAACGACGCTTGATCTTCCAGATACTTGCTCCCATTGCAGGCAGGGTAAAGGTCAAGGTCTGCTCATAATCCTTCCATAAATCTTCTTGAGTTTGAACCGTTTGATTGTGTTCTTTCCACACTCCTCCCCATTCTTCTAATTCTGTATTCCAAACTTCTTCATAGACACCTGCGACAGGAAGTCCGATTGTAAAGTCTTTACGTTCAACCGGTGCCATATTAAAGACGCAGACTAACATCTCGTCTTTTTTACTCTTACGAATAAAGGAAAGGACACTCTGATCTCTATTATCTGCATCGATGATTTCAATACCGTCATAGCTAGTATCAATCTCCCAAAGACAACGATGGTCTTTGTAAAATTGATTAAGCTGCGAAGTAAAGTGTTTCATCTTAGAGTTCATGTAATCTTCTAAGTTTGACCATTCTAATTGCTCTTCAGATTTCCATTCTAAGAATTGACCGTATTCACTTCCCATAAAGAGCAATTTCTTACCAGGGTGGCAAATTTGATAGGTGTAAAGATTGCGCAAGCCTGCAAATTGATTGTAGCGATCGCCCCACATCTTGTGCATCATACTCTTCTTGCCATGAACGACTTCATCGTGTGAAAACGGTAAGAGGTAGTTTTCTTTGAAAACATACATAAAGCTGAAAGTCACTAGATTAAAATCATATTTACGATAAATAGGATCTTCCTCATAGAAACGAAGAATATCATTCATCCAGCCCATGTTCCACTTATAGTCAAAGCCAAGTCCACCTGACTCTTTCGAACCAGTAATCTGGGTAGCTGACGAACTTTCTTCTGCAATCATCATCACATCTGGGTGCTCTAACTTGATCACATCATTTAAACGTTGAAGGAAATAATAGCCTTCGTAGTTGAGGTTCCCGCCGTCTTTATTTGGAGTCCATGGAGCATTATCGTAGTCGAGATAGATGATGTTGCTAACCGCATCTACTCGAATACCGTCTAAATGATAAAACTCAATCCAGTGTTTGATACTAGAAATCAAGAAAGACTGAACTTCATTCTTCCCAAGGTCAAAGTTAAGAGCTCCCCAACCGTAGTTATGGGCCTTGTTGTGGTCTTGGTATTCAAAAGTCGGAGTTCCATCATAATAAGCAAGAGCATCATCGTTGATAGTAAAGTGACCTGGAACCCAGTCCACAATTACACCGATGTTATTTAAATGGCATTCTTCAACAAATCCTGAAATTCTTCTGGTCGGCCATAGCAATGTTCTAGAGCAAAATACCCCATGAGCTGATATCCCCAACTCAAACCAAGCGGATGCGCCATTAAAGGCATGAACTCAATGTGAGTATAATTCATCTCAACAAGATAAGGAATCAACTCTTCTTTTAGTTGTGCAAAGCTATAGGGACTACCATCTGGATTTCTCTTCCAAGAGCCAGCGTGCGCTTCATAGATATTGACTGGTCGTTCAGAAAAACCTAGCCGTTTTCTACGTGCTAACCAAAGACCATCCTTCCATTTCTTGTCAGGAATATTTGTTAGAATAGCTCCTGTACCTGGGCGTGCTTCAAAACGGAGGGCCAAAGGATCAACCTTCATAATCTGATGACCATTTGCACGAGTGATATGGTATTTATAGATTTGCCCTTCTTGAGCTAGTCTAGTAAAAACTTCCCAAACCCCAAATTCATTTCGAACCATAGGAATTTGATTTTCTATCCAGTTAGTAAAGTCACCTACTAAATGAACTGCTTGAGCATTTGGTGCCCAAACTCTAAATGTATACCCTAATTCTCCGTTAAGCTCCTCTCTATGTGCTCCGAGATAATGCTGAAGATGGATATTCTCTCCAGTTGTAAAGGTTCTTAAAGCTTCAAATTTGTTCATTCAATCCCCTTTCTTTTTGTAAGCGTTTTCTATATTTCTATTATACTATCTTTTAAGGGAACTTTCAAGAGATTTCCGTAATTAATGTTATATTTTTATGAAAGCCTTCAAAAAATTATCTTAAGATTTTAAGTACTTTCATCTATTTGACAAAAAATAATGTTTATTCACATATATTCTTTTCAATTTATATACTATTGTTCGTATTCCCTTTTTATAGTAAATTTATATTGAAAATAAAATCAGGAATCTTGTCCTGACTTTTAAGGTTATTTCATATCAAATCAAAAACAATAGATTTAACATTTGTCATGGCTTCTATACTATATCTGATACCTTGAACCCCTGCACCGGATCCTTTTACACCGAGAAATGGGAAGTTATCTGGTCCTCGTTGTGTTTTATTATTGATGTGAACTGTTCCCACTTCAAGTTTTTCAGCAATTTCAAAAGCTTTTTTAAAATCATTTGTAAATACAGATGACTGAAGTCCAAACTCAGATTGATTTGCAATGGCAATCGCTTCTTCTACATCTGCGACACGAATAATCGGTAAAACGGGTCCAAATGGTTCTTCCCAGGCTAATTTCATATCTCTTGTGACATAATCAAAAAGTCCTGGCCAAATGAGATTATTCTCACGTTTGATTGGGCTAAGCGCTTTGGCTCCTTTTTCCTGAGCATCTTCAATCAATCCCCAGATGAAATCAGCTGAAGCATTATCAATAACAGGAGTGATATCAGCATTGTCAAAAGGATTACCAACTGTTAGTTTTGCAACTTCAGCCTGGAGTAAGTCTGCTAATTTGTCTGCTACACTATCAACGACCAATACACGCTTGATAGCTGTACAACGTTGCCCTGAATAACTAAAGGCACCAGCTACGATTTGCTTGGCTGCATGTTCCAAATCAGCATCTTCTAATACAATAGCTGCGTCTTTTCCACCAAGTTCAAGCATGATAGGCCGCATACCAGCCAGGCGACCGATTCGCTCACCAATTGGTGTTGAACCCGTAAAGTTGATAAAGTTCACTTCTTTGTGTTCAATAATGTAATCTCCAATCTCAGAACCTCGTCCAGTAATGGTATTCAATACTCCAGCTGGAATACCTGCTTCATCAAAAGCCTTGGCCAATAAGAGACCTGATATTGATCCTTGTGTTGGTGGCTTAAACAGAACGACATTTCCTGTAATCAAAGCTGGAGCAATCTTTGATGCAGATAAATTTACAGGATAATTAAATGGAGCAATGGCAAGTACGATACCAACGGGTTCCCGGCGTACAATGGACATTTTATTTTTACTTGCAGCTTCAAAGCCACCACCTTCCATGGCTTGACCAGTGATACGTAATCCTTCTTCAGCAGTATATCTAATCAAATCAGCTGTACGGACTACTTCTCCTATAGCTGCCTGAATTCCCTTTGCCACCTCTTTGGCAAGTATCGTTCCAATTACTTCTTTGTCACGTTCTAAAATATCTGCCGTCTTATGCAGATAGGCCGCACGTTCTACGGGTGCCAAATCACGCCAAGCAGATAGCGCTGCTCGACCAGCTTTCATCACTTCATCAACTTCTGCCTGACTCATAGCTGGTACAGTACCAAGCTTCTCCTGATTAATAGGAGAGTAGGTTGTAATTTCATTCTCTGATGATTTCCAATTTCCGTTTACTAAATTCTGATAGTTTGTCAAATCCGTTTCCTCCTGAAAATGATTAAAACTTATTTTAACAAATTTTCAGAAAATTACAACCCTTTTTGTGAAAATTTTGAGATTTTTTTCACAAACTTGATTCTTCAAATAGTTTGACACTTAATTCTACTCCTCATTAAAAACTTATACATAACAAAAAGGATTAGACAATCTAACCCTTTTTAGTTTATGAATTTAAGAGAGTACTTTTAGCACTGCGACACTAGTATTGTCGATTACATTCGACTCCTTTGAACGACTATTTGTCACAAGCATTTCTAGATTTCCTGCATTTTCAAAGTAGAAGGAAGTTCCCTTGGCATTGAATACGACCAATAGATGTTCTGGTCCCCCGTGAATCTCGTAAACAATCCATCCGCTATTTTCTGCAGCCGTGTGGACAAAGACATGACGGTAAACTTCCTCGTATGTAGGATAAGAAAAGGCGCTAGTTTGTGTTTTCAGTCGAATAATCTGACGCACAAAGTCAATGCTTTCTTGTCTTTCATTGATCAAATCCCAGTTTATTTGGTTGACACTGTCAGGAGCGTTGTAACTATTCATAGCACGTTCTCGGTCTGCCGGAGTCAGTTGTCCATGTTCTCCTGTCGGAATTAACTTGGTTCGACCAAATTCTTGGCCAATTTCCATAAAGGACATTCCTTGCATGAGAAGGTTCATTGCTGTCGCTGTCTCAACCTTGCGCATAATCTGGTCTGAACTTTGATCAGGATGAAGAGTCGCTAGTAAATCATGAAGATTGTAATTGTCATGGGCTTCAACATAGTTGAGAACCTGGTTTGGACTCAGATAAGAACCCAACTCTCGGCTACCAAGAATAGCCTTGGCTACGATAGGTTCGGTGGCTGCACCACTTACAAATCCTGACTTGATTGCACCATAAACTTCTCCTCCTTTGATCGCATCACGCTGATCATCGTTGAAGAATCCGATATTTGGCATCTGGTAGGCATTGTCCTTCTTGGCCTTATCATAAGGTGCAAGACCTGTTCCCATATCCCAGCCTTCTCCATAAGTGATAATACGGGGATCAACCTCATCTAGCGCCCAACGAATCGCTTGCATGGTTTGACATCATGAATACCCATCAAGTCAAAACGGAAACCATCAATATTGTATTCTTTCACCCAGTATAGGAGAGAATCAATCATGTACTTACGGAACATTTCATGTTCACTGGCTGTTTCATTTCCTACACCTGTACCATTTTGGAAGGTTCCATCTGGGTTCATGCGGTAGTAATAATCTGGTACAGTTGTTTGGAAAGGCGCATCAACCGTTGAGAAGGTGTGATTATAAACCACGTCCATGATGACACCAATTCCTGCATCATGATAGGCCTGAATCATCGTTTTTAGATCACGAACGACTTGTCCTGGATCATCTGGATTGCTAGAGAAACTTGGTTCTGGTGCATTGTAGTTTTGAGGATCATAGCCCCAGTTATAGGTTACGTTTCCTTCCTCATCGTACTCCTTATGGCGATCAAAGATAGGCTGAAGTTGAACATAGTTGCAACCAAGTTCTTTGATATAGTCAAAGGCGGTTGCTTGTCCGAATTGGTTAGTCGTTCCTGTCTGCGCAGCCCCAAGGAAGGTTCCACGGAGATGCTCTGCCACTCCAGATGTTGGAGATTTGGTCAAATCTCGGATATGCATTTCACAGATAACAGCTTTACATGGATTTTCCAAACGCCAAGGAGCTTCTGTCCCATGTTTGACTTCAAATCCATCTACTTGTCTCTCTTTGTGTGAGAGAATAACAGAACGTTTTCCGTCAGGACTGGTTGCAATTGTATAAGGATCTCTTGTCAAACTCTTGTGATGAGGGAATTCAATCTGATACTGATAAGCCTTGCCAGCAAGATTTTCATCTAAATCTAGACCCCAAACACCAATGGTATTGTACTTATGACTATATGAATAGCTATTCCCACGTTCTAGATTATAGGTTTCCAAATCGGAGCATCGTTGCTGGTATTTTCATAGACAACCACCTGTACAGCTGTAGCTGTAGGAGCCCAAAGTTTAAAGCTTGTCTGATAATCTGAAAGACTATAACCTAGTTCTCCTTGGTAGCCCCAGTGATGATCGTAGCTAGCGCTATGGATTGCTTTATCAAAAGCAAATGGATTTTGATCTTTGTAGTAAGGACTAGCAATGGCTGGGTTTTCAGAATAATAAACCGTCTCGTCACCCTCTAAAATCCAAACCTCTGTCAGAAGCGGATAGTAGTTATAACGCACTGGATATTCCTTAATTTTTCCATCAATCTCAACTGAGAATTTTAGGTTTTCTAACTTTTCTTGACTTGTAACTGTGAAAGAGAACTTTGCTCCAAAAAAGTCATTCTCATAATACAATTTTTCAACATTGTCTGCCTGTTTTCTACTAAATGAACAAGCAGTATAATCCCCATTTTTTCGATGAAAATGGATGACTACTGGGTATCTATACATTTCTTTTCCTAATTTCTAATTTCAATTTAATTTTTTATGTGGTGCTGATAGATTCAGCGATTGAATCTCTGACTGACAATAGACTCAATCTATGTAAAAACACTTCAGGAGAGATAGTTTCTGACTATCTAAGACCTAGCTGGCTGCTATTCTTTACAAACTTTCCAACCAAGCTTCATCTCGAACTTCAATACCAAGTTCTTGCGCTTTTTGGAGCTTGCTTCCTGCATCCGCTCCTGCTACGACTAGATCTGTTTTCTTGGATACACTGCCTGTTACCTTAGCTCCCAGACTTTCGAGTTTGCTTTTGGCTTCTGAGCGCGTGAGACGTTCCAATTTTCCTGTTAATACAACTGTCAAACCTGACAAGGCTGCATCTGCTACTACTGTCTGCCCTTTGTAGTCCAGATTAACTCCAGCTTCTTTCAACTCGTCTAAAAGAATCTTCGATCCTTCTGTAGCAAAATAAGTCTGAAGGCTTTGGGCGATTACGCTACCCAGGCTTTCAATACTTGCCACTTCCTCTGGATCTGCCTGAGCCAGATTTTCAATCGTATGGAAATGTTGGAGCAAGAGCTGACTAGCCTTACTTCCGACATGGCGAATTCCCAAGCCAAATAAAAGCTTCTCAGCTGAGTTTTCCTTAGATGCTTGAATAGCCTGATACAGTTTTGACGCAGACTTTTCCTTGACACCTTCTAAAAGGAGGAAATCATCTTCTTTCAAACGGTAAATATCCGCTACATCCTTAACTAGATTAGCAGCAAAGAGCTTCTCAACTATGGAAGGACCAAGGCCTGTAATATTCATGGCATCACGAGAGGCAAAGTGAATCAAGCCTTCCATGATTTGGGCTGGACAGCGAGGATTGATACAACGTAGAGCAACCTCATCTTCAAAATGAAGTAACTGACTGTCACAGCTCGGACAGTTAGTCGGAATATCTAGTTTCTTCAGAAACACGCTTGGACTCTACCACACGCAAAACAGCAGGAATGATATCTCCAGCCTTATAAACGATAACCGTATCGTCTTTGCGAATATCTTTTTCAGCAATATAGTCTACGTTGTGTAGGGTCGCACGGCTAACGGTAGTACCAGCAAGCTGAACAGGTGTCAAATTGGCAGTTGGCGTGACAACCCCAGTACGGCCTACTGTCCAGTCAACTGAGAGTAGTTTGGCTTCTTTTTCCTCAGCAGGGAACTTGTAGGCCACTGCCCACTTAGGCGCTTTAACTGTAAAACCGAGTTCTTCTTGACCTGCTAAGTCATTGACTTTGATAACCACTCCATCAATATCGTAAGGTAGATGTTCCCGTTCTTGTCCTACTTCTTGGATAAAATCCCATATCTCATCCATGCTTTCAGCCAAGATTCGTTTAGGATTAACTACAAAACCAAGTTGTTCAAGATGCTTCAAGACTTTTTCTTGGCTATCACGAGTAGAAGGGCTTGCTTCTTGATAGAGAAAAGTCGCAAGATTGCGCTTGGCAACTACTGCTGTATCCAGCTGACGCAAAGTTCCAGCCGCCGCATTACGAGGATTGGCAAATTCAGGCTCTCCATTTCTTGGCGAGCTTGGTTGACCAATTCAAAGGAAGCGCGTGGCATGTAACACTCCCCACGAACTGTGATATCTAGTTTTTCTGGCAAGGTCAAAGGAATATCCTTAACGCGTTTGAGATTTTCAGTGATATTCTCACCAATAGAACCATCTCCACGCGTCGACCCAGCGACCAAAATCCCCTTCTCATAGGTAAGAGAGATAGACAAACCATCGATTTTCAACTCACAGATATAAGTGGGATGAGGTAATTCCTTTCGCACACGCGCATCAAAAGCTTCTAACTCTTCACGTGAAAAAGCATCCTGCAAACTATAAAGAGGATACTGATGACTGTATTTTTCAAAACCATCTAAAACCTTACCACCAACACGATGGGTTGGACTGTCTGCTAAAACTTGATCTGGATAGGCAGCTTCCAACTCGACCAACTCTCGGTAGAGGCGATCGTACTCGCTATCTGAAACCGAAGGATTGTCACTCGTATAGTACTCGCTCGCATAGCGGTTGAGTAAGGCAACTAACTCATTCATTCTTTTATTCATAAAACCATTTTACCACAAACCAAGCCCTCCTCACAATGGAGAAGGGCTGAAAAAATAGTTAATAGTGAAATATTTTTTTAGGCAAGGAGATTTATACCTTTTTTTTTAAAACGATTTCGAACATAAATGAGAGATATACAGGACAAGAAGACAACTCCACTTCCGATTATCAAGAAAGAAGAAAGATGTACACTTGGCAACACTGTCATAAGGCCTTTTGCAATTGGCATAAAGAGAATAGCTAAAGTAAAAATAGTACTCAATACTCTGCCCAAATATTCACTTTCAACCTTGGTTTGAACCTGAGTAAAAAAATGAATATTAAACATTGTCATAAATAGTTCACAAACTAAATTTCCAGAAAAGGAAAGAAAAGTTGGCAGTGGTAACCCCATCATAAAAACTCCAATACCAGTCAAAGCTAGTAAAATCAAAAGGCTATGAACACTTGCTTTTATCTTACTAGCAAGAAGAGCTCCGATAATCGAACCAATAGCGCCCATAGTCAAAATACTTGCAAAAGCTCCTTCTACCCCGTATAGTCGATTTGAAAAAGGGAGGAGAAATTCAAAAGCTGCAAAAAAGAAATTAACACTGGAAGCTACTAACAAAAGGAAAAAGATCTCTTGCTGATGCCAAATATAGTGTATTCCAGCCTTCATATCAACAAAGATGTCTTTCCAACTAAAACTCTTTTTCTCATGTACTTGGATTTCTTTTCGAGGAAGGAGAGCCACTAGAACAAATGCAATGAAAAAACTAATGGCATCTAAAACAAGCGTCATATGGAGACTGGCAAATTGTAAAACGAGGAAAGAAAGTACAGGGGAGCTAACTCCTACAACCTGCAAAACGAGCTCTAAGCGAGCGTTATAGGTCACAATCTCGTCTTTCTCTACAACCTCAGTTATAATGGCTTTATTGGCTGTACGAGAAAATGCAAAGGCAAACGCCTGAACAATATTGGCAAAAATCAAGGCAGCAATCATCAATCTATCATTTCTGATGAAAGAAATAGCTAAACAGAGAATACCACAAATCAAGTCTGTCGTCATCAAAATTTTGCGACGCGAAAAGCGATCTGAAATCACTCCACCAAAGGGATTGACCAGAATCGATGTAACCAACTCAGAAATTTGATAAATACCAAGAACAGTCTGTCCTATCGTCCCCATTGATGCCAACCAAACACTGTTTCCATAATCATAGAGCATATTTCCTATCTTATTAATAGCCCCACGACTAATCAACTGGATTGCATGTCGATTCATATAAAAAGCTCCTCTCAAATTTTGAAACTATTGTATCAAAACTGAAAGGAGTCTCTTTATTTTTCCCTTATTTGGGAAATTTAAGCATTTACAAATTTTTCATAATGTTCCTGATAGTAAGCCACTTGCTCTGGAAGTCCAAGCACATCAAAAATATGCATAGCCTCCTGCATCTGACTACAACCTTCTTCTTTCAAGTCTCTCTGGTAGAGGGCAAAACCTTTAAGATAATGGAAGATATTGCGCTCATAAAGCTTGATACCATTTCCAATCAACTTCTCCACATAGCCCTCAAAATAGTCCGCATCCGCAAAGGACCGATTTTCCAAACAATGCTGGTAACAGTTAAGAGCTAAAATCAAAACAAGTTTTCGATGCCGACCAATTTCCTTGTAGTAGTCTTCCCTCTCCATGACTTCTCTGCCAATCCGAGCCACATAGTCCACATTGTAGAAAGTATAGAGATTCCCGAAAAGAATCAACTCATACATAGTCCATTCTTCTGTTTGAAAAAGATAATCTGCTACCTTTTCCAAATCACTCTGACTCATCGTGTAATGAGCATCTCTTTGACAAATCAGACCTTGTAGCAGAATCCAATTCAGCTCAAAATAGAGGGGATTGGTCGAACTCTTACCCTTTTCAAGTTGTTCTCTTTGAAGCTTTTGAAAACCTGCAATATTATTTGAGTAGTAAAGCGGAATAATCTGTGCCATCAAGGCAACATGTTCATGATTTTGAAAATCCCTAGCCTTGTCCATGAAATTTTCAATAGTCACATGAATATTGTCCAAATCTCAAAGAACCGAGAAACTGCTAGATCAGACTCCCCAAGCTCGAAGCGAGATAACTGAGAGGTTGAACATGATTCACCTGCCGCCTCTTTCAAGGAGTACTTCCCACTTGTTCGAAATTCACGAAATACCTTTCCTAGATGTTTCATCTTTACACCTGCTCCGATAATTCTTCCCATTCAAGCATAGCCGCTTCCTGACGATGGTTGATTTTTTCCAGTTCAGCCTGCAACTCCATGAGTTGTTCAGCGTCATTGGTTTCCAACATTTGTTCAGAGATGGCTTGACTTTGGGTTTCTAATTCTTCAATTTCTGCCTCCAAGTTCTCGATTTGACGCATGAGCTTGCGGGCTTCTTTCTGACTTTCTTTCTGAGCTTGATAATCATTAAATGGACTTGCTTCTTTTTCTTGATTGCTAGTAGAAAGTTCCTCAGCTTGACTCACTTCTACTTCTGCCTTCTTTTCAACATAGTAGTCATAGTCTCCTAGATAGAGTGTCGAACCATTTTCGGACAATTCCAAAACATGAGTAGCTACGCGATTGATAAAGTAACGGTCGTGGCTGACAAACAGAAGGGTTCCATCAAAGTCTATCAAGGCATTTTCTAGCACTTCCTTGCTATCAATATCCAAGTGGTTGGTCGGCTCATCAAGAATCAAGAAGTTGTTGTTTTCCATAGACAGTTTAGCAAGCAACAAACGAGCACGTTCACCACCAGACAGCATGCCAACTGATTTTTTAACATCATCTCCTGAGAAAAGGAAGGCACCTAGGCGGTTGCGGATTTCAACTTCAGGTGTCAGTTTAAAATCATTCCAAAGTTCATCGAGTACAGTATTACTTGGTGTTAGCTTACTTTGAGTCTGATCATAGTAACCAACCTCAACGTTAGCACCAAATCGCTTCTCTCCCTTGATAAAAGGAATCTGATCAACGATTGACTTGATAAAGGTTGATTTCCCAATCCCATTTGGTCCGACAATCGCAACAGCATTCATTTTACGAAGGTCAAGATTTATCGGTTCTGACAAAATTTCCCCATCATAACCAATGGCTGCATTTCAACTGTCAAGACAACATTACCAGATGTTTTTTCAGACTGGAAGGTCATATTAGCTGATTTCTTACCAGCTTCAGGTTTATCCAAGCGCTCCATTTTTTCCTGTTGTTTACGGCGCGATTGGGCACGTTTGGTTGTCGAAGCTCTTACTAGATTGCGATTGACAAAGTCTTCCAGAGCAGCGATTTCCTTCTGCTGTTTTTCATAGTTTTTTGCCTCAGTTGCCATTTTTTGTTCTTTTTGCTCAACAAATCGAGAGTAATTCCCCACATAGCGATCCAAAGAATGCTTGGTCAAATCGAGCGTAATTGTTGCAACCTTGTCCAAGAAATAACGGTCGTGACTAACAATGATGAGAGCGCCACTGTAGTTGACTAGGTAATTTTCCAACCAGGCAATGGTTTCAATATCCAAGTGGTTGGTTGGCTCATCCAAGACCAAGAGATTTGGTTTTTCGAGGAGCATTTTTGCAAGAGCAAGCCGAGTATTTTGACCACCTGAAAGCTCAGCAATTTTCATCTGCCACATAGTCTCATCAAACTTGAAACCATTTAAAATCGCTCGAATGTCTGCTTCGTAGGTAAAACCGCCAGCTTGACGAAAATTCTCTGACAAACGGTCGTAGTCTGCCATGAGTTTATCTAGTTCAGCTCCAGTTTTCTCACCCATCTCCAACTCCATCTGACGCAGTTGTGTTTCCGTACGCCGTAAATCATCAAAAACATGGAGCATTTCGTCATAAATGGTATTCTCAGACTCAAATCGGCTGTCTTGGGCTAGGTAGGAAAGAGAGATGTCTTTTTTCTTATTGATTTCCCCTCTAGTTGGCTCCTCTTCTCCAACTAAAATCTTCAAAAGAGTCGACTTTCCTGCCCCATTTCTTCCAACAAGGGCAATCCGATCGCGTTCATCTACCTGCAGATTGATATTATCAAAAAGAACCTCTCCTGCAAAAGAACGTTCAATTTTATTGGCTTGTAAAATAATCATGATTCTATTTTACTATCTTTTTCAATTTTAGACAATTGCAATGAAAAAAGTTCGAGTATAAACTCGAACTTTTTATTTTAGTATCCAATGCCTCCACGGAATGTGCGAGCCATATCTTTTAAATCATAGTTCTTAGAAGAGGTATCGACTGTCCATTTACCATCCTTCTTCGTCATTTTGATTTCATAGCCCTCTTTTCTCATACTATTGCTAGTATCTAGAGGAGTTGATTCAAATTGGCTTGGAGCATTTTCTAAAATGTACTTCTCACCAGCTTTCATAGCTTCTGAATAGTTGCTGTACTTACCTTTGTTTTCGTCGTAGAATTTACGGCTCAATTCATAGACATTCAAGTTGTCCAAGTCAATCGTTTCAGGTCTTACATAGATAACTGCGTAGTCTGGCAAGTATGTTTTAACTTTGTAATCAATTTTTGCTCGTTTAGAGTTTGCTTTGATATACGCCTCAGCAAATGTACGAAGCTCTGCGTCTGATGGTTTGTAGTTGTAGAAACCTTTTCCGAATGATTCTACAAATTTCTTGATGAACTCTTCTCTATCAGCCTTCACATCGTTTGTAAATTCAGCATCACCATCAGAAGATTTTTTATCATCTGCAAGGGATACGACTTGAGCCTTGTTATCAGATGTACTTAGGTTTGTTCCGCCACCTGAGCTTTCTCCATTAAGGTAAACGGCATCAACATATTTTTTCATTACTTCTTTAGCTTCATCAATGTGATCCTCGTATTTGCTTGGATCAACTTTGATAGCTACGTCGTTATTCTTTTTAGAGTCCTCTTTGATATCTTCGTAAAAGCTAGGTGCAAAATGAAGCTCATATTTAGCATCTTTGTCTACTTCATAAACAACATAACCAGCTACACTCTTACCTTTAGAGATGCTATCTCCATAAGACATGAATTTAGTCTTGCTGTCGCTTTCATAGATTTGAATTGGTTCTACTTTTTCATCTTTTTCATTGTAAAGGGTGATATCGCGGCTAGTGAAACTGAACTTTTTATCACGGTTGTTTTTGATTTCAACCTGAAGAGCAAGGTAGCTTGAAGATGAATCTTCATCTTTAGGCAATACAAACATACCATCTTTAACAGATACTTCAAAGTTGGAGTTTGAGGCAGTACCGTTGTCGCTTGCCTTCTTTGTTGATCCACAAGCAACAAGTGCTAAAGCTGATACCAGCAAAGCAGAATGCTTAAGAATTTTTTTCATAATAGAATTTCTCCTTTTATTATTTACTATATTCTACCATAGCGATAATAAAATTCAAAATAGAAACCGAACCTTTTAAAAAAAACTTAAAATTATAGAATAATAGCTTAAATTTTTTCAAAAACTTATTTTAAGTATAGAAGCATCGTTTTAGAGAATCAATAGGAAGTCACGTTTTTTCTTTGAAAACTTTTTCTATATATTTTTCTAAATTTATTAGGAATTCAATTTGAAACCGTTTAGTTATAAACTCTTGTTTAGCCTTTTTTAGGGAAATGAAAAAAGCTCGATTCGATTAATAGCGCCTATGCTAACGTTTTACTAAAATCCTAAATCATGGTATAATGAAGCCGATTAAAACAATTTTAAAATAAAGGAGACGCTCAATGACTTACCAAGAAAACTATCAAAAATGGCTTGATTTTGCTGAACTTCCAGACTACCTTCGTCAAGATTTGGAAAACATGGACGAAAAGACAAAGGAAGACGCCTTCTATACCAATCTTGAATTTGGTACTGCTGGTATGCGTGGATTGATTGGAGCTGGTACTAACCGTATCAATATCTATGTTGTCCGTCAAGCAACTGAAGGTTTGGCTCGTTTGATTGAGTCAAAAGGTGGAAATGAAAGGAACGTGGTGTTGCCATCGCTTACGATAGCCGTCACTTCTCACCAGAGTTTGCCTTTGAATCTGCAGCAGTTCTTGCTAAACACGGTATCAAATCTTACGTATTTGAAAGTCTTCGTCCAACTCCAGAGCTTTCATTCGCTGTTCGTCACCTCAACTGCTTTGCAGGTATCATGATCACTGCTAGCCACAACCCAGCACCGTTCAATGGATACAAGGTTTATGGTGAAGATGGTGGACAGATGCCTCCACATGATGCGGATGCTTTGACAGCCTTTATTCGTGCCATCGAAAATCCATTTGCTGTTGAAGTTGCTGATGTCGAAGCTGAAAAAGCATCTGGTTTGATTGAAGTTATTGGTGAAGCAATCGATGCAGAATATCTCAAAGAAGTTAAAGACGTTAACATCAACCCTGCCTTGATTGAAGAATTTGGTAAAGACATGAAGATTGTCTACACTCCACTTCACGGTACTGGGGAAATGTTGGCTCGCCGTGCTCTTGCCCAAGCTGGATTTGACTCTGTTCAAGTCGTTGAAGCGCAAGCAACGGCTGACCCTGACTTCTCAACTGTGAAATCTCCAAACCCAGAAAGCCAAGCAGCCTTTGCCCTTGCTGAAGAACTCGGACGCAATGTTGGTGCAGATGTTCTTGTTGCAACTGACCCGGACGCTGACCGTGTTGGAGTTGAAGTTCTTCAAAAAGATGGCAGCTACCTCAACCTCTCAGGTAACCAAATCGGTGCCATCATGGCTAAATACATCTTGGAAGCTCACAAAAACGCTGGAACTCTTCCTGAAAATGCAGCCCTCTGCAAATCAATCGTATCAACTGACTTGGTAACGAAGATTGCTGAAAGCTACGGCGCAACTATGTTCAACGTCTTAACTGGTTTCAAATTTATCGCTGAAAAGATTCAAGAATTCGAAGAAAAACACAACCACACCTACATGATGGGATTTGAAGAAAGCTTCGGTTACTTGATTAAACCATTCGTACGTGATAAAGACGCTATCCAAGCCGTTCTTGTCGTTGCTGAGCTTGCTGCTTACTACCGTTCACGTGGTTTGACTCTTGCTGACGGTATCGAGGAAATCTACAAGAGTATGGTTACTATGCTGAAAAGACTATCTCTGTAACTCTCTCAGGTGTAGACGGTGCTGAACAAATCAAATCGATTATGGCTAAGTTCCGTAACAATGCTCCAAAAGAATGGAACACAACAGCTATCACTGTTGTAGAAGACTTCAAAGCACAAACTTCTACTGCTGCTGATGGTACTGTAACAGCCTTGACGACTCCTCCGAGTGATGTATTGAAATACACTCTTGCGGATGGTTCTTGGATCGCAGTTCGCCCTTCTGGTACAGAACCAAAAATCAAGTTCTACATTGCCGTTGTGGGTGAAAGCAACGAAGATTCACAAGCTAAGATTGCCAACATCGAAGCAGAAATCAATGCCTTTGTAAAATAAGCAAGCTAAAAGATGAGATAAACCAATCTCTTCTTTTTTTCGTATCAAATTCGAGCAATTTTAGAAACTTTGTGGCATACTAGTTTTATCAAAAAAAGAGAGGTATTCTTATGAATCAGTTTTTAGAAGATATTAAAGACCTTGAAGTGACTACAGTTTCACGCGCCCAAGAAGCACTCGATAAGAAAGAAACAGCAACCTTCTTCATCGGTCGCAAAACTTGCCCTTACTGCCGTAAATTTGCTGGTACATTAGCAGGCGTCGTAGCTGAAACCAAAGCACACATCTACTTCATCAATAGCGAAGAACCAAGCCAACTCAATGATTTGCAAGATTTCCGCTCACATTATGGAATTCCCAACTGTACCAGGATTTGTTCACATTGCAGATGGCCAAATCAATGTCCGTTGCGACTCTTCCATGTCAGCACAAGAAATCAAGGACTTTGCTGGATTGTAAAATAAACAAAAAGAAGGCACTCGCCTTCTTTTTTTAATTGTATTCAAAATATTTATCCACCAATTCCTGAATCCTACCTTCTTTGGCAGCAGGGATGGTATCTTCTAAAACAAAGTTATTTCTACTGATTTCTTGAGAGAGATTTCCAAAGATAAAATTAGTGGAAATGTTATAGATAATCTCTGAAGGCGCAAATCCATACACTTGATTTTTCTAGGATATGTTTTAAGCGGTCTTCAGGATTTGGAAAGACTTCTTTTCAAACCATTGCTGTTATATAGCCGCTTAACAAGCTCTGCAATATAAAGGCCTGACTTCATGTACAAATCAATAAATGTCTTAGTTGGATCATCAAAGATTCCTGAGTTTTCTTTTTCAAGGTCATCCACCATTCTCCTCACTACTCGTTTAGGAGTGAAAAATCTGATTGGTTTTCTGTGGTGGAATATAGTCAAAGATATCTTCTTTTTGATCTTTAAAATAATCTGCCAACTCCTCTTTCTTGCGAAGAAATTCTTGAATGGCTTCATCAAATGTTGCTCGATCAAAGAGATGTCCTGCAAAATCCTGCCCACCATCTCTTAAATAACGAAATTGTTCAATCGTAATTCCCGTTACTTCATAAAAAAAACATGCTCAGGAACAAAGGTGTCAAAATTATCAAGTGTTAGAGATTGATTGCCGTAGGCCATGATGAAACTTGGAATTGTTCGTGCAAATCCTCGAAGATGGTCCCGAATCTCATCTTGAGCAGATTGTTTCAACTGTTCAACACGTTTGACCTCAACCTGCTCGATAAACTTCTCAGGCATTTTTCTCCACTTCTTTTTTTAAGTGTTTGTTCTAGTTTTTCTTTATGAATGAGATTATTTTCTTCTAAACGTTTTTCAAGAACTTCTTGAATCTTATCTTTTTGCTCTTTATCATTTTCTTCCTTGAGCTGTTGTTGCAACTCTTCCTTGATATGAGCTTCAGAAATTTTACGTTCTATCTCATTTTTTTCGAACTTCGTTCTCAAATGTTGCTACAATTTGTTTCTTGATCTGGTCTGTTTCCCGAGTTTTCAGATCATATCCAGCCTTCAATTCTTCTACAATTACTGAAGAAACTGTCTTACTCAAGTCATTGACCAGCTGTTTTTGAGTTCTTTTTTCATCTTTTGTGACTAACTCAGCAACAGACTCACCAAGCCCATAAACTTTTTTTCACCAAAAAGTCGTGCTTGTTGATTGACCACGATTTCATGGTCAACCACTGCATTGCCCTCATCATCCACTTTAACACCTGAAAAGTCTAGTAAATCAGAAGGTGTTTGTAACTTGCCTTCCTTTTCAACTGGTAGTTCATTTAAGATGTCTAGAACGGTTTGACTGGCTTGGAAAATACCGCTGATATTATCAAATAGGAGGTTAGACATAAAGCCACGTTTGAGGACTTCCCTAGCTTTTATCTGACGCGGTATAGTCAGAACTGCCTTAGCATCAATTTCAACCATCTTACCTGCACGGTCCTCAGCTATGACAGGGAAGAAATTTAGTAATTCTCTAATGTTTTCTTCGCGAGTTGCGGAAGTTCCACCACCTCCTGCAGTTGCAAGTGATAAGTTATTCGCAAACTCATCAAAGAGAATCAGGGTTCTTTCTGGCGCAAAGTCAAATACATAGGCTCTTTCTTTGCGGAAGTGATTTCCTTTGTTATCGCTCCATGAGTATGGATTTTGAGCACGGAAGGCAGCTTGCATATAAATGGCAGGTGATTTCAAGTTTGATAACATTAATACGCCTGTCCATTCAGGGATCGTCACACCTGTCGTCAACTGACCAACGGATAGGGTAATGGTTTTGTCATTCTCTGCTATCGCTTTTCTAACCAAGTCCAAGGATTTGAGTTTGACTTTATCGTCATTCTCAGACATACGCCCGTCACCAGCAGCTAGCACAATCTCATAGTTTTCATAGATGGGATGTTCTTCTAGTAGAGCTTTTAAAGCTTTGCTGAGGCTACACGTTCTAAGAGCCAAAAAGTATGCTTGAGTTCGTTCCGAAGTTCTTTGGTTGAAAATGGATATTTTTCATTGCTTGATAGAGTATCTAACCAATTTCTGACATCTTGCTCATGGATAAATTTCCCTTTATCATCTGTAGCGAAAAATTCACTCAAGTCAAAAGCATAGTCGATATTTTCGCCGTCTAGTTGAGCACCTTTTTCTAACTCCTCACCAATCATCTGAGACATTTGATAGGTAAAGAGATTTAACTGAGGCAAGCTCTCATATGGATTCTCCTCTTCTTGCTCAGGCGACCAAGTAGTTTTAGCTTCCTGCTCATCCGCATAAGACCAGTTATAGATCTGCTCCTCTGTAAACTCTCCCTTAGCCAGTGCCTTAAATGGAGTTCCAGAAAGATGCAAGGTAAAGTTTCGACGAATCTTATTAAAGGCTTGGTCTGTCTTGAAGGTAGCAACTCCTTCGTGAGCTTCATCGATAACCAACAAGTCCCAATGTAGATCAGTGACCCATTTGAGTTTATTGTGCTCTCCACCAAGATAAGCAGAGCCTTTCAAGTCTTGGAGACTGATAAAAAGCAAGTTGTCTTACATCGTCATCTAAAAATAGCAACAAATTCTTTTCGTGACAAGGTTGGCCGATTTTTAAGACTGTCTGTTTCTGAAACAAACTTGTAAGTCGTTTGACCTGCTATGAATTTTTCAAAATCATCGTACCATGAGTTGGCAATGGCAGGTCTGTTTGTTACAATCAGGACATTGACAGCATCCATTCGACGGGCTAGGTCATAGGTAGATAAGGTTTTACCAAAACGTGGCTTGGCATTCCAGAGGAACTTACCTCCTAGATGATTCTTGAAATAAGCTAAGGTCTTAGAAACTGCTTCTTCTTGCTCTTGTCGCAGAGTATAGTCCTGTCCTTGGCCAGGCTGATAACCAGACAAATCATGCTGAACAAACTTATCAAAAAGATTTTTAGATTTCTCAGGTGTCCCATTAAAATAGAACCATTCCGTCTTAGGACGACGTTCCACATCATGGAAAGAAAGGAAGTGGTGGAAATCATGGTCCTTAAATGTCTTTCCTTTATCAGGTTCTTCCGTATAAGCTGCATCACCAGTCCATAAGACATCAGTATCTATATGAGCAGTATGCGTTTGTTCTTTTATCCGTTGTGTGACTTCACGTTCCGTATAACCAATTTTAATCCAACCCTCATTACTGGTTACCTTAGGGGTGGTGTAGGCATAGATTTTAGGATGAATCTCTTTAGAGGTTTTAATTTCTACCATCAGTCCATCTCCCTTACATGTGTCTCAATAAAGGAAATTTCCTCAGGTGAAAGGTTATATTTTTGATAAAGCTGACGGTCAATATCCGCCACTGATTGTGTCCAATCAATGTCCGAATTGACCGTAAAGTCTTGGAGAGGGACATATTTCCATGTTCCTTTTTTTATTATCTTGTGTAATTTTTAGTACACCTAACAAAGTCCTAGCAAATCTAGATTTTATATACTTAAATAATGAATCTGCTTCATCCAATGTTTCTAATTTACCAATAGAAATAAAGGTCTGTGTGTGACCCACGAGTGGGGTACCCACGAGTGGGGTCGATAGGACTTCGCCAATCGCCCCACTGCCATTTGCTTTTTGGCAGTATCACCTTATATTTATCCAAATTCCCAGGTCCTTTGATGTATTTCTTTTGGAACAAATTTTTATTACACGTTCATTATTTAACCTACCTATTAACTGAATTGATTCACATTCTGGTTTATCATCCGTAAAAAAATTTCAGGCAACTTTTCAAAAAAAATATTTGTTGTCACATCAAATTTATGACCCTTACTTAACCTGTCTACGAAATTAGGAAAATCACTGTGTAGGGCTTCTGTTAATTTATAACTTTCTGGTGCAAAAACATAGTCACTTAAAGATTTGAAATCATTTCTATGATAGACTTTTTTTATAAATTGAATTCAGTTCATCAAAAAGCGGTATATGTTTCAATCGCTCCAAAAACTCTATCATTATCGTGATAACTAATCGTCACTCCACCTTTAATATCCGTACCAGGAAAAAAACTTTTGAAGAATCTTGAACATAATACATCACTTTGAAATGTTCATTCAACAGCATTTTTTTCATTCCATGATTTTTGGTGTTTTCCCTGCCTTAAATAAAAAAACCTTGCAGGTGTTATCAATACTGATTTTCTACTAATTTTTATAAGATTCATCCATGAAATGATGATATATTGGTTTATCACTTGTTCCTTGTAATTCCTCCTGATACGGCGGATTTCCTATCACGACATCAAATTTCATTTCACTTTCCTCACTAGATAGGCTCTCAAAACCTATCATTTTATTCTTTTTCCAGTCTTTAATTTGGGTTTTAGATTCTTCTAATTCTTGAACTTCTAGCTCATCTGAAAACAAGCTTAGCTGTTGAGATTGCTCTTGTGTAGCTGAGTAAGGACTGCTTTTTTTCAAACCATCCATCTGAAAAGACATTGTAGGAGATAATAGTCGCAATTTCTTTCTTTTGCTCTAAGGTCGGTTGATTTCCAGTCTTTGCAAGATAGTAGTCCTCAAATGTTGCTAAAAGATTTTCACGCGCCAAAAGCAGAGAATCTCCTTGGTACTCATAGCCATAGGAAGAACGATAGGCTACTTTTACAAGCTCATAGAAGGTGGCTTCATCTGAAACCTCACGACTAATTCGCTGCAATTTTCTATCAACAAAACCAACTCGCTCAGATAATGGAATTTCCTCACCAGTCACGGTATCATAGCGAGTAACCATATAAGGTGCTTCACCACAGGTAATTTCTAGCCAGCGGACTTGGATATAATCTTCAAGATCCAGAGCTTCAAGTTCAGCTTCCACGTAGCCATTTTGCTTTTCAACTAACCAAGTTGGCGTAAAAACTTCGGCTCTAATCTTGGTTCGGTCTTTTTGCTCATACTTAGACTTTTTCTGATCGGGGTTGAATCAAGTTTGCATAGACTCCCGTCACCTTACTTGGAGTGATTCGATCACTTGGAGCAAATCCCTTTCCCAACAATTCATAAGAATGAGTCGCCCAAACAATATTTTTCTTGGTAGTTCGATCTTTTAAAAGAATTTTTAATAAGTCAGCAGACTCCATAGCCAACTGTTCTTCACTAATATCTATCGTCATAAGGCAACCTTTCTCGTACTATAAACCTTATTATATCATATTTTTAGATGGTGTTTGGAGTAGAAAAATAATAGCTAAACATAAGAAAAGAAGGCACTCGCCTTCTTTTTTATATATCTGTCAATGGTGTTGCAGTATCTGGTG